>PDWI01000065.1_pt1 | contig 130160 bp, 113 predicted proteins | sample 1430891 | NCBI WGS metagenome assembly PDWI01 (sample SAMN01162508, study PRJNA174530) | Oral metagenome, whole genome shotgun sequencing project. | biome: Marine environment; feature: Marine mammal; material: Swab sample of the gingival sulcus; isolation source: swab sample of gingival sulcus...
AGGGCAGACACACGCCCTTCATCCTGTATCTCAGGGCATTTATTTTCCTGTAAAAAAGGAAAACATTTTTTCAACATATTCATAAATATACAACCTCTAGTCCCTCAGCAAATATTATCCATCATCTCCCGCGACAAAAAGCGGCATTATTCGGAAAGGCAGCAATCTTTAAATCCAGTTAACCAGTGCCTGACCGTTACAAAAAAGAAACAGGATAAAAATTTGAGTTTTTTAATTAGCCAATATATGATACCTGGAAAAGGTTATCTTATACTACTTAATAAAAACAGTATAAAATTCTGCCCCCAAAAGGCAAGTCCTGCTTTAGGTATATACTTCAGTTTTGGAAATTGAACATTAACTATTAATATTAACAATCTTGTCTTCTGAATAAGAACAGAACAGCCTCTGCAACAGGAGTTAAAATGAAAGTAATTAACAAATTATTTATCAGGCTATTGATGGGAGTCCTGATGATTGCAGTGCCATTACATGCACAGGCAACTTCAGTAAAACAACAGAAATGGCCTTCTCATTTAAGAATTCTCACAGGTTCAGCAGGAGGGCAATGGGATATTCTGGGCAATGCCATTTCCAGTGCTCTGAATTATAAACTTCTCTCCACCTGTTCCAAGCTGGGAGGAGGACTTGCCAATATTGACAAGATTGAGCAGAATCTCGGTGATCTCGGTTTCTCAATGTCATGCTTTCTCGCTGATCCCGAGCAGCAAACAAAAATTTCCCCTCAAAAAAATACAGTTCTCCTGGCAAATCTCTACCCACAAATACTTTACATTCTGTTACGTAAGGATTTTGCCGAGCGTCATCAGATAGACAGTCTGGAAACTCTTTTGCAAAAAAAGATTCCAGTTCGTTTTGCAACTCTCAAAAAAGGAACTGGCTCATATTTCCTCTTTGATATGTTACTGCAACATGGATTTAATTTTAGTTTTCAACAACTGCAAAAAAAAGGCTGGCAAATAATTTTCAACAATTATTCAGAAATTGCCGATCAATTTGTGGATGGACGACTGGATGGTTTCGCCTACACTGCAGGAAGTGAAGTTCCCCTTATACTCAATGTCGAACAGTATATGGATTTGGTGGTTCTTCCTGTTTCACCAAAAGTTCTTGGTACCCTGCACAGCAAACTCCACACCAACACCTACACCATTAAACCCGGGACATATGCCAGCATAACCAAACCAGTCACAACACTTGGAACATACACCAGCCTGGTTGTCCGCAAGGATCTGCCAACAGATCTGGTTTACTCCATCAATAAAATAATCTGGGAAAACCGGGCAAGTATTGGCAAAGGCATGAAGGATTTTTCTCTCTTCAGTCCAGAAACTGCCTTGCCCCGGAAAATAAAGGCCCATTCGGGTTCAGTCAAGTTTTGGCAAGAGCTTCAATCTCAACGCTAATCAGGAACAAGTTCAATGAATTTTTTACGTATATCTCTTTTTATCTTATTTTTCTTTTTCTCCAATGCGATTTGTTTTGCCGATGGGCAGACTGTACAACAAGACTGGCCACAACACTTGCGTATACTTGCAGGCCCTCCCGGAGGACAATGGTTTCTTGTTTCCGAACCAATGAGTAAAATCCTTTCCCGGGAAGTTGTGCCTTCTTCCTATCATCAGGGCGGAGGTGTTTCCAATCTGGAACGAATCAATAAGGGACAAGGGGATCTCGGATTTTCCCTGACTTCCTTTCTCAGTGGAGCAACATCTGGAGCACCAGAATATAGAGACATAAAAACAGAAAATGTCCGTTTTATTGGTAATGTCTATCCTCAGGTTCTTTATTTTCTGGTCCGTAATGAATTTGCACAACAACACAATATCAAAAGTGTCGATGACCTTATACAGCTTAAAACACCAGTACGGCTCGCCCTGCTAAAAAAAGGGACCGGCTCTGAATTTTTTGTCAGGATCCTCCTTCGCTATGGTTACGACACAAGTTATGAAAAGCTCAGGGAAAAAGGATGGAAAATCCTTTTTAACAACTACCCCGAAACAGCCGACGATTTTGTTGAAGGAGAACTGGATTGTTTCGCCTATACCGCAGGAACCCGTGTCCCTCTGCTGTTGGATATAGAAACCTATACCAAATTTACCGTGCTTCCCATAACTGATACAGTCCTGCACCGATTAAGGGAAAAATTCAAGTTCAACGTCTACACAATAGCTCCCGCTACCTACAAAAGCGTAACTCAACCAGTAAAAACCTTAAATGATTTTTCATGCTTAATCGTACGTAAAGATCTTGACAAGACTCTGGTGCAGTCTATTCTCGCCTCACTATGGAAACATAGAAATGATTTAAGCAACACGCTGGTAGAATTTCAAAACTTTTCCCGTGAACAAGCTGTCTCCGAAGGAGTCCCCATACACCCCGGAGCAAAAGAATTCTGGACAATGGCTCGGGAGTAACAGGGAATGACGGCTCACAAAGCAAAAGGCAGAAGCCTGCGCAGCAGACTTATTTCTCCCTTTATCGTCGGTACAATTGGTTTAACAATCATCCTGGTTACCTACACTTACCAATCCATACACAGGGTTGTTAAGGATACAGCACTTGTTTTTGCCAAAACGAAAACCAATAACACCACCCATGCCATGGATGTTCTTATAAAAGCCGTGCATTCAAGGGCACAGAACCTCATTGTTGACCAGGATATTGTCAGCCTGCTCAGAGAACACAAGAAAAATACTGCCAGCAGTATGCAGGGCAGAAAGCAATTGTCACAACGACTTACAGCCATAACAGAAGGATTCCGCTATTTTCGTGATATTATCCTGCTGGACCAGAATGCACAGTGCATTGCTTCCAGTAATGAAGGTTATCTGGCAATTGATTTTTCCAATGAGGAGTACACCCAGCAGAGCGCCTCTGGAAGTTACTTTCTGGGTAATTTTTCTGTGGGTAAGGTTTCCAAAACCTTCAGTGCCTATTTTAGTGCCCCCATTACCATTGACAATGAATTCTCAGGTATTCTGGTTATCATCAGTAATCTGCCCAGGCTTGTTCAGTATGAACCTGAGAAAACTTCAGAGAGCAGTGCAATCTCCACCAGTATCCTGGCGCCAGATGGCAATTATGTGGCACACAGGGATAACAACCTACTAAAGGATAAAAATCAACGCTACAAGAAAACCTATCAACAGCTCTTTCCTGTGGGAGAACAAGGCGCAAACATATTGTATCAACACGAAGGGAAAAAATATCTTGGCTATGCCAAACTAGAACCAAACACCCAGTGGTTGATTATCTCTTCAGGTCCAACAAGGGATATATTTGCCACCGCATATAATACAGGAATAATTGTTTTTATTATTAGTGTTAGCTTTCTCTTCATCATTTCTTTTCTGGTAATCGGACACGCGACCGGTATCATAAATTCGCTTCTCTCTCTCATCTCCTTTGCCAAAAAGGTTGCCACAGGAAACCTGGATGTAGACATTGCTTCCACAAAGCGAACTGACGAATTGGGTATCCTTCATAACTCTCTCAAGGATCTCGTGACCACGCTCAAACAGAGCCTTCAGGAAAAAGAACACGCAAACAAGATGAAAGACGAGTTCCTTGCCAATATGAGCCACGAGATTCGCACACCGCTCAATGCTATAATCGGCATGGCCTATCTTGCAGAAAACAAAGAGCTCAGTATTGAAAAACGTAATTTTCACCTGGACAGAATCAAAATTGCAGCGGAATCCCTGCTTGGTATCATCAACGATATTCTCGATATCTCAAAGGTAGAAGCAGGCAAGATGATCATTGAGAACAAGCCATTTGAATTGCGGGAAATGCTTGAGGACACACTCGCCATTCATAAGGAAACCGCCAGGTCGGCAGATATTGCCATTACCCTTGAATATGCAGAGGACTCTCCCCGATACTATATGGGGGACGTTTTTCGTATTCGCCAGATTCTCAACAATTTACTGAGCAATGCGATAAAATTTACGCAAAAGGGAAATATTCATGTCGCCTGCTGGATAAATGACATCCACCGGGGAAAATACCAAGTTTATTTCAGTATATCCGATAATGGGCCAGGAATTACCGAAGAAATACTTTCCAACCTTTTTAAACCCTTCATACAGGCAGACGCCTCCATTACCAGAAAATTTGGAGGTACAGGACTTGGACTGACAATCTGCCGAGATCTTATCTCCCTAATGGACGGCAATATCTGGGCAGAAAGCGAAGTTGGTGCTGGAACAACTTTCACTTTTTACATTCCCCTCTCTCTTGCTCCAGAAAATATAATCAGGAACAGTAAGGAAGACAGCCAGATCACAGATATTGATAATACCGAAACAAAAGGAAAACGAATACTTCTTGCTGAAGACAATTCCATAAATCAGTTGATTTTCAAGGGCCTAGTCGAACCTCTTAAAGCAGAAACTGTTATTGTTAATAATGGACAAGAGGCAGTACAGGCAGTACAGGAGACCCCCTTTGATCTTATCCTGATGGATATGCAAATGCCGGTTATGGGAGGACTGGAAGCAACCCGGCAGATTCGTACCCTGGAAAAGGGGAAAAGATGTCCCATCATAGCACTCACTGCCAACGCCCGGGAAAAGGATAAATTAACAGCGCTGGCAGCAGGGATGGATGATTATATAACGAAACCGATTGATCCTCCTGTTTTTGAAAAAACCATAAGAAAATGGCTTGCTCAAGAACAACCCTGAAACAGGGGTGATCCTGAAAAGAAAAAGCCCTTGTTTTTCAAAGGATAACAGGATAATGACATAATTATAGACGATCAAATGAATTGAACAATAAAGGAGAAGAGATGAAAAGAAAGTTTTTTTTATTGACGTTGCTGCAAGTTCTATTCATCAGTACTTTTACTGTCACATCATTCTGCGCGGATAACAGTCATTGGTCCAGGCAGTTTGTAAAGCCCATGTCCAGTACCAAGATGTCCGGGGCAACGGGTATGAGTGATGGAAATGCTGCGCCCAACATCAGACATGCTCAGTGGTATCGGGGCAAGCTGTATATGGCAGGAAACTGGAGAGTGGGAATCAAACCCTTTGACGCGACAAAGAGGGATGTCAACTACGTCTGGAATCTCTGGACCTGGAACAGGAACGAGGGCTACAAACCTGTCTCCTGGTACCATACGGCCAAAGGCGGTGACGGCCCTGAAGGCAAGATCAATACCTTTTGTTTTCTGCCTGACGGCAGGCTTGTTGTTGGCGGTGAATTTGGCAAGATCAATAACTATCATGGCCATTCCTATCACAGAATCAACAACCTGGCAGTACTGGATCCCAACGAGCCAACAGCCAACAGGTGGCAGCCCCTTGTCAAATCTGTTCAACACAACGCACCAAGAGGAAGTATAAAAAGTATCGCCTATGATCCCCAGGCAAACGATCTCTGGATTGCCGGAAGTTTTTCCGGGTTTAGGATGGATCCGCTCCAGCTGGATAAGGCATGTTATGCGGTTCAGAGATACAGCCTTACCGACAAGAAATGGTATATCATCCCCCCAGGAGTAAGGAAAGGGACTATTATCCACAAAATCAAGGTGGATACCTCCACAAATCCAAGCACTATCTATATGGCAGGAAGATTTGCCAACACAGGAGGGAATGGCGTATCTCCCAGTGATGGCGGTACAGACAGATATTCAGAAGGGTTTTGTGCCTGGAGAGCGGATAAAGGCTTTATCACCTTTCCTGAAAACCTTACAGATGGAAAAATTGGCAGAAAAGGGATTTTACAAAATGCCGGTGATTTTACCTACAGGGATAGCGTAAATATTCTTGATTTTCTTGTTGATGGTAAAGATATATGGATCGTTGGTGCCTTCAAGGAGGGAACGACAAATAACGGAAAGCCGCTTCGTGGTATTGCCAAATGGGATCATGAAAATCAAATGTGGATTGATCCTACGGGAAAAGGCGGTTTAGGCAGGGATGCTTATTCAATAGCAAAAACAGCCGATGGCAAGATATATGTCAGCGGTGCCTTTGGCGGAGAAAATAGTGGAAAGCATTACGACGGCTTTAAAAATGGCGACAAGGCCTACATGGTTACCGTCTATGATCCTGCCACCGACACCTGGGCAGAATTGGGAGACGGCCTTGGCGGCTACTCCATGCCAGAGTGCAGGCTAACGGTTTCCGGAAATGACGTTATCTTTGTGGGTACCTTTAAGCAGGTTGGCAGAAACCCCAAAAAAGATGGTTTTGAGAGCTATTACATTGCCCGCTGGAATGAACATGTTGACTTCACCCAGCAAACACCAGCCCTTCCAGAAGAAGACAAGCCCTATACCATAACATTTCCAGCCCAGGATGCGTCGATGATTGCCGACGGTCTTGAGCACTGGTCAAGAAAATTTGTTGCCCCGCCCAGACAATCGGGGGGTAAGAGCAAACAGAATGCCAATACCGGCATGGACAGGGGAACAGGAACTCCCTCAGTGAAATACATGAAATGGCATGACGGAATACTGTATTTCGCCGGTTCATGGGAAGTTACCATGAATGAAAGGTGGTTTGTCTGGACCTATGATCCTGACAAGGGCTGGGACAGATTGGCCTATAAATACAGAACAGAGAGCGCTGGTTTTGCATCAATACCCGAAGGTCTGAAATGGCATGATGGCAAAATGTATGTCTATGGCTCCAACGAAGACTGGAAAGGCATTGCCATCTATGATCCCAACACAAAAGAGTGGTCTGCCTTTGAGGGAACCTATAGAGGTAAACCTGTGCGAGGAAATGCAGCTAAAGGCAACCCCGCTATTTACGACATTGCCTGGGATTCCAAAACAGGAGACATTTACCTTGTGGGTGTTTGCGGCGAAGAGATCCGCTATGACCAGGGAGAAAGGGAAGACGGTAAAACAGTTCCTTCCCAGGTATTACGAGTAGACAAGGATATGGTGTATCATCCAATGGGTCTTATGCTGCTTGCACAAAACCCTGACAAACCGGTTCTCAGTGTGAACTGCATTCTTCTTGACGAGACAAAAACACCGGTAGATATATATATTGGCGGTATGTTTGGTTTCTGGGGGATGAATTCAGATCATACAAATGCAGCCTATAATGTTGCCAAATGGGATTATGACAAAAAAGACTGGCAGCCCATGGGAAAAGGTAATTTCTGGCGAATCGGCATGCATGACCTGAAAACATTCCCTGAAGGCTACCCAGGACTGAAAGCCCAGCCCGTTTATGGTTTCCCCACCTTTATGACAGAATTGTTTGGCAAGGTCAGGTGCCTTGCCCTGGATAAGAAGGGGAATCTTTATGCAGGTGGTTCCATTGGTATTCTCGACGACAACCCGGATATCAACAAGCGGGATGAGCACTATGGTCTTGTCAAGTATGACAAGGAGCAGGACAAATGGGTTGGTGCGACAAAATGCAGAGGCGTATCAAGGGATGTATTTCAGATGACATGGCTGGATGAGACAAGGATGCTTGTTACAGGTTCGTTTCTCTATTCGGAAGACTTCAGACTGCTGAACAATGTCGCGATCTTCGATACAGAAAAGGGTACCCTTGAACCCCTGGGCGGCGGTCTCTTAAAGGGCATGGATGCCCATGTCTATGCCAGTGATGTGGTACATGATGTGAGAGAGGATGGATACTGGTTTGGTGGTTTTTTCAGCTATGCAGGCTCTGAACCCAAATATTTGTCCGACGCGCCGGTGGAAAGTTTTTCCATTGCCCACTATGACCCCAATAAAAATCTTGATCCCAATGCCGGACTACAGGTAGAACCTGTTGCTCCTGTGAAGGGCGTCAAGGGATACAGTTCTGAATCAAGAAAAGTAAGCCTGCAGGCAAGCTGTCCCGATGACGGAGAAATCATCTGGTACACCAGATCAACGACCGGTCAGTTCCGCAAGGCAGGAACCGGATCTTCATACAACGCTTCATTCAGGGTCAAGGAAGGAATGAAAAACTATACCTGCTATGTTGCCGTGAAAAAAGCCGATGGTTCGGAGGGCGGCAAGCTTCCGGTCGTCATCGAGATAAAAGCACCATAAACCATGGTAACTCTGCTCCCTGTATCACTTTTTTAGCAGGGAGCAGAGCCTTTCCTCAAAATACTTCTACTTTATTAAGAATAACGAGGGAGAAACAAAAAAAAAGTCATCGCCGCTTTGCAGTGTTTTACTTTTCTTGACAGGAAGAGCGTGTTTAACGCGCCCTGTAGTCCTTAAATTGTCCTTATATTCTCAATCAACCCAGATTCTGGGAAAATATTTTATTTGTATAGAGATCAATTCCACGCTAACATTAATGTTGTTCGATGTAAAAGAATAAAAGAATCTCATTGTGCAAGGCAGCCAGCATTGTTGTCCTCTCCTGTCATGAAGCAATTCATCAAAAGCAAGATTATTTTCTATTATTAAGTTGTTACATGGAGTTTTTACGTTCAGGGATGAACATAATTATTAACTTTTACCGGGTAGAAAAATGATTTGGATTAACAATTTATCAATCAAGCAAAAACTGGTGGGAGGCTTTCTCCTGTCCTCCCTTATTGTTCTGGCTGTTGGAGGCATTGGCTTTATGGGAGCTTCCAGGAATGTCAGTAATCTGCAAACAATGAATGAGGTGGCTCTGCAAGAATATATGTCTTTTGAAAAATGGCAAACTCTCGTACTCCAGCACCGAAGATATGAAAAGAATTTTTTCCTGAATATTGGCAACAGGAAAAAACAGGAGAAAGAGCTGAAACTCTTTGAAGATGTCTGCCAGGAAACCATTCTTTTAATGAAAAAGATAGATGCGATAAGAACCGTAAGCCCCAAAGAGAAAGAAGAACGTAAACAATTTATGACATATTACACGAAGTATAAAAACGGTTTTCTGGAAGTAGCCCAAAAGGTTCTGAATGATCCGAGCATCACAATACATCAAGCCAATTCAGTACTGATGGAGCCAACAAGAAGATATGGCGATATGGCAAACAGCAGCCTTGAAACCTTGATGGCAACAGCAATAGAAAACATCAAGATTGTCTCTGGTGAAATGGTTACCAACGGCCAAAAAACAAAAACTTTCATCGGTATTTTATTACCAATCGGTTTTATCGTAGCCCTTGGCATGGGTCTATTCATTGCCAGAATGATTACTGTCCCCCTATCCCTCGCTGTAGAATTTTCTCAGGAAATAGCCAAGGGCAACCTTACTCTGAATGTTGGTGAGGAATTTCTTGCCCAAAAAGATGAAATTGGCAAACTTGCCAATTCCATGAACACAATGTCACAAAATTTAGCAAAAATCTTTACCGAGATTTTGTCCGATTCAAAATCCCTTTCTGACTCTTCAACAGAGCTCACATCCATTTCTGAGAAACTGTCTGCAAATTCCAGGCAAACCTCTGAAAAATCTAATAGTGTTACTTCTGCAGCAGAAGAAATGTCAGGCAACATGAATCGTATTGCCTCAACCACAGAGCAAGCTTCGACAAATCTGGAAATCATTGTCAACTCAACAGAAGAGCTGTCCAAGAGTATCAACGAAGTCGCGCAAAATATGGAAAAGGGAAGCCATATCACCAGGGAAGCTGTAGAAAAGGCAGGGGAGATTTCCCAAAAGATGGACACCCTCGGTGAAGCCGCCTCGGAAATAACCAAAGTTACCGAAACTATTGCTGAAATTTCCGAACAAACTAATTTACTTGCCCTGAACGCGACCATCGAAGCCGCAAGAGCTGGAGAAGCAGGAAAAGGCTTTGCCGTGGTTGCAGGAGAAATAAAGGCATTGGCACAGCAAACAGCCGATGCAACCAGAGAAATCAGCGAAGAAATTACCAGTGTACAGGGATTAACCCGGGAATCTGTTTCCGCAATTACATCTATTGTCCAGATTATCAATGAAATCAATGATATTGTTTCATCTGTAGCCGCTGGCATTGAAGAACAATCCGCGACCACTGAGGAAATTTCCAACAATGTTAACCAGACAGCTCAGGGCGTGAGGGAGATCAATGAAAATATGAATCAGACCCACATGGTTTCCAATGAAGTAACCAAAGATATCAATGAAGTAAACAGCTTGACTGCCAGAATGAGCAATGATAGCAATCGTCTGAGCAGCAGTGCTGTTGAACTGGAGAAATTGTCAGAAGTTCTCAATACTATTGTCAAAAAGTTCCAACTTCCATAAACAACCGACTGGCAAGACGAAGAAACCGGCTATTCATGTTTGTTGAGGTACAGCAGGCAAGAGAGCAAAGTCCTTCCAGATAACCTTTTTCAAGGTTATCTGGAAGGAAAGATTACACAGGTGAATATCAGTTTTATAAGGAAGACAGGTATCCTGACAAGAGTTCCTATGCAGAGGGATATACAATGCTATTTGTTACCAACCGTGAACCACAAGGCTCCATCCGTACCAGGGTGAATAGAAAATTCAGGTTTGATTTCAGAAAAAACGCACCGTCCAACTCGATATACTGCTGCAAAAGAACAGGAAAAGACAGGTATATTGAACTTGGTCACAAAAAATGGCTTTCTCAACTCAAACACAGCAAGGCAAAACAAATATTGTTTTTCATTCATGGTTTTTCCAATCTTCCAGAGCCAGACATATTTCCACGAGCTAAAAAACTCCAAAACCTTTTTGACGAAAAAGAGAAAAACCTTATTCAGGTGGTTCCTGTAATCTGGCCCTGTGATGACGACCCGGGAATAGTCAAGGACTATTGGGACGATCAAAAATCTGCCGATATGAGCGCTTTTTCTTTCGCCCGTGCGCTACAATTTTTCATGAGATGGAGAGATGAGGAGCAGGAAGACAAACCCTGTCTTAAACGTATAAATGTGCTTGCCCATTCAATGGGGAACAGGGTTTTTCGAGAAACTCTTTCAGTCTGGAACAAGTATGACCTTGCCAACGGTGTTCCATTATTATTCAGAAATACAATGTTAATGGCTGCAGACATAGTGAACGAATCCCTCGAAGAAAACCAAAGAGGACGACTAATCAGTCAATCATCACGCAATGTTTCAGTCTATTATGCCTCAGACGATCTTGCCCTGCGTGCCAGTAAAATATCGAATATAAAAAACAGGGTGGCATCAAGACGACTTGGACACACCGGGCCTGAAAACATGAGCAAAACCCAGTCAAACGTCTACGCAATTGATTGTGATAACTTCAACAACAGATATGACAGGCCAAAGGGTCATTCATATTTTCTGGAAGATGATAAGGGCAAGGCGGGCATTGTCTTTGAACACATGTTTACCTCTCTTAAAACAGGCAGAGTTGAAATCAATGACGAGAGAAACCGTCGCCAAATATTATAGCCCCCTGGCGTTTATCAGGAGTGACTGTGCGTCAAGCCGCAAATAGATAAAAACGGAACTATTCGGAATCTTTTTCAGGACGATGACGTTCACAATCCTCCTCTGAACAACCATTTTTACAATAATAGCCAAAACCAGACTCCCAGGTAATACCACCCTTGGGACAATGTTCAACATACTCGGCATATTTGATGAGTCTATTAACAATCCGCTTTGGCACTGAGTGCTCCATCTGACAGGCAGCCTCATCAGCTTCCTTGTTTTCGATACCCAGCACATTGATCAGAAAATCCTTCAAGGCATGATGTCTCCTGTTAATTTCCTGAGCCACCTTCCTGCCTGAATCTGTCAGGGTGACAAAATCATAGGGAGCATAATTGATTAATCCCAATCCGGCAAGGGTCTTCAAGGCATTGGTTACAGACGAGGCCTTAACATCCATTTTAGTTGCAATATCCTTTGGTCGAGCAGCCATTTTTTGCTCTGAAATAAGATAAATCGTCTCCAAATAATCTTCCTGGCTTGCTGTTAAATTCTTCAAGGTATCCTCCCTTGATTCAGTGGAACCATTATTTTTTCAAATAAAATAAACGCCTACCATTAGTAGGGGCGCCTAACTTCTAATTTTTTTCGAATAATATGTTTTTGTCTAAATATTTTATTCATTTTTTACCAAAAAAAAAGCCTTATAACACCATTTTTTATTTTTTTATCCGATTTAAAAATTCTATTGCTTTTGCCCGGCATGTCTTAAAAATTAGCTTATTTAATAATTTTTAGATTGCACTAATTGTATTACGCACTACTATACAGCCATAAAAAAACAGTAGTGATATGTAATAAGCAAAAGAAAACGATCAGTTAACAATATGAAAGCATCAAATATATCGGAATCATTAAAATTATTGATTAAACAGAAACAACCGGTCTTCATCTGGGGGCCGCCCGGGGTGGGAAAAAGTCAGGTGGTGAAACAAACAGCTGCTGAAATGCAGCTCGAAATCATTGATGTACGTGCCATCCTCCTTGATCCCGTTGACCTGCGTGGTATTCCAAAAATAAATGACAAGGGAATGTCCGAGTGGTGTGCGCCTTCCTTTTTGCCAACTGCGGGGAAAGGTGTTCTCTTTCTGGATGAACTCAACGCAGCTCCTCCTCTTGTCCAGGCGGCATGTTATCAGCTCATTCTTGATCGCAGGATCGGAGAATATCAACTACCGCAAGGCTGGGCAATAATCGCTGCCGGCAACCGTGAACAGGATCGTGCCGTAACCCACAAGATGCCTTCTGCTCTGTCCAACAGATTTGTTCATATTGATTTTACTGTTGATTTTTCCGAATGGCAGAAATGGGCAAGGGCCAATAATATTTCCAGAAAGATAATTGATTTCATCGAATTCCGTCCCAATTTACTCCATGATTTCCGTCCTGAAAAAAGTGACCGGGCTTTTCCATCTCCCAGATCATGGGAATTTGCCTCACAGCTCATTAAAGGCGGCGCAAAGGGAGAACTCCTTGAAGAACTCCTCTGCGGCACAATCGGCAAGGCAGCCAGCACAGAATTTCTTGGCTTTGTAAGAATATTTGACGAGCTTCCTGATATTGAGGAAATCCTTACCAAACCAATGCAGGTAGCGCTGCCAACCGATCCGGCAATCCTTTTTGCCACCTGTGAAATGGTTGGTAAATCTGTAGATATGGAAAGCGCAGAAAACGCCATATCCTTTGCCTCCAGACTACCAGATGAATTCAGTGTACTGCTTGTTCGTGAGGCAGTCCGCAACTGTAACGAAATCTCCACTCTGAACAGTTTTTCCAAATGGGCTTCAAATCACGCAGACGTACTGGTTTAGGATGGAAAGAGAAAATAACTTCAAAGATAGGGACGCCTACAGAAAAATAAAAAAAGCGCGTACCTCACTTATTCTGCAACATCCTTTTTTTGCATCCCTCGCCCTGCATTTACAGGTTCAGGAAGATTACTCCTGCCATACTGCCTGGACAGACGGAAAGATCTTCGGCTACAACCCCCACTACGTCAACATGCTCTCAAGCGATAAGCTTGAAGGGCTTGCCGCCCACATTGTTATGCACCCTGCCTGCGGTCATCACAAAAGACGAGGAAACCGGGACAAGACCAACTGGAACAAGGCCTGCGATTATGTCATCAATGGCATTCTGCTTGATTCCGGTTTCACCCTGCCAGACGGCTATCTGTTTAAGGAAGAATACAACGAACGCAGTGCTGAGGCTGTCTACACCATACTCTCGGAAGATGATGGTGACACAAATGAGGACGAAGAAATCTCTGAGAACCAGCAGGATATTGAAGAAAACAGAAACAATGAAGGCCAGGACCAGGAAAGTGACAAGGGAAGGCCTGACGAAAATGAAGAAGACGGCAAAGATGAAGGAGCTGCTGAAAACAGTGATCCTGGACTCTCTGGAGAAGTTCGCGACAGTCAGGACGGCAGCAGTAATGGCGAGGGTGACAAACCAGCCATAGACTGGGATGACGCCCTCATTCAGGCGGCTATTGCGGCAAGAGGCATGGGCAGACTCCCCTCCTCGGTTGAGCGTCTGCTGGAAAAACATCTGCACCCGGAACTGGACTGGCAGGAACTGCTACGCCGCTTTGTTGAACGCAATGCCCGCTCCGATTACAGCTGGATACAACCCAACAAGAGATTCATCCATCAAAATATTTATCTGCCTTCCCTTCGTAACAGCGAACTGGAAAGCGTCTTTATTGCCATCGACACCTCCGGTTCCATCAGCGAACACGATCTTGAAAGATTTGCCGCAGAGATCTCTGAAATACTTGCCCAATATCCTGCCACTATTCACCTTATCTACTGCGATTACAGAATTTCCGAACAACAACAATATAGCCGCAGCGAACTACCAATAGTCATCAAACCAACCGGCGGTGGCGGCACAGATTACCGGCCCGTATTCAACTTCATCGAAGCTGAAAGACATGCTCCGGCATGTCTCATTTATCTTACAGATCTTGAATGTAAAAGTTATCCGCGAACTACGCCAAACTATCCCGTCCTCTGGGTCAGTGTTGGGGAGAATTCAAACAATCCTCCCTTCGGCGAAATTATCAGAATGAAGAGAGGAACAACTAATGAAAATTAAATGGGAAATAGAAAAGAAACGAGGAAATTTCAGACCTTCCTTAAAATATATGATAATTCTTGAAGATTTTGAGAAGGAACTGGGAGTTGACATGGTGAATCTGCAATCCACTATTCCCAAAATAGATTCTCCCCATATTGATCACTGCTTTCCTGACTGTCATGAAAGAAAGTGCTGCTGGCAGCCAAAGGATTATCACTGGCTGAGCACACCGTTTTTTAAGGATGGTGCCACCAGTGGCTTTATCCGGTTACCTTTCAGGGAAAATGGAGAATATCCAGAGATTAAACAGTCATTTGACAAATTACGCAACCAACACGAGAAACTGGTTAGGGAAGCTTACTCAAAAAAACCTATCGAACAGGCCGAAGAACTTGACTTTACAGCTAAAACAAGAGAAGCAATCGCTGGTGCCCTGGCCGCGAAAAAAATGCTTGCCTTTTGTAGCCGCCAATAAGTAACAAACAATACGATATCAATGACTAAACGGGAAAAGGAACAAATCGTCAACTTACCTATAAGGTGGTCAGTAATAAAACGCCACCTGTAAAATTCAGCAATAAGCCAGAAAGGCAGTGAAAAACTTGCTCCAGTAACCGAAGTTTTTTCTGCCTTGTCTTAGCAACAGGATTAACCCAAACATCCTTACTGCTTCCTCTGAATTTCAAGAGTAAGAGCTGCGGGGTGAACCATATCAAAGTAAATCAGAGTGGCAGGGTCATCTCCTATCTCAGTCTGTATTTGATAGGCATCGGAATTTTCAAACATCACCGGCTCATTATCCGAAAAGAACATGGCAAGAAAAAATTCTGTATCGTAGGGCGATATTTTTACCCTATGTTTCATATCATCAATTTTAAGCGGGCAACTGACAAAGAAACGGTAGGAAAGTATCCCTTTCTCAAAGGTTATGGTAAAATCACTCACGCTCTTCACCGGATGAGGTTTACCATCTATTGAAATATGGGTAAAGAAATCGAAGTCAGGCAGACTCTCACGGCCCAGCTGAATCAGCTCGCCACTCTCCTTCTCATTAAATCTGCCGTCTTTGTCATAATCAAACTCGGTTCCTGTAGCAACAGAATAGATCTCGTCAAAAGTCCAGTAGACATAAACCCCCTTTAGTCCTTCCGCATCAAAAATAACCTGATAGCGGGTACTGACAAACACATGGGGGGATGCGGTTGCTGACAGCTGCCAACAGAAAAAAAAGAGCAGAAAACCTGTAAGAATTTTAAAAATATTATCTTTTTTCGTCATCGGGAAAAAGTAAAGACTGACAACCATTTTAGCAAGAAAAATTGAGAGAATAAAAAAATAGCAAAAAAATTTATAAACAACTATTGGCGTTTTATCTATAGATGTTTACTCTCTTGATAAAACAACAACAAAAGGGGCAAAAAATGAGCAGACAGTATGGCCGCGGCAAAGGCAGACAAGGTGGTCGAGGAATACAGCGCAGCAAACATGGTAAAAATTTTCTGATACCCTGCCTGCTTCTGTTTTTGAGCAAAAAGGACCAGCACGGTTACGATCTGCACAGCAACCTCGAGACACTCATTCCAGACATTGAGGAATATGATCCCTCCATTATTTACAGGCTACTTCGTGGCATGGAAACAGAGGGAATCATCAGTTCCTATCAGGGAGCAGTGAGTAGAGGTCCAAAACGAAGAATTTATACAATTACAGAAACAGGGCGTCGAGAACTTTATCAATGGGTTGAGCACATGAAAGACCGACGAACAGAGATTGACAACTTTCTCAGTCTGTTTCAGCAATACTGCGGATAAAGATGGCTCAGGAGGTGAGCCTGCAAAACTCGTATCAAGCATCAACTATCAATACTATTGGAGGAGAAAACAATGAACAAAAACAATATGACAAACCAACAACAGCAGCAACGACAAAACCAGCAGAGTGGCGGTTTTATGAGATGTTTTACCCGCCTACGTAATGGTCTTGGCCGAGCAGGCAACAATAATTGTAGAGCTGCCGGCGGAACAGGTATGGGCCGCGGCAGAGGCAGGAGCCGCGGAGGCAATCGTGCAATGAGATAAAAGAGCCCTGCCTTTTGTAAGAAACAGTAAAAAATAGCTCACAACACAGAAAGCCGATATTTCAAGAAAGAAATATCGGCTTTCTGTGTTGAACAAAGGTCATTTGGAGGTAATAATGAACATACTACCTGATGACATTTTCAAATGCAATAAAAATTTTAGGTTTTTAAAACTTTTTTTATTAATTGCTCCCAAAAATACCAGAAGACACTAACGAGCCGCCAGCCCCCTTCTCAAGTTTCCCATTTTATTAGCTCAGCCTGAAAACAGGATGCGACATCACAAACAACAGGTTTCTCCCAGTTATTACAATATGAACTAGCTCAGATTATAAGCTTTTGCTGATAATCAACAGGATAAAACGACCATCTCTGTAAAAAGTAATTTTGACTTCATCCCGTACTTTTTCCTGCTATTTCCTGGAAAAGTAGAAAGATCTCCATACATCTTTAGCCTTAGCTAATAATATACTGCTTATCTGTATTTTTGGTTGACCTTTCAGTTATTTTATCTTAGAAAAAAGGCTTAAGTTTCATCGAACTATTTTTATGGAGAGTCAAGAATGAAAGGTAAACGTAAAAAATGCTGTATGCTGAACACCATACAGCCAGGAAAAAGGGTGAAAATCAGATGCCACCATGCCAAGGGCTCGGTGCGGCAACGTCTGCTGGATCTCGGTTTTGTTCCAGGTTCCAGTATAGACATGGTTCGCCGTGCCCCGTTAGGGGATCCAATCCAGTGCAAGGTTGCCAATTACAACGTTACTCTCAGAAGATCTGAAGCAGCTCTCATTGAAGTAACAGAAGAATAACCCTCTCATTTCCATATTCCGTCATGTCAAAAAAAGATCAAATCCTTATAGGTCTGGTGGGTCAACAAAACGCGGGCAAATCCACAACGTTCAACATGCTCACAGGAGCCAACCAGCATATTGCCAACTATCCAGGTGTTACTGTTGATAAAAAATCGGGTACTTACCGTCACAACAACGTAAAAGTTGAAACGGTTGATCTACCCGGAACCTACAGCCTGACTTCTTTTTCTCTGGAAGAAAGAGTTGCCAGGGACTTTTTACTTACAGAAAAACCGGATGTACTGGTCAATGTAGTCGATGCCTCTTCACTGAAAAGAAGCCTCTACTTCACCTTTCAAATTCTCGAAATGGGGTTTCCTGTCGTCATTGCCCTGAACATGATGGATGTTGCTAAAAGTAACGGAACAAAAATTGACCTGGAAAAGTTTCAACACAGGCTTGGGGTTGAAATCGTCCCGACTGTCGGCAGAAAAGGAAAAGGTAAAAAGGAACTGCGTGATGCTATCGAAGCTGCGACCGGTCGCACAACTGATAACCATTTAAGCATTTCCTACGGAGAACTCGAACCCAAAATTCAACTGCTTACAGATCTTTTTGCTGACAACGATGCACTCGAAAGCTATCCAGCCCGATGGCTTGCCGTGAAACTGCTTGAGGGTGACGCCGAGGCCGAAAGAATAATTATCGAACAGTTGGGTGCAGCCAGTGCCGAGCTCAACAAGGCACGAACCATCCGTAATGATTTTGAAGAAAGTCATTATATGTCAGTCGCTGATTTTATGGTTGGCTGCCGTGACAGTCTGGCAAGCGACATTGTTGAAAGCTGCGTAACGGAAGAAAAGGAAGGAGGTCTCACCATCTCCGAAAAAATTGATAAACTGGTACTTAACCCCTTTGCAGCCCCTTTCTTTCTTGTTGCAACGGTTTTTATTATCTACCAACTGTCAATTGTTCAGGGCTATGATCTGACCGCATATTGGTGGCCGTATCTTGCAAAGTTCAGGGCTCTTGTTGCCGGAATACTACCCTCTGCAGGTCTTCTTGAAGATCCATACGTGCGCTCCATGGGACTCTGGATGGTCGATTCGGCCAATGCCCTGCTTAATTACATTCCTATCTTTTTAATCCTTTTTTCTCTGATTGCCATCCTTGAAGACTCCGGTTATATGGCAAGAATCGCCTTTATCCTTGATAAAATGTTCTACGCCTTCGGTCTCCACGGACAATCAACGCTGCCTTATATTCTGGGCGGAGTTTTTGCGGGAGGCTGTGCGGTGCCGGGAGTTATGGCGACAAAGGGTATTCCTGATGAACGGTCAAGAATGGCTACCATCCTGACTGTTCCATACATGAACTGCCTGGCGAAAATTCCGTTCTACACCCTCTTGGTAAATGTCTTTTTTGTCCCGTACAAATCCTGGACCCTGCTTTTTCTCTCCACTATCACAATTTTTGTTGCCTTACTTGTAGCAAAGCTTCTGACTACAACAATATTACGCTCAAAAGAGACAGCTCCTTTTGTTATGGAACTGCCCAATTATCATCCGCCAACCTTGTTTGGTGTTGGCCAACGCGCCATTGAACGTACCTGGCAATACATCAAGAAGGTGGGTTCGATTGTTATTGCTGTCTCTGTCTGTGTCTTTACCCTGCTCCAGTTTCCGGGGCTTGACGATGACAGAAAAGCGTACTATCAAAGCTCCATTGACAAGGCTGTATCGACGTTCCATAAAAAAGCCAAAAAGAGCAGCTACTCCGAGCAATTCACCAAGGAAGAGGATCTGGTTAACCTGCTAAATCTTTACACGGATTATAAAGCTGCCAAACTCAATGCAAAGGGTGCCAAGGCATCAAAGGCACTGGATAAAAAATACGCTAAAAAATATCCGGACAGCTTTATTTTCCTGAAGCCCAAAAAGGATAAGGACGCGAAAATAATCAATAAGGCTATCCGTAAACTTGCCTCTGCAAGAAAGAAACTCAAACGTCAAATCAAGGAAGAACAAATTGAAAAAAGCTTTCTTGGCATGGTAGGCCGTAGCCTTGAGCCAGTAACCCAGTGGGCGGGTTTTGACTGGAAAATTAATGTGGCTATCCTCTCCTCCTTTGCCGCAAGAGAATCAAGTGTTGCGACAATCGGTGTTCTTTACCAACAGGGTGCAGACGAAAGTAAAACCCTTGAGGAAAGGATGGGTTCAGAAAGCACAGAAGGTGGTTTTACCCCGCTGCACGCCCTTGCAGTTATGGTTTTCTTTGCCCTTTATCCGCCTTGCCTTGCAACCACCATCATGATCAAGGTGCAAACAGGCTCCTACAAATGGATGCTTTTCTCCATCTTCTTCCCGACCCTGCTTGGGTTCATAGTCGCCTCAGCTATCTTTACCGGAGGCTCATGGCTGAGACTTAATGGAATACAGATGATGGGAGCTTTTTATGCTTTTGTTGTTCTATTCACACTGGCAGTAGGTTTGGCAAGCTCGTACAGGAAACATAAAGCCATAGCAACCTGAAATTCTCCAAAACAGTCTTGATAGTCGGCAACTGATTATCAAGACTATTTTTTAAGGCAGCTATCAATGAACCACACAACTGTAGTGAAACCGTCTCAATCTACCCGAGAAACAAAGTGGCTGTTTCTGATAGTTACCATCATAGTAATGATCTGTGCTGCCATAATCTCGTTACGAAACCACTCCTATCAAGCAAAAACAATCGAACAATGGCAAATAGATGGTTTTAAGGAACTGACTCCTGTTGAAACAGCAGTATTCACCAGCCTGCAAACCGCAGCCCTTGAAATAGGTCAAACCCATGAACTGGATGGATACTGGATGAATATCCTTGAACTGGAAATGCTCTATGTTCCACCCTTCGCAAAAGAAGCTGCCTGGAAAAAACAGGGGCAGATCAAGTGGAGCATGACAGACCTGAAAAATGGTGAACGCCATATTGCCATTTACAAGGGAGTGCCTGGCAACAATGACGTGGGAGGAGTCTTTCTGCTGCTCATGCTCCACGATCATAAAAAAAAGCAGGGCAACGTGGCAGCAGGACCCGAGCATGCACCGTATGAAATCTGGTTCAACAAAAAGAAAGACCAGAAAACCCCTGACATTATAACAGACCAGGCTCTTATAGCAGGCGGCTGGCGCGAAGTTGTAGCTCGTACAGGTGAAGACGAAGTTATGAGAACAAAAGGAAAGGCCATCCAATGAAAAAAATTATATTTATCCTGTTAACAATTCTTCTGTTTTCCCAGGGCAACAATGTACTGGCTGAAGAAAAAAAACGAATAGGCGTTACTCTCCATCCCTACTACTCATTTGTAACAAATATTGTCGGTGATGCGGCTGAAGTCATTCCCCTGATTGGCGCAGGCTTCAATCCACACAATTACCGTCCTCAACCTGAAGATATAAAACGATGTATGACCCTGGATATCATCGTGGTAAACGGCATAGGTCACGACGAATTTGCCTTTGAAATCATTCAGGCAGCAGACATGGAAGATAAACTGGATATCATCTTTGCCAACAAGGATGTACCTCTTATTCCGGTTTCCGGTAATCTTAGCGGAGAAAAGGTCGTTAATCCGCACACCTTCGTTTCGATTACCGCAGCTATACACCAGATATACACCATTGCCAAAGAATTGCAGCGTATTGACCCCGACCATGCAACCCTTTACAAGAAAAATACCCGAAAATACGTCAGAAAGCTGAGAAAAATGAAGGCTGCATACATGGCCAGAATGGCAGATCTCCCAGAACTTGACTTTCGCTGTGCAACAATCCACGGTGGTTATGACTACCTCCTCCAGGAATTTGGACTGCAGGTAACCGCAGTCATTGAGCCGGGACACGGTCTCAAGCCAACTGCCAGCCAGCTTGCCAAAACTATTGATACTATCAAGACTCTGAAGGTGGATGTGATTTTTACGGAAATGGATTTTCCCGAAAAATATGTCGAAACAATCCATAATGAAACAGGAATCAGAATCAGGCATCTTTCCCATTTGACAAAAGGAGAGTACAGCCCGACAAGTTTTGAAGAAGGTATAAGGGAAAACCTTGAAGCCCTGACCTCAGCCCTCATTGAAGCCTTTCCCAAACAAGAAAAAAAGGCCCAGGAAAATGGCAAGTCAAAATAACACAGGCCCTTCAATCAACTTTGAACAGCTCAACTTGAAGCTGGGCGGCAGTCAGATTCTGCACAATATCAATTTTACAGTCAGCCCCGGAACCATTCACTGTATTATAGGTCCTAATGGCGGCGGTAAAACCTCCCTTATACGATCTCTGCTCGGGCAGATGCCCCATACAGGAACCATAACCATATCATGGCCAGCAGAAAGCCAGACCATCGGTTATGTTCCCCAGGCCCTGGACTTTGACCGCACTCTGCCCGTTACCGTGGCTGATTTCATGGCAATGATCTGTCAGCGACGCCCTGTCTTTGTAGGTAAAAGCAAAATGAAGCAGGAAAGGATCATGGCAGCTTTGGAGCGAGTCAATATGGCAAAAAAGGTCAACTATCACTTTGGTGGTCTTTCCGGCGGTGAGCGACAAAGAGTGCTTCTTGCCCAGGCACTGATTCCAACGCCCAACCTGCTCATCCTCGATGAACCGGCAAGCGGTCTTGACAAGGCAGGTTCGGAAATAATACAGAAGCTCATCATGGAATTAAAAACAGCGGGCACCACCATTATGATGATCCATCACGATCTGGGGGAGGTCAGAAACATAGGTGATACCGTTACCTGTATCAATCAGAAGGTACTTTTTTCAGGACAGCCAAAAGAAATGCTTAGCCCTGAGAATATCCTTAACATCTACTCATCTGCCAGGGACTGCTAGCTTATGGAAATGATATACGACGCAATCAGGATGCCGCTTATGGCAATGGGTGAATCCGGCATACTGCCCGATTTTTTCCGCTACGCCTTCGTAATAAATGCACTGCTCTGCGCTTTGCTGCTCGGTCCCGTATTAGGCGGTGTTGGGGTCATGGTTGTCACCAAACGACTGGCTTTTTTCTCCCAGGCTGTTGGTCAGGCAGCACTTACCGGCGTTGCCATCGGCGTTTTTCTGGGTGAACCAATTACCTCGCCCTATATTTCACTGTTTGGCTTCTGTATTCTCTTCGCTCTGCTGATGAACTACACCAGAAATCTTACAAAAATGTCACCGGACACTGTCATCGGAGTATTCCTTTCTATCTCGCTTGCGGTTGGTGCCTGTGTACTGCTTTATGTCACCAGTAAAGTTAATATGCACGTGCTGGACAATATTCTCTTTGGCTCCATTCTCACCGTCAATGATACAGACATGAATGTACTGCTGATCATCTCCCTGCTCTGTCTTGTCATTGGCATTCCGCTTTTTAACCGGATGTTGATGGTAAGCTTCAATCCAAGCCTTGCCCATGCCCGGGGTGTTGATGCCAAACTCTATGATTATCTCTTTATTATGATGATTACCCTGATTACCGTGGCAGCATTGAAAATTGTCGGTGCCATCCTTGTTGAGGCACTCTTCATTATTCCGGCAACAGCAGCCAGAAATATCAGCCGCTCAATTAGAGGTTTCTTTGCCTACAGTGTAGCAATTGCCTCCATAAGCTGTGTTCTGGGTATCATACTACCAATGGAATTTGAGATCCCCATTCCATCAGGTGGAGCCATTGTTCTTGTTGCCACCATGTTCTTTATAATCACTCTGCTTATCCGGGCTTTTTCTCCACGTTTTAAGGAGGCATCTGTATGAGATTTTTCTCCCTTTTCGTTCTGTTGACCTTTTCTTTTGCCCTGTCCAATCCGACCATTGCCAGGGCAGCCAATGAGAAAAGTATATTAGTCAGCCACGATTTTACCGAAGTGCTGACACAGGCACTAACAAAGGACACAGACATAGAGGTTGTAAGAGTGATTCCCCCAAATTACAGTCCTGATGTCCATACCAGTTATCTAAAAAAACACTGGCAGCAGTTTTCCGGGCAGGTCAGGGCAGCGGATTCGGCGATTTATGCCTCCGCCTTCTGGCCTGAAGATCCCCTCTACCCGGCAGCTCGAAAGGCAAATATCAGAATAGTACCCATTGATCTTGCCAGACCTCTGGATAACTCACGAGCAGGCATTCCTGTCACCACATTTCCCGGTTCCTCCGAGAGCTATCATTTTCTCTGGAACAGCCCGGGAAGCTGCGGTCGCATGAGCGATATTCTTGCCTCGGATCTCACCCGGCTTTACCCGAAACAAGCTCAAACAATCACAAAAAATCTGGATACATTAAAAAGAGAGCTGTTCAAAATCAGAACGAGTTATGAGGTCGCCTTTGGTGAGCTGGAAGCTTTTGAGGCAATCGCCCTTACCACTGATTACATCTATCTCACCGACGAATTTGGTATCAACATGGTCGATTTCCTTCTCAAACCCGAGCATAGGTGGATAGACAAGGATCTTACCCACCTCAGCCAGACAATTCAGAACAATGATATTGCTGCCGTGATCTGTAAATGGCAGCCAGGAAAAGATATAAGCCAGAAAATCATTACGGCAGGAGCCAAAATTGTTGTGTTGCAGCCATTCAAAAGGCAGGATTCCATTGCAGCAGCAGGGCAGATTGTCAATTATTACAAGAAAAACCTTTCCCTTCTGCTGGCAGGGCTACAAGAATAAACCAACCCCAAAAACCGATTTATTCTCGATTTGCCTGTTTGTAGAGTCAGCTTGGTACTTATTCAGTATTGCCCAGAAATTACTCTCCGCAGGGCGATGAGCTGTCAATGACAACCTCTGAGCTGATAGTAAGGAAATTTTCATACATCATGGAGACACCGCAATATTTTTCCTTGGAGAGTTTCACTGCCTTCTCCAGCTTTTGCTGATCAAGATTATCCCCTTTAAAAGTGTAGATTATGTGCATCGCGGTGTAGACTGAAGGAGTATCCCCTGTGGCATCCGCCTCCACCCTGATGTCAAGAGCATCAAATTCAACCCTCATTTTCCTGAGAATCGCGACAATATCAACGCCTGTACAACCGGCAAGAGCCGTGAGCATTAACTTCTTTGGACTGGCACCAGAATCATCGCCGCCAAACTCTTCTGGGGCATCTGTTCTTACCAGATGTTTGCCAACCCTGGATTCAAAGGCAAGATTTCCCTGCCAGACAGAATGAACAACCGATTTCATAATATCTCCTCAATGGTTACTGATATGCAGAGAGTAAACAAAAATTACAAATAAATTTCAAGGCACCATAAATCCTCCAAAGCAAATTGACAAACATGGCAGACAATGGTTTCATAGATTCTCATTTACGACTGAAACCCGAGATCGTACTCCAGCATGCATACACCGCCACAAATAGTTGACACCCACTGCCATCTGGATATTCCTGTCTTCGCGAAAGATCTTGATGAAATACTCCAGCGGGCAAGAACAGCAGGAGTAAGCGACTTTGTTTTACCCGGCTATATCGCAACCAACTGGCCAAGGCTGCTCACACTTTGCAGGGATCATTCATTTTTACACTGTGCGCCAGGTCTGCACCCCAATTACCTGGCAAGCCACAATGAAAACGACCTTGAACGGCTGGGGGAAATTTGCAGACAGGAAAAGATTGTCGCTATCGGCGAGATTGGCCTTGATTTTTTTTACAATACGGAAAACGAAACAAAACAACGAAAACTTTTTGAGGCACAGCTTGATCTGGCTCAGAAACACGCCCTGCCAATCCTTGTTCACGCCCGAAAAAGCCATGATCTGGTAGCATCAATTCTTCGCAGAAAGAATTTTTCAAACGGCGGCATTATCCATGCCTTTAACGGCAGCAGACAGCAAGCCGAAAAATATATTGATCTTGGATTTAAACTTGGCTATGGCGGTACTCTTACCTGGTCCCGGGCAAAACGCATTCGCAGTCTGGCAGCAAGTCTGCCCCTTTCAGCCATTGTTCTGGAAACAGACGCACCTGACATCCCCCTTGCCGGAAGCCTCGAAAAAAGGAACAGTCCGGAATTTCTGCCAAAAATCCTTGAGGAACTCAAAAACTTACGCACAGAATCCCTTGAAGAGATAGCGTCTCAAACCACCCTTAACGCCCAAAATATCCTCAGGCTCAGTAAATAATAATTTCGATACATCTTCAACTTGCCATAAAAGCACGATTATAATAAAACTGCTCAGTTATCAATTTTCAAAAAAAAACTACAGGAGACCTGAAATGAAACCTATCTTTACCGCGATACTTGTTACCCTGCTTGCAACAACCCTGAGTTACGCAACTGAGCTTCCTGACCTGCAAGATCGCGAAGTACACGCCGTAACAGAAAATGCCTACACTCCCCTCAATTTTGTTGACCCAAAAACGGGCAAGGGTATCGGCTGGGAATACGACTGCTTTAATGAGATTGCCAAAAGACTCAACCTCAAGGTTGTCTGGAATCTCAGCAGCTGGGACGCGATGATTCAGGCCGTCCGCTCCGGTCAATATGATGTGGGCATGGATGGTATCACCATCAACGACGAGCGTAAAACCCAGGTTGATTTTTCTGATCCCTACATGGTTTCCCAACAGTTTATGCTCGTCCGCGCTGATGAGACCAGATTTACCAACGCCAAAGAATTTGCCAGGGACAAAAAACTTCTGGTGGGTGCCCAACCAGCAACAACCAACTTTTACGTAGCGGTCTACAATGTACTCGACGGCAATGAATCCAACCCACGCATCAAACTTTTTGAAACCTTTGGTGCCTCTGTACAGGCACTGAAATCCGGTGATGTTGACACCGTGCTGATGGACGCAACCTCCATCCGAGGCTATATTGGCGCCAACCCAGGAGCCTTTAAGTCATTATCTGAAGCTCTGGGCACCGAGGAGTTTGGCTTTATCCTCACCCCCGGCTCCGAACTGCTGGCACCAATCAATGCGGCTCTGAAAACCATGAAGGATGACGGCACCATTGAAAAGCTCAACCAGAAATGGTTTTTTGATTATAAGCACTAAAATCCGTACAATATTGAGCAGCTGTTTTGGCAATAATTTCTCAAAAATGCCACTCTTTTCTTGAACGCACACCCTGGTGGTTACTGACCGTAACCATCCTGGGTCTGCTCTTTTTATGGCAACTGATTTCGGATAATCAGTATCATGTCATTCTCACAGCCCTGACAAAAGGAATGTGGACCACCATCTGGGTTTCCCTTATCGCTTTTAGTCTGGCTGCCCTGCTCGGGATGATCATCGTCCTGCTGCGTATTCACAGAATCAGGATAATCAGGGAATTCGGCATTTTTTATATTGAGGTTGTACGCGGCATTCCAATGCTTGTACTGCTCTTTTACATTGCCTTTGTCAGTGCTCCGGCACTGGTCAACCTTGCCAACTGGCTTCTTGCTGTTCCAATCACTTACGGCTGGCTCGATAAATTCACAGTAAGGGACTTTGATTTTACCTGGCGGGCAATCTTTGCCCTGATGATCGGTTACAGTGCCTTCATCGCCGAGATTTTCAGGGCGGGTATCGAGGCCGTTGACAGAGGACAGACCGAAGCCTCAAAAGCTCTTGGTATGAGCAGGTGGCAGACTTTCAGGCATATCATCTGGCCCCAGGCATTTCGCACCATCCTGCCCCCCCTTGGCAACGATTTTGTTGCAATGATCAAGGATTCTGCCCTGGTCAGCGCTTTGGGCGTACAAGATATTACCCAGCTTGGCAAGGTCTACTCCTCATCGACCTTCCTCTTTTTCGAGACCTATAATGTCGTCGCCTTTCTTTATCTTATAATGACAATGATTCTGGCTCTTTGTATTAAATGGCTTGAATTCAGCATCAAACAGCACAAGCCATAAAAATTCCCTGAAACAGCAACCATTTTCTTGTCTTTACCTGTCAGGCTGTTACAATGATCGGCAAATGACAATAAATTTCTCAAAGATCCCTCGTACCTGTCTATGATTGTGAAGATGAACACCCTGATCAATAACCTTATCGCACTGATTTTACTTTCAATTTTATTAACTGGCTGCGGTAGCGTCGGCATGGCTGTTGTCGGTACATCCCTGGGTATTGCTGGCAACCGTGGCATGAGCTATTACGATAGCGGTGAAGTGGATTCTGTACTGTATACAGACCCTGAAACTATTGAACAGGCGGTTGTATATGCCTTTGAAAAATACAATTATATCCTTGACTCAAAATATCTGCTTTCCAATGGAATTATTGGCTATACCGGGCAAAATAACAGTGAAAATCCCGAAGCAGTCGTCAACATAGAAATAGAGCTTGAGGAACTGGCAGAAAATGTCACAGAAATCACCATTACTGCCCGGGAGGGTATATTCACTCCCAAAAAAGGAATCTGTCACCTTCTCCTGAACGAAATTACGGAATTCACCATTCGCCATAAGCAGCAAATGCAGGCAAATAATGGACAGAATTAAAAATCTTTACTTCCGGCGTAATGTCGCTGGTGTCGCTTCGGTGGAATTTTTCTGGGGGCTGGGCTTTCCCATTGTTCTGGAATCAACTTTCCTGCAACTCTTTTTAAAAAATCTTGGGGCGTCCAGTTTTCTTATCGGGATTGTGCCGGCATTGTTCATTCTCAGCAGCTCATGTTTACCAATTCTCGCCAGTTATATCACCAGGAATATCCACTATAAAAAATTCATTGTCTTACTTGCCCACTTCATTCCTGCAATTTTCATCTTTATACTTGGCTGGCTAATGCTGTTTATCAGGCAATCTTATGTTCTACCGCTGTTCTTTGGCTTCTATGCAATTTTCTCAATGACATTGGGCATTGCCATACCAATCTGGCTCAACTATCTCACCAGAATATTTCCCAAAAATAAAACTGTTCCGGGACTCGGTTACATGATGCTTTCCCAGAACGGTGCCAAAATCATATCTTCTTTTTTTATCCTGAAAACCGTTGAAAAATATGCCTTTTCCCAACAATCATGCGCGCTGATCTTTATCCTTACAGGTACTGTTTTTATGCTGGGTGCCCTCTGCTTTACCTTCACCAGGGAAGTCAAAGACAAGGATGTTCCTGAACCGAATACTGAATCTTTTATCAGCCACACCCTAAACAGCGGCAGAGAGGTGCTGGCAAACAAGAAATTCATCACTTACCTGGCGGCAGATCTGGACTTCTATGTTATCGTCGTGATTTTATCTTTTTACGCAAATTACGCTACAGGCTATTATGACATTTCCCAGGCTATTGCCGCAGGTGCCTTTGTTGCCTGCATCTATGCTGGATCAGTCAGCGTAAACATCCTCTTTGGAACACTCGACCTGCTGGAATTAAAACAAAAGTTTGTCCTCTCCAAAAGTCTTTCCCTGACAAGTCTTCTACTGCTCATCTTCGTACCAGGCAACTGGTCTTTTTTTCTTGTCAGTTTTTTGCTGGGAATGGTCAGGGCACTAAGAAATATAGTGTATACACCATCTGTGAAAAAATTCTCGGGGAAAACAGATGCCACATCATACTTTGCCATGGCACCTTTTTTTACCCTGCCAATCGGTTTTGGATTTCCCTTACTTTTTGGTAAAGGGCTCGATCTGCTTGCCCATCTTGGTGTAAACTCCTACAGGGTACTTTTTGCAATCACAATCGTTTTTATTCTTGTTACCTTCTATTTTGCACTGCAAACAGATTACAATAAAAATGAAACAGCAGATGAAAACTAAAGCGTCAACAGATCGTCACTATCATCCCGAAGCGGCTCGTTACCCGCAACCTTGGCGAGGATTCTCCCCGGCCGGGCAAACTTGTCAACATTGATCGCAAACAGCAGTCCATCAGTCTTTGTCTTCACCTGACTAACAGCAGGGATACCGTCCACAGGAAGTGGATTGATAATTTCCGCAATAACATCACCTTTTTTTACCATGGTACCCGGTCTTTTCAGATAACTGACGATTCCAGCAACCTCCGCCTTGATATAGTCCACCCCCGTAAGGGGCGTAGCCTTATTGAGCAGATCTGGAAGCTTTGGCGCATCTCCTGCAATAACACCTCTGCGCTGGAGAAAGTAGAAAATATTCTGTGCATCATTTTCAGCGACCGCCTTATCGGTATCAGCAATACCACGCAGCTCGACAGTTACGGAAAGACAGGCAGGGGGAATCGGTTTTTCAGGCAGTTTTTCTGCAAGCTCCCACCAGACTTTACTACATGCCTCATCAAAAGGGTCTCCACCGGAATCACTGGCCAGAAGCGTTACCGGCGAACCAAGCTGTGCCGATAGATCCCCTGAAGTCTCCCAAAGCGGAGTTCCCATATAGATATGGAGAAGTGCATCATAATCACAATGCAGATCAAGGACAATATCCGCATCACAGGCCATGGACAACAGCTCTTTTTTCAGGAATTCTGCCTCATCAGCAGGCACAACGTCTGCGAGCACCTCCTTCATTGCTGAACGGATAATTCTCACATTTTCCTTCTCGCTACCGCTCAATTTATCCCTGACCAGCCGATAAACATCCTCAGTCAAGTCAAGATGCTTCCTGTTGAAGTTAACAGAATTGGCAAAATCAAACCGTCCCTGCAACTGTTCGTCCCGCCACTGAGCAAGCCCGATCGGATTTGCTGCAGGCACCAGAATAATCTCACCCAGGATCTCGGCCTTGTCAAGCAGCTGTTTCAGATGATAGGCCACCGCCATCCCCGGAGCCTCATCGGCATGCAAACCGGCCTGAATATAAACTTTCTGCCCTGCGCCTTCCTCACCATAATGAAAGGCTGAAATTGAACGGGTCATACCAGGACTTGCCTGGGGCAATACAATTGTTTTCTGCTTCATTATTGAGGTGCCTCAATCACCGGAGGTTCAATGGCTTGTGGTTTCAAATGTGCATGCCAGCGTCTTTCCAGCTTTTTGAGGAAAAAGACCAGAATAAAGGTCAGACAAAGATAAAGCAGACCCGCCGTGATAAAGGCCTCATAGGGACTGTAATACCGTGAATTAATAATTCTCGCAGCACCGGTAATATCAACAATGGTAATAACACTGGCAAGCGCTGAACCATGCAGCATAAAAATAATCTCATTGGAATAGGCAGGCAGCGCACGCCTGAAAGCACTTGGCAGAATAATACGTCGATACATCAGAAACCGGGACATCCCGGCAGCCATTGCTGCCTCCACCTCTCCACGAGGTGTGGCAAGAATTGCCCCACGAATAATCTCGACGGTATAGGCACAGGTGTTCAGGGCAAAGGCAAAAAGAGCACAAAAATACGCCTCCCTGAAAAACGGCCAGAAAATACTTTGCTGAAATATTTCAAACTGGCCAAAACCATAATAGATGATGAACATCTGTATCAATAACGGGGTGCCTCTGAAAAAATAGACAAAGGCCCGAATAGGCAGTTGTATCCAGTACGTTCTGGTGGTTCTGATTACAGCAAGAGGAACAGCACAGAACAATCCAATGAGCAGGGAGAAAAAGACAAGAATAACAGTATTTTTCAAACCTTCAATATAGATCGGCAGGTTATCAAGAATAATTGAAATATCCACTTATATCCTCCTTGCGCCAACACTGTAACGCTCTTCAAAATACTTGAGAATATAGATAGAAATCGTGGTCAGGATGAGATAATTGACAGCGACAACAATATAAAAGGTGAACGGCTTACGGGTAGCACCAGCAGCAAGAGAAGCCTTTCGTACCATATCATCCAGACCAATAATTGAGACCAGTGCTGTGGTTTTTATAAGAACCAGCCAGTTATTGCCAAATCCCGGCAGGGCATGACGAACCATCTGGGGGAAGGTTATACGGCAGAATACCTTGAAACGACTCATCCCGTAGGCATAGCCCGCCTCCATCTGCCCCTTGTTCACAGCGAGAATGGCGCCGCGAAAAGTTTCTGTCATATAGGCACCAAAAATAAAACCAATGGTAGAGACACCCGCAACAAAAGGGTTGATATCAATGTAGTCCTGATAGCCAAAAGACGAACCGATCTGATTAACAAGAACCTGACCTCCAAAGTAAATGAGCAACATTAATACCAGATCGGGAATCCCCCTGATAATAGTGGTATAGATCTGTGCCGCAAATCTCAGTGCCTTGATATTCGATAGTTTTGCCAGCGAGCCAAGGATACCCAGCAAGGTCGCTATAAACAAGGAGACCAGTGAAACCTGAAGGGTAACAACCGTCCCATCAAAAATGGCGGGACCATATCCATGAAGATTAAACATGTACATTCCACAATAAAAACGGCCTGTTTGGGTTCCCTGTCACCGAAACAGGCCAACTACAGCATATAATTACTGACCATATACGTCAAAACCGAAGTACTTATCCTGAATCTTCCTGTAAGTACCATTGGCACGGATAGTCTTAATCGCCTTGTTAAACTTTTCGACAAGGTCCTTGTCGCCCTTGCGAATCGCGATCCCGGCACCCTCTCCAAACCACTTTGGCTCGGTCATGTCCGGGCCGACAAACTCATAGTCCTTACCCTCCGGCTTTTTCAGAAAACCATCAGAAAGAGCAATAGAATCAGCAATCAGCATGTCAACACGACCAGCGGCAAGATCGAGATAAGCCTCATCCTGGGTTCCATAACGCTTTACTTGGACAGTATCACCATAATTATCAGTCAGATAACGATCATGAATGGTTGCCCGCTGAACACCAACACGCTTACCCTTCATGGTCTCCCTGGTTACCTCTTTCATGGAGCCTTTTCTGGCAACAAATTTTGCGGGAGTCTGATAGTACTTGTCAGAAAAGGCTACCTTTTTCTTACGCTCTTCAGTCGCAGACATGGAAGCGATAATACAGTCATACTTTCTGGCAAGAAGGGCAGGAATCATGCCGTCCCAGTCCTGAACAACCAGCACAACCTCAGCACCCATCGCCTCTCCAAGGGCTTTGGCAATATCAATATCAAAACCTGCCAGAGTCCCGTCCGGTTCTATCCAGGAAAATGGGGGATAAGCTCCTTCAACACCAATACGAACCTTCTTCCAATCCCTGGCCATTGCTGTAACGGCAGTAAAAGCCAGAGCCAGCAGGACAAGGAAAAGTGTCAATTTCTTCATAATTTTCTCCTTCCTAAACACAGTTATGATGACCTTGAATCAGACCATCGCCTGAAAAAAATTCCGAAATCTGTCGGTTTCGGGATTATAAAAAACCTTGGCTGGCACACCATCTTCAAGAATTTTTCCTTCATCAAGAAAAATCACCCGGGACGATACTTCCTTTGCAAAGCCCATCTCATGAGTAACAACAATCATTGTCCGCCCCTCCACTGCAAGGTTACGCATTACAGTAAGCACCTCTCCAACAAGTTCGGGGTCAAGGGCGGAAGTTGGCTCGTCAAATAAAATAGCCTCCGGTTCCATGGCAAGTGCCCGGGCAATCGCCGCCCTCTGCTGCTGACCACCGGAGAGGTGTACGGGATACGCATCAAACTTGTCACCGATTCCTACCTGCTCCAGGTATCTTCTGGCCCTGTCGATCGCTTCATCTTTTGAAACTTTCAGTACATGAATGGGAGCCTCAATAACATTCTCCAGAATGGTCATGTGCGACCAAAGGTTAAAAGACTGAAATACCATGGATAATTTTGTACGAATACGTTCTACCTGCTTCATGTTGGCAGGTCTGTGTTTGCCATGCTTGTTACGCCTCATCTCCAGCTCTTCGCCGGAAACTCTGAGAACACCGCTATCAGGTGTTTCAAGCAAATTAATACAACGAAGCAAGGTCGACTTGCCAGAACCACTGGAACCCAGGACAGAAATAACATCACCCTTATAGGCTTTGAGAGAGATATTCCTCAATACCTCATTATCGCCAAAGCTTTTATACAAATTGGCAACTTCAATGGATGGAACAACACTATCACTCATAATCTTCCGATCGTTTTACTAAAAAAATAAATTTCATTTATTCGCAAAAAAAAAAGCTAAGCGAAACACTATGCGCTTATTCGATGATATTAACGAACATTAGCGTTACAATCAACATATATATTGTAAAATCGACAGATACTACCCTGAAACATTGTCATCTGACAAACATTTTCTGTAACTTTTCCTGTTTGAGTAGACTTCAGAACCTTTTATATGTCAGGCAAATTGCCTAAAGGTCTGGAAAACGGTCCACCCAAATTAGCCAAATAACCCGACCCTGCCTGCCAACAGCCTGATGTTTCATGAGTCTCAGGAAACACCAGGCAATACAAGATAAAGGTTACTTCCTGACAGAATAACCAACCGGATACATTTATGTGAAAGAAGAAAAGCGCGGTGATAGTAATTTTATATTTTCCTTAATCCGTTGCTGTTCGACAGCGCTAAAATAATTGAGCAATTCCTTGGGGACAGTGGAAACAAGCTCCACCCTCTCCTTTAATGTCGGGTGACTAAAGCCGCAATACCAGGCGTGCAGAGCGATTCCTCCGGGCACAGAAAAGGCAGCCCTTGAACCATATTTTTTATCACCAGCAATAACCAGCCCGTCACTACTCAACTGTGCCCGTATCTGGTGTTTTCTACCAGTGACAAGCCTTATCAGATGAAAGGCATAATGACTGTTCCGGCATAGCATTTTACGCTGTAAAACAGCCTGCTGTGAGCCTTGAACTCCTTTTGCCGAGATTATCGTCTTGCCCCTGTTCCTCAAAAGATACTTTTCGTCAGACTGCCATTCCCCTGTTTCAACCTCAAGGATATTTGCTGATGAGGTTACAGCAAGATAAATTTTATCGAGCTGTTTTTTTCTGATTTGCTCAGAAATACGACTGGCAGCCTTTGATGTTTTGGCAAAAAGAATAAGCCCGGAAACCGGCTTGTCCAGTCTTTGCACCATCCCCAAAAAAACCTTGCCCGGTTTATTGTCACGCTCTTTGATAAATGCTTTCAAGAGATCAAGGAGATTAGGGCTGCCGCTTCTGTCACCCTGGGTAAGCAGCCCACAAGGTTTTCGTACTACAAGCAGATGATTATCTTCAAACAATATTTCGGGAACAAACATCAGGAAACCCTAACAGCTCAACACCCTGTTATCAATAAGTCTCGTTCCTTTAAGATTAACCGCCAAAGCCATTAAAGCGCTATTTTTGATTTCAGCAATTTCCTCCAGGGTTTCCGTATCACAGATTGAGATATAATCCACTTCAATGTCACCGTATTGAGCAAAAAACTGCCGCGCATTCTCAACCAGTTTTTTACTTTCAACCATTCCCGCAGCAACCAGTTCCTCCGATTGCACGAGTACCCTGGAAAGAGAAAGAGCCGCCTCTCTTTGCTCCGGTTTCAGGTAGGCATTTCTGGAACTCATGGCAAGACCATCCTCTTCACGAATTATTGGCCCGCCCAGAATCTCGACATCAAACTTTAAATCCCTTACCATCTGTCTGATAATAACGAGCTGCTGGAAATCCTTTTCACCAAAAACCACAACATGAGGTTTAACAATATTAAAAAGTTGACAGACAACCGTTGTCACCCCTCTGAAAAAGACGGGTCGGGATAAACCACAGAGATGCCCTGGAAGCTTTTCAAGCTCAACATAACTTTGATAGTTTTCCTGATAGAGCGTCTTGTCTGCCGGCACGAAAACCACGTCCACACCTTCTTGCCTTGCCAGATCAAGGTCATGTTCGAGGTTTCTTGGATATGCCTCCAGATCTTCATGAGGCCCGAACTGGGCGGGATTAATAAAAACTGACAAGACCAATACGTCACATTGAGCCTTGGCAATACGGAGAAGTGAAAGATGCCCCTCATGCAGAAAGCCCATGGTCGGTACAAAACCAATTCTCCTGCCAGACATCCGCAATCTGTCCGCCCGTCCTTGCATCTCTTCGACACTCTTTACAATTTCCACAATTTCACCTGCAAGTACCTGTATACCTGTCCAATATCTGGCAATATTTTCATTATTTTTAGTGAGCTGCTCCAGACCCCTTACTTCAGGTCAAAACATGAATTAAAGGATTTGATATGATCAAGGGACAGCCCTTGACGATAAAAATTTCAGTCAAGAATTTTTCCAACCCGGTTCTACACAATTTCGTCCTTTTCTTTTTGCCTCATAGACAGCCTCATCAGCAGCTTTCAAAAGTGCCTTGACATCCCTGATCTTCTGATCTGTACATGCCGCACCAATCGAGACAGAACCCAACCATCGCCCCTGTCCCGCTGAAATATCAAGAGAGGCTATCTTTTTCCTGATCTGCTCAGCACAATAAAGAGCGCCCACCAAATCAGTGCGGGGGCAGAGAATGATAAATTCATCGCCGCCCAACCTGCAAACAATATCATCACTGCGAACAGAATCACTCAGCTCCTGTGCCAATTTTTTCAAGACAACATCTCCAGCATCATGCCCATAGGTATCATTAATTTCCTTAAATCCGTCGGCATCGACCATCAGGCAGGCAAGCGGCTGTCGGGAATCCTTTACTTCGTCAAAAAGTAATTGTAATTGTGCCATCGCGTAGCGTCTGTTTGGTAGTTCTGTCAGGTGGTCAGTAACAGATATTTTCTTCAAAATCTGATTTGCCTGAACAAGTTCCTCTGTTCTTTCCGCAACGCGTTCCTCCAGGGAGTGGTTGAGTTCCCGCAGCATTTTGTTACGCTTTGAAACAATAGCAAAAAGACCACCAAGCGCAACGACCAGCGGCTCGGTTGAGGAGTCAGCCTCCTTCTCTTCCCTGACAAAGGCTTCTTCCGGGCTTATTCCCGATTCAATCTGATGAATCTGTCGAGCAAGATTTTGATCCGTTCCCAGTATATGAAAGGCAAGCCAGTGAATAAGATATTCCAGAAGCATTCGACTGTCTTCCGGGTTACTCATATCTATGGATTTGGCAAAATTGGATAAATCTGAAACAAAATCAGCATGTTCAGTCAAATGACACTGGATATGCCGTGTATCAACCCGCATCTGCTTCATGAGTTTTTTTTCTGTATCAAAATGCTCCTGGACATAGCTTGCCAGATCGCGAAACAACTGAACAAGATGTTTCTCCGAACAGACATTATGTGCAATAGCCTCACCAAAACTGTTCACCATAGAAACAAGTTTTTTATGCTGGGCATCAACTTCCGGCAGGTTGCTGACAAATTGCTTGCCCCATTTAAACGATTCCACTACTCCTCCGTAAAACAATCAGGTTTGACACAATGTTACTATTCTTAAAATTCCATAGAAAATACTTATACTGCAAAAAGCATCATAAAATCACTTAAAAATCAAGCGAAGCAAATCAGGACGCCCAAAAGAAGGTGTTATCTGTTACTGTTCTCATCAAGAACAATACGCACCTGATCTGATAATTTGGCAGCAGTTATCGGTTTTTGCAGAAAGGCACTGATTCCCATGGCAAGGGCCTCCTTCCTGTTTATCACCGAACTATAACCGGAGTAGAGAATAAAGGGAAAACCCGGACACAACTCAAATATTTGCGCAGCAAACTCGGCTCCAGTAAGACCTGGCATAGTCTGATCCGATATGACAAGATCAAATTGTTCAGGATCAGCCTCAAACAGTTTCAGCGCCTCAACACTATCGCTCATTGCCGTAACCTTGTAACCAAGTTTTTCCAGCTGTATCTTACCAACCTCGCAAAGGCTTTTTTCATCATCCACCAGAAGTATGCTCTCCCTGCCGACGCCCATAACCTGTAGAACTGTCCTGTCCACCAGATCTAACATGTCATCCTCAGAATTCTTGTACAGTTCAGGAAAATAGACCTTGAACACAGTCCCCTGACCCTGCTCACTCTCAACCGTAATAAAGCCGCCACAATCCTTTACAATACCATGAACAGTGGCAAGACCAAGCCCGGTTCCCTCTCCCTGAGCCTTAGTAGTAAAATAAGGTTCAAAGATATATTCCATAATATCTTCAGCAATACCCGGTCCATTATCCTCAATCCTCAAGACAGAATAAAAACCAGGCCTTACCTCCATGTCGCCGACAGCATCCCGGCTGCTCACCTGCTCATGACTCAGCCCGACTTCGAGAACTCCTTTCTGGTTGTTCATTGCCTGCAAGGCGTTGGTACAGAGGTTCAGGACAACCTGCTGGATACTGGTTGGGTCAGCAAGAACCAATGTTCGGTCATCCATATATTTCTCCCTGATTTCAATCGTCGAGGGTAAGGAAAAACGCAGCATCTTGAAGGCTTCCCGAACGATACGCTGTAAATCTACTGGCGTCTTTTTATAAACACCCTTACGGCTGAACATCAATATCTGCTGGACAAGCTCCGCTGCCTGCTGCGAGGCTTTCAAAATTTGATCTATATCCCGTTTGATATGACAATTTCGCTCAGTCTTTGCACGAGCAAGCTCCGCGTAGCCCATAATTGCCGACAAAAGATTATTGAAATCATGAGCAATTCCACCAGCCAGGGTACCAATAGACTCCATTTTCTGTGACTGATTCAGTCTTGCCTGCAATTCGTTCTTCTCCTCTTCCATGCTTTTCAACAGGGTAATATCGGTATAAATACCAATTACTCGAAGAGGCCGCCCTGAATCGTCACTATCCATCACCCTGGCGCGGTCATAGACCCAAATATGTCGACCATCCTTGGCAAGTACCCTGTATTTCGCCCTGTATGAAGAACGTTTCCCTGCCTGCAAATCCATAACAACCTGGCGCAGACTGTCCCTGTCCTCGGGATGAACAAACGTCCACCGCTTTATCAAATCCCCTTCCAGTTCAGACGCTTCATAACCGAGCATAGCCTTGCAACTCGGTGAATAGGAAAAAATATCACTGGCAACATCCCAATCCCAGAGACCATCTCCCCCGCTCTCCATCACAAAAATCCATTGTGCCTCACTCTCCTGCAAGGAAACAAGACTTTTTCTGTGGGACTTGATTTCTTTTTTTAACTGCTTTCTTTTTTTTCTGGAGTCATTCAGGGCATAAGAAATATCGACAGTCAAACGACCCATAATAACAACAGCAGCCAGACAGAGAGAACCGAAAGTGACTGTCGTCACTCCCCAGATATACAAGGAAAAATCCTGCCCAATCCTCAGGGAGAGAGAACCAGCATCCAGCAAATATCCAAGAAACATCAGCAGCACTATCTGGAAAAGAAGAACCCGGAGTCCTGCTTTGACACCCAAAACCAGAGTGGTAAAAGCAGCGGTGCTAAAGAACCAGACACGAACACTGCCAACGGGCCCAAGACTCACAAAGGATTGCACTCCCAGAAAGGTAAACAGGATCACGCTCAACCAGGCTCGAACTGAAAAGGAAAGAACTCTGGAAAGCATCAACCAGACAGCCAGAAAATAGATTGCCACAAAGGCTGCCAGACAGAGAAAAGAACCTTCCTCAACAGCCTTAAATGAACTTACAAGAAATGCAGGTAGAGAAGAGACAAGGGTTACCAGCAAGATAAAAACAAAATTTTTTCTCCGCCACTGCTTCAGCTCAAGGGAACTGTTTTTTTGAAAAATGACCCTGAACAACGAAATAATTTTCCCCATTAAACCTCCCCTTCCATCGACCAGAAAAACAATGCAGTATGAACAGAAAACCGCTCACACCACATTGTAGCATCCGACTGAAAAAATACCAATAATCTAAAAAATAATATAAAAAACAGGCACCGAATTCAAGCTGGCAATTTTTTCTAATCCCTGAATCTGTCGTCACTTTTCCTGTTGGCAGCCAGTTCAGACTTTCCCTCCAACCAGCCAAACCGATCAGCACCACAACAGTCAAAATCAGCAACGTAAGGTTTAATATCAAGCACAGGAGTTCCATCAAGCAGGTCAACACCTTTTACGGTAAGACGATTCCCCTCAACCCTGACAAGCTGGAGGATGGACAGACCAATCGAATTGGGCCGCCTCGGAGCTCTTGTTGAAAATACCCCCCGCAGGGTATCGTCAAGAAATGGTTTGACATGCAGTTTGAAACCACTACTTGCATGGAAATGGGAAAGAACAATAATGTGAGAAAAGCCATCCAGATCTTTCAGCCCGGCTTCAAACTCCTTGTCAATAACAATCCTGCCTTCAATTTCCCTTGCCCCTGCGGGCTGAATCGGCATATCAGTCAGTTTCCTGAATTCGGTTTCAAAATATCCGATTGGTGAATAATGAATGTTCATTTTACTCCCTCCAGTTTTCGTAGATAAAATCCAGTCTGAATATTTCACGAGTAGCACAGCATAGCAAAAAAAACGAAAATTCATAAAAATTTTTCATGGGACTCCCCCTGACAGCCTCATGAAAAAAACAGGCGCGTAAACTCCAAAAGATCAACTACACTTTACAGGAAAAATGATATATAATGTTGCGTCAATACTCCCTTAATATTTTTTTGATTTGTGTTGCCCCTGCACACCGCTGGCAAAAGAGGCAACTTTCACATAAAAAACAACAGATGAGACATGACCACAGCACCTCTAAAAGTTAGTTTTGCCTATTCCAATAAAAACAATGCAGAGAAGTGCGTTGAGGATATAAAACAACAGTTTGGTAACATTGACCCAACCCTTATCATTTTTTTCTGTGCCAGCTCATATAATCTTTCTGCTCTTGGTCGTGCGCTTTCCGGGGCATTTTCCTGTACTATCAGTGGCTGCACCACGGCAGGAGAAGTCTCTTTCATGGCTTGCGGCTACAGTAAAGACAGCCTGGTAGCTGTAGCCCTTGAATCACAGTCACTAAAAGCAAAAAGTTACTTTGCCGCAGATCTCAACCATTTCAGATTACCGGCAACAGGCAGACCTTACTCGGACATTGAAGCAGACTTTCCTTTTATCAACGAGGGTGTCAACCACTTTGGCCTGCTGCTCATTGACGGTATGTCTTTTCAGGAAGAACAGGTCATCGGCTCAATTCATAGCCGGTTCAACAATTTGCCCATTATTGGAGCCTCAGCTGGAGACGACTTCCGATTTCAAAACACCTATATTTATCACGAGGGCAAATTTTATCCCCAAAGCTGCGTCCTGATAATTGTTGAAACCTCTCATAAATTCAAGATATTCCAGACCCAGCACTTTGAGCCAACAAAAAACAGACTTGTTATCACTGAGGCAGATCCTGCCAGAAGAATAGTCAAAGAAATCAACGGCTACCCCGCCGCACAGGAATACGCAAGACTTATCGGCATTGACCGCGACAAGCTCAATCGAGACATTTTTTCGCTTCACCCTGTCATGCTGAAAATTGGTGGCGAATATTATGTTCGTTCAATCCAGCGAGTCAACGAGGATGATAGTCTCTCCTTCTATTGTGCCATAGACAATGGTCTCGTATTAACTGTAGGACAGGGAAAAAGACTTTACCAAACCACAAAACATTCCCTACAGATAGCAGCAAAGGATTTCAACAATGTCGCCTTCACCCTCGGCTTTGACTGTATATTACGCAAGCTTGAGGTGGAAGCCTGCCAGCTCCAGCATGAATTATCACAACTTTTTACAGAATTTCAGGTCGTTGGTTTTTCAACCTACGGTGAACAGTATCAGGGTTTTCATGTCAGCCAGACATTAACCGGACTGATGATTGGGGACTAGGGATGGAAAGAGAAGAGCTACAGAAAAAACTAAAAGCTGCAGAAAAAACCATTGACGTCCTGATGAACAAGGTTGAAGAAGCCATTAACGCGACAGACAGCCTACACAACCTTTTCGAGCAAAATATCCAGCTGAAACAGGAAATTACCGAACACCTCCACAACCAGAAAGAGCTGCAACAATTCAGCCTCTCCCTGGAAAAACTGGTCAACCAGCGCACCATGGAACTCCAGGAGGCAAACAAACAGCTTAATCAGCACAATGCTCATTTAAAGGAACTGATCAGAAAGGATGGACTCACCGGTCTGTTAAACCACTCAGCAATGATTGAACTCATTGAGCAGCGAATTGCCGAAGCCCGACGCTATCAACTCAACCTTTCCATTGTGATATTTGATATCGACTTCTTCAAGAAGGTCAACGACGTATACGGACATCAGTTCGGCGATTATGTCCTTGAAAGGCTGGCCAACGCGCTCAGGGAGTCGATTCGTGCTGTTGATTACGCCTCAAGGTTTGGTGGTGAGGAATTTGTTATTCTGCTCACCAATACAGAGAAAAGAGAAGCAAACAGAATGGCAGAAAGACTCAGACAACTCATTTCGGAGCTGAAGTGGAAAGAAGAAGACCTGCAAATAACCATCTCTGGCGGTGTAGCCCATTTTACAAAAAAGGACACCAGCAAGACAATTCTTGCCAGAGCAGACAAACGTCTGTATATAGCAAAGAAAAACGGCAGAAACAGAATGGTTGTCAGTGAAGACGACTAACAAGGGCGGTCAGTCTCCTATCTTGGTGTCAGCCCCTGTTCCCTGTACCATTGCAACTTATCCTCATACATCCGTTTATCGGCAAGTTCCAGCACTTGATTGATCTCTGTCTCGGAAGAGCAGGCAACGCCCATACTGATATGGATTGGAATTAGGTAGGTCTCGCCACTATTCTCATCAATATATTCGATGAAATTTTCATCTTCTGCCTTGCGTACACGGGCAACCAGCATTTTAGCCTCATCCCGGTTCGTCCTGGGGCAGAGAACCACAATCTCGTCCCCGCCAAGCCTGAAAGTCAGATCACTCCTGCGCAGACTGTCCCTGATTAACCAGCAGCTACCCCGAATAAGTAAATCTCCAGCCTGATGTCCATAGGTATCATTAACCTTTTTCAACGAGTTGATATCACAGTAAATAACAGAAAAGTCAGGACGATAATCCTTTTGCTCCGACCACTGCTGAAAGACTGTTTCAAAATAGAGACGATTATACAGTCCGGTCATATGATCTGTATTGGCATAACGCTCCAGCTCTTCCGCCTGGATTCTGGTACGCACGAGACCCTTGATCTGTTCAAGAAACACCTTCAACAGCCTTACATCCTGTTCCTGTAAAAAATGACTGAAAATAAAAAGCCACAGCCAGTAAGTCACATTACCCTTTGAGGTCTGCACATCAATTTTACCAGAAAAAGCCTGACAGGCCGTACGATGCACAAACACATTTTCGCCCGACTTGTTAAAATGCTCATTGATAAGCATCTCCTGCTCAGCTTCAGACATGCCGATAGTTGCAAGGTTCTGAATCATATTTTGTCGTGGACCAGCCACCACCAGGGCAAATTTCTCGGATGGAAAAATCTTCCCGAAACGACGCAGCAGCAGACTAAAAATATCATCCAGATCATCAAATCTGGACAATTCCCCGGAAATCTCCATAAAAGCAGCAAGCAATGTCTTCTGATAATCACTCTTCTGCTTGAGATTCAAAAACTTGCTATGAGACGCCTCCAGAAAAACCCTGGTGGTTTGAGACGCCACAAAAGAGAGGAAGGCAACAAACTGAATTTGCAGAGAATTGCGCAAAAGTCCAGCCGAATAGCCATGAAATCTGAAATACAACAGGGTTGCCGTAAGGGTTATCAGCGGATACATAAACGCTGAAATACGAAACTTCGACAAACCTCCATAAATCATCAGGGCAAAAATCAATGATGCAGCCCAATACAGATTCACCTCGTTGAGAAGCATGTGGTAAGTGAAGAGTCCAGGTAAACCAACCGCCATTGCTGTTTCAAAAATGGATTTTTGCACAATTGAGAGCGGCCGGTTCGATGAAAAAAAGAGCAGAGGCACGGACAGGAGAATTGCCGCAGTACGCCAGACCAGACTTTCATCATAGCCAATCAGCAGGGAGAGAACAACAGTGGAGAACAGATGAGCCGTAATAAAACAAATGCCAAGCACCCGCATCGCAGGACGATACAAGCCATACTCCCAGACAAACAGAGCTCTTCGTATATAATTATCCATTTTTGCAGCCATTACGGCTCACAGCCTTTCGCAACCTTCAGGCACCTGACAAAAACTTTTATTCCAATTAATTCAGATAATAACATGCAGATCTATTCTATTTTCAGAACAACAAATAATCAATCTAAAAGAAAAAAACACAGGACTACCCGGAATCCTCACAAGAATGTGATGAAGAAACAGCAAAGAAAATACTGTGTACCCTCAAGCCGATCCCTGTAAAAAATTCTTGCAACAAGGTAAATTGGTTATAAGAAAATTGCATTCTATGGTCAAAAAACATACAATACGACAGGTGTTGCCAGTTATTACCGTGCGAGTCACCATTATCATACCTGGCGTCAAATACGAAGTGTAACAGCAACCTGCAAAAGCAACGGGAAAACTGGCCGCAACTGACTATTCATATAAGATTTGAGAGCACCCAGCAAGCAGATGGTACAATTTACGACAAAGCTCCTTGTAAACAGCATGACCGAATACAACCAGCAAAAAAGTCAGGCTCAAGGGCTTCGAACAACTCTACTTTCCCTCCTTTTCGTGCTTGTCCTTACACAGCCACTCCTTGCGGCAACCACCATCAAGGTAGGAATATATAACAACAGCCCTGCCGTTTTTCTTGATGAAAACCAGCAGCCAGCAGGTTTTTTCATTGATATCCTCGAAAATATCGCCAAAGAGGAAGATTGGGAGTTACAATATCAACATGGTAGTTTCCTTGAAATGCTTACCCTTCTCAAAAAAGGCGAGATAACTCTGATGCCCGCAGTTGCCTACTCAACCGAAAGGGAAAAGTTCTTCAACTATGCGGATACAACGCTCTTCGCCAACTGGGCAAGTCTCTATTCCAGAAATAATCTCGAAATAACCTCGCTCACCGATCTTGAAGGGAAAAAGATTGTTGTTAAACAGGGCGATATTCATTTTCTGGCACTAAAAGAGATGCTTGGGGATTTCTATGTCTCCTGCCGTTTTCTTGAAACAGATGACTATGAGACAGCCCTTGAGTTTATCGATCATAAGGCAGCCGATATTGCTGTAGTAGGTAAACTTTATGGCAACCGCATGAAAAAAAAGTTCTCTATAAAGGCAACTCCCATCATCCTGAATCCAGTTGAAATACGCTTTGCAGCATCAAAATCATTTCCCCAGGAAATGTTGCAAATACTGGATAACCATCTGCAGAAGATGAAAAACAGTGAAGGTTCAGTTTACTATTGGGCTCTAAACAAATGGTTTACCACAGAACGCAGCAACAAGCTGCCCCCCTGGCTCATCACTGCTCTCTACAGTACAGCGGGTTGTATTCTTCTCCTGATTATTATTATAGCAATCTTCAAACAACAGCTCAACAAACGCACCAGGGAATTAAAGACACTCAACACCAATCTTCAGGCAGAAATACAGGAAAGAAAAAGCATCGAGGAAGATTTGAGAAAAATTGCCCGAATGGTCGATGCCTCCCAGAATGCAATGGCTCTCATCGACCGTGATTACCAACATATTTTTATTAATCATACCTATAAAAAACTGTTTTGCGAGGCTGCTGAAACCAGCAGTCTGGTATCTCTGAAACAACTGGTAGCAAACGATTTTTTCACCGCAACCCTCCTTCCCCTCATCAAAAGGTGTCTTGCAGGTGAGGTTCTTCAACTTGTTACACCAGCCTGGATAAAACAGGAAAAAGAAAGCTGGTGGAATATTACATTCAGTCCATACTATGACCAGCAGGGAAACATCACGGGCTTTGTGGCAAGTATACACGATTTCACAGAGCGGATGGAACTTGAGAATAAACTCAAGATGAAACAGAAAATGGAGGCTGTCGGTCTTCTTGCCGGCGGGGTCGCCCACGATCTTAACAACATCCTTTCCGGCATAGTCAGCTACCCCGACATGCTTCTGCTCAATCGGGACAAGGATGACCCGCTGACCAAACCCTTGACTACTATCAAAAAATCAGGGGAACGTGCAGCAATGATTGTTCAGGATATGCTCACCATGTCCCGTCGTGGCAGCAGGAGTCTTACCCCGATAAACCTCAATACAATTATCCGGGATTTCCTGGAAAGTCTGGAATATAAAAAAATCATTTCTCAAGAAAATATTACAATTAACACTCACCTTGCAGAAAATTTGAACAATTCCTTAGGTTCCGAAGCGCATCTCTCCAAGATTATCATGAACCTTTTCATAAATGCAATAGAAGCCATAAAGGATGACGGCAGTATAACCATAACATCCAGCAACACCACCTTACTCAAAAAATACAAAGGGTTCGAGATCATCCCCGCCGGTGACTATGTGACAGTATCCATAACCGACACCGGCTCAGGTATGACCGAGACCGAAAAAAACAGACTTTTTGAGCCATTTTACAGCACCAAGGTTCTTGGCCGGAGTGGTTCCGGCTTAGGTCTGTCCATTGTCTGGGCCTGCATGAAAGATCATAACGGTTTTATCGACATACAAACAGCAATAAACGAGTTCACCCGCTTCACTCTTTATTTTCCTATCACAACCGAACTGAAAATAAAGAAAGAAAAACTGGATATTGAAACAATACATGGCAATAAGGAGATGATCCTGCTGGTAGACGATCTTGAAGAACAAAGAGAACTGGGCAAGGAGATTCTTACCACCCTTGGCTATTCAGTAACCCTCGCCTCATCAGGAGAAGAAGCTGTAGAACTTTGCAAAAGCAATGACTACAGGCTATTAATTCTCGACATGATTATGCCGGGGGGGATTGACGGACTGGAGACCTACAAACAGATATTACAAATCAAGTCAGAACAGAAAGCAATCATAGCCAGTGGTTTTGCCAATAACGACAAGATAAGGGAGGCAATAAACCTTGGTGTCAGCAGCTACATCCAGAAGCCGTTTTCCATTATGGAGATGGCAATAACCATTCATAACGAATTACAAAGCGATAATACAGCAACACCCCAGGAGTAAAGAATTTTTATCAGGAACATGATCTCTGCAAGGCTGTATCAGCCTTACGAAATAATCCTTTCCTTTCAGAGATTCATTTGCCGAAAGACTAGCAAATGAAAGAATCCGCCCAGCCAAGGGCTTCAAGATAAAAGTCGCTTACCAGTTCGTCTGTTATACCAACTTTTTTCTGAGCAAATCTGCATGCCACCCAATTACCAGATTCATAGGTTTCAATAAGCCGCAAAAACAAAAAGAGATGACCGCTTCTTGCAACCAGTGCCTGCTGAATATTTTCAGTTAGAGACATTTTTTTGAGAATATTTTGCAAGCTCTGATCCAGCATGGCATCTATTAAGGAAAACAACCCAAGCAGAAAAAGCTCACTGCCATCCTCTCCAACCTTTTCACCAACCTGCTCCAGAAAACGAGCCCTGGTGATTGACAATCGAATCAACTCATTGGGCTTGTCCGTTGACAAATTACTGGCGGCAATCAGCGTCACAAAACGGTTAAACTCCCTTGCTCCAAGAAAGCTGATAGCCTGACGAAGGGAGGAGAGAGGCTGCACTCTACCAAAATGAGCCGAGTTAATATAACTAATCAATTTATAGGTTATGGCCATGTCTGTTGCCACAAGCCTTTCAAGCGAATCGACATCAAACTCCCTGGCTGTATTGACTTCAGTAATCAAACGCATCATGCTCATCTGATTTGAAGAAAGCTCCTTGTTTCTCAACACCTCGGGTTTTGAGAAAAAATAGCCCTGAAAATAGACAAAACCCAGTTCTACAGCCTTCAGGAACTCTTCGTAACTTTCCACTTTTTCAGCAAGCAGCTTACAACCGTAGGGCGCTAACCAGTCAACCATTCTCTCAATTTCATCCATGGGAGTGAGCAGAAAATCAATTTTAACAATATCAGCAATTTCAAGTAATTCGTCAAACTGCCTTGAGTAGACAAAATCATCGAGAGCGAGCTGGTATCCCTTCTTTTTCAGTTCACGACAGACTTCAATCACCTCCCTTGTTGGATTCACATCCTCAAGTATTTCTACCGTCATCTTACCGGCTGGGAACATGGCAGGACTTCCCTTGAGAAGCAGATCTTCGGTAAAATTGATAAAAACTATCTTGCCAGCACCAATTTTATCAATACCTACGGTAAAAAAGGAAGATGACAACAGGCTGGAGGTCGCTGTCTCCCCGTCAATATCAGGGAAACCATTGGATTCTCCACTACGAAAAAGTAACTCATAGGCATAAATTTTTTTATGCACAGTGAAAATTGGTTGTCTGGCAACAAAAACATCCATAGGTAAAATTCTCTCCAAAATTTAAAAATAAGAACTGTATTAATACGTTATTGTACATAGCCTTTAAAAATTAGCAAATTTTTTCGAGAAACATTACTATAGGAAACACAAAACAATAAACGTCCTTTACAAAAGGTCAAAAATCGCCGTAAAAGACACCTTTCCTTTAACTCTGCCGCTTATAGCAAATGGCCACAACATTAAAACTCCACCTGGCTCAACTTCCCCCTTCCCCTTCACCTGAAAAAAATCTGCTGAGACTGGAAAGACTCCTGGAAAAAAGCTCAGGGGAAGAAGCTGATATTCTCGTACTGCCAGAAATGTTCATGGCCTTCCCGCAAAATGGGGTCACTCCATATCAGCTTGCCATAACTTATGGTCATGACTTTACCAACGGTTTGACAAATCTTGCCCGGCAATATTCCACAGCCATGGTTTGCGGTATCTGGGAAAATGTTCCCGGCATGGAAGACAAGGCAGCAAATGTAGCCATAACCGTTGATTCTGCTGGGAAAATCATCAACCGCTACCAAAAAATACACCTCTTTGATGCCCTGGGATTTAATGAATCGAGAACAGTCTATGCCGGAAATAAACTACCGCAGCTATTTTCCATCAAGGGAATCATTTGCGGCATGGCAATCTGTTACGATCTTCGTTTCCCTGAATTATTCCGGCACCAGGCCCTTGCAGGAGCTGATGTCATACTTGTCCCTGCGGCCTGGTACGACGGGGAAAATAAAATGGAATTATGGCAAACCCTGCTTCGTGCAAGAGCCATAGAAAACACCGTTTATACTGCCGGTGTCACCTTCTGCCAAAGACCTTTCACAGGACATAGTGCGGCTTTTGATCCGTATGGGAAAACAGTTGCCGAACTTGGCAGCGAGGAAAATATTATTGCTGTAGAAATCAATAAGGAGCAAATCAGCAGGGTAAGGCAAAAAATGCCATCGCTGACTCATATCAGGCGTGACCTCACCTTTTAACCCGACAAGACTGTCTTGCGAAAACTAGGGTTATCCTGGGAACAAAGGCGGCAGTGGTTCTTTAACAAGTCTGCTGTCGGTCCCGCCTTCCTTCTTATCATTTCCAGAACAAATAAGAATTATCGCTTTATTTAACTACAGATACAACTGGTAAAGTTTCGCGTAAAAGAGTACCTTGTTTGCCGGCATATTCCCTGCCAGAGAGTAACAATTTATCAAATTTACGTACGGCACAGCATTGAATGGTCCGACGTCTTCCCCGCCGGACAATCAGGCTATGTTGTACAAGAACCTCAACCTGGAGTGGACATGGAGTTATTACAAAAATTTTTTGGTGTAATCGGCGATCTCACCTGGGGATGGTCTCTCATTCCCTTTCTTGTCATTTTTGGTCTGTTTTTTACCTTTGCAACCGGATTTATTCAATTCAGATTTTTCAAACGAATGTTCGGTGTACTTTTCGATAAGGAAGGACAGGTCGGTCCCAAGGCAATATCAGGCAGACAGGCCCTGCTCCTTTCCGTGGGTGGTCGAGTCGGGGGTGGCAACATCGCAGGCGTTGCAGTAGCCATCACCCTGGGTGGTCCCGGCGCGGTATTCTGGATGTGGATGATCGCCCTGGTTGGCATGTGTACCAGTCTGGTTGAATGTACACTTGCCCAGGTATTTAAGCGTTCCAATGATGATGGTACTTTCAGGGGCGGACCGGCAACAACTATCATGTTCGGTCTTGGCAAGGAATATAAGTGGCTGGCAGCTATCTATGCTGTTTGTCTGATTGCCTCATTCTCTCTCGGCTTCATCGCTTTCCAGGGCAATACTGTTGCGGGTGCTGCCCAGGACAGTCTTGGTATCAGTAGATTATGGACAGGTCTTTTCCTTTCCCTGTTTGCGGGTTTTATCCTTTTTGGCGGAATTCGCAGAATTGCCAAAGCCGCCGATATTATCGTTCCAGTCATGGCTATAGGCTATCTGGCCATGGCTGTCGTGGTTATTGCAATAAACATCACCGATCTTCCTGGGGTAATCATGAACATCGTCAGTAATGCCTTTGGTCTGCAAGAGGCTGTTGGCGGCGGCATGGGGGCAGCTCTCGCTCAGGGACTTAAACGTGGATTATTTTCCAATGAGGCAGGTCTGGGTTCAGCACCAAACGTTGCCGCAACAGCCAAGGTAGATCACCCCATAACCCAGGGTATCACCCAGTCTCTCTCCGTTTTCATAGACACCATCCTGATTTGCAGCTGTACAGCCTTTGTTATTCTTCTTGGTGATGTATATGTCCCGGGCGCAGAGGCAATTGACGGAGTAGTGCTGACCCAGCAATCCCTGGTCTCCCATCTCGGTTCCTGGACCCAGTATTTTCTTACTTTTGCTATTCTGCTTTTTGCTTTCAGCTCCATTATTTATAATTACTATCTCGGTGAAAATGCCCTGTCCTTTCTCACTGAAAGTCCGGTTGCGATAAATATTCTTAGAATATTGGTAATAATCCTGTTATTCATTGGTTCTGTGGCACCTGGTGCAACAGAGGTATTCTTCTTCTCTGATCCGCTGATGGGAATTCTGGCAGTAATCAATCTGCTGGCTCTGGTGATGCTCTTCCCAACCCTTACCCGGGTACTTGCAGATTACCTCGAGCAGCTAAAACAAGGAATTAAATATCCGGTTTTTATCCCAGGCAAATTTTCCGACCTGGATATCGATCTTACCGCCTGGAAAACACCAGACACAAAGGACACAAAATAAATTATTACTACGATTACTACAGGTCAGGTTGTTCATTCAATCAGACCTGCTAGAGATAAAAGGAGAGAAGGGCAACCGTCTCTCCTTTTGTCATTGTCGGAGATGAACCCGACCTCTTTCAGCAAAGGGTAGAATCACTGTCATTTCATTCTCCTGCTCGATATGTTTTTCATATAATCAGCAGCAATACCTCAAACACAGGTTAGGTTGACAAAAATATTCCAGTCTTCATAATATAAGTATATGCTCATACTGAAAACACAAGACTGGCAATTATTTTAGTCTATGAAAAATGTCACACATTTTTCATACCATAAACCATATTTACAGAACTTCTTATGTTACAAAAATTAAAGGATTTACCTATTAGAACCAAAATTTGTGGCTTTGTTATTCCATCCACAATCTGTTTTGGAATATTTATGACGCTGCTTGCTATTTTTTATCTGCATCAACTCAATAACAGCTCAATTGCCAGTTACCGAAAAACAATAGTTGAACTCCAGCAGACAGCAAAAACAGATAGCAAAACAATCAACATAGAGCAAATAATTTCTGAAATAGGTAACAGAAACAATGACAAGATTACTGATATTACCATAATTTTGATTGTGGTTGTCGCCATTGTCATTTTTCTCGCCAGTATTGGAGCCCTATTCATAGCTAATCTACTCAGTAATCCAATAAAGGCTGTCGCCCACAGCTTTCAGGAGCTTGGTTCTGGAGATGCAGACCTTACCAGGAGAATTGAAAAGAAGTCCAACGATGAAACAGGCAGGGTATCCAAATACTTCAACCGTTTTATCAACAAGATTCATGTAATTTTAAAGCAGATTCAGCAAAACAGCAAAAAGCTGTGCCGTTCGAGTGATTCCATTCAAAGCCTTATCAAAATAATCGGTGAATACAATCATACCTCCAATGAACTTTCCCAAACCGTTGTCAGATCAGCGGGATATATGAGCAACGACATGCAGGAAGTTGCTCTGGCTCTCAAGGAATCATCTACAAATGTTCAATCCGTCTCCATGGCCGTAACTGAATTCAACAATACGGTGCACGAGATCGCCCAGACATCCTCTCAGGCTCAAGTAAAGGCAGATCAGGCAAAATCGATTATGGATAATCTTGAACAGGAAGTCAAAGAACTCAGTAAGGCAGGGAGCGAAATAAGTAAGGTCACGGAATCTATTACCGAAATTTCAGAACAGGTTAATCTGCTGGCACTGAATGCAACCATTGAAGCGGCAAGAGCAGGAGAAGCAGGCAAGGGTTTTGCTGTGGTGGCAAACGAAATCAAGGAACTCGCCAAACAAACATCAAATGCCGCCCTTGATATTCAGGAAAAATCCTCCCAGGTGCAAAAGGTAACAGAAAACACAATGTCCAGGATCGAAGAGGCGGCTGAAAAAGTAGGACAAAACAGGGAAATAGTTAACACTATCGCTAGTGCTGTCGAAGGACAGTCAGCGACAGTTAACGAAATCTCCCAATCTCTGACTGATTCCTCCCAAAAGCTAGAGTACTCAAACGACAAGGTTTCCAAGGCATCGAACTACGCCAGCGATATAGCTGATATGTCCAACAACGTCACCGAGGCGATTCAGGAAGTAAATGAGGCGGTAGCAACAATCTCGGAGAACTCGGAGCAACTCAGTAAGCTGGCAATAGATTCTGCCAAAATGGCCAATAACTTCAAGACCTGATCGGCCTGGATACAATCTTTTCGAGCTGTATTTTCTGTAAGGTTTACAGCCTGAAATTCTCCTGCCCGGGGGTGTAGCTCTCAACAATTTTCAAATATTACATCACTGATAAATCCCGGAACAAAGCAAAAAAACTGGCATAAAACTGCAAAACAGGATAGTCTTGCCTGTCTTTAGCAACTGACAATTTGTCAAGAACATTGTGTCCAACTTTATTATAGAAAATTACTTATGTCTGAAAACCTTATCCCCTCAACCCCGACAGCCTACTCCTACCCCCTGCTGATTAAACAACTTTTTCTGGCACCTGTGGCTGACAACCCGGAGCAGGAAATTGTTTACCGTGGTACCGACCGTTTCACCTATCGTGAATTCCGTAAACGGGTTCACAAACTTGCCAATGTCCTGACAGAACTGGGTGTGAAACAGGGTGATACCGTAGCAGTCATGGATTGGGACAGCCACAGATATCTCGAATGTTTCTACGCCATACCCATGATTGGAGCAGTGTTACACACTGTCAACATCAAACTGTCACCAGAACAGATTATCTATACAATAGACCATGCCGAAGACGATTTTATTCTCATTAACAGCGATTTCTTGCCCATCATCGAACAGTTAAAAGGACGAATCAATACTGTCAGGGGTTTTGTGCTAATGAAGGATGACAAACTCCCTGACAACTGTTCCATAAACATTCTTGGAGAATATGAAGAACTTCTCGATAAGGCTGGAGACCATTTTGAGTTTCAGGATTTTGCCGAGAACACCAGAGCCACACCTTCTATGGCTGGCTTCATACAGGCGACGTAGCCTCGCAGACAAGCGACAGATATGTATCCATAACTGACCGCCTCAAGGATGTTATCAAGGTGGGTGGAGAATGGATATCCTCCCTTGAACTGGAAGATATTATCAACCTGCACCCTGTGGTAAGTGAGGTAGCTGTAATAGGCTCACCAGATAATAAATGGGGAGAAAAGCCCCTGGCCTTTATCGTCGTAACAGCTGGCAGCCCAAAACCATCTTCCAAAGATATAGTCCACCACGTAAAAACTTATATAGAGAAGGGATTAATCAGCAAGCTGGCTCTTTTGCTCTCCGTTCGATTTGTGGACAGTATAAAGAAAACAAGTGTTGGCAAGGTAGATAAAAAGTTGCTGAGAGAAAAGTACCTATAGGGGATAAGCAGTACAACAGGCGATGTATACTACCTGCAAAAGGCAACATGCATTGCCTGAAGAAGAGTCGCAACTCTTGGCTCATTGAGCGAGTAAAACACCTGCTGGGCATCCTTTCTGGTTTTCACCATGCCACTTTTTCGCAAAACAGAGAGGTGCTGTGAGAAGGCAGACTGACTCAGGCTCGATTTTTCCTGAAGCGCACCAGCCCCCATTTCTCCTTGAGTAAGTTGACATAATACCAGCAAACGATCAGGATGTGCCATGGTTTTTAATACCTCAGCCGCTTCTTTCGCATTTTGCTGCATTTCTTCTATCTTCATAAATCCTCCCGGCAACAGATCCTTGCAGTAACACCTTTATTGTCTATAATTACCCTGAAAAAGCTGCCAGGACAACAATATTCTTAAAATTTATCTGAAAAAATAAGGAGTTATCCCTTATGACGATTTTCGAAAGATAAGCTACAAAAGCTCCATCTATCTGATAAAGCTTGAGATTTCCGGTATCAGCAGATTGAACACTTACTGCCTCGCCCCTTCAGCTATCACTGGAATGTTGGCAGCAGCTTTTTAAGCTTGCCCAAAAGAAAAGACAGACCAAGCAAACATATACCGACAACCAGACCTGTAACAAGGTTGGCAAGTATTGCCGGCATAACTTCTAGAAAATGGTGAAGTTTTTCAATATTGTGATTAAAAATTCCACCGCCGACAAGAAGCATGGCAGCCGTGCCAATTATGCCCAGTGCCTTGATAATTCTGGGCAAAGAACTCACCAGCAGAGACCCTGTCTTTTTCAGAAATTCTGCCATGAGTCCCTGCCGCAAACTTGCTCGATCAATTAAATAAAAGCCCATATCATCCATACGAACGATGAGAGCAACCAAACCATAAACACCCACTGTAGCCGCCAGAGAGACAAGAGAAACAACCATTATCTGCACAACAAGGGACTGATCCATTACAGTGCCCAGAGCAATCACAATGATTTCAATTGAGAGAATGAAGTCTGTACGAACGGCAGACCTTATTTTTGCCTTTTCAAGCTGTTCCTGCCCTTCCGGCCTCGCTATCTCTCCTGCCGGACTATCTTCAATATGAAAAAGAGAGTGAAAGATCTTCTCCACCCCTTCAAAACAGAGATAACTGCCACCAGCCAACAGAATCGGAATAATTATCCAGGGAACAAAAGCACTCAGCAGAAATGCCAACGGTAAGATTATCAATTTGTTTACAAATGACCCCCGGGTGATAGCCCAGAGCACGGGGAGCTCACGAGAGGCACGAAAACCGGTCGCCTTCTCGGCATTAACAGCCAGATCATCGCCTAAAATACCCGCTGTTTTCCTGGCTGCAACCTTACTCATCATCGCAGCGTCATCAAGCAACAATGCAATATCGTCCAAAACCGCAAAAAAACCACCAGTCATATCATTTCCCCAGGCAAGGCTTGTTCGCCAGAGCCTCCACAGCCTTCATACCGCGAACCTTTCGGCTGCTATCAATCAGCATCTGGATTACCTGTTCCTGCTCGCTGTTTTCAAGAAAAAATTGCACTCCCGCTCCCTTTTCAGCAAGATACACAATTTTTCCCTTCACTGAACACGACACCTGCAAAAGAGCTGATGCCAATATCAATACAATATCCTCATTCCTTTCAATTTTTTGTTCAATTTCAATATAGGCTCCATGCATGCTGATATCGCGCAGCAGGCAATGATATTTCCTGTCTCCCCAAAAGAGTTCGATCGCAAGAAACAAATCGTAACGAGCAGATTCCCGTTTATCGATCATCCTCTTCTCAAAATCATCCGTCAGGCGATTTCCTTCAAGGATCAAAGGCATCAATCTGGCAGCAAACTCATTCTCCCTGGTAAAAGGTGCATAATTTACATAGACAGTAGCCGTTTCCCAGGAAATCATCTTGAGAACAGCCTCCTTACCCTTCAGGTTCCCCTGTTCTGCTGCTACCAACATACCATTTTTTATCCAGAGAAAGCCATAGGCCTGCTTTACCTCAATTTTTAGCAGACAACTGGTATTATCCAGCTCCATCATCTGTAAAAAGGATGACAGATTCACCCCCTGCATAAAGCCGCCCGGCTCAATAGCCAGTTCTGTCAGAACACGACTGGTCAGCATATTGGTATCGGCCAACAGTTCAAGCACGATAACATCGGGATTTTTTTTGATCGATGCGAAAAACGGCACCTGTGTCCCGGCAAGCACAATAATTTTAAGCCCGACCCGTTTTTTGCTGCAATGCGAAATAAACCTGGCAACACCAAATTCAAAACGATCAATCTTTACTACAACAAGATCGATCTCTTCTTTCTCCATTTTCTGGAGACCTTCCCTGTGACTCACAGCCGTAAAAATTTTGAGAAAACCAGACTGACTGCCAAGAAAATGGTCCAGAATCTGCAATTCCCCCAAATCGTTATTGACTATAAGAACATTTTTAATCATTTATACAAAAACAATAATTCTGAATCATATCAACAATCTCTGTAAATCACCTTCTCCCTGTTTTATTAAACGTGTTCTCCATAAAAAATACAAATTTTATTAAACAGGGGGCTGGCATATCCGCCCATCTCCTTCATAACAGACAAACCTTTTCAAAAAGCGGGTAAACAGAGGCAACAATTTGTATTGTTAACTTTTTTACATTACACTTGATTGAACAATATTATTTTCATCGGCATATTGAACTGTCAAACAGAATGACAACAGAACACTCCCTGCACACACAGAACAATTTTTTCAAGAAAACCATAACAGCAATAACCATAGTTGTGCTAATGCTGTCCTCCACTCTCACTGGAATGAGCAAGGACAGGGAGTTATTCACCCTTTCTGACAAGACGGTACAATATATTCGTGATAAATATGGAGAAATGGCAGAAAGACGTTTGCATGCCTGGCAAAAAATAATCAGGGAAGACCACAGCAAAAATGATCTTGAAAAACTCGAAAAGGTGAACGATTTTTTCAATCAGGTATCTTTTGTCAGTGATAAAAAACATTGGGGAAAAAGTGATTACTGGGCAACACCTGTTGAATTTCTTGCCACCGGCGGCGGTGACTGTGAAGATTTCTCCCTTGCCAAATATTTTACCCTCAAGGCTATTGGCGTAGATGAGTCTAAATTACATATGGCTTATGTCAAGGCCATCAAGCTTAACCAGGCACACATGGTCGTCACCTATTACGAAACACCGAAATCCATACCACTGATTCTGGATAATCTTGACAAAACAATACAACCGGCAACCAGACGAAACGACCTTGTTCCCGTATTCAGCTTCAACGGTCTCGGACTCTGGATGTCGAAGGTCAGGGGTAAGGGGAAAAAAGTTAAAGACGGCAATAATAAACTGAAAAACTGGCAAAACCTGCTCAGCAGACTGCCGGATGAACTAAAATAGTCAGAAGGTTAACCATGACACTTTATCGACAACTTGTTGCATTTACTCTGGTACTGTTTTTGCTGCTTTTTACTGGAATATGGGTCGAAAAGCTAAAAAGCACAAGATCCTTTCTTGTCAATCAAATGGAGTCCCACGCCCAGGACACTGCTACTTCACTTGGCTTGTTACTCTCGCCGATCATGGCAGCAAATGATCTGTCCACGGCCGAAACGATGATAAACGCTGTTTTTGACCGCGGCTATTACAAAACAATTGTATTAAGGGATGTTGACGGCAAGGAACTCATCGAAAAAAAACTGCATCTTCAACTGGAAGGTGTACCATCATGGTTTATGAAAATACTCACCATCCAGGCACCGAAGACAGAATCACTGGTCATGAACGGCTGGACCCAGGCCGGAACAATCCTTGTCGAGAGTCATCCCGGATACGCCTACCGCACCATGTGGGATGCAGCCTTGAAAATGGCTCTGTATTTTCTCCTGAGCGGAGCAGCAGTCCTGCTCCTGGGTGGACTGGGTTTGCGTTTACTGCTCAAGCCACTCAAGCTTGTTGAAAAACAGGCTGAAGCAATTTGCCGCAGGGAGTACCCCATTCAGAAAGAGCTGCCGCGTACCAGGGAGTTGCGAAGGGTAGTTGAATCGATGAACAAAATGACAGGTCAGGTACAGAGCATGTTTTCCAGCCAGGTCAAGGCGGCAGAAGAACTGCGCCGTAAAGCCTACAGTGACCAACTCACGGGTCTTGGCAACAGACGCTATCTTAGAGGACAGGTAGAAGCCAGACTGAAAGGTGCTGACCAGGATAAACAGGGAGCCTTTTTCATGGTTCAGCTCGATAACCTGCAAAAGATAAATGCAACCGAGGGGTTCGAAACCGCAGATGAGCTGCTTAAAGAAGTAGCCTCTATCCTCAGGCAAAACACCATACATCTCAAGGATGTTGCCCTGGCAAGACTTACAGGCGGTGACTTTGCAATTTTTGCAGATGAAATAAGTTCTCCTGATGCCCATAAACTTGCTGAAAATCTGAGTAAAAAAATATCAGCGCTGTCAGCAAGACATGCAGGCAAATCAGATCATCTGGCAAACATCGGAGGAGTTGCCTACAAGGCAAGACCGTCACTTTCTCTGCTTCTGGCAGAGGCCGATAGTGCCCTTCAGGCAGCGAGACGAAAAGGGACAAATCACTGGCTGGTAAAGCAGCTTTCCACAGATGGAAAAGATATAGTCAGAGGGAAAAACTGGTGGAGAAATACTCTGGAAGAGGTACTTGAAAAAGGCAACATCCTTCTTTTTGCCCAACCAGTGGTCAATAGCCATGGACAACAAATGACGCAGCATCAGGAGCTGCTTTCCCGTATTGAAATTACTCCGGGTGAGATAGTCAGTGCGGCACTGTTCATCCCGATGGCTGAACAGTTACAGCTTATCTCAAGGCTTGACAAGATTGTCCTGCAAAAAATTTTTACAGAAATAAATAAGGCCGACAAATTTGAATCCATCGCAATCAACCTTGCACCATCTTCAATCAACAATGAGGATTTTGTAAGGTGGCTGCTGGATAAATTAAGAAAGAACACCAATACATCAAGCCATATTATCTTTGAATTCCCTGAATATGGCGCGGTACAATATCTGGATGTTATCAAGGATTTTTCTCAACAGCTGCAAAACCTTGGACATGGCATTGGACTTGATCATTTTGGCCAGTCCTTTGCCAATTTTGGCTATCTGAAATCACTAAAACCGGAATACGTAAAGATTGACAGGGCATTTACCCATGAACTTGTCAATGAACATGATGACAGCGAATTTTACATCAGATCGCTTTGCAGCGTAGCACACAGTCTTGATATTCAGGTCATTGCTGAGGGTGTCGAAGAAAAGGAACAGGCAGAACAACTGCTGAAACTGGATATAGACGCATTGCAGGGTTATCTCTTCGGAACACCTGAAAGGATATGAGAGGACAGGATTCCCTATTGTTCATATCTGGAATCCTCTAAAACAGTGCACTACAGACAGCTCTAGCTCGTATCGCTGCTGCTTTTCCAAAAAAATCTTTCAGCCCCAAAAAATTGTACCTTGGTACGATTACAATCAGGAACTCATCCTGTAGAATGGCAGAAAGTATGTTCATAATGTTTGAGCAACACATTAACACCGTAAATGAATATAAACAAAGAGGCAGCTTATGGCACAGGCAGGCATAATTCAAACAGTTATTGGTGTAGTTAAGGCACAAGGCACAAATGGTCAGGTTCGAGAACTCAATATTGGCGATATTGTTTATGAAAACGAGACAGTCACTACCGCAGCCGGGGCTTCTGCAACGATTACCCGGGAAGACGGCAGTCTCATAGAACTTGCCGAAAACAGCCGCTTGCTCCTCGATGATTCGGTACTGGCAGAAATTGATCCAGCCGATGCCACAGCAGAAGCTGGAGAACTCTCCCCCCTCCAGGAAGCACTGGTTACAGCCCTTGAAAATGATGGCGATGTGGAAGCACTGCTTGAAGAAACAGCTGCCGGTCAAGAACAAACTGCTGATCTGGATGAAGCCCATGACTTCCGTGCTGGATACCACGCTGGCGACAACAGTGAAGGTAATGTGGGCAGTTACCTGCTGGATGTAGAAAACAAGGGCAACACAATAGAATACGAAAGGTATACTGTTGACGATAACGATGGGAACACTTCAAATCCCGCTGCTGTTACTGTTGATTATCTCAACCCACCAACATCAACAAACGATTCAATCAGTATCATAGAAGATCTATCAAATACTCAAAATAATTACTTATTCACTCCTAATGATTTTGGCAGCTACTCAGACCCTGATGGTGCCCCACTTACAGCCATCCGTATAGACACATTACCTACGAACGGAGCTATCGAACTGAATGGTGTAGTCGTAACAGCGGGTCAAATTATCAATGTAGCAGACTTTACCGGTGCAAATGCCGGTAAGCTTGTTTTTAATCCAACAGATCATACAGATGAGGATTCCAGTTTTACTTTCAGCGTAAATAATGGAACAGAATGGAGCGTTTCCAGCTATAAAACGGTAATCGATATCGACGCATTCGCTGATAAGCCATTGATCAGCCTTGAAGGAACAGCGACATTTACTCAGGAAATTAATATAGACAATGTTAATAATCCCGACGGTCTTGGCTTTAACGTAGAAGCGTTTAATGCAGATGGCAGTCCAGGAGACATAAGCACTAAAACAACAAGCTCACTTAGCGGATTTGGCGTTTCAGGCTCTGCTTCAGGACATACAACTGAACTGGGCTACAACAACTCAATCAGAACATCAGAAACTCTTAAGGTTACCTTTGATGAGCCAGTTCAGTCTGTTGACGTTGCTTTTGCATGGCTCAATGCAAGAGGGGAAAAAGCCGCCTGGACATTACGCGATGAGAACGATCAAATTGTTGGCAGTGGCATCAAGTTCGGAGAAACAGACAAGATAGACCCGGCGATTACATTAAGCGGGGACAATGGAGAGAGTTTCAAATACGTAGTTTTCAGTGCTCCAGGCAGAGGTGATGATTACCTTATTCATTCCCTGACGTTCGAGAAAACGGTAAGCTCATCCGAGAAAATTACCGTTGATGCAGGCAACAGTATCGACATTGATCTCACTTCAGCCTTAGTGGATACTGATGGTTCTGAATCCTTATCCATTGATCTGGAAGGAATACCTGCAGGAGCAGTTCTTTCAGATGGTTCCAACAATGTCATTATTACAGCAGCAGGCCAGTCAGTAAGTATTGACGGCTGGGATATTGATAAACTATCTCTGACACCTCAAAACGATACAGACTTCACCCTGACCGCGACGGCAACAGCAACAGAGGCAGATAATGGCAGTACCGCAACAGAAACAGCGACCCTCCAGGTAAATGTTCAACCGCAGGTTTCAGCAGGTTCAGGAACGGGTAACATTGAGGGCACTGATGCTGATGACGTTATAGTCAATGATGACACCGAAACTGAGAATATTGACGGTGGCGCGGGCGATGACATCATTACATTTGATCCGCAGGACACCATTGATGGAGGAGCAGACTTTGATACCTTACTGGTTTCCCAGGAAGGAGCACTCGATTTCAGTAAAATCAGTAATATTGAAAAGATTGACCTCTCTGATGAAACGAACTCCCAAACAGTTACGTTAACTGCTGATCAGATTCTTGACATGACAGATAACAACAATGTTCTGGAATTTTCCGGTGGTGACGATGATGAAGTAAGAGTTGACGCCACCGGCTGGACACAGGATAGTGTCGACTCTGGTCTTTTTACCAACGATGTTTCTCACGAACAGATAAGAATTGTATCGTCAGATGATTCGGCAGACAGCTTCAAAATTCTTACCGATGATGGAACAGAAATAGGTTAGTAAGGTTAATAAAATCATTCATTCTCATAATAAAGGGGCTGGTCTCAAATGAGATCAGCCCCTTTATGTTTATGTGCTTTCAGCAGGGTTTTATTGCTGTTTCAACCGCCTGTACCCCAACAGAATCAAGGAAAGAATAGTTAGAACCAGAAAAAGTCCGCCAAGTGTCTCAAGACTCTCTTCAATATTGGAAGAATATGGTACATCCCAGGAAGTATCCCACATAAGCAGCCAGCCAATACGTTTAATCAGGCCGCGATCAAGCAGCTGCGAAACAAGATAACAAATAAAGGTCATGGACAATAATGAAGTAGCAAGTCTCGACTGAAGAAAACTGACCATTCGTTCACGATTCTGCTCCACAAGGACAACCACCACAAGTATTGCAATCACGAAGACAAAAGTATATCCCTGCCCTAAAATCTCACGTCCCAGAGCCCCGCAACAAAGCAAGCCAATGCTGGCAAGAGAAAAATCCCGCAACCAGAACCAGCCGACAAAGGCAAGGAAGACCGCTGAGCCAAGTAAGGCAGGATGAATTATTTCAAGTACATTCTTGCACACATGAGTATCCTGCCAGCCAAAAATATTATTGGCTGAAAGAAAGAACATCAAAATAACATACAAAACCGGTACAAACAGCAACAGCCACATAAAATCAGCACGAAACCAGCCTGGCAAGGACTTGCCAAAAACAACAAGGGATTGCAAACAGGACAATACCTTTTCCTTAAACATAAATCTTCTCCCTCAATTGATACAGGAATATCAAAACAGAACAACTCTGTCTCCCCATGTGCCAGTGCAGGTAAATATCACTCAAATGGTAAATTAAAGCAATTATATTATTGCATAGACAACATGAGCAGAACAAGGAAGGCTGCCAGCAAAAAAACCATTTTCTTATCCCGAAAGGACTATTAAAAGAAAAAAAATCACGTAACTTCTTAAATATATTTCGAAAAAGGACTTTATGTGATATTGTTCGTCAGGATGAATGTTTTATGGTTCGTATCCTTGAATCCAAAGTCCCACATTTTATATGTGGATTTGATCTCCCGTTCCAGACACGCCCAGAATGTCATATTTTCCCTGTAAAAACGGGCAGATATGCAAATGGGGGGGGGTAACTAAATGAAAATACTGCAACATGTATTCAAGACAGAAAATCAATTCCTCACAGACCTGCACAATGCGCAAATTCCGTTAAACGATCCCCATATTCTAATTCAGATATTTGCTGGAAACCGGAATATTCAACATATTCAGAACGTACTTGAATTGATTAGAACAGTCATCCCTCAGGGTATTATTATCGGCACAACCACTGACGGTGGAATACTTAATAATCAGATAATGGAAGAGAGTCTTCTGATTTCAATACTTTATTTCGAGAAAACGACCCTGCAAACGGAAAAATCAGACGATCCTTCCCATAACTCTTTCGAAAAAGGCGTTCATCTAGGACGGAAACTGCAAAAGCCTGATTTGAAGGCAGTAATTCTTTTCGGTGAAGGCTTGTCTATAAATGGAGAAGATCTTTTGACCGGCCTTGAGAGTCAAGTGGGAGACATTGTTATTGCCGGAGGGCTTGCAGCAGATAGTTATTCTTTTGCCCAGACCCACATAGTATATCAGGACGAAATTCTTGATAAGGGCTCTGTGGCTGTTGGTTTATACTCCGATACCTTACGGGTAAAAGCGAGGTCGGCCTTTGATTGCGATGTCCTGGATGGAGAGTTTGTCATTTCCGAATCTGAGGGAAATATCGTAAAAAAGATCAATGATGTCCCGCCTGAAGTTTTATATTCCGAACAGCTTGGTCTTCATACAGACAATAAACTGGTTGAGATTTGCGCACAAATTCCCATGGTGGTCAACCGCGATGGAGAGATTTTGGCAAGATCAGTTGTAAAACGATATTCTGATGGTGTTCTTGGCTTTGCCGGAAATCTCATGAAGGGAGAAAAGGCTCGATTCGGCATAGCAAATGTTGATAAGATGTTGCGCAATGGAAGCAAAATATTCAATGGAATATGCAGCCAGTGGGATGCTGTCTTTATATTTTCCTGTGCCGGGAGAAAAGTAATACTCGGCGACAAATTGACCCAGGATATCCAGGATTTTCCCCAAATTGCCCCGGTAAACGGTTTCTTTTCCTTTGGAGAATTTATCAAGGAAAAGGGAGCAAGGGCGCGTTTTTGTAATCTGACAATGGTTCTGCTTTTTCTGAGTGAATCGGAAAATGTCCCCAATTCTTCAGGGAAAAGGCTTCTGCAGCAAGAAGATACAGTACCTACAGACCCCCCTGCAAAATCGACAGTAAGCATCAGGAAAAAACAGGATACAATTCATGAGGTATTACAAAACCAGATACGCCTGATGGAACATAAAAACAAGATCAGAGAACAGCTTGATCGGGTGGAATATAGAAATAAAATCATGGCAGAGATGCTCTACAAGGATTCCCTTACTGACCTCAGGAACAGAACATCCTTATTACAGGAAATCGAGGAGAAAAATCCCAGAGGCGTGATGCTTGTTGATATTCGAAACTTTCATGCCATCAATGATTTATATGGTGAGTCAGTTGGTAATCTGATTTTACAGGAATTTGCCACCTTTCTGAAAAATAATATCGAGCCTGTAAATATCTTTCGACTTTCCGGGAACACTTTTGCCCTTCTCAATATCTCCGAACGTCTCCCGGAAGAAAGTTTTCTCCTTGCAGAAAAAATTGTCAAGGATGTGCAGGCGAAAAATTTTACTTTCAAGACAGGAGGAACTACACTGGAATGTGCCCTGTCTGTTACCATTGGTCTATCGACCAAAAAAGAGGGCAAAAGTCTGTTGGAACATGCTGATATGGCTTTAAACCATGCAAAAAAATATCACAAGAATGTTGTTTTTTACAGTGAAGCTCTCGACATAAAACAACGGTATGAACGTGATATAGAAACTATAAAAATGGTCAAGAATGCCCTGGACAGTGACAGGGTCATACCATTTTTTCAACCGGTCTTTGAAGGGGAAAAGGTTTCCTACTATGAAGCTCTTGTTCGGATTATAACAAAAGATAACAGTGTCTTGACCCCGTTTCATTTCCTCGATGTAATCAAGCATACCACCTACTACTCTTACCTTACCAAACGAATAATAAAAAAGTCTTTTGAAATTTTTCAAAAGCTGGACAGCATGGTTGCAATCAATCTATCTTTTCTTGATTTTTCAAATACAGAGACAGTCGAATATTTGCTTGGTATGATAGAAAAATATGGTATGGGGAAAAAACTTATTCTGGAAATTCTGGAAAGCGAAATTTTCCATGATTATGGTACGACCATTCACCAGATTACACGATTTAGAGCTCTGGGTGCAAAAATTGCCATTGATGATTTTGGCAGCGGCTATTCCAATTTTCTACATTTAACACAGATAGATCCTGATTATATTAAAATTGATGGATCTCTTATAAAAAATATTGACACAGACACCAAAAGTCTTGCTGTATGTAAGGCTATTATTGGTTTTGCCAGGGAGCTGAATGTCAAAACCATTGCAGAATTTATCCATTCTAAGGAAATACTGCAAATCACAACCCGCCTCAAGGTAGACAAACACCAGGGTTTTTATCTGGGAAAACCGCAAAAAGCGGAAGAACTTTTTCCTGGCATTTCTTTGTCTTAATGTTCTCCAGGCAATTGCTCTGATTCCTTATTTACTTTCTAGGATTTCCTCATACCTGTACGTCTTCCCGAAAAATCTAGACTCATTAACGTCTGTGACGGTTATCTGCCCTTCTCAACCATATAATAAAGCAGTGGAACCGCCATCCTTGAAATGAGCAGAGAGGCAATCTCACCAAACATCAATGAAATAGCCAGCCCCTGGAAAATAGGGTCTGCGAGAATTACAGAGGCACCCACAACCACTGCCAGAGCCGTCAGCAGCATAGGCCGGAAGCGGATAGCACCGGCTTCCACCACGGCTTCTGCCAGAGGCAGACCATGACGCCGACGCAGCTCAATAAAATCTACCAGAATAATAGCGTTTCTCACGACAATTCCGGCACCGGCCATAAAGCCGATCATTGAAGTGGCGGTAAAAAAGGCTCCCATGGCCCAGTGAGCCGGCAGGATACCTATTAAAGAAAAAGGAATGGCTGCCATCACCACCAGTGGTGTGATATAACTTTTAAACCAACCCACCATGAGCATATAGATCAGTACCATCACCACACAGAACGCCAGCCCCAGATCACGGAAGACTTCCAGGGTAATATGCCACTCTCCATCCCATTTGATGGCCGGCTCAAAGGAATTAAAGGGCTGCTGTAAATTATAAACCGGCACATGGTTCAAACTCCCACCAAAATCCTTGCCTGACAGTTTCTTTAACTCCTTGTTTATCGCAAGAATCGGGTATACCGGGCTTTCGGCATCACCTGCCACATCTCCTGTTACGTAAATCACCGGTTTGAGATTCTTCCGGTAAATGGGCTGATCTACCGGAACCTGGCTGAGGTTTACCAGCTCACGCAGCGGTATCAAGGCTGACAAAGGATTACCTGGATCCCGCAGCCCAATATTAAGAATGTCATCAATCCTGGCACGTTTGGCTTTCGGCAGCTCAAAGACAATATTGACCTCTTCCTTGTCTCGAGGCTGATGAAACAGATCCACCGACAAACCTGAAAGCCCCATCCTCACAACCTGGGCAATATCGCTTTCACTAATGCCGTGCAGGGCAGCCTTTTCCTTGTCCACCGTGATAATGTTTTTTTTCCGATCATTTTCACGGTACCAGTCAATGTCAACCACACCCTCTGTCCGGGCAAAAATCTCTTTGACTTTTCCCGCCAGCTCCAGCCGTGCGGCTTCACTCGGGCCATAGATTTCAGCAACCAAAGTCTGGAGAACCGGCGGTCCCGGCGGCACTTCGGCAACCGCCACGGCTGCTCCATATTTTTCAGCAATGGCTGCCAGTGCAGGGCGCATTTTTTTGGCTATATCATGGCTTTGCCGATCCCGGTCATGTTTGGCTGAAAGATTGACCTGAATATCTGCCACGTCAGGTCCTGACCGCATGAAATAGTGCCGAACCAGACCATTAAAATTGTAGGGAGAGGCTGTACCTGCGTAAATCTGATAATCGGTTACATCATTGTCCTGTTTAATTACTCTGGCCATTTCCATGGCAACCCGAGTAGTTTGCTCAAGGGTGCCTCCTTCAGGCATGTCCAGAATCACCTGAAATTCCGATTTATTATCAAAGGGCAACATCTTTACCTTGACCAGCCCCAATACAACCATGGCACAGGATCCCAGCAGCAGGACGGTGATAATAAAAAGAAACAAAATCCGCCAGCCTCCATGCGCCAGCAAGGGATCCATAATCCGATGATAAAAGCGGGTGAAGAGATCATCTGGTGCATGATCCGGGTCGTGAGCCTTCTCACCAGGCTTTCCCTGTTTTCGCTTCAAAATACGGATGGCGGCCCAGGGGGTAATGGTAAAGGCGATAATCAGGGAGAAAACCATTGCCGCAGATGCTCCTACCGGAATGGGGCGCATGTACGGTCCCATAAGACCGCCGACAAAGGCCATGGGCAAAATGGCGGCAATCACCGCCCAGGTCGCCAGAATTGTGGGATTGCCAACCTCGCTTACGGCGATAATGGCAAGCTCTTTAAAGCTGTGGGATTTATTTTCCGGCAGCCGCATATGTCTGACAATATTTTCTACCACGACGATAGCGTCGTCCACCAGAATACCGATGGAAAAAATCAGGGCAAACAAGGTAATCCGGTTCAGGGTATAACCGTACAGATAAAAAATCGTCAGGGTCAGGGCCAGGGTGGAAGGGATGGCCAGCATAACAACCATGGACTCCCGCCAGCCCAGAAAAATAAGAATGAGCAAGGCCACCCCAAACACGGCAATAGCCATGTGTAGCAACAGTTCATTGGATTTTTCAGCAGCGGTCGCCCCATAATCGCGGCTTACGGTAACATCCACATCATCAGGGATCAGGCTGCCTTTAAGCTGGTCTACACGGGTTAGTACCTTTTCCACCACCGCAACAGCATTGGCTCCCGGCCGTTTTGCCACGGAAAGGGTAACCGCAGCTTCGGGAGCCAGCTGATCCTTACCGCCAAACAATACGTAAGACTCTGGTTCTTCGGGGCCGTCAACGATTTCTGCCACCTGATGGAGATAGACAGGATTGCCGCTGTGAACTCCCACAACAATATTACCGATGTCTTCAGCGGTCTCCAGAAAGGCACCAGTCTGGACAGGTATTTCCTGATTATTGGCTTTTGTGACACCAGAAAGTGATTGGCGGTTAGCCTGGCTGAGGTGGTTGACCAGATCCATAGGGGTCAAATTACGAGCTGCCAGTTTCAGCGGATCAAAGAGTACACGCATTTCTCGACGTGTGCCTCCAATCAAGCTGGTTTCAGAGACTTCAAAAATGGATTTCACCTCATCGTCGACCTGGGCGGCAAGCCGTCTGAGCATGAAATGGTCAGAGCTGCTGGAATGAAAGGTCAGAGCCAGGATCGGAACATCATCAATGGTATGCGGTTTAATCATGGGTCTGGAAACACCGTGGGGAATCCGGTCAAAATTGGTTTGCAGCTTCTGATTCAGCCGGACAATGGAGTTTTCCAGATCCTGTCCCACCTTGAAACGAACCACCAGCAGACTCTGCCCCGGCATGGAAGTGGAGTAGATATATTCCACGCCCGGCAGTTCATAAAGCAGCTTTTCCATGGGGATACTCAGACGCTGTTCCACCTCCTTGACACCAGCTCCGGGCATGGAGACCATAATATCAATCATCGGCACCTTAATCTGGGGCTCTTCCTCTCTGGGCAGCATGACAATAGCCATGACCCCAAGAAGCAGCGAGGCCAAAATACCGATCAGTGTCAATCTGGATTCAAGAAAGGTCGCAGCTAATCGACCGGCAAAACCGTGCTTTACGGAAGGTTGTCCTTCGTCCATGGTATATTCCTATTCTGTTTTTACGGGCTGACCGTCCACAAGATGCGCGTTGTTTTGATAAATAACCGTTTCACCGGGATTCAGACCTGAAACAATCTCGGTCATTCCGTCCTGCTTCATGCCTGTACGAACCAGACGCAAGCGAGCCTGGTCTTTTTCCAGCACAAAAATTCGTTCCATTTGTCCCTGAGGCAATACGGCACTATCAGGCACAAACAGGGCTGTTTTATCCTCTGCCGGAAGCTTGACCCTGGCAAACTGGCCTGTACGCAGGTTTTTGTGATATGCCAAATCTATGGTAACCGGCGCAGTTCGGGAGACAGGGTCTGCGGAGGGTGCAACCTGAGCCACCTTGCCCTTGATGGTCAGCCCTGCTGTGGGAATGGTAACAGCAAGTGTCTGCCCCTTATGGATTGCCAATACCAGGCTTTCTGGAACAGCACAAATAACCTGCAACCTTTGATCATTTTCCATGCGCAGCAAGACTGTGCCGGGAGTAGCAAGATCACCGGCATGTATATTTTTTGCTGTTATTACCCCTGAAAACGGAGCGGTGATGGTTGCATAGCCGAGCATGGTTCGGGCACCTTCAACCGCTGCCCTGGCAATTGAATACTCATCCTGCATGGATTTGACGGTCTGGGCGGTAGCGGCCTGTTTGTTGAGCAGCTTCTGCTCCCGCGACAGATTGCGTTCCGCCTGCCTGAAACGAGCCTGAGCCTGATTGAGCCGGGCGTCAATTTCCTGGGCACTGATGCGAACCAGAAGGTCTCCCTTATTGACACGGGAACCAAGATCCACTGTTACCTCGGTTGCAACACCGGTCACCTTGGCGGCAATGGCGGCACGATCAAAGGCCCGCACCGTACCCATCACTTCAACACCTGTGGCCACTGGCTGTTCATTTGCGGTATATGTCCGCACAACAACAGTTGACGGGGAAGAAACGGATTGCTCCTCTGCCTGGGAGACAAGGCAAGCCCCCAGAACCATCACCAAAAGGGATATGAGATATGCAGGTATTTTCATTGTGATTACCATTTATTGTGATTTATTTATCGTTAGCATATTGCAGCAAGCCACAGGCACCTCTTAATTCGGCAACTGCCATGCGCTGTTCCGCACTGGCGAGAGCATGGCGAACCCGGGCGTCCGTCAGGCGATTCTCGGTGTCAATCAGTTCGGACGAAAGGACAAGGCCAGCCTTGAATCGCTCCCGACAAAGCCGGGCTGATTCCCGGGCAGACGCCAGCATTTGTCTGGTCACCTGACACCTTTTCCGGGTCTGATCAAGTGCCAAGATAGCCTGTTGGATTTCCAGGGCATAGGCCAATTCCATTTTTCGGAGTTCATCTCTGGTCTGGGACAGTCTGATTTGAGCCTGTTCAACTGCAGCGGCTGTCTGTTTACCATCAAAGAGGGTCATATTGAGCCGAATACCCGCCATCCATGAATCACCGGAGCCATTACCCATTTCAAAACCTTTGTCCACCTGATAGGAGCCAAAGGCATCGGCGGTGGGATAGTACCCACTTCTCGCCTGGCGAACTTCAGCCTCTTTGGCTGCAATGAGATACTGCATGGCAAGAATTTCAGCCCTGTTTTTAAAATCGGGCTGAGCTGGAACAGGCTGCAATGGCGTCTGCTCAAGGTCGATGTTCACCTCCCTGGCTGTCAATCCCAATACATTCAGAAAACCCTGTTTTGCAAGGGCGAGTCCATGCTGAGCCTGGATCAGATCTTCACTGGCAAGGGCTTTTTGCACTTCAAGATTCAACAGCTCCTGCTTGAGTATATCCCCTTCCTCAAAGCGGGCTCGAGCCACCTGTATTGATGCCTCAATTGCCTGAAGCGCAGCCTCTCGTGCACCCACGTTTTCCCTGGTCTGAACAATATTGAAAAAGGATTTTACCACAGCAAGACCAAGACTGTTCCTGACCGCATCTTCCTGAAGCATGGCCGCCTTCTTCCGTGCATCAGCGGCATCCAGACCGGCTCGTCGAAGTCCGCCGTTATACAGTCTGTAACTCAGCTTCACCATAAACTGAAGATCGTCTGTCTGGCCCGGTTTATTAAAATCAATCCCTGGGGAAAACACGCCCTGATTGAGTATATTTCCAAACGAGTACATGGGAGTATTGGTTCGAGAATATTCGGCCTGGACACCGAGCCGCGGATAAAAGGCTGCCTGTGCCGCTTTTATGGCAGCTGCCGAGGCAGAAATACGCTGTTGGGCAATCCGCGCGTCGGGATTGTTGTTCAGAGCAAAATGAACCGCCTCAGGGCCTGTCCAGATCTCCGGTATGGCTGCCGGGGCGTCTGTCTTTTCAGAGGCAAAGACCGGTAGATGCAGCAGGCTTCCTGAAAAAACAACAATCATTATGGCCATCCGGGCAATTCCAGACCATTGGTATGTTTTTTTATGGTTAATGATGAAGTTCATATACTCTCGACCTTAAAATTATTCCTGATTCGTTAACATTGACAGGATTGTAAAGGAAATAACCAATATTCTCCCTTAGCACTTGACTCTGAGAAGAGAGCCACTGCCAGTCTGGAGATATTTTGAATTATATATATTCATCAATACCCAAAATTTAAAGGTTGAATATTTTTTTTACAGGGTAAACCTTGCCGAAATTGTGGCTTTTATCTGCCTTGTCCGGTTTTTATCAGGCGAAAGTCTTGCCAGCTCCGGCAGAAGAAGAACCGCAAATTATTTTTTTAAGATTTGAAAAACAGCTTATGGGGTTTCTGAAAGAGTGAAAGGAATAAGGCTTGTTGAATGTGAAAACTGAAAGAGAAGAGGCGGCTTTGTTCAGTATCTCAAGGCACAAATACCTTTTGTGCCTTGAGAGGTAAGAAGGGCTTTACTTCCTGTTTTGAATACGGCGAGCACCACCGGCAAGCCCTAGCATTCCGACACCGAACAACAACATGGTTGATGGTTCTGGTACTGGATTGGGATTTGGATTGGTATCAGCTTCAAAAGTAACATCTTCCATCCAGTAATGTGTTGATGGATAACTGGAAGCGTATGCACTTCCTGCTACACCCAGGTTATAGGTTCCTGCGTCAAGGTACTCCCAGCTATAGGTGCTAACAAGGTTGCTGCCGTCGTAATAGGGGTCTTTTTTTACCCAAGGGGTGACAGTTGTTGGTGCTTCACCACTCTCGAACCAAACGTCAGTGATGTCTACGAATTCAGTCCCGAACATACCACGGCTATCTTTTTCTGAAAGAGTAAAAGACAGAGAGCCCCCCTCTGTCAGGGTAAAGACAAAGGTGTCGGTAAAATCAGCCCCATATCCACCACCAGGCAAAGCCTGCAGTTCTGGCTCATAAAAAGGACGATAATAATCAGGATCATCAAGATCAACAGTAATTGTTTTAGCAAAGGCGGTACCTGTTAATAAAACAAGTGCGCAAAGGGTTAAGAAACTTAATTTTATGCTTTTCTTCATTTTTTTCTCCTTTATTTTTAAGTGAAGATTAAACAACAGTATTTTTTAAAGCAAACACAATGCCACATTCATAAGAAATTGTTTTTGTTGGTATTTTTGTTTTCTGATTTCAGTTGTGTAATTTTTTTCGACAGTTATAAATAGTTTCAAAAGGTCTTTTTGGGTTAATAAAGGTCATAATTTATCCCCGTATCCAGAGTGTAAAAAATGTTTCAAATAGCTAAATTTCTACCAGAAAACAAAAAAGGATTTCGACAAATTCTCAGGTCTTTTGCCCAGGCTTCAGCCACTTCTGACACGAAACCTGCAACAAGAATTGGTGTCAGAAATCTTGACACAATATTCCAGAAGCGACCTGAACGCCTTGCTCAAAAAGGGAAAACAGACAAAATTTCAATCTGGAAAGTATCGTATTCATCTTTAGACGGCTGCGGTGCCAAGTAATTGACCATCCGGGGAATAAATACATCCACCAAGCGGCAGGGCTGTGAGCTTATCACCATTTGTCCATGATGTTGCTGTATCGGTGCGAACCATCAATTCTGCCTGACAATTATTATTGGTACAGTTAATAATCAGTTCGCGCCAACATCCCTGAAATTCTGTGGCAATGACCTCTGCGGGGCAGCCCTTACGATTAACAGTCACGTCCTCGGGGCGACACATGAAGACATTCTTGGCTTCTTTCAGATGGTTCTCCAGCTTTTCAAGCTCAGGAAACAACACCAGCGCCTTTTCCATTTCAATGAAATTGGCATCACCAACAAAGGCAGCAGTGTTTTTGGTTGCCGGCCGCTGGTATAATACTTCTGGAGTGGCATGCTGCTCAATCCGCCCTTGAAACATCACCGCTACAGTATCGGCAAAGGCAAAGGCCTCATTTTGATCATGGGTTACCAGAATTGAAGCAACACCCTGTTTTTTCAGTATATTTCGCACATCTCGCCGCATCACCTGGCGAAGCCTGAGATCCAGGCTGGAAAAAGGCTCATCCATCAACAACAATCCCGGTCCCGGTGCCAGGCTTCTGGCAAGGGCAACCCGCTGCTGCTGACCGCCGGACAGTTCATGGGCCATACGCTGTGCCATGCCTTCAAGATTGACCAGGGAGAGCATCGCCTCTACCTTACTGGATTTTTCTGCCCCGGAAATAGCAAAACCGATATTGTCGCCAATGGAGAGATGGGGAAAAAGCGCCATATCCTGAAACACCATGCCGCAGTCCCTTTGTTCCGGTTTGATAAACTGACGTTCATCTACCCAGCTCCTGTCCTGATAGAGGATGGTTCCCGCATCGGGCTGCGATAATCCGGCAATCATCCGCAGCAGGGTCGATTTACCACAGCCGGATGGACCAAGAATGGCCAGTAACTCACCGGATGAGAGTGACATATTGACATGATCCACTGCCGTATTCCCGGCAAATATCTTTACCAGTCCATCACAGGAAAGCAGTATATTTTGTTCTGAATTGCTCATTTTTCCGCTGTAGTTTCTCGTTTTTTGAGGTTGGAAAGCAGGCGCTGGTTAATACTGAAAATGGGAATAATCCCGACAAGGACAATGGTCACCGACCAGAGAGACGCCTGCTTGTACATCTCCTCGGAAGCGTAGGAAAATGCCCGGGTGGCAAGGGTACTGAAATTAAATGGCTGGAGCATCAGGGTGGCGGGAAGCTCTTTCATAACTTCCACCAGCACCATAAGCACCGCTGTCAACATACTGCCCCGCAGCAAGGGCAGATGGATACGACCCAGGATGCCGGAAGGACTCGTTTTCAACATTCTGGCGGCCTCATCACAATGGTAGGGGATCCGTTCCAGCCCGTTATCGATACTGCCAAAGGACATAGCGAGGAAACGGACAAGCAATGCAAAAACAAGGATGTAGATGGAACCGCTGAGAAGATACCCCGGATCCCAGCCTAAAAATTGTTTTGCCAGACCAATAAACTGACGGTCAAGCCAGGCAAGAGGGATCAAAACCCCAAGGGCAACAACAGGTCCGGGTAATGCATAACCTATGGTGGCAAAACGAATGGTTCCATGCAGCATCCTTGACGGTGCCAGCCTTTTCCCATAGGCAAGGAGGATAGCAATCACCAGTCCCAGAACAGCGGTGGTGATCCCAAGGAGCAGGGAGTTTTTGGCATCGGTAATAAAGGTCTGCTTCTGAATATCGGCAAAACCTTCAATAAACCAGAAGATTTGCAGAAAAAAAGGCAGGAAAAAACCAAACACCAAAGGGAAAAGACACCACAGCGATGCCAGTATCCCGGTCTTTGTTGAGAGCCGTTTCAGGGGCATGGGTGCACCCGCAGTCTGACCATAGCGTTTGTTTCTGCGGCTCAAATACTCAAGAAAAATGAACAGCATCATCAAGGACAACAAACCGGTTGCCAGACGGGCGGCATCGGGCAAATTTGACGCACCAAGCCAGATATTGTAAATCCCGACGGTAAAGGTATTTACCGAAAATAATTGTACCAGACCAAAATCTCCCACCGTCTCCATAATTGCAAGCAGCAAACCGCTGACAATAGCAGGCCGGGAAAGGGGAAGTACCAGGCGATAAAAGGAAGTCCAGGGGGACAGGTTCAAGGTCTGACCAACCTCAATCAGGCGGCGTCCCTGCTCACCGAAGGCAGTACGTGCCATCAGAAAGACATATGGATACAATACCAGGGAGAGTAAAAAAATGGCTCCGCCCAGGGAGGTGATCTGCGGAAACCAATACTCGGTCATCGACCGCCAGCCAAAGACCTGTCGCAAAAACGATTGCACAGGGCCGGCAAAATCGAGCAACTCGATATAGACAATGGCGATCAGATAGGCAGGCATCGCCATCGGCATCAACAATAACTGGTTAAAAAGGCTCCTGCCTGGAAAATCATATGCGGTTACCAGCCAGGCAGTGCTGGTACCGAGAACAAGAACCCCACAGCCAACGCCGAATACCAGCTTTGCCGTAGTCAGCAAGTATCCGGGAAGCACGGTATTATATAGATGGGTCAGGGTCCCGTCGACACCGGGAACAAAGGAAAGCACAATAATCGTCAGCAAGGGCAGGGCGCTGATAGCCGATGCCAGAATAGCTACGACGATCCAGGGGCGAGAATAATCTGTTTTCATCAATGGGTGCTGATATCTATCATCTTGCGATGATGATTTTCTTAAAAAATCATAAAAAACTCCCCTTAACCGTCCACATCAAGTCCGATCAAGGAGAGCTTTATTACAATCAACTGCCGGGCATCTTACATACCCTGATGAACTATTCGTTAAACTTTACTTCATCCAGCAATTTCAGAGCCGTCTTTCTTTCGGCTGCAATCTTGTCCATAGCAAGGGAGTCTGCCTTAAACACACCCTTTTTGATACCTTCCTGGCCGGCACCAAAAGATTTTACGATACCAGAGTAAGCAACACCCTCTTTCAATGGGTATTCGTGGTTAACCTGGGAATACATGGTCTGGGCAAGATTTCCGGTAAAGAACTCAAGCAGTTTCAAGGCATTGTCCTTGTTTTTGGCAGCCTTCAGAATACCACCGCCGGTGATATTCACGTGGGTTCCCGTGGTCTTCTGGTTGGGAAAGAAAATACCAACAGCCGCCGCCCAGTCACGTTGTTCGGGATTTTCCAGCATCTTGCCCATGTAATAGGTATTTCCAATGGCAATATCACATTCTCCGGAGGATACCGCACGAACCTGGGCACGATCATTTCCCTGGGGTTTACGGGCGAGATTTTTCTTCACGCCCTTAAGCCATTCCTTTGTCTTGTCTGCACCATCCTCAGCAATCATGGCGCTGATCAAGGCAACATTGTAATTATGATAACCGGAACGAACACAAATTTTACCCTTGTATTTTTCATCGGCAAGGCTCATATAGGTGCTCAGGCTGGCAGGATCAACACGCTCCCTTGAGTAGTAAATTATCCTGGCACGCATGGTAAGTCCTGTCCAGAGATGGTCATCATCTCTCCAGGGGGCTGGAATATTTTTATCGATAACTGCTGATGAATAAGGCTGGAGCAGATCTGCTTCTGCAATGGCTGAAAGGTTTGCGATATCCTTTGCCAAAACGAGATCAGCTTCGCCTGGTCGGGCTTTAAGGCGTTCGATCAATCCCTTTTTCAAATAAACAACATTGACCTTTATACCGCTTTCCTGTTCAAAAACATCAAGGAAAGGGCGGAGGAGAAATTCCTGCCGGGTGGAAAGAAGGTTGACCTGTCCGCTTGCCAATGCGTACAGAGGTGCAGCAAGTAAGGCAAATAATGATACCATTACAATTGCAAGTTTTTTCATATCATACTCCTGTGTTTGTTAAGTTAATATAAATTGCCAGAACCGCTTTTATGCGAATCTAACATTTTACATAATTACTAAAAAAACAACAGGGGCGCAATCTCTTTTTGGAACAGACTAAATGATTTACTGTGGACGATTCTGTCTATCCTGAAAATCAGTACCTCTTTCGATCACAACAAAAAGTGGCATAATTTATGAAAATGAATATCTTTATTACGTCACTGTAAACAGTAGACAAATACGTCTTGTAACCCTATAACTTTTGGAGGTACTCTTATGGCTCAACCCGAAGAAATGTATCAATGTCAAATGACAAATTGTGGATATATCTATAATCCCGATAAAGGCGACAGAAAAAGTAAAACCCCTAAAGGTACAAGTTTTGAAGATCTTCCTGATGACTGGAAGTGCCCAGTCTGTGGTGCCAGCAAAAAAGCATTCAAACCACTGGCAGGTCCAGGCTCTGTAGCGGCAGGAGATTAATCTGTACTGTTGTCGTTATTCATACAGGGGTATATCCTGAGGGGGGGGTATGCCTCTACCTAACAAACAATATCGCCTGAACCGTTCCGCTCGCAGTTGGTCTCTGCATTCCCATCTCGAAAAAATCATCTGGATATAATATGTGTAACCAAGGGGGGATGTGACCAGAGCAGTGTTTTTTGATCGGGCTTCAGTTTCCAGAAAATAAACTCCGGACTCGATGCTGCCGAAAGAGTCCGGGGTTTTCAGGAGAGAGTAAGGTGTAAAATTATTTCCTTGCTGCAAGTACTACATAATGACTTGAATCACCGGTACGTACCCTCAGCAATATTTTTTTGGGATTGCCCGCTTTTTTGATGGCATTTTTTATGTCTGCAACTGTTTTTACCGGTTTACGATTAACCTCTTCGATCAGCATGCCAGCTCTCAGTCCTGCCCGGGCAGCACTACTCATCTCTGCGACATCACTGATAATTACTCCCTTTCTGTTTTCATAACCGAACTGCCTTGCTATTTCCGGGGTAAGTTTTTGAAATGACAGTCCGAAGGTATCGTAAAATTTAGCATTATTTTCCCGGGAGTATTTGCTGAAACCATTGGGCTGTTCACCTATTCTTACACTGATATTCCTCTTCTGCCCATTTCGAAAGATAGTCAGCCCTGTACTTTTGCCTGGATGAATAAGGGCAATCCTGTTTCTGAGTTCCGAGACATTGTCAACCCGTTTCCCAGCAACCTTGAGAACAATATCACCATCCCGCAAACCGGCATCATCAGCAGGAGAACCAGCCTGAACCTCACTGATCAAGACACCGGAATTGTTTTTGAGACCAAAGGATTCAGCGAGGTTGTCGTCGATGTTCTGGATGACAACGCCAAGCCAGCCGCGGGTTACCTTACCATCATTTTTGAGTTGTCTGGTAATACTCTTTGCCATGTCAATTGGGATGGCAAAACCAATGCCCATATAGCCCCCGCTTCTGGAGTAGAGGGCGGAATTAATACCGATGACCTCACCCTGTGCATTAAGAAGAGGACCTCCGCTGTTACCGGGATTGATTGCTGCGTCGGTCTGGATAAAATTTTCGTACTCGTTCAGACCAACCTCACTGCGCCCTTTGGCACTGACAACACCAACTGTAACAGTTTGATCAAGGCCAAAAGGGTTACCGATAGCAATGACCCATTCTCCGACTTCGAGATTGTCCGAGTTACCAAGGGGCAGAACAGGTAACCTGGAGCTGCTGTTGATCTTGATCAGGGCAATATCCGATTGAGGGTCAGAGCCGATCAATCTTGCTTCATGACTGCTCTCGTCACTGAGACGGACTGTTATCTTGTCGGCATCTTCAACCACGTGATTATTGGTCAGGATATAACCATCCCTACTGATAATAAAACCCGATCCCTGTCCCTGCTGGATGCGTGGCTGATTATTCCTGAACTGTCTTTGTCTGAACTGTGGTCCGAAAAACTGCTCAAAGAAGGGGTGATTAAACATTTCATTATTAAATTGGCTGTGACCGCGGCTGACACTTTTCTCGGTACGAATATTGACTACGGCAGGCTTAGCTTTTTTTACAACCCTGACAAACTCATTGGAAGATTTTGTCAGGATGTCTGTTGCAGCATCGACCTTTGGTGTAACTGTGCATAAAAGAAAGAGAGTGAGAAAGAACAGGGTGTTCAGGGTCAGAACCTTGTTTCTGTTTATTTTTGTAAGGGGTATGGATTTAGTCATTTTGATCTCCTTTTCATTGTTCAACCAGGACAAATAATTTTGCCTGCCATATGCGAAATGTAACCGGCAGAAGAAAAGGTTCAAGAAAGATTACTTAATTGTAACAGTGTTACACTGTTGTAATGAAAAACCTGAGGAGGGGGGGGGGGAAGTATTTTTCCATACTTCCGTTTTCAGGTGCTAATAAATATTCTGCACAACCAGAAGGCTCATGGATAAACGACCTGTGAACCTTCTGGTTTTCTCATATCAGCTATTTCCAACTAACTGGAACGAATCATATCTGCAATCTGGAAAGCAACTTCAAGGCTCTGTTCAGCATTGAGCCGCGGGTCACAGGTGGTCAGATAGTTGTTTGCCAGTTCTTCATCAATGATATTACGGGCACCGCCTGTACACTCGGTAACATCCTCACCGGTCATTTCGAAATGGACACCACCGGGGATTGTCCCTTCTGCCCAGTGAATTTCAAAAAAACAGGTAATCTCCGAAAGAATATCATTGAAGTTTCTTGTCTTATGTCCAGATGCTGCTGTGTAGGTGTTGGCATGCATTGGATCGCAACTCCAGACAATGTTCTGCCCTTCCCGCTTCATTTCCCGCAGAAGTGGCGGCAATGTTTTTGCGATAGTCTTGCTGCCCTGACGAGTAATAAGGGTTATCCTGCCCGGCTCATTTTCGGGATTAAGAATGTCACAGAGTCTTTTTATGTCATCAATATCTGCTGTCGGACCAATCTTGATACCAATGGGATTAAGAACTCCACGCAGAAATTCAACGTGAGCGCCATCTATCTGGCGTGTTCTTTCACCAATCCAGACCATGTGAGCAGAACAGTCGTAGTTGCCGCCAGTAATTGAATCCACGCGGGTCATGGCCTCTTCATATTGCAGCAGCAAAGCCTCATGGGAGGTGAAGAGCTGGGTTTGGGTAATTAATGGACTGTCGGCGGGAATACCGATAATATCCATAAATTTAAGAGCCTGGTCAATCTGTTTTGCCAGACGGTCGTAGGAACGTCCCATGGGAGATTGTGCGACAAACTCCTGATTCCATGCCTGAACCCTGTGCAGGGAGCTAAAACCACCCCTGGTAAACGCCCGGAGCAGATTCAGGGTTGAAGCTGCCATATTATACCCCTTCAGCATATATTTAGGGTTTGGGGTGCGTGCTTCTCTGGTAAAGGCAGCCTGGTTAACCATATCACCACGATAGGATGGTAATTCCACCCCATCAATGGTTTCAGTATCAGAGGAACGGGGCTTGGCAAACTGTCCGGCAATGCGTCCAACCTTGATTACGGGTTTGCCTCCGGCATAAGTCAGAACAACTGCCATCTGCAAAATCACCCGTAGAAGCTCACGAATTTTGGGAGCAGTTACCTTGGAAAAATCTTCAGAACAATCACCGCCCTGAAGCAAAAAGGCCTCACCCTTTACTGCCTTTGCAAGCTGTGCCTTAAGAGCTCGAATTTCCCCGGCAAATACCAGTGGCGGCATTTGGGAAAGATTGACGAGCACCTTGTTCACTATATCTTCATCTGGCCAGCTTGGCTGCTGTAATACCGGAAAATTCTTCCAGCTTGATTTATTCCATTCTTGTTTCGGCATGGTTTTATTTTCGCTCTTATTTATTGTTTTGTCATGTATCTTTTTACTATACAGATTAAAGACAACACCTCTCCAGGTCAAAGGCGTTCAGTATTCGTAATTCTTTTTCCCGCTGATTCTCGTCAGGAGGAGCAAGAAAATTGAGATTTGGCAGAAGTTTTTCAAGTTCCGGGAGGTCAGGGATGGCTGAAATGCCATACCCAAGTATCTTCCCTGTTTGTACATCAATGAGTTCTGCATCCTTGCCATTTGTGACAACAGCTAGCGGAATTCTATAGTGCTCATTAAGAACACGGGCTGCCGCTATGGCTGCCCGTTCACGGCTGACCAGAGAACCAGCACCATAGCGCAGGATCATCACCTCTTTGCCTTTTATGGATATAACCAGGTCAATGGTTGACTTGACAATATTCCTGGCAAACAAAGTTTCGATCGTAACACGTGGTTTGAGTTGATTCCGGCTAAAACCCTTTTCCTTCATCATCATTCTGGCTAAAGACTGGCGGATACGTTCGTCATCGGTATCAATCAGCTCCTCACCCGTTATACAGTCCTGAAGTGTACCGTAAATCAGATGATGATGTTTTTCAGGAATGTTCACTTCAGTCATGTTCTCGTCTGTTTTTATAACAATAAGGAAAGTATGGTTTACTCATCATATCCATATCTGAACATTACCTTTTAATGAATATGAAGCAAGTATGAAAGTACTTTATTGCATGCTATTTCTTTTTTATTATTGCCCGCCAACCGGTAGCCGGCTGCATGATAGGCCTGACTATATTGGAGACTGCACCGGTCTGTTCTGTTACGTAAAAAGCCTGGGGATCGAGCTCGAGAACAGTGGAAAGCAGTTTTTTTAGATCCCGCCTCTTGCAAACAATATAGAGCTCAAGAACCACTCCTGCCCTTCCCTCACCTGTAAATGTCGTTACAGGAAACCCTTTGCTGCGAATCGCCTCAACTATGGCGGTTGAATTTTTTCTGCTGATAACCCTGAGAGTGAGATGACCAAGGGCAATCAACCGTTCTATCTGAATTCCCACCAGATTTCCGCTGGCAAAACCAAGGGCATAAATTACCCCAAGCATTGGCTGTTCCTTGACCGTTGTGATGATTGTGGAAACCACAGCCAACCAGATTATTGATTCGATAAAGCCAAGACAGAATGCCATAACAGTTCTACCATGAACGATGGCAATTGTTCGGAGTGTTCCGAGGGAAACATCGGTTACTCTGGCAATAAAGATAAAACCTGCGTAAAGCCAGTCAAATTGACTGATTATTGTTATAAAATCCATTATAAACTCTACTCCTGACTTGTTATTATCCGCTTGAAAGACAATAAAAAAGTGTCCATTACAGAAAAACGAGGAACGCTATTTGCTCTATTTTTGAAAAACAGGCAAGAAAAGAATGAAAGAGACACCATTTTTTTTGCCAGAAAGATTTTCTGCCATGATTTCTCCACCATGATGCTGAACAATGGTTCTGGCAATAAAAAGACCGAGACCGAGGTGGGGCTTTTCCTCTCTGGTCTTGCGAATGGAGACCATGGAATTGAAGATTAATTTCTGCTGGTCTGCTTCAAGGCAGGGGCCTTCATTGTTGATTATCAGTTTGATTTTATCGTTTACCATATTCAGCTCAAGTTCTATCGGAGTACCTTTTTTATGATATGAAACTCCGTTTTCTATGATCTTGTCGAGCATCTGACGTATACGGGCAGGATCACCAAGGATTGTATAATTATTTTCTGCCGGTAAACAGTTCAGACTAAACTGAACCTCCGGGAAGGCTGGCTGCCAGCCGTGTTTAAGCCAGACTTCCAGGGCTTTGTCCAGCTCAAATTCCTCCTTAAAGTCCTGTTCAAGGGCGGCCTGGAGATTTGTTGCATCCCGGATCGTAGTAAGAATCTGTTCCATGCGGCTGATATCAGAGATAGCCCAGTTCAGATAATTGTTGATTCTTTCTTCAGGATTATCCAGTTCCCTTGCCAGATTTTGCAGAGAAGCCGAGGCTGCGGCAAGGGGTGTACGCATTTCATGCTCGAGATTATCTGCCATCTTTTCCCTGTATTCATTTTGCTCCCTGAGTTGTCTGAGCATCATGGCAAGGGTACGATTGAGATCGCCAATCTCATCATTTTTTCTGCTTCTCTTGATGGTTGTGCGGATTGTCCCGTTTTCGCTGATAGCAGCAGCAGCCTGGTTTCTCAGATTTCTTATTCGTGATGAGAGACCAACCGAAAAAAGCAGCAAACCAAGACCCACAAAAGAAAAAGAGAGGATCGTCATGGTTATGGACTCTTCGATCATTCTATTTTGCAGGGCAAGAATGGAATTGGTGGTTTGCTCGACGACAACTGCTCCTATTATTTCAGTTTCTTTCCGCAAGGGAACTATTGCTGCCATTATTTCAGTCTGTCCACTGCCCGGTTTGTAACTTGTCACTGTGGATATTCCAGTTAGAGCCTGACTGATTCCTTCGATATCAAGGGTGGTTGGCTGTTGGCTGATTTCCATCGTGGAAAACGGTTTCAAAAAAAGAGAATAAAGAGGCCGGAGCAATTGATAGGTTATGCTACTGATTTTGCTGAGGATAGTTGTTTCTTCCTTCTCGCTGCCAAATTGATCCGCCAGTTTCCCATAACTTGCCCGCACCTTGTGGTGTTGATCGACCACCAGAACTCGTGAATCAGGACGATCCAGCCGCATGAGAATACGTTCAATTTCAGAGGAAGGAATAATTGCCCTGCCAATATCTTGTTCTCCAGTACTGCCCAGTACATCTTCAATTCTGCCACTTTCCTGATCTGTGACATTGGCTACAGAAAAACCAAGTCTGCGTCCAATCAGTGACATGGGGATACGAAGTTCAATGTTATATCCATAATCTGTTTCAAGCCACATACCCTGGATACGTGGTTCCAGTTTTTCTGAAAAGGGATCATCAGGATCAAGGGGCATGAGAAACCCGTTCACCCAGCCGGGTTCCGAAGCTGCGATTATGTAACTGCGCAGCTGTCTGTCATGGTCTTCAATAGTAATCTTTAAATGATCTGAGCGGTTCAGATAGGGAGAATTTTTCTTTTGATAGACCAGCTGCCTGTCATGGATTTCGAAGAAGGCGTAAAGGTGTTTTTTCCAGAATCCGAGTCTTTGCGAAAAATAAAAGTTCTGCTCTGGCTCTTTCCCCTGCGGCTGGATAATATTGCCGGACTCTACCATTTTGGTCTTGACCGGCTGCTTTTGCCAGTCTTCATCATTGCCGTTGATACGAATGGGAATACGCAGCGGATACATATAAACATCACTTGTCGGATTCAGAGAGAGAAACTGGGCACGATCAAGCAGTTCACTTTGACCGCTCAGGACAGCAGCAATCGCCCGAGCAGAAAAAAGCATGGTTTCTCTGCGACTCTCCAGCAAATCCTTTTGAATCATATCACCAAAGCGCAGACCAAAAAGGGGAATGAGCGGCAACAGCAGGGCAATGAGTGTCAGTTTTATTCGCAGAGAAATACGCATGATTATGGAATCCAGCGGTACCCCATGCCATATTCTGTACGAATTGCTGCGAAGGTCGGATCAACTTCACGAAATTTATCCCGAATCCTGCGAATATGGGCGGTAATGGCATTATTGGTTACAATCACGTTGGCTGCGGCCATAAGCTGATCATGGGATTTGACCTGACCGGGACGGTCTGCCAGGGAATAAAGCAGCCAAAATTCTGTCAAGGTGAGGTTAACCTGAGTGTTTTTCCAGAAAACCTGCTTCGCCGATTCGTTGAGACGGAGATCGCCCTCTGTTTTTTCCTCCCTGGTTGCCTGTTGAGGACTTTTCAGGGACTCAATCACCTTGAAAAGTGCCGAGATTCGTATGGGGAGAAAATCAAGAGTCGTGGTGTCCTTGGTCAGATAATCCCAGGCTCCAAGACGAAGACCGGAAACGCGATCCAGATCAGAATTTCTGGCAGTAAGAAAGATTATCGGGATGGTGGGGGAAATTTGTCTGAGATGTTTACAGACCTCAAAACCTCCTTCCATTTCATTGCCAAGCATAACATCGAGAATGGCAAGATCCGGCAGTTGTTTTGACAAACCTTTTTCAGCGGTTTCCCGCGAAGAAAAACTGATAACTGTATAACCTTCGCGTTCCAGGGCCTGGGTATAGTTGCGTCGCAACATATCATCATCTTCCACCAAGGCGATGGTATATCCCATAATTTCCTCCTCCAGTTGATTTGCTATCATACCTCAGTGAAAATCTTTCAGACAACGGAAAAAAGAACAGCAGATAAAATTTGTCATAATTTATCATTTTTCTTTCACCAGTTGGTCACAAAGGTTTGTTTTTCTGGCAGGAGAGAAACAAGTAACAACTTAACTGTCGGGAGGATATTATGAAGGAAAACACCAAAAGGGAAAAAATTGCTGTGAAAAAAGAAACCTTTGATCCAGGTAATGTGATGATTGTGGTCTATCTTACCTTTGTTCTTTTTATGGTTCTGCTGGGTGGTCTCGGCAATGCCAGAGCCTCAGAAACAGAGAGAACAGTCAATCTTGCAGATGTCTCCCGGGGAGAACTGCTATTTACCTCTGAGGATGGAACCTTTGTCCTTGCACCGGACCTGTCACGGCAGGTTGATATTCAGGTGAGCGGTATTACCGCAAGAGTGACTGTCAAACAAAAATTTGTCAATGAGAGTCCGGTTATCCAGGAGGCAATTTATGCTTTCCCCTTACCGGATGACTGTGCTGTTGACAGACTGGAGCTGGTCATTGGTGAGCGAAGAATAAAAGGAATCATCAAGGAAAAACAGGCCGCAAGGGCTACCTATGAGGCGGCAAAACGGGAGGGAAAGAAGGCCTCACTTCTCGTACAAAAACGTCCCAATCTTTTTACCACGAGGGTTGCCAGTATTGGACCAGGCGAAACTGTAATGGTGGAGATCGGCTATCAGCAGCAGGTGATTTTTAAGGATAACAGTTTCAGTTTGCGCTTCCCGCTGGCTTACACACCGAGATATACGCCGCCCTATGAGCAGACTGGCGGCATTGAGGGCGAAGTCTTTTTAACTGATAATGGCTGGGCAATTGACAAATCTCTGGAGCAACAGACCAGCCCTCTAACGATAAATGTTCAACTTGATGCGGGTATAACACTGGGCTCTGTTGACTCTCTCTACCATTCTATACAAAAAAAGAGACAGGATAAAAATAGCTGCACTATCTCCTACACGTCCAACGAACCCAGTTATCAGGATTTTGTTCTGAAATGGCAGCTGGCAGGGGGGGGCATTATCAATGCAGCAATCTTCAATGAGAAGATTGACGGTGAAACCTATTCACTGGTGATGCTGGTGCCTCCTGTTGAAAGAAGCAAGACTAAAATTGCTCGTGAACTCATCTTTATTATCGATATTTCCGGTTCCATGGCAGGAACGTCTATTGCCCAGGCAAAAGAGAGCCTGATTTATGGGCTTGAAATGCTGAACCCGGAAGACAGTTTCAATATCATCACCTTTAATAATAGCAGTGCAGCCCTCTTTTCTTCTCCGGTGCAGGCAACAGAGTCCAATCTTTTTCGGGCAAAGAGCTTTGTTCGACATCTCCAGGCTGATGGCGGCACAGAAATGAAGCCGGCACTGCAACTGGCACTGGCTTCCGACTCACTTGCTGACGAAACCAAAAGAATTCAGCAGGTTGTTTTTATGACCGATGGAGCTGTCAGTAATGAAGAGGAGCTTTTTTCCCTTATCAATAAGAGGATTGGCTCAAGGAGGCTTTTTACCGTGGGAATTGGTTCGGCTCCAAACACCTATTTTATGAGTCGAGCGGCGGTAATGGGCCGGGGAACGTTTACCTATGTAGGCAATATCTCCGAGGTACAGAAAAAGATTGAGCTTCTTTTTAACAAGATAGAATCTCCTGTGATGAGTGATATTTCTCTTGCCGGAGCCGATGACATTGAGGTTTACCCTGCCCGTATCCCTGATCTTTATGCAGGAGAACCTCTGCTTATTGCAATTAAAAACAGGAAGGATGGTCGGTTAGCGGTAACAGGTAGCAGCAACGGGCAAACATGGACAACAAATTTTCAACTGCAAACAGGGGCTGCCCATGCCGGTATCGGTTCTCTCTGGGCACGTAAGAAAATTCGTGCACTGATGGATGAGATGGTGATGAGTCGAACAGACAGCGAAGAAGCATCTTCTCTTAAAAAACAGATAATAGAGACAGCTCTGAAATATAAACTGGTCTCCAAATATACCAGCCTGGTTGCTGTTGAGGAAAAAAGTGCTCAGCAGGACAATGCTATGGAAACACTGAAAAAATCTAAAACTCTGCTGGCGCAGAATGCGGCATCAATTTACGCTGGTGGTTCACAAACTGCAACTCCGGCAGAGCTGCTTCGTAATCTTGGTGGTTTGGCTATTTTCCTTGGCCTGGTTCTGCTCTATCTCTTGAGAAGGAGCAACAGATGGGAGCGCTAAAAGAGAAATGGTCACACTGGCTTGCCTGGTCTCTTGTTGTTCTTGGTCTTATTATTCTTGCCAAGGGTGCCTGGATACCATTAAAAGCTGTTATTGCCCAAAACCTGCTTGAACGGGCATGGCAAACCAGTATGCAAACAGGTTATCCGGTAAAACCATGGCCTTGGGCTGATACCTGGCCGGTAGCCAGGTTGAGTTGTAAACGACTTGGCGTGAGTCAGATCGTACTAGAGGGAGATAATGGAGAAGTCCTTGCCTTTGGTCCTGGAAGACAGGAAAACAGTGCCAGATTAGGCAGCCCTGGAAATTCGGTGGTTGTCGGACATCGGGATACAAGCTTTGCCTTTTTGCAAAATCTGAAAATTGGTGATGTGCTGATTATTGAACGATTGGATGGAAAAAAAGTGGAATACACAGTTCAGGCGAGTACAATAAGAAATAGTGATGAATTATATCTCAAATGGATGGGAGAGCCCTGGCTTACACTCATTACCTGTTATCCCTTTGACTCAATGGTTGCCGGAACGGATCAGAGGTTTTTGGTCTTTGCCAGAAAACAGGGTTGACAGTCTGGCTGGAGGCTGAGGCAGCAAAAACTTTTTCATTTTAATTTATTTGCTGGTCTGGTAAAAAAGATGTCCTGTTTTTTTACCATTTATGTGAACAATACTTGTTTGGAGATTGCATGAAAGAAGTTGATAATATTGATGTTATGATTTCCGAGGCAGAAATCAAATTTATCGTAGACAGGCTTGGTAAAGAGATTTCTGCTCATTACAGTGACTTGAAAAAGGATCTTCTTGTCGTCGGTCTTCTTCGTGGTTCATTCATTTTCATGGCAGATCTGGTACGAGCTATCAAGGTGCCCCTGACCGTTGATTTTATGGCCGTATCGAGTTATGGCGATGGTACTATCTCCAGCCGCGATGTGAAACTGGTGATGGATCTTGACACCTCCATTGAAGATCGTGATGTTCTGCTGGTGGAAGATATTGTTGATACGGGCAGTACCTTCAGTAAGATTATCTCCATGTTGGTGAATCGTAGCCCGCATTCCCTGAAGGTTTGCTCGCTTCTCAGTAAACCTTCACGTCGCGAAAAGGATGTGGATATTGATTTTCTCGGAGTGGAAATCCCGGATGAGTTCGTTGTTGGTTACGGTCTTGATTATGCTCAACGTTATCGCGACCTGCCCTATATTGGTGTGGTAAAAGAGCCGGACCAGGAATAACAGATTTTACAACCAAAAAGGCGGTCAGGAGCTTCTTCTGACCGCCTTTTTCTTTATACCGGATTGGTTAAACTGCCGAAAGTGAAATGTAGTCAACCATGCTTTCCCGGTTTTAACTACTCCAGAGGGAAATCAGAATTGTAGACAACCATGGGAAATAGGTAATCAACACGAGAGTAATCAGCAACAACACGAGATAAGGCAGAGTTGCCTGGTAAAGTTCAACAATCGGTTTTTCAAAACGATAGGACGCAAGAAATAAATTAAGTCCCACAGGAGGAGTGCAATAACCGATTTGCAGATTGGTAAGAAAGATAATACCAAGATGTACCGGATCAATATGATAGCCTGCGGCGACAGGGAGAATAAGCGGCACAACCAGCACCAGTGCCGAGAAGATATCGAGCATGGCACCTACCAACAGTAAAAAGACATTAAGCAGCAGCAAGAAGGTGTATTTTGAGTCGATATAGCTGTTAATAAACTCGAAAAGTCTGCCTGGTACTTCCTGGTCAATCAGATAATTAGTTGAAGCCATGGAGGCGGCCAGGATTACCAAAATACCACCATAGAGAACCATCGACTGGGTCATTATCGCCGGCAGTTTTTTTACAGGAATATCCCGCAGGATCAAGACTTCGACAACCAACACATAAAGTGCTGTAATGGCAGCAGCCTCACCGGGGACAAAGAGGCCGCCATAGATACCACCCAAAATAATTGCGGGCAAGGGCAGTTCCCAGATAATTTCCCTGAGTCCTGCCAATTTTTCCCTAGTGCTATAAATAACACGCTGTTGTCCTTTGGGACTTTTTATAATGGAGTAGGTGATGAGTAATACCAGCATCAGGAGGCCCGGTAAAATCCCGGCCAGAAAGAGGTGGTCAATTCTGACCTCTGCCACCACACCATAGAGAATTATTGGTAGACTGGGCGGAAAGAGAAGACCGAGGCTGCCCGATGAAGTAATCAGCCCTGTGGAAAACTTGTCGGTATAGCCGTCTTTCAGGAGCGCCGGCAGCAGCAGTCCACCAAGAGCAAAGATGGTGACCCCGGAAGCACCGGTAAAAGCCGTAAAAACAGCACAGACAATCAAGGAAATAACAGCCATCCCTCCAGGCATCCAGCCCAGGAAAATACGGGAAAAAGTAAGCATCCTGCTTGGTGCGCCTGATTCCGAAAGCAGGCTGCCAGCAAAGATGAAAAGTGGCAGAGAAACCAGAACGGGGGTGTTGGCAAGTCGTGACATCTCGATGATAACGACCGAAAGATCAATTTCAGCCGCATAAAAGGAGATGAGGGCCAGAGCCGAGATTGACAGAAAAAGAGGTGCCCTGAGTATTGTCAGGAAAAGTATTATACCTTTTACAATTGTCATTTTTCTTCTACTTGCAGGCGTCGTTCTTTTTTGAATAAGGCAAGAAGCTGTAAAACTGTCTGGGTAAAATAGACAATTGTCATCAAGCCAAAGGTGAGAGGAAATACCAGGCTCCAGACATAGCCCGGCAGCTCAAAAAGCCCTGGACTTCCATATTCGATTTCACTCTGGATGAACCTTATTGCCGCCCAGCTAAGTGTTGCAGAAGTAATTGTTGCAAAGATCAGAACAACAAGCTGTACGATATTTTTTGATGCCTTGGGCAAGACAAAGCTGGCAAGATCAAGACCAATATGCTTATTCTTGACTGTTGCCATAAGTGCCCCGAAAAGACCACTCCAGAGAACCAGATAACGCAACAAGGGGTCAATCCAGAGCAGTGAACCACCAGTTATTGCCCGCATAACAATCTGTGTGCAGGCAAGAATAAGGGTGCCACCAAGCAGGAGAACAAGCACAGCTTCTCCAAGTAGTCTTGTTGTTTTCTTCATGACCTACTTTTTTATACTTCGGTATTCCTGAAGGGCCGTATCCGCCTGTTGATAAATGTCTTCAGAGAAAAATTTTCCCTTGTTCCTTTCAAGGGTCTGCTCACTATACATTTTTAATTGCTGGATAGTTTCAGCATCTGGAGCAACAAATTCAATACCGTTTTCCTTAAGGATGCTCATTGAATCCGCGTTGTTCTGTCTGGTCGTTTTATTAAGCGCAGGGAAGTACTTATCGGCTGTGGTCAGAATAACTTCCTGATATTTTGCTGGAAGTTTCTTGAATTTTCTGCCATCCAGCACAATCGCACCGTAAGCGTAACCATAAGGTTGTTCACAAATATAATTGAAGGAAGTAAACCATTGCAGGACAATTGCACCGTACAAAGAGTTGTATACAGTGTTCACCAGTCCAGTCTGCAAGGAGGAGAGGACATCAGGGATAGTAAGCTGAGTCGGTGTGATACCTATTTCTTCAAGATAGCTGCTGGAAAGTGGATCGCCCGAAGGAATCCAGCTCTTTGCATTTTTCAGATTTTCGAGGGTGATAATGGGTTCTTTCGACATGGGATAAACAAAACCCACCTCGGTAAAGGAGAGAAAGACCAATCCTTTCTGGGCAAAGGCCTTTTTAAAGGCAGGGGTGAGTTTTTCCGTTACATAATCAACTTCTTCATAGGAATCAAATTGAAAGGGGATTGCCAGTACCCGAAAATCTGGAACCACAGAGCTGATTCCAGACATTGTAAAACCGCCTCCGTGAAGCTGGCTAACTCTCATCTTGCGATACATGGCAAGATCGTCTCCCATTGTACCGCCACTGTAGATACGAAAGCCTACCTCTCCATTTGTCTGTTTTGAAACATCCCTGGCAAAGGCATTGAACTGGGTTATCCAGACAGAACCCTCGGGAGCAAGACTGCCGACCTTAAAAAGATATTTGGCCTTTGCCTGGCTGATGCCGGGTGCTGTCAAAAGCAGGGATAAAACAGTCAGCACCAAAAAAGTGATTTTTGCTGATTTTTCGAAAAAGAACATGGTCGTCGAGTCCTTACATTATCTGATTACTATAAAAGTCATTCCCTCATCACTTTCATGGGAACATATTGAGTATCTCTTAATGAAAAATTTTTCTACCTGGCTGTCATGTCTGTTTTTCATCAGGAGATTACATAAAATAATCTTCTTTCAGTAATGCCCTTGCCTTTTCCTGGGCTATGCGATTACTTAAACTGAATTCAGGTGCACTCTCCAGATCAAAATTCAGTATTTCCTTGAGCAGTGAATCATGGAGCTCCTGATTAAACTGTCCTCTGGCATAGGTTTGGGCGTAGGTAAGCTGGGTAAGCAGAAATTTTCTTTCAGCTATCATAAGAGCCTTTTCAAAATGTTGTTTCGCTTTTTCAGGATCCCCTCCCAACAGAGGAGGTTTCGTCGCCAGATATCCACCGAAAAAGAGATGTGCAGCGCCAGCATGGAAGGTTTCATCAAGTTCAATAATTTTCCGCATTACTTTTTCTACGGTGACAAGCTTTGCCATAGCTGCCGGGCTGCCTTTCTGTTGCTGAATCCAGGTGAGCAAGCCAAAACCGCCCCAAAAAAGTGATGGTATATCGCTCTTTGTCAATTTTGCCAGCCTGCTGTCAAAGTTTTTTCTGTCCTTAACAAGACCGGTGGTCTCATCAAGCAACCGCATGGAATAACGTTTCGCTTTTTCACTGTTCACCCTGATGCGTTCCTGGTTTGCGCCGCATTGTTCGAGGGCGTTCACGTAGCCTGTAAAGGATTGACTGCCGACACGCAAAAAATCCTGGTCGCCAGGGTGAGCTGCAATAAGAGAATCCACCATGAGAAGATAGGATGGGGCTCCGTCACAGACAAGCTGAATATCGGTTTGCTGCTGGATATTATTCACAGCTGGAGTTACCACCGCATTGGTAATCATTTTGCTGCAGGAAGAAAGCAGAAGTGTCGTTACTGCAAGAAGGAAAAATTCTTTTATCCGGTTCATAGTGAGTTTCAAGTTTTTTATACAGATTATGAGTCAGTACTCTCATTACTCCTCGTTGCTTTTGCTTGTTCATCAAGAATAGCCTGTTTATCAGGAATTTCCCGATTTGCTGCTGTATCAGCTATCGTTTTCTACGATGTTTGACGGGAAGAATTCCCATTTGTTCACGATATTTGGCAACTGTACGACGGGCAAGTTTGATGTTTTCCTGGGCAAGAACCTTTGAGATTTTATTGTCGCTAAGTGGCTTGCTCTTGTCTTCTTCCTGAATGATTTTACGAATTCTGGTCTTGATTGATTCAGCAGCAAGAGCCTCACCGTCGGAGCGCTGAATTGCTGTGGAAAAGAAGTATTTTAATTCGTAAATACCAAGGGGAGTATGTACATACTTGTTTGAGGTAACCCGACTGATTGTTGACTCGTGCATCCCGATATCTTCCGCAATATCCCTGAGAATGAGAGGCTTGAGATGAGTTGCTCCGTGAATAAAAAAATCGTACTGGAATTTTAAAATTGATTCCATAACCCGAAAGATGGTTTTTTGTCGCTGATGCACGGTTTTGATAAACCATTCTGCATTCCTGACCTTATCTGCAAGATATGTTTTTGACTCTTTGGACAGGGGCGTTTTTAACATCTCCGCATAGTGGTCAGATATTTTCAGACAGGGAATGTCCTCATCGTTGAGGGCGACGACAAATTCGCCATCAATGTTTTTTACATATACGTCAGGAACGATATAGTTTATGGCATCGTTCGCGTAAGGCAGCCCAGGAAAAGGTGTCAGGTTACTGATGATAAAATCAATCGCCCTGTTAATTTCCGGGCGTTTTTTCCCGGTTCGTCGGGTAAGCATTTTAACATCCCTGGTTTCCAGCAGATTCATATGCTCCCTGACTATCACTGCTGCCAGGGAGTTGGCCTTGCCAAGTCTTTCCAGTTGCAGATAAAGAGATTCGCTAACATCGCGGGCGGCTATTCCCGCCGGATCAAGATCCTGGATAACCTCAAGCACATATTCGGCCTCATCTTCACTACAACCGGTGGTGGTTCGTATATCGTCGAGATCCACTTCAAGAAAACCGTATCTGTTAAGGTTGCCGATAATATAAAGGGCTATATCCCATTCAGTCTCATCAAGCTCACAGTGGGCAAGCTGCCATTGCAAGTAGGCCTTGAGATCTGGTTTTTCTGAAATAAAATCAAATTGTGATGGAGCATCCGCTGGAGGTGTTTCTCTTGAAAAGGAGAAGTTTGAATCAAAATTATTGGCGTAGTTTTCCCAGTTAACATCGCCCAGACTCTCTCTTACCGTAAAATCTTCAGTAACATCACTTTCTCTTGAAGGTTCGTTTGTCTCTGTTGTGGAGTCGAGTGCTTCACGGGGTTTGGCGAGCTCTGTATTGTTACTGAAATCTTCCTCAAGGGCTGGGTTCTCCCGTAATTCTTCCTGAAGGGCACCGGCAAGTTCCAGCCTGTTGAGCTGTAACAGCTTGATAGCCTGACGCAGCTGCGGAGTCATCACAAGTTTTTGTGATAATTTCAGTTGCTGTCTCAGTTCCAGTGCCATTTATTTCTTTCTCCTGAAGGGTATATTTACATTCTGAAATGTTCACCCAAATACATTTTTCGGGCAACTTCACTTTCAATAATGTCATCTGCAACGCCACTTGTCAAAATTTGTCCTGCATTCATAATGTAGGCAAAGTCACACACCTGCAGTGTTTCTCGAACATTATGATCAGAAATCAGAACTCCAAGTCCCTTATCCTTCAAGCCCCGGATAAGCTTTTGCAGGTCGTGAACAGCCAGGGGGTCAATACCCGCAAAAGGTTCATCCAGGAGAATAAACTTTGGTTCGGTGGCAAGGGCTCTCATGATCTCAATCCTGCGACGCTCACCTCCAGATAATCCATGCCCCTTGTTTTTGCGCAGGTATTCGAGGTTCAGATCGCTGATAAGTCGATCTATTCGTTTTTCAATCTCTTTCTTAGGTATACCAAGCGGTTCAAGAATTATGCGGACATTTTCTTCCACTGTAAGTTTCCTGAAGACCGAAGGTTCCTGAGGCAGGTAAGATATGCCTTTTAAGGCCCGTTTATGGATTGGCAGCCCGGTTATCGCTTCACCATCAAGAATAATATCACCACCCTCCGGCTTGATAAATCCGGCAATGGAGTAGAAGGATGTCGTCTTCCCTGCACCGTTAGGACCAAGCAAGCCAACAACCGCACCGGTTTCCACCTTGAGGCTGACACCATCAACAACGGTTCTGCTGCCGTATTTTTTTACAATATTTCTGGTTTCAAGCAGAGACATCCAAGATTACCATTCAGAGAATTTACTTCTGGATAATGGTCATGTGCACCCTGCCATTACCCGAACTGCTGCTAGAGGAATCGCCGCCAATTACTTCCGAACGGCCCTGATTGATGTAGTAGAGAATTTGTGAGCCACTGACCATATTCTGATCTTGCCAGGCCTTTGCATTGCCGGTGAGGATTACCAGCTGTTTTTCAGCCAGATAGGTCATCTTTTTGCCAGTACCGAGCCATTCACCGCGAGTTACTTCAACATTTCCTGTACAGATCAGTTTATCAACCTTCTGTTTTTTACGGTTACCGGCTTCACTGTAATAAACAATCATCTGGTCGGTACGGATCCGCACATCACCCTGTTTGGCATCCACATCTCCTGTAAAAATTACAGAATTATCGTTTTCTGATGAAGTCATACGATCGGCGGAGATATGAATTGGTGCCTCTTCGTTGGCAAACATCGGTCTGCTGATAAGGCAGAGGACTAAAATCAGAAGGGTAAGAAACACCCTTTTTTTTGTTTTCTGTCGATATATCATCACATTCTCCTTGCCGACAAAGAAAAAATGGTCTTAGCAAATTTCGAGCCTATCCTAACGTATGCCATTCCAAATGTAAACACTTCTCAATAGAAGTGTAAGGTATGAGGCTTATAAATTTACCAGAGAGAATAAGAATTTTTGATTTTTTCAAAAAAGATTGTTTCTCTTGTTTAGCTTCTGTCATTTATACTGTAAACTGTTACAATTATTTTATATTACAGTTACATTGATGCTTGTTGCTGAATATAATTATTCAAGGGGGGGGGCGATACTGGCTACCATTGTCTGACCTGAAATGTTTTTCTGCAAGATTAATCCTGACCAGGATCGAGTTATGAAAAAGAGTTTGGAACGTGCAAGAATACTGGTGGAATCTCTGCCTTATATGCAGGAATTTCGCCATAAAACGATTGTAATCAAATACGGCGGTCATGCTATGGTGGATGAGAATCTCAAACGTCAGTTTGCTCTTGATATGATTCTTTTAAAACAAATAGGTATTAACCCGGTAGTTGTACATGGTGGAGGTCCACAGATTAATGAGCTTCTTGCCAGACTGGATATCAAACCAAACTACGTTCAGGGTATGCGTGTAACTGACGGCGAGACCATGGATGTGGTGGAAATGGTGCTGGTTGGCAAGGTGAATAAGGAAATTGTCGGCTTGATTAATCATTGTGGCGGTAAGGCTGTGGGGTTTTCCGGGCGTGATGGTGACCTGGTTTGTGCAGAGCAGATAAAAATGGCGGTAAAGGGCGAAGAGGCAAGACAAAAGCCCTCTGAATTAATTGATGTCGGTCGTGTTGGCCGGGTGACAAAAGTAAACCCGGAGATTCTGGAAAGTTTGAATCAAAGTGAGTTTATTCCTGTAATTGCCCCAGTTGGTGTTGGAGAGGACGGCAGAGCGTTTAATATTAACGCAGATCTTGTAGCCGCAGCTATTGCGGCTGAACTGGATGCCGAAAAACTCATTTTATTGACAGACGTTTCAGGAGTGAAAAATAAAGAGGGTGAATTACTGACCACTATATCCCGACAGCAGGTGGAAGAGCTGATCGCAGACGAAACAATCGAAGGAGGCATGATCCCGAAAGTGCGCTGTTGTGTTGACGTGGTGAACAATGGCGTTGCCAAGACCCACATTCTGGATGGTCGTGTAGAACATGCTATTTTACTGGAGATGTTTACAGATGATGGGGTTGGAACCCAGATATACTAGAGATTTCGGAGCCAAAAATGAGTAACAAGAGTGCAGTTTCCAGGGGAGATAAGGTTCTTGTCGGCAATTACGGGAGATACCCTGTCAGTTTTGTCAAAGGCAGTGGCTGTACCTTGATTGATGAGGATGGAAAAGAGTACAAGGATTTTCTGGCAGGGATTGCTGTCTGTTCCCTGGGACACTGCCATCCTGCTGTCAGCAAGGCTATTTCCTGTCAGGCTGAACGCCTGATTCACACGTCAAACCTCTACTATACGGAGCCTGCAACAAAGCTTGCTGAACTGCTTGTTGCAAACAGCTTTGGTGATAAGGTTTTTTTCTGTAATTCCGGTGCCGAGGCAAATGAGGCAGCGCTCAAGCTTGCCCGCATTCATTCTCCTGAAGGGAAGTTCTCAATAATTTCCCTTGGCGGTTCTTTTCATGGTCGTACCATGGCAACCCTTGCTGCCACTGGCCAGGCAAAGTTTCATGAGGACTTCAAGCCAATGCCAGAAGGATATTCCTGGGTAGAATTTGGTGACATTACAAAGCTTGAGGCAGCCATTAACGAGACTACCTGTGCGGTTATTTGTGAACCCATTCAGGGAGAAGGCGGCGTACGCCCACTGGACAAGGCGTATATCCGAGCTATCAGAACACTCTGTGACACGAAAGGATTACTGCTTATTTTTGATGAGATTCAGACGGGCATTGGTCGTACAGGCACTCTCTTTGCCTATGAGCAGTTTGGTGTTGAACCGGATATCATGAGTCTTGCCAAGGGGCTTGGCTCTGGCATGCCAATTGGTGCTATTGTCACCAGAAACGATATTGCTACCTCTTTTAAGCCCGGTACCCATGGTTCAACCTTTGGCGGTAATCCTGTCTCCTGTGCAGCGGCTGTTGCAACGCTTGAGACTCTTCTGGCAAATGATTTTATGAACAGAGTGAATGATGTCGCCGACTATTTGAGCAAGGGTCTTGACAAACTGGTTGTCAGGTTTCCAAAACTTTTTACTGGTCAGCGAGGTCTGGGCTTACTGAGAGGTCTTGTAACAACAGAAGATGGTGCCAAATTTGGGACTGAGATTGTCAACAAAATGCTTGAGCGGGGCTATCTTATTAATTTCGCGGGAGGAATTGCCTTGCGTTTTGCACCGCCGCTTATAGTTACCAGGCAGGAATGCGACGAAATGCTTGCCGCCCTGTATGAGGTTCTCGCTAAATATTAACTTTGTTATCAGCTTGCCGGACAAGGGAATTTCTTTGCAAAGAATGACTATTTTAGGTATTCATACATATTTGTTTTCGGTACACCAGTGTTTATCAATAGTTGGCAGTGTACTGAACTATATTTTATGAAAACTGGAGAACGAACTGATTTCTTAAACCTTTCACTAGCTAACTGTGGTCGTGGTCGAAATCATACGGTTTTGAGGGAAAAATGCCAGAACATTTATTATCATTACAGGACCTTACCGGAAAAGAGTTGTCTGCCCTGATCGCTCGTGCTATTGAGCTGAAAAAAGAGCGTAAGGAAGGTATTGTCCACTCTCAGCTTGCGGGAAAAACAATAGCCCTCATTTTTGAAAAACCTTCCACACGTACCCGTGTTTCATTTGAGGCGGCAATGTATGGTCTGGGTGGTCAGGTACTTTTCCTTTCCGGTCGAGACACACAGCTTTCCCGTTCGGAACCACTCAAAGATACGGCCCGGGTAATGTCCCGCTATGTGGATGGTCTGGTCGTTCGTACCTTTGGCCAGGAAGTCGTCGAGGAGCTGGCAGAGTATGCCTCGATTCCTGTAATTAACGCCCTTACCGATATGCATCATCCGTGTCAGATTCTCAGTGATATTATGACAATAGTTGAACATAAGGGATCTATTGAAAATCTCAAAATTGCTTGGATTGGTGATGGGAATAATATGGCAAATTCCTGGATTCATGCCGCCGCCAAACTTGGTTTTCAACTGAATCTTGCCTGCCCGGAAGGATACGAACCAGACAACAGGATAATAACAGAGGCTCAAGCCGAGGCGAAAAAACCGATTACCCTGGTACGTGATCCCAGGGAAGCTATCGCAGGTGTTGATGCAGTAAATGTGGATGTATTTGCTTCCATGGGTCAGGAAAATGAGGCAGATGAACGCCTTGATGTATTTAAGGGCTATCAGGTAAACAGTGAATTAATGTCTCTCGCCAAAGAGGATGCCATTGTTTTGCACTGTTTACCGGCGCACCGTGGTGAAGAGATCAGCGAGGAACTACTTGAAGGACCACAGTCGGTTGTTTGGGATGAGGCGGAAAACAAGATGCATATCCATAAGGCGATTTTAGAGAAATTTCTTTGCTAATAAAAATTTTTAAATCATTTACCTATAGAGGAAATTATGAGCGTTAATAAAATTGTTTTAGCCTACTCCGGCGGGCTTGATACTTCTGTGATTTTAAAGTGGCTGGAAAATGAATATCAATGTGAAGTAATCGCCTATTCAGCAAATATCGGCCAGAATGAAGATTGGGAAGTAGTAGAGAAAAATGGTCTTGCAACCGGTGCTTCGAAGGTTATCATCTCTGATTTGCAGAAAGAATTTGTCGAAGATTATATCTTTCCCGCTTTCCGCTCTGGTGCAATTTATGAATCTCGCTATTTGCTGGGAACTTCCATCGCAAGACCGCTCATCGTCAAGGAACAGGTACGGATTGCCCATGAGGAAGGTGCAGATGCGGTGAGTCATGGCGCCACAGGGAAAGGTAATGATCAGGTTCGTTTTGAACTTGGTTATATAGGCCTTGATCCACGACTGACAATCATAGCTCCGTGGCGAACCTGGGATCTCAATTCCCGTTCAAGGCTGGTTGAGTATGCCGAAAAACATGGTGTGCCTGTACCGGTAACCAGGAAAAACCCCTATAGCTGTGATGGCAATCTGCTTCATCTCAGCTTTGAAGGTGGTCTCCTCGAAGATCCATGGAATGAGCCGGCAGCGGATATGTTCAGATTAACGGTCGCACCCGAAGACGCACCGGATAAACCAACCTATCTTGAGATTGAGTTTAAAAACGGAGATCCGGTTGCACTCGATGGCCTTGCCATGGAACCTCTGGCCCTGTTTAAAGAGTTGAACCGTGTTGCGGCAGCCAATGGTGTTGGTCGTCTTGACATGGTGGAGAATCGATATGTGGGCATGAAATCCCGTGGCGTCTATGAAACCCCGGGAGGAACACTACTCTACCATGCTCATCGGGATCTCGAGTCCATAACCCTTGACCGTGAAGTTATGAAGATTCGTGATTCACTGGTTCCGCGCTACGCAGAGCTTATTTACAATGGCTTCTGGTTTTCTCCTGAACGTCAACTCTTGCAGGTAACCATGGATGAAGCCCAGAAATCTGTCAATGGCACAGTGCGTATGAAACTTTATAAGGGTAACTGTGTTGCTGTTGGCCGTAAATCGGATAATTCTCTCTATCAGGAAAGTTTTGCAACATTCGAGGCTGATGAAGTTTACAATCAGGGAGATGCCACAGGTTTTATCAGATTGAATGGTTTGCGCCTCAAGATTGCAGCGCTCAACAAAAAAGGCTAACTTGCCCAATTTTTTTGTTGTCTCAAGGTCAGGTCACTGAGTGCCGACTTATAATGGATTCCCGACAGTAATCTTTGCACACAACTGTTGGCGAGTTAAGGGTTATAGAATATGACTGAGAAAAAAAGCGGATCAGAAAAGCTTTGGGGAGGCAGGTTCAGCGAGGCGACTGCCGCTTCAGTAGAGGCTTTCAGCGAATCCATTAGTTATGATGTACGTCTCTATAAATATGATATTGCAGGTTCTAAGGCTCATGCAAGCATGCTTGCGGATCAGGGTATTATTACAGACGAAGAATGCAAACTGATTATTGATGGGCTCAGTTCCATTGAAGCAGATATTGACGCTGGTAATTTTCAGTTCAAGACGGCTCTTGAAGATGTCCATATGAACATAGAAAAGGCACTGGTTGATCGTATTGGCCCTGCCGGGGCAAAACTCCATAGCGCCCGCTCCAGAAATGATCAGATTGCTCTCGATTTCAAAATGTATCTTCGAGACCAGTGCGATTATCTGGTGGAGTTAGTTGATGGTGTTTGTCGTGCCTTTATCATTGTCGGGCGCAAATATCTTGGTGATATCATGCCAGGCTATACTCATACGCAGAGGGCGCAGCCAGTGCTCATTACCCATCATATGCTGGCATATTATGAAATGTTTTGCCGCGATCGTGAGCGTATCATCGATTGCAGAAAGCGGCTCAACCTGTCACCCTTGGGCTGTGCCGCCATGGCTGGAACGGGGCTGCCAATAAACCGGGAACAGGTGGCTGAAGCCCTGAATTTTGATGGTGTTACCGCAAACTCAATGGACACCTCGGCGGACAGGGATTACGCCATTGAGTTGACAAGCTGCCTGACCATGATTCAGTTACATCTTTCCCGACTTGCTGAAGAGCTGGTGATGTGGTCGACTCAGGAATTCTCCTTTGTCGAGATTTCTGACTCTTTCTGTACCGGCTCTTCCATTATGCCACAGAAGAAAAATCCTGATATTGCTGAACTTATTCGCGGTAAGTCGGGACGTGTGGTGGGCAGCCTGATGTCGCTTATCACCATGATGAAGGGTTTGCCTCTCACCTATAACCGTGACCAGCAGGAAGACAAGGAACCTGTCTTCGACGCTCTTGATACGGTCACTGCATCCCTTGCCATTACAGCAGAAATGCTTGAGAACCTCAAATTTAATACAGAACGTACTGCAAAGGCAACTGAAACAGGATTTATAACGGCTACTGATCTGGCGGACTATCTGGTTGTCAGAAATGTGCCTTTCCGGGAAGCCCACGGTATTGTTGGTCGTGCTGTAGCTTATTGCATTGATAAGGGGTGTGAGCTGGATGAGCTGACCCTTGAGGAACTTTCCGGCTTTTCAGAGGTCATTGAAAAGGATGTTTTTAAGGTTCTCTCTGTTGAAGGTTCAATAAATAGCCGTATTTCCACTGGTGGTACCGCCCTTGCTCTTGTGCGGGACGCTCTTGAAAGAGCAGAAAAAAGAATGGGGATAACCTGATGATGAAAAGCCTTGGAAAGATTGGAGCAGCTTTTTCATGTCTGACCCTTATGGTACTTGCGGGTTGTGGCTATAAAAATGCTCCAGTGCCACCGGAAACTGTTGTTCCTGAAGCTGTCTCGGATCTTCATTATACAATCGACCCAAAAGGTGTTGTCCTCGACTGGTCGTATCCGGTGGAAACGATCAACGGTACCAAGATTGGTGATATTAAGTCATTTGAGCTTTATCGGGCGGAAATTCCCCTGAATGAACTATGTGGTAACTGTCCTGTTCCCTATGGTGAACCCATTGAGGTAGCTGGCGGCATGGTCTACGATGCCATGAAGAGAAGAACAGCCAGCTACAGTGACTCTTTTCTGAAACCGCAACATAAATATTTTTTCAAGGTACGTTCGCGATTGAGCTGGTGGGCATCAAGTGATGACTCGAACGTTGTTTCTTTCATCTGGTTTACTCCAGCAGAGGCGCCTGAAAATGTGCGGAGTAGCGCGGGTGATGGACAAATCAGGATAAGCTGGTCTCCAGTAACAAGACTTATTGACGGGGCAGCACCACAACTGCCAGTTCGCTATCAGTTACAGCGTTCTGTGGCAGGCAAGCCATTTCAGAATGTTGGCAAGCCGTCGGCTGTTACCAGCTACCTTGACCGTCAGGTGGTGCTTGGCCAAAAGTATTTCTATCGCGTACAAAGCGTGCTGGAGTATAAGGGGCAATACAGCAGAGGCGGAATAAGTGAGAATATTCTTGCGGTTCCAGTGGACCTCAGTCCGCCGCCTGCACCAGTCAATCTTGTTGCGACTCGAATGAACTCTGGTATCAAGCTTTACTGGCAGCAGGTTAACAGTGATGACCTTAAGGGATACAGAGTTTATCGGCGTCTAGCCAGCGAAACCAAACTTTCTCTCATTGCCGAACTTGCCGGAAATGAGGCTGGATATGTTGATACAGATGCTGCCAGCAATGTCAGATACTATTATGCAGTGACTGCCATTGATTGGGCGAAACCTGCCAACGAAAGTGACTTTTCCATTGAAGTGACTCCAAGATATAATTAACGGAGGGTTCCTGTGAATATTGACTTTCCTCTTTCCTTCACAAAGTTGAGTGGTGCCGGCAACGATTTTATTTTCATAGATAATCGGCAGATGCTGATTCCCCATGAATTGCAAGGTGATTTTGCCGTTAAGGTCTGCCGCCATAGATTTTCTGTTGGAGCAGACGGGGTAATGTTTATCGAAGAAAGTGAGATCGCAGATTTTCGGTGGCAGTTCTATAACTCTGATGGCTCTCTTGCAGAGATGTGTGGTAATGGTGCCCGCTGTGCTGCCCGCTTTGCCCTGATGAACGGTATTGCCGGGCAGAAAATGTTTTTTGAAACTGCTGCCGGTATCATTGAGGCAGAGGTTCTGGACGATCAGATGGTACAGATCAGGATGACCCAGCCGGAAAATTTTTGCCAGGATCACAAAATTGAACTGAATGGCAATGACTATACAGTTGACTCCCTCAATACCGGTGTCCCTCACGCAATCGTCTATGTAGAGGATGATATAGACCTGATTCCCGTAAAGGAATGGGGCCAGCTGGTCAGGTATCATCAACTCTTTGCTCCAAAAGGTACCAATGTTAACTTTGTTTCGCGGGTGGCAGACGATATGTTGGCAGTACGCACCTATGAACGTGGTGTAGAAGATGAGACAATGGCCTGTGGAACCGGAGCGGTTGCAGCGGCCCTCTGTGCTTCGAAACGATATGGGATGAAATCTCCAGTACGGATCAGAACATCCGGTGGAGAGTTGTTATCAATAGTTTTTGATGACAGCGAGACTATTGAAAGAAGCAAGCCTTATTTACGAGGATCTGCCCGGGTGATTTATCAGGGGAAACTGAATGAGGAAGCTGTAGCGTAGTAAGGAAAATTATTAGAAGGTTCTGTTGAGAAAGACAGAAAATCTTCATGCGTATAGAGATTGACGCAAGTCGAACCAGGAGGAGCTATGAAAAAATTTCACGGAGCCTATGTGGCAATTGTGACCCCGTTTATTGATGGACAGCTGGATGAACAGGGATTCATTGATCTGATTGAATTTCAGATAGCAAATGGAACCCACGGCATTGTTCCCTGTGGAACCACCGGTGAGTCCGCAACCCTGAGTTTCGATGAGCATAAACAGTTAATTGATATTACGGTCAAGGTAGTTGACGGACGTGTACCGGTTATTGCTGGCACTGGAGCCAATAACACTCTTGAGGCGATTGAATTTACAGAGAGTGCCAGAAAAAGTGGTGCTGATGCTGTATTATCTGTTGCCCCGTATTACAACAAGCCCTGTCAGGAAGGCATTTATCAGCATTTTAAAACAATTGCTGAAGCTGTTGATATTCCCCTGTTCCTTTATAATGTACCAGGTCGTACCATTGTTAATATTGCCCCAGAAACCACCGCACGTCTTGCCCGGATTGATAACATTATTGGTATTAAGGAGGCATGCGGCAGTCTGCAACAAATCACTGATGTGATTCGTTTTTGCCCCAGCGATTTTATTGTGCTTTCCGGAGATGATTTTACTGCCATGCCGACTATTCTGTTGGGTGGCAAGGGCGTTGTTTCTGTTATATCCAATGTCTATCCCAAAGGTATGGCAGAGATGATGGAGGCTTCGCTTGAAGGTAACTGGGAACGAGCCAATGAGTTACATTTTCAAATGTTTGACTTGATGAAGCAGATGTTTGCCATGCCAAGTCCTGCTCCAGCCAAAAAGGCTCTTGAACTTTTGGGCAAGATGAAGGATGGCAGTCCAAGATTGCCCTTGGTGCCGGTAGATGAGGCTACCCTTGCGACCCTGAAGTCTGCCATGAAAGAGCTTGGTCTCATTTGAAATGACAAGATACAATAATTGAGCTGTTCCTTCTGAATATAAGAGTGATGTGATGATAAAGGTAATAATTGCAGGAGCCGCCGGACGTATGGGGCAAACCATTGCCAGCTTGGTCCAGGCTCACCCTGAACTGGAATACGCTGGTGCTTTTGAGGCACCAGATAACCCGGCAATTGGCAGGGATATTGGTGAGATTGTCTTTGGCAAAAAAAATGGTGTTATTGTGGGCGAAGGCCTTGAGTCTGTTATTGATAAGGGTGATGTCATCATCGATTTTACCTTTCATACGGCAACCATGGAGTTTGCCAGACTTGCTGCGAAACGAGGAACAGCCATGGTAATTGGCACCACGGGTCTTTCCCCGGAAGAACTGGAAGAGCTTGAAGAGCTTGCTCAATCGTTCCCATGCGTGCAGGCACCCAATATGTCTGTCTGTGTCAATGTTCTCTTTAGGTTAACCCGAAAGGTGGCAGCGCTTCTCGGCGACGATTATGATATTGAGATTCTGGAAGCACACCATAACAGGAAAAAAGACGCACCAAGTGGTACAGCTCTGAAACTTGGAGAAATGGCAGCAGAAGGTGTGAACCGCAAACTTGCTGATGTGGGAGTTTACGAACGAAACGGGATTATCGGCGAGCGCGACCCCAGAGAGATCGGCATTCAGACCTTGAGGGCAGCTGATATTGTGGGTGAACATACTGTTTATTTTGCCGCTGCGGGAGAGCGCCTGGAACTTTCCCACAGAGCGCATAGTCGTGAACATTTTGCCAGGGGGGCAGTGGCGGCAGCGGCCTGGATTGTTGGCAGGAAAAACGGCAAATACGACATGTTTGACGTTCTTGGTCTGCAGGATCTTTGATGAGCACAGGATTATCTCCCAGCAATACTCAAAAGAAGACCTGTTTTGTGGGGCTGGGGTCAAATCTGGGTGAGAGTTTTGTTGTGTTGCAGGAAGCCTGGCAGAGACTTGCTGGAACGGCTGGAATAGAGGCTGAAAGGTTATCCTCTCCATATCGAACCTCGCCTGTTGGTATGGAAAGTGAAAACTGTTTTATCAATTGTGTTGGTATGCTGCACACTGATCGTGAGCCGCTTGACCTCCTGAAAATTCTTTTGCAAATTGAGGCTGATTTTGGCAGAAAACGTCAAAGCAGCACGGGCTATCAGGATCGAATACTTGATCTTGATCTTCTTTATTATGGAGATTTGTGTCAGGTTTCAACACAGTTGACCTTACCGCATCCGCATATTGCAAAAAGACTGTTTGTCCTTACTCCGTTAACAGAAATTTGTCAGCAATGGCGTGATCCAGAATGTCGGCTTACAGTGTTGGAGATGGAAAAACGGCTGAAAAAATTAATCGATACAGAACAGGTTGCCAGGCAGTTCATTGAAATGATAGACTGGAAGAGTTAATTAAACAAGGAGAGCGCCATGGCTGCACTTGCCCTGCTGAGGTTGTTTGTAATTGCGGTTCTCATTTATCTCGCTTTCTATCTCATCTGGGGGAGAAAGAAAAAGAGATTTTCTGAAATGAAATCCGGCCAGCAGGATTCTGTGAATGATATTCTGACAGAAGACCCTGTCTGTCATAAACTGGTCCCCAGGGGACAGGCCCTCAGGTTGAGACATGATGGCAAGACATATTATTTTTGCAGCGAAAAATGTTGCGAGGAATTTGAAAGGAAACAGCAAAACCCAGACTGATACTGTTTGGGGACTAATTTTTTCTATAAATAATTTTTGAAAAATAAATTTCCAGGAGGAATACCGTGAAGTTCTTTATCGATACCGCAAATATTAATGAAATCAGGGAAGGAGTTGAACTTGGTCTTGTTGATGGTGTAACCACCAATCCTTCTCTTATCGCCAAAGAAGACAAGCCTTTTGAGGAAATTATTGGCGAGATCTGCAAAATAGTAGAGGGCCCTGTCAGTGCAGAAGTTGTCAGTCTTGATGCGGAAGGTATGTTGAAAGAGGCAAGAGAACTGGTAAAAATTGATGAAAAGGTTGTTATTAAGGTACCAATGATTACCGAAGGAATCAAGGCTGTCAGAATGATGAGTGCCGAAGGCATAAAAACTAACGTGACCCTCATCTTTTCGGCGGCTCAGGCTCTTCTTGCCGCGAAAGCCGGTGCGACCTTTGTAAGCCCCTTTGTTGGGCGTCTTGATGATATTGGCAGCAATGGTCTTGACTTGATCAGTGACGTGGTAACCATTTATGATAACTACGGATATATGAGTGAAATTATCGTTGCTTCTGTTCGAACTCCACAGCACGTCATGGACTCTGCGCTTCTCGGTGCAGATATTGCGACCCTGCCACTGAAAACTATTAAGCAGTTGGCCAAACATCCACTTACCGATAAAGGATTGGAGCAGTTTCTTGCTGATTGGGAGAAACGTGCCAAATAATAGATGGTATGTCCAGCTAGACAGGTAAAGATAATCCCTGCCCTTTTACTGGCAGGGATTATATCTCTTTGTACTTCTTCCCTTGCTGCGGACATGTATATGTGTCGGGACTCAAGGGGAAAGGTCAGTTTCACAAATCTGCCAGCGGACAAGAAGAACTGTTCTCCAATCGGCACTTCTTCTATTATTCGGTTACCATCTTCAACATTTCGGACAAAATCAGGAGCAGTAACATCCATTGGCAATGCTGTTGTTTTTGATCTCTATATCCGCCAGGCAAGCCGTAGGTATCGTCTTGATCCAAATCTCATCAGAGCGGTAATCCATACAGAATCAGGCTTTAATCCAGGAGCTGTTTCCGACAAGGGAGCTCAGGGCTTGATGCAGCTTATGCCAGATACTGCCGCTGAACTTGGAATTACAGACCCTTTTGATCCACAGCAGAATATTATGGGCGGCAGCCGTTACCTGCGTACCCAGCTTGACACTTTCGAAGGAGATGTGTTACTTGGTCTGGCAGCCTACAATGCAGGGCCGAATCTTGTAAAAAAACTTGGCAGGATTCCACAGATAGAAGAAACGAGAAATTATTTAAAAAAGGTCATTCGATATTATAAGTTTTACAGAAAACGCTATAAGGGGTAATTTTTTGTTCTTTCAGGTAAGGATATGAAACATTTAATGACAGTTCCCAATATTCTGACAGGGTTTCGCTTTGCCCTGGTACCGGTGTTGATTGTACTCTTTTCCATTGAACAAAGTATCAACGTTCAGTTGATCAGTTTTGTCATTTTCCTGATAGCCTGTTTGACCGATTTTGTTGATGGCTGGGTGGCAAGACGTTACAAAATTGAGACTGCATTCGGTAAACTGATGGATCCCCTTGCCGACAAAACTCTGGTTACAACGGCACTTGTCATGCTTATTCCCCTGGGGAAAATAGCTGCCTGGGTTTGTCTTGTTATCATTTGCCGGGAAATCATTGTCACCGGCTTTAGAGGTCTTGCAGCCACCACCGGAAAAGTGGTAGCAGCCGGAAAGCTGGGAAAATACAAGTCTACCTTTCAGTATATTGGACTCGGTTTTCTTATATTTCCTCTTGGTGTCTGGCCAGTGCCATATCAGTATGAAATAGGCACTGTACTGATCTATATTTCACTTTTCCTGGCGCTCTGGTCAGCTATTGTCTATTTTTATAACCTTCGCTCTATATTTCTTGAGCCATCGGAATAAATTGAGATTGCTATGAAACTTTTTACACAACTGAGTCTTTCTTTGCTGGTAACGCTCTTTGCCACCTCAGTATATGGTGGTGGTCATGAGCTGCTAACAAATTTCCCGCCTGCCCTGGAAGCCTATAATGATAGTGGCATGGCAAGTATCTGGGAAATCCTCAAAAATCGTATCAGTCATACACCCTTTAATCTCTGTGCAACACTGATCTTTTTTGCGGCGATCCTTCATACTTTCATGAGCAGCAAGTTTCTCTATTATGCTCATACCTGGAAGGCGGAACATCAGAAGAAAATAGAAGCCGGAGAAGTTTCAGAGAACTCAACCCATCTCCCTGCGGAAATTTTCCACTTTCTGGGGGAAGTTGAGGTGGTCTTTGGCTTATGGGCAACCATCCTGGCGGCTACTGTGGTGCTTTTTTATGATTGGTCTACCTTTATTCATTATGTGAGCGGAGTCAATTATACTGAACCAATGTTTGTTGTGGTTATCATGACACTTGCCTCTTCGCGCCCGATTTTGCAGCTTTCTGAAGATGTTATGGAGCGTATCGCGGCAATTTTTAAGGGAACACTGAGTGCATGGTGGCTTACTATTATGACCTTTGGTCCGATTCTTGGCTCTTTTATTACCGAGCCGGCAGCGATGACAATCTCTGCGATGCTTCTGGCGGCAAAGTTCTATGAGCTGAAACCTTCGGTTAAATTTAAATATGCAACCATTGCCCTGCTTTTTGTTAATATTTCTGTTGGCGGCACCCTGACTCACTTTGCTGCCCCGCCGGTTCTTATGGTTGCCGCTCCCTGGGACTGGGGATTGAGTTTTATGCTCTTTACCTTTGGCTGGAAGGCAGTTGTTGGTATCATCCTTTCCAATGCCTTGGTATATATGATTTTTAGAAAGGAACTCAATAATCTTGAAAAGAAGTTTACCCTCATTCAGTTGAAAACAGAGATAAGGGAAAAATATATTCAGAGTGATTATCTCAAAAAGGATCTGAAACAGGCTCAAGGACGTATCGGCAGCCAGTTACAGGAAGAATTTGACAGAATCAAGGAAGAAGCCAGAAGGTCAACACTTACAGCCTGTCATAGTCTTGATGAGGAAGAGTGTAATATTCTCAGGGAAACCTTTGACCAGGAATTTGAAGATCTGAAAATCCAGCAGATGTCTGTTTCTGTTCCTGGTTTATTGCCCAGGGATAAGCGACCAAGACTGAGTGATCCTAACTGGGATAATAGATGCAGCAGGGTACCAAAATGGATTATGGCCGTTCACCTTGCCTTTATGATCTGGACTATTGCCAATGCCCATTATCCGGCTGTTTTTGTTTCCGGTTTACTGTTTTTTCTTGGTTTTGCTCATGTTACCTGGCCCTTCCAGAATACAATTAATCTGAAGCCGCCAATGCTAGTAGGCTTCTTTCTGGGCGGATTGGTTATCCATGGAGGTCTGCAGGGATGGTGGATCGCTCCTGTTTTGGGCAGCCTCAGCGAAATTCCCTTAATGGCAAGTGCCATCGTCTTGACAGCCTTTAATGATAACGCGGCCATTACTTATCTCAGTACTCTTGTGCCCGGCTTTACCGAGGGTTTAAAATATGCTGTGGTCGCCGGAGCTGTTACTGGTGGTGGTCTGACCGTTATTGCCAATGCCCCGAATCCTGCTGGTCAGGCATTGTTGAAAGGCTATTTTGATAACGGCATTTCACCACCACTTCTGCTCTTTTATGCCATTGCACCTACTATTATTATGACCTTATGTTTTCTCTTGTTGTGATTTTGTTCTGTGCAAAAAAATAAAGGGACTGGAAGACACTTTGGGATTTTTGTAAGTGTAGAGTAAACTTTGGGGACTTCCGACTTTCTGTGCTGTAGATATTCCCAGGTTCCTCCGCATGGTTTATCATTGTAAAATAAAAGACGTCAGATTTGATTAGTTAAATTTGAGGATTTAATTTGTAAAATATTTCGACAGTGCTTTTTAGGGTTGCTTCTCCATCTAGTGGCTGTTTCTTTTATTTTAGCCTACACAAAAATAGAGGATAAAATTATAGCTCGTTATGGTCTGGATATGGACTACAAGAAATATATGGCCTTGATATTCCTACCGGCGCCTTGACGGCGGTTACCGATAAGATCATACAAACGGTTAAAGAGTAGCAGGCTCACCCGTTGGAGACCATCTATCCGATTGTCTGGCTTGATGCTATCCATTATAAAATACGAGAAAAAGGTTAAGTTTCCAGTAACAGCCAGCCCCTCCGACGAGCACTTTTTAGAAGCCCATTCTCAGAGCTTACTGTTACTTACGTACGGCAAAAAGTTATTTGAATATCGGAAATGACATAAAATTCTGAATACTACCTTCGAACCATAAAATACTATTTTGCTTCATAGGGATATTTCGAATTGAACCATTCCCTCCAGCCACCTTTCAGCGCATATACGTGCTTATAACCCTTTTTGATCATCTTTCGTGCCACCCGGGCACTGGTGTGTTCGTAGGCTCAAGTGCAGTAAAGAACGTATTTTTTCTCCTTGTCATACTTATTTATCCAGGTATTCAGATGTTTGGGACTGACCCTGACGGCTCCCTCTATCTTATACTTTGAGCTTGTCCACTTGTTACCGGCACGGACATCAAGTATCACCAGGTCTTTTGAGCCGAGTTCTTCCTTCAATTGGGTTTTCGTTATTTTTGCTATATCCATTGCCATTGCTGAAGTAACAAAAAAAAGAATCAATATCGGCAACAGTATTGTCAGTTTTTTCATGGCAGCTCCTTGTTGTGTTGAGCGAATAAATCGGATCTTTTTAAGAGTAATTATCAAAAGATATTTTGTATCCTGCCAGCTTTAAAAAACAGCAGAAGGAAATTGGTAAATCCGGGGGTTTTGTAAATGATTGTACAAGAAGAAAGCCTCTGTTTTTTGAAAAGATAGAAACTTTCTTCTTGTGGAAAAGAATTTTTAATCGAGCACGGATTCAGCGGCGATATAATCCAGATTAAAGGCTTCCGCTACTGCCTTGCAGGTGACCTTTCCTTCATGGACATTGAGCCCCTTCCTGATTTCCTCACTGTCCTGACACGCTTTCTTCCAGCCCTTATCGGCAAGCTGAAGCGCGTATGGCAGGGTTGCATTGGTCAGGGCCATGGTGGAAGTCATTGGTACGGCACCTGGAATGTTTGCCACGCAGTAATGAACAATACCGTCAACTATATAAGTCGGGTCAGAATGGGTGGTAGGTCTTGAGGTTTCAAAGCAGCCACCCTGATCAATTGCCACATCAACAAGAGCTGTTCCGGGGCGCATAAGCTTGAGGTCTTCACGACTGAGAACAGCAGGAGCCTTGGCGCCAGGAATCAAGACAGCACCAATTATCAGATCAACCTCTGGAAGCAATTCCTTGATTGCCCCCTTGGAAGACATCATGGTATTGCAGTTGGCAGGCATAACGTCGGACAGATAGCGAAGACGATCAAGATTGATGTCCAGCAGGTATACCTGGGCCCCAAGACCACATGCCATCCTGGCAGCCTGAACACCCACACCACCACCGCCAATAACCATCACCTTTGCAGGTGCTACGCCTGGAACTCCACCGAGGAGTTTGCCGATGCCGCCGTTAGTTCTTTCCAGAGCCTTTGCACCCTGCTGAATTGCCATACGTCCGGCAACTTCAGACATTGGAGTAAGCAGCGGCAGGGAGCCGTCGCTTTTCTGAATGGTTTCATAGGCTATACAGGTTGAGCCGGACTCAATGAGTGCCCTGGTCTGTGGTTCATCTGCTGCCAGGTGAAGGTAGGTGAAAAGAATCTGTCCCTTGCGAAGCAGAGGATATTCAGAGGGTTGTGGTTCTTTTACATGCATGATCATTTCAGCTCTTGCATAAATATCCTGAGGGGTATCAACAATTTCGGCACCACTTGCCAGATATGCCTCATCAGTAAAGCCAGAGCCCATACCAGCATTTTTCTCAACGAGAACCTCATGTCCGTGGGCTTTCATTGTGGTAACGCCTGCAGGTGTCATGCAGACACGGTTTTCCTTGTCCTTAATTTCCTTTAAAATTCCTACTATCATGGCATTTCTCCTAACTGAATATTGCCTTCACACTGTTGTGAAGAGAAAAAGCTGGATCAATTTTTTTGAAATAGACACTGTATCTCTTAAAAAACAAAAGATAATTTGCTTATAACGTTAAGATATTTGCTCTGCAACTATTTTTTACGTAATAATATATTCTTCATCAATTTGCCGGTCAAGACTGGAACAGTAACACAAAAAAAATCCGGTCCTGTTTTTCAGGGTTGGTAAAACGAGGAATGAGGATTACCTCCTGTGGTTTTGTTTACACAACTATCAAAACCTGTAACCCTCTCTTTTGCAGGTATTAAATAAGCTACAGACAACCTGTTGAAAATCAGTTTTTTGGGTATCTTTCCGGTTTAGCCCAATCTGTGGGAAAGCCGTAACCCCGTAGTATTGTAAAGGCACGATCCATATAATTGCCGACATTATCGAGTCCGTGCGAGTCATCACCCGGTGTGATTTTGATTCCCATTTCTTTTACTTTTTCCAGAATAGAAAAAGAGATATAAGGTTCGTCAGCACCTTTTTTAAGAGCGCGAAGATTAAAGTCAAGAATCAGACCATGCTTTTTGACAATTTCAAGATTTCGCTCAATCCGTGCAACAATTTCAGGTTTTTTCAGCCGTTTTTTATAATCTGGATCAAAGATCCGAATAAGATCAAAGTGACCAACGACAGCAGGTTTTAACAGCTCCATCATCTCCGCCTGAATATCAAAATAGCGGCAGTACATTTTATCAACAGAACCAATTTTTCTGGCTGTTTCGTCATACTGTTTTTTTGAATAATCAAAACCCATATCATCCACATAGTGAACTGAGCCGACTATATAATCGGGGGAAAATTCCCTGAGCAGATATGGTACAAATTTTTCGTAATCCGAGTATGTTTCAATTTCCATGGCAGGGATCAATTCGATCTGATCCTGGTATTTTTTCTCCAGTCGTCTGCACTCAACCATATACCTGCCGAATCTCTCCAGCAGAAATTCTGGCGTCAGACCAGCCAATTTTTGATCAGGATACAGGAGTTCGTCGCTGTAAGATGGCGCATGCTCGGTGATACCGACCCAGGGAAAACCCAGCTCAATATATTTGAGGACAATTTCCTCGAGACTATCCTTTGCATGGTTGCAAAATTGTCCGCTATGTCCGCCATGAACCGAAACCGGTTTTGGGGTCTCCATGGTTGTCCTGTAATACGATGGTTTTAATGAAGTTCTTTTCCCGTGCTGCTCATGGCAAGCTTTGAATCCCGAACACCTTTCAGTGCCGCAAGCTTGTCGGCCAGAACAGATACTTCACCTGCCTTGCCTTTGACAATGATTACTTCCAGACAGTTGTCATGATCCATATGAACGTGGGTGGTGGAAACAATATGATGATGAAAGTCATGCTGCAGTTCGGTAACTCGTTTTTGTAGTTGGGGCTGGTGGTGATCGTAGACCAGACTGATTACTCCCATCACGTTGCCGTCTTCCTCCCATTCTTTCTGGACAAATTTTTGCCGGATGAGATCCCGGATTGCTTCCGAGCGATTGTTATAGGAGCGGGCCGTGATGTGTTCATCAAAAATATTAAGCAGGTTTTCATCAAGTGATATGGAAAATCTTTTGAGCATGTTTTTCTCCGGTTTGCCTTGGGAAGAGGAGTTATTACTGACTTAATTAGTCGCTATTATAAAAAAAAACTGTCTGCTTGGCAAACAGAAGCTTGTCTCCCAAAATCAGCGATGACTTTTTCTTTATTTCCCTTTATGCACTATTGCAACATTTTTTGCTATGCGTAACTATGGGAGGAGAGTCTTTTTTCTCCCGAGCACCAGGATAATTGTAAATCATCAGCCTTTAACCGTAAAAAGGGAAATTTTGGACGCACCATCCCATTCGTGTTTTTATTCCGCCCGTTATATCATCCTCACATAATAAGCACCTCGTATAACTTTGATCGGATTTCCTCAAACAACCCGTAAAAACAGTTTGTTACTTTAAGAAACATAACTCCGGCATGTTTTGTTATCCTGCCTGCCACCTGATAGAGTTGCCAGCGAAGTGTTTACACTTGGTTTTTCTGCATTGATTGCGGCAAAGAACTCCTCTTGAACAAGGCAAACAAATTATAGGCAATAACTCCTATCCTGAAAAACATACTATTCGCCCCAAAATTACCGCATGGTATACGCTACATACCAAAGCCTTTTTTGAGTTTCTTGATTCTGTTTTCGCTGGTACCTCCTCTTTGATTGTATCATTGAAGAATTTCTTCCGGTTTGCCTGTCTTGTTGGTGGCAATAACCTCACCGATACCACCGTTACTGTAAGGTTGCCAATCCTCATTCTTTATTTGGTTAATAGCAGATTTTACTGCACTATCTGCCCGTAAACTGCTTATTTTCTTCCCCCTTGGCATTTTGCTGATACAGCATTAATGGACTCCAAGGGCAACGTTACCCTCGCGAAACTCATAGCCATTTTCAGCAAGATGGATAGGCATGTAACCTCGTTCGCCCTTATAGGTGTAATGGTGATCGCATTTTTCAGCAACGATTTGACTGGCACAATATCAAGGGTGTACAGACTTCTTTCTTCGCGATGTAAGGCTCGCCTGAGAACAAAATTAGACCCTTCAGACCGGTTCCATTTTCCATTCGGCGAGGCCAATCGTCTGTTGTATCAGGGTTGGGAACTCCTGTAATTCCCAAGAGTTTGTATAAACCATGATCTCTCCTGGTTTGGGAAGGAGGGCATTGATATGATTTGAAAGAGCAAGACCTTGGAAAAATTCTCCGAACAGGGCAAGGCCCGCATGAGTGTCGTTTCAAGCTTGAAAGGAAGTATCGTTTGGGGCATAATAGTTTAGCCTCGTTGGTGATGGAATTTTAGGACTTCGGAAAACCTATTATACCATCCTTGCGAGGTTTTTTTATGCTGTTATTTTTTTATCGCTGTTTTTGGGTTGTCTGTTTTGACTGCTGTTCAGTTTTTGTTGTTTGGTGATTCAGGTTCTTTGTCCAGTCTTTTACGGAAACAGAAGTAGAGCAGGATTATGAATATAAACATATACCAGGGAAACCAGGCGATGGCTGCCTGGAAGACGTTATTTTCTATCTGGGTCTCGGTGTATTCAGGGAAGTTGCCGGTAATTCTACCCCGTAGTGAACTCATAAGTGCTGCAAAGAGTACACCGATAAGACCATAGGCAAGGTTGAAGGCAAGACCTTTGAAGCTGAGAACTGTTGCCCGCATATCTGAAGAACTTATGCGATTGAGATAATGACTGGTAAAAAATGAGGTGAATGTCAGTCCTGCAAAGACCAGGGTCATTGCCATAATACCGGATATTGTAGTGAATGTGGTAAGACCAGCCAGAGCAACCAGACTAATCAGACCAATAATGCTGATATTTATTTTGGCAGAAAATTTCTCTGCCATATATTCGGCAATTTTAGGTGTGACAAGACCGAGTAAGGCCATACCTGCGCCAATTACACCAAAGACAGCATCCGGGAGACCGATCACCCGGTAATACTGACTGGTCATGGTTACAATCATTCGCAGGATGTGATCGTAGGTCATGGCAATAATAATGACAGCAAGGGCAAAAGGCGTTGCAATAATCCAGCGTCCGGCCTGCAGGGTTTTTCTGAATGCGTCCTTTATTTCACATTTTCTTCTGTTGTCATTATGTCCTGTTTCCTGCATCATTATTGCCGTTGTAAAAGCAAGAATACCAAGTATCAAGGTAATGTAGATGGGAAATCGCATGGTTGTCTGTTGGCTGAGGACAAGATCGGAATCGAGGTAGGCCAGTATTTTATTTACAGCTGTAGAATCATAAATAAGGGCACCAGTGGTAACCGAGACGATCGTGGCAATGGAGCGCAGCCGCATTTGTAAACTGAGAACTTTAGGCCAGTCTTTGGGATTGCCTCTTTCCACCAGAGTATCGTAGGCTATTGCCTCATCTGCTCCTGAAGCCATGGCTTCGGCAAGTCCTGAAAGAATGCGGTTGAGGAGGAAAACAGCAAAGATCAAGGCGGAATTGCCTAAGGGAACAACGGCAAGCAGGATCATCTCGGCAATCATCAAACTGGCTGTGATGACCAGCAGTTTTTTTCTGCTTATGACATCGGCCAGGGCACCGGAAGGCACCTCGGCAATAACTATTGTTATTGCCCAGACAGTATTAAGGATGGCAAACTGTTCTATGGTAAGGCCATAATCAAGAAAGAGAACTGTGAATACAGGATAATACAGTCTGGCATTAAAAAATATGCGAAAGGCAATAAAAAGCCGGATGTTTAAAAGGGAAAAAGGTGAATTTGCAACCGGTTTCATCTTTGTTTTGACCTTGTTTACAGTCTGATTATACTGTTAAACCCCTTAGTTGTTCCGGGTCTGCCAGCCGTTTTTCGATAAGACCAACAGCATAGGACAAAACAAGGCAGAGTACAAGGTACATTGTTGTAATTGTAATCCATATTTCCAGGGTTGCCTGGCTGGAAGCCATGATCTGCATACCCTGAAAGGTCAGTTCCTGAATCGAAATTATTGAAACAATGGATGACCATTTAATTGTATTGATAAATTCGTTGGCAAGAGGCGGCAGCATGGTTCGTGTGGCCTGGGGCAGGATTATCTCCCGCATCTGGCAAAATCTCGAGAAACCAAGAGCACTTGAGGCTTCCCACTGTCCCCTGTCAATCGACTGAATACCAGCCCTGACAATTTCACCAATATATGCACCCTGGAAAAGAGCAAGGGTCAGGACGCCTGAGAGAAAGGGCATCAGTAAATTTTGCTCTGTAAAAAGCAGGGAAATAATATACTGATATTCTCCCATCTGTTCTGTGACAAGGTTTTCAAAATCCAGCAGTGAAAATATCTGGTCGCTTATGAAATAATAGAAAATAAAAACCAGTACCAGTGGGGGTGTGTTTCTTATCAGGAGAATATAACTGGTGCCAATCAGGCGAAAGAACAGACGCTCGGATGTTCGAAATATTCCGGTGATAAAACCTGCAAGGATCGCAAATAACATGCCCCAGACAGAGAGTTTGATTGTGGTAAGCAGCCCCTGCAGGAGACTGTTTGGTCTAAGGCTGCCGGTCTCTGGATCTGAGTAGATGATATAATTGGGGATGACAGACCAGTTCCATTGGTAATTCATTCCCCAAAAGAGCCGATATACAACAAAGCTAACAAAGCCGGTCAAAAGTAGAATGAGTAAACCATCAAGGATGGAAAGTCGTCTTTTTTTATAGCGTGTATTGATGGTACTCACCTGTTCCCTGGCTCCAGCTTCCCGCTCAATGGTATGTGCAAACGTTTTAGTCTGATTGTATTATTTTTATCTGCACATCATACCATGTTTTTGAAAATTATCATATTATTATCAGATGGTTATTGGTTTTTGACAGGTGATTGTCAGAGCATTATATTGACTTTTTCCACATAACGACCAAAAACTTTCTGGCCGCCAGCTTCGATTATCGAGTTAATAACTGCCTGGCGGTCTTTCACCTTTATACCGGCGGCGCAGGTCACAGGGGTTCCTTTATAGCATGGTGGATATAATGGTGTCGATGCACCTAGTACTGCGACTTGAGAGGAGTTTACGTGGTTGATGAGATCGTCAAAGGTCTCATTAATTATTGAGGTTCCTGTCAGAATTGCAATATCACAGTCTGGCAGCATTTCCGGTATTTCTTCGGGACTGTGAATGCCGGGAAACAGATCTGGCTGCTGGTCAAATATCAGCAGTTCGGCTCCTTTTCCCTTGATAATTGGTTCCAGTGGTTTGAAGAAACCCACCATTCCCACTTTCATTCCCGGTTCTATTTCGAGTTGTTCGACAAGATCACCGGATGTATCAGTTTTACATAGTGGATTGAGAACCGCATTTGCCACAGCAAGGGCGATGGCATTGCCAAGAAGGCTGTGACCGGCAAAGTCCGTAAGCTCCGCCACACTGGAACCCGCCAGGGGTCGTTTGGGAAGGGATACATTACAGCCGCATGGCAGGCTATTCCTGAAGACAAAGGCCATGCCGCATTCCTGATTTTCCAGAACTGCCACTACATAGGAAACCCCTATATAAACGGCTTCTACCTGCATCTCTCCTGCTTCTTTTGCTGCCATTCTTGCCACTTTTTCTATAAATTTCATATTGAACCTCAATGGTAAACTGGTTGTTTCAATTATCAGTCAATGTCTTGATAGACTTACTTCAGTTATAATTTTCTGCAACAATTAAGGATAGGTGAAAAGAAATTGCTATTGACAGGCAACTGTTTAAAAAGTTGCATTTATCGGGTAGATTGCTGACATTCAGAGCGGATTTTCGTAAAAAGAAACAAGTAACAAGACACAGGAAGTCGATGATTAATTTATCAACAGAGCTGGTGGCCCGTATTGAGTCGCTTTATGAGGAGATGGAAATAGCCTATAATGCAGTGGCTGCAAAACTTGATTTTAGCTGTAAAGGGTGTCCGGATAACTGTTGTGATTCCTACTTTCTGCACCATACCTACGTTGAATGGGCCTATCTCTGGCTTGGTTTTTCTCAATTGAGGAAAGAGAGACAGCGGGAAATTCTTGAAAGATGTGAAAACTATGTAATTACCTGTAAAAAGGCAGAGCAGGCCGGTGAGCGTCCACAGATAATGTGCCCGCTTAACGAAAATGGTCTTTGTCTGTTGTATCAACATCGTTTACTTGTCTGTCGTACCCACGGAGTTCCCGCAATAATGCGTTTTCCCAATGGTCAGTCTCGTCATTTTCTCGGCTGTTTTCGCTGCCAGGAGATAATTGATTCACGTTTTGTACGAACAGATCACGCTCCCCATGTGGAACGTACGCCTTATTTGACAAAACTTATAGCTATTGAAAATGAGGTTTGTAACAATCGACGGACAGAATTGCCGAAGGTCAGGATGACCATTGCGGAGATGCTTTTGGCGGGAAATCCCGACATATAGCCACTGATTTTTCGGATAAACTCATTGACAGATGTATTTTGCCATTTTTCCTTCTCCTGTCACCTTCTTTTTTATGACCAATGATTGACTAATTGTCGATTTTTTCAGCAAAAATTATACTTGAACAGTTTCTTTTACAGTCGTATAGTTGCTTTTTTATTGTCATAATCAAATTTTTCCAAAACTGCTTTTGGGGATGTGGCAAAATTATCCCGAAAAATCATGAAAGAACATCGTTTGTATTTCAAAATTATAAAGAAGAGTAGCTGGCTTCTCGTTTGCTGGCTTCTTTTGCCGCTGACTGTCCATGCTTCTGTGCTGCAGGATGTCAGCCTTGCTGATGCCTGGCAGAGACTCTTGACTATCAGCGATAAACTTGCCGCTGAGAATGCTGCAGTTAAACGGGCCGATTTACACAGGCAGGCAGCAAAATCCATGTACTATCCTGAAGTCACCTTGAGTGCTCAGTATGTTCATCTTGATGATGATATAGAACTCGATCCCGAAACCATTTTTGATAATATGGAGGGTGGTGAGACTGTTTCCCGAATGATCGGACAGATCGGTCTGGCCTTGGGACTGGCGCCTGCCCAACTTGGTGCTGTCATGTCTGCTGCTACCAGCCATGTCCTGGCACAGGACAATATCATGGCTGGAGTGAATGCTGTCTGGCCTGTTTATACTGGTGGTCGTATTGATGCTGCCCAGGATATTGTTCGGGGACAGTATGAAGAAGCTGCTCAGCAGCGCAACATGGTTGAGCGGGGGCTTTTCGAAGAGCTGGTAAAAAGATATTTCGGAGTGGTTCTTGCCGAACAGGTGGTACAGACAAGGCTTGAGGTTGAAAAAGGGCTTCAGCATCATTTAAGAAACGCCCTGCTTCTTGAACAACAGGGCCAGATATCAAAAGTTGAACGGCTTCAGGCAGCGGCCTCAGCGGACAAGGCGCGGGTAGAGCGGAAAAAGTCGGAACGACAGCTGGAAATTGTTCGTACGGCCCTTATCAAGATGCTTAAAACCGACTCGAAACTTATTCCGGTTGACGCATTATTCATCAACAAGAATCTTCCTTCGCTCGATTATTTTGTTGATCGAACCCGGCACGGTTATCCCGGTCTTGAGGTGCTCAAGGCAAAAAGGGATCAGGTCACGGGGCTTGTTGCTGTGGAAAAGGGAAAGTATCACCCTGAAGTGGCTGTTTTCGGCAATTATTCAGTTCATGATAATAATAGTCTGAGTACGGAACTTGCGCCGGATTGGTTTGTTGGGGTGGGGATGAGTTTTACTCTTTTTGATCGTGAAGGACGCGCTGAAAAACTGGCTTCCGCAAAAATGGCAATTCGTCAGGTTGAATCTCTTATTGCCCAGGCTGAAAAGGATTTGTCTATTGTAACCGAAAAAAATTATCGTGAAGCGATGCAGGCCATTGAGGAGTATCAAGGTCTCGAATCAAGTCTTGAATTGGCAAAAGAGAGCGTCAGTCTGCGCAACAAGTCTTTCAGCCAGGGACTTTCAACCTCTCTGGATGTTGTTGATGCAGAAATGTTTCTGGCAAATGTCAAGATTCAGCGTTCGCTTGCTGTCTATAATTACATTCAATCATTGTCTAAACTTCTTGTCTTGTCCGGTGATATTGAACAGTTTGTTACATATCAGGCAAAGGCGGCAAGGTGTAAATAAGTTTCTGTGAAATAAGAATTTGAGGGGAAATATGCGTAAATTAATTCCTTTTCTGTTGCTGATCGTGATTATTGGCTGGATTGGTTATACTTTCTGGCTGGCTTATCAGCCAAAACCTGCAATCCTGCAAGGACAGATTGAGGCTCAGCAATATAGTGTTTCATCGAAGATCGCTGGTCGTATTGATCAGGTAGAGGTGAAAAAGGGTGATTTGCTGGAAGCCGGACAACTTGTTTTCACTATTGACAGCCCGGAAATAAAGGCAAAACTGAGTCAGGCAAAGGCGGGACAGGAAGCTGCAGAAGCTCTTGCTGAAAAAGCCAGAAATGGCGCCAGGGAGCAACAGGTGGCAGCCGCCAAAGATCAATGGGAACGTGCAAAGGTGCAGGCAGAACTTCTTGAAAAAACGTATAAACGTGTCTCCTCCTTATTTAGGGATGGTGTTGTACCTGAGCAAAAAAAAGATGAGGTCTATGCCCAGTTAAAAGGTGCCAGACATGCCCGGGATGCAGCCTTCCAGATGTACACCATGACCCGAGACGGTGCCCGGGAAGAAGATCGTAAGGCTGCTGAAGGACAGGCTGAAGCCGCAGCCGGCAGGGTCAGTGAGGTAGAGGTGTATGCTGCGGACAGAATGGTTTACAGTCCGCATAGTGGTGAAGTAACGAATGTACTGCTCCATGAAGGAGAGCTGGTTCCCCAGGGTTTTCCTGTTGTTACTGTGATTGATATGACCAATGCCTGGGCTTTGTTTCACGTTCGTGAAGATCAACTAAAAGATTTTCAAAAGGATGCAGAACTAAATCTTTATATTCCAGCCCTTGATGGAAGATATACATTCAGGGTGAACTACGTTTCCGCCCTTGGTGACTTTGCCACCTGGCGTGCTACCAATAGTGAGAGCGGTTTTGATCTGCGAACCTTTGAGATTGAAGCACGTCCAGTCTCAAAGATAGAAAATCTACGTGCAGGAATGTCTGTGATTTATGAACAGAACTAAACCAGGTGAAAAAAGTGTAACATTTTTTTCGTATTTGATGCAGGAATGTCGTGATCTTGCAGAAGATAAGTGGCTTTTGAGCCTGGTTTCATGGTTGCCTGTTTTGCTCTTTTATCTTTTCTGGTCTATCTTTTCAGATGGTGTTTGTCGTAATTTACCTGTGGGCGTAGTGGATCATGATCAGAGTGTGATGTCCAGGCATTTTGTTAGAGCCTATGAAGCAACTCCTGAAATTACTATTGAGTCATATTCCAGCGAAACAGACGCCCTGGTTGACCTTCGTTGCGGTAATATATATGGGCTTGTCGTTCTTCCAGAAGGTTTGGAGGCAAATACGGTTAAACGATTACAGCCAAAAGTGACAGCCTTTGTTAATTATCAGTATATGCTGGTCGGCAAACAGATCAATTCAGCTTTGCGCAAGGCGCATACAACAACAGTAGTTCGTCTTGCCACTGTTAAAAATCTGGCAGGACGGTCAGCAGTGTTCGAGAGTGCATTGGCGCAGGCTGCACCGATTTCTGTGCAGTTGAATACACTTGGTAACAGCAATTCTGATTATGGTCAGTTTCTGGTAACAGCCATGGTGCCTGCTGCCTGGCAGATCATGGTCGTCATGTCAGCAATATTATCCTTTGCTGCAACAGCCAGACGAGTTGATATCAGGCAGTGGTTGTTTCGGGACAGGGTAAAAAAAATATCGGCAAAACTGCTACCCCTTATTTTTTTCTTTGCCTTGCAAGGCATTCTCTTTCTCTGGGGTATGTTTGGTCTTGCCGGTTGGCCCATGCACGGTAGTTGGCTGCTGATGATTGGTGTGGTCTTTCTTACTGTATTTGTTTGTCTTGGAGCGGGTTTCTTCCTCTATCTGCTTACCTGTGATGTTGTCAGGGCTCTGAGTATTTCTGCTGCTTATACAGCGCCGGGGCTTGCCTTTATGGGGGTTACCTTTCCGGTGTCAGACATGAATATCTTTGCTGTGCTCTGGAGAAATCTTCTGCCCATTAGCCATTACAGTGAAATTCAGATTGCCGTTGCCAATTATGGAGCCTCCCCTCTTCAGATACAGAAGCCCCTGATAGCACTTTTTACCTTTGTTTTACTATATGTACCAGTTTTTATTCTGGCCAGGTTCCGGTCAACAACTGATATGGTTGTAAAAGAGGTTGTGCCATGAGTCTTTTACAACTCTTCAAATACGAATTTAAGGGCATTTTTACCAACCCGGCAGTTATCCTGACCGTTTTTGTCGGCATAGTTTTTTATTCTTTTCTTTATCCTCAGCCCTATGCCAGGCAGGTGCCCCGTGACCTGTCACTGGTGGTGGCCAATCTTGATAATAGTCAGATGAGTCGTCAGCTTGAGCGTATGGTGGATGCAACAGCTCAAATCAGGATAGTAAAACGGACTTCAACGATAGAAGAGGCCAGGAAGTATTTTCTAGAAAAGAAACTTGCCGGTATTCTGGTAATACCTGAGAATTTTTACAGAGATTTGTTGCTTGGCAAGAGACCAACCCTTTCCTATAGTGGTGATGGTTCCTATTTTCTTGTTTATGGTACTGTTTTTGAGGGATTGAAATGGGCGGGAGAGACCCTCTCATCTGGAATTAAACTGCACAGGATGATGTCGACAGGTAAACCTGAGTCCCAGGCTCTGGAAGAATTAACTCCGGTATCTCTTAACATCCGACCAGTTTTTAATTCTACAAGTGCCTATCTTAATTATGTGCTGCCGCCAGTTTTTATCCTGATTCTTCACCATACCCTGGTTATTGGCATTGGCCTTGTGACGGGAGAGGAGAAAAGGCGACAGGTAGCGGGCGACACTGTACAAAACTCTTCCGCCATCGAGGTTTTATTGGTGCGTACCTCTCTTTTTGTTGTTGTTTATTTACTGCTGAGCTTATTTTATTTTGGTTTCAGTTTCGATTTTAATGAGATTCCAAGACTTGCAAACGTTACAGATCTGTTCGTTGTCTGGGTGCCTTTTGTACTGGGAGCGTCATTCCTTGGTATTTTTATAGGCAGAATTGTTCCAAGAACGGAATTAGTAACCCTGGTTGTTCTTCTCTCTTCCCTGCCGCTTATGTTCAGTTTCGGAGTTATCTGGCCGGTGGAGGCCTTACCGACCTGGCTTGATAGTATTGTCCAATGTGTGCCTGCGTCGCCTGCTGTCAAAGGTTTTTTGCTGCTTAATCAGATGGGAGCAGGCTTGGGCGATGTCACTGAAATAATAGCTCACCAGTGGTTTCTTGTTCTGTTTTTCGGTATTGCTGCCTGGTTTTTTCTGAGCTGGCAAAAAAAGAATTAGCTACAATCCTCCTATATTGCCCTGGCTTTTGGGGCTTTCCTGAAAAGCCAGGAATCAAGGGGCAGAATTTTCTGCCCGGTTTCTCTCTGGAGCGTTATTAAAAAAGATCGTTATCCAGAACCAGCGAAACCAGGGTTACCATACCAATCATCCTGCCGTTTTCTTCTACAGGAGCTCTTCTCATTCCTATCTGCTGCATCAGTCGTGCGACATAACGAATATCCATATCAGCAGAGACTGAAAAAATTGGCTTAGTCATAATCTCGTAGACATTAACCATTTCTGCGTTTTTGCCAGGGATAAGCACCCCGCTGATGAGATCGCGTACCGAAACCAAACCCCAGGCATCGTCTTCGTGTCTTTTGTTTACAAGAAGAGAAGATACGCGGTGTTCTTTCATCAATGCTACAGCTTCTCGAGCAGTTGCCATACCGTCTATGGTTGGCACATTAGTTTTCATTACGTCCCGTGCCCGAACAAGTTTTGTTTCTGCTGTCATGGTCTTCCTCAATCTTTGCTGATTTTTGCTTATTAAAAATATTTATCCCGTGCTTCCTGTTTGAATCTTTCTATCTGACTTTCCAGTCCAATAACCTGTTCCACCGGCACGGCAAAGGCAATTCCGGTTCCCGGTTTTTGAAATTCTCCGGCTTCGCCAATTGCCTCCATGATTCTGTTTAGAGCATGCTCTTCTACCAGGAACATGATGATATCAGTTTGTTGTTCGAGAGAGAGTCCAAAAAAGGTTTTTGCCTCCCGGATTCCTGTACCCCGGGCTGGAATAATGGTTGCTCCGGTAGCGCCGGCAGCCTTGGCCGCATCGACAACCTTATCTGTAATATCGCTTTTCACTGATGCCAGAATGACTTTAAAGCGCATTTTTATTGCTCCTTGGCTGTTTTTTTGTTCTTGTTGCAGCCCACTGAATGTACTGAGCATAGCCGAGTACCGTGATTATTGGAAAGAGCGAGGCAAAGGCGATCAGACCAAAACCGTCAATAGCCGGATTTCTTCCCGGTACCGAGCTGGCAAGGCCAAGACCCAAGGCAGTAACAATGGGCACTGTTACTGTGGATGTGGTGACCCCTCCCGAATCGTATGCCAGTGGGATGATTGTTTTTGGTGCAAAAAAGGTTTGTACGATTACAATAACATAACCGACCATAATGTATAGATAAATCGGTGTCCCAGTGATAATGCGGTAGGTGCCGATGCTGATACCAAAGGCTACCCCAACGGCAACAGTGATTCGTAAACCCCACTGGGAAATAGCGCCGGCAGATACCTCGTTTGCTTTATAGGCTATGGCAATGAGGGACGGTTCTGCGACCGTGGTGGCAAAGCCAATTGCTGCTGCGAAGACATAAACCCAGCCGTATATTGACCAGTCGGCAAGATTAATTGTTTCGAGACTGCCCCGTAAAAATTCAGGATCGGTAAGCTGGGCTGCCATCAGATTACCAAGAGGGAAGAGAGCGTTCTCAAGACCGACCAGAAAAAATGTGAGTCCGATCACGACATAAATCAGGCCGAAGGCCAGACGTTTGGGATTGGGTAGACCAGTTCGAAGCACTACAAGCTGGAAGAAGCCAAAGAGCAGGACAATGGGAAATACATCCCGGCAGGTAAGCAGCAGAGTTCGAGCAAGTTCTGTTATCATCTCAAGCATCAGCTATCCCCCAAAATCAGCCGAACATGATAATGCCGTAAAGCATAACAAAAATCATCGGTAAAAGTGAGGCAAAGGCAATCAGCCCAAAGCCGTCCAGCATCGGGTTTCTTCCCTTGATTACAGTTGCCAGACCCACGCCAAGAGCTGTAACCAGCGGTACGGTAATGGTGGATGTGGTGACTCCACCGGCATCATAGGCAATACCGATAATCTCCTTTGGGGCAAATATCGTTATAACCATAACAAGAATATACCCGCTGATAATCATGACATGGATTGGCCAGCCAAGCAGAATTCGCAAGACACCAAGCAAAATGGCAAATCCTACAGAAAAGGCAACGGAGAGTCGCAGACCAGTTGCGTAGGATGAAATTACTGCCGGATTATTTTCCAGAAGTCCGCCCTTTACTGCGATGTCCCCAGCTTTGGCGGCTACGGCGATAAGAGCCGGCTCAGCAACTGTTGTTGCAAAACCGAGCATAAAGGCAAAGAGCAAAAGCCAGAAAAGGCTGCCTTTTCTGGAGAGTGCATGAGCCATATTTTCGCCTATCGGAAAAAGTGCAATTTCAAGCCCTTCGACAAAAAGTGCAAGACCAAAAACAACCAGCACCAGGCCGACAAGAATTTCACCAATTTGTGGCAGGGGATGACGAATGACCACCACCTGAAAAAAGATAATAACGAGAATTATGGGTATAAGGTCGGTAAATGCTGTCCATAATTTCTGGAAAATCTGTTGAAAAATTTTCTGTACCATTGGTTGTTCTGTCGTTTGACTTTTTGAAGGTATTGAAATTTCAGAAAGTATTTTCACACAAAAGAAATGAAAAGTACAGAATAATAACTGAAAAAATAGTGAATTTGTCTTTCAGACATAAATTATAATTATAGATTGATATAAAAACATTGTTGAATATGCTAGAGCTGTTTGTTAAGTATAGTTGGATTTTTGGCGAAGTTTTTTTGTAGTTTTTGTGTTTTTTTAGATTACCGGTCTGTTTGTTAGTGAAATAACAGAATGTTAGTTCTTTTTTACACGGCTATCCTTGCCGTTAATAGTTCGGTGAAAATTTATATAACAACGGGATGGGAAAATGACATTGAGAATTGATAATGGTGTGGTTTCTGTTGATTCTATTCAGAGGATCAATGAATTGAGCGGCGAGCAGGTAAAGGTGTGCATGCAGTGTGCTACCTGTTCCGGTATGTGTCCGCAAACCCACGAGATGGATTACAGTCCTCGCAAGGTGATGCATTTTGCGCAGCTGGGTTTAGCTGAAAAATTGCTTGGTGCCAATACTTTCTGGAAGTGTGCTTCCTGCTACGCCTGTACTGTTCAGTGTCCCAGAGGCATTGATATTGCCAGAGTTATGGAAGCACTCCGTCAGCTCTGTTTAAGAAAAGGCAGCAATTATATTGAGCCTTCCCGGATGGCGGCAGATGATATCAAGGCTATGCCACAGATTGCACTGGTGGCAGGTTTCAGGAAGCTGACCAGTTAACGGGAATAATTTATCATATAAAGGAACAAAATGAAGATTAGTTATTATCCAGGCTGTACCTTAAAGACTAAGGCAAAAAATCTTGACCAGGCGGCGATGGCTTCTCTGGAAGCTCTTGGGGTTGAGGTACGGGAACTTGATAGATGGAACTGTTGTGGAGCTGTTACTTCCCTGACAGCAGATGATCTTATCCATATTGTTGGACCTGTTCGTAATCTTGTACGGGCAAAGGAGCAGGGTGCGGACAAACTCGTCACTCTCTGTTCAATGTGTTTCAATACTCTGGCTCGTGCTAACGAAATCATGAGAAATGATGAAGTCAAGCGTGACACCATTAACCGTTTTATGGATGAGGAGATTGATTATTTCGGCGAGGTTGAGGTTGTGCACTATCTCACCTTTTTGCGGGAGTCGGTCGGCTGGAATGCAATTCGTGAAAAGGTGCAGAAGCCGCTGACAGATTTTGCTGTTGGCACCTATTATGGTTGTACCCTTCATCGTCCTGATGAAGTTGGTATTGAGCCTAAGGGAAGTTATGAACTTATGACAGGTTTGATGGAAGCGCTGGGAGCCAGGGTTGTTCCATTCAATGCGGCTGACAAGTGTTGCGGATCATATCAATTGCTGGAGTCTGCTGGCGGTGCAACAACCGCTGCGGCAAACGTACTGAACAGTGCAGCGGTGGCGGGTGTGGAAATGCTTGCTACCAGTTGTCCTCTCTGTGAGTTTAATCTAGGACATCAGCAGGAAGCATTGAAAGATGCGGGTAAGGTAGATGCTAATCTGCCGGTGATCTATTTCACCCAGCTTCTGGCTGTGGCTCTTGGTCTGCCTGAGAAGGTTTGTCATTTTGAGTTAAATGATGCCGCTGCATATGATTTTATACAGGAAAGGAATGTAGTTGCTGGTTAAAGGAAGATAATTTGAAAGCCATCTAAATATATTGGAGAAATATCATGTGTAATTCAGAAAAAAGTGCACTTAAGGTCGCAACTGGAGATCGTGCGATTCTGCCGGAGGGTGCCAGGACAATCCCTGTTTATGTAATGGGAAAGAAGTATGAGGTTCCCGAAACCCTGACCATCATGAAGGCAATGGAATTTGCCGGTTTTAAATTCCTCCGTGGTTCTGGTTGTCGTGGTGGTATCTGTGGTGCCTGTCCAACAGTTTACCGTATTGCTGGTGATTATAAACTACATTACGGTCTGGCTTGTCAGACGGTTGTTCAGCCGAATATGTATCTTGCCCAGATTCCCTTCTTTCCGGCAAATCGAGCAAAGTTCAATATTGAAGAGATGAGCGATAATCCCGAGCTGATTCACGCTCTTTATCCTGAGCTTTTCCGCTGTGTTGCCTGTAATCAATGTACCAAGGCATGTCCAATGGACATTGATGTTCTTGGATATGTATCGGCGTTGAAGCAGGGCAATATTGAAGCTGCTGCAAAGATTTCTTATGACTGTATTCAATGTGGTATGTGTGCCAGTCGTTGTATGGGTGAAATTCCTCAGTATCAGGCGGCACAACTTGCCCGTCGTATCTACGCACGGTATATCCAGCCACAGGCTGAACATCTGAAAAAACGTGTTGATGAGATTACCTCTGGCAAATATGACGCAATGCTTGATGAACTCGGCGAGATGAGTGCCGAAGAACTGAAACAGATTTATGTAGAGCAGCGTGAGCGTGAGCCTGATCTGGCTGCACCTGGCAGCTGGATGCCTGAGGATACCAGTAAGCTGTAGTTTTCTTCCTATGTGATAAACGGGGAGTTCTATTTTGAATTCTCGCTTAGGCGGGAATGCTGTGTAAAAAACGATAATCCCGGAAAACAATTTTGAAAACCGGGGGAGGATATAACGATGGGATACACACCCGAATTAAAAGAATTGATCAAAAAGGTTGAAGCCACTCGTCCGGAGCGTGTGGCCATGGCAAAACGAGGCGAGCATTATCCTGCACTGACAATGGATGAGCGTGCTGAGGTGCTCAGTAAACATCATCCTGATTATCAAGAGGACGGAAAACGAACTGTAGCTGTTGGTCCGAACAAGGGAGATACCTATCAGGAAACTGTTGCGGCGCTGCTTGAGTCTCGTTCTGTCGTTCGTCCTGAAAAGGTAGATCTGTCAAAGATTCATCATGAAACAGATGTACTGGTTCTTGGCGGCGGCGGTGCTGGAACATCCGCTGCTATTATGGCGGCTGAAGCTGGCTGCAATGTTATTATAGCAACCAAGCTGCGTCATGGTGATTCCAATACAATTATGGCTGAAGGTGGTATCCAGGCGGCAACCCATGAGTGCGATTCTCCCTATTATCACTATATGGATACCATTGGTGGCGGTCACTTTGCCAATCAGCGTGATCTTGTTGCAGCTCTTGCCAAAGATGCTCCACTGTCTGTTGCCTGGCTTGAGAAACTTGGGATGATTTTTAATAAGTACGAAGATGGTCGTACTGTTGTTCGTCACTGTGGAGGTTCTTCCAGAAAGCGTATGCAATCCTCCAGTGATATGACCGGTGCTGAAATTATGCGTGTTGTACGTGATGAAGCGCGTAATAGATCCGAGCAGATTACGGTGCTTGAATTTAGCCCGGCAGTTGAATTGCTTCTGGACAAAGAGGGCAAATGTGCCGGTGCTATTCTTATGAACATGGAAACCAAGGAATTCTCAATTGTTAAGGCCAAGGCTGTTGTTATCGGCACAGGTGGTTTTGGTCGTTTGCATGTTAAAGGTTTTGCCACAACCAATCACTATGGTGCAACCATGGATGGTGTTGTTATGGCATATCGTGCCGGTGTTGCCAATAAGTCATTGCATTCGACCCAGTATCATCCAACAGGTGTTGCCTATCCAGAACAGAATGTTGGACTTCTTATAACAGAAAAGGTGCGTGGTCTTGGAGCCCATGTGCTTAATGCCGATGGTGAGCAGTTCTGTTTTCCTCTTGAACCTCGTGATGTTGAGTCGGCAGAGCTTATTCAGGAGGTAATGGATCATGGCAAGGGTATTATCACCCCAACTGGTCGTGTAGGTCTCTGGCTTGACTCTCCAATGATTGAAGAATTGCATGGTCCCGGAACTGTTAAGAAAGAACTTCCTGCCAAATTTATTCAGTTTGAGCGTCATGGAATTGATATTTCCAAGGAACCCATGCTGGTTTACCCGACTCTGCATTATCAGAACGGTGGTGTCTGCGTAAATGGTCAGACGGAGACAACTGTACCTGGACTTTTTGCTGCCGGTGAAGTTATTGGTGGTGTGCACGGTGAAAACCGCCTTATGGGTAATTCCCTACAGGATGTTATTACCTTCGGTCGTCGTGCTGGAATCAGTGCCGGAAAATATGTCAATGCAGGAGTTGAGCTGAAAGAGCTGAGTCTTGATCATGTTGTAAAATTTGAAAAAGAACTTGAAGAGGCTGGAATTACCGAACCGGCAGTCGCTCCAATCATCTTGCCGGATTATTCGACAGATGAGGTTGCCGAGCGTAGATGGCCTGATGCTCTTACTGATGGTCTTCCCGGGCTGTAATGTTTAGTTCTTTTTGAACAAAGTTGTGAGGATTTTATAGTTTTGAAAGGCTCTTTTGAGATGTTGTAAAGAGCCTTTTTCTTTTTGTAATTTTTTTGGGATATTCTGACAAGTCAAAGGAATTGAGATAGTTATTATAAGATCAAAACAGTAGTCTATAATTTCCTTATTCACGAGTGATTCCCAGTTTTTTCATCCGGCTTTGCAGGGTGGTTGGTTTGAGCTGCAACAGGGCTGCGGCGCCGTTTTTTCCATAAATCCGGCCTTCGCAGAGCTGTAGGGCCTTATTGATATGGGTTCGAATTACTGCATCAAGGGGCTGGAATATTTCCTGTTCGTTTGCTGTGCTGGGGGCTGTGTTTTCCGACAAAGCCCCATTTTTTGCGGTTCTGTCATGGTATTGTGGAGATGATGTCTTCAGGGCGAGATGTTTGGGCTCAATACGCTTTCCGCCGGCAACCAGGGCAGAGCGGCGGATCACATTCTGCACCTCACGGACATTGCCCGGCCATGGATACTGTTGCAGGCAATCCACC
>PDWI01000066.1_pt1 | contig 129834 bp, 118 predicted proteins | sample 1430891 | NCBI WGS metagenome assembly PDWI01 (sample SAMN01162508, study PRJNA174530) | Oral metagenome, whole genome shotgun sequencing project. | biome: Marine environment; feature: Marine mammal; material: Swab sample of the gingival sulcus; isolation source: swab sample of gingival sulcus...
AAAAGCCGCTCCGCCGAACCGCGAAAGGCCACATCGCTATAGTAGACGGCAAGGTCACGAACGACCCTTTGGCGCTCTTCAGCGCTGCTATAGCTTTTCAGATTATAGTAGGTCAACACATACTCCGGGTAAAGCGCCTCCAGACGGTCTCGCGCACCGTCTGCCACGTTATAGGCAATCCCTAAGGCAAAATCCTGATCCGAGAACAAGGCAGACATCGTCTCGTCAATAAAACGGGCCAGCGGGGCCGTCCACAGGCCGCCGTCCCGAAAGGTATAATCCCTGATATACTCAAACATAAAATCGGCCGTAAAATAGCTGGCCGGTGTCACAAGACCGGGAGGAGTTTCCGTTTGATCTCCCCAGCATATTGACGGTCAAATGCACGCTCCCGGGCATCGAAGGCGGCAATATAGCTCTTCTCCTTCTTCGAGAGAGCAAGATCGCAGTAGTTATACGGATCCATCGGCCACAATAGTACCCTCAGCTCTTCGGGCGTGCGTCTCATTGTCAAGGAATCCTCTCCATTCCACTCTGGGGGATCAAAATCGTCCTTCATAAAATGCAGACCGTCTCTGTTTGTCAGCCGCTTGACATTCGTATCGTATTCGACACCCAGAAACTTCTCTCCTTTGCGTATTCGAGGAAATTTCTTGTTAAAATCAAAACCACGGCAGGAATGCTGCATCGACGGAGGGTCGCTCATCATCGCGCAGGAACAAAAAAAGGCTGGAAAACAAAAAGGCAGGAGAAAAAGAAGTGCTGACTGGGATAAAATTTTTCCGATACCAGACATAGAGGTCTCTCCTTTTGAGCTGGCGTGTAGCATACTCTACCGAGTTGACAGGCAAAAGAAGGCAAAAGCCTTCTTCTGATATCCTTTTTTATTGTAGCATAACGGCGAAGAAAACGAAATCTATCATAAATACAGAAAGTTAATATAGGATCACCAAGACAGCCACTCGACAGATTTTTTGTTAGTTAAGCGTTTTTGAGAGATTCAAAACGACACCTCAACTATCCTTGTTCTATATTGCAGAAAAGCAACGTGTTAAAAAAGTCGTTGTTGAAATGCATCTCTGACCACTTAATCGGTCCAGAGGAAATCAAAGGCGTGTCTTTCCACCGTCATCTCCATAACGAGATCCGGTTTCCAAAACCTCATAATTTCTTCAATATTTTTCTGGTTATAGCTTTTCCATAAATAGATAACCTCCTTAAAATTTTCAGAAAAAAATGGTTCCATTTGGCTAAAAAAAGAGTCCCGGAAGACCACTGCCCGTAATTGTCTTTGGCTGCAGGTACTCTTAAAAGACCTTTTCAACGGAGAAAAAACGATATCTGAGAGGGCATAGTTTTCAATAAAATCTCTTTGCACGCATTCTTTGTACGGTTGTAACACCGGAACCAGATCTGTTTTATCGTTGAGCCCCACCATACGCAGTAGATCCCCGCCATTCCCGAGATTGCCACCTATAGCCAGGACATCGGCATCGAAGGCAAAGTCTGCTCTGAACGTCTGCTCCGGGAACCATTGTGAAAGTTTTTTCACAATTTCCAGATAGGCAAAATAGGCGCCTTTTTTATTCCAATGTGAATCCTTTTTAAAATAGAGCTGCCCTTCACCCGATCTGGAGACGAGGGCGGCGTGTACATCGACGATATAATCCGGAAATGCCACGGATAAATGTTTTTGCAGCTGGTTGAATCTTGTTACCCCTTGCAGCTGTCTGCCGTTTTTCATCAGGTACTGTGGATAGATGGATTGCTTGTTTGGGGCCAGAACGTGCAGATAGCGGATCCCCTGTTGTTTGAGCCAGCTATGCCTTTTTTGCATTTCCTGCACCCAGGCATCAAGCTCTTTATCACTGAGCGGGGTGTGACCAAAGAAATCGTTGACAAGTCCAAAATCGTCCAGAAAATACCAGTCATCAAGCCCCTTAAGTACCTTTGAGCTCAAGCTGGCCGTATCGAATCTCTTTGCCAGTTCACGCTCATATCTATGGATAAAGACCTCACGCAGGCCAAAGTGATCCTGCAAATATTTGTTTATCTCTGAAAAATAGTCGGAAATTTCTGAAAGGTTTTCGGGCAGGGCCGGCAGCATGGCCAGGCTGCGTTTTTCCGCAGGGGACCATCTTTTTCTCTCGGAAAACATCATACACAGAGAGGGAGAGAAGATCAGACCACAAAAGAGCACAAGGGTTAGAACGGTGAAGTATCTATGTATTCGCATAGTACCGGCAGATATCTCGTTTAGAATCTGAAGTAAATAAACGGGTTATATACGTCGGCGGCAAGGCTGATCACCGCAAAATACGAGAGGACGACCAGCGTACACAGACGCAGACCCTCAAAGAGGCCCTGATGAAAAAAGACAAAAGACTGGCCTGAAAGAGAGCTCGTATAACTGAAATACAAGCGTTTTAAGGCAGGAACGACCGGCATGGAAAGCATACCGGCAAAGCTCAGTTCCCAGATCAGTTTCTTGTCCAGATAAAAGTTGATCAGTTGCTGGTCAGCCACACTGTGTACATAAAACATGGCGGCAAGATAGTGCCCACAGTCCGCCAATGTTTCGCTCTTGAAAATGACCCAACCGACGACGATTATAAGCAAAACGATACCGTGCCGAACGGGCTGCCATATTTTGGCAAGAAGCGTACCGATAAAGGTCCTTTCCAGCACCAGAAAGAAGCCGTGATACAATCCCCAGCAGACGAAGGTCCAGGCAGCGCCATGCCAGAGTCCGCAGAGAAAAAAGACAATAAAGAGGTGTATACCGGTTCGCAGGACTCCGGCCCGATTACCGCCAAGCGGGATATACAGATAATCGCGGAACCAGGATGACAGGGAGATATGCCATCTTCTCCAGAAATCCTGAATCGACTTCGCGATATAGGGGTAATTGAAATTTTCCAGAAAGCGAAAACCAAAGATACGCCCCAGACCAATGGCCATATCCGAGTAGCCAGAAAAATCAAAATAGATCTGCAGCGAAAAGCAAACAGCACCCAGCCAGGCGACCGGTGTACTGAGCCCTGACGCCGGGATAGCAAAAATGGTATCTGCCGTCAGTGCAAGGGGGTTTGCCAGCAAGACCTTTTTACTCAATCCATAGATAAATCGACGAATACCATCGGCGATATCTTCTGCAGAAAACAGCCTCGAAGAAAGGGCTGAAGCGATATCACGGTATCTGACAATCGGACCGGCAATCAATTGTGGAAACAAAGAGATATACAAGGCCAGACGAACAAGGTTTTTCTGAGGCCTCACCTCGCCGCGATAGATATCGATCAGATAGGAAACCGCCTGAAAGGTGAAAAAAGAGATACCAATCGGCAAATGGGTCGGCCCCATTTCTATGGGCGGAAGACCGATCCCGCCAAGGAGTATATTGATGTTGTCTGTTATAAAAGATGCGTACTTGAACAGCCCGAGCATTGAAAAATTGATAACCAGGGCGACGGCCAAAATATATCGCGCGTTTTTGCGAAGTCTGCCCTCGCTGAACATCAGGTTGCCGCAGACAAAATTCGTACCGATTGACAGCAACATTACCAGCAGATAAATGCCTTCACCCCAGAAGTAAAAAAACAGACTGGCAATCAGCAGAATGCTGTTTCTGTATTTCCCGGAAAAAAGATAGAGCAGCAGTACGGCCGGCAAAAAGAAGAAGAGAAATGAAACGGATGAAAAGACCATATTCGAAAATGATATACAACAGATTGTCTATTAATCTTGGTCAAGATTTTACCGAACTCTTAACGGCATGCGTCTTATCAGGGCTGGTTTTGACTGCAACAAGAAAAACGCAGTGTTCTTGACTGAACAGCGAAAAAGTTCTTAGATAAGGACACTCCATGGACAACTCTGTCAAGCAATTTGTTTCTTTGTGAAAACGGAAGAAAAGAATTTTCTTTGTAGATTCCTGCTGTCTGTTTGCCGGACGTGGTTTACATTGTTTTTCCTGCAAGGAGATTGGCAGAAAAGATTATCCCATACCAGACCGGAATACTGATGTTTTCTCAAAGCCTGCTCTCTTCTCTCCCCCATAGCCCCGGCGTCTATACGATGCGCAACAGGAAGAAGAACATTCTCTACGTTGGCAAGGCAAAGGATCTGCACAAGCGCCTTGCCTCGTATCTGCGTACGTGGAGATCGGGGCAGAAGCAGAACAAGACCGTGGTCATGCTTGGCAAGGTCGAAAACGTCGATATCCTGATAACCCAGACCGAAAAGGAGGCCCTGCTGCTCGAGGCTTCGCTGATCAAAAAGCATAAACCCAGATACAACATCGTGCTGCGGGATGACAAAAGCTACCCGTATATCCGGGTCACCACCGAGGAGCGATGGCCGCGTGTGCATATGACCCGCCGAAGAATCCGAGACAAATCGAGATACTTTGGCCCCTACGCCTCTGCAAAGGATATGTGGGCCACACTCCGCCTTCTCTCGACCCTTTTCCCTCTGCGCAGCTGTAAGGGCAGCCAGCTGAAGGCGAGAAGCCGCCCTTGTCTCAACAGCCAGATAGGCAAATGTCCAGCCCCCTGCACCGGACAGGCCGACCGAAAGGCCTATCTGGAAAATGTCGACAAGATCCTTATGCTTCTTGAAGGGCGCAGCAAAGAACTGCTCAGCGCACTCGAGCAACAGATGGCTGATGCCGCTCAACGGCTTGACTTTGAGCGGGCTGCGATCGTACGGGATCAGATCAGCGCACTCGGCAGAACCCTGGAAAAACAGATTATTGCATCGAACCAGGCAAAGAACCAGGATATCTTTGGCTTTTCCAGAAAAGAGGCCGCTGTCTCAGCGGCACTGCTCTTCGTCCGTAACGGGCAGATCGTTGGCAGCCGCAGCTTCTTTCTCACCGACCCGTATGGCGAAGACCCATCGATACTTTCGCAGATACTCGTTCAATACTACACGGAGGAGGTGCATCTGCCTGCGCAAATCCTCCTCCCCTTTGCCCCCGACAACCTGGACCTGCACACCGACCTGCTCAACGAGAAATCAGCAACCAGGGTTCAGCTGAAGATCCCCCGCCGCGGAGAGAACAGACAGCTCGTTCGCATGGCAAATACCAATGCGGCACAGGTCTTTGAGGAAAAAGAGAAAAAAAGAAAGTCCTGGGAACAGTTGCAGAAAACAATGCAGCAGGTCCTGCGACTTGAGCGCGCTCCCCAGCGGATAGAGTGCCTTGACATCTCGAATATAAGCGGGCAATATGCCATTGGCTCTCTGGTTTCCTTTCGCCGGGGAGAAAAGGATACGGCCAATTTCAGACGCTACCGGATCAGATCCGTTGACGGGCCCAACGACTATGCGATGATGCGCGAGGTCCTGGAAAGACGCTTTCGCAGAGGACGGGAAGAGACCAACCTGCCGGATATGTTTCTGGTTGACGGAGGCAAGGGCCAGCTTGGCATCGCTATCGACGTCGCAAAAGAGCTGGGAATACAGACAGAGATTGACTGGATAGGCATCGCCAAGCAAAGGGAAGACGATGGCGAAAAGCTGTACAAGCCGGGCCAAAAAAACCCGATCATCCTGCCATCCCACAACCCGGTACTGCTGTATCTGATGCGTATACGCGACGAGTCCCACCGGTATGGCATTACCTCACACCGCAGACTGCGCAACAAAGAGACACTCGCCTCGGAAATCGATGCCATTCCCGGGATTGGCAGGCACAAGAGAAGACTGCTCCTCGAGCATATCGGCAGTGTAAAGCGTATCAGAAAAGCCCGCCCCGAAGAACTCTCTGAAGTACCGGGGATAGGCCCGCAACTGGCCGGCAAGATATATCGTTTTTTTAACGGACAGCCAACAAAAGACCAACAAGAGCAATGAACAGAGAGAGTATTATACTTATCGGTATGCCGGGCTCGGGAAAATCCACCGTGGGCGTGATACTGGCAAAGCAGCTGAGAAAAGACTTCCTGGATACCGATATCCTGATTCAGCGCCATACCGGCAGAAGCCTCCAGTCCATCGTTAATCGAGAGGGCCATATGAGTCTGCGGCGCATTGAAGAAGAGGTCCTCCTCTCGGTGCACGGGCAAAACCTGGTTATTGCCACCGGAGGAAGCGCTGCCTACAGTGAGCCTGCAATGCGACATCTGCAAAGACAGGGCGTGGTCGTCTTTTTACAAACAGAACTCGAAGAGCTCAAGGCCCGCATCCATAACTACGAAACCAGAGGGCTTGCAAAACGCCCGGACCAAGATCTACAGGATCTCTTTATCGAAAGAGAATCCCTGTACCAGCGGTATGCAGAAATCACGATTGACGGCTCACAACAGACCCAGGATCAGGTTGCCGACGAGATCATCCACCAGCTGGACAAATACAGCCAATCTGCAAAGATGGTTTGTACATGACGTATATCGTGACCGGAGGCGCTCACAGTACTCTCCACAAAGACAGCAAGGGATAAAATTTACAATAAAAAGAGAATGTTAAAAACATACATTATTCGATAAAAACCCATCTGGAGACAAGCGAATCCGCTTGACAGCGTCTTGGTATCTGATATATTAGATATTTGGTAGAATTCTAAAAATAGTTTCCGGTTTCTCAATGGCCTGGAGGCTTTTTCGATTTTCCCCTGACTGTACTTGACAGATTACAGGTTGCGTGGATATGCAGCCCCGGCTGATCGTCATACCGACAATCTGTAATGACGGTTCTTTTTCCGGGGAATAGAATCGAAGACATTGCCAATCTTGCAGGTATTTGAAACTTTGCCGCTCGAAGTTCTGTCAGGACTGCACCTTGGCCGATGAGAATCATCTTGCAACTCTTGAGAGAAGCGTTACTACCAAAGAGGCTGTTTTTCAATCTGATCTCTAAATAAGAGACCTCAAACACTAACTATCTGTTGAGCAGGAGCATGCTATGAGTAATCAAACGAGTAATGACAATTCCGTTCGGGCAACCGCCAGCGACAAGAAGCATGTCTGGCACCATATTACAAACCACAAACCCTTTGAAAAAAATGACCCGATGCTTATTGTCAAGGGTGATGGGCTCAGGGTTTGGGATGCAAAAGGGAAAGAGTATATCGACGCCGTATCAGGTGGCGTATGGACGGTGAATGTAGGCTACGGCCGCAAGGAGATTGCCGATGCGGTACATGAGAGCCTGGTTACGATGAACTATTTTGCCCAGACAGCGGGCAATATTCCGGCTGCACTTTTTGCCGAAAGACTCATTGAGAAGATGCCGGGAATGAGCCGGGTATACTTCTCCAACTCTGGTTCAGAGGCCAACGAAAAGGCCTTCAAGATTGTTCGTCAGATTTCCGAGAAAAAATACAACGGCAAAAAGAATAAGATCCTCTATCGGGAAAGGGATTATCATGGCACAACCATTACTGCCCTGAGCGCCTCCGGACAATTCGAGCGTAAAAATCAATACGGACCGTTCACTCCTGGTTTTGTCGAGGTTCCGCATTGTTGTGAATACCGCGCCCAGGAAGGTGCCGATCTTGAGAACTATGGTGTCTGGGCCGCCAACGAGATTGAAAAAGTCATTCTCGCTGAAGGACCCGATACCGTCGGTGCAATCATCCTCGAACCGATCACCGCCGGCGGTGGAGTGATTGAACCACCCGAAGGCTATTTCCCAAGGGTACAGGAAATATGCAAAAAGTATGATGTTCTGCTGCATATAGACGAGGTTGTCTGTGGCCTGGGACGTACAGGAAAATGGTTTGGGTATCAGCATTACGGCATCCAGCCCGATATCGTCACCATGGCCAAAGGTCTGGCCTCTGGCTATGCGGCCATCTCCTGTACGGTGACCACCGAGGCGGTTTTTGAGGCCTTCAAGGAAGATGAAGGCGACCCCCGTATGTGTTATTTCCGCGATATCTCAACCTTCGGCGGTTGCACCTCAGGTCCGGCGGCTGCACTGGCCAATATGGACATCATCGAGCGGGAAAACCTGCTCGACAATGTCAATACCATGGGAGACTACCTCAGACAACGTCTGGACGCGCTTAAAGAGAAGTACAATGCGGTAGGTGATGTTCGAGGAAAAGGCCTGTTTGCCGGCTTTGAGCTGGTCAAGGATCGCAGCAGCAAAGAGCCTGTAGACGAATCTGTTTCGATGGCCGTTGCCGGTGATTGTATGAATCAGGGTGTTATTATCGGCAGGACCAACAGATCCTTCCCCAAATACAACAACACGATCTGCCTGAGCCCCGCCCTTATTTCCACCAAGGACGATATAGACCAGATCGTCGATGCCATTGACAATGCTCTAGGACGAGTGGTTCCCAACGCCTAAGCACTTTTCTGCACAACCAAAAACGCCTTGAAAGCCGGGAGACTCTCCAGCTTTCAAGGCGTGTTCTCATCGCCCGAAGCCCGTCAGATCCGCTTTTGTGAGCGACCATTCTTCTTACAAGGAAACTGCAGCCAGAAAATCTGCAGGATCAAAGGCCCAGTGTACATCACGAAGATAACTGGCGGCATCTTCGGCTCTCCCCTGCCGCACTAGCTCAAGAAAGTTGTTGTGCTCATCGAGATTTTTTCTATTCCATTTGCGGCCGTAATCCCGACGGGGAAAATCGTAGAGCTGCATCTTCAGGTTCCGGACATATTTCTTCATCCTCGCGTTATCTGAGAGACTCAGAAAAACATCGTGAAACTGAATGTTTGCAAGATTATGACGCAGGATATCTCCTTCAAGGTATTGTTCCATCTCACGATTGCAGGCCTCAAAGCGAAGAAACTGCTCTGGCCCGATGTCGTCAAATACAACGAGCAGTACCCTTGATTCAATACCGCCCAGGATCTCATAAATATTTTTAATATCCTGTATATCAAGTACGTTCACAACGACACCCCGCTGCGGCAATATGGTCACAAAGCCCTGCTCTTGCAGGAGAAGCAGAGCCTCCCGCAAGGGTGTACGACTGATACCCAGCTCCTTGACCATATTGCTGACGCTCATAGCCTGTCCGGGAACCAGCGTACCGGTGCGCATCAACTCCTGCAGATAATCATACACCTGCTCCCGCAGCAACTGGTTACCAGGACGGGCTCGAGTCAACATACTCTCTCCAATTGTTACATTACGGCCCTTGCTCATACCCCTTCCAGGCAGAAACAAGGGCCGAAAAAACAGCCGTCTCTCTTTACGAGGCAACACAACTGCGTACAGAGGTATCCTTTTTCCCGCTCTCTTCAGACAGGCCTTCAGGCGGAGACACCCGGACAGTTGCAACCTTGTTCTGGGTAAAGAAATCTATACCATCCTTGCCCTGCACCTTGTCCGTTCCCAAAAGAGAATCCTTAATACCGCCAAAAGGCAGATAGGGATGGGGTGCGCACACACCGACATTGACACCGACCATACCGACATCTGCCTCGGCAATAAAGTGTTCGGTATAGTATTGATTTTGTGTGAAGATACAGGCTCCGTTACCAAAATTCTGTCCACGGACGAGCTCAAGGGCGTCATCAATATCACGGATCTTCATCAGAGAAACCACCGGCCCAAAAATCTCTTCCTTGGCGATTCGCCGGCAAGGAGTAACATCGGCAAACACGGTGGGACCGACAAAGTATCCGTCCTTATTGGCCTCGGGAACCTCGGGGTTTCTCCCGTCAAGCAACAGCTTAGAGCCCTGTTCAATACCTATCTCGATATACTCTTCGATGCTTGCCTTGGCCTTTGCAGAGATAACCGGCCCCATATAGACATCGGGATTCATCGCATCCCCGACGGTAACCGTTTTTGAGGCCGCAAGAACACGTTCAACCATCTCATCATATATCTCAGGGACAGCAGCAACGATCGATCCGGCGAGACAACGTTGACCGGCTGACCCATAGCAGGAATGGATGAAATTTTCAATAAAGAGATCCCAGTTCAGATCCTCCATGGCCACAAGATAATTCTTGGCGCCTCCGAGAAGCATCGAACGCTTGCCGCCCAGAGCACAGGCTTCTCCCATCTTCTTGGCGGTGGCGGTGGAACCAACCAGACAAACACCGCTGATCTTCGGGTTTTCATACCAGGTTCCAGGCACAGAACGATTTCCATGGACAATATTCACAACCCCCGGAGGCAGACCTATCTCGTCGAAGATTTCCCCCATCTTCTGCATAAACATTGGCGACTGAGTCGAAGGCTTGAAGACAAAGGTATTACCAACACCTATTGCGTAAGGGATAAACCAGCCAAAAACCAGCGCCGGGAAATTAAACGGGGCAACACCACCAAAGACACCAAGGGCCTGTTTAACAACCCTGCCGTTGATGTTGGTCGCGATATGGTCAAGGGTTTCCCCCTGAATCAGGGTAGGTATTGACAGGGCAGCTTCAAAAATCTCCACCACCCTTCTGATTTCACCACGTGCCTCACTGATATGCTTTGCCTGATCGACGGCAATGGCAACGGCAAGCTCCTCCTCTTTATCGACCATCGCCTGACGCATCGCGAAAAGATATCCCATCCTTTTGCTCAGAGACAGTTTTCTCCAGCTTGCATAGGCGGTATAGGACGAATCGACGGCCAGAAGCGAGGTTTCCTGCGAAGAGAGGGGAACCTCTCCAATCTCTTTTCCGGTAGAAGGATTAAACAGTGGAACATATTCAACCCCTTCTTCCTCCTGCCATTCTCCGTTGATAAAGTTTTTGACTCGTGTAAAGCTCTCCATAATCTACAACTCCTTTCCTGTGGTGAGGGCACCAGTTAGGTACGATATATTAGGATAATACATCTATAATCAGCTGAAAGCTCATGATAAAAAATGCTTTCAGCCTCTACTTATATACTAGGATATAAGATATGACAAAAAAAAGCACGTTTTTTTCAAAGGGACAGGACTGAAACAGAAAAAAATACATGTACAGTCGCAGGGTAAGGCAAGAGAGAGAAAACAAACCACCTCGCAACAAACAGAGAGGTATTCGACGCTTTAGAAAAAACTCGACAAACGATAAAATGACAAATCTACACAGACAAAGGAGCGGATATGTTAACTCGGAACGACACAATAAAAAAGCGCGTCTCGAAAAAAACGAAACGCGCTTTTTACGCGATCAACAACAATCAGCTCTAAGAAAATTACAGCTGACCGATGTCTTTCAGGTACTCTTTCCAAAGTGCAACGCCCTTGGCATTGGCTTCAGATTTTTCAGCAACCTGAGGCCATACCTCTTCAATGGCCTTCTGACGCATCCTGGCGATCTCTTCATCGGACATGGTGATGACCTTGCCGCCAGATTTTTTAAGGATCTCAAGGGCTTCCTTAACACCATTGGCATGGAGCCGTGAGGTCTCGAAGTAGGTCGGCATAAAGATGCTGTTAATCTTGTCACGCTGCCACTGGTTCAAGGCTTTCCAGCGATCCAGGTTGACATAGATCTCCTGATGCTGGGCCGGGCACCAACCAGGCATACTGGCATACTGGATAACCTCCTGAAAGGCCATGTCATCGATTCCGCCGGTATCCCAATATACGCCGTCAATGGTTCCCAGTTTGATCGCGGTGTAGATGTCACCACTGCCCATGGAAACAGGGGCACCGCCCATGGCTGCATGGAACAGACCCTGCGGACCGCCGGCACGCATTTTCTTGCCAGCCAGATCTTCGAGCTTGTTCACAGGAAACTTGGTGAACATCGCGTTGGGGCCCTGACTGGTCCAACCAACCCACTGCAGGTTACGGTCATTGGCCGCTTTCTGAACGATGTCACCGATTCTGTACTTGGGATCACCAAACATCGCCGCCCAGGCGTCACGATAGTTGTCGGCACCCATGGCCATACCAAAAGCGAGCATACCTTCCGGCATATCTCCACCATATACCGTTGCCCATCCGGCATAACCGTCAATCATTCCGGCCATTGTAGCACCAAAGGCTTCGGAGCTGGAGGTGATGGCACCAACAGGCTCGAGCTTGATCTTTACGGTTCCCTCTGTCACCTCTTCAACCGCCTTAATCCAGGGAACAACACCATTATCCCAGCCTGCATCGGATGAATCAAAACAGGGTTGAAAAACCCATTCGGTTACCTTGTCCGGTTTTCCGTATTTTTCTTCAGCCATTGCCGATCCTGCAAACAACATCGCACAACTGGCCGCCAACGCGGTCAATCCTATTGTAAACTTTTTCATGCAAAATCCTCCAAACTACTTTGTTAGGGGTTAGAGAGCACAGGAGCACCGCGCTGAGCCCGGTATACTCTCCTGCGCCTTGATTGAGACCAGCATTTCAGGTAAAACCCAACGCCTTCTTTCCTGCAAACAGCGTAGACAACAACCTGTGCAGGGAGAGACGGCATACAGGCTGATCACACATACAGCCTTGTTTACTTCTTCCTGCGAGATTTACCGGTCACCACAGTGATCAGATCGTTCACCAGCTTCTTAAAAACCACCAGAAACATAATGACAGCGGAGATCGGGATGAAGGTTTTCAGCGGATAGATAGGTATCGGGACACTGGTCGGGGTCACCTGTTTTAACTTAATCGACATAACGGCCGCCCCATAGCCTTTCCACACGAGAACCGTCAGGAACATAAAGGTAAAGACAACGGTGATAAGATCACATATCGCCTTTTTCCTCGCAGAAAAATTCGCATAAAAGAGATCAAGCTTGACAAAGGCATCATGGTTCAGCGCATATACCCCGCCGACACAGGCCATCATAACCATGGCAACCTGCACCGTTGTGGCGATCCACAACGAAGGAGAATCAAGGACATAGCGCAGGAACACGTCCGTTACCCCAAAGGTCATGCAATACAGAACGAGAATCCAGCCTATTTTTCCAAACAATTCGGCAATGACGTCTATGAATTTTTCAATTCCAGCCCAAATTTTCATTTTATCCTCTCGGTTAGCTTTGCTGCCCCTTGACTTTAAAAGGGCAGCTGTCCTGTAATCTAATTGAGTTTTGACGGCAACCAGGTCGCGATTTCAGGGAAGAAAAAGATCAGCATCAGCCCAAGCAACTGGAGAAGAATGAAGGGCCCGACCGACTTATACACATCTCCCATACTGACATTTTTTGGCAAGACACTCTTCAACCAGAACAGTACAAAACCAAAGGGCGGGGTCAGATAGGCAATCTGGATATTAACAATAAAGAGGACTCCGAACCAGAGTTTATCGATACCAAGCTCATTAATGATCGGGATATACAGAGGAGTACAGAGCATAATGATGGCCCAGTCATCCATAACCGTACCCAAAAGCAGTATGATGGCCATCATCATCAACAGGATACCATGTTTACCTCCCGGCATACCGAGAACCATCGAGGTGACCAGCTCCTGACAGCCCAGGGAATTAAAGATATTCAGATAGATATTTGCGCCGATCAAGATCCAGAGCCCCATTCCGGTCAACTTGACCGTGGTTTCAAGAGAGTCTCTCAAGACCTGCCAAGTGAGTCTGCGGTAGACAAAATTGATAAGAAGAGCACCTGTGGCACCAAAGGCGGCCGCCTCGGAAGGCGTCGCAATACCGCCCCAGATCGCCCCGAGAACCATCAAGATCAGGATCAAAAAAGGCCAAATTCCCAAAAGGGCCTTTATTTTTTCGTTGAGTGAAAAACTCTCATCTTCAGGCAGGGCAGGGCCAATATGCGGTTGGACCTTGCAGCGAATACCGATATAGATGATGTAAAAGCTGGCGAGCATAAGGCCGGGTATCATACCTCCGAGAAAAAGCCCGCCGATGGAAACCTTTGCCAAAAGACCATAAAAGATGAAAGGGACGCTGGGGGGGATAAGCGCCCCAAGGGCTCCTCCGGCACCGATCGAACCTATGGCAATCGCTCTGCTGTACTTATATTTCAGCATTGAGGGATAGGCAATCTGCCCCATAGTGATAGTGGCTGGCGGGGTAATACCGGTAATGGCAGCAAAGATCGTACAAACCATAACCGTTCCCATGGCAAGACCACCGGCAATATGGCCGATGATCTTGTACACCGCGTCATAGGCCGCCTCGGCAATCCCTGAAAAACGGATAAGACTCCCCATAAACAGGAACAACGGGACCGTAACCAGAACACCATTCCACGGGGTATAATAAAAAGCGCTGGGAATAGCCAACAGGGAACGGGGCTCGAGAATGGCCGCAAATAAAACAGCGGTTCCTCCCAAACCCAGGGCGACAGGCAGGCCAAGAAAAAGGCCAACGAACAGACAGCTGAAATACAGAAAGGTAACTAACTCAATACTCACGGTCTCTCCTCTTTTGTTGTGGTCCCTTTTCCGGCACAAGAACCCCCTAAAAACGACACTCCAGCTTGTTACCAAGATCCCAGGATAGCCAGTGAAACCAGACTGCTACCCCCTCTGATCAAATTTTTACATGCAGACACTCAGAACAAAGAAAGGTCGACAACGGTCAACAACTACGAGATCAAGAACAACCGTCCTTTCCGCCCTCGATACGGCAAAACACCCTTCCGTTTCAACGCAAAGCGAACCGTATGAATATAGGAATACCTGAAGTAAAATCGACCAACCCCAGTTATAACAGGGAAAAGAAAATGAGAGGTAATAACTCCCCTGCACGCCGGAAACACACAACCCAAAGTGCTCCATAGCCAAAAACTTAGAGCTGGTATATCAAACATCAGGGGTCTTGTCAACTCGTATAAACCTCTTTTCCCTATACTATAAAATGATTTGATTTCAACATAATATAGAGTAGGGAAAAAGTTGTCATCTCTTGCCCAAACGAGGGAAAAAAGATAAAACTCTCTAGAATTATTTTATTTTTGTTCAAAATTGCGAATTTTTTTCTTAAGACCGTAAAAGACGAAAAAATCGTAAACCGCTCACCGGTTGCAAGCCATAAATCCTGCAATCCATCGATACAGGCCTCCAATTCCATCGGATTCAGAAAGGCATCATTGGCGGATAGAGTCGTTGTACGCAGGAAATTGCAATCGTTCAAAAATGGGTCTACGGGTAATCACGAAAAATCTTTGACTCGAACGTCTCATAGGTACAATCTCGCACAGACCACGACAAGGCATGACTAATGCACAACGACTGGAAAACAGCCTGTAGCAGAGGATTATGAAAAAAACACCACCATCTGCTGGAGCCGGGAAATATCTGTCAATCTGAAAAAGGGTCAAAGGACTCCGGGAATTATCTAAAGCTATAGAACCTGTAAATAAATTCTTTCTGCTTTTCAAAGGACCAATGTACGTCCTTTAGAATACGGGCTGCCCCCTTACCATCTCTTTTCCTGAGGCATTCTATCAATTGTTCATGGTCTTCACCATTTCTCAACTCCCAATCTGCAATAAAATTGTGTTTGGGAAAATCATAGAGACGGTGCTTTATTGGCAGGATAAAGCTCTTCATCAAAGAATTATCAGAGATTTCAAGATAGGTATTGTGAAAGTTAAGATTGCTCTCAAACAGATTCGAAAAATCACCGGCGAGAATCTCCCGGTTCATCTTTTCGTTGATCTTGCAGAGGAGTTGAATCTGCTCTTCTGAAATTTTCTCGGCAACCTCCTGGATAATATGGGCCTCAATCAAACCGACCGTCTCGTAGGCCTGCCTGACATCATCAAGGCTTAACTGGTTCACAAGTACCCCTTTCCGGGGCAGGATGGTAACGAAGCCTTCACATTCAAGATGAATCAAGGCATCCCGGAGAGGAGTCTTGCTTATACCAAGGTTCCTGGCAATCTCACCCATATTCACCGAAGACCCCGGGGTCAGAATCCCTTGGTTCATCTGTTTTCGCAAATAGAGATAAACCTGTCTGCCCAAAGACGAATAATTCAGAGAATCAGCCATCGTATCGTACACCACTCCTGTTGAAAGATGTATCAGATATCATTGGCCATCCTACACGACTACAACAAAAAGTCAAGACAACAAAGCAAACAGAATAAACGGGTTATCGAACTTTTCCAGGTACGTATCGCGTCAAAAGGGGCAGAACTGAAAAACAGAGAAAGGACAAAGACAGAGCAGTTACAGTGGCGTGAAATTACAAAATCGAAAAAACGAACAAGAGACAACAGGAGAAGAAACAGCCAACGGTGGACAAGGCCCGCGCCAAGAAAAACGAGACCCGTCTCAAGGAAAACTGGCAAAAAAAAGCAGGAGGTTGCCAAGGCCACCTCCTGCCAGATCAGTTATCTACTTATGCGCCCTTCTGAGGCTGCATATCTTCTTTTTTGATACCTGCGATGATCTCCGGCTTCTTCATCGCATCACGGCGGAAGGGCTCACCAAGTTCCATATTGGTCAGTACTTCAATGAAGGTGGTCTTTCCATCATTCATTTGCGCATCAACAGCGGCCTTCAAGGCAGCGGTCAACTCATCCATACTGCGGACCTGAACCCCCTCTACGCCACAAGCCTTGGCTATAGCTGCGTAGGAGACATTACGGTCAAGCTCTGTTCCAACAAAGTTGTCATTGTACCAAAGTGTCGTATTCCGCTTTTCCGCCCCCCAATGGTAATTTCTGAAAACGACCATGGTAACAGGAGGCCAACTGTCACGCCCACAAGAAACCATCTCGTTCATAGAGATACCAAAAGCACCATCACCGGCAAAACCAACAACGGGGACATCAGGTTTTGCTACCTTGGCACCACAAATGGCCGGAAACCCGTAACCACAAGGACCAAACATACCAGGAGCAAGGTATTTCCGCCCTTCTTCAAAGGTTGGATAGGCTGCACCAAGGGCACAACTGTTACCGATATCACTGGAGATAATCGCATCTTTGGGCAGGGCCTTGACAATGGCTCTCCAGGCCATACGCGAGGTGATCTTGTCGGGATCAGCCTTCTGCGCACGGGCGTTCCAATCGGTACCAGGATCATCCTTCTCATGATCCATCTTCTCAAGATCAGCTGCCCAATCGGCCTTGATCTTTGCAATGACCGCCTTTCTTTCTTCACGGTCTGCGTTGCCTGCATCGGCAGAGAGCTGGGCCAAAATTGATTTTGCAACCTTCTTGGAATCACCAACAATACCCACGGCAAGCTTTTTGGTCAGACCAATGCGATCGGCATTGATGTCAACCTGGATTACAGCAGCATTTTCCGGCCAGTAATCCATGCCGTAGCCGGGCAGGGTTGAGAATGGATTCAAGCGGGTACCGAGTGCCAGAACAACGTCGGCCTTGGAGATCAGCTCCATTGCCGCTCTTGAACCATTGTAGCCGAGGGTTCCGGTGTGCAGAGGATGGCTGCCCGGAAAAGAGTCGTTATGCTGATAACCACAGGCCACAGGGGCATCGAGACGCTCTGCAAGGGCCTTGGACTCTTCGATAGCATTGCCAAGTACAACACCACCGCCGTTCAGGATGACAGGGAATTTTGCCTTCGAGAGCAGCTCCGCGGCCTTGGCAATACCTTCAGCGCTGCCTTCAGGCAGTTCAAGATCAAAGATGGTTGGCAGCTCAATTTCAATAACCTGGGTCCAGAAATCCCGCGGCACATTGATTTGAGCAGGAGCTGACGCCCGCTTCGCCTTGATGATAACACGGTTCAGGACCTCGGCAATACGTGACGGATGCAGAACTTCCTCCTGATAGGCAACCATTTTCTCAAAGACCTCCATCTGAGGTACTTCTTGAAAACCGCCCTGCCCCATCGTCATATTTGCCGCCTGGGGTGTAACAAGCAGCAAGGGGGTGTGGTTCCAATATGCTGTTTTTACAGGAGTAACAAAGTTGGTTATTCCCGGCCCGTTCTGGGCAATCATCATGGACACCTTGCCTGATGCACGAGTAAAGCCATCAGCCATCATTCCCGCATTGCCCTCATGGGCACAATCCCAAAAGGTAATACCCGCCTTGGGAAACAAATCAGATACCGGCATCATTGCCGAACCGATAATACCAAAGGCATGCTCAATCCCATGCATTTGCAGGACCTTCACAAACGCTTCTTCCGTTGTCATCTTCATTTTAGCCATTTCAAGCCTCCTTATTATTACATCCTACAAGTACGATACATACCGTCATTTTGAAGCGCAAAAAAATACAAATGCGCCCCGCTTAGTGTCTGATACACCAGATACCAGAAGCCTGTCAATATAAAAGTCTCCGCCTCAAGATTCCAGTATCAGCCAAAACAAAAGAAAAATAAATAGTTACAAAAAGTTACCAGCAAGAGGCCAATAATCCGGTGAAATTCCAAAACCTCTGTGAACTCGTCTCCAAGAAGCGGCAGAGTTCGCTCAACAACCTCTCAAACACCTTATCATTTTTCACTGTTTGAGAAACAAAAAAGGCCAGATTCTTTTCCCAGCAGATGGAGACGTCCCCTTGTCAGACCTGTAAAACAGCACCGGACGTTGTACATCAAACAAAACAACGCCACAACTGTATACAACATGCCTGCCAGATCTTCTGCGACTATCTTGAGAAGACAATTTTTTTGACACTACCAACTGATAAAGGTGTAAGATGGAGACGGACAGAAAAGCAACTCTACAAACGAACACAGGAGCTACCAATGCAATTCAAGTACACTCGAAAATACACTGGACCGATACGGCTTGTGGTCTTTGACTGGGCTGGAACAACCGTTGATTTTGGCTGCCAGGCGCCCATTGCCGCCTTCGTTGAATGTTTTAAGAAAAAAGGTATAGATCTGAGCAAGGAACAGGCCCGCGGCCCAATGGGCATGGAAAAACGTGATCATATCAAGGCCGTTTTCGCCTTGGCAGAGGTCTCGGCCAGATGGCAGAAAATCTATGGAAAACCAGTCACAGAGCAGGATATTGACACAATATACGAGGATTTTGCAACGCAGCTTATGAAGGTGTTACCAGCATACTCACAAATACTTCCTGGAGTCGTCGAGGCAACAACCATCCTGCGCGGAATGGGCATCAAAATTGCTGCAACCACCGGTTATTTCAGAGAAGCGGCGGAGACAGTTGCCGGCAGCGCTGCACAACAGGGCTATATTCCAGACTCTGCTCTCTCTTCAAGCGAGGTTGAAAATGGCCGTCCCGCGCCATGGCTTATTTACAAAGCCATGGAGAATTTGAACATTTATCCGGCGGCAGCGGTCATCAACGTCGGAGATACCGTGGTTGATATCGAGTCAGGACTCAATGCCGGCACCTGGAGCATAGGGGTAGCTGCAACCGGCAACGAGACGGGGCTCAGCGAAGAGGAGCTTACGGCACTTGAACAGGATAAAAAAGAGGCTCTTGTTCTCTCGGCCCGCAACAAGCTTGCCCGGGCCGGTGCCCATTTCGTCATCGAGACGATGGCCGAGCTCCCCGGCATCGTACAGTATATCAACACCCTGCAGCAAAAAGGGGAGACACCCTAACCTGGATCTCTTATGCGTGCACAGCGAAAATGCAACAGTGAAGCGGTGTCTGTTTTCCGTTCCACTGCATGATCTCAATGTAAATATCGAGATTTTTCAAAAGGAGTCTGCCTTAAAAGGCTACACAAAAAAACCTCCTCTGCCGATGGCAGTTTTTTGGTTAAGCCCTTGCTACAGCAAGTTGCCTGCAGTACACGCCAGGGCGGTGCCAACCTGCTTTCAAAAACATTCTGATAACAAACCAAGGCAAAAGAGACCTCTCTGGGGGCAGGCCTGAAAGCACGACAAAGAAGTTTGCCAGGCTTGCCCCGGATAATGTCTAACTGTTGCTGGGAAATGAAAAGACGGCTCCCTCGCGAACGGTCGAAGAGGGCCATCGCTGGGTAATGGTTTTGCGGCGCGTCCAGAATCTGACACCATCGGGACCATACATCGCCAAATCGCCAAATATGGACCGTTTCCAACCACCAAAACAATGGTAGGCAACCGGAACAGGCAGAGGGACATTCACTCCAACCATTCCAACCTTGATGTTATCGGTAAAGAACCGTGCTGATTCGCCATCTCTGGTGAAGATACAGGTACCATTCCCATACTCATGGGCATCAATCAGATCCATTGCCTGCTGCTGGTTTTCAACCCGGACAACCCCCAGCACCGGCCCAAAGATCTCCTCACGATAGATCTTCATTTCCGGGGTAACATGGTCAAACAGACAACCACCAAGAAAATAGCCACCCTCGTATCCTTGTACAACCAGATTCCGGCCATCAACAACAAGGCTTGCTCCTTCTTCAACCCCGGTATTGACGTAGCCGACAACCTTTTCAAAATGTTCCCTGGTGACCAGCGGCCCCATATCGTTGTTATTGTCAACTCCCGGACCAACCTTCATTGTCCCCAGTGCAGTCTTGAGCCTTTCAATCAACCCATCGGCTGTTGCATCGCCGACTGCCACGACGATAGGCAACGCCATACAACGCTCGCCACATGAGCCGTAGGCTGCACCCATGATGGCACTGACCGCATTATCAAGGTCTGCATCCGGCATCACTATAGCGTGATTCTTGGCGCCACCCAGGGCCTGTACCCGTTTCCCTCCTGCTGAGGCAGTGGTATAGATGTATTCGGCAATAGCCGTCGAACCAACAAAACTCACCGCCTCGATCGCAGGGCTGAGCAACAGTGTATCCACCGCCTCCTTATCGCCCATAACCAGGTTGAGAACGCCTTCGGGAAGACCAGCCTGTAAGGCGAGCTGGGCCATAAAAACCGATGCGGAAGGCGTTTTTTCAGACGGTTTCAAGACAAAGGTATTTCCACAGACAACGGCCAGAGGCCACATCCAGAAAGGAACCATTGCAGGAAAATTAAAGGGCGTAATTCCAGCCACCACCCCAAGGGGCTGAAACTCGCTCCAGGAATCGACTGCGGTACCGACATTTTTCGAATATTCTCCCTTTAACAAATGCGGAGCCCCACAGGCAAATTCGACATTTTCTATGGCCCTGGTCAACTCACCCAGGGCGTCGTTATGTACCTTGCCATGTTCTTCGGTGATCATTGTGCAGATTGTTTCACTGTATTTCTCCAAAAGATTCTTGAGGCGAAACATCACCTGAGCCCGACGAGCCGGTGAGGTCTTTTTCCAGGCGGGCAGAGCTGCCTGAGCCGCATCTATAGCCCTTTGCACCGTTGCCTTTGATGCCATGGCAACCCGTTTGCTGATCTCTCCTGTCGCCGGGTTATAGACATCCCCCAAACGACCACCTTCATCTCTCTCCATCTTGCCATTTATTAAATGACCCACAACTGTATCCATATCCTTCTCCATACATTCGTTACGAGGTCAGAAGAAAAAACACTCTCCGACCAGTGAAATTCAACAACAAAAGTCTTCAAACACGACCTGATGCAAAACGTTACAGCAAAATTCTATCGAAAAACGAACGGCAGCCAGGCAGAACCCGCCCAAGTGCCACCCCGGGACGAAACCTTCCCGTTGAAAAGGAGAAACACATACCAGTACAGATTTCAGGGAAACCCTCGCAGCCTCTCGACAGGATGCGGCAACGAGTTACCATCCAGAGACCGTACCGGCAGGCGGCTCCTGCACATTCTGTTGCTGCAGCTGCAAGAGAAGATCAGGATCAAGAAGGCTCATCTCCTGTTCGACACGCTCTATATACCCTTTCGCCTTTGGGATAACGGCTGTTTCCGGATATCTGGTAAGAAGATCAAGAAGGGTTTGTCTTGTTTCCACGAGCAGCTGCACCTTTGTTTGCTGATCGCTGGTATTCAAATATTGCCGAAATAGCTTTGCAGACTTTTTCACCCCATGCTCTGCAGCCAATAGCCTGAGTTCATTGACTTTATTTTTGGCTTTCGCATCGTACTCGGTTTCAAATAAAGAGCTGAAAACGTCAATAGCCTCTTCATAGCGCTCCCCCTTGGCCAGCAGCATTCCATTATTCCATTTATGCTGCAGCTCCTGCATCATTGCCATCTTGTCTGTCTCTTTGAGCACGGCAGCGGAAACCCCCAACTCATTTTTTTTTCGAATCACCCTCAGCTGCATATTCGTGTTAAAGGATTCAGCAGAGATCTGCGATAAAAGCTCCAAAGCCTCCTGGTATTTCCCTGCTTCACTGAGGGCATCAACATCCTCCATACGTGAGTTGAACCATAGGTCAGCCTTTTTTTTCGAGGAATCTCTGATATAGGCGACATTTGTGGCAACAGGAGACTGCGGGTATTTGTTGAGGAACTCATCGGCCAACCAAAGCGTCTTGTAACCGTCCTGCGCCGGGGAATAGGCAATATAGTCTTTGAGTAGCGAGAGATAGTCATCGCCCTCACTGCTGCCAACCGGTGGCGTGTCAAGAAAAGAGAGCTGCGTTGCTGACCAGGAAGACAAACCTTGCATACCCGCTATTTCCGAATCAATCTCTGCGTAGACTGGTTTCGCCGAAGCCCTGTCTCCAGATATCACATAGAGGTCGGCGAGCTCTCTCTGTATGCCCAGAATATCGACACCCTGAGCCCGAAGATGTTTCAACTGAGAGACGACCTCCTCGTAGGCCTCGAAGGCTCTATCCAGAGAGTGAAGGGAGACCAGAGCCTTGGCGTACTTAAGCCTTGAAGAAACCGGCATTTCAGCCTGAAGGGCTTGAGGAATCTGTCTCCAAAGATCTACCAGTTCATCGAAACGTTGATTACGATAGTATTCTGCAACGGCCTCTTCAAACCGACGCACATCCGCAGATGGTTCCACCTTTAGCTCGGTGCCGCTTGCCGCCTTGTGAGCGGACAGTTGTTGTCCGCACGCCGTTTCCATAAATGCAACATCTGCTGCCTGTAACTGCAGGATCTGGGTAGTATTGACAGTATCGAAATCTGGGCTACCGCCATTTTGCACCATATAGGTTTTTACGGCATTATATCCATTCAGTACCTGCTGCAGTTCCTTGAAGCACTGGACCATTGCCATAGCCTGTCTTTCATCGAGTGTTCCGGCGGCTGCCTTATCCAACGCCTTCCAGACCTCCAACTTCTGACCATAGGCAAAAATACGCTGATTAACGTAGGCCTCTGAGGGGTATTGTATGGAGGTTTCGCCAACGGCCGAAGGCTGCTGCATTTCCCGTTGTATCTCGTCTTTGTCTTGCAGTCCCTCTTTGCCTCGTATGTCGACAAGGCCAGGTTCGACCGCAGTCTTCGCCCTGTCTGGAACCTGGGCGGACACAGTCAGAGGATTCTTCGATTGCGTTGGCCTTTGCGGAGGAGGAACAACAGAAGACCTTTTAGGAGAGGAACAACCAGCGAGAACGACAAAACAAAGAACAAAAATAATATATCGATTTACAGGCATCATAGCTCTCTCAAAACAGAAGAAAAAGGAACAACCTTCAAGATTAGGGTTCAAAAAATCAGCAAGGCTTTCGGCGTTACGCAGGCCGCTCATTGCTGCACCGGGCCTTATGCAAAGCAACCCCTCTCAGCCATCAGCAGTGCAATATACCACCGAAGCCGACGAAACGCACCAAAGGAATTGGCAGAAAAATTATTTTTTTAAATCAATATGTTAAAAAACACCCAAAGCCCACAATGCACGTATTGGGCTTTGGGTAAGACCGCTTAAAAGCGATACGGCAGGCTTAAGGCTGAACAGGGTTTTTCTCGGCAGGACCAAGCCGCCAAAAAGGCGAAAAGCTTCTCTCTGGAATAAGAAGACCAGAGAGGCTTTTCTTGCCAAAGGTCATTATCGAAGGGACGCCTCTGGAGAGCTCGTCCACCATCTGCAGAGGCTGTGTTACAACACCGCTGCCGGCATCAACACCGACATTTATTTGTCCGAGAACACTACGCTTTATGCTGAGACCATAAAATGAGAGATCAACAGGATCCAACCTCTCTGAATATCCCTGGCCATCAAGAAGAACGTTGACAATCGCAGCCCAGGTCGGCAGCGCACCTGCCGCACCCGTGATATGGCTGCTATTGCGGCGCATACTGGTGTTGTCATCAAAACCCACATAGGTGCCGATGGCAAAACCATCTTCCAGAGTCATAGAGATACCATCCGCGCCGATCTGCGGGAGATAACCGATAAAAGCAGCGTTGGTATAATTATTTGCCGTTCCGGTCTTGCCGAGCAGAGGCACCTCAAGCGTCAGAAGCTCTTCTTCTCCTTCCTCCGCCTTTACCGCATCTTCTGTGGCCGGCAGATGAACAATCTGCTTGGCCCGGCGGCCTGTGCCAAATTTCATGATATTTTCGAGAATAGATCCTACGGCAAGCCGTGTTTTTTTATCGACAACGATCTTCCGATTGCCCGTATTCTGATACAGAACCCGTCCGTCTGCCGATTCAATACGGTCAATAATAGCGAGGACGTCGCCCCCCTCGTCTTCTGTTCCTGCAGAAAAGCTGGTAACCTCCCCAGTTACCAGTCCTTCATAGAGGCGTACAGCTTCAAGCAGTGTTACAACATTCGACCCCAGAGGAAAGGACAAGACAGGCTCGAGCTTACTGTTTACGCCCAGCTCCTGACACAGGGCTCTGAGATAAAAAAGCCCTACAGTTAAACGGAAATCTGGAATTTTTGCCAATGTATCAAAGGCATAGGGCTGGGCCTTGAGTAATTTTTCATATTCGTGTTCAAGCTGGCCTCTGACCAACTCAAGGGTCGCCGCACTCAGGTTATTGTTGATCCGCACCCCCTGCCAAAACCTCTGCCGGCCCTCGGGCTGCATCCTCTCCAACCAGCTGAGAAGACCAGGATAATTTACAGGGACCATATTTTCCTGGTGTGAAGGTCTCCTCTGAAAGGAAAAGGTATTGGAGATCGTATTGACATACAGAGAACAGCCCGACGCGGAAGGAGTAATACGCCTGAGATCGGGGAAAGGATCGCCGACAAGCCCTTCTATCTGCTGTTTCAGCACCTTGAATTCCGGCAACAGGCCTTGCTCAAGCAGATAGCTGTCCTGCAGCAGGGAAAGACGCAGCTGGTACTCATTGATACGCGCCTGCTGCGCCTGCGCACTCCTTTTTTCTTTTGCCAGAAGGCCTTTAATCTTTTCCTTGAAGAGAGCAAAGTTTTGCCCATAATGCAGTTCTCGCAGTCGTTTGTACTCTTCCATCCGATCCTCAAAGATAAAATCGGTCTCCAAGGTGCTGACGGCTTGATAAAAAGCGGCCTCACGCAGGACATCCCTGTTGACCAGGATGCCGTACCGATCGCGGATCCTCGCTGAATATACGCTGTATGGCTCCCTCTCACCATCGATACGCCTCGGTGCCAGACCAACATGCTCTGCGACCTCCCGAAACTGAGGAGCAGAGAGCTTGTCGCAGAGATGGGCCAGCAGCCAGATCGAGGCAACGTTTTCCGAATGCACCCCCGCCCAGCTCATCGACACCCGGGAATGCGGACTTTGATGATCTGGCCTCGGGAAATACGGCTGGCCCTGGTAGACAAAAAAGCAACGCTCATTGTTGAGCAGATCCGTGCTGTTCCAGCCCAGCTGCAGGGCTGCCGTATAGACAGGGGGTTTAAAGACAGACCCCATTGTCCTGGGTGAATAGATGGCCCGGTTCAGGAATCTGTTTTCACTGCCTCCAGCGACGCTGCGAATCCGGCCCTGCTGCAACACAAGGGCACCTCCTTGAATCAATGGATATTTCTCAAGAGCACAACGGGTCGCGGCACCAGCTCTGCCAACACTTTTCACGCTGGTCCAGACCCTGTCTCCGACTTTGAGCTCTTTCAGAAATGCATTGAGATCTCGAGGGGTGGCTTTAGCCCAGCGGTTTTTTGCATAGCGGACAGAGGCAAGAACCATGCGGCTCAGGCCCTCAGCATCTATTATTGCAGTACCAAGATTTTTATCAAAGGCCACCTCAATCTGCAGATCCTCGGCCTTTCCCTGTATCGCAGTGATGGTAGCGAAAAGAAAGGCTCCTTTTTTCAATTTATCATCTCCGGTGTAATCGAGCCCGGACAACTCGTCCTGCACCGCCTCTCGGGAATATCCCCGCAACCTGACATCAAGACGTGAAAGCTCACCTCGAAGGGCGGCCAGGGTCTTTTCCTGCAACGCCTTGTCAACGGTGGTGATCACCCGGACACCCGCTGTTGCAATATTATCGATATTTTTCGCATACAGTGCCGCCTGCAGAGCTGGAGAGGAGACAGCCTCTCTCACCAGCTCCATAGGATAATCAAGGGAAAACCCAACACGACCATGTCGAAAAGACAGCCCGCCGGCCAGGGCCTTGTTATAGGCTCTGGTATCGATCCGGCCGGTTTCCCGCATTTTGCCAAGAACATAGCGCAGACGGATACGACCTCGAGCTTTGGCTTTTTCTACACCCTCAGGTGTTTTCTGAATAAAAGGATTATAGGCACTCGGCCGTTTGACACTGCCGGCAATAAAGGCACATTCCGCCAGGGTAAGTTGGGAGGGTTTTTTGTCAAAATAGTACCTGGCCGCAACACCAAGTCCATGGCCAATACCGCTGACATAAAACTGATTCGCATAGAATTCCAGTATCTTCTCTTTCGAGTAGTGGTATTCCAGGCGCAGGGCCAACAGCAGCTCTTTTAATTTTTCCTGGTACGACCTCTCCTTTCTTTTAAAGAGATTTTTGGCCGTCTGCTGGGTCAAGGTGCTGCCGCCCTGGACAACTCTGCCAGCTCGGAAATTTGCCACCATCGCCCGCAGAATTCCGAGCAGATCAAAACCAAAATGCTCAAAATACCGTTTGTCTTCAGCGGCAACCAAAGCGTTTATAAAATCGGAGGGAATCTCACTGTATCTGACATACTGCCGATGTGCCGTGTCAAAAAAGACACCGAGTTTCGTAACCCCATCGCTGTAGTAGACCTGACTTTCGCGTCCCAGTATCTTTTCGATATATTCCGGACTCAGTTCACTGCCCGGCTCAACAACAATGGCCCGGTATAACCAGATACCACCGCAACCAAGCACAATGAAAGAGAGAAAGAACAAGGTTAAAAAAATTTTTTTTAGCATAACAGAACCTTGAATAAATACAGATTCTAAAAAACGAACTACCCCGCCGCAAGCGACGGGGTATTGGTAAATATTTAAAACAACGTTAATTGCTTATGTTTCACTTTCTCTTTGTGCAGCTGCTTATAATCTAGTTACCATGCTTTTGTTATAGGCTCGTATAACATCTTCATTTGCATGCTCGCCAACAGTCGATACAAAATACTCCTCTGTCCAAAACTCTCCCCCACAATTGCTTCTTCACCTCAGAGCCCCTGGAAAAGACTTCACGGCCTGTAACACTTTTCAATTTCATTATTATCTTCGTCGGACTATACGAAGGAACAAACTGAATCAGAAAATGAACATGATCTCTTTCCGTATCTATCTCCAAAAATCTTATTTCAAATCAATTAGATATTTCTTCACAAACCTCGCGCAATATCTGGTCTACTTCTGTACTTATTACAAATCTACGGTACTTCGCTACACATACAAAGTGATACATCTGTATCGATACGTTATGGCTTTTACGAATAAGCTCTCCCATAGACTTATTCCTACTACAACGACTAGCACGCCGCAAGCGGCGGGGTATTAAACCTGGAGCTTTGCAATAAAAAATATCAATATTTTTTTACTTCAAAAAAGTTATAGAAATCATCCTTTAATCAATTTCTCAAAAACAAGCTATCTAATTTGAATCATTTATTATCTCAAACGAATAAAAGATGGCATAATTCCTTCTATAAGACTGCCAATATCATGACAATATTTCTGAAAATTATTTTGGCTTTTATCCAGATTAATTTTGTACCGCAAATCATTTTTTTCTTTTGAGCTATAATGCTGAAAACATATTATATACGTAATCTGAGACATCAATAAAACGTTTCCTCAGCTTCTCACAATCTGGAATCAGCAATCTTTAGAACTCTTGCATTGTAGCCCTCAATAAAAAATCTTTGCATCAAAGTTATTGCATATCGTGCTCTTTTGTTGGAAGTAGCGAAATGAAAGCGTAGCTTATATCCTATTGATTATATAGTTATCCAAAGACCTCCCTTTGGTTAAAAAAAAAATCCAGCTAAAAATTTAGCGACTACGGTTAAGTCTCGTTGTAAGATTCAATATTTTTCGAGAATTTCTATGAGTATTTCATCATCAATGTTGCCACCTGAAATCACTACGCCCGTTTTGCGACCTTTAACTTCTACTTTGCCAGAGAGCAACGCCGCTATTCCGACGGCCCCCGCACCTTCGACGATCTGGTGATGCTCTCTATGCACATAAGCTATAGCACGTTTGATATCTTCTTCGTTAACCTCATAGATTCCTGAAACGCGTTTTTTCGCGAGATCGAATATACTTTGTGGAATATTGCCTGCTAGACCATCGGCAATTGTATCAAGGCATGTGACCGATTTGACGATGTCATCTTGCCACGAAACGACCCAAGGATTGGAAGCTTCAGACTGTACGCCCCATACTTCTACACTGGGTGAGAGGGCTTTTGCAGCTATCGCAACACCATTCATTAGACCACCGCCTCCAGCTGGAACAATCAAGCATTCAATTTCCGGTTGATCGATAAATATCTCGAACCCGGTTGTTCCCTGTCCTGCGATCACGTCCGGATCAATAAAAGAAGAGACATGCGTTCTACCACTTCTATCGGCCTCTGCGTACGCAGCTTCTTCGGCTTTGTCGAAATCCTTCCCCTCAACTATGAGTTCAACCCATTTACCCCCAATTCTCTTAATAGACGTTTTTTTCGTCTCGAAACAATTCTCAGGCACGTAAATTTTTGTGTTTATCATGAGCTCCTTCGCCGCTATCGCGACTCCCTGTGCATGATTACCGCTGGAGCAGGTAACTACACCACGGGCGCGCTCTTCTTCATTCAAATTATTCATTTTATAAAAAGCACCTCGAACCTTGAATGAACCGCACATCTGTTGATTCTCCCATTTAATATATATAGGAGCTCCAAGCTTTTCACTAAGTGGATATGAGTATTCCGTTGGAGTATGTCTCACTCGATTTTTCAAAAAACAATAGGCTTTTAAGACATCATTTATGTCGGGGTTAATTGAAAGAGTCATTGTTATTCCTCTATTTTGCTATTGATTTCTCTGTTCGTTAAAAATAATTTCGAGTTTTTAAGGTTACGATAGATATCGTCTATAAGACAATTACTTTAATCATATTATTAATGTCAATTTCTTAATATTTTCGTATTTTTTGAAGGCGTTAACTCTTTACATAAAGCCTTTGAGTGTATACAGTATTGGAGTTAAATTTAGCAAATATTCGCTAGTTGGCCCAATAGGATTTCTGCCGTATGATAAACTTCATTTTGAGGGCCTATTGAGACGTTATAAAAAGGAACTAGAAAAAACATTCACAGAGTCGATGAACTCAATATTACGATTTGGAAGGTAACAAAAACTCTCGATTCCTATTGATCTGGAGGCAGAGTACGAAAATATTATTCAATTATCTGAGAACATAGATATAGATGATAAAGGTTCTCCATTCGATCAAATGCTCTTTTTACACAAAAAATAAACAATATCAAGAGAAAAAGAGGTCTGACAGCACCAACAAAACAATAAACTATCCCGCCGCAAGCGACGGGGTATTCGATCCATAGCTTCGCAATAAAAGGAATACAAAATTGCAAGGAGAAGCCTCTTTGATGCTCTATGCACTCTCTTTCTTCTGCCATTTATGAGAGACAATTTTTTCCGAGGCATAAAGAGATACTACCACAGGTACGAAGGAGATTTGCAACTCATCAAGATTATTAAAATTGTTGTTTTTACAGATACTTTCCCTATAAAGGTTCTCGAGTTCTCTCGGATTTTGAAAAACGATTTTTTTTAAGAACGATACTATATCCGAAATACAGATCGTCCGACCAGCAGTTTGTCTCTGTTTTTTCAAAATTTTTTTTATAAAACTTGCAATTAGTAAAAATTTCGGGTTTAAATAGCCGGAATTCAGCGTAACAAAGATTTTATCAGATTCTACAAATGCTTAACAGTGCCTTGACCTCTTTTCCGACCAGAGCATGCCGTATCCTTTCAGAGAGGTTCTTGTCGAGAAAAAGGGGCCAGACACCCGTAGTGGGGTGAATCTGTTCATCGCCCCGGATAACCAAAACAACAAGAGATCTCTCATTTTACACCACCAAATGATTTCCAGACGCACAACACCGCCAACTCCACTGTTTTTCGTCCTTGCCGTTTGCCTGTTCTTTTCCGGCTGTAACTCGCTTACTCAACTCACTCAAATTGAGACGCCGGAGAGTGTTCCAGCCGATGAGATGTATCAGCCGACTGAAGACAGCACACAAAACGATCAGGATCTTGCAGAAACAGAACCACTGCTGTGCAGCGATAATAGTTTGCCAGAACTGAAAATTGCCGAGCTCTGGCAGGTTGATCAAGAACCTGTTTCCAGCAGCCTTGAAAACGGTATTTTTCAGCATGAATATGACTTTCCGGTTGTTTTAAATAAGCAGGTTGCAGCCTACCTGAACCTTTTCCAAGGCCGGCAAAAAAAACAGTTTACACGCTGGCTGGCCAGATCTGAGAAGTACAGAGAGATTATTACCGAAGAACTTGAGAAAGCAGGTCTGCCCAAAGATCTTTTTTACCTGGCGATGATAGAGTCAGGGTATTCAGAGATCGCCCGTTCACACTCCGGCGCCGTTGGTTTATGGCAATTTATGAAGGGGACGGGGAGAGACTATAATCTGCGAATAAACAATGATATTGACGAACGTCGGGATCCGGTCAAATCGACAAGAGCGGCTGTTGGCTTTCTCTCCGACCTCTACCAGGAATTTGGAGACTGGTATCTGGCTGTTGCTGCATACAACGCGGGAATGGGCAAGGTTCGCTCGGGACTGAAACGCTACAAGGTCGATAGTTTCTGGGATCTCGCGGCCAAAAAACATCTGCGCCTCGAAACCAAGGGCTATGTACCCAAACTGATTGCCGCCCTGCTCATTGCCAAGAATCCGGAAAAATACGGTTTTCACGATATTGCCTACCAAAAACCGCTTCGCTACGATACGATCACTGTCGGCCCGAGGATGAGTCTTAAGGCGATAGCCCTCGTCAGTGGCACTCCCCTCAAAGAGATAAAAGCCCTGAACCACGAATTGCGTCGGCAACGGACACCAGCCAATATGGCAAAATATCAGGTACGGATCCCCTATGGCAAAGAGGCTCTGGCCAAAAGTAATATGTCACGCCTGCACAGTTATGTGACCACGGGCTATAAGACCCATACAATCAGAAAAGGGGACACCCTGGGTAAGATATGCAGGAGATATGCTATCAATAAGACGACCCTGCTGAAGGTGAATAATCTGCGCAGCGCAAAACTTCCCATTGGCCGGAATTTGAGGATTCCATACAATATTGTTTCCTATCAGCTTCTGCCTCCCGGCTCCTCTGAGACTATGCTAGCTCATAGGGACAGACTGATTCTCCATCGTGTAAAAAAAGGCGACACCGTACTGGGGATTTCTCATAAATATGGCGTGCCTCCAGAGATGATCGTCGCTTGGAACGGACTGAAAAACTCTCACTCAATTCGTACCGGCCAGCAACTGGCTCTCTATATCGAAAAAGACGGCTCTTCTGCCCAAAATATTGGCACCCGAGTCGCCAAAAACGAACAGAAGCATCTGCCCGTTCTCTATGCACATAAAAAAATGCGCCCGGCCGAAAATAACCGAAATTTTCAATACTACAATGTGAGACCAGGAGATTCCCTCTGGTCGATCTCTCAAAAATTCGGTATCCAAACAAAGGATATAAAAAGGTGGAATAGCCTGAAATCAAACCTGATCCGCCCCGGTATAACACTCAAGATCAAAACCGGCTGATCATCCTTGCTCTATTCATCAGCAGATAAGGACTCCCTCAGAAAAGCTCTGCTCGATTGCCCCGGTTCTGATCAATAGATATTTACCAGAAAATAACAAATGCTGACTTGCCGAAGAGGGAAATTGGTTTTATAACCATCAGCTGTTTTCCGGTTCAAGCCTTTTACATTTTTCCAGCATTTCTAGATGGAGATCATGTCTGATCAAGAGACAGCCTTCCCGGCACACAGTTACTCGAGTGATGTGCATTTTATCAGCGTTGGAGATAAAGCCATTCTTCTGGTCGGCACCGCCCATATTTCCCAGCATTCAGTCGATCTCGTGGAGAGGGTCATCACCCAGGAAAGGCCGGATTGCGTCTGCCTGGAGCTTGATGAAAAACGCTATCAGGCCCTGACCCGAAAAAAGAAATGGGAAGAACTTGATCTTAAAACGATTATAAAAAACAAACAACTCTCCACCCTGCTCGTTCAGCTGTTGATGGGATCCTATCAGAAAAAGCTTGGTGGACAGCTTGGCGTCCTTCCAGGCTCCGAGCTATTAATGGGCGCAAACACTGCAAAAAAACTGCAGATCCCCATCTCTCTCTGCGACAGAGAGATCCGTATTACCCTGCGCAGGGCCTGGAAATCGACCTCCTTTTTCAAGAAAGGTTATCTGCTGGCCTCACTTCTGGCGAGTTTTTTTGATAAGGGGGATATCTCTGAAGACAAACTGCAGGAACTGCGGGAAAAGGATGTCCTAACAGAGATTATGGATGAAATGGGCACCTCTCTTCCCGACGTCAAGCGGGTCTTGATCGATGAGCGGGATATTTTCCTCTGCGAAAAGATCAAATCTTCACCGGGCAAGAGAATCGTTGCTGTTGTCGGTGCCGGTCATGTCAAGGGTATGCTGGAAACTATCGCAGATGACAACAGGGACCGATTAACAGAAATTACCACCATCCCGCCGGTCGCAAAGGGTTACAAGATTGCCGGTTGGCTCATTCCGGTACTTATCATCGGCTCTATCATTGTCATTGGTGGGCAAAAAGGTCTGAGTGCCGCGGCAGACAACCTTTTCTTCTGGATTATCGCCAACGGTATTCCCTGTTCAATCGGAGCAGTACTGGCCATAGCCCACCCGCTTACCATTCTCGGCTCCTTTATTGCCGCACCTATCACCAGCCTGACACCGGTTATCGGCGCAGGCTATGTGGCGGCCTTCATCCAGGCAGTGGTCTGCCCTCCGGTTGTCAAAGAGTTTCAGTCGGTCGGAGAAGACCTCAGCTATCCTAAAAAATGGTGGAAAAACAGATTGCTGAGAATTTTTCTGGTATTTTTACTCACCGGCCTGGGCTCGATGATCGGCACCTGGGTCGGGGGGTATGAGATAGTCAAGAATCTTATGAACTAAACGATATTGCCCGAGCAGCCAGCCACAGTAAAAAAGGTCGAAAAACTCAGAAGACACTCTTTTGGTGCTGAAACAGCATTGCAAAAAAAAGATACCTCCTCAAAAAGTTAAAAACCTCTTGAAATTACGATTAAAGACAGTTGGAAACGGCTGTGAAAAGACGACCATCAGACAAACAATGACAACAGACCAGACCAAGCCCCAAAAAAAACTGACCACAGGTCAAAAAAAATACCTGAAAGGTCTTGCCCATCCACTTAAGCCAATCGTTCTTGTCGGAAAAGAAGGCTTGAGTCCGAGCCTGGTCAAGATGACGCTCCAGGAGCTACAGCTTCGCGAGCTGATCAAGGTAAAGCTCGGACAAAACTGCGGCGTAGACAAAAAACAGGCGGCCCTTGAACTTGCCGAAAAAACAGACAGCAATCTTGTACAGCTTATCGGCAAAACCATCGTTCTCTACAAGGCAAACACAAAAAAGAAAGACGGACAGATCAGGCTTCCAAAAATCTGAAACAACTTGAAAAAACAAAGAATCCTATATCTCCAAAAGGGCTGTCGCCCGGTCCTGATGTGCCACATGCAGGCGAATCCCCGCCCCTGGGCCGAGAGAATCCATAGCCACCTTTCTGGCCAGATCTTCCGTATTATTTTTCTGGCTCAAATGGGCAAGAACAACAGCATGGACGCCAGCTTCTGCAAGCTCGGCAAGGAGCATCCCGGCATCATCGTTGGATAAATGCCCTCTGTTTGACCGAACCCGCTGCTGCAACGGCAGCGGATACGGGCCGTTTTTCAGCATCTCCAGGTCGTGATTAAATTCCAGAACCACCGCGTCACAAAGAGAAAGGCGCCGTTGAATAAGTCGTGAGCTCTTGCCGGTATCGGTACAATAGCCAAGACTCTTGCTCCCGTCTGAAATCACAAAGCCGACCGGATCTGCGGTATCGTGGGAGATCCGAAAAGAGCGTATCTCAAGATCATGCAGCCTGAGAATCTCTCCGGTTGTAAAGATATGTGTTGCAAAGAGATTTCCCATCTTCTGACAACCTGCTGCCAGGGTTTTCTCGTTGATAACGACCGGAATCCTGTAGCGTCTTGAAACAACCCCCGCCCCGGAGATATGGTCGTTGTGTTCGTGGGTAATACACAGGGCCTTGATCTGAGAGAAGTCTCTGCCGATACTTTCGAGACGTCTCTGTATTTCTTTGCCGGAAAAACCGGCATCAATGAGAACGGCAGTGGTACCGCTTTCAACATACACCGAATTTCCCTGACTGCCGCTGCCTAAAACAGAAAAGCGCATACCCTATGCCCGGATTTCTCATCAGTTTTTTCGTGTGTCCCTTCAAAAAACTGATGAGAAATTTTAAGTTTCATTAAAAATATCAAGATGTTGAAGAATCGCTAAGGCTTTTTCTCTACACCCCGGTATGCCCAAAGCCGCCATCCCCGCGGGCCGTGGGGTCCAGTTCAGCAACCGCATCAAGCCGCATTCTGACCACCTGTGAGAGAACCATCTGGGCGATGCGGTCTCCAGGGTTGACCAGAAAAGGGACCTGGCCGTGATTGATAAGAGGCACCTTGACCTCCCCGCGAAAATCTGAATCAATGGTTCCCGGACTGTTAACAAGGGTAATACCGTGCCGGACGGCAAGGCCGCTGCGTGGCCGGACCTGGATCTCAAAGCCTTCGGGGATCTCAACGGCAAAACCGGTAGGAATAGGTCGTATTTCACCGGGTTGAATCAAGATTTTTTCGACGACCGCAGCACGGATATCCATACCCGCCGCACCCGGTGTCGCATAGTCTGGAAGTGGCCAATCAGCGGCCAGATCCTGGCGCAGCCAGCAAAATTTTACAGTTTGTTCGAACATAAACCTCCAGTGATTTCCCGTTGGGGCAAAGATATGTGTTGCACACGCACCACACGGATAACAACGACACCTTCCGGCAAAGAAAAAAGGCCGACTCCTTTACTGAGGAAGCCGGCCTTTTTCTGATACTGCATCGTGCAATCTACTCTTTTTCAAGCAGGGCCTTCCGGCTCAGGCGAATACGCCCACGGTTGTCAACATCAAGGACCTTCACCTCGATCTCATCACCCTCCTTGACCACATCACTCACCTTGGCAACGCGCCCATGCTCGAGTTCGGAGATATGTACGAGCCCATCGGTTCCCGGCAATATCTCAACAAAGGCGCCAAAATCCTTGACCGTTTTTACAACGCCCTTGTACACGGCACCAATCTCGGGCTCGGCTGTAATCTCCTTGATTTTCGCCAACATCCCCTCTGCCAGATCACCACTCAAGGCAAACATTTTAACAAGACCACTATCATCCACCTCTATTTTCGCGTCAAACTCGGCAGAAAGCTCCTTGATTATCTTGCCACCAGGTCCAATAAGATCCCGGATCTTATCCGGATTGATTTTATGGACCATATACTTCGGGGCATGATCCGCGACGTTCTCACGCGCCTTGGCAATGCCTTTTTCCATCTCAGCCAGGATATGCAGACGCCCTTCTTTGGCCTGATTGAGGGCTCTTTGCATTATGCCACGATCAACGCCGTCAATTTTGATGTCCATCTGCAGAGAGGTAATACCGTCACAGGTACCGACAACCTTGAAATCCATATCTCCGAGATGATCCTCGTCTCCAAGGATATCCGAGAGAATGGCCACCTTATCCCCCTCTTTAATCAATCCCATGGCAATACCCGAGACAGGACGCCTGATCGGCACCCCTGCGTCCATCAGGGCCATGCTGCCGCCACAGACCGTCGCCATCGAAGAAGACCCGTTGGACTCCAACACCTCGGAGACAACCCGTATCGAATACGGAAAATCCTCCTCACTGGGCAGTACGGCCCCAAGCCCGCGTCCGGCAAGGTTGCCATGCCCGACATCCCGGCGTGACGGCCCCCGCAACATACGAGCTTCACCGACGCAGTAGGGAGGAAAGTTGTAATGCAGCATAAAGCGTTTTAATTCCTCACCGTTCAAGGTCTCAACCCGCTGTTTGTCCCGTTCACTGCCCAGGGTTGTGGTAACCAGCGCCTGGGTCTCCCCCCGGGTAAACAGGGCGGAGCCATGGGTGCGTGGAAGATAACCGACTTCACAGGAGATCGTGCGGATTTCATCGTGCCTGCGGCCACCGATACGGATCTCCTCGTTCACAATCTTGTCGCGCATATAGGACTTCTTGAAGGAATCAAGAAGCGCCTTGATCTCAGCCGCTTTCTCTGCTTCTGGATCAAGGGTCGACAAGACCTGATCCCGCAACCCGGCATAGGCCTTTGAACGTTCCATTTTATCCGAGGTATCAAAGACCTCTGCCATTCCGGCGGCGGCAACCTCACGGACCCTGGCCATCAGTTCTTCATCCACCTCGGGGACCGCAAACTCGATCTTCGCCTTCCCGGATGATTTTTGTAATTCTTCCTGGACGTCGAGCAGAGGCTGCAGGTTTTCAAAGGCATAAAAAATACCCGAGAGGACCTCATCTTCGCTCAACTCCTCGGCTCGACCTTCGACCATAACAATCGCCTTCCTGGTACAGGCAACAACAATATCCATCGACGATTTCTCGAGCTCAGCAACCGTAGGATTAAGGACATAGGCACCATCAACAAAGCCCACCCGGCCGCCGGCAACAGGCCCGGCAAAGGGGATATGAGAAAGCGACAAAGCACAGGATGCTCCGGTGAGGGCAAGGACATCGGGAAGGGTTTGCTGATCCGCCGACAACACCGTCGCGATAACCTGGGTTTCGGCACGATATCCCTTCGGGAACAACGGGCGCAAGGGCCTGTCAATAATGCGGCAGGTCAGCACTTCCTGATCACTGGGGCGACCAATCTCACGGCGAAAATAGTTGCCGGGAACCCGGCCTACCGAGGCCAGCTTTTCCTGATATTCAATGGTGAGCGGCAAAAAATCAACACCCATATTTGCCTTGTCCGCCCCCACGGCGGTCACTAAGACCATGGTCTCTCCAGAGCGGATAACAATCGACCCTGATGCCTGCTTGGCTATTTTTCCGGTTTCAATGGAAATTGTCTTTCCACCGATTTCTGTTTCAACTTTTGTAAACATAGTATCTCCAATTATAGCACCAGGCTGAGGCACAGTGCCAATCTATACAAGCGGATTATCTCTCCGCCTTCGTTTTTCTGCGAATTCCTTAAACAACAAAAACCCCAGACAATCCCAGCAAGGGTATCGTCTGAGGTAGAGAACGGCACCAGCACACCGGCCTGCAAGAGGGGCCAGGAGGATAAAACTATTTCCGCAGACCAAGTTTTTGCAATATTTCCCTATATTTATTTATATCTTTTCTTTTCAGATAGTTCAACAGACTACGGCGCTGACCAACAAGCTTGAGCAACCCCTGTCTGGAGTGATGGTCCTTCTTGTGAACCTTAAAATGCTCGGTCAGGTATTGAATACGCTTGGTAAGCAAGGCGATCTGTACCTCGGACGACCCGGTGTCAGTGGCATGGGTCTTAAATTTCTCAATTATTTCATTTTTCGCAGCTCCTGACTGTACCACAACAACCCTCCTGAAAAGATAAAAATAAAGTACGGCCCCATAGGGGTTCAACTATTGCTTCTACACGCTGGAATATCGCAGAATCTTCCAGATCAAAAGGCCTCCCGGGGCGCCAGTTCAGACAACACCCGAAGATGACACAACCGCTTGCGGCACACTAGTCAATTCGTACGATTATTGCAACAATTTAGCGACACGCCCGACAGGAATCATTCGGTGCCAGCAACGCTGCCGGGCATCCTCGGCATTGAGATCCTGCCAATCCAGCCTCCGGCCGTCGATCTGAAAGCAACCACTTTTCGTTCGCCGCAGGGCCTCGAGATGGGCTCCACAACCAAGTCTCTCTCCGATATCTGCAGCCAGGGTGCGGATATAGGTCCCCTTCGAGCAGACCACCCGTAACCTGAGCAGGGCATCCGGCCCGACGATATCAATATCGCCATCGACAGGCTCAAGCTCTTTTATCTCTATCGGCCGGGGCTCTTTCTCAATTGTTATCCCCTTCCGGGCATAGTAGTAGAGAGGTTTCCCCTTATGTTTCAACGCCGAATAAGCCGGCGGTACCTGCATCTGCGGGCCCCGAAAGGCGGCAAGACATTGCAGGATTGCTGAAGAGTCTATGCTTCCGACCTCTCTGCGTTCGACGATATCGCCTTCCGGGTCCTGGGTGGTGGTGGTTACACCCAACCGCAGATCGGCCAGATACTCCTTATCTCCCTGCATAATCAAGGAGATCAGCCTTGTCGCCGGTCTGCCGGCACAAACCACAAGCAGACCGGTGGCAAAGGGATCAAGCGTTCCGGCATGGCCGACTTTTTTGATATGCAGAATCTTGCGCATCCGGCCAACCACGGCAAAAGAGCTGATACCAGCAGGTTTATCGACCAGAAACACTCCGGCATCCAGATTATCGGTACCCGCCGCGCCCATCCTTCCCCATCAAAAAAGACGAAAAATCAACCGACCAAAGACTGCAGTATTGCCAGGAGTTCTCTTCTTACCGTCGGCAAAGAGACGGTATCCAGATGGAATCCGGCTGCATTTTTATGTCCGCCACCGCCAAATTTTTTGGCAACAGCGGCAACGTTGCACTCACCCTTGGCCCGCATCGAGACGGCAACACCGCCGTCGCTCTTTTCCTTGAAAAGCACCGCCACCTTGACCGAGTTCACGGCCCTTGGGATATCGATAAAACCTTCGAGATCCTGAAGAGAGGCCCCGGTCTCCTGCAACATTTGTTGGCTGACGGTCATCAGCGCAACCCTGTCTTCAATCAGAAGTTCGACCGAATCAAGGGCCCGACCGAGCAAATGCAGCCTCTCCCTGGTGTAGTTGTCATAGAGAAAGGCAGAGACCTCTTCGGCTTTGACCCCGTTGTCCAGCAGCTCACCGGCAATCTGCATGGTTCTTGCGCTCGTCGTTTCATAGCGGAAAGAGCCGGTATCCGTAGAGATTGCAACGTACAGATTAAAGGCCGCCTCATAACTCATCCGGGCGCACAAAAGCTGCGCCAGCTCATAGACCATCTCACCGGTAGACGAACAAGATGGCTCAACCCAGCTCGTCGTTCCAAAATATTCGTGGGAGCGATGATGATCGATAACCACAAGGGGCGAATATCGCAGCACCTGCCGCTGCAGAGAACCCAATCGCCCAGCGTTGCCGCAGTCAAGGGCAACACAGGCCACGTTGCCTGCGGCTGACCCCATAAACTCTTGAAAATTCTCCAGATTCGACTCAAGACGCTCCCTGCCCGGCAAGAACCGATAGAGATAGGAGACAGGTTCCTCCAACAGACAGAAGATACGCTTATCCAGAGACTCCAGCAGGGCGGCAAGCCCGAGCATTGAGCCCAGGGCATCTCCATCAGGATGCGAGTGCGTAAAGAGGGCGACATTGTCATGCTGCTCGAGCTCTCGCACAATCTGCTCAGGAATCCTTTCGGTAACGGTTTCGTTCATCAGCTATTTCCCTGAAAATGGCCTCAAGTTCTGCAACCTTGTCTGCTGTATCGTCGTAGAAAAACTGCAACTGGGGTGTAAACTTCAGGTTCAGGGCCTCCGCGATATGGCTGCGGAAAAAGCCTGCAGCCCGTCGAAACCCCTTCTCGGCTTCTCGCCTCTGCCGGCCACCTCCCGGAACGGTAAAAAAGACTCTGGCAAGACTGACATCATCTGTTACCTCGACCCGTGACACGGACACACCGCGAAGCCTGGGATCTCCGGTCTTGCCAACGAGCAGCACCGAAAGCTCCTGGCGAATGGCCACAGCCACTCGCCTGGGACGTTTTTTCGTCTCATCCCTGGCAGCACCGATCGACTCCAGGATCTGTTTCGGACTCCATTCGCTCATACGAAAACCTGTCAGAGCGTCGCCTCGATCTCGTTCATAACGAAGGCCTCAAGATGATCACCAACCTTGATATCGTTGTATTTCTCTACGCTGATTCCACACTCGTAACCACTCTGGACCTCCTTGACGTCGTCCTTGAAGCGCTTCAGGGACTCAATCTTACCGGTATAGACGACCACACCGTCACGCAGGACCCGCACCTGGGCCGAGCGCAGTATCTTGCCGTCGATCACTGCACAGCCGGCAATGGTCCCAACCTTCGGAACATTGAAGGTTTCTCTTACCTCGGCGACCCCGACAACCTCCTCTTCAAAGGTCGGATCAAGCATACCGGCCATGGCCTTACGGATGTCATCGAGCGCGTAATAGATGACATCGTAGGAACGGAGGTCGACATTTTCCTTTTTCGCCAGCTCCTTGACCTTGAGGTTTGGACGAACGTTAAAACCTATTATAATAGCATCGGAGGCAGATGCCAGCAAAACATCTGATTCTGTAATGGTACCTGTACCTTCGTGAAGAACCTTCACCTTGACCTCATCGGTTGAAAGATCTTCTGCCGCCTTGGCAAAGGCCTCAAGGGTTCCCTGGACATCAGAGCGCAGCACGACTCTCAGCTCCATGACATCGCCCTCGTTCATCTTCTCAAAAAGCTTGTCAAGGGATATTTTCGCACCGGCTCCAAGCTCGCTCTCTCTTGCTTTCAACGAGCGTACCTGAGACACGCTTCTCGCCATCTTCTCATCGGTGACCACAATAAATTCATCACCGGCACTCGGAACTCCAGAAAGGCCCTGGACCTCAACAGGAAGCGATGGCCCGGCCTCCTGAATCTGACGGCCCTTATCATCAAGCATGGCCCTGACCTTACCCGAATATTGGCCAACGACAAAAAACTCTCCCTGATGCAGGGTTCCTTCCTGAATCAGAACGGTGGCAACCGGGCCACGCCCTTTATGCAGCTGGGCCTCAATAACCCGCCCCCGAGCCTTGCGTGACTTGTCTGCCCGCAGTTCCTGAATCTCGGCAAGAAGCTGAATGCTCTCCAAGAGTTCCTTGATACCGATATTCTTCTTTGCCGAGGTTTCGCAGTACATGGTCTCTCCACCCCAGTCTTCGGGCATCAGGTTGAGTTCTGAGAGCTCGCGTTTGACCCGGTCTGGATCGGCGTTGTCCTTGTCGATCTTGTTGACCGCAACCAGGATGGGCACTTCTGCCGCCTGGGCATGGTGAATGGCCTCACGGGTCTGATCCATAACCCCGTCATCGGCGGCCACCACCAGAACGACGATATCAGTCACCTGGGCACCCCTGGAACGCATCTCTGTAAACGCAGCATGTCCGGGGGTATCGACAAAGGTGACATCACCGACCTCGGAGCGAACATGGTAGGCACCGATATGCTGTGTGATACCACCGGCCTCACCAACGGCAACATCGGTCTTACGGATGGCATCCAGAATAGAGGTTTTACCGTGGTCAACATGGCCCATAACCGTGACCACCGGAGAGCGCGGCGTTTTTTCTCCCCCTTCTTCGGCCTCGCTGAGCAGCTGCATGCCGATCTCTTCGGTAACACCCTGCTCGACCTCATAGCCAAAATCGGCAGCGATGATCATTGCGGTATCGGTATCCACCGGTTGATTTATCGTAGCCATAACCCCGAGACCCATCAATTTCGCAATGACTTCGCTGGCCTTGACCTTCATCTTCAGGGCCAGATCGCCCACCGTAATGGTATCGAAAACCTTAAAACGCTTTTTGCTGGCCTTCATCTCCGCAGGCGGCGATACGGTCTTTGGCGCCCTGCGAGACTTCTTGCGCCGCCCTCCACCTTCACGCTCCTGATAGTCATGGGCAAAATGCGTGAACTTCACATTTTTCTGGCCTTTTTTACCCCCCTTGCGAGACTCCCTCTCCCAGTCGTCAGAACCACCCCTCTTGCCTTTCTTGCGGCCCCGAGAGTCTTCCGCATAGGGCATTGGCCCTGAAGAAGGGTCCATAAAACCGCCGGCAGCCTTTCTCGAAGCAGCAGCCCTGCCCTGCTTGCGTTTTGGCCGGCTGGGTTTTTCTTCCTCCTTTGGCAGTTCTATGGTTCGGATCACACGGGCAAGCGGTTTCCCTTTACGGGCTTCCGTCGGTTTTTTCTCCGGCACAGAGGTAGTCTTCTCTTTTTCCTCCTGAACCGGTTCATCAGGCTCTCGTTCAGCAACCGGTGCAGCGGCCTCTACAGGAGTATCGTCAGCGACCGGAGCCGCTGCGTCTTCTGTTGGCTCCTCTTCAGAGACAACAGGCTCCTCATGAGAGGCTTCGACTTTTTTTGCCTTGGCCTTTGTTTTTGCCTTGGTTTTTGTCTTCACCTCCTGCGCGGGAGCTTTCTTTTCTTCAGCCTTTTCAGCATCTTTTTTGCCAGCCTCTGCTTGAGGTTTTTCAGCGGCAACTTCTGTCTCCGCAGCTGGAGCGTCCTTGGTCGCAGCCGCGGCCTCCGTATCCTGCAAAGCCTCCTCCGAGGGAGAGGGGCTTTCTTCCTTGGCCTGTTGCCGCCTCCTGATCACCGTAGCTCTTCGACGGATAACGGTGGCACCGCCCGACTCGACATCAATGCGTTTTTCGACCAGTTCCGTATTGACCGATTTGAGGACAGTATTGCGAATCTCTTCCGCCGTTTCCTCGTCGAGCGACGAGCTGTAGCTTTTGATGTCGTAGCCGAGCTCTATCAATTTTTCTGTCAAAACCTTGCTGGCCATACCAGCCTCTTTGGCCAACTCGTACACCCTGACTCTACTCATCCTCTACTCCTGTTCCGTCGCACCGGTCGTTGCGATTCATTGAACACATCTTGCAAATGAATCGATTTTCACCCTATTTTTTACGATGAAAAAGCTGCTTCCACTTCCTTTTTTTGCCTTCAAACACCCGGAGACAAGAGAGATCATCACAGCAAAAAACACCTCTACCCGGCAGAATCTGCCGATAATCCCTCTGTACACCACCCTCACTCCAGACAAAGCGCAGAAGCTCAGATTTCTCTCTGCGCACCCCGCAAGAGCAACATCTCCGTATCGGGATATGCCTCTTACTCGCCACCGTCTGCATCTTTTTGTTCATCTTGTTCATCTGCCCCGTTATCGGCAGAGACCTCGACAGCCTCTGCGTCCTCGTCTTGTTGCAGATGCTCTCCAGACACTTCTTTTTCCTCTCCGGAATCAGGGCTCAGTGCCGCATCCTCGGCCGGCGCTTCTGCCGCCGCATCATTCTCTTCGTCAACGGGCCCATCATAAGGAATGGTTGCCGCCTCTTCGATCAGGGCAAGGGCGAATTCATCGTCAATGGCCCGCAACACGGTCAAATCCTCGACGGTCTTCCTGGCAAGCACGGCGGTTGAGGTAATGCCTTTGCCCAAAAGCTGGTCGGCCAGCCCCTCGTCAACGCCGGTGAGCTTTAACAGGCTCTGATAGCCCGGCAGACTGAGATTAGCATACCGCTGTTCACTTTTCACATCAATCTTCCAGCCAATCAGCTTGGAGGCAAGGCGAACATTCTGCCCCTGCCTGCCAATGGCCAAAGAGAGCTGATCGTTGGGGACAACCACCAGAAGCGACTTTTCATCCTCATCAGCCATAACCATGCTCACATGGGCCGGAGCAAGTGCGTTGTAGACATATTTTGCCGGATCCGGACTCCAGGTGACGATATCTATGCGCTCTCCCTGAAGCTCCTGCACAACATTTTGCACCCTCACCCCCTTCATGCCAACGCAGGCACCAACAGGATCCACGTCACTCTCGGACGAGCTGACCGCGATCTTGGCCCGAAACCCTGGCTCGCGGCTCACTCCCATCACCCTGACAATACCCTCGCTCATCTCCGGGACCTCAAGGTGAAACAGTTTTCCCAGAAACTCATCACAGGTCCTCGAGAGAACCAGCGGAAAATCTCTGCCAGACTGCCGATCGTTTCTGCCCCTGCCGCCCTGCTGGCCGTCACCGTTCTGATTGACCTGGCGTACCTCCTTGAGGTAGGCCCGGATTCTGTCACCCTGCTTGAAAGAGCGTTTGGGTATCTGCTGATCACGCGGCAACAGGGCCTCGGTCCGACCAAGGTTGACAATCATGTTGCCTCTGTCAAAGCGCTGCACGATACCACTGACCACCTCACCGACACGATCCTTGAACATATCGTAGATGACCTCACGTTCGGCCTCTTTCATTCGATGTATAATGACCTGTTTGGCCGACTGCGCGGCAATCCGTCCCAGATCGGCAACGTCTTCCATTTTTTGTCCGAGCTCATCACCAACGCGCACCTCCGGGTCATAGCTCCGGGCCTCGTCGATGCCGATCTCGGTCTGTTCATCGACAACATCTTCGACCACGATACGAAACTGAAAAATCTCTATTTCGCCCAGCCCCTCGTTATAACGCACTTCAATATCACGAGAATTGCCAAATTTTTTCCTTGTCGCCGAGAGAACCGCCTCTTCTATGGCCTTCACCAACAGCGCCTTATCAAAGCCCCGATCTCGACTGATCTGATCGATTATACGTTTTAAATCTGACAGCATTCTATTACCCCGTCACTCTGACTTTTGGGAACCTTACAACCCCGCCTCGCACCACCCTTTTTCGTTGCAGTCGAGAATCAAACCGCACAGCCGCAACTCCGGCTCATCTCTTTTGCATCCCAAACGGAATCAAAAACCGAGCATATCAAGGCCCCTTGTATTTTCAGCAACTTTTACCCCTTTCTCCTCTTGAAAAATCAGCACGGCAGTTAAAGGGACAAACGAGCCTTGCTGAACATATCGTATGTAAATCGCAGCACACGCCCATCGGCGACCAGCAATTCAACCTCTTCATCGACAACCGCTCCGATGGTTCCTTCGAAAACCTTCTCGCCGTCAATGGCCCGATGTACACGTACCCGGGCCTTGTTTCCCTGCCATCTTGCAAAATCATCAAGCGAACGCAACGGCCTCTCCAGGCCTGGAGAAGAGACCTCCAGGTTGTAGGCATGCTCAATAATATCCTCAACATCAAGATACTGCCCCAACTCCCGACTCACCTCCGAACAGTGCTCAAGGCTCACCCCCTCTTCGGCATCGATATAGACCCTCAAAACCCAGCCCTTGCCCTCAAGCCTGTACTCCAGGGCAAAGAGTTCAAGTCCCAGATCCGGCAACAGGCCATCGAGAAAGGCCTTTACTGTATCAACAACCAATTCGCTCATTCTTCCAGTGCCCAGATGATGGCAGACAATACATCCAGCCTCCAGGTCTCCTTGCGCGGACATAAAAAAAAGCGGGCAAAGCCCACTTCAGAAAGCCTCCAAACAACGACACAGAGGTATAATCCGAGGACCCTTCCCGCAAAAAACCAAGAAAAGAGTCAGGAAACAACGTGCAACAATAACCACAAAACGGGGTTTTTGTCAAGATCAAAATCAAGCATTGTCACAGCGATAAAGAAATAAACAACACAGGGATACAGCGGTTCTCAAACGATCGGATACCGGCGAAAGCCTGTACAAGGTTTTCCCCTTTCTGGCAAAATATATTTGACAAACCGGGGAGCGCACTTTATGTAAACGACAGATTTCGCAGTTGACTGCCGTTTCGCCTCCTTTTCAACCATCGCTGTTTTCCGGCTCCAAATGGCAACACGATGGCCGCTGGCAAAAGAGGCATCTGCAATCTAGGTTTTCGTTTTTCTAACAAGAATTGTCATATGCGACTGTTGTTGCAGGACATATCTTCTTTCTCGAGGATCTGATGTAGAACACGAACTGAAACCTGAGAAAAAAGAGGCGTCACGAAAATTTTCTCAGCGGGTTACAAAGAGGTCCAATCGAATCTTCATCACAACAGAAAAGACTCCCCTACAACACCGCAGGGCCTGTTTTGGACGCTGTCTGCCCCTCTTGCAGATGCGGATGCAGTTTGGGCAGTGATTTTATTTCTTCCCCAGAGACGTTATGGCCGACAAGATCCTGATTATAGCAGAAAAGCCCAGTGTTGCCGCTGACCTTGCCAGGGTTCTCCCCGGCAGGTTCAGCAAAAAGAAGACCTATTATGAAGGCGAAAAATACCTTGTATCCTATGCCATTGGTCATCTGGTCTCGATCTGTTACCCAGAAGAGATAGACCCACGCTTCCAGAAATGGGATATAGGCAATCTGCCGATACTTCCTGACGCCTTCCCGCTCAAGGCCCTCGACGGCACAAAATCACAGCTCAACGCACTGAGCAAACTGATCCGCAGAAAGGATGTGCACCAGATTATTAACGCCTGTGATGCCGGGCGTGAGGGGGAGCTGATTTTCAAGTATATCGTCCGCTATGTCTGGAACACCTCTGTGGCGAAAAAGACCTTTAAAAGGCTCTGGCTGCAGTCGATGACTTCGGATGCGATCAAAGAGGCCTTCTCTTCCCTTCGCGACAACGAGGCTATGCGGGCATTGGAGGATACAGCGTTTTGCCGGTCCGAGTCTGACTGGCTGATAGGGATCAACGCCACACGGGCCCTTACCGGCTACAATTCAAGAAAAGGCGGTTTTCTTCTTACCCCCTGCGGCAGGGTCCAGACCCCGACGCTCTCGCTGATTGTCAAGCGGGAAAAAGCCCGAATGGCCTTTGTCGAGAGGTCGTACTGGACGGTTACTGCCAGATTTGCTTTTCCTTCCGGAAGTTATGAGGGGAGGTGGATCGACAAGAAGTTCAAAAAGGATCCCAAGGATGCCGATAAAAAGGCCTCCCGCATATGGAGCCTTGCCGAGGCCGAAGAGATCAGAGCCAAATGTTTGGGTAAAAAGGCCACGGTCAGCGAAAAAACAAAAAAAACTACACAGAATTCTCCACCGCTCTATGACCTGACACTGCTGCAGAGAGAGGCAAACGCCCGCTTTGGTCTTTCGGCAAAAAACACCCTGTCCGTTGCCCAGGCATTATACGAAAAACACAAGCTCCTGACCTACCCGAGGACAGACTCCAAATTCCTGCCGGAAGACTATCTCGGCAAGGTGAAAAAAATAGTACAGAGCCAGGGACAATGGCAGCTCAAGGCGTTTGCCCAGCAGGCCCTGGAAAAGGGCTACATAAAAAAAAGCAAACGGGTCTTCAACAACGCCAAGATATCCGACCACCATGCCATTATCCCGACAGCCAAACTCCCCGGTCAGCTTTCAGCGGTTGAAGAAAAGGTCTATCGCCTGGTCGTACAGCGCTTTCTTGCCGTTTTTTTCCCGCCAGCACAATTCCTCGATACAAAAAGATACTCGCTTGTTGAAAAGGAGACCTTTCTCACCGAGGGCAAGGTTCTCGTAGAACCGGGCTGGAAAAGTATCTACGGCACCGGCAAAAGCGATGCCAGAGACAAGACCCTGCACGAGCTTCCCAAAGACGAAACCATTGTCTGCGAGAAACTCACCCCCGAAGAGCTGAAAACCAAACCGCCCGTGCGCTACAGTGAGGCAACACTTCTTTCAGCAATGGAGAACTCTGACAAGCTGGTTGGCGACGACGAGCTTGCCGAGGCGATGAAAGAGCGGGGGCTTGGGACTCCGGCAACACGGGCAGCAATTATAGAGAAACTGCTCAAAGAGAAATATATTGTTCGAGAAGAGAGAGAACTCACGCCAACCGGCAAGGCCTTTGAGCTGCTCGCTCTCCTTGAGGCGATGAAAATTGACGTGCTGGCCTCACCCGAACTCACCGGGGAATGGGAATACAAACTCAAGCAAATTCTCAAAGGTGAGCTTACGCGGGAAAAATTTATGCAAGAAATCCGGGAGATGACCCGGCATATTATCAAGCAGGTAAAAAATTTTGAAACCGATGAGATCCGTCCAGAGGCGCCATTCAGCCCGGTAGGTGGTCTGAGAATCTTTAGCTCACCAACCGCTTATGTCTCCGAAGATGAAAAGATAAGTATACGTAAGATCCTTGGCGGCCGGGTTCTCTCTGAAGGAGATGTTGTCTCTTTACTGCAGGGTGACACCATAGGTCCTTATAGTGATTTCCGCTCAAAGAAGGGAAAAACCTTTACCGCCTCTGTACATCTTGTAAAAAATAAGATTGAATTCCTTTTTGCAGACTCTACGGCAGACCTGGATCTGGATGAGATCAAAAAGGGTCCGTCTCTGGGGAGATCTCCGATTGATGGCTCAAAGGTCTTTGAGACCCCCATGGCCTATCTCTCTGAGTCGGCGCTCGACGAAGACAAAAAGAAGGGACTTCGTATCAGCAGGGTTATTTTGTCAAAGGAGATAACAACAGAAAATATCAGACAACTTCTGGAAAACGGGAAAACAGCACTGATAAAGGGGTTTATTTCGAAACGCAAACGACCCTTTGATGCCTACCTGATTTTGGAAAAAGATGGTAAGATCCGTTTTGAGTTTCCCCCAAGAACAAAGAGAACGTCTCGGAGGAAGACGAAATAATAACGCAAGGGACGGCAACACAACGGACGGCCTTTGCCACAACAGCGCAATGAAACAGATAAAGAAAGAGTATCGAGATCTCAGCGGCGGCGAACTGGCCCGGATCTGCGCGTTGGCCGCAGAGGAAACCAAGGGGCAGGATATTGTGATCCTTGATGTACGGGGGCTTACCACCTTTACTGATTATTTTGTCGTGGTAAGCGGTACCTCAACACGACATGTTCAGGCCCTCGCCGATGCGGTGGAGACGAAACTGCGCTCAAAAAGAGTCAGGACATCGACAGCAGAGGGCCTGCAGGAAGGTCTGTGGGTACTCCTTGATTTTGACGGTGTCGTCGTCCATATTTTCTACCACGAGCAGAGAAAATTCTATGATATCGAGAGCCTCTGGTCAAAAGCGAAACGGATAATACCGCAACAGGCATAGACGGCCTCCACGAGATATTCATCCAGACAAGCGAGCTCGTACAGGGAAGACATTATGCAATACTTATCGACAAGGGGTGATATTTCTCCCCTCTCCTTTACCCAGGCTGTGATGATGGGACTTGCTGAAGACGGAGGTCTTCTCCTGCCCAGAACCATCCCCCGCATAGGGGCAAAGACGCTGGAATCATGGCAGAATTTGAGCTATACAGAGCTTGCCTTTGAGGTCATGTCACGTTTTATCGATGATATCCCCGAAAACGACCTCAAGGCAATTATCGACGCTTCTTACGCGAGTTTTACCTCAGAGAAGGTAACACCGCTCAAACATCTCGGAGAGCTGCATATCCTCGAGCTCTTTCATGGGCCGACCCTTGCCTTTAAGGATATTGCGCTGCAGTTTCTCGGCAATCTCTTTGAATACCTCCTGCAAAGAGACCAGACGATACTCAACATTCTGGGCGCGACCTCCGGAGACACAGGCTCTGCGGCCATATACGGCGTAAGAGGGAAAAAACGGATCAATATCTTTATCCTCCATCCCGGTGGAAGGGTCAGCCCTGTCCAGGAACTGCAGATGACAACGGTGCTCGATGACAATGTTTTCAACATCGCCATAGAGGGCTCTTTTGACGACGGCCAGAGTATTGTCAAACAGATCTTCAACGATATAGAATTCAAGCACAAACACAGCCTTGGCTCGATAAACTCGATCAACTGGGCAAGGGTGCTGGCCCAGGTCGTCTACTACGTGTACAGCTCCATCCACATTATAACCCACGAGAAAGACTCCTCTGTTGATTTTGCGGTGCCAACAGGCAACTTTGGCGATATCTTTGCAGGATATATCGCCAAAAAAATCCTTCCGCAGGGAATCGTCCGCAAACTGATCCTCGCCACCAATGAAAACGACATTCTCGCCAGATTTGTCAATGGCGGAGACTATTCGCTCGGAGAAGTAAAGATGACTTCCAGCCCGTCTATGGATATTCAGGCGGCATCCAATTTTGAGCGTTATCTCTATTATCTGGTCGATTCAGACGCCAAAAAGACCAAAAAACTGATGGAAGAATTTGCCGAGAAAGGCGCCATTGATCTGGCAAAGTACAAAGATATCGTAAAACGGGACTTTGCCTCAATGTCGGTCTCCGAAGAGGAGGTTGCCCAGACGATTGCAGACGTGTATCGCTCTCATACATACATACTTGACCCCCATACCGCGGTGGGGGTTTGTGCCGCTGAAGCGCTCAAGAAAGGCGGCGTTCCAATGGTCTGTCTGGCAACAGCACATCCCGCCAAATTTGCCAATGTCATCGAACCGGTGCTTGGCCTTACGCCACCGGTTCCAGGGAGTATTGCCGACCTTAACCCGGACAAGACCAAGTGCGAACAGATGGCGGCAGAACGGGCCGATATCCAGGATTTTATTGCCCGGTATGCCCTCAGGAAAGAGACTTGAGATCCGGTTGCGGGATCTTGCAGAACATCTGCTGACAATATCAAAGAAGCTCCCGGCAAAAAGGACTCTCCTGCCGGGGCAGGAAGCCTTATACCCTGACAGCCTTGTTCGCCTGGATTTCTGATGAGTTTTTTGTTTTATCAGAGCTTGACAAGAACAGATGACTACTCTACTCTTACCGGCGAACGCGAGGAACGGGGCAGGCGTATTAACGGAGATACTGCCGTATATTTTCCAGTGAAGGGGGTATTATGTTTGGACTTGGAATGCCGGAACTTATTGTTATCCTTGTGATAATTGTTATAATTTTCGGCGCGGGAAAGCTGCCTGAAATTGGATCTGGAATTGGCAAGGGAATAAAGAATTTCAAGGAAGCCACCAAAAAGGAAGAAGCTGCCGAATTGCCCGAAGACAAACAGGACGCAGACAAACAGGCCTAGGCCTGACATCTGTTTCGTTTCGTTGATTGTACAAGACCAGGAGGATGCCGATGTTTGGACTCGGAATGCCAGAGCTTATCATAATTTTCGTCATTGCCTTCTTTATTTTTGGCGGTAAAAAATTGCCCGAGATCGGTTCGGGCCTTGGCAAGGCAATTACCTCCTTTAAAAAGGGCCTCAATGAGGTCGAAGAGAGTGGTCGGGAGATCGCAGGCGATATCCCCGGCGTAAAAGAGGCCGCCGAGGTCAGCAAGACAATCAAAGAGGTCAAAGACCTGGGTAAGGTGAACAAACTTTTCAAATAGAGACGGTAACGACGCAGAGCCAGAATATCCATCAACTGGCTCCCCTATCGTACCCCCATCCATACAGGCTGCCGTCGGCATAATGGCATATCTCTCTTTCTGGTAAATGTTCTTTTCCCCTTACCAGCCCGAGCCTGCCAGGTCTGCACCGGCATCTCCTCCGCTCACAGAACTTCTACGAAGAAGAGGCCTTTTGCAGCAGAAAGGTGAAAAAAAGGGCCGCACCGATCATCAGAAACAGAAAGACCAGAAAGCTCTTCCAGCCCCAGGCCTCATAGATAGCGCCGGGAAGGAGCGACCCCAGGGTTCCTCCGGCATAGTAAAACGAGAGATAAAGGCCGTTGACTATCGCCTTATTGCTTTTGGCAAGGGTACTGAGAAAGCCGGAAAGCTGGGAATGGGCGGTAAACAGACCGGCACAAAAGACAAACATCGCAACGAACATCATGCCGTAGTTCTCTACAAAAAACAGCATCTCTCCGAGCATAAAAAGAAGAACACCCCAGACAATAGCCGGTACCGCCCCCCTGCTCCAGGCAATAATCCTCACACTGTTGAGCGAGACCAAGATTCCCATACTATACCCAAGGTACAGCAGGCCAACCGAGGTTTCTGCTATCTCCGGACGGAGGGCTTTCAGCTGGAAGGGGATATAGTTCATCAATGCGGCAAAAACAAAGAAAAGGCAAAAAATAGTTGCGTAGAGCCAGAAAAACCCTGGTTGTCTCAGGATAGTGTAGAGATCCGGCAGGCCGGGCCTTGCATACTGCATCTTGACATCCCGAACCATGGCCTTGAGCAGGAACGAACAGACGATGAGAAGGAGCCCCAGAACGGCAAAGAAAAAACGCCAGCCAAACAGATCTGTGCACAGACCGGAGAGAAATCTGCCCAAAAAGCCTCCGGCAATAGTAGCCGCAATATAGGAGGCAATAGCCCGCTGCACACTCGCACGGCTATTGGTATAGCTGACATAACTCATTATGCCGGTCAATATTGCAGGGATAAGCAGTCCCTGAACCGCTCGAATGGCCAACAGACTGACATAGTTTCCTGAAATGGCAAAAAAAAGCTCGAGAACCCCAAGAAGAAATACCGCACAGCGAACCATCTGCCGGGCAGAAACAGCCTCGAGCAAAAATCCATAAAAAAGGGGGGCCACACTCAGGGGAGCCATCATCAAGGTGGTAAAGAGTATGGCCTGCAATGCCGAGAGCTGAAACTCAGACTGGAAAACCGGCTGAATAGGTTGTGCCGCATACAAGGAACCGAAGGTTACAGTGGTTACACAATAGATATATCGATGTACCTTGGCAGACACGGGCTTCTCCAGAAAGTGATACCAGTCGACTCCAGAGCTGATCTTTATCCTCAATTCACATAACAAAACAATACCGATGAGGCAAGAATACCTTGCATAATTGTCATAGTTTTTATAGGCTTTTTCCCGTCTCCGGAGAGGCCTCCCCCAAATTTCTGATAAAAAAACCGGGCTGCGGTATCATATATGAAGCAAGAAGAAAAAACCCCTTCCAACCGGGGTTTCAACGGTCACAGAGCCCATGGTTTTTGTCGCGCCTGTCAACAGGAACACAGCCTCGGGGCGAACGGTGCGGAGCGGAGTGCAATACGCCTGATGAAGGCACTGGACACAGAGAACAGCCTCGATATTTTTGTCCCCGAAGAAACCAGAAACCCTGGGCTTTCGACAGCCTCTCTCTGGGGTGAAGAGCGGGGAAAGATGTTTGGGGTCATGGACTGCCTCAATCCACAAAATGAGCTGGTTACCCTGTACGCCTTTTCCGGACAATTCAACAAACGCTGGCAGATCCCCGGCTGGGTCCCGCCAATTTTTGATCTCAGACGATTTGAGGATCTCTCTATCCCGTGCGAAAAAAGGATAAAACAGCTCGGCGAAGACCTTGCTCAAAGAAAAAAACAAGGGCAGAACTGGCAGGAACTGCGACAAAAACGACGGCTCCTCTCGAAAAATCTTATGCAGGAGATAATCGGGCTCTATCTGCTGTCAAATTTCCGGGGCGCAACACGGCCCCTGCAGGAGGTCTTTTACCGATCTGGTGGCATTCCAAGCGGCACGGGAGATTGCTGCGCGCCAAAGCTTCTCCATTCTGCGATACAAAAAGGCCTTAAGCCCCTTGGAATCTGTGAGTTTTTTTATGGACGCACAACACGATCCGCCCGCCATAGGCACAAGGAATTTGTCTCTTCGTGCCGGGAAAAATGTTCACCAATCCTCGGCTTTATGCTCTGCGGACTGGAAACCGGCAAAGACGAACCAGAACAGGTTGAACGATCAAAGACTGATGCAGAACGTCCAGGAACTCGAAATCATCTATAACGACGAGCATATTGTCGTAGCCAACAAACCCGGAGGCCTGCTTGCGGTGCCAGGGCGAGGGCCCGACAAACAGGACTGTCTTACCAGACGGCTGCGGGCCCGTTTTCCGAAAATGATTGTCCAGCCAGCCGTTCACCGGCTGGATATGTGTACCTCGGGCCTTATGGTCTGCGCCATCGACAAGGCCAGCCACAGAAATCTCTGCAGCCAGTTTATGCAGCGGCGGGTGAAGAAAAGATATCTGGCCGTCCTTGAAGGAACAACCACAGAAACCAAAGGTGAGATCAACCTAGCGCTGCGCCTGGATCCAGACAATCGCCCCCTGCAGGTGCATGACCCGATACAGGGGAAAGAAGGTATTACCCGCTGGCGTAAACTTGCCGAGAAAGCAGGCAGAACCCTGGTCGAATTTACCCCGATCACCGGGCGTACACATCAGCTGCGCCTGCATTCCGCCCATGCCCAAGGACTGGGAATGCCGATTGTCGGCGACAGTCTGTACGGCAGAGGCAAGGATGGTGAGCCGATGCTGCTGCACGCCTTTTCGATCTGTTTTGGCCATCCGTCAACCGGAAAACTGTGCCACTTTACCGTGCAGCCCCCTCACCATTGGAACACCATTCTTGGCGCCTGTCCTCTTCTTTTTCAGCCTGATACATCGGCCTTCTGAGGTGATAAAAACCAGAGATCTCCAACCATCCACCGATCTTGCTCCTTACGGAGCCGCGTCGCCTGCCGCTCAACGATCCTCCAGCCGCTTTTGCCTGCACTCTCCTCGATATAGGCCCGGCTATGGGCAAACCTCCCCGACGGCTGCAAAAGATAGCGGGAGTCACCGCCGCCCCCCGTCTCTGTCGAAAAGCAGAGCAGGGCATCCCCGGTTGCCAGACCGGCGAGCAGCTGCAGGGTCCTGTCCAGCTCCCCGAGATAACAGAAGACATCGGCGGCCACAAAGAAATCAAAGTTATCAGAACCGGCAAGGCGGAGGAGATACTCCTCTATCACGCAGACCTCCACAGAGTCATAGATATTTTTGGCCCTGGCCTGCTCAACCATCGCCGAAGAGAGATCAACTGCCCGAAAATGCTGGACAATATCGGCAAAAGCGATACCGGAGAGACCGGTGCCACAACCGAGATCAAGACCACGCTGAAAAGACTTTTTCCAGCCGCATCCCTGGTCGAATATGCTGCGCAGCCTGGCGGGAACCTCATAGCCAAGTTCGCCAACCAGGCTGGCTTCATAACGCTCAGAGTAGTTATCAAAAACCTCCCGGACATAGCTTGCAGGGGAGGATCGGGCTCCAACACCGGTCAGGGCCCGGAGCATATGGGCAGCCCCCTCTTTGTCTGGCTGCAGCTCGAGAACCTTCTGATAGGCATTCACCGCCCTCTCCAACTCGCCTGTGACCTGATAGATATGGGCAAGATTATTCCAGGCGGAAAAATAGTCCGGATCAATGGAGAGGACCCTTTCCAAAAGAGATGCTGCCTCCGCATACTCTTTTTGTTCACGAAAGCAGCCGGACAGATTATACATGATATCAAGGCTCTCCGGCTCTCTTTCAAGGGCCAGTCGATAGAGCCTGATCGCCTCATCCACATCCCCCTGACGCCGACAGCAGAGGGCAAGATTAAACAGGATGTCCGGGTCTTCAGGGGCAAGAGCTACGGCCCGCTGCAGGGCATCTCTTGCGCCGGTAAGATCTTCAATCTCAAAGAGCAGCAGACCAAGATTATACAAGAGAACAGCTGATTGTTGAAAATGCTTCAACAACTCTTCATAGCCCTTTTTCGCTGCCTGATAATCACCATTGGTATGGTCTTCACAGGCCTTGAAAAACAGGGTATTGAAGATCTCTGCATCTGATTGTTTTTTTTCTGTCATATCAACCTGGCTGATTTGTTTGTTCGCAAAAGTTCAACCCTTGTAAACGCTCATACATTGGACACCTCGAAAAGGTTCCCCAAAAGAGACACTCCCTGCAGGGCTACTCGCTATTGCCAAAATGAATTTTTCATCAGGTAATAGACAAGAGCCTCAGAGCTTGGTAAAAGAGGGATCATTTACCATTTCACGAGACGATGAACAAACTGCAGAATCCCGAAAATATTATAGACTTGGAATATTTTCTACACCAAGATCTACAAGAGCCGACAGAGAGGCTGCATGCCCGGGATCGCCAGATAGCGATGCAGCTTGCCTCCAACTCACCGGAGAGTGAGCTGCCAGACGATTTCAGCCTGCTCGACGGCTGGCTGCAGGCCCGCCGCAGCCGGGAATTTAGCGACCCGGCTCTGAAAAGCCCCGGGGGCCTCTTTGCCGAGGCCAGGAAACTCACCACAACCCTGATCTGTTGTAAGGGCCTTCTTGTCGGACTTTTTGCCGGCTGGGCCTTTTTTGCCTATGCCGGAGTAACCCCAATTAATGTATTGCAATTCCTTCTTTTTTTTGTTGCAACCCAGATTTTTGTACTGTTTTTATTATTGCTGACATCCTGCTGGAAAATAGTGCAACGCGGCCGACTGCCCCAGGCGTATTTTCTCCTCTTTCGCCGTCTCGGAGGCTGGATATTCCGCTCTCTCAACAAGGCCTGGCTGCGGCAACTGGGGGAAGACAGGAGGCTGAGTCTACGCCATGCCTACGGGCTCATCAGCGGCACAAACAAAAGCTACGGTTCGCTCTTGTACTGGCCCTTTTTTTCCCTTCTACAACTTTTTGCGATAAGCTTCAACCTGGGCCTGCTCTCTGCGAGCATGATTAAAATCATTACCAGTGATCTTGCCTTTGGCTGGCAGTCCACCGTGCAGTTTGGTGCAGACGCCATCTTTACAATGGTTCAATGGCTCTCTCTGCCCTGGAGCTGGCTTCTGCCGCCGGGCACAGCTGCCCCGACCTACAGCGAAATAGAAGGCAGCCGTATCATCCTCAAAGATGGCATTCTGCATCTGACCACCGATAATCTTGTCGCCTGGTGGCCTTTCCTTATCTGCTGTATACTCTGTTACGGTCTTCTGAGCCGCCTTGTTCTCTACGCGGTTGGCCGGATTATGGAGAAGATACGCCTGAAGGGCATCCGCTTCCAGACCCCGGCAGCAAGGGCGTTGCTGCGGCGAATGAAGACACCGCTGCTCTCAACCAGCGCCGAGGACGGACAGGAAGAAAACATCTCTCAAGCAAGCTTGCAGACCAGACAACCAGTGCCAAAAACCTTCACTGCTGAGAACCTGCACTGTACGGTTTTGATACCTGATGAGCTGTTCGCAGAGTGTCCACAAACAGAACGCGCGGCACTTCTTGAGCAATTGGGCTACAGAGAAGAGAAAAGCCTGCCTTTTATGCGGGATTACGACGAGGATCAGCAACTTCTTCACAACCTGTCCAAACAACCGTGGGACAACCAACAGACCCTTTGTCTCATCATGGAAGGCTGGATGGTGCCGCTCATCTCCTTTGTTGTTTTCCTGGAAAACCTCAGAAAAAAAACCTCGCCGGAAACCATTATTGAGATCATCCTCACCGGCAGAAAAGGCGACCAGTTTTTCACGAAGGTAGAGCAGAAAGACTTGCAAATATGGCAGAAAAAGATTGGTGCCCTGGGCGACCCGTTCATTCATATAACTCCAGCAAAAGGCGTACTACAGTAAGACAATGGTTCCAGAATTCGCGATACTTGGCCACCCCAACGAGGGAAAATCTTCGGTCCTCTCCACCCTGGCTGAAGATGACTCTGTCCGGGTCAGCCCCACTCCCGGAGAGACCACCGCCTGCCAAAGCTTTCCTGTTCTTGTTGATGGCGTAGAGATGTTGCGTTTTACCGATACACCGGGGTTTCAGAACCCTGATCGGGTCCTCAGTGAATTGAAAAACCGTTTTCGCAACAGCCTGGATCCCCTCAAAGACTTTCGCCTCTTCGCTGAAAAAATCCCCGAGCTTGCAGATGACCGGGAACTGCTTCTGCCTCTTGCCCGCGGTGCCGGAATTCTCTACATCGTAGACGGTTCCCGTCCGGTAAGAAACGTTGACAGGGCCGAGATGGAGATTCTTCGCCTCACCGGCAAGCCGAGAATGGCCATCATCAACAATAAAAGCAACGAGCACTCCTTTTTGTCGGAGTGGAAGCTTGCATTGAGAAAAAACTTTAACACCTACCGGCTGTTCAATGCACACCGGGCAACCTATGCCGAACGGATTGACCTTCTGGAGGCCTTAAAGGCAATAGACCAGGATTGGCAGGACGTCCTTGATACGGTACTGACCACCTTCAAAAAAGACTGGCAGACCAGAAACAGCAACACCGCCGATATTATCATCGCTCTGTTACGCGAGGCAGCCACCCTGCAACTCACCGAAACGCTTGCTTCCGGGACCTCTCCCGAAAATGCCCGAGCCAGGCTGCTGCAACGCTACAACAAGAGTCTGCGCGACGAGGAAAAAAACAGCCATCAGGCCATAAAACAGTTCTTCAAGCACAATATCTTTGACTACCAGCTCCCGCCGCAATCCCTTGTCAATGAAGATCTGTTTGCTGAAAAGACCTGGCAGATACTGGGGCTGACCAAAAAACAGATTGTAATCGCCGGAGGTCTGGGCGGGGCGGTGCTTGGGGTCGGCCTGGAAGCCGCAACCTTTGGCCATAGCCTGGGCATTTTTACCGCCGTGGGAACCGCAGCGGGAGCTCTGGGGGCATGGGTAGGAGGCGAAAAGCTCTCAAACAGTATCGAGGTTCTTGGTCTGCCCCTGGGCGGCGAACAGCTGCGTATCGGCCCGACAAAATCGATCAACCTGCTCTTTGTTCTGCTCAACCGCTCACTGCTGTTCTACCAGCACACCATCAACTGGGCCCACGGCAGGCGCGATTACGAAAATGTCGTTGAACCAGATGACGAATCTTCGGGCGGCATGGCCTTTACAAGCGACTGGCCGGCAGGCAAGATACAAATCTGCCAGGCCTTTTTTAAGGCGGCACAAAAAACAGGCGATATTGCCGGGCTCGAGAAAAAAGAACAGGCCCTGAAAAGGCTTCTTCTGCAAACCATGGACGAAATAGCGCAGATGTCCTGAAAGAGCTGCCATACCACAGACCGTCTCACAGATGGGCCACTACGAAAGAAGAGGGATTACAGCTGCAACAAGACCCTGGGCTTGTCGTTTTTCGCCTTTTCAATGACCGTTTCGGTAATCAGCAGCCTGCCCTGCTCAATCTGATAACGCGCCACCAAAAACTCCTGAACCGCCTTTGCACGCTGCTGGCCAAGTGCAACCAGGGCAGCCTGTGCACCTTCTGCGACCTCGACATGACTACCCTCGACCTCGGCAAGAGTCTCTGGTGCCATCAGCTCCCAGGAGGTCACCACCGGGGTCAGCTGGATATCGATTCCCGGACGCTCCTGCATTATTTTCGCCACCTTCTGCAAATAGTCGCTGGAACTCTCCACAGGATCGGCTTCACCCGGTGGAAAAAAGACAGAAGGCAGACGCACCTGCATCAATTTTTCACCCACTTTCACACCGGCATAGGCAAGGGCGCCGTATGGCCCCAGGCTATACATCAAATACCCTGAAGCGGCAGGCACGATGCCCTTGCTCAGGGCTGTAATAATCACATCGGAGATACCCACCTTCAGCTTCCCAACATGCCCGGACAACGGGATATCAAGAGAGATGGTTCCCTCGCTATCGCGCAGAAGAGACAGCGCCAGATCAATGGGGAGAGGCAGCTTGTTGTTCAACTCTTCTACCAGATCTGCGGCGATAGCTTTGGTTTCTATCTTTCGCAGAACCACCTTGTTTTGCATATCAATCTGATTCTCCGAAAGCTTCATCTTCGAATTCAAATGCAGCTGTCCGCTGGCAAGTGCCAACCCCACCGATTGTACCGTATAACTGGAGAGCGTGGTCAACGGATAATTTTTCAGTTCTGCACGCACATTCAGGTCAATGGGCTGTAGAAAAGGTGAAATATCCCCGGAGAGGGTAAAGGGTGATTCTTCGTCGATCATCGCCCGCAGCAGAAGCTGGCTTTTCTTTTCAGGGGCGCTTGAGTCAAGATCTTGCAGTACCATCTCTTCGACGACCATTTTCGTCTTAAACGGCACGGCCAGGCTGCGGTCCTCAAAACGAACACTACTGCCTTTTTTCACCTCAAGCCTGCCCAGGTTGATCGGCAGAGTGTCGTCGCCTTGCTCTTTATCAGTTGCTTTTTCTGCTGGTTGTTCCTGATTTTCTTTATTTTTTTCGTCAGCAGAGGCCGCCAGCATTGCCTGCAGGCGTTTCTGGACCTGCATCTGCCCATCTTTATCGCGAACGAGATCTGCGTGCAGCCCCTGAAGACGCAAGGTCTTTCCACGCAATCCAGACTGAGCTCCCCACTGCAGGGCAAAAAGCTCGGCTGCCTCCAGAGTCAGAACAGGCACACTCCCCTCCTCCTCTTCTGGTAAAAAGGAGACGTCTTCAACAGCAAGTGTATCAACGGCCAGAGAAAGATCCTCGTCCAGAGAAACCTTACTCACAGCAATCTCCTGGCAAGAAAAGAGGTCCTCATGCTGCTCCGAACGAACACGAGACTGGTGCAGTTGTAGCTCTTCCAAGGTAACGTTTTTATACTCCTTTACAAGACAACCACCGAAACGCATCTTTGGAATATCAACGACAAGAGGCACCACATTGAGTTGCATCTCAAGCCCATCGGAGACAACACCTTTCAGAGAAACCAGCCGCTCCTCACCGGCCAAAAGCTCATCGAAAACCAGAGAAGAGGCGTGGAGCTGTGGTTGGCTCTCTCCAGCATCTGCGCTCAAGGTTTTCAGGGCAAGGGAACCGCCGCCGAGAAAGGTGAGCTCTTCAGCCAGAAGAAGCTGGCTCTCCGGACGCAGTTGTATTGTCACTTCTTCCACAGTAGCCTTTGAGCCGGCAAACTCCGAGTAGAGATCTTTACCATCAAATTCACCGTCGAGTTTGATCAAAGAACCGTCTGCGGGCTGTCCGTAGACAAATCTACCCGTATGCGAAAAACCGGAGGCACCAGCACTGAGACGTCCCTGTGCCAGGCCGAGGGTTAGTTCAGCCGAGGCAAGCTGCATGTTTCCATCTGTTTCTACATGGTGGGCAATTGCAGAGTGTTGTGTTGCATAGGTCGAATTTCCCTGCCAAACCAGTTTTTCTTCGTTGATCATAAGATCCGGCATCGACACAACAATATCTTCAATCTGCAGCTGTGCAGAACTCTGAACAAGCACCTCCTCACCAACGGTAACGCTGGTAGGTCCGTCAAGAAGAAATTTCTCTTCGCTGGTTGAAAAGGAGATAGAAGGAACAGAAAGTGCGTAAGCTGTGGCCGAAAGAAGACTGTTTGTACTGATTTTTATATTGTTTTTTGCATTAATCTCAACCGAAGCACTCCCCTTCCAGTTCAACGTTTCAGCCCCATTCACAAAGGTTTCCGAACCGATGTGCAGGCGATTGGCATCGATCACCCCATCATAATATGCAGAAAAAACGGTCTCTCCCCCATCTCCGGTTGCAACCCGAAATTTTCCCCCCAGAGAGAACTCTCCGGCAAAGATGGGCAGGTATGGTTTGAGAAGACGCGTGAGTTCCTCAAGCTTGAAGTGGTCAACCTGGAGGCGGCCCTCCATCTGTAAAAATGGTGATACCGATAACTTCGTGAGATGAACGGCCAGAGACTCGCCGTCAAGCAGGCCTGTCAACTCGAGAGTGGCACTGCCATCCTCCGCCTTTGTCGAAAAACGCTTGAGCTGGACATCCTCAACCTTGAAGTGCATATCATTCATATAGGGGGCCTGCCAGTTGATATCGCAAGCATTGAGCCCGACGGATTCAGCAAGAAAAGCCCAGGAGGATGCCTGCCCATCGGACGTTCCCGTCCCGCTTTTTTCTCCAGAAGGGGGCAGTATATAGGAACCTACACGCAGACGTCCATCGTCGTAGTGTTGCAGATCAAGAAACAGCCCCTTACAAAAAACACTCTCAAGCTTCAACTGCTTGCCCAGCAAGGCGAGCAGACTGAGGTCAACCGAGAGATCTGCAACCTTCAGCATCGGTTTACCACCAGTCTCTACCAGAACGCCCTCAACCCCCAGGCGTCCGTTAAAAGGATTAACATGAAGTTTTTCGATACGAGCTGTATCAGCGCCATTTTCTGTCAGCCACCTCTGCAAAAAGGTCTTTGCTCCATAGAGGGACAAGACGTAAAAAACAGGCATAGCGACAAGTAAAATCAAACATATCCACAGCAGACGTCGTTTCCTTGCAGGAGCGCCCTTTTTTCCTATATCATTTTTTTTCTTTTTCACTTTTTCGGTTTTTCGTTTTTTCTCTATTGGTAAAATCTCCATATAGTCTTAAAATATTTAAGCTTTTATATTCAAAACACAGTTTACCGCCTCAGATCAAACCTCATAACAAGATATACCATTTGCATGAAAAATAAACTACCCGGCCGCAAGCGGCGGGGTATTAGCCCCATAGCTTCGCAATAAACTTTCCCTCCTCAAAGGACCCGAGGTTCTTTCAAGAAAGATTATTCAATAGTACACTCTGATAGCTGCAAAGCCATCATAAAAGAAATAACTCATAAAAAAGCAACCACACAACACGTAGGGCTGGATACCCTAAAAAATAAGTTAAGGGCTTATTTGAAAGAAGTTTTTTTAAAGTCCGAGATATAAGGGCTCTGTCAGCTCAGCGGTGAAAAAAAAAAGAATATTGCAGCACATCAGAATTCCATCATTCGTTTCTTCCAAAAACGATACTACAATATCACTTTTATTCAGCAAGACCAGACAACGCAATTTGTAAAGAGGTGGAAACTGACCAATGGTTTTAACAGTCTAAAAAAAGAAAAAAAAGATAAAATACCCCGACACTGGCGGCGGGGTATTAAGCTCAGGCACCTGTAATAACTCACTCTTTTTCTGTTCTCCCCCTTTCTATTTTTAGTAAATCTTGTGAATCAAAACGAATGAGAGTGTCTTTACCTTTTATCGTTTTGTAAATTCCCAATCCCAGTAAAGTAATTAGTATCGATACTATTGGACACAAGTAGTTGAAAAAGGCATAGGGCAGATAACTCAATACCGGGACTCCCAATACCCCAGATTGATACGCACCACAAGTATTCCAAGGAATTAAAACAGAAGTAATCGTTGCAGAGTCCTCGATAGAACGAGATAGCATTCTCGGTGCAATCCTATTCTCATCATAAGCCGGTTTATACATTCTTCCCGGGAGGATAATCGCCATATATTGATCTGCCATAAAAACGTTAGCAAAAAAACCCGACGTAATAGTTGCAACGACCACGCCTTTTGCCGACTCAATTTTTCTCACAATTGTTTTGAGAACGACTTTAAGAATCCCCACGGTCTCAAGAATTCCTCCAAGCGCCAAGGCCAATATAGTAAGCGATAAGGTCCAATACATACTTTCAATCCCACCTCTTTCCAACAAAGAGCTAAGAGATTTCGAGATTTCAACCGTAGAGTCAATCGATACATTGACAATCCCATTTTCTGCTAATAATGCACCAAGTGCTTGAGGATCTGATGCTGAAATTATACTTGCAGTGAGTGTTGGTTTATAACCGGAATGAACAGACTTAACTATTTCCATCAAATCAACACCTTGAAAAAAACCAATGAGAACCGCAACAAAACCACCAAGAATAATGCTCGGCAACGCGGGTATTTTACGATATGCAGCTATGGCTACAACCAAAGGAGGGACAATACACAACGGCGAGATATTGAACTCTGCCGACAACAACTGTCTCATTCCTTCTATCTGTGATGAATCAATGTATCCACCCGAGTACTTCATTCCTATCAAAACAGTTATCCCAATAACTATTATATATGTGGGAACCGTACTCCATAACATGGCTCTGATATGATCAAATAGATTGGCTCCGGCAATTGCAGGGGCAAGATTTGTTGTTTCTGAAAGTGGCGACATTTTATCACCAAAATATGCTCCTGATATTATGACACCAGCAGCAATTGGAGCCGGAATATTGAGTCCTAAGGCAACCCCCATTAAAGCAACTCCTATTGTTCCTGTTGTCGACCAAGAGCTACCTGTCGCCAATGAAACTATTGAAGAGATAAGAAGAGCGGCAGTTAAAAACATTGACGGAGACAGAAGCGGCAAGCCATAATAGACTAAGCCGGGGACAATTCCTGTAGTAATCCACACACCGATAAGTGCTCCAATTATCAAAAGGATGAGGAGAGAAATGAGTGCATCGGCTATTGATGAACGTATACCTTTCTCAATAGCAGACCATGGACACTTCAAAACAAAGTAGCCTACCAGAGCAGTAAAAATTGCTCCAAACATTATCGGAAGCTGTGCAGATAATTCTAGTATGACAACTGAATAGACAATAACAAAAGCCACAACAAGTAAAACGCTGACAGCTAACCCAAGCCCCGGTTCCCGAACCAATTTACTTTCTTGCTTATCATTCATAGTTTCCTCACAAAGTTTGGGGTATCGAAATGGATAAACCAACCGAACAAATCCAAAAAAAATTGCTAACTAAACCATGAGCACAAAATATTTATTGAACTTTTTACTTAGATTTCAATCGGTAAAAAAAGAATATTTTATCAAAAGTTATTTCAAAATCACTTATTTTCAAAGGAATATTTTTCTTGGTTCATTTTTTGCCTGATCTTTTTAAAAAATTCTTAGAAGAATAATTGAAATACTCTCTTCAAATCTCTGACCCAATAGCCAAAAATTCAAGCTCGCTTACGACTTCTCCCTCTGTGATACTTCCTCCCCACAGTATCTATTTTTGCTTCCCAGTTTGTTAAAATTTTTTTCAAGCCAATCATCTGATCTCCTCAGCGATCTCTAAGGGCAACCGACGACAAAAATCCGTATATATAGACATAAGTTCATATATAAAATTTTTATTGACTTGCGTCAAGGCTTAGTATAAAAAATTAGACATATTCATGAAGACTGTTCTCTTGAAGGGGGGTTTTGCTCAAGAAGTAAAACCACAATAGTAAATAGAGAGGTGGTGGAGGGAAAGATGCCAGAAAATAAACCGTATATCCTCGTGGAATGGAATGATACCGAAACTGATGCAAAGGGATGGCTATGTGCTTACAACTTTGTAAACAACTATTGTGGAGGCGGAACGCGCATGCATCCTACAGTCACAGCAGAAGAGGTCGTCCGCTTGGCCACAACAATGGGATACAAATATAATGCTTGCGAATCAGAAACAACAGGAGGCTGTAAAGGTGGAATTGCCTACGACTATAAAGCCCCCGATGCAAAAGACGTTTTGCGAAGATATCTTAAGGCAATGTCCCCATATATTTATTGCGGGGTTTCCATTGGTGGAGACCTTGGCGTAGATTATGCCGATGTACTTGAAATCCTTAATGAATTAGGAATTGGAACACCTCAGACTCACGCAATGAGAACAGATCCAATGCAACAAAAAAGGATCCAGGATCACGATGATATTTGCAAAAAAACGTACGACGGCTTTCTCATGTACGACATGATAACGGGTTATGGTTGTGCCGCCGCTCTTGATGAAGCGTGGAAATTCAAAGGAAATCCCCCTGGAGCAAAAGTCGTATTACAGGGCTTTGGCTGTGCAGGAGCAAGTATTGCGTATTGCCTAGACAAATGGGGATACAAGATAATCGGAATAGCTGATGCGAATTGCCTAGTAACATGTGATGATGGACTTGACGTACCCAAGCTTGTAGAAACAAAACTACCTAAAGGTGAATTAAATCCTGAAAGTTTTGATCCCTCTTGGACTGTTCGTTCCAACGAGGCGTGGCTTGATGTTGATTGTGATATTCTGGTTCCAGCGGCTCTCGAGGATGTCATCAATATAGACAACGTAGAAAAAGTTAAGGCCTCACTCATTGTTGAAGCGGCCAATATTCCAGTTACTCCTGAGGCAGATCTAGTGTTGAAAGAAAAAGGAATAGATGTTTGCGTTGATTTTATTACCAACATGGGCGGGATCCGAATTTATGAAGTTATTATCTTTGGGCTTGTTGAGCCTGAGCCTGCACCAGTAGCGGAAGATACGATGTCAATTGTTCGGAGACAAACACGGCGTGTCTTTGAAGAGGCCAAAAAGAGTGGCAAAGATACCCGTACCGTAGCGCGAGAACTATTCGCTCCCTCCAAATCTGGCTTTCCAGATATGCCTTTTCACTCTATCTAGCATTTTTTGTTGAAGAACGGATGTTAACTGCTAAACTACTTTCTCAATTGGATGGGTATTGAATATCAAAACCAAAAAACTTTGTGTAGGAATAATTTCCCACTAAAATCTTTTAGTAAATTCAATTGAGATTGATAATTGACGAGATAAGACATGAATCCTACATTCAAAAAGTATTTAACAATTTTCGCTCTTGCCCTTTCTGGTGGTTCCATATACACACTTCCGTACATAAAATATGTATTTTATGACACACAACTGGAAGTAATGGGTATAACCAACACACAATCGGGGTTCCTAATTAGTATGTATGCTATTGGATGTATTCTGTCATATATTCCAGGGGGCATAATTACCGATAAGATTAGTCCTCGAAAAGCACTGAGTTTTTCACTCTTTGGAACGGCCGTGCTTGGAATGATTTATGCCTTCAGTTTTAATTATATTGTTTCCCTCGTCGTCTGGCTTCTCTTTGCCCTCACTACAGCTTTTGTCTTTTGGACATCATTGCTCAAAGCTATTGGAATGGCTGGGGACAGCGAAGAGCAAGGTCGCCTCTACGGTATTTATTATGCAGGGAATGGAATTACCGGCGCTATTGTAAACAGCCTGGCGTTAAAAGCTTTTTCTATGGGAAGTTCGCCCCGCGAGAGCCTCTTTCTTGCTGTTACCGTGATGTGTGTGGGTATTACTATCGCCGGAATCCTTGTATATTTCTTGCTTGACGATCAAAAGGGTGAAAAAATTGCGGATGAAGACAAATTCAAATTTGATGCCGTCGGTAGACTACTGAAGAGTCCAATGTTATGGTGCTTTTCTCTTGTTGTTTTCTCCGGTTATGCAATTTTCTCCAGCACAAGTTACTTCACTCCTTATCTTACCAATGTCGTTGGACTTTCTGTTGAAGAATCTGGTGTATATGCAATTATTCGTTCTTACTTTTTCTACCTTTTAGCACCTATTGGCGGTTATTTGGCTGATCGTGTTCTCCGTTCTACGTCTAAATTATTTCTTATACTCTTCGCTATCCTTGCGGGAACTATCTGTGGAGCAATGTTTTTGCCCGCCTCTATGGGGATCACCGCCATCAGTGTTTACACGCTACTTCCGGGAGCATTCGGATTAATGTTATACGGATTAGTTTTTTCTGTAGTACGAGAACTTGGAATCCCCCTCAAAGTCGCTGGAACAGCGATAGGAGTTGCCTCAATTATTGGCTATATGCCTGATTTCTTCTTTTCTGCGCTGTTTGGAAGTTGGCTTGATGCTTACGGAAATAATGGATACAACTTTATTTTCACATTCCTTACGAGTGTAGCTGTTGTTGGTTTTATATGCTCTTTAATCATTTACCTTAGCTGGAATAAAAAGAGAGCTTTGTAACATTAGTTCAGAATTATTTTTTTTAACCCTGGATAATTCACTCATCAATTATTCAGGGTTTTGTCATAAATAATTTTCTTATTGATATCTAATGACTACTAAAAAACGAGCATGGATGGAGCAAAACACGGAGCGCTGCAAGTCGTGTGGTTATTGCGTGCTTACATGTCCTAAAAAAGCTCTTTCTTTTTCTGAAACGACGAATAGTAGAGGCTATACCACAGTCGCTCTTGACACAGAGAAATGTATAGTTTGTGGGATTTGTTACTCTGTTTGTCCTGACTATGTTTATGAAAGAAGAGAGAAATGAATATGACTTTACAGCTTATGAAAGGGAACGACGCCTTGGCAGAAGGAGCGATCCGTGCAGGTTGTCGTTTTTTTGGTGGATATCCCATAACCCCACAAAGTGAAATTTTAGAATACTTGTCTGTAGCGTTACCTAAAGCTGGAGGAATTTTCATCCAGGCAGAGTCTGAACTGGCGGGCATTAATATGGTTTACGGAGCTGCTGCTGCTGGTTTTCGCGCAATGACCAGCTCTTCTGGACCGGGGTATAGTCTCTTGCAAGAGGGGATTTCCTATATTGCTTCAGCGGAACTACCAGCTGTCTTTGTTAATGTTCAACGTTATGGTTCAGGGTTGGGAGATATCTTTCAAGCCCAGGGAGATTATTTCCAAGCCACACATGGAGGAGGACATGGCGATTTTCGTTTAATGGTATTCGCTCCTTCTTCTGTTCAGGAATGCGTTGATTTTATGCGATTAGCTTTTGATAAAGCAGAAGAATATCGGAACCCTAGCTTAATCCTTTCTGATGCCTCCATTTCCCAAACCATGGAGCCTGTTCTTTTACCAGAACCAATAGAAATAAACCCAGATCACCAATGGGCAGCGAGAGGTAAACGTGGAGGCGATTTTAAACGTATAACTTCTACCATGTATTACATTAAGAATTTTGATCACTACATTAAACAGAAATACGATCGAATTTCTTCATTAGAACAACGCTGGGAAACAGTTAATGTCGAAGATGCTGAGTTGGTTTTGGTGGCATATGGAATCAGTTCTCGTATTTGTAAAGAAGCTGTATATAACGCTCGCAGCGAGGGTATCAAACTGGGCTTGTTACGACCGATAACTCTGTGGCCCTTTCCCGAGAAAGCCTTTGCAGAGATAAATCCGGCAGTAAAAGCGTTTCTCACTGTAGAACTGTCAGCATTACCACAAATTGAAATGGATGTAAAAATTGCCTGCAAGATGAAAGTACCAGTCACACACTTTCTTGCCGGGGCAAATATACCTGAACCTGAGGACATTATCGAAAAATCAAACTCTATACTACAACACAAATAAAGAGGATCCTATGGCTCAAAGACTTATCCCTCAATTACTTGTTGAAAACAATAAATTTTGTCCTGGTTGTGGGCACGGCATTATAAATCGGATCGTGGCAGAAGTGCTCGAAGATGAAGGCTACGCCGACAAAACGATAGGCGCGCTGGCAGTCGGATGTGGTTGCCTGATGATGGATACTTTCGGTATTGATTGGGTTCAAGCCCCGCATGGCCGTGCGGGGGCCGTCGCGACAGGCATAAAAAGGATGCGGCCTGAATGTTGTGTGATTTCTTACCAAGGTGATGGAGATTCTTTATCCATTGGCTTTTCTGAAACAGTTTATGCTGCTGTTCGTAACGAGAATTTCACCGCAATCATAGTCAATAATGGAATATTCGGCATGACCGGAGGGCAGATGGCTCCCACCTCTTTACCTGGACAAAAAACAGCCACCTCTCCCTTTGGCCGGGATAGCGGTGTTACCGGACAACCGCTAAACATTATTAATCAGCTCTTGCAATTGCCTGTGGGATATTTAGCCAGAGGATCTGTGAACACACCAAAAGATATCAATATCACAAAAAAATATCTTAAAAAAGCATTAGAAACACAGATGTCTGGAAAAGGGTATTCGATGGTAGAAATTCTCTCTCCATGCCCGACAAATTGGCATATGACCTTAGAGAAAAGCCTCAACTATATTGAGGTCAGTGTAAAATCAATCTATCCGACTGGCGAATATATTGTAGACGGGAAAAAATGCAATGATTAATGTAACTTGTGTAGGTTTTGGCGGACAAGGCGTTTTAACAATGGGATTGCTATTGGCGAACGTCCTGATGCTCGCAGGGAAGAAACTGACCTGGGTCCCATCTTACGGCTCAGAAATGCGTGGAGGAACAGCTGCTTGTCACCTTCGGATAGGGGATACCCCGATAACCAACCCTTTTTTTAAAAAGATAGACGTTCTTATTGGCATGAATGATCAATCGATTGATTCTTATCAAAAAAATGTCGTACGAGACGGTTTTCTTATTCGAAATACTTCCATGAGTCAGGATATTACCTTACGGGAGGATATTCATATTATTGAAATAGATGCAAACCGTATTGCGACTGAACTGGACAATATACGTGGAACAAACATTGTTATTCTGGGAGCAGCTATTGCAGCCACTCGACTTACAGATGTGGAAACTTTTGCAGAAGGTATTGACAATTACTTTGGGAAAAAAGGAATTAAAAATCCGGCAAACAGAGCATGTTTTCTTCAAGGCGCATCTTGTATAAGAGGCTGAAAATATGGATATTAATAAATTACTGTCACCTCAAAAAACCGCGATTATTGGCGCCAGTGAAAAAGAAGGTTTTGGCGGAGATACCTGTCGTAATGCAATATCATATGCAGATATGAGCAACGTTTATATGGTCAATCCCAAACGTAGTGAAGTTTTTGGTTATAAATGCTGGCCATCTCTTTCATCAATTCCAGAAAATATAGACCTTGCTATTCTATGTACTCCTCAAAAAAGTATTGTGCCCTTAATTAAGGAGGCTGCAGCTGTGGGAGTACGTGCAGTTGTTGTTTATGCTAGTGGTTATTCAGAAACAGGAACACAGAAAGGTGAACAGGCAGAAATTGAATTAAAAGAACTTTGTAATCAACTGGACATTGCATTGATGGGACCGAACTGTGCCGGTTTTATGAATTATAATGACCATGTCTCAGCTTTTGCCTTCATTTCAGAGCAAAGAGATCGTTCTGGCTCTGTCGGTTTTATTTCTCAAAGCGGCCAGCTTTGTCTTTCTTTTATAGATCATCCTGCAATGCGCTTCTCTTACTGTATCTCCGCTGGTAACTGCGCAGTTGTTACCATGGAAGACTATTTACAATTTTTAATAAATGATCAAAAAACAAAAGTAATAGGAATCTATCTTGAAGGAGTAACGAATCCCCAGAAATTCGTTTCTGCTCTTGCCAATGCTGCAAAGAAGAGAAAACCAATAATAATCCATAAAGTTGGAAAAAGTAAAAAAGGGGAACGTGTAGCTGCTTCTCATACAGGTTCTTTATCAGGATCAGACGATATCTACAGTGCGTTATTCGAAAAATTTGGAGTTATCCGAGTAGATGATGCTGAAGAATTGCTTGCCACAACGCAACTTCTGGCAACAATAACAAAATTACCCGAAAAAGCCGGTTTTGCCTCACTAAGCTTTTCTGGAGGAGAAACAGGTATTTGTGCTGATCTGGGAGAAAAATTTAGTATAGAATATCCAGACTTTTCACAAAAAACACTTTCTCGTCTGCGAGAATTACTACCAAGCTACGCTACTCCTGCGAATCCTTTAGATACAACTGCGACTATAGCCTATGACATTGATACGTATGCCAATGTTTTAGAGGCTGTCATTGAAGACCCCTCTGTAGACATGGTTATCATTGGCTACACATTACTTTATAAAATTGCAGACCCCGCAATTCATTACATGGCAGAAGGGATAAAAAAAATAGTTGAAAATGGCTGCAATAAACCCATTGCAATGCTACCATTTTTTGAAAATACTCGAAATCCAGAATATGAAGTAAAACTGGCCCAAATGGGTATTCCAGTTTTACCTCCACCAGCTTATGGCTTTGCGGCTTTAAGAAATCTTTCTAACTATGTAAAATATTCGCCAGAGAAACACACACTAGAAATTGCCATCCCGAAAAAAAGCACAAAAAAAACCGGGAAAAAAATACTTTCCGAACTTGAAAGTCAAGAAATCCTACATAAATTCAATATTCCTACACCAAAGACAATTCTTGCTACAGATGAAGAAGAGGCTGTTCAAGCGGCTGAAAAAATTCAATCTCCTGTGGTTATGAAGATCTGCTCTGCTCAAATTGCTCACAAATCTGACATTGGAGGAGTCAAACTCAATATTAAAGGAGAACATAATATACGGGGAAATTACAGGTTAATAGTCGAGAATGCTAGGAAAAAATTGCCTAACGCTGATATTGATGGAGTATTAATACAAGAAATGCTTCCTCCCGGAAAAGAAATAATTGTGGGAGTAAAAAATGATCCACAGTTTGGGCCAGCCATACTTGTTGGTTTAGGCGGGATTTTTGTTGAAGTTTTCAAAGATACTGCCTTGCTACCGGCGCCCTTTAACAAAGAAGAAGCCCTTGTAATGCTGAAGAGTTTAAAAGCTTGGCCTCTTTTTTCAGGATATAGAGGACAAGCAGAACTTGATGTTGAAAAACTGACAGAGATTCTGGCTTCAGTCTCAAAAATGGCAGCAGATTTTCGAGATACCATCGCTGAATTTGATATTAATCCTCTCTTTGTTTTCGAAAAAGGGAAAGGGGTTTGCGCTGCTGACGCTCTAGCAGTTTTTATATATGAATAAATAGACAACACCCCACCAAAATTCGTGTTAATTACCTCCTAAAAGGGTTAAATTTTCAGACACTTCGAGATGGCATTGAGCCCTCCTGCGATCTTCTTCTCTTTTCTCAAGAAGATTTTCCCCTTTCATCGCAAACCTGTTTACATTGATTCTAGCTTTCCCTCAAAGCGTCCATCGAAGTGTAAACCTGAGGCTTCGCAATAAAGAACGTTGACATTGACAGAATCAGTAAATACCTGTATGGAAAAGGGTCCGGCACTTTAAGATTTTTATAAAAAATACAAGTAGGACATTCTGCGAATGAAAAAAGGATTTAAAATTACAATAAAGCAACAGATAAGCCAAAACCTTATTTTTTATTTCATTATATCCAGATAAATTCTTGAAGGAGCTTTAAAAGGGGTTTTCCCGCTTTAAAAAAAAATAAGAAAAATTTAAGATAATACGAATACAAAAACCATGAAAGTTAACCGCACTATATGGCGTACTGTCGAACTACTCAAATTGCTTGCGAATAACCCAAAAGGTCTAACGGCTTCAGAGTTAAGAGATAAACTGCAGATACCCAAAAGCAGTACTTTTGACATCATTAATACTTTACGAACCTGCAACTTTATTTTTCAATTTGGAAGACGTTTTTATATTGGCTCTATGGCTCAAGAGATTGGAGAAGCTTATTCTCCGAGCACCAGTATTTGTTTCATTTCTGAAGCACTAATAACGCAGCTCGTAAGAAAAAATGGAGTCTCTTGCTCTTTAGTTTTTTATAATGATGGAAAACTTGAGTATGCTCTAGTAAAAAGACCTGAGGGTTGTATCATTTCTCCAGAAAGGTTAATCAGAGACAGCTACATCCACGCCGCGGCATCTGGGAAAGTGTTGCTTGCCTGGATTTCAAAAAATCGTTTAAAGAAAATTCTTCCTCAGCTTTCTTATAAAAAATTCACAAAAAACACCTTAAAAAATGAGCAGGAGTTTCTCCAAGAATTAAACCGAGTCCGTGAGCAGGGATTTGCTATAGACAATAAAGAATTTAATGAACTCCTGACCTGTATTTCTGTCCCCTTGTTTAACAAAAAAAAAATCATTGCTGCATTGACATTCTCTGACATTCATATCAAAAAAAAACATATCAATCAACTTGTTAAAGAACTAAAAGTCACCGCTGAGAAGATCGAAGAAAAATTAACAAAAGAGTGGAACGTCTAGGGTCTTTTAATTCAGCTTCTTTTTTCAAATTTTTCAGACATATATAATTTTCACTTTTTGATAAAGAAGCAAGAAAATAGCTCAACTATTTAAAAGTTATTTAGAATAAGTATCCAACAGACAAATTACGATACAAAACAATAAGGATCCTTCTGTCTGAAAATATCAAGCCCAAAGCCATAGCTGACAGCCAGGCAGCCTCCACAGGCCGGTCGAATACTGCAGCCTTCGCATTGTGACGGCCCTCGCCGGTACTGCCGCGCCTGGGGGCTATGGTAGATATCATCAAGACTCTGCTCCAGAATATTACCTATCCGTGACGGCAACTTCCTACAGGCATGTACATCACCATTGGCAAGCAGAGAGACAAAATTGAAGGCCGCCCCACAGCCAAACCCCGTGCAACCTCCGAACAAGTTCTGTCCTTCCTCATATCTCAGCAGATTGAAAAAATTATCCTTGAACGCCATATGGCCATGCTGTCGTGCTGCTCTACTGTATGCCTCAAGGAACTCCCGATACCCCTCCCTCGGGGCAGATGCAAGCGCAGCACCTTCACCTACCATCGCCAGCCGGTTGAAGGTAAAAAGGTCTACTTTATTTTTCAGCAGCATCGCCAGTTCAACGACCTGATCCTGATTGGCCTTTGTAAGGGTCAACATCACCATCGAGTAGAGGTTGTATCTCTTGAGCAAATCCAGAAAAGACATGATCCTGGAAAAATGTCCCTCTCCTCGGATGGTATCGTTATGTTCCTCGAGCCCCTCCAGGCTGACCTGAAAAAAAGCAGGCGCCTGGATGGCAACAATCTTTTGTAAGATATCCTCTTCAACAGGATTTCCGAGAATTGCTGTAACAAAACCTAAGTCTACAGCCTCCTTATACACGGTAAAAAAATGAGGGTACAGCAGCGGGTTACCACCGGTAAAACTGACCTGGCCAGAGACGTGGTGCCTTTTGCAAAAACCGTAGAACTTTTGCAAGACCTCCCTTGCCTGCTCCAGACTCAGGCAGCGGCTGTTGTTGCGATCGTAGCAGTGCAGGCAGTGCAGGTCACAAGCCTGGGTAAGATGCCATTGTAAGGTGAAAACCTCGGCAACCGAATATCGCGAATGCTCCTGCGTATTTTCAGGATTGGTAAAAAAATGTTCCCCTCTCCTGATTTTTGATTCGGGCGCAAGTAACAGTCCCTCGGCCACAGCCCGTTCGAGCAAAGTGTCGAGGACGGCAACCGTAGTATCTGCTTCTGCGGCTATCTTCTGGATATCCAGCTGTTCGGCCACAATCTTCAGGGCAAGCAACTGATGATCTGTAAGAGAACAAAGAACAGGGCGCTCCTGAGCCTGCGCGACATAGACCGCCACATAATCATGCCCTTCAACAGGCTCTACATCTTTACCGGCAAGCAGTTTCGGCAACCCCTTCCAACCTGCTTCAACAATTTCAAGGCACGGATTAACAATCAAACACTTAGGCGGAGAGATTGCAGGCTCCTCACCTTTTTCCTGCCGTTGCTGTATCTGTCGCCAAGCGCGATCAATCTCTGCAACATCGGCAATCCAGGGTACGACTGCGAGAAGCTCTGGGGCAAATTCAACGGAAAACCTCTGCCAATCAGGAAGAAATCGACAAATCATCCTGTAGCAGTGTGGATATTCGTTTTGAAAGATCTGTTTTTTGTTCTCTTGACAAGGCATAATAAACTACCCCGCCGCAAGCAGCGGGGTATTGAGGCTTTGGAAAAAGCTTAGCAAACCACTAAACTACAAATTTGAACGCCGCAAGCGGCGGGGTATTAGACCCATAACTTCGCAATAAAAAAAGGCCGGTATTATCTACCGGCCAACAATCTTACAACATTATCAGGTATGTGAACCACATACCGCTATTTAACCACTTCAGCCACTCTTCGCAGGTTTCTTTTTCATTGCCTCTTCGGGCTGCTTCACCGCTTCACCGGTATCTTTTAACTCATCAGCAACTTGCTGCCCTTCCTGCTCGACTGCTTTAGCAGTATCCTTCAACTCATCGGTCACTTGCTGCCCTTCCTGCTCGACAGCCTTACCGGTAGTTTTTAACTCTTCTATTACAGCACCCCCGGTGCTGCTGGTCGCTCCACCTCAGCCACTACCTGCGGCGGAATTTACCTTTTTGGTGCTCCCGGCACCATTAGTTGAACCACCTCAGCCACTGCCTGCGGCAGGCTTTGTCTGTTCGGTGCTCCCGGCACCTGTGGTCGATCCACCTCAACCGCTGCCTGCAGCATGCGCTCCGGGAAGCGTCACGCCACCTGCTCCCAAAAGCCCGGCAACACCAAGACCTGCCAGTAATTTTTTAAGTTTTTTCTGTCGCATACATACCTCCTTGGTTATACTTCTCAAACAGAAGTGTTTCCGAGTAAAACCATATAAAAATCCTACGTCTCTTTTCATCGTTCGTCAAGCCTTTTCAGTAAGAAAACGGACAAAAGCTCTTGGAGTGAACGTCTGAAAAAAACTTTATAAGGAAAGGTACAAAGAAGACCCCAGAGGGAACAACTCTTTTTCTCACTCTACTGTTTGTGACCTTAAAAGACAAGTTCTAAGCCTGCAGAGCAACTTCCAACAAGCCAGATCCACTATTTTGCACCCCAATGCACCCCAATGGTGCCAAACATAAATTTTTTACAGGAAACATCCCTAAAACCTGCCTTGATAAACAGCTCGGCAAGTTCATCGGCTGAATAAAAATCCATCGTAGAGCCAGTGAGATAATTATAAGCGGCTTCGTCACGGGCAACCATCTTGCCTAAAACAGGGATCCCGAAACGAAAATAAAAGCGGATGAAAGGATAGAAAAAATTCTTCTCAGGAGGCGTCGTATCAAGACAAACAATCCGCCCACCCGGCTGCAATACCCGATACACTTCAGCCAACACCCGCGCAGGATCGTCAACATTTCTCAATAAATAGCCAAAAGTAACTGCGGTAAAGGTTTCATCTGCAAAGGGTATGGCGTTGGCATCGCAGGAAAGCCAGTGAATCGTCGAACCAGAAAACCTGCGCTGGGCCTCTTTGAGCATATTGGAAGAAAAATCTCCAGCATACACATCTGCGTCCGGATAGGTTTTCTTTAACAGTGCGGCGATATCTCCTGTACCCGTTGCAAGATCAAGCACCTTTCCACCCTCTGGCTGACCGGCCTTTTGCACAACAAGCCTGCGCCATTTCTGATCTTGGCCAAGGGTCATAAGCCGGTTCATCCTGTCGTAGCGGCCGGCTATACCATCAAACATTTTTTGTATGTCTAATCCTTTTTCCATCTACCTGCCAGAGTGTTCATATCGTACTATCTTTGTATTTGCAGCACAGGAGACAGATCTACGCTCAACAACCGAAGCGACTTTTTATGCGCAATGAAGAGAGATCTTTTAACATCATACCTGTTGTACAAAAATGAGAAATTATATTAACACGGGGCAAAGCCCGGTGTTCTGGGAAAAGGTATTGTCTCGCGAATATTCGCCATCCCTGTCACAAACTGTACAAGACGCTCAAAACCAAGACCAAAGCCCGAATGCGGCACACTGCCATAACGTCGTAAATCAAGGTACCAACTGTACTCTTCAAGGTCCAGCCCCGCTTCCCGCATTCGTCGCTCAAGAAGCGCAAGACGCTCTTCCCGTTGACTGCCGCCGACAAGCTCACCAATACCAGGGACAAGAACATCCATGGCCGCAACGGTATCGCCCCCATCGTTGAGGCGCATATAAAACGGTTTGATTGCAGCAGGATAGTCGGTCACCACCAGCGGACAGCGAAACACCTCCTCTGTAAGATACCGCTCATGCTCCGACTGCAGATCGTTACCCCAGCTGACCGGATAATCAAATTGCCGCTCTGCCTTCTCGAGTCTTTCCACCGCTTCGCTATAGGAAATATGCACAAAATCCTTTTCGATAACGTTCTGCAGTTTCTGCAGCAAACCTTTCTCGATAAATTTGTCAAAAAGCTGCAGATCTTCCTGACAATTCTCCACAACATCAAGCAATAGATATTTGACCATCTCTTCTGCAACACGCATATTCCCGGCAAGGTCACAGAAGGCCATTTCCGGCTCAATCATCCAAAATTCAGCCAAATGTCTGGAGGTATTTGAATTTTCAGCGCGAAACGTGGGGCCAAAGGTATAGACATCACCCAAGGCCAGGGCATACACCTCTGCCTGAAGTTGACCGCTTACCGTCAGGCCGGCAGGTTTTCCAAAAAAATGCCCACTTGAGACCTTGGGCTGCCCCGTTGTCACCTGAAACATCTCGCCTGCACCTTCGCAGTCACTGGTCGTGATAATCGGGGTATGTACCTGAACAAAGCCCCGCTCCTGAAAAAACCGGTGTACGGAAAAACTTAACCTTGATCGTACACGCGCGACCGCTCCCAGGGCATTGGTTCTTGGCCGCAGCTGAATTATTTCTCGAAGAAATTCAAAAGAATGTCGCTTTTTCTGCAATGGATAACCGGAGTCGGCAAGACCCAAAACGACAAGACCTGTAACCTGAAGCTCAACCTCCTGCCCCTTGGCAGGAGATGTTGCCAAAACACCAGAGACCTGGACGCTTACTCCAGTACCAATATTTTTGATCTCCTGATCATAATTCTCCAGTTCATCGGTAACAACAAGCTGCAGATTACGCAAACAAGAACCATCGTTGAGCTCGACAAAAGAAAAACGCCCGCTGTCTCTTTTTGTCCTGACCCAGCCGACGACCGTTATCTGCTGATCGATCGGCTTTTCAACAAGAATTTCTTTTATTCTGTTCACCATATATACCTCCTGGGTAGACGATACATCTCAACCCCCTCGGGCAACGTAACCAATCGTGGGCACAAAAAGCACATCAAGGAGAGGCTACTATAGCAAAATTGATCAATGGTTCAAGAAAATGAGACGCCTTTGCAGATACTTTTGGAAAAATGACGCAGAAGATCGAGCAAAAAGATATATAACAAAGGGAGCCCCATCTTCAGGCGTTTTTTCTCCACAATCCCCGGATAGTCACGATTGACCGAACGGGGAATGTTCAGAGGATAAAAATCAAGCACTGAGCAGACACTGAAAAGAAAAAAGTCCCAAGTCTTCAAGCTGGAGAACGTCCTCCTCATTGGAAAACGTTTCGATCTTCAGGGCTCCCACCTGTAACCTGCACCAGAACTTGGTGAGCAGGTCGCTGGAACCTTTTATCGGGGGAGGCCTCACTGACCAACGCAGGATGCCTATGAGAAGTTATCAGCAATAGTGGCGGTGCAAGAAAAGAACATGCACCGCGGTTGCAGTTTTTGCTAAACGGGATTAGGCAATCGGAGTCATCTCATTGACAACAAATTTATCAATCGCCCCTTCGGTTGCCGCAGCAAAATCTTTGAAATGTTGAGACTCCATATGAGCCTGCAACAGTTCTTTTGACTCCCAATTCTCAAAAAACAGGAAATGGGCCGGATTTTCATTATCCTGGTGAAGATCGTAGCTGATACAACCTTGTTCTGCACGGGTTGGTGCAATCAATTTGAGAAGTTCTTTTTTGACGGACTCTATTGTATCTGCCTTTGCCGTGATACTTGCAACGATAGTCAATTTTGCCATAGCCTGTCTCCTCCTGTTGTTTATTGATGTAGCTTTTTCTTCGATAAAACTTCAGTCCAACTGCACCTATTCAACCCCCAATATGGGCAGTATATACTTCACCGATAAGGCCAGTTACAAACTGGAGGTTTTTGCTTCAAAACTAGAACGACAATGTATCTGCACCAAACAAAACCATTGTAATCAACAGCATTTTGCAGACCAATTTTACACACCAAAAGGCACATCTTCATCCAAAACACTCTATTTCTTTATAATAAAATGTCCAAGCCAGTGCAAGGGGAGAGCTTGAAACAGCGGTGATGCAGAATCTCCTTTTCTCAGTAATGGGCGAACGTATATCGATAAGGCTCAACATCTCTCATCACAGCAATCAAGGGCAAAGACATCAGAAACAGCAAAGGTTGCCACATATAGTAATGATTCTGAGAAGAGAGGAGGTCTCCCTGAATTTTCTTGGTAAATCCGTTTGTGATGAGATAGCAACAGGCCTCTTTGGAAACACTATTTTAAAAAATGGAGTGAAATAACATCCACAGGATCTGTTTTTCCAATAAAGGCCATTACATATATTTATTTGAGGCTTTTATTTCAGATAAAGACGCTCCTTGAATAACCTTGAGTTTTCCCTGTGTTTGAAGGTACATTTCACCGAATACCGTGTAACGAAGACCCACGGAAAAATGACCCATCCGCAGGGGGAGTTTTTTGTCTCTCTGCAAAAACAGACTGTTTTTTGAGTGAGCTTGATATTTATGTTAAAGTTAAGTAGTCAAAGATAAAATAAAAAAACTCATGAGAAATTCGGATTAGAATATACCGGAGTAATACTATGTCTATCACCCTGAGACAGCTTGAAATTTTTATAGCCGTAGCCGAAACGGCACAGGTCACAAAGGCAAGCAGAAAACTCTATGTTACCCAGTCAGCAGTCAGTATGGCTCTGGCCGAGTTGGAAAATCAACTCGGGGGATCCCTTTTTGACAGGCGTGGCAGAAGTCTCCTGCTCAACGCCAGGGGACGGTTCTTGTTACCCCATGCAAAGAACGTTACCGCACAGGTCACCAACATCGAGACCATAATGTCAGAGACCAACGACAGGCTCACAGGGACAATCACTGTGGTTGCCAGTACGACCCTCGGCAACTACATTCTTCCCTATTTGATCGGCGCTTTTCAGCGGGTTCATCCCAACGTCCGAATAAACCTTATGGTTTGCAACACACCAAAGGCAGAGAAACGGGTCTTTGAAAAAAAAGCAGAAATTGGCTTTGTCGAAGGCCCTCTCTCAGACAACAGTGAGATTGAGTGGGAGAAATGGTTTGAGGATGAGCTGGTTGTTCTTTGTGGCCCATCTGATCCACTGGCACATAACCAAGTTTTTGACGTTACCCGGGATATAAAAGGCAAGAAATGGATTATGCGGGAAAAAGGCTCCGGCACCTACGCAAGTATATGTCAACGGTTTGGCAAGTATATGGACGAGATTGACGTGGTTATGGAGATGGGACACCCGGAAGCCGTAAAAAGGGGCGTTGAATCGGGGGTTGGCATCACCTGTCTGTCTTCGCTGAGTATGTGCAGAGAAGTGGAGCATGGCTGGCTGAAAAGTCTCAAAATCAAGGGGCTGGATACCAAGAGACAATTAAAGATTGTCCGTCGAAAAGATCTTGATACAGGCGAGGCCTTAAAGGAGTTCCTTGTCTTTTGCGATGTAATGAAGATTGACGAAGACAATATGGGATATCTGTCATCACCCTGGAAACTGCAGTCACTGCTTGCCCGTCATTCTGCCTTGAAAAAATAACATCTTGCAGCCTTGTCAGCGACAACTGTTTTTTCAAGGCCATACAAAAACTGCAAAACATCCGGGAAAAGGCTACAAAAGAGGATCATCGTAGTACACCTGAACCAATGTCAAACCATGGGCAGGTGCCGTCCAGCCAGCCTGTTTCCTGTCTTTTGCCTCGAGTATTTGAGAAAAATTCTCAGCCGACAGCTTGCCCTGGCCTGCCTGCAAAAGGGTCCCCACAATATTTCGCACCATATTCTTCAGAAAACCATCCCCAACAAGCTCAAGGCTTACTCGGGCAGGGGGATCTTCGAACAGTTTTGCGCTATAGATGGTGCGCACGGCACCTCTGCCGGTCTGGCAGTTCTTATCCCTGGTTCCGCTGTTTTCGAACGATGAAAAATCATGACAGCCAATAAGATACGGCAGACAGCTGCGAATCTTTTCAATGTTTAATTCCTGTTTGACGTGATAGGCGTACAACCGCTCCATCGGGGGTTGGATTTGCCCATTGTATAGACAGTAGCGATACCTTTTCGCCTTTGCCGAAAACCGGGCATGAAAACGCTGATCGGTCTCCTTTGCTTCCAGAATACGGATCGAAGAGGGGAGCATAGAGTTTAAACCAGAGACAAAGTTGTGACAGGCTATCGAGGAGTAACAGGAAAAATGCGCAACCATCGCCAGGGCGTGTACACCGGCGTCGGTCCTGCCTGCACCGTGAAGACAAACCTCTTCGTTGGTCATCGTGCTGAGACAGATCTCTATCTCTTCCTGTATGCTTGGCGCATTGCGCTGTCTCTGCCAACCTTTGTACGCTGTGCCATCGTAGCTGACGACAAGCGCAATGCGGCGTTTTTGCGACTCCACCCTCACCCCGATTACGGAAACACGGGTGCCATACCAAGCCCCGCTTCTTCAGCGAAGCCGCACATAAGGTTCATGTTCTGTACGGCCTGGCCGGCAGCACCCTTCATGATATTGTCAATGGCCGACATCACGATAATACGCCCTGAAAACGGATCAATTTTTACACCGATATCACAGTAGTTGGAGCCTCGAACGTATTGCGTTGCCGGAAGCCTCCCCTCCTCGAGCAGTCGAACAAAGGTTTCATTTCCGTAAAAATCTCTGTAGAGTTCTGCTACTTCGCCCTCGGTACATTCCCGTTTGAGATCGGCGTATATAGTACTCAGAATCCCCCTGGCTATAGGCAGTAAATGCGGGGTAAAGGAAAGATGTACCTCCTCGTGGGCAAGAACAGAGAGTTCTTGCTCAATCTCCGGGATATGTCGATGGACTCGACCGACCTTGTAGGGTCTGAAACCATCATGGACTTCACAGAACAAGGTTCCCGTCTGGGCTGCCCTGCCGGCCCCAGTGGTTCCCGATTTTGAGTCGGCAATAATCGTCTTCACCTGAAGACAATCAGCCTCCAGAAGCGGGGCCAACCCGAGAATGATAGAGGTTGGATAACAGCCGGGATTGGCAAGCAGGTAGGCTGTTTTTATCGACTCTCTGTAGAGTTCCGGCAGACCGTACACAGCCTTTTCCAGTAAATCTCCAGCACTATGCGGCTGATACCACTTCTCGTAGACAGCCTTGTCACGGATTCTGAAATCAGCAGACAGGTCAACAACCCTTTTCCCGGCAGCGAGAAGGTCCGGGACAATGTCCATCGCCGTTTTATGTGGAACTGCAGTAAAGAAGAAATCAGCCCTGTCTACGAGTTCATCGACAGAGAGATTTTCACAGACAACATCGGTTTTTCCGTGCAGACTCGGGAAGACCTCAGCCAACGGCTTACCAGCGTACTGTCGTGAGGTGGCAACGCACAGATCGACCATCTCGTGGTTGGATAAAATCCTGGCAAGCTCAGCCCCGGTATAGCCAGAAGCTCCTACAATCCCAACTTTTAGCATGCTCTTTCTCCTTTGTAAAAACCGATATGCCAAAAAACAAAAAAAGGGGAACGACAGACAACACTGCCGCTCCCCTCTTCGAGAAACACGCCGCGCAGGATCTGCACGGTGACAAAGCCCAATGAGCCCGTAAGGCTAACGCTTAGAGAATTGAAATTTCGCGCGCGCACCTTTTTGCCCATATTTCTTTCTCTCCTTCATACGCGGGTCACGGGTAAGAAGGCCTGACTGCTTGAGCGGCAATCTGTTTTCCGGATCACTCTCCAGGAGAGCCCGCGAAATTCCGTGGGACAAGGCATCGACCTGGGCAGACTTTCCACCGCCCTTCAACGTGGCAATAACGTCAAACTGCTCGGAGGTCTCTGTTACCTGAAAGGGCTTGGTTATCTTATAACTTTTAAAGATCTGACCGAAATAGGCATCGGCATCCATCTTGTTCACCGTCACCTTGCCCGTTCCCGGGGTAAGCCAGACCCTGGCAACAGCATTTTTTCTCTTCCCTGTAGCGTAAAAGCGGTCCTGATTCATTCCATAATCTCCAAGAGTTAGATATCGAGTTTACTTGGTTGCTGAGCTTCATGACGGTGGTTCGGGCCAGCGTATACCTTGAGTTTTTTGAGTTGTGCCCGTCCAAGCTTATTTTTCGGAAGCATGCCCTTAACAGCTTTTATGATGACATCTTCAGGATGCCTGGCAAGCAGTTCCCGCGCCGAGGTCTCCTTGATACCACCAGGATATCCCGTGTGCCGATAATACTTTTTGTCATCATATTTTTTACCAGTCAGCACGATCTTCTCTGCATTGGTAACAATAACAAAATCCCCGTTATCAATAAACGAAGAAAAAGTAGGCTTATGCTTTCCCCGGAGCCTGTTTGCCACCTCGGTCGCCAGACGACCCAGCACCTTATTCTCTGCATCGACCAGATACCATTTTTTCTCTATCTCATTGACTGGGGCAAGATATGTCTTCATCGGAACCTCAATGGATAAAACAGTTAATAAAAAAAGGCCCGAACAAAGTCGAACCTTTTACAATTCTAAAGTGGAGCGGGAAACGAGATTCGAACTCGCGACGTCAACCTTGGCAAGGTTGCACTCTACCACTGAGTTATTCCCGCTCATTCTTGCTCTTTTACGAACTAAAACGGAATATCTATACAAATTTTTCATTCGACTGTCAACGAAAAAGAAAAGCACCCTGGTTTTTATACCGACAGTCTCCTCTTTGACCAGACAGGTTTTCCCTTGTCGTCAGTTCCGTACTTGCTGTTTGATATTGTACTATCGTGTATTTAATGGTAAGGAGTTTTTATACCCTCTTTGTCGTCAGAGGACAGCTGATTTTCCGTTTTTGCGGACGGAGAACTGCCTTTTTTGCCGGGGAACGCCCGAAAAAAGATTTCTACCCATCTGTAAAGAAATAAAAGAATGAGAAAAAGTCAAATTACACGGACAACATCGGAGACGGATATCAGCCTGGTCTTTACCCTGGATGGTTCAGGCCAACACCAGATCGCAACTGGCGTTCCTTTTCTGGACCATATGCTGACCCTTTTTGCCGTACACGGTTTTTTTGACCTGGAGCTGCAGGCAAAAGGAGATATTGAAGTTGACGATCATCACACCGTTGAAGATATTGGTATCTGTCTTGGTCAGTCAATTGCTCAGGCATTAGGAGGCAAGCAAGGTATTTCCCGCTATGGCAGCTGTTACCTGCCCATGGACGAGACCCTTGTCAGAGTTGTTCTGGATCTCTCTAACCGCCCTTTTTTGCATTACGCTGTCCGGGTAAGCGAACAAAAATTGGGAAACTTTGACACATTGCTTGTCAAGGAGTTTTTTCGGGCAATGGCCCAACATGCCGGGATAACCCTTCATATCGATCTTCTGCACGGAGAAAACGGGCACCATATCATCGAAGCTGTGTTCAAAGGTTTTGCTCGAGCCTTGAACGAGGCCTGCGGCAGAATCGGTATCGAGGGGACCCTGTCATCAAAAGGGCTTCTCTGACGACCTGACTCTCACCGGAAAAGGCTCCAAAGCCCCGAGGAAGAAAAGGTGTCCGAACTCTCATTGCGGGAGATGTACAGATTCAACAACCACAAATCGGCAAGACGGCCATAAGACTACGAGGTGATCTTATGAAAGACATACAGAGAAAACTGTCGGGCTTTTCGCTTGTATTAATGCTGGTTCTCACATCTTGCTCTTCTGCTCCAGTCAACACCCAAGAGACACAACCGGAGCTTCGCTCGCTCAACTGTATTGCGGTATTGCCTGCCGTAACATCAGCGGTAAAAGATGACACACTTCGTTACAACCAGGCCCGGACGCTTGAGCGAGGTGCATCACAGGCCACTGTTTTACTGTTAAAAAAACTCTCAGGCAATTCAAAAGTACGGCTTGTGAACGTGGTAGAGATGGCGTCTTTTGCAGAAAACCCCCGGCGTGGGGAGATCGGCATCCTGAGCACCATTGGAGAGGCGGTAAACTGTGACGGAATCCTGAGTACAACGATACGTACGTACAAGCAGAGACAAGGAACAAAGATGGCTGTAGAATCACCGGCCTCTGTTGATTTTACGATGGTACTTCGAGAAGTTCCAACAGGACATATCCTCTGGTCGAGCGAATTTCGTGAGACCCAACAGCCGCTGCTCGATAATCTGTTCTCCTTCGGCAAACAACAGACAAAAGGCATCTATTGGTTAACGGCCGAAGAACTTCTTCAACAGGGGATTGAGAATCGGCTTGACAACTGTCCTTACCTTGTCACCCCCTGAACCGGGAGCAACCGGCCAGGATCAAGCCTTAACGCAAACAGCCGAAACAAAAAACAGTATATCTCTGCCCTCCGACAATCCAAGTGGACATTCACTTTCCGGCAAAAATCAACAAAAAGATTGGCAGGGCGCTACACGATTTTTCGATGCTCCAGGATGGTGACCGGGTTCTGGTTGCAGTCTCCGGTGGAGTTGACAGCCTGGTTCTTGCCTGCGTTCTGCAAACCTGGCAGGCAAAAGCCCCTCTTTCCTATACCTGCAGGGCCGTACATATCGATAATGGTTTCTGGGAAGATCAGGATAACGGGCACCCTCTACAGGATATCTGCGAACAGCTCAAACAGCATCGAATAGATCTGCAGATAGAGTCGTGGAACGTTTCGGAGAGCAGACCTGAAAGCTGTTATCTCTGTGCCAAAGACAGAAGAAACCGCCTCTTTGAGATAGCACGGGACAGAGGGTACAACAAAATCGCTTTCGGGCATCACAAGGACGACCTCATAGAGACCTTTATGCTCAATACTCTCTACAGCGGTAATATCTCGACCATGCTGCCCAAGCAGGAACTCTTTAACGGCGGGCTGAGCCTTATTCGGCCTATGGCCTACCTGGAAAAAGAAGATATTTCTCAACTGGCCGCATTTTTTTCTCTGTCGCCAAAGGCGAACTCCTGTCCCTACTCAACAACAACAAAGAGGCAGCAGGTCAGAGAGATTCTCGCTGATATCGACCAAAGAATACCGGGTGCAAGAAACTCGATATTTGCAGCACTCTCGAATATCCGCACCGAATACCTTCTGAAGAAAAGGGTGAGAAAAAAGGTGCGGACCCGTCCTTAATCTCCGAGAGTATGCTCGACATATTACGTTTGCAACAGGCCCTTGATACGGAAATCTCAAAATTTACTTGTTATTCTTGTGAATTACTCTTGCAAGGATAGAAATGCGCGTGGTACCGTAGTCGACCGATAACCGAGGCAATCGCAGTATCATGGAAAACAGGCAACAGAGGTTTGCCCGCGGGCAAAAGTGAAGATGGGCAGTATTATAGCAGTTATCCTGGGCGGAGGTTTTGGGGCACTCGTTCGTTATGGTTTTAATGTTGGCGTAGAGCGCTCCATTGCCCCAAACTATCCCCTGGCAACCCTGGCGGTAAACCTTCTCGGTTGTCTTATCATCGGCTTTTGCTGGGCTTGTTTCGAGAGAATTCACATAACCCATACCTTCCGCATCTTCCTGTTTACCGGCTTTTTTGGCGGCTTTACGACCTTTTCTGCCTACGCAAGAGAGGGCGCTGAGCTCCTCAGCTCTGGCGAGGTTTTTCAAGGCTTGTCGTATATCCTTGTCAGTAATATTGCAGGAATACTGATGGTTTTTTTCGGGATATACCTGTGCAATCTTTTTTTTCGTTTTATCCGCGTGTAAGGAACCGCCGTGAATCTACTGAACCGCTATCTTTTCCAACAGTATATCAAATTTTTTCTCACCATCAGCGGAGCCTTCGTTGCCCTGTATCTGCTGGTCGATTTTCTGGAAAAATATGATAATTTCAGAAATGCGGGGCAGTCCCTGTTTGCGGCCTTGAAATATTTCGCGCTTGTCATCCCCTTCATTTTTGACCAGCTTGGGCCTATTTTTATTCTACTCACAGGTGTCGTCACCCTTGGAATAGCCAGCCACACGAACGAACTTACAGCCCTCAAGGCCGGGGGGGTTCCTCTCTATCTGGTCATCCGCCCCCTTATCTACAGCTCACTGATTTTTACAGCCTTTTTCCTTTTTGCCGCAGAATTCATACTCCCTGCCACAATCGCTCAAACCAACAAAATATGGAACGAAGATGTCAGAGGCAAGGTGATGCTCGGAATAATGCGTAGCAACCGTTATTATTACAAGGGGAAAGATGGTTTTTATTCGTTCAACAGGCCCAATACGGAGAAATACGTTTTCCAGAATTTTTCTTTTTCTCAGTGGGATAAAAACCATAACATACAGACCCTTACCACTGCAAAATCAGCAACCTGGAACGACTCTGCCCATAAATGGGTCCTGGAAAATGGGCAGATTCAACGCGTGAATAAAACCGGGGACTATGATGTTACAAACTTTTCACAGCTGGAAACCACATTTCCCGAACAACCGCAGGATTTTCTTGTTTCCACCGACAAGATTGCAGAACTCTCTTTAACCAGTCTTATCAGAGAAATGAACACCACCGATATTGAGCGGGAAAAATATGAAATCTGGACAACATTTCTTGGTAGAATCTCTTACCTGACGCTCGGGGTACCACTCCTGTTACTTGGTCTGCCAACACTTCTGTACTCGTACCGTAAATGGGGCAGAGACCTCTCTATAGCCGTACCTATAAGCTGTGGCCTTGCCTTTCTCGCCTGGGGGGTCTGGCAGACCCTGCAGTCTCTGGCCTTTACCGGCTACATCTCTCCGTTGCTGGCGGCTGGCAGTCTGCACCTCGCCCTCACTCTTATTGGAATCTTTTTCCTGATTAAAAACGACCGATAAGTCTTCAGATTTCTTTTCGAAAGACGTAACACACGAACGTCCGACCGTATCTCTTTGGGCAGGTTATATTGAAAAAAGCACCAAATTCGAGTCTTTGAAAAAATTCCCGGTCTGTTTATCTTCATCGAGAAAATAAATCTTTTCAGTGGCATCGGCTATATATTTGCTCTGCTCTCTGTGGCGGCTAACCCGGATATTTCATCAGTTCAGGCGGTGTCAGGTTCGAAGTTTTTTGCATTAGGTAAGAGTAAACTCTATGTACTGCAAAAATACGTAAAGAAGATGGTGCCGCATGGACTGAGCTTTGGTGAACACTTTGGATATTGTAAAACTGTAATGTTCTTCGTGTAGTATATTGAAATATTGGCAATTTTTAAAAATTTGACACAATGTTCATGAAATATCCGGGCTAAAAATCTTCTATCTGTCGACAACGTTCTATAATACGGTCAATGGTCGCGGAACTGTTTTTTACACTGCGCACCATTGACAGGAGTTCGCTTAAGGTCGGATCATCTTCTTCCAGATGTTTTTGCGCCTCGTGTACCAGGGCGACACCATCGGCGAGATATTGTTTGACCTCGGCCGCCAGTTTTTTGCGTTTTTCGTGTTTCTGTTGTTCTTCAAGCAGCAGCGGAACGATCCGTTCGATGGAAAATTCTACGAGGGCATCGCGCGGAGTGTCGTATTGTAGAGAAATCTGCTCGAGGGTTTCAAGCGTCTTTCTTGAAATAACATAGGTTTTGGCCACTCTGGTCTGTCTTTCTCCAAAATCCTCAAACTCTCTGGCAATACGCTGCAGACTGCCAGCATCCTCCATCAGATGGTCAAAAAGAGACTTCTGTTTTATTCCCAATTGTGTGGCAAGCAGACTCAAGGCCCAGATAGAACGTTCTGACAGTCTGAATGTTGTGCGTACAGACTGCCTTCCCCGTAAATCTGCAGCAGAGGTCTTAATAACTCCCAGCTGTATCACCGCATTTTTCGTACGCATACCCGCCCCGCCTGTATTACTTTTTTATTTTTTTATGTTTAGTAATATTTTTATTATTGACTTGCGCGTTAATGGTATTACATTTTTGATCACAAAGCAACACGGGAAAGAAAAAACCACTGAAGGTTACCCGAGAAGATACACACAAAGACAGAAGGAGAATGCTATGAACCTCGTACGTTACAATCCAAATCACAAGATTGGCCGCACAAACCAGAATTTTTCTGATCTTTTTGACGATTTCTTTACGAATTTCTACCACCCCTTTGCCGCCGCTGACCTCACCGAGAGACAGATTGCCGAGTGGGGAATGAAGGTGGATATCTACGCAAAGGATGACAAGATCATCATCGAAGCGGAGATGGCCGGAGTGGAAAAGGAGAATATCAGGGTCGATGTTCAAGGAAAGGTGCTCACCCTTGGTGGAGAGAGGAAATTTGAGGAAGAGGTCAAAGAAGAAAACAGATACCGGAGAGAGAGGGGATACGGCTTTTTTGAGCGCAAGTTCACCCTTCCCTTCGAGGCCGACAGCGATAAGGTCGAGGCGCGTCTGGCAAACGGAGTATTAACTCTGGAGATCGCCAAACCGGAAAAACAGGTCGCAAAAAAGATCGCAATTAACTAAAAAGGCTGCCATATACCAACAAGATTGTCGAGATGGCAGTAATCTTCATCCAGTATACTCATAGATGGCGGGCGACAACTCTTGGTTGCCGCCCGCTTTTTTGCAAGAGACAAGAAACGGGCATTGCCGAAAAAAGATACTTTGACGAGGCTGGAGAGAAAGGCAAAAAGGGCGAGCTCTGCATCTCTCCAACTATCGCGCAATCAGCCTAAAAAAACATTTTGCCGCATCGACTCCCGATAACATCCGACGATAACAATGGTTATGCAACAGAGCGTAAAAAATATCTTTTTCCTGCATGGACTTGACTCATCAGGCAACGGAACCAAGGGAAGATTTTTTGCCAAACATTTCCCAGAGATCCACCGCCCCGATTTTACCGGGAATCTGGAAAAACGACTTGCCCAGCTCGACGCTCTTTGCAAGGCAAAAAACCAGCTTATTCTGACGGGGTCAAGCTTTGGCGGTCTTATGGCCTGCCGTTATGCCTTAACCCACGGCCCCCAAGTCGCCCGGCTTATACTTCTGGCTCCGGCACTGAATTTTGAAGGGTACCGGCCTCCAGAACATCCGCTTTCAATCCCCACCTTGCTCGTTATCGGCACAAAAGATACAGTAACGCCCATTGACCCGGTGGTGGCGCTCGCCGAGGCAACATTTTCAGAGAGTATCGTCTGGACGGTCGACGACGACCATCTGCTCCACAACACCTTCGAGCGACTCGACTGGCAGGGGCTCTTTGATACCGACACCGATCTTGCAACGATCAGGCCACCCGATGGCACCCGACGAGAGATCTCCAGCCGTTCGCAATGATTGCCGATGCCTGTTGCAGCAAAGTGGTCGGCCGAAAAGCTCTCCAGGAGTTGCCGCCTTTTAGTTTGCCGCCATCAATGCTTTTCTGTAATGGTTCAGGGTTGTTATGGCTTCTGCAATATTTTCTGAAGAGATCTGCAGAGCAAAGGTATAGTCACGCATACTCATCGCATATCTCTTGTCGTAATACTCGACAAGGAGGATATGCACCAGCTCGTTGAGCTGGTCCTTTTGCAGCAAATCACACATCTTTTCCACCAGGACCCTGCCCAGTTTCTGTTTCAGAGAAAGGAGGATCGCCTCTATTTCGCCGCGCTGCCGTTCATCTTTTATCGGATAGTCTTCAACAATTCTGGATATTCGCGTTTGCAGGCTGCAGTCGATATTGACCAAAACGGCCTCTTTCATTGATCGGGCAAAAGCCGTGGGGATATAGACCCTGCCAATTTTTCGGCTCTCTCCTTCAACAAAAAAGGGTTCGTCGCCGATTGCCAGAGCTGCCTCATGGAGCCTGGTTTCAAAGGTACACTGGGTACTCGGCTTCCTGTCCAGCCCGCCAAAGAGAGAACTGCGGTGCTGTGCCAACTCTTCCAGATCTATGCTCTCTTTCAGGCCTTGGATGATCCTTGTCTTCCCGACTCCTGTATAGCCATGCAGAACGATCAGCCTGGGGCGGAAGTGGGCAAGGAAATCGAGAACCTCCTGACGATAGCTCTTATATCCACCCTCTATCTGCAAGGCAGAATAACCTTTGAGACGCAGCAGGTTGACAACAGAACGTGAACGCATCCCACCGCGGGCGCAGTAGATGGCGATGGTCCTGTTTTTATACGGCTCAAAATCGAGTAACAGCCCTTCCAGCTTTGGCGCAACACAGGCAAAACCCTGCTCTATGGCCCTGGTTTGCCCGCCATGCTTGTAAATGGTGCCGATATGCGCCCGCTCATCGCTGTCAAAAAGCTCAATATTGATTGCGCCGGGAAGAGCACCTCGGTGAAACTCGGCGGCCGATCTGACATCGACAAGCAAATAGCCACTGTCCAGCGCCTCTCTGTAAGCAACTACCATTTCGCTTTCCCGAAGGATCTCTCGTTGTAAGAGAGCGTCTTGCATATCGTATCCTCCCTACACCATCCCACATCCAGCTGGTATTCGACAGACGCCAACCTGGACAACAAAAATTGTCGCGGAGCAAACAATCCCTCACGCAACGGAACTCTGGCCAGCCATGCTGGTTGCGAGTAATCGTTTCCACAAAAAATCAGAAGGCGTTTTGTTCAAACCTCTGCCAAAAAAAATCAACTCCCCGTTCCTCGACCATATTCAGGGCATCGGGAAAGGCCTGACATTCAACGGCAAAGACCTTTGCCGCTATTGTCTCTGGGTCATCCTCATAATCAAGCTCCAGACAGCGCTGCAGGATGATGGGGCCTTCGTCGTAATCGCCGTTGGCAAAATGTACAGTGCAGCCGGTTACGGTACAGCCCCTTTTTTGTACCGCCGAATGCACATGATGCCCGTAAAACCCCTTACCGCAAAAGGCGGGGATCAGAGAGGGGTGGATATTGATCACCCGGCGTTCAAAGGCCTTTTTCGGGACAAACAGCTTCAGGTAGCCTGCCAGACAGACGATATCCACCGAATACTCTGAGAGTATGCCGTTGATCGTCGCATTATCTGTGGCAAAAAACGACGGATAACCATATTTCCGGGCCTTTTCCAGGCCCAGGGCGTCTGCGACATTGGAGACGACCACCTCGACTTGTGCCCGCAAGGAACCCTTTTCGCTGCATTCGTGAAAATTATCCAGGGTGCGTCCGCTGCCAGAGAGTAATACGGCTAATTTCAGCATCTGTCATACTCCCGAGTTGTCTGATTCGATATCCACCCCTGCAAGCCATGAGGAAATAGCCGTGTCGTAGGCTGCGGTCAGGGCGTATACCTTTTTCATCAGATAGAATCGTGTCGCCAGCTGCGTATTGCCGCTGGCCCGAATCTCATCGATAACCTGTGGATAGTCGGCGGGGTCGACGATCACCGTGACATCTCGAAAATTTTTGGCCGCGGCCCGTAACAGCGTTGGACCACCAATATCTATATGTTCAATGGCCTCTTCAAGACTGCAATCGGCTCTGGCCACTGTTTCGGCAAAGGCGTAGAGATTAACGACGATGATATCGATATTATGCAGGTCATTCTCCGCACATTGCCGTTGATGGTCTTCGTTGTCCCGCTGGTTGAGAATTCCGCCATGAACCTTCGGGTGCAGGGTCTTGACCCGACCGTTGAGAATCTCAGGAAAACCAGTAAAATCAGAGACATCCTTGACTGCAAGCCCCGCCTCTCGCAGCTTGTTGGCCGTTCCCCCGGTTGAGAGTAGTTCGATCCCCAAAGAGGCAAGTTCGCTTGCAAAATTTTCGATACCGGTTTTATCCGTCAAACTGATTAACGCCCTTTCTACCTTTGCCATCTTCGTCTCCTATTGGTTTTTTCTGGTAAATGAGATAATTTTTCTCCGGTCCCGCTTGGATGGCCTCTGTCCCGGAGCCGAATAGCCGGCATTTGCCATACGTCGAAGCTCCTGCTGTTCCTTGCGCCTGGCAATACTCTCTTCCGATTCAAGATACAGGCCCTGGGCCTCTTTTGCCGGCCTGCGATATTTAGAGAGTCCCAGCACTGTAACATGAAAGACAGAGACACCGATAGTGATAACCAGCTGATCACCAACAGAGAGCGGGCGGGCGGCCTTTACCCGAGCACCGTTGAGGTATACCTTGCCGCCATTGGCGGCCTTGGCGGCAAGGGCTCTTGTCTTAAAAAACCTGGCGGCCCAAAGCCATTTATCAAGACGGACCGACAGCTCTGCGTTGTCCATATCAGTCGTTCCTCGAAACTGAAGCGGCCATAGGTGATTGTTTTCGTAAACCGAAACACAGTGTGCGCAAAGAAACGTTCTCTTTCGTATTTCTACAATATTCTTGTTTCAGATGCCCTCAAAAGAGAGTAACCTGTAAAAGAGCAACATGCCACTCTACTTGCTCTGCGAAACAAAGAAGCCTTTACGATACCACAAAAAACGACCGGAACAAGGAAGCTATGTATAGACAGGCCATTGGCATACAAGATTTTAAGATACCCATTCGCATCAGAGAAAAGGAGGGGCGGCTGCAAAATACAATCGCGACCATCTCGATGCAGGCCACCCTGCCCAGCACCAATACAAAAGACTGGGCGGCAATCTTTACCCAGGTCACCCACAAGTATCTTGACATCGTCTCGGTGGAGAGTTTTGCCACAATACTCTCCCAGCTCTCAACAGAACTCGATGCGGCACGCCTCGAGCTTGAGGTGGATTTTCCGTATTTTCTTGTAAAACGAGCCCCTGTAAGTGAAGAACCCGGTCTTATGGAGTACCACTGCTCCTTTTCTGGTGGTATCGGGGAAAAAGAGGATTTTATGCTTTCCGTTTGTGTTCCTGTTACCACCTTATGCCCCTGCTCCAAAGAGATCAGCGAGGCCGGAGCCCACAACCAGCGCAGCAAGGTGAAGCTCAGCGTGACCTGCAAGAAAACAATATGGCTGGAAGACCTTATTACGCTCGTCGAACAGTCAGGATCCTGCGAGGTCTATTCGCTGCTCAAGCGTCCAGATGAGAAATACGTTACAGAAAAGGCCTACAATAACCCTATGTTTGTCGAAGACGTTGTCAGAAAGCTGGCCCTGCTTGCCCTTGACCATCCAGATATTGGCTGGTTTTCGGCAAGTGTTGAGAGCTACGAGTCAATTCATAAACACAACGCCTATGCCTATGTAGACAGCGATAAGATTCGTTAACCGGTACACCGTTGAGCTCACCGGCGAGGGGCCCGAGGCCGGTGAAACATTCAGTGAAAACGACCGCCGGAGCAGCTGGTCTCTTTTTTGCCATCCAGCATCCTTCGCAAGGTCTCCCATTCACGGACAGCGGCTTTACGCTCAACGGCAAGTTTGTCTTTTTCTGAGAGCTCGCAGGCTGCAAGCTGTTTTTCCAGGGTATCGACCTTTTGTCTGGCCTTATAGAGTTCAATTGCGAGTAAACGTATTGACATCTTCTCTCTCCTCGTCGAACATTGCTTATCAGAAGTTCGATAAAATACTCATGAAAATCTCGACTAAACGGACCTATCCGAATCAGCCGTATGTCCGGCAAGCATTTCATTTTTTTCGATCGCCGCCTTTATCACCCGGAAAATGGTGCGGTAATGGTTGTGCTGCCGGGTTCTGACAAACTGATAGACAGCCCGCCGCAGTTCGCCTTCGTCCATATGATACCTCTGGACCAGGTCTTCAAGGGCTGCTGCCGGCCAGTCCGTCTCCCATGCAAGCCGCTGCTGTCGACAGCGTTCAGCATCTTCAATTGCTTCACTGACGAGCAGGTCGCGAAGCCGTTCCGCCTCATGCTGCAGATTGTTTTCTTTGAGTTTTGAGCCTTTGCGAACAGCGAGAAAGGATAAGACCTCTTCCGCAGACTCTTCGCGCAGCAGTTTGGTTACATATTTTATCTGCCTGTTCCGGGCGCCACCCTTCACACTGCGACAGCGGAGGATCTCTTGTTTCAAGTCGGCGCTTACAGGGAGCCTTTTCAGCTCACTGTCTGAGAGCTGCGCCAGCTCTGAGGCGGCCTTTTCTTCTCTTTTGCAGCGTCTCTTCAACTCGGATTTACTGATTTTCCCGGCCATGTTTGTTTGAGGTTCCCGGTTTTTTTCTTCGTTATGACTGACAGGCTATTTGGTCCAGCCTTGCTGGTTTATCTACAACCCGCTGCGGAGACGGGAGGCGTATATCCCGAAGCTCTACATTTCTTTCTTCGTTATGACTTACAGGCTATTTGTCCAGCCTTGCTGGTTTATCTACAACCCGCTGCGGAGACGGGAGGCATATATCCCGAAGCTCTACATTTTTTTCTTCGTTATGACTTACAGGCTGTTTGGTCCAGCCTTGCTGATTTATCTACAACCCGCTGCGGAGACGGAAGGCATATATCCCGAAGCTCTACATTTTTTTCTTCGTTATGACTTACAGGCTGTTTGGTCCAGCCTTGCTGGTTAACAGGGATGGTTCATAATCCGATGGCGGTGTCAGCCCAAGCAGCGTACAAAGGGTTGCGGCAACGTTGGCAAGACCGGGATTTTCAACTCCAGAGAGGGTATAGGTATTGACCTTGCTGTAGTCGACAACCACAAAGGGGACCGGGTTCAGGGTATGAGCTACCATCGGAACTCTCTGGCCATTTTTCTCTGTCCATAGACAGTCGGCATTACCGTGGTCAGCGGTTATAACGAGAACCCCGCCAACCTGCTTGAGGGCCTTTTCGATCCGGCCAAGACAGATATCAACGGTCTCCACCGCCACCCTGACGGCGGCAACCTTCCCGGTATGACCGACCATATCGCCATTGGCAAAATTGAGCCGAATGAAGTCATAAGAGCCCGATTGTACGGCGGCAATAACCTTGTCTGTAATTTCACCTGCCTTCATCCACGGCTTCAAATCAAAGGTGATCGTATCAGAGGGGATTTCGACATAGGTCTCCAGTTGAGGATCTATATACCCGGATTTGTTTCCATTCCAGAAATAGGTCACATGCCCGTATTTTTGGGTCTCAGAGATGGCATAGGTGGAGATGCCGCTGGCACAAAAATACTCTCCAAGGGTTCTGTCGATCGCCGGCGGCTGGACCAGATACCTTTGGGGGATAGCCAGATCACCATCGTACTGCATCATGCCCGCATAAAAGACCTCCGGCACTCGTACCCGCTCAAACTCGGTAAAGTCAGGTTCTTCAAAGGCCCTGGAGATTTCGATGGCCCTGTCCCCGCGAAAGTTGAAAAAAACCACCCCATCGCCATCTTCAATGGTACCGACGGGGCTGCCAGCATCATCGACAATAACAAAACTGTCCATATACTGGTCAGTAAGTTCAGGATCTTCATCGTAATAGGTGGAAACCGCCTCACTTGCCGTGGCAAAGGGCCTGCCAATTCCGAGGACATGCGCCTTCCAGCCCCTTTCTACAATATCCCAGTTGGCATTGTAACGATCCATGGTGGTCAGCATACGTCCCCCACCCGAGGCAATTTGATAGTCAAACGGAGCTGCGAGAGACTGTATCTTTTTTTCGAGCGCGTCGATATAGATAAGGGCACTTTTTTGCTCGACATCCCGTCCGTCAAGAAGGATATGGAAGCGGACCCTGACAATTGTTTCGGCGACACATTGATCAATGAGCAGAAACAGGTGATCGATATGAGAGTGTACATTGCCGTCGGAAAGCAGGCCAATGAAATGGAGTGTTCCGCCGGCCAGGGCTCTTTGTTTGAGTTCTGCCCACTCCTCTGTCTGAAACACCTTGCCCGAGGCCAGGGCCTCGTTGACCAGCTTGGCGCCCTGTGAAAAGATCCGGCCAGCCCCCAGGGCGTTATGCCCAACCTCTGAGTTGCCCATATCGCTGTCTCCGGGAAGACCGACAGCGGTACCATGGGCCTTGAGCTCTGTTACCAGAGGCGTTTGCATCAGCCGGTCCAGAACCGGCGTAAAGGCCGAATAGACACCATCCCGCTCGTCTTGCGATCCGATACCCACGCCGTCCATGATAACCAGGATCACCGGGCCTTGAGATCTTTTATGCCCCGGGATAGGGGCCAGTCGTGAAACAGTCATTACCGATCCTCTAAAAATAGTAAAAAAAGAGTAGAGATCTTGACTTATTCTATTTTACAGGCAAGATCAAGTGGTATGGTTTTCTCGTGCAGGCTAACCCGGATATTTCATCAGTTCAGGCGGTGTCAGGTTCGAAGTTTTTTGCATTAGGTAAGAGTAAACTCTATGTACTGCAAAAATACTAAAGAAGATGGCGCCGTATGGACTGACCTTTGGTGAACACTTTGGATATTGTAAAACTGTAATATTCTCGATGTAGTATATTGGAATATAAGCAATTTTTAAAAATTTGACACAATGTTCATGAAATATCCGGGCTAAAATGCTAGACAGACCCAGCCTATGGCTCTTTTCAGAATTAGAATATCAAGACACAGGCGATGAATGACCCAACAACGAAGAAGAGGAACCCGCAGATTCTCTGGTGGGGACGCTCTAACCTAAACTATTCAAGAAACAGAATCATCAGACAGCATCTGAAAAGTCTGGGCTATAACCTGACAGACTTCAGGCCGAAGATCTCCAGATTTGCCGGATTGGAGGCAACTCTTCGGGATCTTTGTCGACCCGATTGTATCTGGGTTCCCTGTTTTTGCCATAAGGATATGCCCGGCGCTGCTCTATGGGCTAGAAAAAACGCCTTACCAGTGGTTTTTGACCCCCTGATCAGTGCCTATGACAAGCAGGTATACGAACGCAAAAAATATTCCCCAGAGAGTCATAAGGCCAAAAAACTGCTTCGTTGGGAGCAAAAACTCTTTCAGGCGGCAGACCTGGTAATCGCCGACACAGAAGAACATGCAGCATTTTTTCACGGTACCTTTATCGGCGACCAGCGAAAACCTGCCGTCGTCCCAGTCGGGGCGGAAGAACGTCTCTTTTATCCACAAAGAACGAACCTGCCCCAGGCGCCCTTTACCGTCCTTTTTTATGGCAGTTTCCTCTCTCTGCAGGGGCCACAGACAATCGTTGAGGCTGCACAACACTACCGGGGGCCCAAGATCCTCTGGAAGATGGTTGGAGAAGGTCCCCTGCTCGAGACCTGTCAAAAGATGGCGGCAGGGAACAGAGAGATCCAATTTATTCCTTGGCTGCCATACAAAGAGCTTCCAGATATTATCCGCTCGGCGGATCTTCTTCTGGGCATCTTTGGTGCATCGGCCAAGGCAGGCAGAGTCATCCCCAACAAGGTATATCAGGCCCTTGCCTGCGGAAAGCCTCTGGTGACCAGAAAGGCTCCCGCGTATCCACCGGGTTTTACCGAGAATACCGATCTTGGAATACGCTGGGTTGAGCCGGCAAACCCCAGACAGCTGGCCGCCGTTATAGCAGAACTTGTTTCCACACCCGAAGTGTTACCGGCTATGGCATCCCAGGCCTACAACACCTACAAAGGTTTTTTTTCGACAACAGAGATTCAAAAAAGGCTGGGTCGCGCTGTAGGGTCATTGCAGAAAACCAGATAAACCGGCACGACTGGAACAGATAGCCTGTCGGCCACAACAAGAAATGGAACAAGGAGCTTCGAGAGACACTCTCTGGTCTGCAAATGGTCTTTTGGATACGCGATAAAAGTTGGATCAGATAATCTGCTGGCAAACGTTGAAAAAAGTGGGCTCTGTGACAACCAGGCCGTCGTTTTTCCTCGCCAAGTTGGCGGGCAGAATGTAGAGTAGGCCTGATTCTTCTCTGCTTTTGAGATTTTGTCACTGTCCATGAGGTGGGGTCTGTACAACGGGTTCTTCCGATATCCATGGTCTTATGGAGCAAGCCTTGAGACAACTCAGGCCTTCGGCATCTTCAAACAAAAAGGGGTAACTATGAACACCATCAAAAGAACAGATTTTGTCGCTTCCATCGCAGACAGCCTTCAGTACATCTCCTGCTATCATCCGACAGATTTTGTCAAGGCCGTGTATGCAGCGTATATGAGAGAGAAAAACCAGGCCGCCAGGGATGCAATGGGGCAGATCCTGATAAATTCGAGGATGTGCGCCATCGGCAAACGACCAATCTGTCAGGATACCGGCATTGTTACCGCCTTTATAAAGGTTGGTTCGGGCTGTCAATTTGACACCCAGGAGACCATACAGGAGATGGTAGACGAGGGCGTGCGGCTCGCCTATTCAAACCCAGACAATCCGCTTCGTCTCTCGGTGGTTGCCGATCCGGCAACGGAGAGAAAAAACACCAGGACCAACGCGCCTGCGGTTGTCTACACCGAGATTGTCCCCGGCGACAAGATTGAAGTTCATATCGCAGCAAAAGGTGGTGGCTCAGAGAACAAGAGTAAATGCGTGATGCTCAACCCCAGCGACTCGATAGTCGACTGGGTAAAGAAGACCATCCCGACCATGGGTGCCGGCTGGTGCCCGCCGGGTATCATTGGCATAGGTATTGGGGGCACCGTTGACAAGGCGGTACTGCTGGCCAAGGAATCGCTCATGCAGCCGGTCGATATCGATGAACTCATCGAGCGCGGCCCGGCCGATACGCTCGAAGAGCTGCGGTTGGAGCTGTACAACGCGATTAACAGTCTCGGTATCGGTGCCCAGGGGCTGGGCGGTTTGACCACAGCGGTGGATGTCAAGATCAAAACATATCCAACCCATGCAGCCTCGCTGCCGGTGGCCATGATCCCCAACTGCGCCGCCACCCGGCATACCCACTTTATCTTGGATGGCACAGGGCCGGCCACATTTGCAGCACCGGATATCAATCAATGGCCCGAAATATCTCTTGGCTCCAGTGACGATGTCAAGCGGGTCTCTCTCGACGGTATTACAAAGGATGAAATTGCCACCTGGAAAGCCGGCGAGACCCTGTTGTTAAACGGAAAAATCCTCACAGGCCGGGATGCGGCCCACAAGCGTATCCAGCAACTGCTCGAAGCAGGAAAACCCCTGCCGGACGGTGTTGATTTCAACGGCAGGTTTATCTACTATGTCGGGCCCGTCGACCCGGTCGGCGATGAGGTTGTCGGACCGGCTGGCCCCACGACATCGACCCGTATGGATAAGTATACCGAGATGATGCTCGAAAAAACAGGGCTTGTCGGCATGGTGGGCAAGTCAGAAAGAGGCGATGCAACGATACAGGCCATCAGCGACCATGGCGCGGTCTATTGCATGGCCGTTGGCGGTGCTGCCTACCTGGTCTCCAAGGCCATCAAGAAATCGCGGGTCGTGGCCTTTGCCGATCTAGGTATGGAGGCCATTTACGAATTTGAGGTCGAAGATATGCCGGTTACGGTGGCTGTGGATTCAACAGGGCTGGCGGTACATAAAACCGGACCGGCATTCTGGCAAAAAGAGATCGCCAGAACATCCTGAAATGTGTATTGCGAAGCTTCGGATCTACCACCCCGCGGTTTGAGCGGGGGGAGTTTATTCCTCAAACCAGTACCTGGGCCTGTCTGCGGGCGGGCCCAGCGTTTTTTGGTGCTCCGCTTTAATCACCTCTCTTTTTCCTGCGCAGAATGGTATGTTCTCGGACATTTTCAAGAGCCGGTTGTGTCGTTACAACCAGCATATTGCCAGGATGTGCCTTGTCAACACTATTGCCATCAAGATCTGTAAATCCGACTATCTTCGTGCGAATGCATTCGATGTTCTGTGTTGACATGCACTCAATGGTCTCTCCACAGTGTGTGGTATTACGCATCTCAACCACAAGCCGTGTCCCTGTTTCGTGTACCACAGCAACCGGCTCATAGCCCTGTTCCGCCCTTGAGGTGCGGTAGATCATCTCTGAACTTCCTGGCCTTTCAGCAAAAAAATTCTCGGTCATTCCCCTTGTCCCGATACGGCTGGCCTCTGCAAAAAAACCTTCCGGCAGACATATCTTTTCTGGTTCCAGCCACTCTTCAGCGGGCAGTGTGCGTAAAAAGTCCAGGGCCGTCCGATACAATCTGACAACCGAGCCGACATAAAAAATTGATTTCATCCGCCCTTCAATCTTCAAGGAATTTACCCCGGCGGCGACAAGGAGAGGCAGTTTGTCAAGCAGGCAGAGATCCTTGGAGTTGAAGATATAGGTTCCTCTGTCGTCTTCTTCTACCGGGAAAAACTCTCCGGGACGTTTTTCCTCGACAAGGGAGTAGGAAAACCTGCAGGGGTGGGCACAGCTCCCCTGATTGGCATCGCGTCCCGTTAAGTAGTTGGAGAGCAGACATCTCCCGGAATAGGAGATACACAAGGCTCCATGCACAAAGACCTCAAGTTCGCCGTCAACCTGAGTGCGTATACCCTGTATCTCTGCAAAGGAGAGCTCCCGTGCCAGGTTGAGGCGTTGCACGCCCTGAGACAGCCAGAAGGCAGCCGATTCGGCGTTGGTCACATTGGCCTGCGTCGACAGATGGATGGCAAGCTCCGGTACCAGACTGCGGGCCAGGGCCAGCACTCCGGGGTCGGCAACAATGATTCCGTCAACGCCCCTTGCCGCCAGTTTCGGCAAATATTCGGCAAGGCCTTGCAGATCCTGATTATGGGCAAAGATATTAACCGTCACATAGACCTTGACACCGCGCTTGTGCGCATAATCTATCCCGGCCTGCATCGCCTCCAGAGCAAAATTTCCCGCCTTGGCCCGCAGACTAAAATCCCTGCCACCAAGATACACGGCATCGGCGCCGTAGTGCACGGCTGTTACCAGCTTTTCATAGTTCCCGGCCGGAGCAAGCAGCTCGGGGATGGTTGGAGAAGAGAGATTACTCTGCTGTTCAATCATTGATGGCGGTCTGTTCACTTCTATTGCATTATAGTACGGTTTGAATTATCAGGTGGAGGACAGAGTCCGACGTGGGCACAATGTACCATGGATCGGTCGTCGCTGCCGAGAAGAAAATGGCTGCGAAAGGCTGCCGTCAGCTCTGCGCAGCGGAGCCATCGAGCAAGAAGGCTTGATCGTTTTCAACCGGGAAAAGAACTTTTTTAACAGTCAGGGCAAGAAGATACGATGCGAATAGGGATAGCAATGAGTGGCGGTGTTGATTCGACCGCCTGTGCCTTATTGTTACAGGAACACTACCAGATTCAGGGCTTTTTTATGCGCCTTGCCCAGCCGGACTATGCGGTTCAGCTTGAGAGGGTGCAAAAGATCTCTGCGGCCATTGGTATCAAGCTCAAGACCATAGATCTCCGTTCGGAGTTTCGGCAACGGATCCTCGAATATTTCTCGACCAGTTATTTTCAGTGTCTGACCCCCAACCCCTGCGTCGTCTGCAACAGAGAGGTGAAGTTTGGACTGCTTCTGCAGACAATCCTCGACCAGGGGATGGATAAAATGGCCACGGGACATTACGCACGCATCACCCAGGAAAAAGGCTCCTTCAGCTTGAAAACAGGCTCCGACCAAAAAAAAGATCAGAGCTATTTTCTCTGCCGTCTCAATCAGAAGCAGCTGGCAAAAACGCTCTTTCCTCTTGGTACAATGACCAAGGAAGAGATATACAGCTTTGTTGAAGAAAGGGGCTTTACCCATTTTAGAGGCCAGGAAAGCCAGGACGTCTGCTTTCTTGGCAGGGGAGAGATCAACCATTTTCTTGACAGCCAAAGGAGCGGGCCTCTGGCAGACGGGGATATCATCAAAACCGACGGGACCATCCTCGGCCGCCACAGGGGTCTGTATCGCTACACCATCGGGCAGCGTAAAGGGCTGGGCGTGGCGCATCCCACACCGCTCTATGTGATTCGGCTCGATCCGGCAAACAACCGACTGATCGTCGGAGACAAGTCCGAACTCTTTCGTGACAGAATAGAGGTCAAAGAGCTGCACTGGCTACGCGGCGCTCCAGACAACGACAAGGAGTACACGGTGCGTATCCGTTACAACCACAAGGGAGCAATGGCCAGGGTGACAACAGGCGAGGCCGGCGCCGGGACCCTCGTTTTTCAAGAGGCGCAATCGGCCGTAACACCGGGACAGTTTGCGGTCATCTATGACCACTCAGAGCTCGTTGGCTCGGGTATCATCGTTTAGTTGGAGACAGGTATGCCAAAGGTCTTTATTACCACCCTCGGCTGCAAGGTCAACCAGTTCGAGTCTGCGTCCTTTACAACGGGTTTTGAAGAGGCCGGGCTTCAGGTGGTCGGCAACCAAGAAAAGGCCGATATCGTGGTGATCAACAGCTGTGCAGTAACCGCTGCGGCCGGGGCCCAGTCCAGACAGCTGCTGCGAAAAATGGCCAGAGACAACCCACAGGCAAAGATCATCTTTACCGGCTGTTACGCAGAACTTGCCGCAGACCGGCTATCTGAAGAAGGAGGGCTTGCCGGAAGAGACTTTGCCATTATCGGTAACTCGAAAAAAGACGACCTGGTCAAAACGGCTCTCGGCTCGATTGCAGGAGAAAACAACGCCCTTGGAAAGATTGGAGAGGCGACCAAGATATGCAGCCTGCCGATACAGAGGTTCAACAACCGTGTCAGGGCCTATCTGCGCATACAGGACGGTTGCGAAAGCTATTGCTCTTACTGCATCGTCCCCTATACCCGGGGGCCGAGTCGCTCTCTTCCCCTGCAGGCGGTGCTCAGGCAGGCAGAAATCTTTGCCGCTGCAGGGCACAGGGAAATCGTCCTGACCGGCATCCATATCGGAAACTACGGCAAGGATCTACAGGGCAGAGAGGATCTCCTTACCCTTCTGGACTCGCTCACACGGGCAACACCGCAGGTTGGCTACCGCATCAGTTCTCTTGAACCAACAGAGATAACAGACGGATTGCTCGAGCTGATGGCAGAACGAAAAAACCTCCTGCCTCATCTGCATATTCCGCTGCAAAGCGGCAATGACGAAATTCTGCAAAAGATGAACCGGCGCTACAGCACAGCGACCTACCAACGTATTGTAGAAAAGTGTAATGCCAGGATAGCAGATCTTGCCGTCGGCATCGACATGCTGGCTGGTTTCCCGGGAGAAAGCGAAGACCACTTCAACTCGGCGTTCAACTTTCTACGCGCACTTGAATTCAGTTATCTTCATGTCTTCCCCTACTCGATCCGCCCCGGGACTCCGGCGGCAAAGTTTGCCGGTCAGGTTGAGAAAAGAAAAAAAGAACAGAGGGTTGCCAAATTACGAAAACTGAGCGATGATAAAAGACAGAGTTTCTATAAACGCCAACTGGGGCGGAAGGTTCGTGTACTGGTGGAAACAGGCCCCGACAGCGATGGGCTTCTGAAAGGGTATACCGATAATTATGTTGCCGTGCGTTTTGCAGGCGACCTCTCTCTGAGAGGACAACACGTCCGGGTAAAACTCAGCCATCTGATGAAGGCATACGTTCAAGGAGAATATCTTGGCCCCGATACACGTTGAGATAATTGCCATTGGTGACGAACTGACCTCGGGAAGGATTCTCAATACGACCAGCGCCTTTGCGGCCCGGCATCTCTACGAAGCAGGTTTTGACATTCTTGCAATCAACACGATAGGAGACAGCCCGGAAATTATCGGGGAGACCCTCAAACGAGCACTTTCCCGCGCCGATCTGATCCTGGTTTCCGGCGGACTTGGGGGAACCGATGACGATCTGACCAACGAAGCGGTCTCCAAGGCCCTGAACCGGCCACCCCAGGCAGACCCGGAGATGCTGACCGGTATCAAGAACCGTCTGGAGAAGATAGCCTGGCTTCCCGAAGGAGCCACAGCCCTGGCCCCGCAGACAAAGATCGCGGGTTACCAGATCATCCACGGGAAAACGCCAATCTTTTTTCTTCCCGGTATCCCCAGCCAGATGCACTATCTGCTGGTCGAGGAGGTGCTGCCAAGACTCGCCTCCTGGCACAACAGCCAGACACTGACCACAAAACAGCGGCTCTTTAAGGTCTTCGGACTTTCTGAATCTGAGATTAACCGTTGTATCAATGGCCTTGAGCTCAGCCCCGAGGCCCATATCGGCTATTACCCTGTTTTTCCGGACGTACATCTCAGTCTGACCATCCGCCGGCAGACAATGGATGCTGAGCAGCTCTTTACAACTTCCTCTGCAGCGATACGCGAGGCTCTGGGAAGTTATATCTATGCCACAGATGAAGCGACGATGGAGCAAATCGTGGGCGAGCTTCTCACGGCCGGAAGACAAAACCTGGCTGTTGCTGAATCCTGCACCGGCGGTATGGTTTCCAGCAGGCTGGTCAATGTCCCGGGCAGTTCAAGCTATTTCCCGGGAGGGGTTGTCACTTATGCAAACGACCTGAAAAAGAGGTATCTTGGTATCTCAGACGAGCTGCTTGCTACCTATGGTGCGGTCAGTAAAGAGGCGGCCGTGGCTATGGCTGCAGGAATCCGTGAAAGCACGGCCGCCGATATCGGGCTGGCCATTACCGGGATAGCCGGGCCAACTGGAGGCAGTTCCGAAAAACCGGTTGGTACGGTCTATATCGGCCTTGTAACACAGTCGCAAGAAACGGCCTTTCCTTTTTCTTTTTCCGGCACCCGAAGTCAGATCCGTGAAATAACCGCCCAGACAGCCCTTGATCTGGTCCGCAGGCACTTGCTGAAAAATGGTGATGAATAATCTCTGGCTGAGATGTATGATAAGGGACAGGCGCGGATAAGAGTCCAGGCCAGAGACCGACAATCAGTTTTATCCACGCCGGAGCAGCAGGACAAACGATAAGGATTTAACCACTACTGGAGAAAACAATGGCTTCAACCCCAAGAAAAGATAAAGGCAGCAGCGTGGAAAGCGCCATCAGTCAGATTCAGAGACAGTTCGGTAAAGGCTCGATTATGCGTCTTGGCTCCGCAGAAGCTGAAAATGTACCGGTTATTCCGACCGGGGCCTTGAGTCTTGATATTGCTCTTGGCGTCGGCGGTTTTCCCAAAGGGCGTATCACCGAAATCTACGGTCCCGAATCTTCGGGGAAGACAACCCTGGCCCTGCACGTCGTGGCGGAGGCACAAAAAAAAGGGGGAACCGCGGCCTTTATCGATGCCGAACACGCGCTTGATACCAGCTACGCAGAACGTCTGGGTGTCAATACAGACGATCTGCTCGTCTCTCAGCCTGATTTTGGAGAACAGGCGCTTGAGATAGCTGAAATCCTTATCCGTTCGGGCGGGGTCGATGTGATCGTCATCGACTCGGTGGCGGCCCTGGTGCCCCGGGCGGAAATTGATGGCAATGTCGGAGATTCCCACGTCGGACTCCAGGCCCGTTTAATGTCCCAGGCGATGAGAAAATTTACCGGCGTCCTCAACCGCAGTAATACCATCCTGATCTTCATCAATCAGATCCGGATGAAAATCGGTGTCATGTTCGGCAACCCCGAAACCACAACAGGCGGCAATGCCCTGAAGTTTTATTCTTCCCTGCGGCTTGATATCAGGCGGATAGCCCAGCTCAAGGATGGGCAGGATCTTATCGGCAACAGAACCCGTGTAAAGGTGGTAAAGAACAAGGTCGCCCCGCCTTTCAAACAGGCGGAATTTGATATTATCTATGGTGAGGGAATCTCCAAGGTCGGAGATATGCTTGATCTTGCCGTCGATCTGGATATCGTTGAGAAAAGCGGTGCCTGGTATTCCTACGCAGAAGAGAGAATTGGCCAGGGCCGGGAAAATGCAAAACGCTTCCTCAGCGAACAACCAGAGATGTGTCTTGAGATAGAAAACAAGGTGCGCCTGGCCTATGGCATGCAACCGGCCGAAGCTGCCCCAGAGAAACCACCCCAAGAACAGGCAGATAAGGTTTCTTGAGTGCTTCTGCACTGAATTACTCGTCCGAAACGGTTATTTGAGAAGGTCGTGAAGTGCCGGAAGGCACAGGTGGCAAGATACCTTAAAGACTATTCTTTTGAGTCAGCCCCCGCTCTTGAGCTTTTCCATCTGACTTTCAAGACCAATAACCTGATCGACAGGCAATACAAAGGCGATGCCTGTTCCGGGTTTGTCGAACTGGCCGGTTTCCCCGATGGTTTTCAGGATGCTCTCGACCATATTTTCGGCAAGCAAAAACATGATGATATCGGTTTGCGCCTCAAGGCTCAGGCCAAAGAAGGTTTTTGCCTCGTGGATACCTGTGCCCCGTGCCGGAATGATTGTGGCTCCGGTGGCACCGGCATCTTTGGCCGCATCGACAATCCTGTCGGTTAAAACCGGTTTTACGGATGCAAGAATTATTTTAAAGCGCATGTCTTTTTTCCTCTCTTTTTTTCACTTTTCGAATGCCCTGATATTCGGCAATCTGTGCATAACCAAGTACCGCGATTATTGGAAACAGACTGGCAAAGGCAATAAGGCCAAAACCGTCGACGGCTGGGTTCCTTCCGGGAACCGCGGCAGACAAACCAAGCCCTAATGCCGCAACCACAGGAACCGTCACTGTCGATGTGGTCACCCCGCCCGAATCGTAGGCCAGTGGAATCAAGGTCTTTGGCGCCATAAAAGTCTGTACGAGAACAATCAGGTAGCCTGCTATAATATAGAGGTAAAGGGGTGTTCCCGTTACGATCCGAAAGGCGCCAAGGGCAATGCCAAAGGCGACACCAATGGCCACCGTAATACGCAGTCCCCACTGGCCGATACTACCACCAGAGACCTCTGCCGCTTTGTAGGCGACGGCAATAAGCGATGGTTCAGCTACGGTTGTGGCAAAGCCGATTGCTGCGGCGAAAAGATAGACCCAGTAGTAGGTTTTCCAATCGGTAAAAAGGGTCGCCCCGCCAGATCGTTGCAGGAAATCGGGATCTGTCAGTTGCGCTGCCATAATCTTTCCCAATGGAAAAAGGGCTTTTTCCAGACCGACCAGAAAAAGGGTGAGACCAATCAGCACATACAGGCCGCCGACGAAGATTCTCGGCAGATTCTCCAGAGGTTGTTTAATGACAACCGCCTGAAAAAAGCCAAAAAGAAAAATAATCGGCAACAGATTGGTAAAGGTGAGCCAAAGGGTATTGCTGAAATCAAGGATTATCTGCATAGTTACACTTTCACTCCGAAGATAAAAATGCCATAGGCCATAACAAAAATCATTGGCAGCAAAGAGGCAAAGGCAATCAGACCAAAGCCGTCAAGCAACGGGTTACGGCCACGGATAACCGTGGCAAGTCCGACACCTAGTGCGGTAACCAGAGGAACGGTAATGGTTGAGGTGGTAACCCCACCTGCATCGTAGGCGATGCCGATAATTTCCTGAGGGGCGATGGTGGTAATAAGCATAATCAGGCCGTAACCACCAATAATAAAGAAGTGAATAGGCCAGCCGAGTAAAATACGTAACACACCGAGCAAAACGGCAAAACCAACAGAAAAAGCCACCGTATAACGCAGGCCAAGGGCATAGCTGTCCATCACTTTAACATCATTTGCCAATAAGCCGCCGAGTCGGGCAACATCTGCAGCCTCTTTGGCAATGGCAATTAAGGCAGGTTCGACAATCGTGGTAGAGAACCCCAAAACAAAAGCAAAAATCAGCAACCAGAGGAGGCTTCCTTTGCGTGACAAGGCCTGGGCCATCTCTTCACCAAGAGGGAAAAGGGCCATCTCCAGCCCCTGAATAAACATGGAAAGTCCAACGATGACCATCAGACCTCCGAACAACATCTCCTTTACCTGGGGCAGGGGCTGGCGGATCACCACCAGTTGAAAAAAAGCTATTACGATCAGGATAGGCAGCAGATCCATGCTGGCCTGCCATAATCGAGAGCCAATGTAGGTGATTGTTTTTGGAATATTCATTGCAAGAACCAGGGCTCGTGTTCCCGAAAAAGGAAATTGTCTAGGGGGGTATTATACTCCAGTCAAAAGGAAAATACAGGAAAAGCTACAGCCCCTGAATTTCTGCTCTGCTTTTTGTAGTTGACTGACCTGTATTTCATCCCTACTGTAGAGACGGTTTACCATTATCAATTTTATTTAGGAGGAAGACAATGCAGAAATGGGAATGTCCTTGTGGTTATATCTATGATCCTGAACAAGGTGACGAAGAAAACGGTGTTGCCCCAGGTACAGCCTGGGAAGATGTCCCTGAAGATTGGGTTTGTCCGATCTGTGGAGCTGAAAAGGACTCTTTCTGGGAGGCCGAATGACACAAGGTTGGAGATACTCGCTACAGCCCCTGATAACTTGCCGCAGTGCTTCAGTCCTCACGGACAAGAAAGGGCTTGCGGGCACGGGATACCGGCGGGTGGCTCCAACCCTAAATAGCAAAAAAAATAACACCAATCGGGAAATCGTATTTCTCTGCCCATCGATAGAAAAAAAGATGGCACATTCTTGCTGACATCTATTCTTGACGCTGGCCACAAAGAACTGTCAAAAGACAGAGAACGGTTCCCACAACCAGAAATGGAGACGCCATGAGCCTTATAGTAACCCAACCAGCACCAGATTTTACAGCGACCGCAGTCATGCCAGACAATTCCTTCAAAGAAGACTTTACACTGTCTGACTACAAGGGGAAGTATGTATTACTTTTCTTCTATCCCCTTGATTTTACGTTTGTCTGCCCATCTGAGATATTGGCCTTTAACAAGGCTGTACAACAATTCGCCGACAAAAATTGTCAACTTATAGGCGTTTCTGTTGATTCTCATTTTACCCACCTGGCCTGGAAGAACACAGAAGTCAACAACGGCGGCATCGGGAACGTCCAGTATCCACTGGTCGCTGATCTCGATAAAGCCATATCGCAGTCTTATCAGGTTCTCTTGCCCGGTGGCGTGGCTCTTCGTGGGCTCTTCCTTATCGACCGCGAAGGTGTTGTCCGTCACCAGATTGTCAATGATCTTCCTCTTGGGCGCAGTGTTGACGAGGCCCTGCGTATGCTTGATGCACTGCAGTTTACCGAAGAATACGGAGATGTCTGCCCTGCCAACTGGAAAAAAGGCGAAGAGGCTATGAAACCCACAGCAGAAGGGGTTGCAGAATATCTGAGCAAGCACGCATAAGACCTTTGCGGTGTATACATTCCGCTGCAAATGAGATAATGCAAAACCTGAGCCTTTCTCTTTTGTGAGAGACCGAGGAATCCTCTGGCTTTGCGCCAACAAACGGGGCGTCTACCAGCAAATGGTTTGCGCCCCTGTTCTTTTTGCGAGAGACATCCCGTGAGCACCGTGCGCAACCTTACCCCGTTCTAGATGTATGAGATCGGCGAGAATGCCGCACCATTGCTCTGACAAGCGGAATATACCCACAACAAGATAAAATGTTGCAGATATTGTATGCTTGTGTTAACAAGGCCGAGATCGCAGTTTTGATGCGTATATGGCTGAACCTGACAACGTGTCCCAGCATCCGCTTCTAACCAATGAAAGAAAGCCTTGCTTCGATATTATTGCGCCGTCAACGTCCTCAAAAAGATGGAAGCAGCGGCAATGATTAAGGCGACTTGATGCAGATAAAACAGTCTATCTCCCTGATATCACTGATGCTCGTGCATCCGCTTTCTTTCCTCCTTATCGGGGCATCTTTATCTCTTTTTACAGTCCGTAGTTACAATAACGAGCAGCTTGTCTCAATGCGTAACAAGCTCTTTGCGTTACTCCGCGCAGTAGTACTGGCTCTTCTTTTCCTTGGGATTACACCTTCTGCATATTTCCCAATACCGATAATACTGGCAGTATCAATTGCCACAGTTGCCTATATTCAGACAAAAAAGATAAAAGGGGATTACCAACTATTTTCGGGGCAGAATCTCCCGTTCGACTCGTTTTTCCTGTATTTCCAACCTGCCTTGTCCCATTATGCCGAGGCTGTAAAAAAGCAACAATACCTTAGGAGGATTGTGCCTCGTTGATGCTTTAATACACTGATATAAGACGGCATGTATTATAAAATAAGCGGGAGGTGCTCTCGGATAAAAAACCTCAAGGGGGGGATAACCACAAATGTTGATCGTACCTTGTTGCCGGGTAACAGAACGATGAGGATTGCATGAAAAGGAAAAAACTAAAAGAACTCGTAATAAATACAGACTGGTGTAAGGGGTGTGGCATTTGTGTCAATTTCTGTCCCAAAAAGGTATTGGAGCTGAGTCCTCAGGAGAAATCGACGGCTGTTCGGCCCGAGGATTGTATCTGCTGCAGGTTATGCGAATTACGGTGCCCGGATCTGGCGATTGAGGTACTGATAGAACAGGATAGTGACCATGAGTGATAAAATACGTTTTATTCAGGGCAACGAGGCCTGTGTAGAAGGCGCACTCTATGCAGGGCTTGAGTTTTTTGCCGGCTACCCGATTACCCCATCCACCGAGATTGCCGAATGCCTGTCAGCGCGTCTTCCGGCCATTGGAGGGAAATTTATTCAAATGGAAGACGAAATAGCCTCCATGTGCGCTATTATCGGAGCATCACTTACCGGCCGCAAGGTTATGACGGCCACAAGCGGACCGGGGTTTTCTCTCAAACAAGAGGCTATCGGCTATGCCTGTATGGCTGAAATCCCTTGCGTTATTGCAAATGTACAGCGCGGCGGCCCTTCGACAGGCAATCCAACCCATGTAAGCCAGGGGGATATCAATCAGGCACGCTGGGGAACGCATGGCGACCATAACATCATTGCCCTCACCGCATCAAATCACCAGGATATTTTTGCGATGACGATTGAGGCCTTTAATCTGGCCGAAACCTACAGAACACCGGTTGTTCTGCTCTTTGATGAGGTTATCGGGCATATGCGTGAAAAATTAACCATCCCTGAAAAGGGAACTATCCCCGTCGTAGACAGGCTCCGCACTTCGGTACCCAAAGGGGTCGATTATCACCCGTATCTGCCACGGGAGGATGGCCGCCTGCCGATGTCTGACTTTGGAGCCGATCACCGCTACAACGTTACTGGTCTCTTCCATGATATGTGGGGCTTTCCTTCAAACAATCCTACCACCGTCAGTGAGCTGCTGCGTCATCTTATGGACAAGATAGACAACAACGTTCAGGCTATAACCCGCTACAAGGAGCACTATCTGGATGACGCCGAATATGTGTTTGTCTCCTACGGGTCATCGGCACGCTCCGCCATCCATCTTGCAAAAAACAGACGTGACAGAGGTGAGAAAATCGGGGTTCTGGAGCTGCAATCGCTTTGGCCGTTCCCCAAGGACCTGGTGCGGGAAAAATGTCTCAATACCAAGGCGGTTCTGGTGGTTGAAATGAATATGGGGCAGGTTATGGCACAGGTAAAGGCCGCCGTGGAAAAGCCTGAACAGGTTTTTCTCGCCAACAGAATCGACGGCAAACTGATTACACCCATGGACATCAAACAGCTTCTTCGGGTTATCCAGGGGAGGGGAATGTAATATGGCTATAAAGGATTATTTACGCGAGCGTTTTTTCCCGCATATGTGGTGCCCCGGCTGTGGTCACGGCGTGATTTTAAACGCCCTTATCAGGGCCATTGATGACCTTGGGCTGAGTAAAAACGAGATTGTAATGACATCGGGAATAGGCTGCTCTGCCAGGATATCCGGGTATGTGGATTTTCACTCGCTGCATACCTTGCATGGTCGGGCCCTGGCCTTTGCAACCGGAGTAAAGCTCAGCAAGCCCTCGCTGAAGGTCATTGTTCCGATGGGCGACGGTGATGCCCTGGCCATCGGCGGTAATCATTTTATTCATGCGGCAAGAAGGAACATAGATCTCACTGCTATAATCATGAACAACAGGATCTATGGAATGACCGGTGGACAGTTCTCCCCCCTCTCCGGGCCGGGAGTCAGGGCGACAACAGCACCGTATCTGACCATCGATCAGAGCTTTGACACGATTGAGCTGGCCAAGGCGGCCGGAGCGACCTTTGTTGCCCGATCAACGACATTCCATGTCCAGGAAGCCACCGGCTATATCAAGCAGGCTATCGAACATAAAGGTTTTTCCGTCGTCGAGATTCTGTCACAATGTCCCACCTATTATGGACGCAAGAACAAGGAGGGCGATGCCATCTCAATGATGAAAATCCATAAAACGAATACTGCCAAGCTTGGCTCAAAAATGCTCACCGACAACCCTTCATTGATTCCCCGTGGAATCTTTGTCGATACGGAGAGACCAGAATACTGCCATGAATATGACAAAATCATACAACATGCGGGTAAGGAGTAATATCTATGTCAAGGACCAGAATTGTCTTTTCCGGCTCAGGCGGTCAGGGAGTGATTACCGCGGCCATCATTTTAGCCGAGGCAGCGGTAATATATGAAGGGATGAATGCGACACAATCCCAGAGCTATGGAGCCGCCGCCAGGGGTGGGGCGACACGCAGTGACGTTATTCTTGACTGGGATGAAATTGACTTTCCGGGAGTAAGCCGGCCCAATATCCTTATCGCCCTGACCCAGACGGCATATAATAACTTTTCCTCGATCATACGCCCCGGAGGGATGTTGCTCACCGATACCAAGTACGTTACAACGGCAAGAAAGATAGATGCCAGACAGATTGAGCTCCCCATTTATGAGACGATAATGGAGAAGATCGGCAAGCCCATTGTCTTTAATATCAGCGTTCTTGGGGCCTTGATTGGAATCACGCCACTGGTGGAAAAAGAGTCTCTGCTCAAGGCGATAAAAACACGAGTACCCAGGGACTTTGTCCAATTAAATATAGATGCTTTTGCCCACGGCTTCGAGTTGGGCAAAGAGTTTGCGATTTCATAAAATTTCGGCATCTCCGCAGAAAAAGACAAGCCTTTGCAATGTACCATCAGCAGAGACAGGATAACCTCGTACTGACCGGGTTTATGGGCACCGGAAAAACGACAGTTGGCAGACTGCTGTCACGGTCGATGGTCCGGGAATTTATTGATACTGACCAGCTTATAGTCGAACGACAGGGATTGAGCATCGCTGAGATCTTTCGGCAATTCGGCGAAGAGGTTTTTCGCAGACTGGAGTCCGAAGTTGCCACCGAACTTGCCCTGCGGGATAATCTGGTCATTGCCACCGGCGGCCGGATGCTGCTCGATCCTGACAATGCCACACGACTCTCCTGTAAAGGCCATATCTTTTGTCTCACCGCCAGTGTCGATGCTATCTTCCAGAGAATACGCCAGGATGGAGAGAACAACAGGCCTCTTTTGCAAGGAAAAGACCCGAAGGCTACAATCACCGTACTTTTACGGGAAAGAGAGCCGGGGTACAGCCACTTTTTACAAATCGATACCACAGGAAAAAGCCCACAGGAGGCCGCCTCTGCCTTACTGAAAAAATTCCAGGCTCTTCCAGTCAAAGGGCCCAAAGAGGGCGACGAGACAATAGATGCAAACCGGCCAGAATCCTCTCAGTAAAAGACGAGAACTCTGGCAGGTACGCTAATTATTTGAAGTTTGAATACATATCCTGGTTAAAGCCAATATAGAAGACGTCTCCAACCTGCAAAGCCGGAGCCCTCAGATTACCTGTCCGGCCAGTAATCTTTTTCAGAAGCTCTTCTCTGTCGGCTTCTGCAGGTTTGAACTGCAAAACCTTCTGCCCATTGGCCACAAAGACGGTATCTGCCCCAGAGACAAGCTCCCAAGCTTCCGCACTTTTTTTCGTCTCTTTTTTAGCATCAACCTCTTTTTCGATGGCGATGTTCTTGTCTTGAAAAACCGTCCAGGCCTTCTTGCACGACATTCAGCCTTTGCGCATATACGCCCAATCTATTTTCATACCAGTCTCCTTTCTAATCCGGATATTTCATAAACATTGTGTCAATTTTTTAAAAATTGCTGATATTCCAATATACGACATCGAGAACATTACAGTTTGACAATATCCAAAGTGTTCACTAAAGGTCAGTCCATGCGGCACCATCTTCTTTGCGTATTTTTGCAGTACATATAGTTTACTATTACCTAATGCAAAAAACTTCGAACCTGACACCGCCTGAACTGATGAAATATCCGGGCTACCCCGTTTCATGCCTCTAGCAGCAAAGCCTTGTTTGTTTTGCGCTTCAAAGCTTTTACAGCATGTACAATATCAAACGTCCTTGAAGTCCTTTTTGAAGGGAAACATACCTCTCTTTCACGAAATATCCGGATCAGTCATCGGAGGGGGAAGTATAGACCCTCTTGCCGAGTTCCAGATCAAGGGCAAACAGCGCGGCGGAGTCTCCCTGTATCATTTTGACCCGCCCCAAGACATCTCCAACGCTGGCTTCTTCTTCAACCTGCTCGGTCACAAACCACTGCAGAAAAATATTTGTAGCATGGTCTTTTTCAGCTAAAGCGACCTCAACAAGATTATTCACCATGGCGGTAACCTTGGCCTCGTGCGCAACGATCTCTCTGACGACATCAACTTCGTTCTTCCAGTCGTTCTCTGGCTTTTCGATGGCTGCCAATGCAATAGAGCCGCCTCTCTCGAGGATATAGTCATAAATCTTCATCGCATGGAAGACCTCTTCCTGCGTTTGTATCCGCATCCAGGAGGCGAACCCGGAAAGAGAACGCTCACTAAACCAGGCCGACATCGAAAGATAGAGATACGATGAATACAACTCGGCGTTAAACTGTTCGTTTAATGCCTCACACATGGTGTCACTGATCATAATCTTGCCCCTTTTAAAAAATGTTTGTCTGTACGTATCTGTTTGTTTGTGGATAAGAGTCCACGCCCAACCTGGTAGACGATAAGTATCAAAAGAAAGATTGCCAATCTTTTCTCGATTTTGAGCATAAGCCACATGCTCTTCCGACAGCCAGATGGATAAAGAAACATCCATCATGTGGCTTTCGTCCAGTAACAGACCAACTGGTAGAGAAGTCTTCACTTGCTTTACCTAATGACCAATAGTATTGGAAAAAAGATTGATTACGATTACTCCGACAATAATTAAGCCTATACCTATAACTGCTGGAATATCCAGGGACTGTTTGTATAAGAAAAAGCTAATGATGGTGACGAGAACAATACCAAGACCAGACCAAACAGCGTAAGTTATGCCCACTGGAATGACTCTTAAAGTAAGAGTCATAAAATAAAAAGCCACAGCATAACCACTAACCACGATTATACTCGGAATTAATCTGGTAAATTCTTCTGAGGCCTTTAAAGCGCTTGTTGCTGTAACTTCTGCAAGAACAGCTATGAACAAATAGAAATATGTCATTTTCACTTACACACCACATCCAAAAAAATAATCAGTAATATCAAAATTTTGTTTATATTTCAGAAGACTCCATCTATGACGACACAACAAAAAAAGACTGGATCAACTAAGATCCAGTCTTTTAATAGCAAAAAAATCTATGATAAAAAAGCCTTGAGGCAGCCCCCCAAAAAAGAGGGAAGGCATACTGTCGAACAAGATTATACGTTATTGGCAACCTCTTCCGCCCATTCAACGGTCTCGGATTCTACATCATCGGGATCACCGTCAATACGCAGAGAAATATGTACCAGATTGGCTCCCAGTTTTTCCATCTTCTCTTCCAGTTGGTCTACGGCACCACAAAAGAATTCATAACTGGAATCCCCACAACCAAAGAGGGCCACTTTTTTATCCTTCAGATTTGCAGAATCCAATTCTTCGAAAAAGGGCTCGAAATCTTCCTGAAACTCGATGGCATCATCTCCCCATGTTGATGAGCCAAGAAGGGTAACATCGTATTCACCGCCAAGTTCGGCGACGGTTGCATCGGTAACGTTTTTGACGGTAACAGATACGCCTTTATCAGAAAGAACCTCACCGATGCGATTGGCAACGTTTTCAGTGTTACCAGTTGTTGAACCAAACACAATTAATGCTGACGCCATTGTTTTCTCCTTTTTAAAATAGAAGTTACGATTTTCACCTGCAGTTCTTGCAGCTGTTTCCACATTTTTTACGAGAACCAGAGGTATTTCTGACAATCACCCTGCCCCCGTCATGACAAATTTTAACCCCCTTCTCCCCCATCAGGTAGATATGTTTTGCAGGGAGGTTATATACCCCCAGCATAGTCTGAAACATCTCCCTCGACTGTGGGGAAACGGTGGTAACCCCCGAGGTATGTATAAAGACATTACTCCCTTCCCGATACCTTCTACTAATATGGGAGGTGAGTATCATTGCGGTATCGATACCGAAGGCACCCTGCAACCTCACATGGAGGTTGCCGTTTCTGGCCTCGATGCTCATCTCGGTGTTGCTCTCAACTGGCCCCATTCTTTTCCTCTTTTTTTCAACTATTTGTAGCTAACCGCAAGGTTTAACCTCTTGATCGAACAGATCTCTCGGCTATAGCCACCCGCAGATGACTCTAAGTTTAAAACACCAGCCTTATGGGAAAACAGTACTCGTCCATACACACAATTACTGAATGATCGTCTCAAGACCTTTGGCAAGTGAAGACAAACCGGCACTCCTCATCATAACGAAGGGTTTGCTGTTGCGCTTGCATATTTTTTTTACACATTTACAGGCATCGTGACTAATACAATCAATCGGACAGAGAACCGCATCGGCACCACTCAACATCTTCGGCAACAGGTTTCTGGAACTCTCCTTACCGCCATCGTGATGCAGAAAGATACCGCCGTATTTTTCGACCATCTCCCGGTAATGGGCGATCATATTGCTGCGTCCACCAACATAGAGGACAGCCTTACCAGACAGGCCAACCCCCTGGCAGCAGGAAACTTCCTTCTCCTGGCAGGTATCGCAGGTAGCCTTTCCGCCCATACCCAACTGAAACATGCCCTCCAGAGAGACAAGCTCCTCCTGCAGCTGAGCGTTGGTCGTCTTCAGTTCGACCAATTCAGCCTCATAGACCTCTCTGTCAATCTCTGCCTTCTCTAAATCCTGTTCAATGGCCTCGAGAAGCAGACGGTTCTCCTCCTTTTGTTTGGCAAGCTCTTTTTTTAAGGACTCTAGATCAGCCACACCATCCTGTCTCTCGATCTTCTCGCGAAGCTCGCCATTTTCTGCGGCAAGACGTTCTCCAATCTGCAGCTGACGCTTGAGTTCCTCCCTGCTTTGCTGCAGTTCTTTGAGATCAGCAGCCCTCAATTCCTTTTCCTTGCGAGATGTTGCCTGCGACCGCTCAAGGGAACATTCAAGACGCTCTATTTTCTTTTTGAGCCCGGCTGTAAGCCTTGCATCGTTGGTATACGAGGCAAAAATATCATAACTGACCATATGGCAGTCGCCGTACACCTCGTCAAGTAAGGTCTTACTGCATGAAGGCAGGGTCATAACTGCCCAGAAAGCCCCAGGGATGGCACCACCTGTTTTCAGATCCTTTTTCCACTCTTTGCGTACCTCTTCGTCATTGGCAAGCGAGGAGTATTTTTTCACCGCTCCCCTGTATTTGCCATCAAGAATCTTGTTTAAGGCCCGAGTTTTGGGAAGACGCTCGGAGGCGATGGCCGAAAGGCTCCGATGAATGGCAAAGGAACTGAGCCTCTGTTCAAAGCCAAAAACCTTTTTCTTTGCGATTTGTTTGAGATCTTTACGACTTAAACAGGCTCCAATCACTGAACAGTGATAACCAGTATGGATCTGCCAGATCTTTTTCCTCCTCTGGCTGCTGGCTTCGGAGTCCTGCCCTTTCGCCACACCCATTCTTTCAAGTTGTTCGTCTCTCAGTTTCATAATTTTGTCAACCTCTATTCTATCCATCTCTGGATAGCAGAACGCTGCTTGAAAAGCTTTCCTTCTGCATTGCAGAGATACAGGAAAGATAACACCCCGGAACAGCCCTACAGCGCCTCATAAAGTGATCAAAGCCATATGAAATGGCTTGTCTGGGACTCTCCAGGAGTCGCTATTGTTTTTTGTCCAGAAACCTCGCAAAACCGTCCTCAGCTCCGGACTGATCCCCCTTCCGCAGGTATTCTCTATATTTTATCATCCTGTCAACGATGGTTGAAGATACGACATGCTCCATCTTGCAGGCACCTTCGTCAGCTATAACGGGGTCAATCTTCAGGACCTCTATAAAGAAATCCCTCAGGGTCTCATGCCGAAAAAACACCTCTGAGGCGTACTTCTCACCTTCTGGCGTGAGGGTAATCGCCCCGTAGGGAGCGTAGTTTATCAAACTCTTCTCGCGTAACTGCTGACAGGCCTCTGTCACAGAGGCCCCTGAAACGCCAAGATGCGCAGTTATTTGCTTGGGCCTTGCCTCTCCCTTATTGTCCCTGTTGAGATAGATTGCTTCAAGATAATCCTCGAGGCTTGCGCTAAAACGTTTTTTCTTGCTCTTTCCCATTGAGACTGAAATCCTTTGATAAAAGTACACGAAACAGAAACTGCAGTAAGGCCTGCCACAAGGAAGCCGAAAACACCAGAAGACAAAAAACAGGCAGACCCCGGATAACTGCGCAACACATCACCAACTTAGCTTTCCCTAAATTGGGTGTCAAGAACTATTTTTTGCTCTCTTAATTTTTAACAAGACATCAACTCGCAGGAGACGGCAGAATGACACCGCCTGAACTAATGAAATATCCGGGCTATGGATATAGCGTAAAAAATGTTCGATTCATTGACACAGGGAAAACAGGCGGTACGTCCTGCCTGTCCTGGCGGTTTTTCTCCAGGCCTCGGGAAGTTTACCTGCAAGGGCGATTTCCCAAGGCAGAAGAAGGCATCAGAGAACAGGTGCCTCAACTGTAGAACGGGGGTATTTTAGGCTGAGATTTTTTTAGACAAAAAAAAAGGCCTTCAGAAAACATACCTGAAGGCCTTTTTTTATCTGGAGCCAGCAAGCGGGATCGAACCGCTGACCTACGCTTTACGAGAGCGTCGCTCTACCAACTGAGCTATGCTGGCCAATCTGCAGGAAATGGTATAAACAACGAAGAGAGCCTCTTATATCAGGTAATTGTCGAGAGTTCAATAGATAAAGCAGAGAGAGCCTGACCGCCACTCCAAAAACACCTGCTGTCTGCCTCGGCAACGGCAAGACTCTCGGCCCCAAAATCATTTCACACTGCCAAATGACAGCATCTGCATAGCCGCAAGGCGTGCTGCAATAGCCTTTTTGGTTTCCGGCGAGGTCTCCAGCTCTCCACTCTGCTTGATCGGTTCCCACCGATATGTCTTTCGAACCACCTCTTCATATCTCTGACGCAGCAAGACAAAAGATTCTTCGACCTCTGGATAGTCGCCGCTATCACGGAAAGGCAGATAGAGGAAATCAGAGTGCTGGCCGGTCTTGAACCAGGGAACCGAAAGATAATGAAATTCCTTTGGCTGCCAGCCTTCGGCCCGCTCGTTCTCCCCCGGCATGCACCAGCCCTTCCCCGGTTCAGGGATACGCGGGATCAAGCTCTCTATCTGAATCGACTGCATCGCGATGGCTCGTTCATGCTCTTCGAGGGAGATAACATATTTGAGTGTTGGCCGGTAATTCCCGCGTTTTTTATCAATATTCCACCGTATGTTCATTGTTTCCTCCGATCGGCCTCCGGCTCACATGCGAATACACTCTCCAAAAGGAGGGCGGGTACGACTTTCTCCTGTCTGGACCCAGAGGACAGGGTACGGAGGCATCTCTGCCGGAAAGTGCAGACACTCCATATCCGTCAGATAGATCAGACAGGCTGCCGGAATATGTTCTTTTTCCACCCGTTCAAAAACCGGGCGAAAATCCGTGCCACCCCCACCTTTTGGTTCAATGACAACCGGAAGGTCTGCCTTATCAAACTGCCGATACTCCTGGACGGCGGCATCACAATAGAGCAGATGCAGGCGGCTTGGAAACTGCTCCATTATCGCAGTAATCTCGGCTGCAAAATGCTGCAATTCATCCGGCTGAACACTTCCTGAGGTATCCACCGCTACAACGATCTGCTGCAGTTCATTTTCAAGAAGTGCCGGAAAATATACATCCTGATGGAGATAGCGGCGATTGGGCATCATCCAGGTATAGTCTGAACGGGCATTACGCTCGATAAACCGGGCAAGGAGCTCGGCCCAGGGAAGCTGAGGATAGAGCTGTTTATCGACCAGCCGACTGATACCGTCGGGAAGCCTGCCCATTTCACGGGCCTGAGAAGCCGCAGAAAGCATGGCCTCCTCCCAGGAGCTTTTCTCTCCATCCTGGGGGCTGTCCGCCTCCAGAGTCGGCGAATCTCGAACCTCCCCCGGCACCCCCTCCTGGGACGGCCTTGCCCCCTGGCTGTCCGGTTCGGCCTGCTGGGGCCCGGTCTCATCCTCCCGGTCATTTTCTGAAGGGTTCTCCGGCTCCTCTGGTTCCTCTCCCTCCTGCTCCTCTTCACCATCGTCCCCAGCCAGAACGGCATAGATGGCCTCGGCACTCATCTCGCGAAATTCCTGACGACTTTGAAAGGCCTCCGGCAGAGAGAAACCGGCGTCCTCAAGAATCCAGTTTATTGCATAATCACAGGCCTCATTCCAGCGCTTGCCATCCCGTTTCCCCCGGCGAAGATGATGGCCACAGGCCGGATGCATAACAATATGGGCGGTCAGCCCCACCAGCTTGTCCTGACTGATCGAGTTAATGTAGTCGGGATTATAGGCAAGACACTCGCCATCGGTCCATGCCGAATGACAGCTGCGATCTTCCTGCAGACGCAGACGCAGGGCCAGGGTGGCAAAGAAGGGATGCCTGAGCAGCAAAGAGCTTCGGGCCCGGGTCAGCCGAAGATGGGCAGCTTCGTTTTCTGTCACGACACCATAACCTCTGCATGTTGGGCAGCCCACACACCGAAGGACTCAACAAGGGCCAGCCCCTGACAGTGTCGTACCGCCTCACGCACCAGGAGGATCGAAAATTCGGTCGGTAAACGCCGCGCATAGAGAATGAGGGCATCGCCATTTTCCAGGCTGGCCGCCCGGCCCACCATCTCACAAATGGCGTAGAGGATGGCAGGATCTTCCGGTATTGCAATAGTTTGAGGGGCGTCAAAGATCTGTGCAGGATTGGGCAGCTGGCGCCAGATCTTCATATATCCAGACAGCTCTTTCGCCGCGCCAGCACCGACCGTTCCCTCCAAAAGCTGGTGCATCACCGCCTGTTCCCGAACATTCTTGACAATATTTGAGGCAAATTCCCAGCTCCTCGGAGAGGGAAAGGCCTTACCGCTGCGCTCAGGGTGAAAATCGTGCAACAGGGCAGGCCGAAAACGCAGGAAAGAGACAATCTCGGCCGCAATATTCTCTCGATGCGCCCAAAGCAGCCACTCTTCAAGGTCCGGATCAAAATCGATATGAACAAATCTGTTTGCCAGTGCCGACGGCATTCTATGGGTTACCGCCCTGTCACTCTCCCTGTTACCTGCAGCAATAATTGTCCAGCCGGAAGGCAACGCATATTCACCGAGACGACGGTCAAGTACCAGCTGATAGCAGGAGGCCTGTACCAGCGGCGGAGCCGCATTCAATTCATCGAGAAAGAGGATCCCCTTGCCTTCTGTCGGCAAAAAGGAGGGAATACACCATTCCGAGCGGCCTTCAGGACTGATGCGCGGAAGCCCCCGGAGATCCACCGGGTCAAGAAGCAAAGCCCGGATATCGACGAGCTCCAGGCCCAGATCTGCTGCGGTCTGCGCAACAACCTGGCTCTTGCCCACCCCCGGCGGACCCCAGAGGAACAGGGGCTGCTGCGTTGCAATCAGATACGAGAGGGAGGTCACAATTTCTGAAGGTTTCATTCCGGCAATATCCTGCTGCTCAAGCGTTAAGAACTTCCGCTGTTTTTCTTTCCCTGTGGTCAAAGCTCTCTGTCCCAGACACACTCGTTAGTTAGAGCATATTTTCTTAGGACATAATAAATACATTGTCAACCTTAAACCAACCATAATCAACGATCCAGTCGAACAAAGACGAGACACGAAGAGGATGTTCTGCACAACAGGCTGCGATTTCAAAAACAGCCTGAAAAAAGGGCATTGCCAATAGTCTTCCGGCAGGAAATAGGGTATTATCCGGCATCTCTGATAAATGTACTCTTGTTTGGAGCAAAAATAATCAACAACAACTGGCAAACTCCTGTGATACGAATTTTTATTCTTTTCCTGACCACTCTCTTCTGTACCGCCTGCAACGGAGAAAAAACAGTACAGATATCGGGAAGCTGCCAGAAATGCCATATGCTCGAAACCGACAAACAGCATCGCCTGCAATGTACCCACTGCCACAGAGGCGATGCCAGCACCTCAGACAAGGACTTGAGCCACAAAGGAATAGTCGCCCATCCAGCCCACCCTGAACAAATGACAGCGGTATGCGCCCCCTGTCACGCGGAAATCGTTCGAGCGATAACAACCACCAGTCATTTTACCCTGAAAAGAATGACCAACAAGACCAGGCAGGCCTTTGGAGCCACAGAGGAACTCGCCTCCTTTACCGAAACCCCGGAGCACGCGGAGCCCGAAAACAACCTGGAACTTGTTGACGATCTGCTCAGACGCAGATGCTTCAGATGCCATCTTTTCAGTTCAGGAGACCGCTACCCGGCAACGGGCCATGGGCAGGGCTGTGCCGCCTGCCATCTGCCCTACTACGATGGTGCATTAGAGGACCATCGCTTCTCATCACCCGATGATCGGCGCTGTCTGTCCTGCCACTACGGCAATTATACCGGCTTTGACTACTATGGTCGTTTTGAGCACGACTACAATCGGGAATACAGGACGCCGTATACGACCACAGAAGAGCATCCCCGCCCTTACGGTGTCGAATTTCACCAGTTGAGCAGCGATATCCACCAACAAAAGGGGATGCTCTGTATAGATTGCCACTCTGGAGAGGCGCTTATGCGGGGTGGCGCAAAGGCCTCCTGCGCCGGCTGCCATGACCGGAGAGAACTTGCCAAACGACTCCCCCCGAAGGTAAAAAAGACCGCGAAGGGCTTTGTTCTCAGCTCCAGAAAAGGGAAAGAGCATCTGATACCCATACTCACAGATCCGGCACACAGCATCTATGGCGAAACGGTCAGCTGCCAGGCCTGTCATGCGCAGTGGAGCTTTACAGACAGAGGAAAGTACTTTCTGCGCATTGACACAGATGATCTGGAGGCCTTCTTTGCACATACTGTGCAAGGGAGCCTTGCAATTGAAAGGCTTTTGGTCAATAATCTGAGCTTTACGACAACAGATATGCCGATCACTATGGCCGATGGGATCACCGGGAAACAGGGCAGAGGGATCTGGCTCAAGGGGTTTCTGACCAGACGCTGGGAAGAGATCCCGCTCGGCCGTGACGAAGATGGCAAGATAGCAGTTGTGCGGCCGATACTTGATCTGCATCTTTCATGGCTTGACACAGACGAAGAAGTGCGCTTCGATAACAGTACAACGATGAGAAAAAAAATGCAGGTCTATACACCACATACAACGGGCAAGGCTGGCCTGTTCTTTGGCCAGCGCCTACAGGACTTTATCAGTCGGGAGCAGGCTGAATCTCCTTTTTCTTCAGGTACGCAACAATGAACACCCCCCTTTCTCTTTGCCTCTCCAAACCATTTTTCAAAAAAGGCAAACAGCATGTATATACCGCCCTTGGAATACTCCTCTTCTGCCTGTTACAGAAAGCTTCTGTCCTCTCTGCTTCTGCTGAAAAACCACATGATCCCAAGGCATTTTACACTATCAACAAGAAACGTTACTATCCGATCCCCTCTGCAGATGGCTACAGCGAACGCGGCTATGCCTCGTGGTATGGAGGCAGTTTCCATGGCAGGGCAACATCAAGTGGCGAGACATACGATATGCATGCAATGACAGCCGCCCACAAGACCTTGCCGATGAACACCATGCTCCTTGTAAAAAATATCGAAAACGGGCGCCAGGCAGTGGTGCGCATCAACGACCGGGGGCCCTTTGTCCAGGGCAGGATCATAGACCTCAGCCACAAGGCGGCACAACTCCTGGGCGTGACCGCAAAGGGAGTGGCAAAGGTACAGATCACCAGTCTCAAACAAAAATCGGACAAGCCAAGCGCGACGATAGACAACGACCTGGAGAAACATACTTTCTATGTGCAAATAGGAACATTTGCCCAAAAAGGCAATGCAACAGCACTACAGAAGCGATTTACCGAGGCTGGTCATACCGCCTTCATCCAAAAATACTGCAGACCAAACAGGGTTCTCTATCGGGTCCAGGTATATGCAGGCACCGATATGTCTTCGGCTCAAAAGGCGAAAGAGGCGCTGTTACAAAGTGGCTATACCGCAGCATTTGTTATTACCAGATAAAATAAAAGACCGCCGGAAAAGGAAGGAGCGGCAAACGTCTCGATGTATCAGACATGCCCTTTTGAGATTGTACAAAGAAGTTGAAAAAACAGACAGAAGACGAGCAATCACTCAAGTATCCGGAGACACAATAAAAAAGGGGTCATAAACATGTTTACGACCCCAGAAAACTCAAGAGAGTAGAAAATAACAGCGATGTTACTGTGCGGCAGCCTCTACGGCCTTCATCCGTTTGGTCAAGCGTGCAATCTTTCGCGAGGCCTTCTTCTTATGAATGGTGCCCTTGCTGGCCGTCTTGGCTATTATAGAGGTGGTATCGCGAAGGACCTTTTGTACATCTTCCACAGCACCGGCAGCCACGGCTTCGTCAAACCTGCGGACGGCGGTCTTCATCTTTTTCTTGTTTATTTTATTACGCAAACGGCGAACCTGCGCCTGACGATTTCTCTTTTCTGCGGATCTATGATTGGCCACGAAAAAACTCCTCTTCTATTGTTCTCTCTCTAACAATCTAATGTTCTTGATTCATAAAAAACACCCTTATCTGTTCCGAAAAAGAAAGACAAGATCGAAAATTTTAGCATAGGAATACAAGAAAGTCAATAGGTATCATTGTGTCATTTTCGCCGCACCAAGCCGCCCGTCGATCTCCGGTGCAGCCTATTCGAGGTTGCCGAGATAATTGAAGGTAGAGAGCTTGGGGTAACGGCCATTGTTCAACAGGCGGTTCTCAAGCTGCTGCACTCCCCTCTTGCCCACCTGACCACAGATATCTACCAGTACATAACGGACCCCCATTTCCTTGAGTTCCGCCACATAGGGCAACAAAGACAGGGGCTGCTCGGGAAAGGTCTGGGTATAGCCATCCTTTTTGCAGATGACATAAGGCTCTTTTTTCGGAGAGAGGATCTGCTGACCGTAGGAGAAATGTTTTGCGGCAATTCTTGAGGTATAGAGAGCCGGAGTCCCGTAGACGTAGACACCCAGCGGGGTCTGAGAGGCCTTTGTATCGGCCAGGATATCCCGGCAAAAATTGTAAAGAGCAGTCCTGTCCATCTCAATACCCGCTTGAACCGCCTTCACTCCGAGATCAAGAAGCTCACAAAAGGCCTGGCTGTTATAGACGTTGAGCGTATAATCGGCAAACAGACGAACCTTCTTGCCGACAAACAGGCTGCTCTGGCTGACATGGGCAATTTGAAAACAATAAAAGCCGCTGCGAAGTAAAAGTTGTATCTGTTTGTGAACCCAGCCCCGCTCAGCCTCCATTATCACCGGAGGAAGAGCCCAGACGACCGAACGAATCCTCTTGCCCAGCTGCCTTTTCAACAGACCCGCCTGGGCGAGGAGCTGTTTTTCAAACGGCAAGACAATACGATCTGGACGAAGCCCTGCTCCGGCTGAGAGAATCTTTATCGAGTCGGTTTTCAGCCACCACTCGACACCCAGCTTTTTCCTTGGTCTTCTCGGGTCTGAGCGCGGAAGAACCTCCCTTTTGTCACGACCTGCTTCCGCACGCAAGAGCCCACACTCCCGCATTACCTGCCGAACTTTTTCCTGAAATTGCCGCTGGTTCTCTAACAGGCTCTGAGCTATTTCGGCCGCCGGAACCCTCAGTTTGGTCGAGCCTGGCTGTATATCTCTGTCAACCAGATAGACATCAACAAAACCACCAGGAGGTACAATCAGCTCAAGAGGCAGACACAGCGAAATTTTTTCTCCGGGCAAGGCCTGCGACCGCGGCTCACCCTGCACAAAGAGCGAGCGCAGACGAAAAGCGTGACGGCCACCCGAGGGTTCCACCTGCAGACGCAGCCTGTCTCCAAGCCCCACCTGTGCCTTACAGACAAAGCGGCAGATCGCATCCTCCGCTCTCTTTTTTACGGTGCTGAAACGCCCCAGATGTATCCCCATATTTCCCGAGTGATGCGGGCTTATCACCTTCTGGGGCTGGGGGCTGAAAAAATATGCCGAGGTTGTCGTTCGGCTCATGGCGGCATTGACCCTTGCCTTGGCCCGGGACAGCGCATCTTCCTTGTCTTGTGCATCCAGGACAAGACGATATGCCTCGACAACGGTCTGGACATACGAGGGGGTACGCAGACGGCCCTCAATCTTTAAAGAGGCAATACCCATCCGCTGTAAGCGCGGAACAGCCTCCAGACCGCTGAGATCGTTCATTGAAAACAGATAACGGGTTTTTATGTTACCACCGCTCCGGGATCGAGATTGAGCAGAGCTGTAAGCCCGTCGACAGGGCTGAACACAACGGCCACGGATACTGCTCTTGCCTCCCAGGTAAGAAGAAAAAAGACAGAGACCGGAATATGAAAAACACATCGCCCCATGGATGAAGACCTCCAGCTCCACGTCCCCTGCCCTTGCCGCAATCAACTCCAGTTCGTCGAGGGTCAGCTCGCGGGCGACCACCACGCGCTGACAGCCGCGTTGTCCAAAAAACCGCACCCCGTCCGAATTATGAATCGTCATCAGCGTCGAGCCGTGCAGCGGAATCTCCGGGAAATATGTCCTCACCAGCCGAAGCAGACCAAGATCCTGGACAATAAGGCCATCTATGGCCAATGCCTGAAATGCTGCGAGAACGCCAACGACCGTCTCCAGCTCCCTTTGTAAAACAATTGAATTTGCAGCGACATAGAGTTTTTTCCCTAAAGAGTGGCAATGCGCTGTCATTGCGCCAATCTCATCGAGCTGCAACTCACGGGAGGGATTACGGGCATTGAAGCCAGGCGCACCCACATACACGGCATCGGCTCCGGCATCCATCGCCGCGGAGAAGGTATCAAAACTGCCGACAGGGGCTAATAATTCAGTCTCTTTCATAAACTATAGAAAAATCAAACAGACCCAACTTGAGACCTTGCCCGCATACAACAAAAAACCCCGAGGCAAGACAGGGCAAAAAGCGGACAAAGGACGGACAGGTTATCAAAATACCGCATCTGCCGATCATAAAAAGCCGGTTATATGCTGGACGATGGAAACGACCGCCAGAGTCGCCGTCTCTGCTCGCAGAATATTTTGCCCCAAACCGACCGGAACCCAGCCATGCTGACCGGCCATATCGACCTCTTCCTCAGACAGACCACCCTCTGGGCCAATTAACACTGCTATCTGTTCAGCGGCACTCAAGCCTTTGATATCGCAGAGTCTCCTGCTTTTCTCAGTCTCCCAGAAAAGCAGTTTCGCATCAAAGTCCCTCTCAGATATGCCTGCAACGCCTTCGGCAAAGGATGCCGGCGTAGATATTGTCATTGGCACAGCACGCCTGCACTGTTTACAGGCCGAAAGCCCAATACGCTGCCAGCGGGCAAGTTTTCTGGCAGCAGCGTCTGCCGTCAGCCGCCCCTGACATCTGGAGCTTTGCAAAGGAAGCAGAGAAGCAACCCCCAGTTCTGTACATTTTTGCACAAGGGTGTCCATCTTTTCCTTTTTCAGGATCGCCTGGTAGAGGTAAAGTCCTCCACAAGACCTATGCTCCTCCTCAACAATATCCGTTATTTCTGCGCTGACATATCTGTCGAGCCGGAGGATTTTGCCCAGATACACCGCTCCCGAACCATCAAAAAGCTCAACCTCCGCTCCCTCTTTCAGGCGCAGCACTATGCGGATATGTCTTGATTCCTCTTGAGAAAAAACAACTCTTTTGCCATTTCTGCAGGAAGGATCAAAGAAAAAACGTCTCATACCTCAGTACCTCAAAAAAGGCTCCTGTCCCCGACGAACTTTTCCGATTATTACAGAGAGAGCTGCAGACACAAGGCGCCCCAGTTATCTCGCATTTTCTGGCCAAACGCATCCAAACCTTGGACAGAAAAGCGTTTTTGCACACTCTGCATCTGCTCCTCTCCAAGCAGACCGGAGAGGAGCAGAAAACCGCCGGGAGCAAGCAGAGCGGAAAGATCTGTTGCCAAATCCAGCAAAACGTCATGCACGATATTGGCAACAACCAGGTCAAATGGCCCCGGTATCTCGGCAAGCGGCCTGGTTTTCACTGACATTTTTGCCGCCATAGCATTTTGCAGAATATTTTCGCGGGCAACCCGGGCCGCCTCCGGATCGATCTCTGTGGCAACAACCTCAGCGGCTCCGAACAGGAGTGCAGACATCCCCAGAATGCCAGTTCCGGTCCCCACATCAAGCATTTTCTTTCCCTGCGTTTCTCGAAGGATCTCACGCAGAAACTCAACGCAGAGAGAAGTGGTTGCGTGATGGCCTGTACCAAAGGCCATCCCCGGATCCATTGTGATCACAAGCTCATTTTCGCGGCCCTTATACCCCTCCCAGCTTGGGGCAACAACAAGCCCGGGGACAACGGCAAAAGGGTGGAAAAATCTCTTCCATTCACGACTCCAGTCTTGCTCTTCGATCAATATCGCACGCACCTTTGAAGGCGCGGCGGCAAAAATCTTCTCAAGATCCGCCAGGTAACTGCTGACCTGGTCAACCACCTGCGTGACCTCATCTTGACGGGGATCGGGCCGTCTGATATAGGCATTGATGACACCATAACCGGGCTCATCGACGGCGGCGGCCTCGACACCTGCGTCAAGCACCCCGACAAGAAAATCATTTGCAGCCTCGATAAGACGCGGGTCAACTTCTAGAATCAACTGTAACCAGGTTTTGCCTTTCATTGTTTAGCCTGAACTCCTCGTTTTACAAAAAGGCCGACATACAGCCCCTGTCAATCCGATCTTCTCTGTGATGCGCTTGTTTCACTGACACAATTTTTTTCGTATGACAAACGTCTGATTTCAGAATACTATAGGCAGGTGATAGATGCGAAACCCGCAAGGATCGTGAACAAGACAAGGTAACGAATCAGTGGTGTCTCATAGTTGTCTCCACAACAAAAGTTGGGGAGAAACAGTTGGTTGCCTGTCAGGAGGCTTCAATAAATCAATAAGAGAACGCCTTT
>PDWI01000089.1_pt1 | contig 128753 bp, 114 predicted proteins | sample 1430891 | NCBI WGS metagenome assembly PDWI01 (sample SAMN01162508, study PRJNA174530) | Oral metagenome, whole genome shotgun sequencing project. | biome: Marine environment; feature: Marine mammal; material: Swab sample of the gingival sulcus; isolation source: swab sample of gingival sulcus...
CTGGGACTATTTGACCGACCGTCTTGGTATCGGAAAACAAACCGTTCCCTGGCTACCCGAAATTATCGTTGAGCGGGCGGGTTTCGCCACGGGTTATTGCGAAGTTACCAAATTTACAGAAAAATAATGGTGCCCGGAGGCGGAATCGAACCACCGACACGAGGATTTTCAATCCTCTGCTCTACCGACTGAGCTATCCGGGCATTTGGGTATTTTAAGTGTCGCATTGCGCCTGCAACGGAGGCGTATTTAAAAGCTTTTTAGTCGAATAGTCAAGAGACTTTTGCATTTAATTTATCTGCTCTTTTCGTCTCTGATTTTGATTGTTTATGGCGCAGGTATGTAGCCTTCAGCCTTGTCATAATCTGCGTTGGCAAAGAATTTATCCATCTGCTCGGTTAAATACTCTCTGCTGCGAGGGTCGATCAGGCTAAGGTGTTTTTCATTGATCAGCATGGTTTGTAATTGTTGCCATTCCTGCCAAGCCTGCTGTGAGATGTTTTCATAGATATCCCGGCCTTTGGGGCCAGGCATGGGCGGGGTCGGCAGACCTTCGAGTTCTTTTCGATATTTTCTGCAGTGAACGAGTCGAGTCATCGGAGCAACCTAGTCGAATTGAATTTGGCAGTATGTTAATGGGTTTATGCTGAAAATACTATTATGGTTCTGTTTTCTTTTGAATCCGTTGTCTTTTGGCTCTGTTTTCGGTTTGAATGGAAAAAAGCACTTTTTTTATCGGTGCAGGTAACCCCAAATTCGTTGCAGCCATTGTTGATTTCCAGCCCTTGTTCGTCAAGCCGTGTCGGTACTCCTGTGTCTGTTCGGAGAGTTGTTCGGTCGTCTGCACTTCCAGTATTAACGGGCGCAGTTTCAGAGTGAAGTGGGAGAATACATGGCTAAATTCATCGAGACTGTGATGGGATTCAATGACAAGCTGTCGCCTGGTCGCCACTTGGGCCACAATCTGTGCCTCGGTTTCCTGAGTATCATGTTGTGGCAGTGACCATAGCCCTCCCCAGATGCCGTTGTCGGGTCGCTTTTCCAGCCAAATTTCTTTGTTTTGATTTCGAATGATTAGCAGCCAGGCGTGTTTTGTCGGGTTTGTACGTTTTGGCTTTTTGGTGGGCAAGTCAGCGATACGGCCGTTGACCCATGCAATGCATGAATCGTTAATTGGACATTGTTCACATAAGGGCGTTGTTCTGGTACATACGGTAGCCCCCAGATCCATTATGGCCTGGGTATACTCGGCAAGCTGGTCGTTAGGGGTAAAGTGCTCGGCAGCCTGCCAGAGCTGGTTTTCAACGGCCTTTTTCCCGGGCCAACCTGCAATGCCAAGAAATCGCGCTAATACGCGTTTGACGTTACCATCCAGGATCGGGGCTCTGATTTGGTAGGCAATGGCGAGTATGGCGCCCGCTGTCGATCGACCAATGCCAGGCAAGGAGACAAGATCATTCAGGTTGGCGGGAAGCGTACCGTTATATTTGGTCATGCAGATAATCGCGCTGGCGTGCAGGTTTCTGCCTCGAGCATAGTAGCCGAGGCCCGACCAATGGGCCAGAACCTCATCCTGTTCGGCCTTTGCCAGGGCGGCGAGAGTCGGGAATCGACGAACGAATTTTTCGAAGTAGGGGATAACCGTTTTTACTTGAGTTTGTTGAAGCATAATTTCGGACACCCAGACCTTGTAGGCATTTTTATCTGTTTGCCAGGGCAAGTCTTTGCGACCCTTTTGGACAAACCAGTCAAGGAGCGCGTTTGAAAACCTGTCCCTTGAGATACCAGTAGCCATGGATGTCCTTCGTATCTTCTCTGTATCTTTCGGTATCCTTTCGCTTACAGGGGCTTTATTGGAATAGCCCGTGAATTAAACCCTTGACAGCTTCTTTGCCGTCCTCTTTTTGCTGTTGTTTTTCCGTATTCGCTCCGGGGTCGGTGTTTTTGTTCTTGTTTAACCATTTATCCAGTTTTCGATCGATAGCCTTGTCGATTTTTCGTTTCGCTTCGCGTTTTGCGAGTTGTTCTAGCATCGCTGACAGGCGTTTACTATCCAGTCCGCACTGGGGTGCAGAATCGCCGCCAATAATGCCTGTACATTTAACCGGAATGGCAACATCTTTGAGGTACTTGTTGACTTTACAATTGGGGTCACCCAGTTCACCCACTACTTTGAGTTCCATGCCATAGTCCAGTGTTTTTGTCGCGGTGTTCACTTGGCCTTGCCCCCCTAGCGAGATACCGGCCAAAGAAGCGAGTAGGGAGGGGTTGCTCAGTGTGCGGCCATCGATTTTAACCGTTCCGCTCATAGCGTTAAAGGTCGTGCGTGGTTCCCGTTGGCTGATGTCAACGGTTTTACCGAGTAGACTGGCAACCCCCAAACATGCCAGAGCTCGAAAATTGACCCCTTCGAGTGCGCCCTGGTCGATATTGAAGGAGGCCGTGCCATCAGCATTGTCTTGCAGTTGTGTCAGGTTTTTTCCGGTGGAGGCGATGTCTGCGTTAAAGTTCAGATTGCCCGCCAGATACGTCAGTTCGCGAAAGTCTTTCAACATTGGAAGCAGGTTGATATGGTTAATTTCACTATGTAACTTCCAGGTTGGTTTTTGGGTCGCAACATTGATATTTGCTGTGACTAAAAAACTACCGTCGTAGAGCTGTCCGGCTGCTTTGCCTAATTTGACAATGCCATTTTTCGCTGTGGCCTGGATGGTGATATCTTTGATCGTCATATTTTGAGCGACAAGCTGTTGTAAATTTGCCGATATATCGAAGTTGAGTTCCTTTAGCATCTTGATCGGCAGGTTGTCATCATCGCTGGTATTACGTGATGGCGTTGTCTGGGCCCGCTGTTGTTTTTGTCCTTCCACTTTTTCTTGTTTAGGTGCTACGTAGCGGTCGATATCAATGGCATTACCATTCACTTTGGCAATGATCCGGGAAGTTCGCTGGTCGATGGTGATATTTCCTTTGAACAATGTGTCATCGAGGGTGAACTCCAGGTTGGGAAGCGCAATCCGGTTTGTCGGACTCTTTATCGATGAGCTGAAAGCGACTTTGTCGAGCACTTTAGCGTCGGTTGTCGGTATCGGCTTTTGTCCAAGATTGCCGAGAAGTTTTTGCAAAGAAAATGGAGCTACACTTGCCTTGCCATCAAACCTTGGTGTTTTATCCAGACCAGATACCTGTAAATCTATCAGCGCAGCGAGGTTTGCCAGATTCAGTGACATATTGGCGATCGACAGCGTGTGCGTTTCTTGATCCAGGGTGATATTGGTGTCGATTTTCGTTGCCACCGTTTTCGCACCGAACGGTTTGCCGGAAAGCGCAAAATCTGCGGCGAATGGTGATAGCGTAATGTGTTTGAAGTCCCTTTTCATCGTAACCGTGGTTTTGATCTTTGCCACTGTATCGAGACCCGATTGGCCATCGCTTAGAGTAAAATCCATTGCGATTGGGAAAGGTGTGTCTTTGGTTATATTGGTCGCAGTAAGGTTAAGTGGTGATAGCAATAATGTTCTATTCGCCGCTTTATCCACATAGTTTATTGTAATATTGGTCAGCGCCACCTCGGAAACGGCAAAGTTGATTTCCTGCTTGGCATTCGCTTTGTTATCTTCGGCTGGCTGCTTTTGTTCCTCTGTCTTTGGTTTCTTCGCTGGGTGAGCGGTTTGCTGACTGGATAGTTTTTCCCAGTTTCCGGTGCCATCTTTGTCTTTTTCCAGATTGACCTGCAATCCGTCAACCACTAACTTTTCCACGCTTGGAGACATATTCATCAGCGACATAAATGCCACTCTGGCTTGCATGTTATTGAGTGTGGTAAACGAGTTACCTTCAGTTGTATTGACTTGAACCTCGTTCAGCTCCAGGCCAAGCCAGGGATAGATGGACCAGTCGATATTGCCGGTGATCTCGACAGAAACACCGGTTGCTCCATGAATTGCACTCTCCAGTTCTGGTTTGTAGTCGTTGGGATCGACCAAAGAAGTAACGGCAAAAAGTGTGGCAGTGACTAAAATGAATAAGATCACAATACCGATTATCAGAAATTTTATGGCTTTAAACATTTTTTTTCTCTACTTGGGAATGGGTTAATGATATATAGTTCAATTTCGTCAGGCGGTCTCGTTGTTTGCTACTATAACGAGTTTTTATCGCTTTACATAAAAAATAATGTCACATAAAGTTAATGAAGACAGTTAAAAAATCGTTATAAAAATGGCTACAAAAAGTTATAAAAACAACAAAGGAGTTGATCATGGCGATAAAGGTGTCGATTGTTATCAAAAGAGAGTTTGATGTGTCTGCCGGATTTGATCAGACATTCGATGTATTGGCTAATGTACCAGAGTCAGCGAGACATTTTCCAAAAGTTGATCAGTTGGTTGCTCTGGGAGACAACACCTTTCGTTGGGAAATGGTTAAAATTGGCGTAGATAAGTACTCACTGCAAACGGTTTATGCTGCAAAATATACATCGGACAAGCCGAATGGCTCAATTGTCTGGGAAAAAGTTCCCGGTGTTGGTAACGGAGAAGTTGAAGGCAGTTGGAAGGTCACGGAAACACCATCCGGTTGTCACCTGGTCTATGCCATCAAGGGTGTGATGACATTGCCTTTACCCAACCTGTTGAAGCTGGCGATCAGCCCAATCGTGAAACATGAGTTCAGCACTCTGGTGGATAAATACATCAATAATCTTCAAGCTTCGCTGGTCTGATTCGAGTTTGTGAGCTGTCGTGCGGATACGGTGCGCTGGTATTGTAAATTAAGTATAATCCGGCTTTTTGGGTAGGCCGGACAGTTTTTGGGAGTAGGATTTGACAATGGGTTGTTCTGATGGTGGAGAGCTTGTTAATGGCTAGTTTGACGGCTGGGCAACCTGCCCGGACTGCACAGGTTGAGCGAAATACACTTGAAACACAGATAGCGGTTGAAGTGAATCTGGATGGTACCGGTAAGCTGGTAATTGAAACAGGCATTCCTTTCCTCGAGCACATGATCGATCAGATTGCCCGGCATGGTTTGATCGATATGAAAATCCTCGCTAACGGGGATCTCCATATCGATGACCATCATACTGTCGAAGATTTGGGTATCACTCTTGGTCAAGCCTTTGATAAAGCGGTAGGTGATAAAAAAGGAATGAGCCGGTATGGTCACGCTTATGTTCCTCTGGATGAGGCGCTTTCCCGTGTTGTGATCGATTTCTCAGGTCGTCCTGGCCTTGTGCTGAATATACCCTACACCCGGGCCTTGGTGGGCGGCTTTGATGTTGATTTGTTTGAAGAGTTTTTTCAGGGGTTTGTCAATCACGCCAGGGTCACGCTGCATATCGATAACCTGCGCGGCAAGAACACTCATCACCAGATCGAAACTGTATTTAAAGCGTTCGGCAGGGCCCTGAGAATGGCGTTGACCCTGGATGAGCGTATGAATGGCATCATGCCTTCTACCAAAGGCAGCCTTTAGGTATTTTGCCTGGTCTTCGTCGAGTTTGAAATAAATGAATACTGTTGCGGTTATAGATTACGGGATGGGCAATCTTCACTCGGTCGCCAAGGCACTGGAATATGTTGCCCCGGATGCCAAGGTTCTGGTCACTTCAGACCCGGATACCGTGCATGCCGCTGACCGGGTTGTGTTGCCCGGTGTCGGTGCGATTAGAGATTGTATGGCCGAGATGCATCGTTTGGGGGTAGATAAACTGGTAAAAGATGTCGCTGTCGATCGCCCGTTTCTGGGAATATGCGTCGGTATGCAGGCGCTTATGAAGGAAAGCGAAGAGAATGACGGGATAAAATGCCTTGGTTTGTTTGACGAGCGGGTTCGCTTCTTTGGTCACCCGCTGATCGGTCAGGACGATCATCCTGGCGAGCGTCTGAAAGTGCCACATATGGGCTGGAACAAGGTATGTCAACAAATCGACCATCCACTTTGGCATGCTATCGAAAATGAGAGCCGTTTTTATTTTGTGCATAGTTACTACGTAGAGCCGGGTGACTCCCGTGAAGTGATGGCAACGACGCTCTATGGCAAGAAACTGGTGTCGGCTATCGGCCGGGATAATCTGTTTGCCGTTCAGTTTCATCCGGAGAAAAGCCAGAGTCCGGGGTTGCAGTTGTTGAAAAACTTTATGCAATGGAATGGCAAATAGTGCTATGTCCGTTGGATTGGTTGGGTGTTGATCAACGTAATGCGAGAGTGGTTATCTGTCAGCCAGAACGCTTACGTGCCAATGAGATAAAGTAGACTATGGGTTTAGCGAAAAGAATTATTCCCTGCCTGGATGTGGATCAGGGGCGAGTGGTCAAAGGGGTGCAGTTTGTCGATATTCGTGATGCCGGTGACCCGGTTGAAGTGGCCATGCGATATGACCAGCAAGGTGCTGATGAAATTACTTTTCTTGATATCACTGCCAGCCATGAAAATCGTGATACAACGGTTTATACAGTAGAGAAAATGGCCAGCCAGGTGTTTATACCGCTCACTGTGGGTGGTGGTATACGTACAGTGGATGATATCCGAAATATGCTCAATGCCGGCGCGGACAAGGTCAGCATCAACACCGCGGCCGTATTCAATCCGGAGTTTGTCGAGGAGGCTGCAAGCCGGTTTGGCAGTCAGTGTATTGTGGTTGCGATTGACGCAAAAAGTGTCGCTCGACCCGGTGACGAGCCACGCTGGGAATTATTTACCCATGGTGGCAGAGAACCCACCGGGTTGGATGCGGTAACATGGGCGCAAAAAATGGCGCAGTTCGGTGCGGGTGAGATTCTGCTGACCAGTATGGATCAGGATGGGATGAAAAATGGCTTTGATATCGGTTTGACCCGGGCGGTGAGTGAAGCGGTATCTGTTCCTGTTATCGCGTCAGGTGGCGTAGGTAAACTTCAGCATCTCGTCGACGGTATTAACGAGGGCAAAGCGGATGCGGTTTTAGCCGCAAGTATTTTCCATTTCGGTCAGCATAGCATACCCGAAGCCAAAGCGTTTATGTGCGCTCAGGGCATTGAAGTTCGTTAGTCTCGCCGGGCGGCTCAAACCTGAATTTGGCTGGTTTTGATTAATTTGCGGCGCTGTTCAAAGGTAACCGCTCAAACCAAGACGTCATTGACTATACGTCTTTGATGAGACTGACCATAGTGGCGGGCCACTTCCAATGCCGCCCATCTTCAGACTCAACCATTCCAATGCCGCCCATCTTCAGACTCAACCACCACTGTCTTTCGATTGATTTTTATCACCTTCCCGAATACACGACCTTCCGAAGCATCAAAATGAACCTGTACACCCAACCTTAGTTGACAAAGTACTTCCATTGTTTTTTAGCACGCAGGTCATGAACTCTCTGGCAAATAATCTGGTTCAATTCAAGCAACTGTTCCATAGTGAGATCATCAATATTCATTTACGCTTTCCACCACTGAACGCATCGGGTTTTCGGAAAATTTCCTCTCAGATAAGTATAAGCGTTGACGTTATGGATACGACAGGTCGTCAACAACGACTGAATGGCGGCAACATCTTCAGCGCCTGATTCCGTCCAGCAAAACAGCCACGCCTTCTTGCCCATGGGAATCGGCCTTAAACCCCGTTCGAGATGATTGGTGTCAATCGCCACATCGGGATCAGTTAAAAACACTTCAAGAGATTCAACTCGACTCATGGCATAGTTCAGTGCATTACTCAACGGATTGGTCGGGGTAAGGTCCAACCGCTGACACTGTTTTTTACACCACAACCAAAATGTGTCGACCACAGGCGTGCTGTGAATTTGCCGATACTCCTTCTTGGCCCAGCCTGTTAATTTACTATTTCGGATCTGCTCTTCATGCCGATACAAGGCACCAATCATCGCCAGTGCTTCACCTGCGGCTTCCGGCTCCAGGGTCAATGCCCTTTCAAAACACCTTCTTGTATGTGCCCAGCACTGGGCATGAGTGATTTCCGCGTTTAAGGGCGCAAGATGTTGGTCCGACCGGCTCGAACAATAACGAAAGACCATCTCGCCCTGATCACCATACATTGGCCAAAAATAACCTTGCTTCATTTTACCCGGACCTTTTCGACCCGCCTTGATGGGAGTTTTATCAAGAGCTAGCGCCTGGCTCAGTAGTACATTCTGGTATTGGGCATCCACTACAGGCTTAAGCAGTGCAATGGCTTTGGCTGTCAGTTGTGTGAGCAGGCTGCGAGACAGGGTAATCCCTGCTGCTGCCAGTCGTTGGTGTTGTCGATGCAAGGGTAAGCGGTAAAGAAACTTGTCAACCAGCATACCAGCCAAAAAGCTGACATCAGCCAGGCTGTTGTCAAATACACGCGCTGGTGCAGGTGTAGTAATCAGCTTTTTCGTGGCTTTTTCCTGAATAACCGGACGGCGTTCTTTTATGACAACAAAGCTGGCCTGCTTCTGTGCCAGACGGTAGCTGGTCTTGTACGAGATAATGTCATAGTAATCGGCATTCGCTCCCTTCAGTTCGTCAGGCAAGACATCCGCCACCTTCACGGGGACAGAGTCATCAAACCGCAAGCCACTGTCTGTGGCGCAGCCATCGCGCACTTTTCGTCTGCGCTCATGGGCGGCCACTTTCTGAGTCGTATGATCTTCAAATGAAGTTGAAAGCGTTGGGGTAAGGTGAGGGTCAATTCAAGCCGGGATCGATGCTGTTCCTCCACACTTGCTGCCGGTTGAGCGGGAGGCACCTCAATAAAGTCTGATGAAGCTGAGATTGGCGCATCGCTCAATTGTCTTTTCCATTTGGAAAACGTGCTCGGCGCCAGTTGGTTTTGCTGGCAAAACACGTCCTGGGTGAGACCGCTTGTATTGAAGTGATCAAAAATAGCTTGCCAGTCTTGTTCGCTGCGGTGGATATTGCGTTGCTTTTTCATGGGTTCTCCTGAGGTTTGTTGAAGTCGGGTTAAATTATGTCTTGGTTTGAACGGTTACGTTCAAAGGCTGGAAGTTGATAAGTATATAGGGGGCTTTGTTGCCGTTTCTCAGATAGCCTACCACTTTAAATTCTTCTTGTTTTTTTTGCATTATTCCTTCGTTTGATTCGTCGCTGGAAAAATCTTCCATGCCGTAGTTTTCAATACCCTTGATATTATCCAACCGTAACGCGCTTATTTTGTTATTTCCCTGGTCGACAAATACAATAATGGGTCGAACGCTTGCGGTTACCCTTTCTCGAGCATTTTCAAAGGAGCGCATAAGATGGGTGAATGAGCTCAATTTCTCGCGCCGAAACCGTGTCATTGCCAGCTCAGGATCGGTTTTTCTCAATATCAGTAAGTCTTTGGTTTGGCTATGGATCTTATGATGTTGTTGGTTAAGTTTTTCGATAACCTCCGCCAGTTCTTCATCATCCGTTTCGAACGAGTCGTACCAAGTGCTGAACTGGCACTGATCTGGATTCACAGGCAGGGGAAAGGGTGTGTTTTTTTTGAACGATTCTTCCAGGGTATTTATCCAGGTCAGGTGTTGTTGTTCAGCGTCGTTGAGTGATTCAATCAGTGTCTGGCTAAATGCGGCGGCGGATGTGCTTCCAGTTAGGTTGCAGAAGTCGTAGAGGGGGATTGCCCGCTCCCGGTAAGTGATGACTTGATGATTGAAATTAGTACAGGGGTCGACCTTGATATTGCGTTCGACATCTTTCTCGATATAGTGAACTTGTTCCAGCGGGATCGCAAATGTGGCTTCTTGAGTCGAGAAAGTAATAACTGAAAGCCTACCCGCATGGAATAGCTTGTGCGATGGTTGTCTGCTCATGGATATTCTTTTTCCGGTTCAGTCAGGAAGATTAACCTAAGCTAGTCGAAGTATAGTCATGGATTGCTTCTCTTACCAATTTGAGCAAGCACGCATTTTCATGCTTGTTCAAATTCAGTAGGTGCCTGTTTCAGTGGCAAGCCGTTGGTTACCGGAGACTTAGCTCGAAGCGGTTTTTATCTGGCTTGAAGTGGTGGGATGAGCGTCGGCCGGTCGCCCTGTCAAGTCCGTTCAGTCCGCTGATCGTGGTTAAGGCGATCCCCTTTTCACCCAGTAGCGGGAGGGCTTTTTCCAGGTAATGCAGTGTCAAAAGGTGTGGGTGACCAATCGCGATGGCGTAACCCTTTTTTTTAGCGATGCCGAGTAAGCGGTTGAATTGGTGGTCGATAGCTTGTGCGGAAACTTTATGATCCAGAAAAACATCCCTTTCCTGAGTCGGTATCTGGTATTGGCGGGAAATATTTGCCGCGACCGAGCTGGCGATGGTCCGACTGTCGACAAAGTACAATGGGTACTGTTTTAGTTCGGACATCAGCCAACGCATTATCTCGCCATTCTGAGTAAGTGCGCTTCCCATGTGATTGTTGACGCCGCTGATAAATGGCAAAGATCGGATTTGTTTCCGCAGTGAGGTAATTAGACTAAGTCGGGACATGCCACTGTGCAATGCCCCTTTGCCCAGCGCGATACCCGAGGTACTTTCCATTGGCGTATGCAGCATAATTTCTTTTCCGGCATCGTGCGCTTGTCTGGCCAGGGTCTGGGTATGGGCTCGATAGGGTAAAAAGGACAGTGTCAAAGGATAGGGTAGCGCAATAAATCTCTTGCCGATAGCCTGGTGGTGTCCCATGTCGTCGATAATGATGGCGATAATCGGAAGATTAGCCTCCTGCCCGCTCAGGGGCGGAGGCAATAACGCCATGAGTAACAATGGCCAGAGTAAAGCGGGATATTTTCGTTTGGCAATGAGTCTGTACCAGTTATTTTGCTGATTGTTGGACATTTTTCGCGTAAATAATCAGACCATTCATCAGGTTGACTGCTTCCCTCAATTGAAAGTCCCTGGCAAGAATAGCGTATCGCTTTTCATTGTTTTCTTCTGTGGACATTTGTTCAGTGTCAGCGATATCTTTACTGTTTTCTTTTGCCGTGTCATTTGACAGGTGCCGGGTAAGGTTGGCTTCTTTGAATGAGGGTCGTGCTTGCAGTTCGGTGAGTTTCGCTTGCTTGATTTCGACATCAGGGGTAATACCTAATGCCTGAATCGATCGGCCACTGGGCGTATAGTACCTGGCGGTGGTCAGCTTCAAACCGTACTCTTCATTCAATGGCATAACCGTTTGCACCGAGCCTTTGCCGAAACTGTCGGTGCCCAGAATGATGGCTCGACCATGATCCTGGAGTGCTCCTGCCAGTATTTCAGAGGCGGAAGCGGAGCCGCCATTAATCAGTACGATAATCGGGATATTACCGGTTATATCGCCAGATGTGGCACTGTATTGTAACTGGGAACTTTTAATACGGCCTTCTGTATACACTATCAAACCGTCTTCGAGTAACGAGTCTGCGACATCGACAGCTGCCTGCAGAACGCCACCAGGGTTGTTACGCAGATCGAGAATCAAGCCTTGAATCGGCGCTTTTGCCTCTTTGTTGATTTTCTCCAGGCCATCGATAAAGTCTTGTCCCGTTTTCGCCTGAAACTGGGTAATACGAATATAACCCAGCGTATCTTCTAGTAGGCGGGTTTTGACACTGGTTACCTTGATGATATCCCGCACCACTTGTTTTTCGACAGGCGCGCTTTCACCTTCGCGCACTATGGTCAGGGTAATCGCCGTGCCCGGCTTGCCGCGCATTTTGTTGATCGCTTCTTCCAGTGACATACCCTTGACCGAATCGTCGTCCAGTTTGATGATAATGTCGCCAGCTTCCACTCCGGCTTTGGATGCCGGTGTATCATCGATCGGAGAGATCACTTTTATAAAGCCGTTTTCCATTCCAACTTCAATGCCCAAACCGCCAAATTCGCCAGAGGTGCTTTCTTGCAGGTCATCGAACGCCGTGGGTTCAAGGTAGGTAGAGTGCGGATCCAAACCTGACAGCATGCCTTTTATCGCGTTGTTCAGAAGCGTGGAGTCGTCTACTTCCTCGACATAAGTTTTCTTGATTCTGTCAAACACTTCGGTGAATCGCCGGAGTTCTTGAAGTGGTAGCTGAGTTTCGGGATCAGGCAGACGGACAACCACCTTGGGTTGGCCTTTTTTTTGTTGGGCGTCCGCTTCGGAGGCAATTGTTGGTACACTTATGAGCATAGCCAGACTGAATGCGCAAAGCCGTGCGAAGAGGGTTTTCGTTATTCCTGTTTTGCTGGAATCTCCCAAATAAAACATTTTCATTCACTCTGTTCCTGGTGTCTTTTTATTGATCCGACAAGCTGGGTAAATCTGGATAGCGGAATTTATACGGCATTTTAAATATATTGACCAGAACAAATTACTTGCGTGCTTGCTTTTTGAGCCATTTTATCGGGTTTTGGGGTTTGCCTTTTTTTCTGATTTCAAAGTATAGGCCGGTTTCGGGTGTGCCACCGCTATTACCGGTAAATGCAATGGTTTCTCCAGTATTGACCCATTCTCCCAAGTCTTTTAGCAGACTGTGGTTTTGACCATACAGGCTCATATAGTTATTGCCATGGTCGACGATAATCAACAATCCAAAGCCTCTTAGCCAGTCAGCAAATACCACTCTGCCATAGTGAACCGCACTGACCGGGCTGGATTCCGGTGTTTCGATAAAAATGCCATTGCTCCTTAACGAGCTGCCTGCCAATTGGCTTTTGTAATTGCGGGTGATTTTCCCTCGGACGGGCCAGGCCAGTCTGGATTTTTGGGTGGTGAAAGGTTCATTGCTATCAATAAGCTCGACCGAAGCGATGGTTTTTTCAATCTGTTTGATAAGGCTGGTCAGCTTTTGTTGGTTGGCTATGTGGGTGCTGAGGCGCGCTTGCTTGCTGTTGATGGATTTATTGAGTGTTGCGAGAGCGTTTTGTCTTGTTTTAATTGCCGATCGCAGGCGCTTATTTTGTTTTTGCAGTTTTTGTTTTGCGGTTGCCAACTGGTGTCTTTTCTCGGTTATGGCTTGTTCGGTTGCCACGATTTTTTCCAGCTCTGTGTTGTATTGATTGATTTGTTCTTTTTGGGCATCGGAAAAATAACGCAGATAACTCATGTTTCGAGCGATGGATCGAGGGTCTTCCAGGTTAAGCAAGAGTTTGATCGCGGGCTGGCTACCTGACTGGTATGTTGCCAGAACGAGTGCCGCGAGGTTTCGCTTTTTATCTTGCAACGCGGTTTTTTGTTTTTTTTTGGTTAAAGCCAGTGACTTGATTTGTTTCTGGGTTTTTTTCTGTTTGATTGCCAGTTGCTGAATTTGTTGGTCAATTTTACTGACAGTGAGTTCACTGTCTCGCAGTGCTTTTACCTTGGCGTTTTTTTCTATGGCAGCTTTTTTAAGCCAATTTTGCAAAGATTCAATGGCGGAATCGATTTTTTTTAGCTGGGCTTTCGAGGTGTTTAATTCTTGTATTTTGTTTTCGTTGGCGCCGTGGCTGCATACGCTGAAGACTGCGCCGCAAATCAGCAATACGCAAAATATACCAGCTTTAGTGAAACGGGCTTTGTGCAAATAAAGGCTTGGCATGGCGAGAAAGTGAATTACCCGATAATGTGGGCCACCTGACAGTATTATTGGCTCAATACAGCAACGCCGATAATACATCGGCGTCGAGCTGGAATTGGCATTATGCAATCAGCGATTTTCCTGTCATTTCATCGGGTTGTGGCAAATGTATTAGCTCGAGTATGGTCGGGGCGATATCGCACAAACTTCCTCCGGACTTCAATTGAACATTTTGCGGGCCGCAATAGATGAGGGGAACCGGTAAAACAGTGTGCGCTGTGTGGGGTTGACCGGTCTCCGGATCAACCATTTGTTCTGCGTTCCCGTGGTCGGCGGTGATCAGCGCCTGCCCGTTAACTGATTCAAGCGCTGTCACTACCCGTTGCAGACAGGTATCCAGGCATTCCGCTGCTTTTACGGCTGCGTCGAAGTCCCCGGTATGGCCAACCATATCACCGTTGGCGTAGTTGCAAATAATTACGTCGTATTTGCCGCTCTCTATCGCTTCTACCAACTTGTCTGTGACTTCCGGTGCACTCATTTCGGGTTTAAGATCGTAGGTTGCCACCTTGGGTGAGGGGATAAGAATTCGGTCTTCTCCTTCAAACGTGTCTTCGCGACCGCCACTGAAAAAGAAGGTAACATGCGCATATTTTTCAGTTTCAGCGATACGCAGTTGGGTTTTACCTTGATTTTGTAAATATTCGCCGAGACCATTGTTCAATTCCATGGGTGGGTAGGCACAAGCCGCTTTCAGGTCGGCCGCGAATTCGGTCAACATGACAAATTCGGAAAGATTGGCGTGTCTGTCTCTGGCGAATCCGTCGAAATTCTCTTCGACAAAGGGTCGAGTCAGTTCACGGGCACGATCAGCCCGAAAATTCATAAACAAAACCGTGTCACCATCTTGCACGGCGTGTTTTGGGGTGTCTGGCGGCAATATAACAGAAGGCTTGACAAACTCATCGGTTTCTCCTCTGGCATAGGCAGCCTTGAGTGCTTCCTCTGTCGAGGTATAGGTCAGTTCGGCGTCAGCATTCACGATCAGGTTGTAGGCGGCTTCTACCCGATCCCAGCGATTGTCCCGATCCATTGCATAGTAGCGGCCCACCATTGACGCTGTCCGGCCGACACCCAATCGTACTAACTCTTCGTCAAGGCGTTTCAGAGAGGGCAAAGCACTTTGTGGGGGCATATCCCTGCCGTCCAGAAAAGCGTGGACATAAAGCTGCTTGGCTCCTTGCTTAACCGCCATTCTACAGGCGGAAATAATGTGTTCTTCGTGACTGTGTACACCGCCTGGAGAGAGTAACCCAAAAATATGGACGGCCTTTTCTTTCGCTACCGCTTTGTCGATGGCAGACAACAATACCGGGTTATGATAAAAATCACCGTTTTGTACGTCTTTGGTGATGCGGGTGAGGCTTTGATAGACAACCCTGCCGGCACCGAGGTTCATGTGACCTACTTCAGAGTTGCCCATTTGGCCTTCGGGCAGACCGACATGATTGCCGGAGGTATTGATCAGTGTTTTGGGTCGATTGGCCCAGAGTTTATCCCAAAACGGCTTCTTAGCATGAAAAATGGCGTTATGGTCTGTGTCTTCCCGGTGGCCCCAGCCATCGAGAATAATTAGCGCGGTTGTTGGTTTGGCTTTTGTCATGCTGATGATATCCCTGACTTAGGTTTGATTTGTAAATTCATTCTACCCTCAACGCAACCAGTTTTCCATTTCCGCAAACCGATTACTTGGCTTTTGGCTTCTGTCTTGGGCCAAGGCTGTGTATAATGCCGAGGCTTTACGGGCTGGTTTCAGATCGAGTCGCTGTCAAATGGAGCTGTCGATCAGCTCTGTCAGTCTCTCGTTCCTTGAGGGGCCAAAAATCAAGGTTCACAAATTAGGTTGATAAAATAGGGTTAGGAATGGAAAGAATTATTGAATTCGCCACCAATCACTGGATGTTGGTCTCTACCTTTTTTGGCTTGTTGATTGCACTTTTTCTGGTTGATCGACGCAAAGCCGGTGCCTCGATTTCGCCCCAGCAAGTGGTGTTGTTGATGAACCGGGAAGAAGGCGTGATTGTCGATATTCGTGAAAAGAAAGACTACTCTGAAGGGCGAATCAAGGGTTGTATCCATATCCCGCTAACTTCGTTGAAAGAACGACATGACGAGCTGAAGAAACATGAATCCAGGACATTTATCCTTGTCGATAAAATGGGGCAGCACTCCGGGGCGGCCGCTAAGACACTGAAGGATTTGGGGTATAGCAATATCGTCAGAATGGCCGGGGGCATTGCAGAATGGCGCGGCCAAAACTTGCCACTGATTAAAAAATAGGTGTTTATATGGCTCAAGTGATTATCTACACAAGCCGACTGTGCCCGTTTTGTATTCGAGCCAAAAAATTGCTCGACGCGAAAAAAGCAGCTTACAACGAAATCAAAGTCGATGGCAATCCGGCAATCCGGTCAGAAATGGTTGATAAAGCAGGCGCGACATCAGTGCCCCAGATATGGATTGGCGATAATCATGTTGGCGGTTGCGATCAACTGGTTGCGCTTGAAAATCAAGGCAAACTAGATGCCTTGCTGGCTGCCGATTAATACGGAGTTATCTTGTTAATATACAATCAATCGTCAATACCTTCCCTGGCAATACAACCGGGATGCGAACGACAACTGTAACCAGAACTGAAAATGAAAAAAGGGAAAATATAATGGCCGAAAACCAAGGAGCCTCTGAGCAGCAAGCTCCCCAATTTGCATTGCAGCGAATCTACATCAAGGATGTTTCTTTTGAATCCCCAAATTCTCCAGATATCTTTCAGGGTGAATGGAAGCCACAGGTTCATCTGGACTTGAATACGGCCAACAAAAAACTCACCGATACCCAGTTTGAGGTGATTGTGTCTTTGACCGTGACGGCTAAGATTGGAGAAAAAACGGCGTTTATCGTTGAAATCCAGCAGGCCGGTGTTTTTTTGATCAATGGTATCGAGGGAGCACAACTTGGCCAGACGCTGGGAGCTTTCTGCCCGAATGTTCTGTTTCCTTATGCCAGAGAAGCCGTTGACAACTTGATTGGTAAAGGCAGTTTCCCTCCGTTGATGCTTGCGCCGGTAAATTTTGATGCGATTTATGCTGAAGCCTTGCGACGCAAGCAGGCTGAGGGTGAAGAACAGAAAGGCACTGCTCACTGATTCCACTTTATTGTGGTATAGCGAAACCATTCTGTCGCCAAGCCTCGTAAATCATGATGGCGACAGCATTGGAAAGGTTGAGGCTTCTGCTATCTGGAGCCATAGGCAGACGAAGACAATGGTCTTTGCCTGTCTGATCTCTTAGCCATTGTGGTAACCCCCTGGTCTCCGGGCCGAAAAGCAAATAGTCTTCCGGCTTGAATTTTGCTTCGCTATAGGTTTTCTTTCCTTTTGTGGTTAATGCAAACAATCTTTCCGGCCGTTCGGATTCAATAAAAGCAGTGAAATTTTTATGCGTTTTTATCCGGGTAAACTCGCGGTAGTCCAGTCCGGCTCGCCGCAGTTTTTTTTCATCCAGTGTAAAGCCAAGCGGTTCGATCAGGTGAAGCCGGCATCCTGTGTTGGCTGACAGGCGAATGATATTGCCAGTATTGGGGGGAATTTCCGGTTCGTATAAAACGATATTGAACATAGGTTTTCTGTGAAATTGGTTTAGCGACTGAAGCCCGTTCGCTTTGCAGTGACTGCCGTAATCCATCCAGTTCGATTTAACAGTTAAATCGCTCGCATTTAACAGACTAAACTGGGCGTCTGACGGCGCCGATATGGATAACTAGGGCTTTATACGTTTAATGACTTTCCAGGTTTTTATCTGCTTGCTTATTTTCCCCATAGCCTCACGGCTTACACTGCGGTGGTTGTCGCCAATGAGTGTTAGCTGGCCTTGCTCGTCTATCGTGTCAATGCGTTTAATGATATCGCCATATATCGGGTGTTTTAACACAATAATCTGTTTTGGCTTAAGCAGCCATCTGGGCCAGAGGCAGGCCAGAATGTAGTCGCCATTTTGAAGAGAGGGAGACATGCTGTCTCCCTCTATACGTTTCAGCGTCAGCAGCATGGACTAGGCAAGTTTAGGATAAACGACCATTTCATTGGGTAGATAGGGGCTTTTCGCCTGGTAGGTTGCTACGCCCTTGGTTTGCCAGAATATATCAGCAAACTGATTGACCAGGTTTAACAGTTCCAGTGAGGCATCTCTATCCACATTCTGGCGTGCTTTGGAGCCTTGCATCATGATGTTGTGAACCAGTTCATGGGTTTGTGGGAACTTTTCAAATTGGGGTGCTTTGAAATAGTCGCCCCAGATAATGCGAACTTCGTGTTTGACCGCTTCGGCGTGCTCTTCTTTTTGAGCGATCAAACGTGAATATTTGTTGCGCGTCTGCAGGTTGTCTTCTGCGCCTTCCATTTCGAGTAGTTGATCGACCAGGCGAATAACGGTAAGGGCTGATAGCTGTGCGGTGGCAGGGTCGTAAATGCCGCAGGGCACATCACAGTGTGCCGATACACTGCCGATTGCAAATTTTTGATCCAGTTTATCAATTAAACCGTGTAGCATGTTGAATCTCCTTTATGGTGTTTTTTGAAGTACGGTAAACCAGATAACTCGAAAGTAGGATACCTGTTTTTGTTTATGCGAGTCTCAGCGTAAATGGCTGGTAAGCCGTTGTCGAACCGGGTGTCGATGCCATCAAGTTTACCGATGAAGCTTGGCTGTGGCAATGGTTGTGGCAAGTAATGGCTGAGGAGAACAGGTTCCCATACCAGATATAGGAACCTGGAATCGCGATAACGAAACGCTTCTATTTCGGTGTTGACCTGATCAGGGGTTCATTGCATAGGTGTCTTTCTTGGCGTACGCAAATTCCGTCCAAATCCGGTTGTATCGACGATCGTCTCTCTTCGGTTTGCTTATTATCAACTGACAAAATACCTGCTGTAAGCGGGTGCTGCTGGTTTTGGAATAAAGCTGCAGTGCGAATTTGGAAAAGTCGCGAACCATAAAGTCAAAAATCTGATCGATCAGGTCGTCGTCTATACCGTTTTTATCCCAGCTCTCCAGTATCAACTGGCCATAAGCGACCAGAGTAAATAGTTCACCGATGACCAGCAGAAAGTCGATGTCTTTAATTTGCTCCTTATTGGGGCGGGCCACCATCAGCATTTTTTTGAATGTGGCAATCTGTTTTTTGAAGACATTGACATTGGCCAGCTGGCATTTGTCATAGGCCAGCCTGTAGTCGTGGAAGCGTGTTTTACCCAGACCTTTGGTTGCCCCCTGGTGGAACAGAAAGTCATCGTTGACACCTTCATTGCACACGGGCACGTCTTCAAATTTTTCAGGTTTGAAAAAGTAATTGGCCATAAATTTAATGATCAGTGCCATGTTAACGTGGACTGTGCCTTCCAGTTTGGGTAAGGCTCGAATATCCATCGCGGCGTTTTCAAAATACATGTCTTTTTCAAAACCTTTTGCCGCTATGATGTCCCACAGCATATCGACCACCTCTTGACCCTGAGTGGTGACTTTCATTTTTACCATAGGGTTATATAGCAGGTAGCGACGATCATAGTTACTGGCAGAACGCATATAGTCACGAGCGCGGTTGGCAAACAAACGCATTGCGGTCAGGCGGCTGTAGGCGTCAACGAACAACTGTCTGATATGAATAAAATCGGTAACGTAATGGTCAAACAAACGCCTTTTTGCTGCGTGATCGATGGCTTCGTGGTAGGCGTGGGTACAAATACCCAGCGAGGCATAACCCAGATTGAATTTCATTATGTTGATGGTGTTAAGCGAATCATCCCAGGCTTTACGCCCTTTGGCTGAAATATCAGCCTCGGTAATCGGGTAATCATTGAGCCGGAAATTGGCCACATAGTCCTGATTATTGATGATATTTTTTATGCATTCGTAGTTTTCATGCTGTGAATCCACGGTAAAAAACACATAGTCATCGGTTCCGTCTATCTTGCCAAAAGTCGATACCAGAGCCGCCTTGTTGCCATTGCCGATATAGTATTTTTCACCTCTCGCGATATACTTGCCATCGCCCTGTGGTATCAATTTCATTTCGGTTGAATAAATATCAGCACCGTGTTCTTTTTCGGACAGGCCAAAAGCAAAAATCTCTCCTTCTTTCAATAACTGGGCGGTTTTTTTCTTCAGCTCCTCGTTATCACCCAAGAAAATCGGGCCGACACCCAATGCCGATACTTGAAAACAATACCAGTAGGTCAACCCATAAAAACCCACAATCTCGGAAAAATCGGTAATGCGTGTCGTATCCCAGCGGGCGCCTTCTTCTCCATATCCTTTGGGAGTCAGTAGCGTCGCAAAAATTTGCTCCTTTTTGATAAATTCCAGAAATTCGGTATACCAGCGTCGGCTTTCATAGTCAGTCTTGGTTTTTGCCAGCCCCATACCTTCAAAAAAATCAATGGTTTTAAGCATGATTTGTTTGGTGGCTTCATCTGGATAGTTTTGAGCAAACTTTTTGGGGTTTAATAGATACATTCTGTCGTTCTCCTTTGAACGGTTGTCTGATTGTTGCTTTGGGTTATACCGCGAGCGGTGCAACCATTATAACCCGTTGGTTGGCTAGTCGATGTTAACTCGATCGAAAGAAGTACCGATTCGCCTCTTTTATCCCCGGCTTTGTTGTTTCCGGTTTGATGTAGGCCACAGATGAAATTGGCTGAATGCAAATGGTTCTCGCTTGTATTTTGGGTCGGCAAGTTTTATCATTTTTTGCCCATTTCTTTTCTCGCAGCCGATTGACTCGGCGGAGCCTATATGACACAGCCCCATCGCTTTCAATTCGCCGCCATGACAGTGCCCTGTGAAATATCGATTCTGGGTGGTTTGCGAACAACGGCAGAGACTGTCGCAAAAAGCATACATCAGTCCACAAAATCACTGGAGAGAACTTATAACTTTTATTCGGATGATTCGTGGTTGAGCCGCGAGCTGAATCAGCGGGGAGCATCGCGAGTTCGTTTGAATCCGGAACAAATCAGGCTGTTTCAGCGAGTACGCGATTTATCCGAACTGACCGCGGGTTTGTTCGATCCTACGATAGGGACGATAAAACTGGCATCGTGGGATCGACCTGATGCCTCGAGAACTCAGTTGGTCGGTGAGCTGGAACCGGCCATGGGGTTGGATTCCTGGCAACTGGATGGCGATTACCTGGTTTTCAGGGATACTCGCACGGCTTTCGACCTGGGTGGTGTTATCAAGGAGTACGCAGTCGATGTCGCCGCTTCGTTGGCCAGCCAGGCAGGCGTCAACTGCCTGATTAATTTCGGCGGCGATATGCATGTGAAGGGACGCAAGCCCAATGGTGATTATGTAGCCATTGGTGTCAAAGACCCGCTATCGCCAGATCGGGTACTGTGCACCTTGGCGGTTGAGAATGCAGGTCTGACCACCTCAGGCTTTTATGAGCGAACAGTGACCATAGGTGGCGAGCAAGGCACTCATATCATAGGTAACCGGCAGACCAAGTCGGCCAGTATCTTATCCGCGACTGTCATTGCGCCAAGCACATTGGAAGCGGGGGTGTTTTCTACTGCGTTAATGCTGGATCCGGCCTTAACCGTGCCAGAGCATATTCAATATATTGTGGTTGGTGAAGGACGCAAAATTTACAGTAATCTGCCCAGTCTGCCTGGTTAGTGATCGCACATTGTCGATTGAAAACGGCAGATTGACCGAGCAGATCTGCCATGTTTGTTCTCGTTACTCGAAACTGTCCGGCAGACGATAACCTTTCAGGCTTTGCTGGCTGACTACCCAGACTGTACCAAAACCATCGATGGCAACGGCCTGGATTGCCGCATTGTGCCGGGTATGGGCGCGTTGACCCGTTTGTAGACTGATCACGTCAATACCTTGATCTGTATCCGCAGCTACCAGGATTTTTCCTTCACTATCGATAGCGGCAGCCGAAGCCTGAGTGGCAATGGGGATGTTTACGATTCTGGCTTGATCGCCATTTTTGGGCAGCCAGTAGACTGAGCTACCGGATGCCAACACCGCAACCACACCGCCTGATGCTTCCGGTAGCAGAGCGACAGGCTTGTCGGCAACGTTGATTGTCCAGCGTGCAGACAAGTCATCGCTAGCGAGGGCTACCACGGCGCCAGTCAATGCCAGACCACCCACGTAGAGTGTTTCGGCATCATCGCTGTAAGTGATAGAGCTGCCACGAATTCTAAGTCTGGTTTTGACCGCTTCCGTACTGTAGTCGCTGCTCTGGTAGACTTTAGCACTGCGGTCGTCTCCGGTGACGGCGATCTGCGTGCCGTCGGGGTGATTGGTGCTGGCGCGAATAGCGCTGTAACTAATGAAGTTATGGCTGCCACCCGAGGCAAATCTGACATCAGGTAAGGTACCTGGTGCCGGCAAAGGCTCGATATAAACTCCAACACCTGTGCCAGAGCTCTCGCTGTCATACTTCTCTGCCTGTGCGATGAGTATAGTTTGGCTACCATCCGTGTTTAGTGACAAATGGTTGAATACTTGTTCCGAAGCACCGGTAACCGCATCGATTTCATGGCGAGCCCCGCTGACATCGAGAAAGGCCGCTGCGTCAAGGGGGGTCAGTTGACCCAGGGCATCGCTCTGGAACGAGCGTAAATAGTTGTGGTATTTGCTGCCGACAAAGATTTGATCACCGGCGGTACGAACAAGCAGGTCAAGTTGATCCTCGTGAGTGGCGGACCAGCTGGCACTGTCAGTTTCAGTCAGCGGCTGTAACAGTGTGATATCACGCTCGAAGCTGATAAGAGTACCGCTATCGTCTGCAATTCCGGTTTCACCTTGCTCATTGTCGATAGTGGCGCCTTCACTTCGACAGTCCACGACATTAGGGTCAGCTTTGTCAGAGCAGTCAACGACACTGTATTTATCGTCCCAGTTACAACCTTGCAGCGTGCCGATAACAATCAAGGCAAACAGGGCTGTTTTGGAATTCGGCAATGTTTTTCTAAAATTCATAGTAAACTCCTAACCAGGCCCATGACATATCGAGGTCGTTACTTTGAGTTTGTTTCGAGGCACGTAAGCTTGCACTCCAGTCTTGTGTCAGTTTGCGTTCCCAGCCCAGTGATAACGTCGTATCGTCGAAATCACCCAGGCGCTCATCACTTGAACCGTAGCCATTGACATCAAAGACATCGTCACCTTCGTGGTAAAAGCTGGCGGCGTCTTGTGTCATGTACCGAAGGCCAACAAAGAATTGTCCCAAGCCATGATCAGTCATGCCTAAATAGCTTTTAGCTTCGATGGTATGGCTGCTGACACCCCAGTCATCGAAATAACCGCGGTATTGAGCATGCAGCGTAACAGGATACTCATCGATATAGGTTCGCTTGACACCTTTAACATCGATACCGGCAACTTTTCGTTTATCAGGCCGACTGTCGGGACTTAAATAGAAACGGAATACAGGAACGCTGCCGGCATCGGCGATATTCACCTGGCGGACGATACGTTTGTAAGGGTTGGATAACTCACCCGATTCATACATACCAAAGGCGGAGACCTTGACCAGAGATTCCGGCGAAATTATTTCGGTCAACCCTATTTCCAATGTGTTGTAGCTGGCATCGCGCCAACTGTTATCCCGGTAAAACAACGCCTCGTTATTGAGGCGGCTGTAACCGATTGACAGGGTTCTGTTGCGGGATGCGTCCAGATTGTGCACATGCTCGAGTGAGAAGCCGCTGCTGTCATAGTCATCCTCTTCTGAATGAGACAGACCTAACGTCCATTCATGGCGATTTTCGCTGCGCCATGTGAGTGCAGTGTTGAACGCGGTGCGCTCGTCTTCCATTTCCACCAGATGCGTTTTATAGCCTTCGGGTGTGGCCAATCCATCGTTCAATAGATAACCATCGCCGCCGGAATACTGTGATGCGCCTGTTTTGGCATCGATCACAGGTGTCGCCCCGGTTATCGCGTCTACACTTGCTGACGCTGACCAACTGATATCGGTGCCAAAGTCTTTGTTGACGGATAGCTGAGTATAGTCGACAGCGATTCGTCCATCAGACTCTTCGTACCGCATATGTTGTAAGTTCAAGCCTTCGTTACCAGATGCCAACGCCTGAATGGAAAGGATGGCTCCCTGAGTGCCGGCCACGGACAACAAAATGGCGGTGACTTTTTTGGCAGTTTGTTTGGTCGCTTTTTTTCTGGTTTGCATTATTCACCCCCCACTAACGCAGACTCTACATCGAACAGTGCCGATGTCCACGGAATGTGTTCTGTCAACCAGTTGGACATATCGTGTACCGAAATCAATAACATACTTAACCCGATGATAATAATTAGCAGGCCTGTGGCCCGTTCGACCCACTGGGTGTAGCGGGCGTTTCTACGCGCCCACTGACCCATGCGATTGGCCAATAGTGCCGAGATCAAAAATGGGATGGCAAGCCCAAACGAGAATACCGCCATCAACGCCGCGGCCATGGCCATCTCGCCACTGGTTGCGGATAGAGCCAGAATACCGGCTAGAATAGGCCCGATGCATGGAGACCAGCCGGCGCCAAACAATAAGCCAAACAGAAATGAGCTGACCAGGGTGAGCTTGTTGACTTCTTTTTGCTGGACGCGAGTATCCCGCATCAGGAATGGGATGCGATAAAAGCCTATCGTATGACCACCGAGTATGATCAGTAAAATGCCCATTACACGACTAAAGCCGTCACCCATTCGGAACTGTGAAATCAGGCTGTAGAAAAGCACACCGATAAGCACGAAAGCGACGCTAAAGCCGAGCGTGAAGCCTATCGCATTGAACAGGGTGTGTTTCATTTGTTTGAGCTGTTGCGAACCAGAGACGGCATCGGTGGCCTGTCCTGGTGTTGCCCCTGACAGGTAAGCGAGATAGGCGGGTAGTAAAGGGAGTACACAGGGTGACAGAAATGTCAGCAGGCCACCTAAAAAGGCAACCGAAAAGGAAACGGTCATAACGTGTTAAACCTCAATAGAATGAGTTAGAGATCAAGGATTCAGTTACAGCCGCAGCCACCGCCTCCGACACCTTCACCGCCTTTGGCGGTTTCTTTGGAGGTGTACACGTGGGAAAACAAGCCATTGTCTCTGGCCAGGCCACCCGGTGCCATGCTGGGTTCTGCCAGTGACCCTTTTTCCCAGGGTTTGACATCGCTCACTGGAGGGAGATAGGTGCAGCCGGAGAACAGGCAGGCCATTACAAGTAGAGAACACAGTTTCATGATTATTCCGCAAGTAGTTGTTTGATATCTTTCTGCACGACCCGATCGATCTTAGGTATTGCACCATAGTGAACAATTTTCACTATGCCATCTTTAAGCAGGTACACGGCAGGCATACCAAAGGGGGCAAACGCGGCAACCACATCTTGTGAGGTATCATCGTAGACGCGGAATTGGATATTCAGCTTTTTCTGAAAAGCTTTGCCTTTCTCAATTTTTTTATCAGTACAAACACCTAATAACTCGACTTTTGTTTCGTCCAGTTCCATCGCATCCAGGATGGGTATTTCTTTTTTGCAACTGGTGCACCAAGAGGCGAAAAAATCGACAATGGTGACTTTTTTGGGGTCGATGTTAAGTTTCTGCAGGATTTCCGGATCTACTGCTTCGCCTTTTTTATAAGCCAGTGCGGGCTGAGAAGAAAACAGACAAAGCAAAAGTCCGGTCAGCAGCCGCCGACAGGCCGGGCGATGTTTAAATACCATAACGATCACTCTCTTCGATAGCGTTGAATGGATATAACCTGACGGTCGGTTACCCTCAGGGAAACCAACCGCCAGGCGCAGGTACATCTTGACAGGCAAGTATGTTAGTTCAGAGGCAATACTCCGATGGTACTACTATCATCATCGTATCCAGCGCTGAAGGCTACGTTGGCGTCTGCCGCGAACACACCTGTTTCCAGATCTTCATACGGAGCGTAGAAGATTTCCTGAAAGTTTGCCGGGTCGCTGATGTCAATGGCCACGAGGCCACGGTTACTTGACCACAAGTAAGCGACTGAGCCTTTCACTGCACCATCATAAAGACGACCGCCGCCATTCTTGTGAACGCCGTCGTACCTGCCTCTGGCTGTTGCAAACTCGGTGAACGTATTCAAATCTGCGGCAGCGGATACCGGTTGATAGACTCTTAGGGCGGCATCGAAGTCACCTGTGATCAGTCGATCGTTCGCGTTATCATAGGTATAGAGGTAGGTTGGCCTTGTAATCACAGTTTCTGCGTCAGGCGCTCCTGTCGTATCCGCATCATAGCGACGAGTGGTGCGCACCGTTTTGCCTTCGTCATTTTTATAGTTGTAATAGGCCATGACCTGGGTGCCGGCATTGTTGACGGTAAACGCCCAGAATTTAGGTTGACCGTCGATATCAATGGTCTTGATTTCAGTCAAGTCAGCGACATTGAGCGTCACCACCTTTATCGCCACTTGATTGTTTTCGGCAGGGATCTGCAACCAAACAGCCAGCACCGATCCATCCTGACTCACTGCCGCTTTGCTGCCGGCTCCTGCTAACGCGGGGCCGATATCCCAGGTGCCTTCGGCCGGGTTGAGGGTCAGTACCCGTGCCTTGCCATCACCATTTTCGGCGCCGGATGCGACGGCTTCACGGATGACGACACGCAGCAAGCCCTGATTCCATGCCATGACGTCAACTGTTGAATCCTCGTAGCCAGGCGGTAACGCAATTGCTGCATCACCACCATACTGGTAACTGAGTGTATTGTCCGCCTGTCGGGTGAAGGTAATGATTCCGGCACCTTTACGATCATCGTCGCCCTCGGTATAGGCTGCAAGGGTCTGGCCATCAGGGGTTGCCGCAAGTAAATAGATACCGTGAGTGGCGTGGGCTCCGGTCAACGTGGTGATGACATGATTGCGAGTTTCCGAAGTAGGCCGTATGGTGATGTCCAGTGACTTGGTTTCGGATGTGGATGTATCGCCACGGAACTTATAGCTCGATGACACTTCCAGAGTTCCAGACACAGCGGCATTGCCTTGCGAGATAGCCCCGAGGTTATCGGCAGTTAGGTCAATCGCATTACCTAAATTACTTTGCCATGTGTACTTGATAGGGCCATAGGTTGCCGGTAAGTCCATATCGTAGATCACGGCATTGAGCGGATAACCGTGGTTAATACTGCCTTCATCGATTTCTTTCAGCGCTTTCGCCAGTAATGTGTCGATATTTTTAGTGGAAGAGGTCAGTCCGGATATGGAAATACTGCTCAGTTCACCACTGTTGGCGGAGTAGAGAATTTCGTCATTGCCATTGAATGCCAGTGCCCGCAACCGCCGGCCGCTGAATTCGATAGCGCCCTCGATGACAGGATAGGCCTCTGCCAGATTGATAATCTGGATTTCTCGGCCAACGACGAACGCGGCTTTCGAGCCATCTGGACTTAACCTGGAGGTGGAACTGGCTTCACTGGGCATTGGCATGCTGGCAAGAATTGACAGATCCGCTGTTGCAACAATATGAGCGGCGCTCGGTTCCAGTACGATCACTCGGCTGCTCGCTGGGCTGCCGAGTAGTTTGTATGCATCCGCAGGGACTTCCAGTTGGTTTTTGGGGCTTAGATCGCTCGTGTCGTAAGACTGAAGCAAATGATTGTCGTTGCCTTCAACAGGGCCTTGCAGCGTTATCAGAGTTGCGCCGTCATCGGCGAGTGTCCAGTTTTCGAGGTTGCGATCCAGTGGGAATGCGCGAGAGGTATCTTCATTCAGCATCGCGTCGTAAAAACGAACATAGCCTGCGTCACTGTCATAGGCCAATATATCACCGGATTTAAGCGCAATCGCGTTGTCCAGTGTTTTGCTGGCAACTCGTTTAACGCTCGGCGCACGGTGGGGTACATTGCGTTCCGTTGTGCCATCAACTGAACTCACCATATAGGTAGGTACCTTGCCATCGGTCAATGGTACCCGGAACAGGCCATAGCTATCATCTTCTGGTACATCGACTTCTCTGGGGCCGGCGACCAGTGCATACAAGGTTTCGCCGTCATCTGCCAGCCAGCTTTGGGTGATCATGTGTTCACTCGCGCCGGTTACATAATCGGCCGGGGTGGAGTATTCGTGGTGGCCCGCTGTATAAAGCGCAGCAAATGGCTGGGTTTCTACAGTAAGATCGCTGGCTGTCGAATCCACGACGGCAATGCGGTTAAACCAGCGGTTAACGACAAGAATTTTATTGCTGTCACTGTCGCTGGTAATCAGTCTTACGCTCTCGTCACCATCACTGGTCTCCCAATTGACCTTGTTGGCAGAGGTAACTTCTGTGTCAAAGTCTCTGGCCAGTATATTCTGCGCTGCTATTTGTTCGGCTGTCGGAATGGCGGCTTCCAATGAACCCTGCGCAACCGCAGCGTCGATTACCCCTCCAATTACCGCGTACGGATTGGCGGTTGGATTGGCTTTTAGTGCCGATTCAATGCTGGCCAGGAATGCCGCTTCTTCAGATTCACTGAGGCCTGAGGCATTTTCAAGTGATAGCTTGTCTTTCAGGTAACTCGCGATGGCTGACTCGTCGGTGCCAGTATCTGGGTTGACGAAGCCCTCGTTGTAAACCAGCGTTGACCAGGCTGAAGCACTGTTGGCCGCGCTGGGTGCAACCATCAAGCTATCCTCTTCTCGAATGATGACAGGGCCTAGTCCGGCTTCGGCAGACGCTGCCTGAGCCTCTGCCAGGGTCTTGAAGGTCTTGGGATTCTCTGTGGCGTCACAGAGACCATTCAGGTTTATGTCGTGACATAGCTTAAGTGTTTTGGTCGCGACCGGGGGTGGCGGATTGTCGTCGTTGTCAGATCCGCCACATGCAGATAATGCAGAAGCGATCAGAGTGGGCAGAATAAGTTTACGGAATTGTGGAGTTTTAGGCATTGAGTGCTCCTAGTCTATGAATTCAAATTGGAATGATTATTATTATTTGTTCGATTATCTACCTTGTTTGTAACTAAATGCAACTAAAATAGTGTTTTTTATTGCTTAATGGATTGGAGAATCAAAAAACCAGGCCGCGCACCTATTGGCGTAGTGCACGACCTGGGTCGGGTATGATTACCCGAGAGGTTAAAGTGATCGCTTAAACCAATAGTGGCTTAGCATTTACAAACCGCCCAACGTCAGTTTTGTCGGATCCAAAAGACGCTCCAGCTCTTCACGGGATAGCTCGGTATTTTCCAGCGCGACATCGATGACCGGGCGACCTTCTTTGTAAGCTTGTTTGGCAATTTCAGCCGCTTTTAAATAACCAATAATCGGGTTCAGTGCGGTCACCAGAATCGGGTTGCGTGATAGAGCCAGCTTGAGATTGGCTTCGTTCACTTTGAAACTGGTGATGGCTTTGTCTGCCAGCAAACGCGAAACATTGGCTAGCAGCTCGATGCTTTCCAGCAAATTGCGGGCAATCAGTGGCAGCATGACATTCAATTCAAAATTACCGGACTGACCGGCTACCGTAATAGTGGTGTCGTTGCCTATCACCTGAGCCGCGACCATGGCAGTCGCTTCAGGAATAACTGGATTGACCTTGCCCGGCATAATGGAGGAGCCAGGCTGGAGTGCTTCCAGCTCGATTTCACCCAGGCCAGCCAGCGGTCCGGAGTTCATCCAACGCAGATCGTTGGCGATTTTCATCAGCGAGACAGCGGTCATCTTGAGTTGCCCGGAAACCGATACCGCTACGTCCTGAGTGCCGATATAAGTGAACAGGTTGGCCGCTTTGGTGAATTTTACCCCCGTCAGCTCACTCAGCTCCTGATTGAATTGTTCGGCAAACTGTTCATGGGCGTTAATGCCGGTGCCGACTGCCGTACCGCCTTGCGCCAAGCTTTGCAGCATCGGTAAAGTGTTTTTGATTGCCTCGATATTCTGATCGATCTGGGTAGCCCAACTCAGCAGGCTTTGTTCCATGCGAACTGGCATCGCATCCATCAAATGCGTGCGGCCGGTTTTAACCTGGTTTTTCACGGTCTCTGCTTTGGCCTTGATGGCGTCGCTTAGATAAGCCAAAGCCGGGATCAGTTTTTCGTTGATTTCCAGGGCGGCACTGATATGAATGCTGGATGGAATAATGTCGTTACTGCTCTGACCATAGTTGACATGATCGTTTGGTGATACGGTATCGCGGGTGCGGCGGCTGGCCAGTGTCGCCAGCACTTCATTGGCATTCATGTTGGAGCTGGTACCGGACCCCGTCTGAAAGACATCCACCGGGAAATGCCGCATAAAGTCTGCCTCACTCAGCACTTCATCGACCGCATCGCAGATGGCGCTCCCGGTGTCCTTGTTTAACAGATCCAGTTTAATGTTTGCCTGAGCGGCGGCTTTTTTTGCCAGTAGCAGTGCCCGAACAAAAGCCTGTGGCATGCGTTGGCCACTTACCGGAAAATTGTTGATCGCGCGTTGGGTTTGTGCGGCGTATAGCGCATTTTCGGCTACTTCCAGTTCGCCCATGCTGTCGCGTTCAATACGTGTATTCATAGTTATTCCTTAGGGTTGAGTTGAGGGTGATGTGTTGGGTCGGTGGTGTTGCGAAAGCCGGGGCAGAAGTAGTGCGACAAGGTGCTCACCTCCTGCAATAAGCGCTTTATTTCCCGGTGCTGTCGATCGTTCCTGGCAAGTCGTTGCAAGCAGCCTAACGGTCGCGCCAGATTATCCAGGCACAACAATCGCCAGTGGTCGGGATTTAATTCGTCGGCAAAGGCGTCCAGCAGGAGTTCAACTGAAGATCTGTGGCGTTGCCAGCGCTGCTCCGGGCTGTATTGTGCGCACTCACTTTCTTCCAGGTCAAACCAGGTCATCAGCAGGGTTGGATTGTCTGGTTCATGGGCATGGCGAATTTTGTCACGCAAGCGTTGCGAAAAAAGGCTTGAGTTCTGCATTCCTGACGATCCCCGTATCGCACCCGATCATTAGACCGAGATGCAAATAATAATAATTAGCATTTATATTTATTTTTACGGGGCACGTCAAGCCATGGTGAGGAGATAACCCGAATTTGTCAGACAGGCAAGGAGCGGAAATTATCGCTTTTGCGCGATCAGGGTTGCAAACCGCAAGGCAATGCGATTGCCAGCGGCATCCCGGCGATGCAAGTGCCCAACGTCTTCATTGTATTTTTTGATGTCCCAGTCTTTGTAGTAACCGGATAGTTGCCCCGTTTTCATCGTGAAGCTAAACATGGACGCCTCCTCAGGCAACGGGTAATCCGGGGAATCCATCGCGCAAACGATGACGTTGTAGCCACCTGGCCGGGTGCAGGTCTGCATATTTTCGATAATATAGGGGATTCTGTCTGCCTGTAAAAACATCATGACCACGGTGCTGACAATCAGATCGTATTGGCCTGATAATTCGGCCGCATTGGCGTCGCCAGTGTGGGCCTGGATGTGATTCAGGTTTTCCTGTGTAATAATGCCTTGCAGGGTAAGGATCGCCTCCTGGTTGTTATCGAATGCGCTGACATCGAAGCCTCGTTGTTGCAAAAACAGTGCGTTCCGGCCACGGCCACAACCTAAATCCATGGCTTTGCCAGACTGAATATAACGCATGACTTCTTTTACCTCCGAGTGCACGTCGGACAGTTGGTACTTTTTCTGGTAATAATCTTCAGACCGACAGTAAAAAGCCAGTTGACATTGCAAGTCATCACTCAGTGCTTCGATCTTGTGCCATGCCTGGGGTTCGATAAAAGGAGTTTCACTGTCACGATCAAAAACGCTGGTATCTAACACATTTCCCGCTGCATCCAGTGAATAGTATTTGAGCGCGCCTGCCCGTATCGTTATTTTCCCCCAAGTGCCGGGTTTGGTGTTGTGCTTGTTTTTAAATCCTTCAGGTACAGTACCGGCTGTCCATTCAGGCATTGTTTTATAACGGATTAAATGGTTCATCAGATTCTTCCGTGGTCAATAAAAGGATTTTGTTTTACACTCGGCAGTGGTCTCGTTGCGACTATACAAAGAACAAGTAACCCAAGGATCATTGATATGATATTCAAACGTACTATAGCTACCTTAGCCCTGAGTTTTTTCGCACTTACTGCATCTGCCGATGACTGTAGTGTTACGGTAAACAGTAATGATCAAATGCAGTATGATACCAAGCTGGTTGAAATCAGCAAAAGCTGTAATGATTTTACCATCAATCTCAACCACATTGGTAAGTTGCCTGCCAACGCGATGGGCCATAATTGGGTTTTAACCAAAGCAGATGACGCTCATGCTGTCGCTTCCGATGGTATATCAGCAGGCCTGGCCAATAATTATCTGAAAACTGGCGATACCCGAGTGATTGCGGCAACCAAGATTATTGGCGGCGGTGAATCTACCTCTGTTACTTTCCCGGTTAGCAAGTTGTCCGAAACTGACACTTACAAGTTCTTTTGTTCCTTTCCGGGTCACATCGGCATGATGATTGGTGACGTCAAGCTAAAGTGATTAAGATGTAGCCAGTGTTTTGACAAAAATAGGGGAGTTAACGAAAGCGGCAGTGTTTTTATGCTGCCGTTTTTGTGGTGAAAGCGGCAGGCCGAAGCTGTTTCTCTACTTTCAGCGATGGTTGTTTGTCTCACTGGCTTGAGTGAAAGAGTAGGCCACGACTGACTGCAATACACATGGCCTTGAATTGATTGTATTCCCAGTCGGTCAGCGGGCTGATCGAGTCCAGACCTGGATCGCAATAGACAACGGCGACCGGCTTTTTCGCCACAAATACCGACATCAGGAAAAACTCTTTTACGCCCGATATTCGCTTAAATTCATCAGGTATCATGGCCCATATCTGTTGCTTGGTTGTTGGCTTTAGCCAGACGCTGGCGGGGGCATCCAGCAGTCCGCGAAACAATGATGATTCGGTCAGGTTGATTTGGAAACCTGCCAATTCCCTGTGTTGCATCGTGCCTGCGCTGTAATAGGCTTTCAGTCGCGTTATCTTGGTGTTGACCAGTGCCACAGTGCAACGTTTTAAACCCAGTCCATAGCCAATGCCGAGCACTGCCGCATTCAGGAGTTCATGGGCGTCGGCAAAATCTTTCGGTTTTTCGTTCAAAGTGGAGAGCAGTGTGTTAAATAGAGTTAGGTTTCGTTTTCTGCTCTTGGTGGTCATCGGTTTATCCTGATCTGTGGTTGATTTTTTTGATCGGCTTGTCTGGTCGAACCGGTTTTTCATTCAGACCAGTGTTGACTTGATCGAATTCTTTATGTACCGGCATGCAGGCGGTGTTTTTTTATGTCGTATTTGATTTTATCGTTAACTCATTCAGCGTTGATTTTAGCTTCTTGTAGTTCGTGAAGCGTCGCTCGGAGATTGTGCCAGAGGCGACGGCATTGACCAGTGCGCAGCCCGGCTCATGGTCGTGTTGACAGTTTCTGAATTTACAGGTACCGATCAAAGGACGAAATTCCTTGAAACCAAAAAGCAATTCAGCGTCATTCATATGCCACAGACCAAATTCCCGGATACCGGGTGAATCGATCAGGTTGCCTCCGCACGGGAGATGGAACAGTCGTGCTGTGGTGGTGGTGTGCTTGCCTTTCAGGTTGGCGTCGGATATTCCGGCAATGCGTATTTCCTGATCCGGCAACAGGGCTTTGATCAACGAAGACTTGCCGACACCGGATTGTCCGGCCAATACCGTATTTTTGCCATTCAAAAAATGGGTAAACGCCTGCAAACCGTTCTGGTCGACGACCGAAGCGGTAAGAATCCGGTAGCCTAATTGCCGGTAACCAGTCATCAATGCATCCAGTTTATCCCGGTTATTGTCATCGATAAGGTCGGTTTTGTTGAGCAAAATCACAGGTTCTATATGCATGTTCTCTGCCGCTACCAGGTATCTGTCTATCAGGATCGAGTAAGTCAGCGGAACCGGCGAGGCCACGATAATCAGATTGTCGATATTCGATGCCACTGGCTTTAGATTGCCGTAGCTGTCTGGACGCTGCAGCAATGAACGGCGCTCAATTACCGTTTCGATGACACCGGAATGATCGCTTCCCGCTCGCCATATCACTTCGTCACCGGTCACCAGATTGTTGATGTTAGCCCGGAAATGGCAGCGGTGGAGTGTTCCGGTGTCTTCCCCTTCTAGGGCTTCGACATCGATCAATTTGCCAAAGTGGGAAATCACCAAGCCTTTTTGTTCACAACTTAGATCACCTGATATCAGTTGGCGAGCAATATCACGGTCTTTTTTTTCCGCTCTCCGGGTTTTTTCCTGACTGATTTTTTCGATTCGCCATTTTTGTTGTCGATTGAGCCTTCTTTTTGTCATTCACTATCCCGATAGGCTGGTTTTTAGCTGATTACGTATTATCATATTGAATGAATTACGATTTATCGAGTCATCTCGACAAATTATATATGCCGATCAGGAGATAAGGTGAGTGAATGACGAATAGCAATAATCTGATCTGGATTGATTTAGAAATGACCGGCTTGAATCCAGAAGTCAATCGTATTATCGAAATTGCGACTATTGTCACCGATAGTGAGTTGAATGTGCTGGCACAAGGGCCGAATCTTGCCATTCATCAGCCTGACGAGATCCTCGCGGCTATGGATCCATGGTGTACTGCTACCCATGGTCAATCCGGATTGACCGAACGCGTGCGCAAGAGCGCCATTTCGGTTCAGGAGGCAGAGCGGCAAACACTGGACTTTTTACAACAGTATACCGGGCAGGGGACGTCTCCTTTGTGTGGCAATACTATCGGGCAGGATCGCCGGTTTATGGTCAAGTACATGCCCAAGCTGGAAGCCTTCGTTCATTATCGCAATCTGGATGTCAGCACGATCAAAGAACTGGCAAAACGCTGGAAACCTGAAATACTGGCCGGATTCCAGAAAAAGGGGAGTCATCTGGCGCTGGACGATATTAAGGAGTCCATTGCCGAACTACAGTTTTATCGCCAGCATTTTTTTGATGTTGGTTGAGCGCCCATATCACATGCTCTTTGACCACAGCTGACGGGTGCTTGGTTTTGTTCCGCAACGCTTCGATTACCTCTGGCGTTGCGGGGCCATTGCCAAGTGCCACCGCAATATTTCTCAGCCAGCTTTCATAGCCGGCTCGCCTTATCGCCGACCCTTCGGTCAGTTTCAAAAACTGTTCTTCCGACCAATTGAACAGAGTGATCAGCTTGCTGCTGTTGAGCTGGTTTCTCGGCATGAAATCCTGTTCACAGGAAAGCCGCGTGAACTTGTTCCAGGGGCAATACAACTGACAGTCATCGCAACCAAAGATTCGGTTGCCCATAAGGGGCCTAAGTTCAACCGGAATCGAACCTTTCAGCTCGATGGTCAGGTAAGAGATACATCGCCTTGCATCGAGTACAAAGGGTTTGACGAAGGCTTTGGTCGGGCAGACATCCAGACAGGCCCGGCACGAGCCACAGTGGTTGGCTATTGAACTGGTCGTCACCGGGAGTGGCAGGTTGGTAAAGATTTCACTCAAGAAAAAATAAGAGCCAGCCTGGGGGTGAATCAGCATAGTATTCTTGCCTTGCCAGCCCAGCCCCGCTTTGGTGGCTAGTGCACGCTCGAGAACCGGTGCGCTGTCAACAAAAAGACGATATTTGTGATCAGGCATATTCTGGGTAATTTTATTGGCGAGCGCTTTCAAACGACTCTTTACCAGCTTGTGATAGTCGCGCCCCAGTGAGTAGCGGGATATAAATGCCTGGCTTTGATCTTCGAGTGTTTGCGCGGCAGGCGCAAGTATTGCCCGCTTGTTTTTTGGAGCGCAATCTCGATTGTCACTCGAAGGCTCGCAGGGATTGCTTTCCGGATAGTAATTCATCCGCAGAGAAATGACCCGAAGCGTGCTTTCTACCAGTTCGGAAGGCCGGTATCGCTTGGAATCGTGATTTTGCATATAGCTCATATCGCCATGATAGCCCGCCGACAGCCATTGATTCAGCCGCTCGCCGTGGTCTTCAATATTGACATCGGCAAAGCCAACCTGATCAAAACCGAGTTGCTTGGACCAGTTTTCAATTTGTTCGGCGAGTCGCTCCATGTCCGCCGGTTGCGTGCTGTCTTTCATAGTGTGTGAAGTATAGTCATATTGCGATATCTGATAGTAGTGGCATCTGGTATCGATGCCATCAACGGCTTGTTTATCTTGGCCAGTGTCAGCTATATTAATAATAAGTTATTTACTGCTCACTAAATGATCTTGTAACATTTTTTGTTATACTAAACAGATAAATAGATTATTTATCTCAACAGGTTTCTAGCTATACCATGACCAACAGTCTTCCGCATCGGTTATATTTTGCCAAACACGTACGCGAGCTCGATCGTCTTGCAATCGAGCAGCATCACATTCCGGGATTCGAGCTTATGGGGCGGGCTGGTCGGGTCGCGTTTCAATGTCTGTTACGGGAGTGGCCGCACAAGTCGGCTGTCACGGTATTTTGTGGCGGTGGCAATAACGGTGGAGATGGCTATATCGTTGCCGGACTTGCCGCAGAGCATGGGCTCGAAGTGGTGTGCTACGGGCTGGTTTCGCCTGATAAACTGACGGGTGACGCGAAGACGGCGTATGAGTGGGCCAAAGATCGTGGTGTCGAGCCGCTGCAATGGAGTTCAGACAGTCCGCCTGTACAAGGCAGTGTTGTGGTCGATGCACTCTTGGGTACAGGTCTTGCCGGAGCGGTGCGTTCAGACTACGTTCAGGCCATCAACGCGATAAATGAGTCATCTGAAGTGCTTGCCATTGATATTCCCTCGGGCTTGCACAGCGATAGTGGAGCTATTCTCAATGCCAGCGTTAAAGCGAAGCACACCGTGACATTTATTGGCCTCAAGGTCGGTTTGTTTACGGGTGCGGGGCCGGACAGAGCCGGCTGCGTTCATTTTGACACGCTTGCTGTTCCCGATGCTATCTATGACGCTGTGCCTGTTGCGGCCAATCGTACCGATTTATCTGCGGTCAGCCAATGGTTGCCAATTAGACGTGCCGCCGATCATAAAGGCAGGTTTGGTAAACTTCTGGTGATTGGCGGTGATGTTGGGATGGGCGGCGCTGCGCTGCTTGCCAGCGAAGCGGCGTGTCGTTCCGGTGCCGGGTTGGTTTACGTGGCAACCCGGCCTCAGCATTTGGCCGCGTCGCTTGCACGTTGTCCTGAGGTTATGGCTGTTGGGCTGGAGTCAGCCGATGAGCTGGCAGCGTTATTGCCTCAAATGAGTGCGGTGGTGATTGGCCCAGGTCTGGGCAAAACCGAGTGGGGGCGGGCTTTGCTGGTTTATTTGCTGGAGTTCGTTCGGGATTGTAACCCGGAGTTGAAACTACTAGTTGATGCCGATGCACTCACTCTGCTGAGTGCCAACGAATCAGACCTGCCATGGCCGTCAGAAATGGCTTGCGTATTGACGCCTCATCCTGGAGAGGCGGCAAGAATGCTGGATACCGATGTTGCCACGATCAATCACAATCGTTTCGATGCAGCGCACCGGCTTGCTGTGAAATATCATGGAGTGGTGGTATTGAAAGGCGCCGGTAGCGTTGTCAAATCGGAGCAAGGCGCATTCTGGGTGAATACGTCGGGCAATCCAGGCATGGCGACCGGCGGAATGGGCGATGTGCTAAGTGGTATTCTCGGTGCGTTGCTTGCTCAGGGTTTATCGCCAGAGCGATCGGCGATATTGGCTGTGGCGGTGCATGGTTCGAGCGCCGATATTGCGGCACAGAAAAAAGGCTACATGGGGCTTCTGGCTTCCGATGTCATTCACTGTTTGCCGGCGTGTTTCAGTTTGTATGAAAGGGTTGAACCAATCGATGAATAATGGTGGCGAGTTTACCTTAGCGCTTCCGGAACCGGAGCAGACCTTGAGCCTGGGTGCTCTCATCGCTGACAGTCTGCTTGAGACGAGCCGCTCAGCCAGTATTTTTTTGCTGGGTGACTTGGGCGCTGGCAAGACGACACTGACAAAAGGTATTTTGCGAAGGCTGGGCCACATAGGCAATGTCAAAAGCCCGACTTATACCCTGGTTGAGCCATATGAGCTGGATGAGTTGACGGTATATCATTTTGACTTGTATCGCTTGGCCGATCCGGAAGAACTGGAGTGTATGGGAATTCGGGATTACTTTGACCAACGTAGCCTGTGTTTGGTCGAATGGCCGGAAAAAGGACAGGGTTTCTTACCCCGGCCTGACTTGCAGATACGGTTGCAAGTGATTGCCGATCACCGAAATGCGGAATTGACTGCATTGTCGCTGCTGGGGCAGACGTTGCTGAACTGTGCCAGGAGGCGGCACATAGAGTAAATGGCGTATTGGTCAAGGACAATGTGGATCCGGTTGTGGCCGGCGGCTGTCGCGCTGCGAAATGTGAATGCGAGCGTAATGAATCAATAAAATGAATCGATACAGAGTAATCAGTACGAGGTTGTAAAGTGCGCAAGGGTTTAAGTATTGGGCAGTGCGGTTTGGCGGCCGTTATGATGATGAGTATGGTACTGCCGTTGGCAGCAAAAACCATGATTTCCCACGCCAGAATCTGGCCGGCTCCAGACCATACCCGGTTAGTGTTCGATACATCCAGCCATGTTAGCTACAAAACGTTTATGCTGAAAAAACCCAGACGGCTGGTGGTCGATATTGCCAACACCCGGCTAAAAGCCGACTTTCGTGATCTTGATTTCACGGGCAGCCCGGTACGGTCGATTCGAACCGGGCTTCGCAATAGGCGTGACTTGCGAGTGGTGCTTGACCTGAACAAAAATATATCACTCAATACCTTTCAACTGCCGCCAAGTGGCCGGTACGGTCATCGACTCGTGATTGATATGTTGGATAGAGACAAATCAAAAAAGCAACGGCCTGTGGTAAAGAAAACGGTTACAGATCACGAATCTAAACGGGATATCATCGTCTATATTGATCCAGGACATGGCGGTGAAGATCCAGGCGCCATTGGCCCCGGCGGTGTGCGGGAAAAAAACGTGGTGCTGAAGATCTCCCGGGAGTTGCGTGCCCTGATTTCGAGCCAGCCCGGCTATCGCGCTGTGCTGACCCGCGACGGAGACTATTATGTTGGCTTGCGCAACAGGACTCGGTTGGCCAGAAAAGGCAATGCAGATATTCTGGTTTCCGTACATGCAGACGCATTCAAGGACGCCAGAGCGACAGGTGCGTCAGTGTATGCGTTGTCTGGCAAGGGGGCCACGAGTGAAACGGCCCGTTGGTTGGCGGCAATTGAAAACCGGGCGGATTTGATCGGTGGGGTGGGTAGTGTCAGTCTCGACGACAAGGATAGTGTGCTGGCCGGCGTGTTGTTGGATTTGTCGATGACCGCAAGTTTGAAGGCAAGCCTGGATGTGGGACGGAAGGTGCTTGGTTCGGTGTCCGAGGTGGGTAGATTGCATAGAAAACACGTCGAGCAGGCCGGGTTTGCTGTATTGAAGTCGCCCGATATTCCGTCAATACTGGTTGAAACCGGTTTTATTTCCAACCCCGTTGAAGAAAAAAGGCTCAATTCAAGAAAATACCAAAAACAAATGGCCAAGGCGATTCGTCGCGGGGTAGTGAAACACTTTACCAATACCCCGCCCGCTGGTACTTTGATCGCGTGGAAACAGGAAATTGCCAAACGGAATGTCGTTGTCAAATACAAAATCAAAAGGGGGGATACACTTTCTGCAATTGCCCTGGACAATCGCACAACGGTAAGCAAAATCAGGGAATACAATGGTCTTAGTACCAACAGTATTCGGATTGGCCAAGTGATTCAGATTCCGGCATCATAGTGTGCTTCGTTTCCGTTAATTGTTTTCGTGACATCTATTCGATATTGATCTATGAACCGAATCCACGAGTTGTCGCCCAGGCTGGCCAACCAGATTGCGGCCGGCGAGGTGGTCGAGAGACCTGCTTCAGTGCTTAAGGAGCTACTTGAAAATGCCATCGATGCCGGTGCCAGAAATATCTCGGTTGAGGTTGAGCATGGTGGTGTCAAACTAATTCGAGTCAGGGATGACGGTGACGGAATCCATCAGGATGATCTGGCCCTGTCTTTGAGTCGGCACGCGACCAGCAAAATTAATGAGTTGGATGATCTTGAAGCCGTTGCCACGCTGGGTTTTCGCGGTGAGGCATTGGCGAGTATCGGTTCGGTGTCCCGGCTGACGCTGACCAGCAGGCGGCGTGGTGCGGAGACCGCCTTTCAGGTTCAGGCCGAGGGCAGGAGCCAGGGCTGTCGTATTAGCCCGGCGGCGCATAATGATGGCACCACCGCCGAGGTGCGGGACTTGTTCTACAATACACCTGCGCGGCGCAAGTTTCTTAAAACCGAGAAAACCGAGTTCGGTCATATTGAAGAGGTACTGAAGCGACAGGCGTTGAGTTCATTTGAAGTAGGGTTTTCGCTAAGTCATAACCAACGGGTGATGCATAATTTAATGCCTGCCTCGACACCTCGAGACAAAGAGCGCAGAGTCAGTGCTATTTGTGGCAAACCCTTTGCGGAAAGTGCCATTACGGTGGATGTGGAAGCATCAGGGCTCAAGTTATATGGCTGGGTGGCGTTACCGACATTTTCCCGCAGCCAGGCGGATCTGCAGTATTTTTTTGTCAATGGTCGAGCGATTCGGGATAAACTGGTCGCTCACGCGATACGTCAGGCCTACAAGGATGTGCTTTATCATGGCCGGCACCCCGCTTTCCTTTTATATCTGGAGCTCGATCCGGCGACAGTCGACGTCAATGTGCATCCAACCAAGCATGAAGTTCGGTTTCGGGATAGTCGAATGGTGCACGACTTTATTTTCCGGTCGCTGTACCGCGCGTTAGCGGATGTCAGACCGCAACACAGCGAGCTAGCGGCGGAGTCGTCGCGTCATGCTCAGCCCTCGTTTTCAGAACAATCTGCGTCTTCAAAGCCGCCTGAATCAGTTTCACTCGATCTTCAGTATACCGTGCCTCTCGCTGAACCTGCGGGTACGGCATCCCGGTGGCGGCCGGATCCGCCACCTACAACGACTCAGGTCAGGGAACAGCTTCAGGCATTTGAATCGCTATCCAGCTCACCGGAGGGGGTGGCTTCTTCTTCGGCAGTTTCTGCGACTTTAGGTGATCAGGTTCATCAGGCTCACAATTTACCAGCAGGCAGCGAACAGCGAGCAGATCAATTGGAGCACCCGCTGGGTTATGCGATAGCCCAGTTGCATGGTGTCTATATATTGAGTCAGGCCAAGCAGGGTCTGATAGTGGTTGATATGCATGCGGCGCACGAAAGAATCACCTATGAGCGGATGAAGACAGATTATCAGCTCACTGGGTTGAAGTCGCAACCATTGCTTGTGCCCCTAACCCTTACGGTAAGCACCCGGGAGGCGTCCTGTGTCGAGCAGCACGAAGACGTTATTGAATCCCTTGGAATCAGGTTGCAGCGGCTGGGACCTGAAAGTATCGTCGTTCGCGAGGTGCCGGCGTTGTTGTCCAATGCCGGAATTGAGCAACTGGTCAGGGATTTGATCTCCGATATAATCGAATTTGGGGAGAGTGCTCGGATTCAGGAAAAAATCAACGAGATCATGGCCGGTATGGCTTGCCATGGGGCTGTGCGAGCCAATCGGATACTGAGCGTGTCCGAGATGAATCAGTTACTCAGGGATATGGAAGTCACCGAAAGAAGTGGCCAATGTAATCATGGTAGACCGACCTGGACATTGCTGACCATGAAAGAGCTGGATAAGCTCTTTTTGCGAGGTAGATAGCGGATGCCGGGATGCTCTTCGAGTCAGCCAGGCGCCATTTTCTTAATGGGGCCGACGGCCGCCGGTAAAACGGATTTGGCGATTGAACTGGTGCAAACGATGAATTGTGAAATAATCAGTGTTGATTCTGCACTGATTTATCGGGGAATGGATATTGGTACAGCCAAGCCCACGGCGCAGGAATTGGCAAAAGCGCCGCACAGATTGATCGATATTCGGGATCCGTCAGAAGTCTATTCTGTGTCTGAGTTTAGGCAGGATGCGCTGCGGCATATGGCGGAAATCGTGGCGCAAGGTAAAATGCCTTTGTTGGTGGGAGGGACTATGATGTATTTCAAAGCCCTGCGCCAGGGAATCGCTGCCATGCCCAAGACCGACCCCGAACTGCGACAGCAAATCCAGAGCCAGGCAGAAAACGCAGGCTGGGATGGGTTGTACCAGGAATTGCTCGATGTCGACCCGGTCGCAGCTCGGAAGATACATCCTAACAATCGGCAACGTCTGGTACGCGCGATTGAAGTGTGTCGCTTGTCGGGGCAACCGATTTCCGGATTCTGGTTTGGCTCGAAAGAGGATGAAACTGGACAGGTGCAGACAACAGATTACACTAATTGGCAAGAAGTATCTTTTGGTGGATTGCCCTATAATGTTGTAAACTTGGCGACTGCTCCTGGAGAGCGTCAGGAGCTGCATAAAAGAATTGAACAACGCTTTATGAAAATGCTTGAAGCGGGTTTTATTGACGAGGTGCGAGCCTTGCATCGGCGTGACGATTTACATACAGGTCTGCCTTCTGTTCGGTGTGTTGGTTACCGCCAAGCGTGGGATTATCTGGAGGCAAAGTTGTCCTGGTCCGAGATGGTGGCAAAGGGCCTTGCCGCCACCCGCCAACTGGCCAAAAGGCAGCTTACCTGGTTGAGAAGTTGGCCCAAACTGCACTGGATAGAAACGGAAGATACTGCAAAATTTGCAAAAGTGAGGCAAATAGTAAAAGAACATTGTTCGTAAGCAATGACTTGTACCCATTACCAATCTATTATCAAATTAAGCTTCGTGGAAAAATTGCCACACAACTGCTTTCACCCATAAAGGAGAACTGACATGTCAAAAGGGCATTCTTTACAAGACCCTTACTTAAACGCACTTCGCAAGGAGCGGATTCCGGTATCTATTTTTTTGGTGAACGGAATAAAGCTTCAGGGTCATATTGAGTCGTTTGATCAATTTGTCGTTCTGTTGAAGAATACAGTGAGTCAAATGGTTTACAAGCATGCGATCTCCACTGTTGTGCCTGCGAGAAATGTTCGTATTGCGCAGCCCGGACAAGACGGTGAAGAGGGCAATGCATAGTTGGTGTTGCATAGGCTGCGCTTCTTTCTCTTTTCATACTCCAGTGCTTGTAGTGTCGGTAACCAATGTGTCTGAAATACGAGTTCATGGAACTATCGTAGCTATGTCTGGAGTGTCCCTTTTTGTTTGATCGTCCTGATTCCGGTGAGCGCGCCATTCTGGTTCATATCGATTTATTCTCTGAGCAGGATCGCGAAGACCCGGAAGAATTTAAAGAATTAGTTGTCTCTGCCGGTGTCAAGCCGCTGGATTTTATCTCTGGAACCCGTTCTACGCCAACCTCCAGGTATTTTGTCGGTGAGGGTAAGCTGGCAGAGATAGCGCTCTCTGTCTTGCACAATGAGGCGGATCTGGTGTTGTTCAACCATGCCCTGTCGCCGAGTCAGGCAAGGAATCTGGAAGCAGCGTTCAAGTGCCGGGTAGTCGATCGAACAGGCCTGATTCTTGATATCTTTGCGCAACGAGCCAGAACTCACGAGGGTAAGCTCCAGGTCGAACTCGCTCAGCTTGAATACCTCTCGACGCGCTTGATTAGAGGTTGGACTCACTTGGAGCGCCAAAAAGGAGGGATTGGCTTAAGGGGGCCAGGTGAAACCCAGTTGGAAACGGATCGTCGATTGCTTCGAGCGAGAATCAAGACCATTCATGCCAAGCTGGAAAAAGTTCGCAAACAGCGATCACAAGGAAGACGATCCCGTGAGCGTTCCGAGGTTCCGACAGTCTCGTTGGTGGGTTATACCAACGCCGGTAAATCGACATTGTTCAACTCCCTGACTGAATCGGCTGTTTACGCCGCGGACCAACTTTTCGCTACCCTGGATCCTACGCTCAGACGCATTGACGTACCTGATGCTGGTTCTGTTATTTTGGCCGATACCGTGGGGTTTATTCGACATTTGCCCACCAAGTTGGTGGAGGCATTTCGCGCGACTCTGGAGGAAACTCAAAACGCGACACTACTTTTGCATGTGATCGATTGTCAGGATGAAAACCGATTGGCGAATGTCGAACAGGTTGAATCGGTGTTGCGGGAAATTGGCGCCAATGATATTCCGGTACTGAAAGTTTACAACAAGATCGACCTGTTGCAGGATCAGCCTGAAGAACGGGTCGATCGTGATGAAAACGGGTTGCCGGAACGAGTTTGGGTTTCGGCCAAATCTGGTGCGGGTATCAGCGTGTTGATGACTGCGTTGGGGGAGGTGCTGGCGCTGGATATGTTTGACCGTCGGCTGCGGTTATTGGCCGCGCAAGCCAAATTACGTGCTCGCCTGTACGAGGAAAAAGGAATTCTGCAAGAGACGGTGGACGAATCCGGATCGTACCAGTTGCATGTGAGGCTGCCCGTAAGGGATTGGCGAAAAATACTGTCGCAATTGGCGATGAACGAAGATGACGTGATATTTTCAGACACTACTGCGCCACTGAATGAACCGGATTAATTCGCGAAAATATGTCACCGATTCACATGAAAATCACTTATGGGGTTGCCGAAGTGGTTGAAGATCAATAGTATTGAAGCCAAATTAAGCGTACAACATTAAAAACTGATTAGTGGAATGGAGTTGTCTATGGCCTGGAATGAACCTGGTGGTAACAAGAATGACCAGGATCCATGGGGGGGCGGTAATCGCGGCGGCGATCAAGGTCCTCCGGATTTGGACGAAGCACTGAAAAAAGGGATGGATAAGCTGAACAAGCTGTTCGGTTCAAATTCCGGTGGTAGTTCCGGTGCACGGTCTGGAAACAATGGTTCAGCGGGAGGTTTTTTAACTGTCGTCTTGATTGCATTGGTGATATTTCTTGGCTTTCAGTCTGTTTATACCGTCAACGAACGGGAGCGTGCGGTCGTGCTGCGTTTTGGTAAGTTCAGCTCGGTTGTCGGCCCCGGTCTGCAATTCAAAATTCCTTTTGTCGACACGATTGAAAAGGTCGATGTCACCAAGGTGAGAAGTGCCAGTGCGCAGGGTCATATGCTCACTGAAGATGAAAATATTGTCGAAGTGGTGTTGCAGGTTCAGTATCAAGTCGCTGACCCGAAAGCCTTCGTGCTGTATATTCGTGATGCCGAGCGAACGCTGACCTATGCCACGGACAGCGTGCTTCGGCATGAAGTGGGTAGTTCTGAGCTTAACCAGGTGTTGACGGAAGGTCGAACCGCACTCGCGATTAAGGTGCAAGACCGTTTGCAGGACTATCTCGATGCGTATAATTCCGGCTTGTCCATCACCAAGGTCAATATAGAGGATACTTACGCGCCCAAGGAGGTACAGGCCGCCTTTATGGATGTGCAGAGTGCGAAGGAAGATGAGCAGCGTGAAGTCAATCAGGCTGAGCAATATGAGAACAAGATCGTTCCAGAAGCGCGTGGTATCGCTCAACGTATGATCGAAGAGGCCAATGCCTACAAAGCTCAGGTCATTGCGAGAGCCGAAGGTGAAACGGCCCGTTTTCTGAAGTTGAAAAAAGTCTACGAGACCGCTCCTGAAGTAACCCGAGAGCGACTGTATCTCGAGTCGCTGGAAAAAGTGATGGGTAGCACCAACAAGGTGTTTGTCGATGTGGATGGTAGCAACAATATGTTGTATTTGCCATTGGACAGGCTGTCGAATCGGCCTGCATCGGGTGTCGTTGCCTCACCTTCACTGTCACAAGACGAGAGAGGCGTGACCCAGACGGATATAGAATCAATTGCTGACAGAGTCTTGAACGAGCTGAGATCCAGGCAGGCAGGCAGCGGTACCAGGAGGGGCAGATAATGGGTAGTCGAGTAATGGGTTTGGTAGTCGGCGTACTGTTGGTCTACCTTTTGGGCAGCGCCAGTTTGTTTATTATCAATGAGCCAGAAAGGGGTGTGCTGTTACGTTTCGAGAAGTTGAGCGAGACGGATATTCAACCAGGACTGCACTTCAAACTTCCCTTTATTGACGAAGTACTGAAGTTCGATACGCGGGTTCTGACCCTGGATTCGCCTGAAAGGGAATATCTCACTGTCGAGCAAAAGCCATTGGTTGTAGATTCATATGCAACATGGCGAATTGTCGATGTGGCTACTTTTTACAAGTCAACCTCAGGTGATGAACAGCGGGCCGTGTCGCTGATGTCGTCGCGTATTGACAATGGCTTGCGGGATCAGTTTGGTGTCAGAACCATGCATGAGGTTATTTCCGGTGAGAGAGATGAGTTGATGCACGAGATTACCGAAATCATCGATGAGTTTACTCGCAAAGAATTTGGCATACAGGTACTCGATATCCGGGTCAAGGCGATAGATCTGCCCAAAGACGTAAGTAGTGATGTATTTCGAAGGATGCGTACCGCAAGGGAAAAAATCGCTCAAGATCATCGTTCCAAAGGTAAAGAGTTGGCAGAGGGGATTCGGGCAGATGCGGATCGTCAAAAAACCATTGTCGAAGCGGAAGCTTACCGCGATGCTGAAACCATCCGGGGTGAAGGCGATGAGATTGCGGCACAGATTTACGCCGATGCGTATAATCAGGATCCAGAGTTTTACGCATTCTATCGAAGTCTGTCGGCTTATGAGATAACTTTCGCTTCGTCCAACGATATTATGATTATCGACCCTGAAAGTGATTTTCTTCGCTATTTGAAAGACTCAAAGGGGCAACGCAAGCGAGATGTAACAACAGAGTAAAAGGTAGTCCGTATACCAATAAAACCGGGTGATTATGCATTGGCGAGAATTACCCGGTTTTTTTATGGGTAATAAAAAGGTAGAATTTGGCTCCTTTGGCGGTAAAGCCGGGGCGAGTGTTTCTCCCTGTTGCCGCTATCAGGAGGGCGATTGGAATGAACGAACAATCAGTATGGCAGGATCTGGCCGTTGCTTTCAGTTTGATGCTGGTTCTGGAAGGCGTAATCCCGTTTCTGTACCCTGATCGCTGGAAGAATATGGTGGCGACACTGGCCAAAATTGATAGTCGAACCATGCGTATCGTGGGATTGATCAGCATGGTAATTGGCACGAGCCTGTTATATTGGGTACGCTAAGTCCCTGTGGCTAAACTGGTTACAGGGATCACTTTCAGAATTAACTATTTAGGAAAAACGGGAAATTCATGACCAATCGAAATCGCTGGTTATTGCCTGATGGCGTAGAAGAATTGCTGCCACCCAACGCCTGGTATGCGGAGACACTGCGAAGAAATCTGCTGGATCTTTATCGCAGCTGGGGCTATGAATTGGTCACGCCTCCGATGATAGAATATTTGGAATCTCTATTGACCGGAACGGGTAACGATCTGGATCTGCAAACCTTTAAAGTGACGGATCAGATCTCCGGGCGGATGATGGGTGTACGTGCCGACATCACCCCCCAGGCGGCAAGAATTGACTCGCATTGTCTGCGCGCAAAGGGGACAACGCGGCTTTGTTACTCCGATTCTATTTTGCACACCAAGCCGCAAAATCAACAAAAAGGCCGAAGCCCTATTCAAATAGGCTGTGAGCTTTTTGGTAATGGTTCGATCAATAGTGATATCGAAATTATTCGGTTAATGATTGAAACTATGCGTTTGTCCAAAGCCCCGACGATTCATGTCGATTTGTCTCATGCTGGTATTGTCAAAGGGGTGTTAGTGGCGGCAGGGGTAACCGGTGAGTTGCGCAGGGCATTACTCGATGCTCTTACCCGTAAATCAGTGCCCGATATCGAAGTGATCACGCAATCGGGTGATCTGCAGAGCGGTATTGCCGGTCAGATAAAGACGCTGCCGTTACTGATCGGAGATGCGAGGGTTTTAACCAAAGCCAGAGAGATTTTTCGGCATTCTGATTCGTCCATTCTCGATGCGTTGTCGCAATTGGAGGTCATGGGCGCAGCAATCAGTCGGTTGTATCCGTCGATCAGTCTGAGTTTTGATCTCTGCGAGCTGAGGGGCTACCACTATCATACCGGACTCGTGTTTACCGGCTATGGTGACTCATCGGGCAGCGTGTTGGCCAAGGGTGGCAGGTATGATTCAATTGGCGAAGACTTTGGTCGCGCCCGGCCGGCGACGGGCTTTAGTGTCGATTTAAAGTCGTTAGTGAAGTTTTCCGGGTCGAGTACTTCGACAGGTAAGATCTATGCTCCGCCCGTTGATGATACGTCATTGCATCGGGCAGTGGCTCGGCTTCGAAATAAAGAAATTGTCATTCAAGGGTTTGAGGGCGACTCGGCAACGCCTCAGGCTATGGGCTGCGACAGGCAATTGGTTAAAACTGATGGAAAGTGGCAGGTAAAGCCGGTTTCTGAACAATAATCTGAACGCTAATTGAGAAAGCACATGGGCAAGAACGTGGTGGTATTGGGCACCCAATGGGGTGACGAGGGAAAAGGCAAGATTGTTGATCTTCTTACCGAACAGGTGAGTGCTGTTGTTCGTTTCCAGGGTGGACATAATGCTGGTCATACCCTGGTTATCGATGGTGAAGAAACGGTATTGCACCTGATCCCTTCGGGAATTTTGCGAGAAAACGTGGCGTGTCTGATTGGCAACGGTGTTGTTGTCGCCCCTGATGCTTTGATGAAAGAAATTCGTCAGTTAGAGGGAAAAGGTGTTCCGGTTAGACAACGGCTCAAGGTCAGTTCTGCTTGCCCGCTTATTTTACCCGTTCATGTGGCTTTGGATCTGGCCAGAGAAAAAGCCCGTGGCAACGATGCAATTGGCACCACAGGGCGTGGAATTGGCCCGGCGTATGAAGATAAGGTATCCAGGCGCGGACTGCGCGTTGCGGATCTACTGGATATTGAGCAATTCAAGGGCAAATTAAAAACACTACTCGAGTATCATAATTTTATTTTGTCAAACTATTACAAAACTGATCCAGTTGAATATGATGAAGTTTTGGCCAAGGCATTAGATTGGGCAGAAGAGCTCAGGCCGATGGTTACGGATGTTGTTGACGAGCTGCATCAGTATCGCAAGGAAGGAGCCGACGTTTTGTTTGAAGGTGCCCAGGGTTCTTTGCTCGATATTGATCATGGTACCTATCCCTTTGTCACTTCTTCCAATACCACCGCTGGTGGCACGGCTACCGGTACTGGCTTCGGGCCACTTTATCTTGACTACGTGCTGGGCATTACCAAGGCGTATACAACTCGTGTCGGCTTCGGTCCGTTTCCTACCGAATTGTTTGATGAGCAGGGCAAACACCTGGCTAAAAAAGGCCACGAATTTGGTGCGACGACCGGGCGGGCAAGGCGTTGTGGCTGGTTCGATGCCGTCGCTTTGCGTCATGTCATTCAAATAAACAGCGTGTCCGGTATTTGCCTGACCAAGCTCGATGTGCTGGATGGCCTGTCAAGTATTCGGGTTTGTGTCGGGTATGAGCACAAAGGCAAAACAATGACTCGCCCGCCGACAGAGTGTGATGATTTTGCTTCCCTGACTCCGGTATTTGAGGAATTGCCAGGCTGGAGTAAGAGTACCGTGGGTGCGAAGTCGATGGTTGAGCTGACAGAGAATGCGCGAAATTATATCGCTTTTATAGAAAAGCAAATTGAAGCGCCGATCGATATTGTTTCCACCGGGCCAGATCGTAATCAGACGATTGTGCTTAGACATCCATTCGCTTAGCTCGTTTGTCTGATTTATTTGTATGGCGGCTGTGGTTGTTTGGGTTTTTTGCGATATGAGTGAAAAAAAGACGGCAAGACAACAATTTATGGAAGAAATGACTGATGTCAAGCCTATCAAGCAGCAGCAAAGAGCTGAAGTCGGCAAGAAAAACCAGTTGACACCCGGCCATGAGATTCGACGTGCGGCGGCTGTCAGCAACGGCAAGTTGGAACGAAACCCGCTAACCGACAGCGAGCACATTGAAATGCTCGGGCCGAATGATTTTCTGGATTATAAAAAAGACGGCGTGCAACATGGCGTGTATAAAAAGTTGCGTCTTGGCAAGTACCTGATTGAAGCGAGACTTGATTTGCATAAACATTCCGTTGAACAGGCCCGACGCGAGGTATTTCGATTTGTCAGGGATTGCATGCAATATGGCTTGCGAACCGTGTTGATCACTCATGGCAAAGGTGAAAAAAACCCGGATCAAGTGGCGGTGATCAAAAGTTATCTGAATAAATGGCTGCCGGATCTGAATGAAGTCATGGCGTTTCACTCGGCTCAACGCCACCACGGCGGAACGGGAGCCGTGTATATATTGCTTCGCAAAAATGATGAAGAACGACAACGCAACCGCGAAAAGCATGGTCTGAAATAGTAAGCCGCGTTAATCTGTCGGCTTACTCGCACGCGATATTGCAGTTGTTGGTGTCAGATTGGCACCATCCAACAAGGTACTCGTATGGAGATTGATTGACCCCCGGAAAAACAAAGGTTTGTTGTCCTCGACTGGTAATGGCTTTATCCAAACGGGCAGGGGGTTGCGAATCTCGATCCTGAATATCCAGGCAGACGGTAATAAACAGCTCGGTTTCACAGTGGTTACGTGCGCTGACAATGACCGAACCGGCTTGGGTGTCGACGCTGTGTGTCAAACAATGATTATAGGAATCGGTCTTACTGTGTTTGTTGCCAGCGTGTTGTGGGTTGATGACAACGCGTGAATCAAGGCTGGCACGGCCACATTCTGAGCCTGATAGACTAAATTGACTGCATATTTGCGTTCTGCGTGCACTGGCTTTAATTTTTTGTTCGGTCAGGCCGCAAAAATAGTCAACTGCGTAGCGATGGTAATCGACAAACTTTTTGGCCGTCTTATCGCCGTTCGCTTGACGGGTTCTAAATTCTGATAGCAGAATCTCGCTCTCATCACACTTTTTCTGGTAATAAGCGACTAAAGAAGAAATGTCACCTTGGTCGGTACAATAATTCCTGTAACTGATTTTAAAGTCGGGCGTTAGAACGATATTACCATCAATATGACACTCCTTCGCCAGTAACGGAGATGGCAAGAGTGTGAGAGGTAGCATAAGTGAAAGCTGCGTTAGCCTTTTTATTGAACAAAGCAGTCTGCGTTTTAGCTGCAGATAAATGGTTTCTTGATTGCAAAAGGTAGTCAATGTTTCCGGTCCTTGATGCTCTTCGGCAGTGGCCTATTTTATTATAGGTTAGTTTAAGGCGTTGCCTATGCAAGCTGATGCTGAAAAACGGCAAGGGTCTCGATGGCAGGAGGAATTCAACAAAAAGACCGCACGCTGCCGAAGTGTCAGCAACGTACGGGGACGCTCTAAAGATTAAAGCGCTTCATAGCGCAGATACAGGTTGCCGCTTGCTTCGTCACCTTTTTCGCCATAATTGTTCAATATTTGAACTTTGTAGGTATTCTCACCATCCCTGATCAGGTAATGAGTGAAGTTAGGTGCCATTCCATGACGGCCATACATATCGTATTGCATAGGGCCAAAATCACCGGGTTTGCTTAGTGTGCCAACTGTCCCATCGGTGAACCACTGATAAACTTGGGAGCGGTCAGTTGGATTGGTCACATTAGCCGCACTGCCCACGGGTAAAACGCCGATCTTTGCATGACCATGACCGGAAACACCGGAATTGATCTGTATATTCCATAATTGACCAAGCGCTTCAATACTCAATTCCCAATCATCGTTCGCTGTCACTTTCGAGTTGGTTTCCATATCCCAGTAGACGCGACCGTTGGTGAAGTTGAGGAAGTCAGCCGTTACCGTTTCTGTGTCAAATGCCTGGGTGCCCGCGTTCCAAAGTTCAACAGCAAACTTGAGTTCACGTGTTGCTGGATTACTTGAGTAGTTCACTTCTGCGACCCGAACACGGCCATAGGCATCAGGTGTATTGGATTCATCCATGGTGGCTGATCTGACAATCCAGCCATTGCTTGCGTCTGTTTTTGCCGAGAAGGAAGGTCCGGCAGGGCCATAGACTGCGGATAGCCAGTCTTCCATCACTATATGAGTTTTCAACTTATCTGATTGAAAATCTGAACAGCTGTTTGCATCGATGTTGTTGAAGTCAGTCAGCGTGTTGTCGGCGTTAAGTTTTTCGAATTCAGCTACAACCGGCTCGCCGTTTTCGCCATAGAGTACGGAGTATTCCTTGGCAACACAGCCCTGCACCGAACCGGAGCCGGAAGCACCACCGTTCAGGCCATACCCAATATATTTTTGATAGGAAATATGCCAGGGTTGATCTTCAGCAACCGTCACCCCTGTAGACAGATCAAAAAACACTCGCTCGCCATAAGTGGCATCCATTGTGGCGTAGCTGACATTTCTCTCTGAGCCACCAGTGTCGGTGTCTGCATTGCCATTATCATCGCTATCCGAACCACAACCAGAGAGAAGAATTCCGGTGGTGACGGCGATAGCGCTGGCAAGAAGGGTTTTTTTCATTGTATTTTCTCTCTATCAAGGTGAGTAAAAAAGTCACTATGTCGGCGGACTATATTAGTTTTGAACACAAATGTAAATAATTCGTATAAAGCTAACGATTCGATTTCGATGTTTGCTCGGAAATCGTCACTGTGCGTTTCAGATCAGCCACAATATCCGCTTCTTTAAACAGGATAGGGCGCCGGTTTTATCTGAAAACAGCTGAGTCTGGTCAGCGAAGTGTTCAGACTTCGGAGCGTGAGATTGACTGTAGCTCAGGAAGGCTCCTGTGTTCGGGCCGTATTCAGGCCAGATGGCGTATGTGCCGGGTTTGAGGCATCGAAACCAGTGCTGAACAGATCTGGCGACAATGCCGTATGGTCACTGACAGGATAGAACTGCATCAACTCGCGCATAATATGTGTGCCAACGTGTAACGGGTCGCGCACTACGTTCGGTACCTTCAGGGCCATATAAAATGCTGAAACCGGTCAATGGCGTATCCAGGCTGGTCAGCCAATGGCTGCTGTTAGCGTTAAATACGTATTCGTCGCTATTTTGCTGTGGCGCATCAGGCTGAGAATACCAGGCGTACGTGCTTTTAACCGTAAAAGTATCACAGAATATGGCCACCAACAGTGGTAGACTCCAGCTTTTCTTACAGATTTTGGTAGTTGGTAATTTGGAGTGGTATATGCGACGTTGGAATGGATGGGGTGACGAGAATCACAGTATGGATCTGCCCGGGAACGGGCTGGACTTTTTGGCTGAAAGGATTGGTGCGGCATCGCCATTGGCAAGTGTCACTCTGGAAGACGTGTTGCAAACGGTTCCAGCTTCGCGTTTGCCGGACCATTCTCTGATAGACAAAACCCCTGAGTCGCGGGTTTATCATGCCAGAGGTCAGAGCCTGCCGGATTGGCTGGCGATGAAAAGTGGCGAGTTTAATGTTTTCCCGGATGGTGTGGCCTTTCCCGAGACGGGTGAGGAAGTTGCGCAGTTGATCAAGTTCGCTGCCGACAACAAAATAAAGGTCATTCCTTATGGTGGTGGTACCAGCGTGGCTGGGCATATCAATCCGCGTGAAGAATCCGATCCGGTATTGACCATCGATCTGGGGCGTATGAGTCGTTTGCTTGAACTGGATGAAGAAAGCCTGATCGCGACCTTCGGGCCGGGTACGGCGGGGCCACAGGTCGAAGCGCAATTGAGGGCAAAAGGTTATACCCTCGGTCACTTCCCCCAGTCGTTTGAATTGTCCACCCTGGGCGGCTGGATAGCCAGTCGCAGCAGTGGCCAGCAATCGTTAAGGTATGGGCGTATCGAGCAGTTATTTGCCGGTGGCACGATGGAAACACCACTCGGCAAAATGGAAGTGCCTGCAATACCCGCATCTGCGGCCGGGCCGGATGTCAGGGAGATGGTGTTGGGATCCGAGGGTCGGCTGGGGATTCTTACTGAGGTGAAGGTTCGGGTCAAACCAATCGCAGCCAGGGAAAAATTCTTCGTTGTTTTCTTTCCAAATTGGCAACAGGCTAAAGAAGCCTGTCGTATCCTGATTCAGAATATGGTTCAGCTCTCTATGTTGCGGCTTAGCAATGCCATTGAAACTGAAACTCAACTCGCCCTGGCAGGCCATGAAAAACTGATTGGCTATTTGGAAAAATATCTCGACTTTAGAGGCGCCGGTGCCGAAAAATGTATGATGACAGTCGGTATTACCGGTTCAAATGCGCAGTTCAGGGCTTCGTTGCGTCAACTGAAAAAAATCTGCCGTAACTATGACGGGGTTTATACCGGTACCAGGCTCGGTGACAAGTGGGAGGAAAAGCGTTTCAATATGCCTTATCTGCGTGAGACCCTATGGCAATATGGTTATGTGGTTGACACCCTGGAAACCGCGACCAACTGGGATAACTTGGACAGCCTGTTAGCTAACATGGAAGATAACCTGCGCCGGGGATTGTCCGATCACAATGAAAAAGTGCATGCGTTCACCCATCTTTCGCATTTTTATGCACAAGGCTGCAGTATCTATTCAACCTATGTATTTCGCACAGGTGAAACCTATCGGCAAACCCATGATTGGTGGTCTCATCTAAAAAAGACAACCTCTGAAATTATAGTCAACAACGGTGGCACTATCAGTCATCAGCATGGTGTCGGTAAAGACCATGCGCCTTATTTGGCAACGGAAAAAGGCCCGCTTGGCATGGCCGCAATTAGTGCCCTGGTCAAAGAGCTTGATCCGAACGGGATAATGAATCCTGGTACTTTGTTGATTGATAATTGATTTTTTTCTTATTTCAGTTGTTGCAAGGCATTACGCCGGTTTTTGCGCATCGTCTCACAGGAGAGTTCCGTGAATAGCAAGAAAAAAATTGATCCTGCGGTCTGGCAACCGGGCTGGCGAGAGCGGGAGATTGACCGGCTGCAAGGTGCAAACGATTCGGTTGGCGATGGGCCCGAATGGGATTTACTGATTATCGGCGGAGGTATTACCGGAGCTGGCGTCTTTCGCGAGGCAACCAGATGCAATCTGAATGTACTTTTGGTGGAACAAAAAGATTTTGCCTGGGGGACATCCAGTAAATCATCCAAGATGGTGCATGGTGGCCTGAGGTATCTTGGCTCCGGTCAGGTGCGGTTAGCTTATGATTCAGTAAAAGAAAGACAAAGACTGATGTCCGAGGCACCTGGCCTGGTTGATCCGCTGCCGTTTTTGCTAGGCCATTATCGTTTTAAGTTCCCCGGCCCTATCATCTTTGGTTTTCTGCTGATTTTTTACGACTGGATGGCGCGTCGCTGGAATCATCGCTTTCACAACAAATTGAAGACGTCCCTGTGCGCACCGGGAATCCGCGATGATAAGTTGAACGGAGCCACAGAGTTTGGCGATGCGGTGACTGACGATGCCCGTTTGGTATTGCGCGTTCTTCAGGAAGCTGTGGCTGAAGGAGGCACGGCACTTTCCTATGTCGCGGCAGAGCATATTGAACGGGCTAAGGGTGGCAATAAAGTGACCATGCGCGATGAAGAAACCGGCAAGGTATTTGCCGTTCGGGCAAAGGCTGTGGTTAATGCGACAGGTGCCTGGACCGATGCGCTGCGCCAGGAAATGGGCAAAGAGGTGGTGATTCGACCGCTGCGAGGCAGTCACCTGGTTTTTCCCCAATGGCGTATTCCGGTTTCCTTTGCGGTCAGTTTTTTCCATCCAGGCGATAAACGGCCTGTGTTTCTGTTCCCTTGGGAAGGTATGACTGTCGCAGGCACAACGGATCTCGACCATTCTCTGAAGGGACGTGCCGATATTTCGATCACTCAGGAAGAGGTGGACTATCTTGTCGAGGCATTGAATTACCAGTTTCCTGGCGCCAAAGTTACTGAAGCGGATGCGATAGCGAGTTATTCCGGTGTGCGTCCGGTTGTTGGCAGTGGCGCGTTAAATCCGTCAAGGGAAAAACGAGAGCATTCTATCTGGGATGACAATGGGGTCATCAGCGTGGCCGGTGGTAAACTGACCACGTTTCGGCTAATTGCTTTGGATGTACTGGAGCGAGTCGGTCAGTACTTGCCCGAGTTTAAACTGGATACGGAAGATTCGGTGATTTTCAGGCACCGATCTGGCGCCAAGCGGCCAAGAGCCATGACGACTGCCTGCTTCCGCCGGCTGCAGGGCCGTTATGGAGCGGTCGTTGATGTGATGCTGGCGCGATCGGAACTGTGCTGGCATAAAATTGAAACCACAGATACCCTTTGGGCAGAACTGGAGTGGGTTCTGCTCAAAGAACAAGTGGTGCATCTTGATGATGTGTTACTGCGTCGGACACGACTGGGTGTGCTTCTGGTCGATGGTGGTGAAGCCATTATGACGCGGGTGAAGCCCTTGTGTATGCAGCATTTAGGCTGGTCCGAAGCGAAATGGCAGGAAGAATATCAGCGTTATCGGGTGTTATGGCAGCAATATTTTGGTTTGCCCTCTCGAGCAGAAAGAGGTCAACTCGATGGGTGAGAGATCAAGTGCCGCTAATCAGACATTGTTAGGGATAGACAACGGCACACAAAGCGTACGCGCTTTACTGTTCGACACTATGGGCAATTTGCTGGGCAAGGGAAAACAGGAGCTGGAACCGTATTTTTCTGACCAGCCAGGTTGGGCGGAACAACACGCGGATTATTACTGGCAATCACTGAAATCAGCCTGTGACAAGCTATGGCAAAGTGTCGGTGTAGACAAATCGACTATAAAAGGGGTCTCAGTTACGACGCAGAGAAGTACGGTTGTCAACCTGGATAAAAATGGTCAGGCATTGCGGCCAGCCATAGTCTGGCTGGATCAGCGAACTACTCCGGCTGATCAGCCTTTGGGCGGTCTTTGGGATATGTTGTTCAAAGTGGCCGGAGTGCAGGAGATTGTCAGGGGCTTTCGGGAAAAGGCCGAAGCCAACTGGATCGCCAAGCAACAGCCTGAAATCTGGCAGAAAACGCATAAATTTCTGTTTTTGTCCGGCTATTTGAATTATAAACTGACGGGTGAATATAAAGACTCGGTCGGCAGTCAGGTCGGTTATATTCCGTTCGATTATAAAAAACTGCATTGGGTCGGTCAGTCTGACTGGCGCTGGAAGGCACTGCCTTTGACCCTGGATAGGCTGCCCGAGCTGGTTCAGCCTGGCCAGCCTATCGGAAAAATTACCCCGGAAGCTTCCGAGCATACCGGAATCCCGGCAGGTTTGCCGGTGATTGCATCAGCATCCGATAAAGCTTGTGAAATTATCGGCTCGGGGGGTAACACGCCCAGTGTGGCTTGCATGAGCTATGGCACCACGGCTACGATCAATACAACCAGCCCGCGTTATGTCGAACCGACCCGCTTTTTGCCCCCGTATCCTTCTGCAATTCCCGGTGCTTATTGTACAGAAGTCATGATATATCGTGGTTTCTGGATGGTGAACTGGTTTAAAAGAGAATTTGGCTTGAGAGAACAGCGCATCGCCAACGACCGGGGCATTGAACCCGAAATGCTGTTCGATGAGCTGGTTCGATCAGTTCCTGCCGGTTCCATGGGGCTGATGTTGCAACCCTATTGGTCGCCAGGCGTCAAAGAACCCGGGCCAGAAGCCAAAGGAGCGGTAATCGGCTTTGGTGATGTACATACCAGAGCGCACCTGTACCGGGCGATATTGGAAGGGTTGGCGTATGCGCTCCGCGAGGGCAAGGAAAGAATCGAAAAGAGAAGTGGCGTTAAAGTGGAGAAACTTAGAGTGGCCGGCGGCGGTTCGCAAAGCGATGCCGCGATGCAGTTAACGGCGGATATTTTCGGCTTACCGGCTGAGCGGCCACATATTTATGAAACATCTGGCCTCGGTGCCGCGATCGATGCTGCCGTGGGACTGGGTATCTATTCGAATTTTGATCAGGCAATTGCGGCAATGACACGAGTGGGTGAGACTTTTTATCCTAAACAGGAAAACGTCAAAACCTATCAACGTCTGTATTCAGAAGTCTATCTCAAAATGTACCGGCAATTGCGGCCATTGTACCAGTCTATCAGGGATATCACTGGCTATCCCGACTAGATCAGGTGAATTTATCCGCCCAGACCGACCTCGAACAGGTCTGTCGGGGCTGGTCAAAGATTGAAAAAGCAATCAGACTGTTTCTTTTTGGTATTCTATTTTATTGTCTATAACAACCAGTTTTGATTGGCCTAGCAGCCAGTCTCTATCATAGGGCGATATGAGATAAACCAGCCCAATTGCTAAGTAAAACACACCAAAAAGACAGGAGTAGGTGCAGGTTGCAATCATGACAAATAGTCCAAACAAGGTGAGTAAGTAGGATTTCAATGCCTCCACTTCGGGTATCATTTTAAGCTCTGGACTGTTGATCAGCGCTATCACCTGAGCCGAGACATATACAGATAGAGTAAACAGAACAAACAGAAGGAAGGAGTTCCAGCTTAATCCTTGTACAAAAAAGTTGACCAGTGAAAATGCAAGTGATATCTGCACCAGTCGGATAGGCATTTTTTTACTAATCTCTAACACATTGTCCATACTCATCTCCAATAAAATAACATGACTGTCAGGGTATCCCGGTAAGTTCTTTGGGTGAACCGTTCCAGGCTATTGACCAATGATTAATTGCTTTAAGAATGATGCTAACCGCGGTTACGTATCACAGGTTGATCAATTTATTCCATCGTTTGAATGAATTCCTATATTCTCGCAGTTTTTCTTTGTGGTTTACACAAATTTGTTTTTTTAAATAGGTCATACAAACGGTTTTCAATCATCCATCGGTCGAGCTGGTAGATCAGTTTAATGGTTAGCAAGCCTAGTATCAATTGGCCTGGGGCACAGATAGTTGGGTTTTGGCACTTTTCCCCAGACGTTTGAATGTGGTTACTGCGACTGCGATACCAATAGCGATGAAATAGTAGTCCAGTTAGTTTCTTATACCAGGGCGATGTCGCCAGGAGTTATTGGATGAACCTTTGTAATAGCGAAAAGCCAGGAAAATGAAATGCTTAGAAAAATACTTGGATGATGAGGTGGTCTATACCATCAAAGAATTACAGTGATGATCTCGGGCCGGGTGAGGGTGGATCGGGTTCGAGGCCTGGTCAACAATAATTGGTTTTACCGATTCGATTTGGGTAGGTCGACACGAACCTCCAACCCTGGATGGCAGTTATTAAGCTGTATTTTGCCGCCGTGGTTGATGATAATTTGCCGGGCAATGGATAAACCCAGCCCGATTCCCCCCGTTTCCCGATTCCGTGAGCTGTCCAGGCGAAAAAACGGCTCAAAAACCGATATCATTCGATCCTGTGGAATGCCCGGCCCCTGATCGCGTACAAGCAGGCTAACCGCGTCGCCCTGATCCTGCAACTCTACCTGGGCTTCATTACCGTAGTTGACGGCGTTTTCCACCAGATTGCGAATCGCCCTGGTCAGTGCCACCGGTCGGGCGTCGAGTACCAGACGATACGGGGGTTCGGTAAACTTTACCGGCTTGTCCAGCTCAGCCAGGTCGTCACAAATGCTGCCGACCAACGCGCCCATATCGATAACCGACGTGGCTTCGAGATCACCGGATTGCCGGACAAAAGCCAAAGCGGCTTCCGACATCTGCTGCATTTCATTCAGGCTCTGCAATAATTTGTCGCGATCCGGGTTTTCCTCCATCATTTCCACGCGTAGTCGCATACTGGTCAGCGGCGTGCGTAGATCGTGAGAAAGTGCAGCCAGAGTGCGAGTGCGCTCAGAGACAAACCGCTGTAAGCGTTTGTTCATCTGGTTGAATGCTCGCAGAGCCAGTTGGATATCTTCCGGGCCTTCCTCGTTCAAAGGAGCTACAGCCTGTCCCCGGCCCAATGCGTTTGCCGCTTTGGCCAAAGCTCGCAGAGGTCGGGTAATATGGCGTAATTGCCAGAATACGACTCCTAAGATCAGCAGACTGGCGGTAACAATAAACACCAGAACTTGAGGCGTTGCCAGTGGAGTAACCGAGGGGGTTCGCATTCGGCTGACAAACCATTGACCGTTTGTCAACTTTACTGCCAGCGACAAGTAACTGAAGTGACCACGGGCAAACAAGGTTTTTCGATAAGCGGGCGGCTGTCTCCAGCCAGGTTCGTGTTCTTTACCATGCGGCATTTTATGCGAACCTAGAGGCGGGTCATCACGGGCTATATCGCGGCTGAAAGTGACCCGAACGCGACCCTGATAGTGCGTGCCCAGCTTTTCTTCCAGCCAGCGCTCAAATTCGGTTTCTTTGTAACTTTTACCGGCAGGGATGGGCGGTTGGGTGTACAGACCGACCCGACGACCCGGGGTTTTCCAGGCACGCAATGCAATTCTGTGCCGGGTTTCGGGTATGTTTTCCAGCAATTGTACCCGGGAAACAAACTGGCGCAGGGAAAAACGCTGACTGTTGTGTCGCAAAGCGTCTCGATGGGCGCTGGAAAAGAACCAGAAGCTGATGAACTGGGCTAACACCAATGCCAGTAAAATCAGCAGCATCATTCGGGCGAACAGGCTGTTGGGTCGTAACCGATGCAATAGTGTCGACATTAGCTGACACTGGCGGTAAACAGATAGCCGCCACCCCATACGGTTTTGATCAATTGCGGTTGTTGCGAATTGGTTTCGATTTTTTTGCGCAGACGGCTGACCTGATTGTCGATGCTGCGATCGAAGGGGTCAGCTTGCCGCCCCTTGGTTGCGGTCAGCAGCTGGTCTCGGCTCATCACTTTCTTCGGGTTATCAAGAAACACCTGTAATAAAACAAACTCGGCATTGCTCAGTGGCACCAGCAAACCATCCTTGCGTGCCAGTTGCCGCTGGTGAATATCAAGCTGCCAGTCAAGAAAACGCCGTTGCTCAGCCACAGGCTCGGTCGTTTTTGGCTGCCGGTCTTCCGGGTTGCGGCGCAGCACCGCCTTGATTCGAGCCAACAGAACCCGTGGTACAAATGGCTTGGCAACATAGTCGTCGGCACCCATTTCGAGCCCGACCACGCAATCGGTGTCTTCTGCCATCGCCGTCAACATAATGACCGGCGGCCCACCGGTTTGCTGCACATGGCGACACAGACTCAGACCATCCTCGCCCGGCATCATAATATCCAGAACGATCAGGTCGAAGCGATCTTTGGTCAAACGTTCTCGCATCATTGCGCCATCAGCCACCACCGAGACCCGATAACCGTGTCGTTGCAGATAGTCGCTCAGCAGATCCCGAATCTCCTGATTGTCATCTACCACCAGTATATGTTGTTGATGCATAAGCTTGATTCCGGGAAATAACTGTTACTTCGCCATTATACAAAGCCGTGATCCGGTAATCTGTATCAAACTGTATTTTTCGGCAGGCGGCGAGAGCGAATACGGCAGAAACTGATACATACGGATACATATTGTGAAACCGCCGGGATACTTCTGCAACAGGTTCGTGATTGAATAAGCACTCAAGCCACAACACAGGAGAAACCACTATGAAGAACCTATCAAATTCGGTAAGAGTATCACTGGTCACCGTTGCACTGCTGGTCGTGGGTATTGGCCTCTTCGCAAAGGCACAGGCTTGCGACCAGGATTACGGTCAGCCGGGTAAACACTATCGCGGTGACCACATGATGATGCACCAGGGTTTTATTGGCAACGGTTTGGGTCATAAGGCGATAATGAAGCGCAGTTTCGATCAGGAGGAGATTCGGACCCTGGTCGAGGCGCGATTGCTGCTGAAAGGCAATGAAAACCTGAAAATCGGTGATATCCGCAAAACCGATGGCGGCTTCGATGTAGACATTACCACCCACGACGATTCACTGGTAAGAACACTGGAACTGGCACCTAACGCGATGCCACTGCATAGGTACGAAAGAATACAGAAACACATGGCAGACGGGCATTCAGGCGCTTATCAAAACAAGTAATCTGTCGATATTGTCCGGGGCCGATATGACCAGGTCTATCGGCCTCCACTGTGTTCATTCCGGCCCTTTGTCGGTTTTTTTTGCATCGGCTTTTGTGTTTTCAGGTATTACATTCTTTGACAGTTGATTTTTTGTTTTTGGAGTAAGATAAATCCATCAAATTTCCAGCGAAGGGTGTTTATCATGAGCAATTTTCTAGCGAGTCATTCATCTCCTCTAGCAGAAATATCATCTAACGAAGAAATGTGTACCACCTGTTTAGAGATTGGTCAGTCTGCACCAACCAAGATAATCCCAATACTCGCCATTGTCACTTTTATTTTCGGCATTCTTGCGGGTGTCTTGCTGCCCAGTATTGTCCAGGAAGAAGATATGCAGATTAGAGCACAGTCTGCGGTTGCCCAACCACAAGAGGGGGCGTCTGTACAGAATTAATAATTGCGTGAGCTTACGGCTCGAAACATTCGCACCAACCCATGCCTTCCCAAGTCGCTTTGATGGGAGAATGGCATGAAACTTCTTGGTGGCCTTGAGCAAGCCGCATTTGCCACTGAAGGCTGTTGCGAGGGCTGGAAGTTAGATGTTTCCAGTCACTCGATTAAAAGTCCTTTTTCACGATATTTCGAATGCGTGCTTTTACGGATGGTGCTTCATCTCTCATTGCCATTTCAAAAAACTGTTTCGTTTCTTTTTTATATTCTGGGTATTGAGTAGAAATTTCGTAAAATCCGTTGTAAGCCCATGCTCTTATAAATTTATTGCTGTCTATAAGGCACTTTCGTAAGAATGTTTCCACTGCTTTCTTCTCGGTTTCGGCAATGGGCATAAAAGGGATACACTGGAGGATATGGAGCTTCGTTTCCCAATGCTCCAGTCTTGACAAAAATCTGTATACCATCGCTATTTCATTTGCTTCTAGTTTTCGATTACCTTCAAGATGGCGTTTTAACAGCCAAGTGGCACCCTTTTGCAGGGCAGTCTGCTGAAAGAGGTCTATGAGCTTAGCTGCAAAAGAAACGTCATTATCATGACGACTGTAAATTGCATCAATATCACTCGATGACTTTCCATCCCAACTCGCAATTTCTTGTTCAATACTCATCATTTTTTGGCGTCAACGTTTCAGTGTTAATATGGTAAAACATAAAAGAACACCGAAAAAAAATGACAAGCACTACCAATCAAAACCAATATATGAAAAATTGCATGATTGAATTTTATTTTTCTAATACTGTATAAAATTGCACCGACTGTGTAAGCCATTCCACCTGCAGCAAGCCAAAGTAGACCATCTGAAGATAAACTATTGACTAACGGTTTTACGGCAAAAACGATTATCCAGCCCATGAATACATACATCAATGTCGAAATTAATTCGTATTTCCCTGTAAAAAACAGTTTTAAAACTATTCCGGTTAGGGCAAGTCCCCAAGAGATGCCGAAAATCGTCCATCCTATTGGCCCATTCAGCGTAACAAGCGTAAAAGGAGTGTAAGTTCCAGCAATGAGGACATAAATAGATGCGTGGTCAATGATTCTTAATCTTCTTCTTAGCTCTGGCTTTTTTGCACTGTGGTAAAGAGTAGAAGCTGCATACAAAACAATTAAACTTACCCCGAAAATATTGAAACTTACAACATGCCAAATGTTGCCATGGCGGTTAGCATGCGTCGACAGAAGTATCAAGGCAACAATGCTTAAAATAAAGCCGATAGCATGAGAAATGATATTAATTTTTTCTTCTCTTGGCGAGTAGTATTCTATTCCATCTATGTCTTTCATTTATTGGCTCTTCGTTATAGCTACTATGGAAAACAATTCTTCAAGGTTGTTTTCGGGACCTTGTTTATCTCGTGAAAGAGCCTTTCATTTGATACACAGCGCCTTACACACTGACGAGCGTCAATGCGAGTCCGTCAGCTTACCGCTGCAACTTGTTAGAATGTCGCGAGATTTAGGCTAGCACAATTTCGGTAAATGAAACAATGTGATAACGGTTGCCTTGTCAGCGGGAGATAGTGGTGCCTGGCACTGGTGACTGCGTTTGGTGTTCCAGTTGTGAAGTTGGTCTTCTAATTGCAGACAGTCCTGATGCTTTTACTATTCGTCAAAAAATCGACTTCGGGATCAGTTTAATGGAACGCGCTTTGGTACTGGAACAAGCAAAGGGGTTGGCAAAGGGATACCTGGGGGTACCCCTTATGGTGATCGCTTTACTGGGCATGATGACTCTGCCCATGCCGCCATTTTTTTTGGATTTGCTATTTACCTTTAATATTGCGCTTTCTTTGGTCATTCTGCTGGTTTGTGTCTACGCGCTTCGGCCAATGGATTTCGACGCATTTCCGACTATTTTGCTGATTGCCACCTTGCTTCGTCTGGCACTGAATGTCGCCTCGACACGGGTGGTACTTCTGCATGGACACCAGGGCGGTGACTCGGCAGGAAAGGTAATCGAGGCTTTTGGTGAGGTGGTAATAGGGGGTAACTATGCCGTCGGTATGGTGGTCTTTATAATTCTGATGATTATTAATTTTGCGGTGATCACCAAAGGGGCGGGGCGTGTTTCGGAAGTGAGTGCCCGTTTTACTCTGGACGCGATGCCCGGCAAGCAAATGGCGATCGATGCCGACCTGAATGCCGGTATTATCGAACAGGATGAAGCTCGTAAACGGCGTGAGGATATCGCTCGCGAGGCCGACTTTTATGGCTCCATGGATGGTGCCAGCAAATTTGTCAAAGGCGATGCCGTCGCCGGTTTTCTGATTCTGTTTATCAATATACTGGGTGGTCTGGGTATTGGTATGTTGCAGCATGGCCTGGAGTTTGGCGATGCCATCGAAAAGTATTCGTTGTTGACTATCGGTGATGGTCTGGTGGCTCAGATACCGTCTTTGTTACTGTCTGTGGCCGCCGCGATATTGGTGACACGCACCGGAGAAAGTAAAGAAATGTCTGCCCAGATGATGGCGCAGATGTTCACGGCACCCAAAGGCTTGGCCGTTACTGCAGGTATTTTGATTCTGCTTGGTGTGATTCCTGGTATGCCTCATATTGCATTTCTGGGTCTGGGTTCGATTGCCGGCGCAATGGCTTGGTATCTTCGCAAATACGGTCTCGGTGGGGCCGGCGCCTCGGATCCGGCCAAACCTGCAGGCACAGCAGTTTCACCTGGCGTCAGTGGCGCCGGCAGTCTTGACGCTTTGCCTCCTGGCGGGGCCCCTCCGGCATTGCCAGCCGGTGCAGAAACGAAAGAGCTGGGCTGGGATGATGTGTTGAGTGTCGATGTCATTGGCTTGGAGGTCGGGTATCGACTGATTCCATTGGTAGACAAGTCACAAGGCGGGCAGTTGCTGGGCAGAATCAAGGGAGTCAGAAAAAAATTGTCCCAGGAATTGGGGTTTTTGATGCCATCTGTGCATATTCGGGATAATCTGGATTTAATGCCTACGATGTACCGAATTGCGTTGATGGGGGTCGGAGTGGCTGAAGGAGAAGTCCACCCGGATCGCGAACTGGCAATCAACCCGGGTCAGGTTTTTGGCAAGGTCGAAGGGATACCGGGCAAAGATCCGGCATTTGGTTTGGAGGCAGTTTGGATCGAGACAGGGTTGAAAGATCAAGCCCAGACACTTGGCTACACCGTGGTGGATTCAAGTACCGTTGTGGCAACGCACCTGAATCAGGTGCTTAGCAAGCATGCGCACGAGTTGATAGGCCATGAGGAAGTCCAGCAATGGCTTGATCAGCTTGCCAAGGTGTCCCCGAAACTGGCCGATGAACTGGTTCCAAATACTATTACAATCAGTCAGTTACTCAAGGTGTTGCAGCAGTTGCTAGTAGAGGGTGTGCCGATTCGGGATATGAGAAGTATCGCCGAAGCGTTGGTCAATCTGTCACCGAGAACGCAAGATGCGACTCAGCTGACCTCGGCAGCTCGACAGGCACTCAGGCGAATGATTGTGCAGAATTTATGCGAGGGCGAGGCAGAATTGCCGGTAATCACGCTCGATCCGGGGCTGGAACAGATATTGCTTAAGTCTGTACAGCAAGCACAGAATTCTGGCGCTGCTGGCGATGATATGGGGCTGATTCTCGAACCTTCGCTGGTCGAAAAGCTGCAGTCGTCTCTTGCGGAAGCGGCGCAACGCCAGGAAATGCTTGGCAAACCAGCGATCTTGCTGGTATCTGCGGCACTCAGGCCAGTCTTGGCCAAGTTTGTTCGCTACGGTATAGAACGATTGTCAGTACTTTCTTATCAGGAGGTGCCGGACAACAAGCAAATAACGATTGTCGCATCTGTTGGGCAATAAATTGACGATCAGAGGCTCCCGATATGAATGTTAAAAAGTTTTTCGCCCCAACCATGCAGGCAGCACTTAAACAGGTTCGGGAAGCGGTCGGTGCGGATGCGGTGATCCTGTCAAGTAGAAAGGTTGACGGGGGTATCGAGATCGTCACGGCAACAGACTACGATGAACAACAAATGCTGGCAGATTATTCCGGGGATCCGGCCAGCGCTGTACCAGGCGAGTCACCGACTCTAGGCCAGTTGGCCCGACTGCAAGCCGAGAAACATTTGGTGCTTGAGCGGCAAAAACAAAAAAGCCGGGAACGCATCGCCTCTATTACAAAGTCCAGAGGAAAAAAAGCCCTGGTCGATGAGCTGGAAAACCGTTTTCGCGACAGTGGCTTTAGTTCTTATCAGTCAGTACAGGATCGACCACGACAGACAGCCAAAAAAGAAAAAAATCGCCATGAAGCCGGTAAAAAACTGGAGTGGTCAGTGCCACCTCCGGCATCTGCTCAGACACCGGATACGACTGCATCAGGTCATTCATTTGAAGGCCCGCAAGTGGCTGTCAATACCCAGACACTCAATGAGATGAAGTCACAAATTCTGCAATTGCAGGATATGTTGAAAGCCCAGATAAAAGAGACAGAAAAGAAAACTTCTACCGTCTACAAGGAACTGAAAGACCGTCTTTGTCTTATGGGGTTGGATTCATCGTTTCGGGAGGCGTTGTTGCAGGGAGTGTTGAAAGAGAAAGATATGTCCGTCGCCTGGCGTCAAATTGTTGGCGAGATGGCGGATCAGGTCGTGGTGGAAGACCAGGAGATCATCGAACAAACCGGCTGTGTCGCTTTTCTCGGTGCCACTGGCGCAGGAAAAACCACGACCATTGGCAAGTTGGCGACACGTTTCGTGCTTCGCCATGGCGCCCGAAATATCGCTCTGGTTACCACCGACCGGTATCGTATTGCGGCACATGAGCAGTTAAGGATGTTTGGCAGAATTCTCGATGTCTCGGTCAGTATCGTCGATGGTCAAAACTCGCTCAATAATGTTCTGGATAAGCTTCGGGATAAAAAACTGGTATTGATCGACACGGCCGGACTCAACCAAAACTGTGCTGACTGGCAGGCGCAACTGGCTGAGTTTACTGAATGTAAATATAAGATCAAGCACTATCTCGTGATTCCTGCCACAAGTCAGTTGCAGATTATCAAGTCATCATTTCATGCCCACGCACCGGTTGGCTTACAGGGTTGTGTTGTGACTAAAACAGATGAAGCGATAAGCCTGGGCGAGGTCATTGGCTTTTTGTGTATTGAAAAACTGCCCGTTTCCTATATTACCGATGGCCAGAAAATACCGGACGACATTCAGCCTGCCAACTCGTCTGTATTGGTTGGAAAGGCTGTATCTCTGTTGCAGGATCTGGCACTGGCAAGCAATAAGGGCTTGTCTAATTGTGATACAGGGTCTTAAATAGGCCAATAGTTTACTGTTGCGCTGTTTGTGGCGCCGTTTTGTGGCACTATTGACCGAGTGCTGTTGCGAGAGTCATCGATTAGCGCCAGTGTGCGGGATGCCGGTTTTCGATTCGACGGGTTTGCAAACCTTGTGGCTTTGAAATACCGGGCTTTCAAAATACCAAAAATGAAAGGTAGGCAACTTGAATATGGATTTATTGATTTTGCGGAATCTCGGTGAGGTATGCAAAAGGTTGAAGGAGTTTCGCTTATGAGCAGTACTCACCCGGTGCAAGTGATCGCTGTCACCGGCGGCAAAGGAGGCGTGGGGAAAAGCAATGTCTCCGTTAACCTGGCGATCGGTCTGGCCGAGTTGGGGCGTCGAGTCATTCTGCTGGATGCTGACCTGGGCTTGGCGAACATCGATGTTTTGCTGGGTATCACGGGTAAGCGAAATATCGCCGATGTACTTAACGGTCAGTGCAGTCTTCGAGATGTACTGGTCGATGGCCCGAAAGGCATAAAAATTGTGCCGGCTTCGTCGGGTACCCAGAAAATGACCTCGCTCAGTCCGCTGGAGCATGGCGGGTTGATCAACGCATTCAGTGAGCTGAGCGATAATGTCGATGTATTGATCGTTGATACTGCTGCCGGCATTTCGGAAGGGGTGGTGAGTTTTTTGCGTGCCTCTCAGGAAATTATCATGGTGGTGTGCGATGAGCCCACTTCGATAACCGATGCCTATGCGTTGATGAAATTGCTGCATCGGGATTATGATCTGTTTCGATTTCGGGTTCTGGCCAACATGGTCAAAACTCCGCATGATGGAACCTTGCTGTTTGCCAAACTTTCCAAGGTGATCGAGCGTTTTCTGGATGAGGTGGCGCTGCAATATATTGGTTGTATTCCACACGATGATAGTGTCAAAAAAGCCGTGCAGCGTCAGCGAGCCGTGGTTGAAGCATACCCCAGATCGAAAGCCGCCATTGCGTTGAAAGCACTTGCCAAAAAGGCAGACAGCTGGCCGTTGCCGGCATCCCCTCGCGGCCATTTGGAGTTTTTTGTTGAACGTCTGGTGGATGTCTGATATTGATCGCAGAAAAACCCTCTCACCCTTGTCAGTGATCTATACTGTGATAAACGGAGGCTGTGTCGAGCGTGAATTCAGCCGGGTAGTCGAATTCTCAGGCCCTTTTAAAATCAATAAAAACTCATGTGATGACATTGGCAAGTGGTCTTTCAATGTACAAAGATGTGCGTTCCCGTCAGACGGATGAGCTGGTTCACAAGCATGCGCCTTTAGTTAAACGGATAGCCCAACATTTGCTGGCGCGGTTGCCAGAAAGCGTTCAGATAGAGGATCTGATTCAAAGCGGAATGATTGGTCTGTTAGAGGCATCACGCAAGTATGATGTGTCAAAAGGGGCCTCGTTCGAAACCTATGCCGGTATCCGAATTCGTGGTGCCATGATGGATGAAATTCGCAAGGGAGACTGGGTGCCCAGATCCGTCCATCGCAATAGCCGGAAAATTGCCGACACTATTAAAAGTGTCGAGGATCGTTTGGGTCGCGATGCGCGCGACAGTGAAGTGGCCGAGGCAATGGGCGTGAGTCTGGATGAATATTATGCACTTAGCCAGGATTCATTGAGTGGAAAACTGTTCAGTTTTGAAGAAATCCTGGAATCCGGTGAAGACTCGGCCAGCCTGTCTGATCTCGATGCGGGTGGCCTTTATGACGGTATTCAAAAAGCGGAGTTCCAACAAAAACTGGCCGAAGCGATAAACGGGTTGCCGGAGAAAGAAAAGCTGGTTTTATCGTTGTACTACACCGAAGAGCTCAACCTGAAAGAAATAGGGCAAATCCTCTCGGTGAGTGAATCTCGGGTCAGTCAGATTCACAGTCAGGCGGCGTTAAGGCTTAGATCCCGGTTAATCGACTGGGCCTGAGAGACGAATCGTTTTATTATTGAACAAGGTGGGTTAAGGGAATTGAATTCATTTGTTTTTTGCCACTAAAAAACTGGATACCCGGCAAACTCAAGCTAGACTTTACTTTAATGCTATTAGGTTGATCAGGGTGTCCAACCTCGCCAATTGGAGGTCGATTTGGATAAGAACATGAAAATTCTGGTCGTAGATGATTTTTCTACGATGAGAAGAATTATTAAAAACCTGTTAAGAGACTTGGGTTTTTCTAATACAGATGAAGCGGATGATGGCAATACAGCTTTGCCCATGCTTAAAACCGGCAAGTATGATTTCCTTGTTACAGACTGGAATATGCCGGGAATGACCGGGATAGACCTACTGCGTGCAGTCCGGGCGGATGATGGCCTGAAAAACCTGCCAGTGCTTATGGTAACGGCAGAGGCCAAACGTGATCAGATTGTTACGGCTGCCCAGGCTGGTGTGAATGGTTATGTGGTTAAACCCTTTACCGCTGCGGTGCTTAAAGAAAAAATCGAAAAGATTTTTGAACGAATCGAGTAGCTGTAACCAATCAGGCAATAATTCTATGGTAGATAAAAAAAAATGTGATGAGAAAGAGCCACTGTTAGACTTTGAAGTACAACTGAAAGATCAGGCAGCGAGCCTGAAATGTTTGGTCGATGCAGGCAATTATCCCGACGCTCTGAAGGTGATATCTGAACTCAATCAGACTCGGGATATGAGTTTGTACCATCAGGTTGGCCGGCTGACGCGAAGTTTGCACGAGGCAATACGCAGTTTTCATATCGACGCTTCGATGACGCAAAGTCAGAAAGACGAAATGTCGAAAATGGAAGATGCATCCGATCGTCTCGCTTATGTGGTCGAAATGACCAACAAGGCGGCGAACAAGACGCTGGATCTGGTTGAAGAGAGTATGCCGATCGCTTCTGGGATGAAACAGGAAGCTGATTTGCTTAAAGAAGACTGGGCGCGATTACAGCGCAGGGAAATGCAGCCGGAAGAATTCCGGCAACTGTACAAGAGAATGGACGTATTTCTCGAAAAAATGGCGGTTCAGGCGAATCAGGTCTATCACAATTTGTCGGATATTCTGTTAGCACAAGACTTTCAGGATCTGACCGGGCAGGTGATTCAAAAAGTCACTAGCCTGGTGACCGAGGTGGAAACCAATCTGGTGACACTCGTCAATATGGCCGGACAGATAGACAAGATAACAGGAACGGAACACAAGTTTGAACCAAAAGAAACGGATATAAGTCGTGGCGAAGGTCCACAAATGAAAGCGGATCAGCGAGTGGATCTGGTTTCGGGGCAGGATGACGTCGATGACTTGCTTTCCAGCTTGGGTTTTTAATGAGGTGCTTTAATGGCATTTGAGGCCGATGAAGAAATACTGCAGGACTTTTTGGTAGAAGCCGGAGAAATCCTCGAGTTGTTGTCCGAGCAGTTGGTTGACCTGGAGCGGAATCCTGAAGATAAGGATTTGTTGAACGCGATTTTCCGCGGGTTTCATACCGTTAAGGGTGGTGCTGGGTTTTTGCAGCTGGATAACCTGGTGGATTGTTGCCATGTAGCTGAAAATGTCTTCGACACTCTGCGCAACGGTAAGCGGGCGGTCAATGCAGAGCTGATGGATGTGGTTCTACAGGCATTGGATTCGGTCAATGCAATGTTTGACCAGGTTCGGGCCCGTCAAGAACCCTCGCCGGCTGAACCGGACTTGCTGGCACAATTGGCAAGACTGGCCGAGCCTGAAGGAGCAGGTGATACTGCTGAAGAAGCCATGGTCGTCAATACGAACTCGGTGGCAGAACCTGCTCAGAGTGAGGTCGCCAAATCTGGTGATATTACCGATGATGAGTTTGAACAACTGCTGGATGCGCTCGACGAGCCGGGCAGCACGGCAGACAAGACGGCGGCAGAGGCCGCCGGTTTATCTACAGATAGTCCGCCAGCAGCCGTCGGCTCTGGCTCGGAATCGGAAGATGAAATAACCGAGGAAGAATTTGAACAATTGCTGGATGAACTGCATGGGCCTGGTAAAATCGGCCCGATTGTCCATGCTTCCGAAGCACCTGTCGCCGAGTCTGCCAGTGATGAGATTACCGATGACGAGTTTGAACAATTGCTCGATGAGCTGCATGGTAAGGGCAAGTTTAGTGGTTCGGTAGGGAGTGAGGCCGCCGCTGCATCTGTCCCTGCTGCGTCGGTAACACCTAAACCGTCAGCATCTTCGACACCTGCTGAGGCTGCCGCGAAATCCGAGCCGGCAGCGAAATCTGAATCCGCAAAGCCGGCTCGCAAGCCAACGAAAAAATCGGCGCCAGCGAAATCCGCAGGACGCGCTGCACGTCCGGGTAAAGACACACTCATTGCGACTGAAACAACGGTTCGTGTCGATACCAAACGACTCGATGACATTATGAATATGGTCGGCGAACTGGTGCTGGTAAGAAATCGCCTGAAACGACTCGGCGACGAAATAGCCGATGAAGGCATGCAAAAGGCGGTGTCCAATCTGGATGTCGTTACCGGAGACTTGCAGTCCGCAGTTATGCAGACCCGAATGCAGCCGATCAAAAAAGTGTTCGGTCGGTTTCCCCGGGTGGTCAGGGATCTGGCGCGTAATCTCAACAAAGAGGTCAATTTGGTTTTGAAAGGTGAAGATACCGATCTCGACAAGAATCTGGTCGAGGCACTATCGGATCCTTTGGTTCACCTGGTAAGAAATGCGGTAGATCACGGTGTCGAAGCGCCAGACGTAAGGCAAGCGGCAAATAAATCCCGAGCTGGGCGTGTCATTTTGTCAGCGGAACAAGAAGGTGATCATATTCTCTTGTCTATCGAAGATGATGGTGCGGGTATGGATCCTGACGTGCTGCGCGGCAAGGCTGTAGAGAAAGGTTTGTATGATCAGGATGCGGCTGACAGGTTGACCGATCAAGAGTGCTTCAATCTGATTTTCGCACCAGGTTTTTCAACCAAAGAAAAAATATCGGATGTGTCCGGCCGCGGTGTTGGCATGGATGTGGTGAAAACCAAAATTACCCAGCTTAACGGGCAGCTTAGTATTGATTCGGAGATGGGAAAAGGAACCAGGATTAGCATCAAAGTGCCTTTAACCCTGGCAATTATGCCGACCTTGATGGTGATGCTCGGAGATCAGTCTTTTGCCTTTCCGTTGGTCAGTGTTGTCGAAATATTTCATCTTGACATTACGCGTACGAATGTGGTCGATGGTCAGGAATGCGTAGTGGTGCGGGATAAGGTCTATCCGCTCTTTCATATTAAAAGGTGGCTGGTTAAAGGTGCCGAGAATCTCACCAAGTCTGACTCTGCGCATGTGGTTATCGTCGCCGTTGGCACTAAGCGGGTGGGTTTTGTCGTCGATCAGCTTGTCGGTCAGGAAGAAGTCGTAATCAAGCCCTTGGGTAAAATGCTGCATGGCACTCCGGGTATGGCGGGAGCGACAATTACCGGGGATGGCAGAATAGCACTGATTATGGATATCCCCAGCTTGTTGCAGCGTTATGCCTGATGTCGAGAGTAAGGCTTTGGCATGGCGCCAAACTAACAGTCGGTGTGTTTGATTGTGGTAGAAAGAAGGGGAAATAGATGACTGTTAGAGTGCTTGTGGTCGATGATTCAGGGTTTTTCCGTCGAAGGGTGGCAGAAATACTCAAACCGGTTGCTGAAATTGAAGTGGTGGGAGCCGCTTGCAATGGTCGGGAAGCCGTCGAGTTGGTGCCTCAGCTTCGACCCGATGTGATTACCATGGACTATGAAATGCCGGTTATGGATGGCATTACCGCCGTGCGGCAAATTATGGCTAGCAACCCGACCCCTGTTTTGATGTTTTCTTCTCTCACCCATGAAGGTGCGCGTGTCACGCTGGATGCGTTGGAAGCCGGTGCCGTGGATTTTTTACCAAAGAATTTTGAAGATATTTCGAGAGACGGTCATAAACTCCAGAAAATCTTGAAGAAACGTATCATCGATGTTGCGCAAAGTCGTGGCAAGCTTGGATCCCTGTGCCCACCAATAGCAAAAAGCTCAGCCTCGGCACTTCGCGTGCCGGCATCATCGGCTTTTTTTGCCCGGTCGTCTGCCACGGCACCATCGAAAAAGAAAGAATTTACCATCGATCGACAAAACCTGGAGCGTCCGACCCGGCCTAAAGAAGCCGCCCCATCCGGGCAAAAGGTCAAGCCAAAGTCCTACAGTTGCGTTTTGATTGGTGCTTCGACCGGTGGGCCTGTCGCACTGCAAAAGGTATTGACCAGGTTGAAACCGGATTTTCCCGCTCCAATTTTACTGGTTCAGCATATGCCCGCCAGTTTTACCCCTGCGTTTGCCGAGCGACTGAATAAAATCTGTCAAATAACTGTCAAAGAAGCCGAAGACGGAGATAGGTTGCAAAAAGGCTTGTCGTTACTGGCTCCCGGTGGTGAACAGATGATGCTTGATAGTCATGGCAGGGTAAGGATATTGCCCGGTGATAGTCGAGTGAATTACAAACCCTGTGTTGATGTGACCTTTGGTTCGGCGGCCAGACTGATGCCCGGAAAAACATTGGGGATTATCTTGACAGGTATGGGGGCTGACGGGAAAGAAGGTTGCCGAATGATGAAACAAACCGGATCGGCTGTCTGGTCTCAGGATGAAAAGTCTTCCGTAATTTATGGTATGCCTATGGCAGTGGCAAAAGCGGGCTACACCGATATGGTCATGAATCTCGATGATATTGGCGACAACCTGGCCAAGGGTGTGATCTAAATGGATATCTTGAGTATTCTGGGGGTCATTCTCGCTTTTGGCGCGATCATTGGCGGAAACCTTCTCGAAGGTGGTCACGCGCCGGCATTGCTCAATGGCCCGGCTGCGGTCATTGTGGTGGGCGGCACTTTTGCGGCCATTTTTATTCAAACGTCTTTTCCTTTGCTGGTTTTCTCCCTGAAACGCCTAAAATGGGTTTTTGTGCCGCCCTATGTATCGCTGGAAACCGGTATAGAAAAAGTGATCGCCTGGAGTTTGCGGGCACGAAAAAACGGCTTACTCGGGTTGGAGTCGGTCGCCGAAAAAGAGCGCGAGCCGTTTGCCCAGAAAGCCTTGCAATTGCTTGTCGATGGTACCGAACCGGAAAGTATTCGCAGTATTCTGGAAGTCGAAATGCTGACCAGGGAACAGCGGGAAATGGATGCGGCTAAAGTCTATGAAAGTATGGGGGGCTATTCTCCAACCATTGGCATTATCGGTGCCGTTATGGGGTTGATTCATGTTATGAGCAATCTGCAGGACCCCAAATTATTGGGCTTGGGTATTGCCACCGCTTTCGTAGCGACGATATACGGAGTGGCTTTTGCCAACTTGTTTTTATTTCCGGTCGCCAGCAAACTGAAAGAGATTTCCCGAAAACAGGTTGTCTATGGTGAATTGATGATCGAAGGAATCGTTTCGATAGCCGAGGGCGAGAATCCCAGGGCAATCGAGCATAAGCTGCAAGGCTTTATTCCGGTTTAATCTCCGTCTGGTTGCATGGTGCCTGTCGGCTAGCCCAGGCTGGCGCTGAATTTTCAGGAGGTCTTGTTGGCGATGCGTAAAAGAAATCACGAACAACCTGACAATAAAGAACGCTGGCTGGTCTCCTATGCGGATTTTATCACCCTGCTTTTCGCTTTTTTCGTTGTGATGTACTCGGTGTCATCGGTGAATGAGGGCAAATACAAGGTGTTATCGGAATCACTCGAAGGGGTGTTTAATGCGGCGCAACGCAGTATTACGCCGATTGCGATTGGTGAGAATGTTTCTTACAGCCAACCTTCGGGGTCGGCGGACATGAACCCGCTACAGGCTATTGTTGTCGGTTCTGGCGGCGGCGAAGGCGATATGCAAACCGAAGTGAATGCATTTCGGGAAATCGCTGATCGATTTGCCGTGAAGCTCAACGCCCTGGTCACGGATGGATTGGTCAGTATTAACGAGAACGATGATTGGATCGAGATCGCTTTCAACGAAAAAATTCTTTTTACCAGTGGCGGCGCCGAGCCCCTTTTCGAGTCCTTCCCGGTGATGGAAAAAATTGCAACTGTACTCAAAAATACCGATTATGCCATTCTGGTCGAAGGCTTTACCGACAATGTTCCAATTAAAACCAGGCTCTACCCAACCAACTGGGAGTTGAGTACCGCACGTGCCGCCGCGATCGTGCGTATGTTGGCGTCTGAGGGTGTTGCCGCAACGCGGATGGCCGCAATAGGTTATGGTAGTACCCAGCCTGTCGCAAGCAACGAAACGGCACAAGGGCGCCAGAAAAACCGGCGTGTGGTGATTCTGATTTCCAGACAAAATAACGTCAGGGTCAGTTTTAGAGCCAATTGAGGGGGCCGCCGCAACAGACCAGTCCTTTTTTCCCATTGCGGATTTTTTGTCATCACTTTCTGTGAGTTTCTGATGCTGCGTTTTGTGCAGAACCGTGCTGTCGGAGCTTTCGTGGCAACCTGAACCGGCGCTTTAATTGGCATAAAAATTGCTATTTTAAATAACTGTTATTGTCAGTTTGTCGGAAATTGACGATATCTGCAATTCTAGTTTATCGAGTGCAACCGCTTGTTCCGGAAAATAAGTGCCTTCTTTGTATTCAGTTAGGGAATGATCTGGCCGATATATAGAAAGCGATATTAGAACATGCGAATTCGGGTCGAAGCTTAAAGTTTGAGCGACGTCACCATTCGAGATTGGACAGTTTTATACGGCAGCTGATTGGTATATCGCCCGTTTTCTTGGCCGAGAGATTTTGGCGGGCTATGGCAGCTAGGCACAAATGAAAAGTGAGGGTAGAGTGAAAGTTTGGGCAGTGGCGAACCAGAAAGGCGGCGTTGGAAAAACGACAACCGCTGTTGCGGTAGGCGGCTTGCTTGCGTCAAAAGGCAAGCGGGTATTGTTGATAGATCTGGATCCCCATGGATCGTTGACCAGTTATTTTAAGTACGACCCTGATAGCCTTGAAAAAAGTGCTTTCAATCTTTTTCTGCACAATGGCAGGGTGCCTGAATCATTGCCCGGGCAACTGATTGTCGATACTTCCCTGGAAAACCTGAAGTTGCTGCCCGCGTCAACCGCACAGGCAACATTGGAGCGGCGCATGGTTGGCGTGGAGGGAATGGGGTTAATTATTTCCAAAACCTTGGCGATACTCTGGGATGATTTTGACTATGTATTGATTGATAACTCACCGTCCGTCGGTGTTGCAATGATCAATTCGTTGGCAGCGAGTCAGCATATTTTCCTTCCAGTACAAACTGAATTTTTGGCCATTAAAGGTCTGGAGCGAATGATGCACACATTGAAAATGGTTATAAAGTCGCAGAAAAGTGACTTGGGGTATACCGTGATTCCGACCATGTTTGATCGCCGAACTCTGGCCTCGACGCAGTCGTTGAGAACGTTAAAACGAGAATATGCGGACCATATCTGGCGATTTGCGATTCCGGTGGATACCAAATTCCGCGACGCGAGTCGACTGGGAGTGGTTCCCAATGAACTCGATGAAAACACTCAGGGTGTGAGAGCCTATAAAACTTTGCTATCGGACTTGATCACCAAGGTATGAACCAGCACGATAAAGGTAAATTGGTCAGCGCCCAACAGGCTATGGAAGAATTCCTGATGGAAATGCTGCCGGCTCAAAGTGATTTGCCGGAAAGACTGCAAGCGAACTCGCCTGGATCCTCGGTTCCGGTCACTGCGTCGTCACGTGTTGGTCAGTCGCTGGACGCACAAAGTCGCGTCGGGGCCGCGAAATCGGATAACCAATCGGGTCAACAAACTGCGTTGAAAGAGCCGATGTCTCTGCAAACCAAGCTGCTGAAAGCCAGGTTGGCCAGTGTCATGGAGTCCGCCAGGACGGTGGCTCGGCAGAAAAAAGTGCAGTCTAAGGCATTCGATGAGCCTGCTGCACCGGCACCGGCAGCCGCTCCGGCACCAGAATTTCTTCCGACAGAATCCCATCCAGCAGAAGCTGCACTAACTGCCTCGCCGATCATAGACCAGCCACGACCCATTGCTGTCAAGGCTGATATTGCGCGCGTTTCCGTTCCGTTCGTGCCCCCTGGTCCCTGGCTGGATTGTGGTCGGCCGCAATGGGCTGGCGGTAGTTTTCAGATTCTGCTGTTTACTGTGGCGGGCTTGAAAATGGCGGTGCCCTTGGTTTCTCTGGGTTCGATCAATCCGTTAGTTGGTAATTTGACACCTCTGGTCGGTCGTGCGAAATGGTTTATTGGTCTGATGCCGGTTCATCAACAAAATGTTCGTGTCGTGGACACCGCGCTATGGGCTATGCCAGATCGCTATCGAGAGGGAATTCGGGAAAACTACAAGTACGCGATAGCCTTGGCCGACTCGGACTGGGGGTTGGCTTGTGACGATGTTGCACAAGCTATTACGCTGGCGCCGGAAAAAGTTCGCTGGCGTACACAGCGAAGCAAACGGCCCTGGCTTGCCGGAACGGTGATCGAACATATGTGTGCATTGGTCGATGCGGATATACTGGGGTACCAGCTTAGCCAGTCCCAGCAAGCAAAGTGACAGTATCCAGGCTATCACTAAAATTCCAAAGCCGTGTCTCGCTAGGCTGTTTAACTATCCTGCGATTCCCAAACAAACCTGACTTTTGATTCTCGGTACTTTTCGTACAGTGGGCTGTACTTTCGCTCTACCTCGTTGCGCTTGATTTTCATGGTTGGCGTCAGCATGCCATTTTCAGGCGTCCATACGTCACTGACCACAAAAACGCGGGCAATGACTTCATGGTGCTCGAGCTCTTTGTTTACCTCTTCAACCGTTGCAATGATGCTGTCCTCGATTTCGCTTGCGCTGGCAGGTAAATGCGCTTTCGCTTCCTCGGTCAACTCTACCAATACAAAGGGTTGGGAGTGGCCTGACCCCGCCGCACATACCTGCTCGATGTTTGTATTTCGCATCATGAGACTTTCAATCTTGCTCGGCTGAATAAACTTGCCTTTTGATGTTTTGAATACATCTTTGACCCGACCGGTGATGGTCAAATAGCCATCGCTATCGAGTTCACCTTTGTCGCCAGTATGCAGCCAGCCGTCCCGAATGGTTTCTGCTGTTTTTTCCGGCTCCAGGTAGTAGCCTTTCATCAGAGTCGGAGAACGTAAGATAATTTCACCCTCATCGGTGATTTTGACTTCATTTCCGGGTAGGACATTGACAGAACCAACGGTGCCTATCTTGACCGCTCCCGGCATGTTGATGGCCGGGCCGTAAGTCATGTTCTCAGTCATGCCGTAGCCTTCGTTGATTTCTATACCGATTTTGGCATACCACTCAAGTAAGCTAACCGAGATGGGTGATGCGCCAGAGATGACTATTCTGGCTTTGTTAAGGCCCAGTGCCCTTTTGATTTTTGCTTGAATCAGCCGGTTAACCAAGGGAATCTTCAGTAGTATACTCAACTTTTCTTCCGGCAGTTTCGCGAAAATCTGTTGCTGGAATTTCTTCCATATTCTCGGTACGGCGAAGAAAACGGTAGGTAACGTGTCTTGCAGATTTTGCGCAAAAGTATCCAGAGACTCGACAAAGGTGACCGGCGCACTGGAATAGGTAGAGCAACCCAGTACCATAAAACGTTCGGCAACATGCGACAGAGGTAAAAATGACAAGAAGCGATCCTGGGTGTCAACAGACAGGGTTTCGACGCCATTTTGCGAAGCGAAGCTGAAGGTTCCGTAAGTATGCATCACTCCTTTGGGGTTGCCAGTGGTACCTGAGGTGTAAATCAGGGTCATCAGGTCATCCGCATCATGTATCGGGTTTTCGGAAGTCGGCTCATACTTGGCCAACAGGTCATGCCACTTGTGGTCGATTGGGATATCGATAGGGTACGGCATACCGATTCGAATGACATGGGTCGGGATACCAGGCTCCATGCTTTTGGCATCATCGAGCTTACCGATAATGATCGCTTTTGATTCGCTGTGCTTTATCACATACTCGATGGAGTCTGGCCCTTGCAGCGGGTAAAGCGGAACGCTGACCATACTGGCCATTTGGATGGCGTAGTCAGTGATATACCATTCAGCGGCGTTTTTGGCCAGAATGGCAACTCGGTCTCCTTTTTCCAGTCCCAGTCCTGCTAATGCAGAGGCGATCCGGCGTGCCTGGTTGTCAATTTCCTTCCAGGTAAATTCGCGATAAACACCGTTAATTGGCTGGCGTAAAAATACCGCATCAGGTGAGGTTTTGACCCAATGGGCAATTTTCTCGAGGGGAGTCGGGCAGGTCGTGGTGTTGTCAGTCATTTTTTGTCCTATTTTGCTGTTTCAATTATAACTTTCCCACGTCCATTGTTTTGAACGTTGGATACTAGATTCATTTAAAAACGATTGAAATCGCTCACTTGTTTCGATACCGGCGAGTGCAACTAGTTTTTATTATTTATTCTATTATCAATTTTTCAGGCCATAACGGCCATTTATCAGAAGGGCTTCTATTATACCCTTATATGGCCTCGTGAAGTGTTGGCCGGTTCACAAGACTATAATAGCGCAAAAATGCGTTGTGTAATTTGCGCTGTTTGGCACCTTTGAGGATCGATGCCGCCTGCAACTGGCTGAACCGGATTGCTCTGTTACAAGCCTGGTAGTAATCTTTTTACTTTGATCAATCAGCTAATCGAGGTGGTGACGATGGATGCACAATTCTGGCACGACAGATGGGAATATCGGGATCTGGGATTTCATCAGAAAAGAGTCAATCCTTTTTTGGCGAGACATTTTTCACGCTTGGGACTGACCTCCGGCAATCGGATGTTTGTGCCTTTGTGTGGTAAAACGTTGGACTCGGTCTGGCTGTTGTCTGAGGGGATCGAAATAGCCGGCGTGGAATTGAATGAAACCGCGGTTCGGGAGTTTTTTACCGAGCTGGATGTGCAGCCGGATATCAGCCAGTCCGGTAGGCTGACTCTTTATCGTGCCGATGGCATCCATATCTATGTTGGCGATTTATTCGATTTGACGGCGCAACAGCTGGGGCCGGTCGATGCCATTTATGATCGGGCGGCACTGGTTGCACTACCCGATACGATGCGTCAGCGTTATACCCGGCACCTGGTTGATATAGGTCACCATGCACCACAATTATTGATCAGTTTCGAGTACGATCAAAGTGCGATGGCGGGGCCGCCGTTTTGTGTTGCCGGCGAAGAGATTCACCGCCACTATGATGCTGGTTATGTCATTCAGCGACTTGACGCAGCGGAGGTAAGAGGAGGATTGAAGGGCGTGTGCCCCGGCCTGGAAGTTACCTGGCTGTTGGAACGGCGGTAAACCAGCACTTGCGTTGCCGGGTTCTGTCCGATCCAAACGCGGATATCTGGATTTATACAAAGGCGGCAAGCCCACTGCCTAAGGCAGAAGGTTACGTCGACCCGGACGGTTATTTTGAGTATTTGCACACTATCAGGCAGAGCGGTGTCCACGGTGAGGCGTTTGGCTATAGAACCGTTAACTCGGATTCGCTTGGCTGGATTGTATCGAGACTGACCGGCAAGGATCTTGTTCACCTGTTGTCGGAACGTATTTGGAGTAGAGTGGGTGCGGAGCGGGATGGTGGGAAGATTAGCGGGCAACGGTTATTCCCGGAACAGGTGGTAAACAACATTCAGGCCAGTGGTGACAAAAAAGCCCCAGTTAAACCGAGGCTTTACGAAAATGGTCAAGATTGGTGTAGATCAAGCCGACTTTTTTCTTCTGGAAAAACCAATTCCAGCCAGGCCCAGGCCCAGCAACGCGAGTGATGCGGGCTCTGGAACGCTAGCACCCGAGTTATCCGGGTTGTTGGCACTGTCTACACCGTCCAGCCAAACGCTCCAGCTAGACCCCGTATTTAAAGAGTTGGCTTGCTGATTCCATTCAGACAAAGGAATAGGATTTTGGCTGTCAAAATCAAAGCCGTCTTGAAGATTGTTGCCGTAGGCAAAATTGTCATAAATGGCGACAGTAAACAGATAATCTCCCGCAGATAAAGAATCAAGACTAAAGCCGGAGTCATAGATTGTCTGGGTTGAAGGGTTTATCGAAGCGTTATCGTCGTTTTGATTGATCAAATCACCAGTTGTGGCGTTCCAGAATGCAGTGACTGGGTCAAAATTTGTACCATTTTGGAATGAATCAGTCCAAACACGAACATCGGTTGCATCCGTGTCTAGTGTAAAATAGGTGTAAACAACATCATTGTGGTATTGGATGTCGCCGGTAAAATGGAACAAAGATGCATTGGCAGACCCGGCAGCTGTCAACAAAAGTAAACAAAAGATTTTTTTCATTGTCTTTACCCCTAAAAAGTTGAACATGCAGTGTTTTGTTTGCATGGTTTATGCCTTTTATCGCAATGAGTTGTTTGTTAATGAAAAAACAGATTCTGACAAGTAAAACGTAATGAAGTTTGTAAAAAAAATGGACACTCAGCTTTGGTAAAAAATCCTGATACTTGTCTTTCGCTGGTGTTATCGTCTGCTTAAAAACGGATTATCGAGGCGGTTTTTCTTGAACAGGACTATCGTTTTACTGATTGATACCTGTTTTAGTTATAGTTGTGATGCCATGAATGGTGGATATGGGTGGAGCGTGACAAAACAAGTGGAGTTGGTATATTGGAAATGGATATATTTGTTGTCGATGCCTTTACAGATCGACAATTCAAAGGCAATCCCGCGGCGGTAGTGCCGGTTACAGATTGGCTTACCAATGAGTTGATGCAAAGTGTAGCGGCTGAAAACAACTTGTCAGAAACCGCATTTGTAAAATATATTGACAGCAATCAATACGAAATTCGCTGGTTTTCACCGCTGAAAGAAATTGATTTCTGCGGTCACGCTACCCTGGCGTCGGCTTATGTTTTGTTTCACGAGTTTGGACTTGAGAAAGAGGTCGAATTTATAACGGCTAAAGTTGGTAACGTGCGGATCCAGCTCAATTCGCAAGGTGATATTGAAATGACTTTTCCTTGTCAAAAGCCGGAGGCAGTTTCAGCCGTACCCGAGCAACTTCTGGCGGGTCTTTCCAAACCGCCGGTTGAAGTGTTGAAAAACAGACAAGCCTACTTTGCTGTGTTTGACAGTGAACAAGCTATTGTCGAAATGGGTTATGTTGCCGAACAGCTAAAACAGCTTGCGCCTCTGGATGTTGTCGTGACAGCAAAGTCCAGCCGATATGATTTTGTTTCCCGTTACTTCTGGCCGGCAAATGGTGGTGAAGAAGACCCTGTTACCGGCTCGATTCACGCTGGCTTAGCCCCTTATTGGGCTGAAAAACTCGCTAAAAAAGACTTGCTCGCTTATCAAGCTTCAACCAGGGGTGGTGTGCTGAAATGTGTCGTATCAGGTCAACAGATAGTTGTGTCTGGATCAGGCGTATTGTATCTGAAAGGTAAAATTTATATTTAGTGAAAATCGACTTTCGGGGTGAAAGTCCCTGTCGGGTAAGGGCTGGCCAACCACCCGTATCGAGTCCTGCGCGATGGGCGGGGATATACCGCTTCATGCTGCATACTTTGTACAAGTGGTTGAACCGGCGCAGTCAGCGCAGGAGTTACAATTGGTCCGGACTGAAAGAGATGTTAAGATATTTCCAGATAACCCTGCCGCGAGTCGGCAAACGCGATATCGCAGTGGATCGGTATCGGGGAGCTGGCTGCTCTCTCTGCCATGACGTTTTCGTTTCGCATTCTAGTAAGATCCAGCGAGTGTTGCGGCAGGGCAGGTCAAATCATCATGTCTAGCGATGGGTTGAAAACACTAGTTTAACCGCTAAACCAAAAAGAATGGCGCCAATTACTCGCTCAAACCAGATCAAACGACCTTTGAGCCACGCTAAAACTCTGTTAGACGAAAATACAAAAGCTACAAAGCTGAACCAGATAAAGGATTCCAGGCAAAGAAGTAGAAGTACTGTAGCTGTGTCTGAGGCAGAAGCATGCGGCTTGAGAACTTGAGGCAAAACAGATCCGAAATACAGCATGGCTTTAGGATTTAGAATATTGGTCAAAAAACCAGTGAGATATGCCTTGCTACTGTTAATTTGAATTACTGCCACTGGAGTTTCACCTTTTGACAACAGACATTTTATTGCGAGCCAAGTCAAATAAACTGCACCGGCATAGGCAATAAATCTTGAAAAAAAGGGCAAAGCTGAAAGCAAGACAGATAATCCAAAGGCACATAAGAAAACATAAAAGCCAATTGCTGTAGAAATACCTAACGCGGCCATAACTCCTGATTTTCGTCCGTTGACCGCTGAAAGTTTAGTAACGACGGCAAAGTCAGGACCTGGTGAAACAAGAGCTATCGCATGAATGGACAAGACAATAAGTAAAGAATTTACATCCATAAATATTTCCTATGCATAGGGTTGTACTCAACAGCTAAACAGACAATGCAGCGTTGTAATTCAAGGCCGCACATTGTCTCCTGTCCTCGATGCGGTAATCCGTAAAATACAGTGAATGACCGGATTACGATCTCTTTGCAATTGCCTTGCAGACTTTCGCCACAATCAAACACCACAGCTTGTCGCTATACTTGCATAAATGGAATCGTCATAACAACAGAGACAGCACTCTGACCCCAATTAGCAAATTACTATATGGTAATTTATAATCCCGGCGTCAAATTGATAAATTGTAGCGACAGCGAGATCCTATGTTGCTCGCGGCCTTTGCGGTGCGCACATCATGGTACTGGTTACAAGTGAGATAACTGGTGCTGTCCGGTGAAATCATTGGTCTGCGTCGTTGTGGAGGGGATCTGCGGGGTGAAGTTTAAGTCAGTTCTTTTTTACGTACTGTTATTTGGTCTGTGTTATTCGGTGTTTCTTGTCGTTACTTTCCCTGCCGCCTTGCTGTGGCATCTGACAGAGTCCAGATTTATGGTGCCGAAAGAGCTGTCTGTCGAGCAAGTCAGTGGTACTGTCTGGTCGGGAAATGCTTGGGTCGTGGTAAATCTGTCACAGTTTAACCTGAATTCCTCCGGTTTGCTGAGTTGGCGAGTCAAACCGGCAGCCTGGCTGCGAGGGAATGTGGCGGTGCAGGTTCGTCTTGAATCAGATATCGGAGATTTGCGGGGAGAGATTGCCGGATCAACAAGTTCGCAGAAGGTGAGAGTGGATTCCGCAAGTCTGCAGCTTGAACAGTTGAATCCGGCACTGCAGGCGCAGCGGGTCAAACTGGCCGGTGTGTTGGCAATGAAAAACATAGAACTAAGTGCTGAAGATGGTGTGATGGCTGGCGCAAGTGGACAACTTTATTGGCCGGGTGGCAATGTGACCTATCCTGCAGGCAGGCAGCTTAGAAACACTGATTTTCCGGCGTTCTCCGGGTTGATCGGTTTTGAGAATGGTTCGGTGACTGTTGGCATAAAAGATCAGGACGCGGCATTTGATAGTATTAGCGGCGTTTTGGACGCTGACGGCTGGTTCAAGACAAAGGTTCGAAAACGCCTTATCGATATAGCGGGAGAGCCTTGGAAAAACAGTGTGTCCGAGAAGCAGGTGATATTTAGTGTCAAAAGAAAACTGTATTGATATGGATAGAGAAGGCTTGAAGTTGTCTGGACTATATTACCTGGTAATGGCTGACTGCGTGGTCGTTCAAAACGAGGACAGGTGTCGTGGCTGAATCCTTGAGCAGGTTGCCTCAGTGGTTATCATGGTTATTTGCGTGTTTGCTTGTGGTTTATATTGCCTGGCAAATGGCCTCTCTTACCTGGATGGTGACCGGTTATTCGCCCGAAATAAAAGCGTTGCAAACAAGTAGCGAGCCGTCGTCTGATACCCGACCCACTTCCGGTGTATCCAGACCCCCGCCTGGCCTGTTTGGTTCAGTAGTCAAAAAGCAACCTGAAAAACCGAAACAGAAACCACCTAAAGCGCCGAAAACAAGACTGAATATCCGGCTCAAGGGAGTGGTCACCTCAGATGTGCCAGACCAGTCCGGCGCGATAGTCGAGGAACCTAACAGACAGTCATCCTACTATAAAGTAGGGCAAACGCTTCCTGGTAAAGCCGAGCTTGTCGCTGTGTTCGAGGATCGCATTCTTTTGCGGCGTTCGGGCAGAGAAGAAATTCTCAAATTTGAAGAGCGGGTGACAGAGAACCGAGGACGTTCTCCGGTAAAGCGAAGTGCCGCAGTTGCGCGTGGTCAACCCAGAGAAAACCGGATCGAATCTGCGGAAGATTTTGTTGAAGAGGCGGAGCGTCGGGTTGGTGAAAATCCGCAGGCGGCCCTGTCATCCGTCGGTTTGAAAATGGTTCAGCCAGGACAGGCAAAAGGATATGTGTTCAATGGCAGAAACCCGATGCTAACTAAATTGAATCTTAGAAAAGGCGATATTATCCGCTCGGTAAACGGTCATCCATTGGGGAATGTACAAAAAGACAGGAAACTGATTCGTGAGCTCTATAATCAAGGATACGTGTCGGTGGAAGTGGAAAGAGACGGCACCTTTTTCTCGGTGGATTATCCGCTAAAATAGCGGTCGCTAACGAGAGTGATCACGTGTTACGCGCTTAGCTGAAGTTTTGGCAAAGCGAAATGTTTGGCCGAGTGCAGAGTAATACCGGTCAGTTCAGCAAGATGCGTTGGGCCGGGCGAGGCAATATAGGCAATATAAAAAGTATAAGAAAATCATTGTGTTTTTTATGAAATCGGGTACAAGATCAAACAAACCGGTGTTAATTGATAATAATGAAGTAAGTGAGGCAAAAAGATGAAAGCTGTCTGTTTAAAATGTGCAGTCATTAAGCGATTTCTGCACTGTTGTCTGGTTTTCGGTGCCTTGCTGCTGTCGATGTCATCTTTCGCTGCGCAAAACGAGCAAACTTGGAAGGTGAATTTAAAGGATGCAGATATCAGGGCATTTGTCAGTCAAGTAGCCGATATCACTGGTTATAGTTTTGTTATCGATCCGCGTGTCAAGGGTAAGGTGACCGTGATTTCCAACGCTTCGATGACACGAAACGAGGTGTATGAAATGTTTTTGTCGGTGTTACAGGTGCATGGTTTTACGGCTATTCCCGCAGAGGACATCATCAAAATAGTTAATCAAAATGAAGCAAAAAAAACGGCCGATAACTTGAGGCTGCTGCGCAGCGTTCCCACTGAGCAAATGGTGACCCGGGTGATTCAGGTGAACAATGCCAACGCACTTGAAATGGTGCCTATTCTCAGGCCCATGGTGGCCAAGTATGGCCATCTTGCTGGTGTGGCCGCTGCCAACGCCTTGATCATCAGTGATCATATATCGAATATTCAGCGTATCACCAAAATTGTCGAAGAGCTGGACAGTCCGTCCAAATACGAGTTAGAGGTGATTCAGCTAGAGGAAGCCTGGGTGGGCGATTTGGTTAAGCTGCTGGAACAACTGGCACCCAATGAGTTAGGCAAAAAGGGATTGAAGGCAAGGGCGAAGAAATACAGCGTGGTCGCTGACGAACGAAGCAATCGTCTTATCCTGCGTGGCGATCAAAATTTCAGAAATAAAATTAAGAAGTTGATTTCCAAACTTGACCAGCCGGCGGCGACAGCAGGCACTACCAAGGTAGTCAAGCTGCAACACGCTGATGCAAAAGACCTCGCCGAGTTGCTCAAGGGGCTGATGGGCGATGTTCAGAAGGAGTCGAAAGAAAAAAAAGGTGCCGGTAAAACCAAAACACTTCCTGCCAGTATCTATGCTGACGAGGGGTTGAATGCATTGGTGATTCGCGCTGAACCATCAATTATGCGTGAAGTGGAACTGGTTATAGCGCAACTGGATATAAGGCGTGCCCAGGTTTTGATAGAAGCGGCGATTGTCGAAGTGAGTGATGAGGCCAATGATGGTTTTGGTGTGCAATGGGCACTGGCTGATCAGGGGGGATTGATCCCGGGCGCGCTAACCAATTTTGGCAATGTGGGTGTGAGTGCTTCTGACGTGTTGTCAGCAATCACCACTGATTCCTTGACAACGCCCGCTAAAGGCGGCGGCGCGGTCGGGTTTGGTGATATCGATAAGGGCGGTATTTCCTGGGGAGGGTTGATTCAGGCATTGTCTACCAATACGGACACGAACCTGCTCTCGACTCCGTCGGTGATTACTATGGACAATCAGGAATCCAGGATCGTTGTGGGCCAAAATGTGCCCTTCATTACCGGCGAGACTACCAACACCAAGGATGGATTATCGAATCCATTTACCACTATTTCACGTGAAGATGTCGGTGTAAAGTTGACGGTAACTCCTAGTGTCAGCGAGGGAGACACTGTTCGGCTCGAGATCGACCAGGAAATTTCAAGTGTTGATGACAGCGTTGAATCTGCTTCCGATATCGTTACCAATACCCGAGAAATCAAGACAGCGGTTTTGGCGGACGATAAGGAAATTATTGTGCTGGGTGGTTTAATTGCCGATGATGTGCGAAGCACGGTAAGCAAGGTGCCTGTTTTGGGTGACATTCCCTATTTGGGGGAGCTCTTTAGAAGCACCGAAGTGAAAAAGTCCAAACGAAATCTGATTGTATTTCTGCGACCCACTATTTTGCGTAATAAAGACCAAAGTCGAGTGGTATCTGAACAGCTTTACAATGGTTTGTGGGAGTTAAACCTCGAAAGGGTGGCAGACAAGAAAGTGCCGGAGAACTTCGATAAACCGAAACTTGAAAGTATATTCAAGAAAAACGGCTTTACCGTCGAGGAATAAGCGGGGGTAGCGGGCAGTCCAAAGTATCTGCCAGGACGCGTAATATTTCGTATTCCCGGTAATTGACTTTTTGGTCGGCTATCACAATATCGACACAGGTTTCCAAGACCGGTCGTTTCAGCAATGGTGACAGATGTTGAATTTTGGTTAGCGCTGTGTTCAATGTTTGGATGGATACATTTTTTATTTTGGTTAACTGAGTGGTGTCTGGTTCTTCCAAATAACCCCAAAGTATGTTGCCTGCACGAGAAAACAATTTGCTTTGTTCATTCGCATCGGGCGATGAGGCTTTGACCAGAAGCCAGACCAAAATGGTCAATTCAGGTCGCACGGCATTGAGTGAACGGTAGCGGACAGCTACAGCTGCGTCGCTTTGCTGTCTTAGATGTCGATTCAGAAAAGTGAGCAACAAAAACTCAAACAGTGAAATTTCCCCGTCTGATTTGGCGTCCTCCAGAAGTTTTTTCAGAAAGGCTTGTTTAACTGTCGGGGGTTGTGATTTCAGCACTGGCAGGCAAAGTTCGACAACCGGAAACCTTAACTCCGGCGGTATTTCCCTCAGCCAGTCTGATACTTGTTGATTCAGGGCGACTTCTTGCTGCGACACCGGGTTCGCGGTGTTCTGGCCAAGCAGTATCAGAAATTCAATACTGTATTTTGCACCAGCCGGGGTGCGCAGTGATTGCCTTATCTGTCCAGGCACATTGGCCAGCAATTGTTTTGCGTAGTCCAGATGCGCCTCATCTAGCCTTCCAACCGTATGGATAATGGCTGAACCCAGCGGTTTTGGGGTAGCCTGCGTCAGGTTTGCCGCCTTTGTTGGGGGAGAGACGGTGCGGGGGTAATAGTCAATGCCTTCGTATCGAGAACGGGTTGTAGTCGCATCACTTTCTGTAAGTGATGCAATTTGCTGGTTAACCAGATCGTTGCCGGAGAACCGCGTAGACAAAAAACCTTTGTTTATACTGGCTCCCGGCAGTTCGATTTTTCCAGATTTGGCGCGGGATCTGAGTCTCGCTAACAGGCCCGGATCCAGGGCTTTGATTCTGTCAGCGATAGGTGGGTGAGATGCCATTAGTTTTCTGAAAGAGATGGTGATTGACTCGCTGAAACAGAGGTGATTGAGCTGTTCTGCATAAAGGGTCGAAGTTAACAGCGATTTTTCGGGGATCATACCAATTTTGAACAGTGCCGTTGCAATGCCCTCCGGGTTCCGAGTGAATTGAACCGCACTGGCATCGGCCAGAAACTCGCGCTGCCGTGACACAGTCGATTTGATAACTCTGCCGCAAAGGACGCCAATGTAGCCGATAATGATCAGCATCAAGCCTAATACCGCGAATCCGCCATTTTGTTTCGACGAGCTGGACGTATAAGACCGACTTAAACCAGAGCGGCGTCGTCTGAATGAGCCTGAAAGAAGCAAATACCGACCAATTTCACCGATGATTGTGATGCCAGCAAGGATGGATATAAGACGTAAGTTGATTCGTACATCGCCATTGAGTATATGACTGAATTCGTGTCCGATGACGCCTTGCAATTCATCCCTGTTCAGCGTTTCAAGTGCGCCGCGAGTGACGGCGACGATAGATTCTCCAGGTTCATAACCGGCGACAAAGGCGTTGATAGCGTGCTCTCGCTCCATAATGTACATTTTAGGTACCGGAACCCCGGATGCGATAGCCATTTCTTCTACCACATGGATATACTTTCGAATTTGCGGCGATGGGTCTGATAAATCAACGGCGGTCGCACCGGCCATTCTCGCTACGGCTTCGCCACCTGATTGCAGTCGATAGAGTTGCTGCAGGGTACCAGCCAGAATGACTGCAATAGTGATCAGTGATGTATAGACAGTCGGTTTTCCCAACCACCAGTTTTTCACGTCAAACAGTTGCGGGTTAAATGAGTTGAAGGTAAAACAGATCGTCGCGTTTACAGCAAGTACGATGATTAGTGTCGCCACAAAAAACAGGCATAACAAGAAGCCGGTTTTCTTTCTTGCCAAGTCTTGGTGTTCGAAAAAGTTCATGTGATGCCGGAATTGTTTGCGATAGGGTTTTACCGTCAACCTTAAGTTTGCCAGTAAGCTCTAGTTAAATGACACTTTTACGGCGGCCCTGACTTCGGGATTTTCTATTTCGAGCAGAGAGGTTTCCCTAAAGGCAAAAAAGCCCGCGATCAGGTTGTTGGGAAAGTGTTCTCGATAAGTGTGGTAGGCCATGACTGCGTCGTTGTAACCCTGGCGTGAAAATGCCACTTTGTTCTCGGTAGCGGTCAATTCTTCCATTAGCTGGTTGATAGACTCGTTAGCCTTCAAATCGGGATAATTCTCCGAAACTGCGTAAAAATTTGCCAGTGCTTTATTGAGCATTGACTCGGCGCCTGCGAGTTTTTTCACCAAAGCGCCATCTTCCGGACTTTTTGCTGCGTTGGCAGTGGCTTGAACCGCAGACGCTCGTGCGTGCATGACCTTTTCCAGTGTGTCTTGTTCATGCTTCAGGTAGGCTTTGGTTGTTTCAACCAAGTTGGGTATAAGGTCGTGGCGCCTTTGCAATTGCACGTCGATTTGAGCGAAAGCATTTTTAAACCGATTTTTCAAACTGACCAGTTTGTTGTAAATGCCGATGAGATACAGCACAAATCCTACGATGACGACAAGTCCGATAATAGTGGTCATATCCATTGCTATTTCCTTCTCTTGATGAGATTGTTGGCTTGACTTTTTACCGAGTAGATCAAGCGCCAAGATGGCATTGGCTGAATGAACTTCGGCACAAGTTTTCAAAAGGTAAAACCAACATTATGCCCGTTTTATCGATGACACCTTGTCCGCGTTGAAGACTGGGTAAATTCAATAAATTCGGCAGGTTTTAACAGTTTGCTGTAAAAATCGCCTTGAGCGAAAATGGTGTCGACAAAGTTTGGCTCGTCTTCGTCAGTCAACACACCTTTGACAAATTGTTTGTCAATTTTAGTTTTATCGATTGGAAGTTTTTTGAGTTAGGTCAATGAAACGTAACCTATGCCAAACTCGCCAGCGGGTCATATTGTGCAAGCTCGAGAATTCGAGCTTGCACGGTTTTGTTCGACGAGGCGTATCCGTGCCCTGTATTGACAGATGTAGGGTGTAAGGCTATCGATCACTCAGACTAGAGCGGAATTCGGCGCAGTCAGGGAGTATGGACTGAATGTTTCTTACTCTCCATATCAGCTCTTCATAGGTCTCGGCGTTGATATTTATATGGCCAATTTTCCTTCCTGCTCTCGCTTGCTTGCCATACAGATGCAGATTGGTATACGGAAACTGCAGAATGTTGCGCAACTCTCCCGTTTTACCGATCAAGTTGATCATGCATGCTGGTCTGGTTGAACGGGTGTTGCCAAGTGGCAGGTCTGCGATGGCTCTTAAATGGTTTTCAAACTGGCTGCAGAGGTCGCTGTTCATGGTCCAGTGACCGGAATTATGCACGCGGGGAGCCATTTCGTTGGCAATCAATCCAGTTTCTGTCTCGAAGAGTTCGAGAGTGAGTACGCCTACGTGGTCAAGCTCATCGAGAAGGCTTTTGATGAATTGTTGAGCCAGTGACTCATTCCGTGGATGCAACTGTGGTGCAGGCGCGATGGAGTATCTGAGTATGCCCTGGTGATGAGTGTTTTCAGTGACAGGGTAGTATTCTACTTGCCCTGATTTCGCTCGCACAGCGATAATTGAAAGTTCTCGTTTGAATTCGACAAAGGATTCTACGATCAGTTTTTTGTGACCGATAGATTGCCATGCGGCCTCGGCTTCGGCGGGCGAACTCAGAACCGCCTGGCCTTTGCCGTCGTAGCCGTCGGTAACTGATTTGGCAACCACAGGGCAAGCCAGTCGCTCCGCTGCATTGTTCAGTTGTTCTGCACTTTCTACCACAAAGTAACGCGCTGTCGGGATGCCGAGTTGGGTAAACAACGCTTTTTCGTATTCGCGGTTTTGGCAAACCAAAATTGACTCGGTTGCCGGGGATAGAGGTTTTTGTTGTTCAACCGCACGGGTTAATTTGGTCGAGATGTTTTCGAACTCATAAGTGACAACATCGACTTCGGACAAAAAGTCATCGAGCAAAGGCAAGCGGCTGTCAGTATCTATGTAGGTTCTTCCAACATTCGCCGTTGGCGAGCCGGATGTGTCGTAAAAAGTAAATGTCATGTCGAGAGGAAACCCGGCTAAAGCCAACATGCGGCCTAGTTGTCCTGCGCCTAATATACCAACTTTCATCAAGCCTCCCGGTGCAATTGGTCAGAAAATAAAGTCAATCAAAAGTATAAAGTAAGTCAAAAACAACGCTTTTCCCGAACCGACAGGCTCAGACGGATGGGTCTGGGGAGGAAAGCACGGCTTCGGTTTGTTCTTTTCTGAATCGTTGTATGTTGTTTTCGATATCGGTGTTGCCTAGCGCGATGATCTGTGCCGCTAGAAGGCCCGCGTTTTTCGCACCAGCGTTGCCAATGGCCAGAGTGCCCACTGCAATACCGCCTGGCATCTGGGCAATGGAGAGCAGCGAATCCATCCCGCTCAGTGCTTTGGACTGAACGGGAACACCCAGTACTGGGAGGTGAGTTTTGGCTGCGATCATACCCGGCAGATGCGCCGCTCCGCCGGCACCGGCGACGATGACTTTTAGCCCTCTGCCAGAAGCGTCTTCGGCATAGCTGATCAACAGGTCGGGAGTTCTGTGCGCAGAAACGACCCGGGTTTCAAAAGGAACGCCAAGCTGTTCGAGCATTTTTGCCGCATTTTCCATGGTGGGCCAATCAGATTTGGAACCCATTATTACACCTACCAGAGGCTGCATCAGTCTTTCACCTTGTTTTGTCACTGGATCATAAAAAAGAGCGCGGTATTCTAGTTGAGCGCCGTTCTGGTTGCAAATGATTGCAATATTCATAATTGTTATAAGGTTTCCGGTTGCGATTTTTAACCACCGCTGTACCTGTTTAAGATGCCGGTTTTGCCTGTATTGTGCCCCTTATCCTGATTTGGCCTTTCGCTATCAGGGTTCGCTAGGCATGATCGAGTGCTCATGGTTTGCCTGTGCAAATTGGACGAATTTCCGTGGGCCTACTGTCCTGACTTTACGTTGTCTGGTACATTACTTGGTGTAATTGTTTCCGAATGGATTGAAGAGTAAAACTATGGATGATTTAAGGCCAGAAAAAGACGAGGTAGACCGGTATCAGTCCCAACGGGGCAACAAGCAAAACAAGACCGCTGCCAAAACGAATACCAAGTCCAGCGGTCGCGGGCAGGAGGTGCCTGCCGGTAGGCAACCTGAACCGCAAGTCGCATTCGCAGCAACCCGAACAAATGGCTCACCGAAACCGGTTCCCCGTGAGCCCAAGCGTAAAGGAAAACTAGGAGTTTGGTTGCTGTCTCTTGGTTTGCTGTGTGTGGCCGGTTTTCTGGGTTTTCATATTTGGAGTCAGTCCCAGGTCATTGCCAAGCTGGAGGAAAACCTGGCTGATGCGACAAATTATATGAAACAAAGTAAGTTGCTGATGGCACGCTTGGAAGGGCGCGTGTATCAAAACGATTCCGAGCTTGAAGAGAGTGGGTCACAGATAGACAAGAAAATTGCGTTTTTCGATTCTGAAATTCGTAAGTTGTGGGGTGTTGCCTATGATCGGAACAAAAAAGCGATTCAAGTGAATGCCAATTCGACCAAGCTGATCGAGCAAAATGTTGCCGCTTTGTCAGGAGAACTTGACAAGATGACCGCTGAATTAGGTAAAACGGGTCAATACCTCAAGTCGGTGGCGGCGGATCTGGATGGAACGACCAAGCGTATGGATAAAACAGTTCAACAGCTGGACGGTGTTGACAAGTCGACTCAGGCACTGCAAAAAAAAATTACCTCCTTGTCGGAACTGGCTGGTTCACTAGGAAAAGCACTGGATAAAGTCGTGGCAGAAGTTGCCGATTTGTCTGCTATGCAGTCTCAGTTGGTCTCTATTCAGTCGCAACTGGGAGCGGTGCAGGGTGATGTCAAGCAGAATATTCAGCGGGTGCAGCATCAGGCCAAGAGCCGACAACAGTCGGCGAAAAGTGCCGAGTTGAAGAAGCTTGATGCCAGACTTCGGTCTATAGAGTCCGCTATGGATTCAGTTGATGGTTTTCGTCGCACATCTAACGAAAGAGTGATTAGGCTGGAGCGCAGGCTGAACGAAATGCAGTTGACTGTTCGTGCTCTGGATGCAGCTCGCTGATAAACCCGATCGGAGCTAAGTTTGTGAAAATGGATACACTTTTCGAATACCAGCCAGCGACCCAGGAGCTCGATCGGTTGTTGGAGGGCCAGAGTCTGCCATTACGGGAGTGGAGCAGGACGCAACAGCGGCGTGCGGAGCTGGTACAGAGCGAGTTTTCCTCCTTGGATCGTAGTTTTTCAATCGGAATGTGGGCTCCTGTGATGGGTTACGCTTTTTTTGCAGGTTATCAAATGGCGATATCCCGGTTGCTGGGGGCTCGATATAGTGCGAAAGACTTATATGCGCTATGTGTTACCGAAGCCTCGGGTAATAGTCCAGCGCTGATAGAAACCATGTTATTGCCTGGTGTTGATTCTGTGGAAGGCTGTCCACAACGTCTACTGCATGGCGTAAAGAGTTTTGTTACCGGTGGTGAATTAGTCGATAAGCTGTTGGTTTTGGCTGTCGATGAGCAGCTTCCAAATGGAAGAAAGGCTTTTAAACTGGTCGAGGTGCCGGTTGCGGATCTATCGGGTCAGAGGTTGCGGACAACGACTCTGCCAGCATTGTCCCTGGTGCCAGAGATTCCGCATTGTGCCATTGGTTTCGATCATTTGCCGGTATCTTCTGACTGGGTATTGTCGGGTGATGGCTATGATAAATATGTTCGAGGCTTTCGCTGGTTGGAGGATACTCATGTATTGGCAGCGCTGTTGGGCTTTTTATATTCGGTAGGCCGCTATTGGCAAAATCGGGATTTGGTTTTATTGTCGTTGGCACTTTTCAACGGTGTATCGTCATTTGCCAGGTCGCCTGACTCTGGCAGCAGCTCCGTTGTTATTTACGGTTGGTTGGTCACAGAGTTGGAACGTGGCTTGTTACGCTTGACGACTGATGTGATACCTGAAAACGCGGTGTTGGCCCGACAAATCAGACGAGACGTCGCTTTGCTGAAGCTGGCGCAGTCAGCGAGAGAGCGGCGCGAAGAAAAGGTATGGCGGAACTGGCAAATTATCCCTTGAATTGTCCGTTGATGATGCAGGCAGACATCCGGATGGTTTCTGCGAGTTTTTCAATGGCAAGATACCTAAATAAACTGAGCGGATCGGGTTTGGTTTGATTCTTTTAGTGCTGGTGGTTGCCGCCAGGATGAGGCCAGTTGTTTTTGAAGAATGATGGGTTTCCCCTTGGTAATTCAGAGGATGGTGAAGGAGGTTTTTTGATCGGAGAAGTCAAAAAAGTTTTATTTGGGGTTTGACATGCGTCTGGAAATGGTTAAAATGCGCATCTCGTTCAGGGCTGGGTGGTTAGCTCAGCTGGGAGAGCATCGCCCTTACAAGGCGAGGGTCGCAGGTTCGATCCCTGCACCACCCACCATATGCTTGCTTGCAAGTGCGCACGGAGTAAGTATAATTTGCAACCCTGAAAGAGTGGCAAAGCTGAAAGATCGGCAAAGCTGAAAGATCGGCAAAGAAACAAAGTGCCACAAAACACGTGAAGCTATCAATGTGGACTGGTAGTTCAGTTGGTTAGAATACCGGCCTGTCACGCCGGGGGTCGCGGGTTCGAGTCCCGTCCAGTCCGCCAACTTTTAGAACGTCTCCAAGACAGGTAAAACTCGCTTAGTATTGTACTTAAGTGATGTAACCGAGTGCTTTGTGCATTGCACTGTACCTGTGTTGGGTGGTTAGCTCAGCTGGGAGAGCATCGCCCTTACAAGGCGAGGGTCGCAGGTTCGATCCCTGCACCACCCACCATCTTGACCCTGTACGATATCGGTTTATCGCTCAGTTCGCGGCTTGACCTGAACAGATCGTCACCAATAGCAAGTGGACTGGTAGTTCAGTTGGTTAGAATACCGGCCTGTCACGCCGGGGGTCGCGGGTTCGAGTCCCGTCCAGTCCGCCACACTTCCTTAGCTTTACATCCTCTTGTTCATCTTCACCCTACTCGATAAATTTATCCGGGTTTTGACCTGCGTCTTTTTGTATCCTGGCCTACACTTGTTTACTGTTGGTAGAGACAGTCGCTGTTTTAATTCACTTCCGTCTTTCAAAGGTCATTCATGGCAAGAAAAAAGTCTGGGCAAAGCTACGAAGCGGTATTTTTCTTAAAAGACCATCAAGTATATCGGCAGATGCTAAAATCCGAGTTCGAGGCTTTGCTCGATCGTTACGTGGGGTTGTCGGATATGGTCGATACCGAGGCTCAGGTCGTTTACGTGGTCATGAATCAGCAGCTATTTGTTCAGGCGATGGTTTTTTTTCTGCTTTACTTTGATGACGAAGGTCGCGCCGATCCTGATTGGAATATAAAAATTGAAGAACTCGCACAGAAAGGAGGGCCCGGCCCGGATTTGGGCGGTGGCCCTATTCGTTTGGCGTGTCGCAGCCAAAATCCGATAAATTGGTATCACCAGGCGTTGTGGGACCCGGAAATGCAAACTGGTGCCAATGATATCAGTGTTGTGAACCAGGCGGTAAAGGGTAACCGCCTGGGGTTTGAAATAGTGTCTGCGCCTGCTCAGGTTACACAGTATGCCGCCGAAGATATTCCTGTGTTACAAAAAGTTGACGACTACCAGGCGGATATGGATAACCAGTCGCTGGCGGCGTTCGAGGATGATTTGGTTGCAATGTCGCTTGGCGATTCAGATCGGCGTGCCAGGTTAGCTGGCATGATTCGTACTCAACGTTTGCGAATACGTACTCTTGAAGGGATAAAGCGAGACCAGCTTGAACAGCAGGAACATGCGCATCGGCTTGAGTTGCAGCGTTTCAAGAACGATCTGCAGGAAATAAGTCAGTCCAATGCTCAGCTCCAGGTTTTGAACGAGCAGCTCAAAAAAAAACTGTTCGATCGTAATGAGCAGTATTTGAGTCTGCAGGATCGGATGATGGAGCAGTCAACGCTGGTGTCCGAGTTGCAGCAAAAGCTCAGAGGTAACGAGAACGTCGAAAAAGAGCGTGCTGAAGCCGTGCAAGTGCGTGCCGAGTTGGTATCGGCCAAAGGAAGTCTGGCAGACGTGCAACATAAGCTCAAGCTGAAGGAAGAGACGGAAGCGGAACTGCTGGAACAGGTTGAGTGGCTGAAAGGGCAAATTGCTGAGTTGCGCAACGAAGGCAGTTTGTTTCAGCGGTTGCGTGAATTGGATGTGGTGTTTATGTCTTATCATCCTGGTGCCGGGCATGTAACTATTCCATTTGTCGATATCAAGCGTTACGCGGCAAACCCGACAAGCTATGTGGCTGCCAAGTGCTTTGTCAAAGAGGAAGAGTACAAGCGTTGGCTGGCGCATTATGACAACCCGGTTTGCCAGTTTACCACAGAAAACGGTAGCCAATGTGGTCAGCCATTGACTGTCGTAAATGTGCCTAATGAGTTCAAGCCCGGAATACACGATCACTGTGCGGTGCACAGAAAACGATTCTGAACTTTCTGGCCTATGAGTCTTGACCCTGCTCCCCTGTTGCATGCTTTTGATTCTGTTACGATAACCCCGTTGTTTGATTGTTCTGGTTCATCGGTCGATATGCTGCGTCTGGATTCAATCGATCCGGTTATCTCTGGAAATAAGTGGTTCAAACTGAAATACAATTTGTATGAAGCGTTCCGGCAGGGCTATCGTGGCATTATGTCATTTGGTGGTCGGTACTCCAACCATCTTCATGCCCTCGCCGGTGCCGGTAGTCGATTGCGCTTTCCTGCTATCGGTTTTGTCCGTTGCCAGGGTGGCCAGTTGCCTGATCCTCTCAATGATACCTTGATCGATTGCAAACGATGGGGAATGATGCTCGAACCACTGACCTACGGTGAATACCGGGGTCGCTATTCGGCTGACTTCTGCGCCGATTTGAGGGCAGAATATCCGGGTTATTTTCTGGTTCCCGAGGGTGGCTCGAATGTCGCCGGTGTCAGGGGTGTTGCGGAAACGTTACAACAGCTCGAGCTACAGAATTATGACTATGTGGTGTGCCCGGTGGGCTCTGGAGGTACGCTTGCCGGAGTGGTGGCCGCCGTTGCCGGGCTTGAGTCGCAACCTGTTGGCTCAGCGAGTGAGAAGCCGACTGTCGTAGGCGTTTCTGCCCTGAAAGGATTGGCGGGTAAGCTGGAACGGACGGTTTCCGAATTGCTCGCTGCGTACGCGGTTGAAAATGCTGTCTTGTTGTCGTGTGACCGGCGATGGCGAATTCTGCATGAGTTCCATTGCGGCGGTTTTGGCAAGGTTTCCCAATCACTCATGGCCTTCAAGGAAAGCTTTCAAGCGCGCCACGGTATTGAACTGGAACCAGTCTATACAGCCAAGATGATGTATGCCGTGTGTGAGTTACTGGATCGACAGTATTTTGCGCCATGTTGTCGTATTTTGGTCGTTCATACCGGGGGCTTGCAAGGGAACCGGGGACTAAATCTATGGTCAGGCATCCAGAGTGATGAACAATCCGAGTAACTTGAGCGCCGGGGGGTGAGAGTTCAATTGCTGATCCGGCTGGGGTATTATGCCTGAGCAACTCTGTGAAACAATTGGCGTCAAAAGTGGGGGACGTGTTACCGCAAAACAGTACAGGCTCATGGTGTAATACTCATGAGGTGATAATTGTATTATTCTAATTTCATCGAGGTTGGTCTACATTGCGTACGGAACAGTTCAGAACCATAGGTATGATAGGCAGAATGGGGAGTGTCCGGGTAGTTGAGACGCTGCGTAAGCTAAAACGGTTTCTGCTTCGAGAAGGCTACGATGTCGTGCTTGAACAAACGACAGCGACCGTACTGCCTGGACACGGTGTTCAGGTGTGCAGCACCAGGATGCTCGGAGAAATTGTCGATCTTGTCATTGTGGTGGGTGGCGATGGTAGTTTGCTGGGTGCGGCCAGACAGCTTGCCAGGTTCGATGTGCCTTTGTTAGGGGTCAATCGGGGGCAGTTGGGTTTTCTGACAGATATTCGGCCTGATCAGCTTGAAAAGGGCATTGGCGAAGTTCTCGATGGAGAGTTTACCGAAGAAGAACGCTTTTTGATGGATACTCTGGTTCGGCGCTTGGGCGAACCTGTTGGTACAGGAGCCGCCCTGAACGATGTCGTGTTACATCCTGGGCAATCGACACGAATGATAGAGTTCGAGCTTTATATCGAGGGCCAGTTTGTTTACAGGCAGAAGTCGGACGGGTTAATTGTCGCCACGCCCACCGGCTCTACGGCTTATTCGTTATCTGCCGGCGGCCCGATTATGCATCCCAAACTCGATGCGATAGTTCTGGTGCCGATGTTTCCGCATACTTTGAGTAGTCGACCTATCGTCGTGGATGGGCGGGCAGAAATAAAAATAATTATCGATGAGGATAGTGAAATCTATCCCCATGTCAGTTGTGACGGGCAAAAACATATATCCGCAGCACCAGGAGATGTCATTACTATTCATAAAAAACCACAGAGAATTCGCCTGATTCATCCCACCAACCACGATTTTTACCAGATTTGTCGTGAAAAGCTGGGGTGGGCGAAGAGTTTACGGGGTAAGGCTTGAGAAATCGTGGATATGATCTGATCGGTGATGTGCATGGGTGTACAAATAGTCTGATACGATTGCTGGACAAATTGGGGTACAGCAAAAAAAACGGTGTGTTCGAGCATGCCGAGCGGCAGGCGGTATTTGTCGGTGATGTGATTGATCGTGGTCCGAGAATACGGGAAGCTTTGCATCTTGTTCGTGATATGGTCGAGCGTGGTTCGGCGCAAATGATTATGGGCAATCACGAATACAATGCACTGGGGTATTGCACTCGGGCTCGACCTGGTAGCGGCAGAACCTACCTGAGAGAGCATACTGCCCGGCATCGCAGGATGCTAAGAGAAACATTGGAGCAATTTGAGGACTATCCTGTCGATTGGCAAGATTTCCTAGGCTGGTTTTACAGTTTGCCTTTATTTCTGGAGTTTGACCATTTTCGGATGGTGCATGCTTGTTGGGATGACAAACTGATTTCTCAATATAAAGCGCGATTTCAGCGCAATACCATAGATGAAGACTTTTTGCATGCATCAGTGGTCAAAGACAGTTTTGCTGGGCAAGTGATGGATCGCCTTTTGCATGGTACCGATCTCAGACTGCCTGATGAACAAAAAATAGTGGGTCGGGACGGGTTGGAGCGAGCGTTTTTTCGAACTAAATTCTGGGCCGATGACCCTCGATCCTACCGCGATGTAGTCTTTCAGCCCGATCCCTTGCCGGAAAATGTCGCCGGCAAGCCTATCAGTGAGCAGGATCGTCAGCGGCTTCTGGGTTATCCACCGAACCAGCCCCCCGTTTTTTTCGGACATTACTGGATGTCTGGCATCCCACGGCCACTCAAATCAAATGTCGCGTGCCTGGATTACAGTGCCGTGAAGTACGGTAAGCTCGTTGCCTATCGTATGGATGAAGAGTCGGTGCTTTCTGCGGATAAATTCGTCTGGGTCGAGGTGGTGAAGGAAATGTGTACAAAAGAGATTACCGGACTGTAAAGATAATTCGCGGTTTACTGTTTCATGGGGGTGCCGGCAATTGAAAAAAGTGGCAGAGTTACCGTTGGACGCAGAGTGTGCTTCCTTCGCCAAATGGCTGAGTGAGCACAATGTCGCTCATCAATTTGTCGAGGAAAGAGGTAAAGTGGTGCTCTATGTGGCCACTGAACTGGCCGTGGATGTGCAGAAGGCCCTTTCGGCATATATGAGTGACTCGCAGGTAAGGCAGCGCATAGATCAGAATGTGGCGTCACCTTCTGCCTCGAGCTTGCTGAGATGGCATATGATGGTTCGGCCTGGCAAGGCTCCTGTCGTCTTTGTCTGCGTGGTGGCGTCGATACTCATTGCCGCTGTTACCGGGTTCGGTGAAGGTGGGCCGCTGTTACGGGCACTGCTTTTTGCCGATCCGTTTCTGGTACTTGACAATACGCCGGCACAGCGTATACAGGCCGTTTTCTATAATTTGGCAGAGGGCCAGTGGTGGCGTTTTTTTTCTCCGGCTTTACTCCATTTCAATGTGTTGCATCTGGTTTTTAACATGATGTGGCTATGGTATTTGGGAGCCAAAGTTGAACTCAAGGAAGGGGGGGGACGAATACTCGGACTGGTGGTTATTTTGTCTTTCGCTTCAAATGCCACCCAGTACTTGCTGACCGGCCCGCATTTTGGTGGTATGTCCGGGGTGGTTTATGGTCTGTTCGGGTATTGCTGGTTGTCCGATAAGGGGAAGCAGCAGCCGGTTTACGATGTTTCCCCTGTGTTGTTTGGCTTTATGTTGTTTTGGCTGGTGCTTGGCTTTACGGAGCTTACTTATATGCTGGGGGTCGGCAAAATGGCCAATGGGGCGCATCTGATGGGGCTGGTTGCAGGTTTACTGGCAGCGCTGATTGTAAAGAAGGCCCGGTTGGGTTGATTGGCAATTCAGCTGGCTTGCCACGGTTTTTTTCTGTATCGTCGTTTCCGGTAAAACCGATTTCTGCCAACGCGCCATCTCTTGTGTTATAGTTTTTTGTCCAAAAAAACGAGGTAGTAAGATGAACGTAAAAGATCTGGTCAATTCAATCACTCATGACACCTATCAGAACCTGAAAAAGTCGCTTGAGCTTGGCAAATGGGCAGATGGCAACAAGTTGACGCCAAATCAAAAGCGACACTGTATGGATATGATTATCATGTATGAAAACTACCACAATATGCCAGAGCACCAAAGAACCGGTTATCTCGGCAATGGCAAAGACAAAAAAACCCCTTGTGGTTCTGAATCAAATAAATTGGCGGCCGTCTTTGAAAGTGTGAGCCAGAAGGTCGATGCCGGGCAGTTTGATGATAGCCAAAAGCGCCACTAATTTCGATAAAAACGCCCGTAAGTACACCATTGACCTACCGTTGGAAATTGATTAACCATGAAAGACGCGCAGCCAAGAACGATTTATCTGAGTGAATACCAACCTCCGCTATTTTTGATCGACGAAACTGATTTGCACTTCGATTTGTTCGAAAAAGGAACTGTCGTTACGGTTCGCCTGTCTATGCGTAAAAATCCCGGGAGAATGGAAGAGGTATCGAATCGACTTGTTCTGTCAGGTATTGATTTGGAGCTGGTATCCTTAGCGGTCGATGGTCAGCCCCTTTCGGCGAGTGATTATCTGATAGCCGGGGAAGAGTTGATTATACATTCTGTTCCAGACAAATTTGAATTTACCTGTACCAATAAGATTAAACCTCAGCAAAATACTTGTCTTGAAGGACTCTACAAAAGTTCGGGTATGTTCTGTACCCAATGCGAGGCGGAAGGTTTCAGGCGCATAACCTATTATCTGGATCGGCCCGATGTGATGTCCCGGTTCCGCACCACCATCGTCGCTGACAAAGAACGTTATCCGGTGTTGCTGTCAAATGGCAATAAAATCAAGAGTGGGAATTTGGCCGAGGGCAGGCACTTCGTCACCTGGGAAGATCCGTTTAAAAAGCCGTGTTACCTGTTCGCGCTGGTTGCCGGTGATTTGTACTTGCATCGAGATCAATTTGTCACCCTGTCAGGCAGAAAAATAGACCTGTGCATGTATGTCGAGCCGCACAATGCCGATAAGTGCGATTTTGCGATGGCATCGCTGAAAAAAGCAATGGCCTGGGATGAGCAAGTCTACGGACGTGAGTATGATCTGGATATTTTCATGATAGTCGCTGTCGATGACTTTAATATGGGCGCGATGGAAAACAAGGGGTTGAATATTTTCAATTCATCTTGTGTATTGGCCAAACCAGATACCACCACGGATAGTGCTTATAAGCGAATCGAAGGTATTGTCGCTCACGAGTATTTTCATAATTGGTCCGGCAATCGAGTGACCTGCCGGGACTGGTTTCAGTTAAGCTTGAAAGAGGGCTTTACCGTTTTCAGGGATTCAGAGTTTTCTGCCGATATGGGCGCACGCACGGTAAAGAGAATTGACGATGTCACTGTGCTTATAACGGCCCAGTTTGCCGAGGATGCAGGCCCGATGGCCCATCCCGTTCGACCCGCTTCCTATATCGAGATTTCAAATTTTTATACCCTGACTGTCTACGAGAAAGGCGCAGAAGTAGTGAGAATGATCCACACTTTGCTGGGCGCCGACGCTTTTCGTCGCGGGACCGATCATTATTTTGCCAAACATGATGGGCAGGCCGTGACCACAGAGGATTTTGTCGTTGCGATGGAGCAGGCAAGCGGGGTGGATCTTAGCCAGTTCAGACGATGGTACGAGCAGGCGGGGACACCAGTTCTGGATGTTTCGGATGAATTCGATCAGACAGCGGGAGAATACCGGATCACTGTTAAACAGAGCTGCCCGGCGACACCGGGCCAACCTGAAAAAGTCCCTTTTCATATCCCGTTAGCGATGGGTTTGCTGGATGAGCGAGGGCAGGATATCCAGATTCGCACCGAGTCCAATGGTACGTTTTCTTGCCAATTGGTGAGCGATGAAGGTGTTTCCCACACCGAAATTTTGCAACTTCGAGAGGCCTCCCAGACATGGCGCTTTTCCGGTTTAAGTGCAAAGCCGCAGCCGTCACTACTGAGGGGATTTTCTGCACCGGTACGGCTTAATTACGGTTATAGCCGGGATGAATTGCTGTTTTTGATGAACCACGATTCGGATGGTTTCAATCGCTGGGATGCAGGACAAAAGCTGGCAACCAGTGTGATTCAGGAATTGATAGTCAAGCAAGTGGAAGGGCTGACTATTGATGGTGCAATGCTGGATGACCGTTTGGTTGAAGCGTACCGGAATACACTCGGAGCAAAAATGGCGGGGACGGTTGAAGAGCGGGCGTTATTGGCCAAGATGATGATTCTGCCTAGTGAACAGTATCTCATTGAAATATCCGTTATCGCCCATGTAGATGAGATTCACGACACAAGAAACCTGGTGTTGGCAACCATTGCCCATCGGTTACGCGCTGAGCTAAAGGAGTTGTATCTTGTAAACAATGACACTACTGAATATCGCTATGATTCGTCATCGGTAGCACAACGATCATTGAAAAACTTGGCGTTATCCTGGTTATTGAAAATAGATGAAGAAGAAGCTCTGGAGTGGGCGTTACGGCAATACTCCAACGCAACCAATATGACAGATCGACTGGCTGCGTTGGCTGCGTTGATGGAATCGTCATTCGTCGCCGAACGGGATGCGGCGTTGACTGCTTTTTACGATGCCTGGAAAGACGACGCGCAGGTTGTCGAAATGTGGTTTGCGCTCCAGTCTGGCCACGCCAAGACGGGGACGCTCAAGCGGGTGCAAGACTTGATGGCGCATCCGGCATTTGAAATCAGAAATCCCAATAAGGTTCGTGCTGTGATTGGTGTTTTTGCCAATCAAAGTCTGGTTAATTTTCATGCACTCTCTGGTGCCGGGTATCAATTTCTTGCAGACCGTGTGATAGAGCTGGACAAACAGAACCCACAGATTGCCGCTCGTCTTGCTATTCCGTTGACTCGTTGGAAAAAGTACAGTGTTGAACGTCAAATTCTGTTGAATAAACAGCTTGACCGAATACTGAAGCAGCCACACTTGTCAAAAGATGTATTTGAAATCGTATCTAAGAGCAAGAACAATTGATCCACTGATTTGCCGTGCCGGTTAGACAGATCGATCTGTCTGCTAAATGTATAATAGATGGGGTGTATATGGAGTGCATATAGATTAGTTGGGGTTTATATATAACAGTCATCAGGGTTTGAATTGGGTCGATATCTCTTTCTTGTTCCGAAATTCCATAGTCGTCCTCACGAAGGTTGTGTCCGTTGGGTGAGGTTTTCGGTATTATTGGCCGATATCTCGAAATTGTAATGAGACTTCAGTTGGTTATGTATCAAGGGAAAACAATGCATACTAAGAAACTTTTCGTTCTGGGCTTTTTGCTGCTGTTCTGTTTTGGTATCTCGGTGGATGCAAAGGTATCCCAGCAGGAGGCTCGCAAATTGGGTAAGGAATTGACGCCGTTTGGGGCAATAAAAAAAGGCAACAAGGCAGGTTCTATTCCACCATGGAAAGGTGGGCTTACAACGCCACCTGCCGCGTATAAGCGTTCCGGTCAGCATCACCCCGATCCGTTCGCCAAAGACCAAGTGCTGTTTACGATCGATGCCCAAAATGTAAAAAACTATTCGGCCAGATTAACCGTTGGGGTCAGGGCATTGATCAAAACCTATCCGGCTTCCTTCGAATTGCCAGTTTACAAAACACGCAGAACTCATGCCGCGCCTGATTGGGTGGTAAAGAATACCGCTAAAAATGCACTGACCGCCAGGTTGGTTGGAGGCGGGAATGGCATTAAAAATGCTTACGGCGGCATTCCATTTCCGATTCTATCCGGGTCCGATAGCGAAAAAGCGTTGCAGGCAATGTGGAACCATATGACTCGGTGGCGTGGAGTTTTTGTCACTCGTCGTTCTTCCGAGGTGGCGGTGCAGCGCAATGGCGATTACACACCAGTCAGCTCTCAGCAAGAGGTATTCTGGAATTTTTACAATCCAGAAGGTTCGGTCGACGATCTTGATAATATTTTGTATTACTACTTGTCCTTTACCAAGGCGCCGGCGCGATTGGCAGGCGGGGCGATTCTCGTACACGAGACCATCGATCAGGTGAAAGAGCCACGTAAAGCCTGGGGTTATAACAAGGGGCAGCGACGGGTGCGGCGGGCACCGAATTTGGCGCATGACTCTCCGGTCGCTGCAGCGGATAATCTGAGAACAGCTGATGATACCGATATGTATAATGGTTCCCCCGAATTATACCATTGGAAATACAAGGGACTGAAAGAGTATTACATCCCTTACAATAGTTACCGAGTGAGTCAATCGACGGTTAAGTATAAGGACTTACTCAATGTCTCGCATATCAATCCAAAGTATACTCGCTGGGAGTTGCACCGGGTGCATGTGGTTGAGGCCAATCTTAAAAGTGAGTCACGGCATATTTACCAAAAACGCGTGTTTTATATTGATGAAGACAGTTGGAATGTCGCGTTGGTAGATCAGTATGATGCCCGTGGCAAACTCTGGCGGGTGAGTATGGCCTTTTTGAAAAACTTTTATGAGCTTCCCGGGGTATGGACTGCAATCGATGTTTTTTATGACTTGCAGGCTCGTCGCTACCACGTTCAGGGTTTGGATAGTGAAGAACGAGATACCCGAGTATTCGAGAACAAGGTGCCCAACCCAAGATATTTTAAGCCGAGACAACTCAGGCGAAGTGGTCGATAATGTCGGGTATGAGCAAAGGTGACCCGAACGCCACTTTCACCTGGCTCGTTGTTATGCGATGATGAGACCAGAGTGCACAATAATTAAAGTCAACTGAAAAGGCGAGTTCTATGAAGAAAAAACCGCGCAGCAGGATGTCATCTGTGGTCTGCCAAGGGATAACGTCAGCGGTTGGTCAGAGGTGGGTGCGTACTATTCTGTCGATCAGTGTCCTGGTGTTTTCCGCCGGTTCGGCTATGGCTCTGGAGGATGTGCTGGAAACGTCTGCAATGGCCACCAGTCTCGCAACAAAATCACTTTTGCTGGACGCGACTCGGGTCGGTGATACCTATGTGGCAGTGGGTGAGCGCGGGCATGTTATTTATTCCAGCGATGACGGTATGACATGGGTTCAGGGGGCGGTACCTGTGTCAACTACGTTAACCTCGGTTTATTTTATCGATGGTACTCAGGGTTGGGCTGTCGGCCATGGGGGTGTCGTGCTCGCGACACGCGATGCGGGCAAAACCTGGGTAAAACAATTTGATGGCCATTTGGCAAATCAAATGGTGATCAAGGCAGCCGAGCAGCGGATTAAAAACCTGGAGTCCGCGCTTGATGCGGCTACCGATGAAGATAAAGCGGATATCGAATACGAGCTGGAAGAAGCGCAATTCAATCTGGAAGATGCGATAGTGGACGCTGAAACCGGTGCAGGCAAACCACTGCTGGATGTGTGGTTCAGGGATGCCAATCATGGCTTTGTGGTTGGTGCTTACGGGTTCTTTTTCAAGACTTCTGATGGTGGCAAAAACTGGGAAAACTGGGCCCATCAAATTGAAAATCGAGAACGTTTTCACTTGAATGCTATTGGCAAGATTACCGGGGATGTTCTTTTTCTGGTGGGTGAAGCCGGAATTGCCTATGTGTCAATGGATCTTGGTGAAACATGGAAAACCCTGGATGTACCCTATGACGGATCGTTTTTCGGTTTGACGGGAACCGGCAATGTCAATGAAGTGCTTGTTTTTGGTTTACGTGGCAACGTTTTTCGTTCCGTTGATTTAGGGCGAAGTTGGCAGTCGATCGACGCCGGAACGGATGCGTCTTTAACGGGTGGATCTCCGGGCAAAGGTAACAACGTTACCTTGGTTGGGGTTCGAGGTGTCGTTGCGGTCAGCAACAATAGTGGTGAGAGCTTTATTGCGCTAGAAAGGAAAGACAGGTTGGCGCTCTCGGCGGTATTGCATAGAACGGATCAAAGCCTCCTGCTGTTTGGCGAAGGTGGTGTTGTGGTTGCGGATAGTCAAGGCAAAGACCTGTGACAAACGACATTTTTTAGGGGAATTAGGGGATCAATGAATGTCTAACCCAAAACACGATAAGGGTGAACACTTTATACTCACTCCGCAAGCAGAGCCATTTCTGGAGCGGATGATATTCAATAACCGTACTATCATACTGGTTCTTTTTTTGTTGCTTACCGCTTTTTTTGGTTATAACGCTACGCAAATCAAGCCCGATGCCAGTCTTGAACGTTTGATACCGCTTGACCATCCCTTTATCCAGAATATGCTCAGTAATCGAGAGGATCTGGAGAATCTTGGTAACGCAGTGAGAATAGCAGTTTCTGTCAAGCAGGGAGATATTTTCAATAAAGAGTACATGGAAACCTTGCAGAAAATTACCGATGAGGTGTTTTATCTGCCGGGTGTCGATCGGGCCGGCTTGAAGTCAGTTTGGACACCCAATGTGCGGTGGGTGGAAGTTACCGAGGAGGGGTTCCAGGGTGGGCCTGTTATACCTAATGGATACGACGGATCGCAAGAACGCCTGGAGATGTTGCGACAGAACATATTGAAAAGCGGTCAGGTTGGACGGTTGGTTGCGGATAACTTTAAATCGACAATAATTTTTGCCCCTCTGTCTGAATTTAATCCAGAAACTGGAAAGAAACTGGACTATCGGGCTTTTTCGCGCGATCTTGAAGAGAAAGTACGCGACAAGTATCAGGAAATAGACCCGAACATCGATGTTCACATTATCGGTTTTGCCAAAAAAGTAGGGGATCTGATCGAAGGGATCAAGTCGATAGCCCTGTTCGCTGTGGTGACCATCGTGCTTGCGTTCATTTTCCTTTTGGTTTACTCCCGATGTATTGCCAGTACCCTGGTTCCGATATTTGCGTCACTGGTGGCGGTATTTTGGCAGTTGGGAATACTGAAACTACTGGGTTACGGCATGGATCCCTATTCGGTATTGGTCCCATTTCTGGTATTTGCAATTGGCATTAGTCACGGCGTGCAAGTGGTCAATGCCATGGCCGTGGAGGCAGGCAAAGGATTGGATTCCATGACTTCCGCCCGGCTTGCCTTTCGTCAACTTTATATTCCTGGCATGTTGGCATTGGTCAGTGACGCGATCGGCTTTTTAACGTTACTTTTTATTTCTATCGACGTGATCAAGGACTTGGCTGTTGCCGCCGGTGTTGGTGTGGCGATAATTATCGTTACCAATCTGGTTTTGCTGCCAATTGTTATGTCCTATATCGGTATCAGCAAATCCGGTGTCACCCACATTCAAAATCACGGTGAAAAAGCGGATAGAAAATGGTGGGTATTGTCCTACTTCTCGCACCCCAGTGTTGCACCTATTTCGGTGTTGATTGCCGCCCTTGGCTTTGGTTTGGGGTTCTATTATCAGAAAGACCTTAAAGTGGGTGATCTAGATAAAGGTGCACCGGAATTGAGGCCGGATTCGCGGTACAACCTGGATAATGAATACATTATCAGTAACTACAGCACCAGCTCGGATGTGCTGGTGATCATGGTTGAGACCGAGCCTGAGCGGTGCACCACCTATGCCGTTATGGATGCGATGGATCGAATGCAATGGGTTATCGAAAATACCGAAGGCGTGCAAACGACCGCCTCCTTGGTAACTGTGTCCAAAATTGTCACCAAGGCACTTAATGAAGGTAATTGGAAGTGGTATGAGTTGTCTAGGAATCAAACCGTCATCAATTCATCCATCCGGCGTGCTCCCAGTGGTATGATCAATACCGACTGCAGTTTGACGCCGTTAATCGTGTATTTGACCGATCACAAAGCTGGAACACTCAAACGGGTTGTGGCTGTGGTTCAGGATTTTATCGATGACAATCCGTTTGAAGGGTTTCGTTTTCTGTTGGCGGCTGGTAATGGCGGAGTGGAAGCGGCGACCAACGAAGTGATTACCAAAGCGAAGGATATGATGCTGTTCTTTGTTTATGCAGTGGTCAGTACCTTGTGTTTTATCACTTTTCGAAGTCTCCGTGCGGTACTCTGTATCGTGATTCCGCTTGGTCTAACGTCGGTATTGTGCGAGGCGTTAATGGCTATCATGGGAATAGGGATCAAGGTTGCGACTTTGCCTGTGATTGCTTTGGGTGTCGGAATTGGTGTCGACTATGGCATCTATATTTACTCCAAATTGGAGAAGATGCTTCTGGAAGGCAGGCCGTTGCAGGAAGCTTACTTTGAAACACTCAGAACCACGGGGAAAGCCGTCAGCTTTACCGGGGTGACCCTGGGTGTGGGTGTCTGTACCTGGATATTCTCTCCGATCAAGTTTCAGGCGGATATGGGAATATTGCTGTTCTTTATGTTTATATGGAATATGGTAGGTTCGCTCTGGTTGTTACCCGCTTTGGCCAGATTTATGTTACGACCGGAAAAAATGCTTGCAAAGGCAAAAGCTGCCAAAACTGTCGCTTCTTAGTTGAATCTTCAAGGTGTACTATGCCTATCGAAAAAGCCGTGAGATTTTCGCGGTTTTTTTTGCCGCAGCTCGCTAAGACTCTAGCCGTAAGCGGCTTTTTATTGCCAGGCTTTTCCTTGTTGTTACTTTATTTTGTTGGTGTATTAGTATAGTTTGAAGGAGTAAATATCAGGGTATTCTCTGATAAGATCGAATAGACAAACTAGAAAAATAAGGATGGAATAACAGATGACACTAATCAAAAAATTCATGACCCTGATGATGGCAGGAACCCTTGGCGTTGTTGCTGCAGGTCTTCAGGCGGCGCCCAAAGAGCAGCAATTTATCACTATCGGAACGGGTGGCGTAACGGGAGTTTACTACCCGGCCGGGGGCGCAATTTGCCGACTTGTCAACAAGTCAAGAAAGGAACATGGAATTCGCTGTTCTGTCGAAAGCACCGGTGGTTCTATCTATAACTTGAATGCCATCCGGGAAGGGGAACTGGATATGGGGGTCGCCCAATCCGATTGGCAGTATCATGCCTATAATGGCAGCAGCAAATTCGAGGGCAAGGGGCCAAACAAGAAGCTTCGAGCGGTGTTCTCTTTACACCCAGAACCCTTTACTGTGGTTGCGCGCAAAGACTCAGGTATCACCAATTTTAGCCAATTGAAAGACAAACGGGTCAATATCGGCAATCCGGGATCAGGTCAGCGTGGTACTATGGAAGTGTTGATGAACGAAATTGGCTGGACAAAAGCGGATTTCAAGCTGGCCTCTGAGCTGAAAGCATCAGAACAGTCCAAAGCTTTGTGTGATAACAAAATTGATGCGATGGTTTATGTCGTTGGCCATCCATCCGGTGCTATCAAGGAAGCGACCACATCCTGTGATAGTGTACTGGTAGCCGTTGATGGCGATGCCGTGGCCAAGTTGGTGGCAACCACGCCTTATTATCGAACAGCGAAAATTCCTGGTGGCATGTATCGTGGCAACGACAAAGACGTGGCTACCTTTGGTGTCGGTGCGACCTTTGTTTCCTCATCAGATGTACCTGATGAATTGATCTATCAGGTTGTCAAAGCTGTGTTCGAAAATTTTGACAGTTTCAAACGCTTACACCCGGCGTTCGCCAATCTCGACAAGAAAGCGATGATCGCGGATGGTTTGTCTGCACCTTTGCATGCTGGAGCTGAAAAATATTACAAGGAAGTCGGTTTGAAGTAAGTAGCATGCGACAAATACGGCAGCTCTAACACGCCCTTGTTTTCATAAGGGCGTTTCCCTCTTTTGGCTACAAAAAAGGATTCAGCGATGAGCCCCTCGCCGCACCGAGAAATAAGCGATTTGGATAACACAAACCACTCCCAAAGCAATCAGACCCAAAGCAACGATGCTGAAGACCAGGTGAAAACAGACAGCATCGACAACTTGCTGGCCAGTGAAACAGGAGGGCGGGCGAGCGCCGGATTGGCCAGATTGATCCTGACCGCTGTTCCTTTTTGTTGGTCTTTATTCCAGGTCTGGATCGCTTCACCGCTTCCGTTTGAATTCAATATTGGTGTGTTTAACGAAGATGAATCAAAATTTATTCATCTCAGTTTTGCGTTGTTTCTGGCGTTTGCTGCATTCCCTGCCTTAAAAAGTAAAGTAGGCAAGGCCGTGTCTCTCTACGATTGGGGGTTGGCACTGCTTGCCGCCAGCAGTGTTTTGTATCTCCTGGTATTTCGCAATGATCTGGCCGGCCGGGCCGGGGCGCCACTGACAATGGATGTGGTGTTTGCCATTATTGGCATGATGCTGCTTTTGGAAGCGACCAGGAGAGCATTAGGCTTACCCTTGATGATAGTGGCCGCCGTCTTTCTGATTTACACCTTTGGTGGTCCTTATATGCCGGATGTTATTGCACATAAAGGGGCAAGCCTGAATAAGACGATGTCTCACCAATGGCTGACGACCGAAGGTGTGTTCGGTATCGCTCTTGGCGTATCGACCAGTTTCGTTTTTCTGTTTGTGTTGTTTGGGGCTTTGTTGGAAAAGGCCGGTGCTGGAAATTATTTTATAAAAGTGGCTTATTCACTTCTCGGTCATATGCGAGGCGGGCCGGCAAAAGCAGCAGTGGTATCCAGTGGTTTGAGTGGCTTGATATCGGGTTCGTCCATTGCCAACGTAGTCACCACTGGAACTTTTACCATTCCGCTGATGAAGCGGGTGGGTTTTCCACCTGTCAAGGCCGGTGCGGTGGAAGTGGCCGCTTCGACAAATGGTCAACTGACGCCACCCATCATGGGCGCTGCGGCCTTTCTTATGGTCGAGTATGTGGATATTTCCTATCTCGACGTGATCAAACATGCGATACTTCCGGCCCTTATCTCCTATGTCGCATTGGTCTACATCGTGCATCTGGAAGCGGTCAAACTGGGTATGCAGGGAGTTCCAGGGCGAACGACCACCACTACCGTTGCGCAAAAACTGCTGTCTTTTCTGACAGTTTTTATTGGCATGATGCTGCTTACCTTCGCTGTGTATTTTGGGCTTGGCTGGGTCAAAGATGTCGCCGGAGACGTGACCTGGATAATCGCATCGGCTTTGTTCTGCCTGTCCTATATATTACTTGTTAAGTTGGCCGCTACTGTGCCGGAACTCGAAATAGATGATCCAAGTGTTGATATAACCGAACTTCCGAAAGTCGGCCCTACCTTGCGTTCCGGCCTTCATTTTTTATTGCCTGTTGTCGTATTGGTCTGGATGCTTGCGGTCGAGCGATTTTCGCCCGCGTTGTCAGCATTTTGGGCAACGGTAGCGATGATATTTATTGTTTTGACCCAGCGTCCCCTGTTAGCTTTTTTTCGGAAAAATACCCGTTTCGCTGCATCGGTGAAGGTGGGCGTTGTCGATTGTTTCGAGGCAATGGTCAATGGCGCCCGGAGTATGGTTGGAATCGGTGTAGCCACGGCGACCGCTGGAATTGTCGTGGGTACGGTGACGCTGACTGGAATTGGCTTGGTAATGACCGAGTTTGTCGAGTTTATGTCGGGCGGTAATATGCTGCTTATGCTGATCTTTACTGCCGGCATCAGTCTGATTCTCGGAATGGGACTGCCGACAACGGCGAACTATATCGTGGTATCCACGCTGATGGCGCCGGTTATCGTGACACTGGGCGCTCAGCATGGGCTGGTTGTACCTCTGATCGCTGTCCATTTGTTCGTTTTCTATTTTGGTATTCTGGCGGATGACACACCGCCGGTAGGGCTGGCAGCTTATGCCGCTTCGGCCATTTCCGGAGCCGATCCAATCAGAACCGGAATTCAGGGATTTACCTACGACATCCGGACGGCAATCCTGCCATTTATGTTTATTTTTAATACCCAGCTTTTGTTAATTGGTATAGAAAACTGGATCAATCTTGTCTGGACTGTGGTTGGCGCAGTATCGGGGATGCTGATGTTTTCAGCCGCGACCCAGGGCTATTGGTTTATCAAAAACAGGTGGTGGGAGACTGTTTTGCTCTTGCTGGTCGCGTTCAGTTTTTTTCGACCGGGTTTCTGGTGGGATGAAATCTATCCGGCGCACAACAATCATCCGGCAGTCGAGATTTTCGATCATTTGTCTTCGCTTGAAAAAGGCGAGCGCTTGCACCTTGTTATGCTCGGTGAAACCCTGGAAGGGAATGTTATTTCAAAGCATGTGTTGTTCGATGTTGAAGTGGAAGCTGAAACTGCAGAAGAAAAGCTGGCGGCAATGGGTCTTGAACTCAGATTTGATGGAGCTAAAGCTTATGTTGACAATCTGGTATTCGGAAGTCAAGCTGAAAAAGCGAAAATTGATTTTGACTGGGAGATCGTCTCTATCCAGACCGATGCGGAGAGACCGGCAAAAGAGTGGCTGTACTTACCGGTTTTTCTGCTGCTTCTCGGAATAGCTGCACTGCAAAAGCACAGACAAAAACTATCGCGTTAAAAGCACGATAATTTAAGTTCTGATAGATAGCATTGTTCCCCTAACCTTGCTAGAATTGCCGCCCATTTTTATAGCATGTGGTCTGTGGTAGGGATCACCACTGAGTGAAAGGAGCGGTTATGCCAACTATTTCTCTTCCAGATGGGAGTCAACGTCAATTCGATAATCCGGTTTCTGTTGCAGAGGTGGCCGGAGATATTGGCCCCGGGTTATTCAAAGCGGCGATTGCGGGCAAGGTCGACGGTAAATTGGTAGATACATCCTATGTTATGCGCGATGACGCTGAATTGGCGATTATCACGGATCGCGATGAAGAAGGTTTGGCGGTAATTAGGCATTCGACCGCTCACTTGCTGGCAATGGCAACCCAGGCCGTTTTTCCCGAAGCTCAAGTGACCATTGGTCCTGTTATCGAAAATGGTTTCTATTATGACTTTGCTTTCGAGCGTCCTTTTACTCCAGAGGATCTGGAAGTAATCGAAAAGAAAATGAATGAGTTCGCGCAACAGAATTTACCGGTTGAGCGAGTGGTTATGTCTCGCGAGCAGGCGATCGAGCAGTTTTCTTCGATGGGCGAAAAGTATAAAGTCGAATTGATTACCGAGTTGCCCGATTCAGAGGAAATATCCGTCTATCGGCAGGGTGACTGGATGGATCTTTGTCGCGGGCCGCACGTCCCTTCCACTGGCAAATTGAAATCGTTCAAGTTGATGAAAGTGGCCGGTGCCTATTGGCGTGGTGACTCCAGCAATGAAATGTTGCAGCGAATCTATGGAACCGCCTGGGATAACAAAAAGAACCTGAAAGCCTATTTAAATCGATTGGCTGAGGCTGAAAAAAGGGACCATCGTAAACTTGCCAAAAAACTGGATTTATTTCACACTCAAGAAGAAGCGCCGGGAATGGTGTTCTGGCATCCCAATGGGTGGACTATCTATAAAGTGCTTGAAGACTATATGCGCGATGTGCTGAATCGCAATGGTTATCAGGAGGTCAATACACCGCAGTTGGTCGACCGCTCGCTCTGGGAGAAGTCAGGTCATTGGGACAAGTTTAGTGACATGATGTTTACCACCTTTTCTGAAAATCGTGACTTTGCAGTCAAGCCAATGAATTGCCCCTGTCATATTCAGATATTCAATCAGGGTTTGAAAAGTCACAAAGACTTACCGATGCGACTTGCCGAGTTCGGTTCCTGCCATCGTAACGAGCCTTCGGGTACATTGCATGGGTTGATGAGAGTCAGGAACTTTACCCAGGATGATGCACACATTTTCTGTACAGAAGCTCAGATACAAGATGAGGTGTCAGAGTTTATCGATTTGCTTTTTGAAGTCTATAAAGACTTCGGTTTTGAAGAAATATTGCTGAAACTGTCCACTCGTCCCGAAAAAAGGGTGGGTAGTGATGAAATATGGGATCGTTCGGAAGCGGCACTGGAAGAGGCGCTGAACAAGATGGGGCTGGATTGGGAATTGTTGCCTGGTGAAGGAGCTTTTTATGGCCCCAAAATCGAGTTTTCGCTTAAAGACTGCATTGGTCGGGTATGGCAGTGCGGCACCATTCAGGTCGATTTCTCGATGCCAGGCCGTTTGAACGCGCAATATGTGTCTGACGACCAAAGTCGACAAACTCCGGTCATGTTACATCGGGCTATTTTAGGTTCTTTTGAGCGATTTATTGGAATACTGATTGAAAACTATGAAGGCACGTTTCCCCTCTGGTTGGCGCCCAAGCAGGTTGCTATTCTGAATATTACCGACAAGCAAAGCGGGTATTGCCAGAAAATCGCGGAAATATTGCAAAATGATGGATATAGAGTCAATACAGACTTGAGAAACGAGAAGATCGGATTTAAAATTCGCGAGCATACCATCAACAAGGTACCTTTTCTTGTCGTGGTTGGTGATAAAGAAGTTGAAAATGAAACTGTGGCCGTTCGGACTCGGCGTGGGGAGGATCTGGGAAGCATGTCGTTAAAGGCATTGAGGGGACTTCTGGATAAAGAGTGTTCGAAAAAAGGCCGCCTTGAATCGGAGAAATAAAAATTAAGCGCAATAACCAAGCAGGCAAAGGCAGCAGAAACTTAGTCAATGAAGCAATTACCGCACGGGAAGTCAGACTGATTTCCAGTGATGGAGGGCAGGTCGGAATCGTTCCGTTGTCTGAAGCCCTTGAGATGGCGTCTAAAGAATCGCTTGACTTGGTACAAATCACGGATTCTGATCCAGTGGTCTGTAAGGTCATGGATTATGGCAAGAAAATCTTTGAAGAAAAGAAACAAAAGGCTGCAGCCAGAAAAAAACAGAAGCAGTCTCAGGTAAAAGAAATCAAGTTACGACCAGGGACGGAAGAAGGGGATTATCAGGTAAAACTACGCAACCTGATACGTTTCCTTGGACAGGGGGATAAAGCCAAAGTAACGATTCGTTTTCGTGGTCGTGAAATGGCGCATCAGGAACTCGGTATAGACCTGCTGAGAAGGGTCGGCAAAGACCTGGAAGAGTACGGTACTATCGAGCAGGAACCGAAGATGGAAGGTCGGCAGGCCATGATGGTAGTGGCCCCCAAAAAGAAGAAGTAGTGAGAAGTTTGTTATCCCAAAGCAGTCGTTGTCAAAGGGTCGCTTTGAAGGGCGATATCGCTAGGGGGTAATCAGTAGTCACTATATAAAATTACGAATGCGAAGTGGATTATTATGCCTAAAATGAAAACCAAAAGCGGTGCTGCAAAACGCTTTAAAAAAACAGCAAATGGTTATAAACATAAGCAGTCCTTCACGAGTCACATCTTGACCAAGAAGCCTACCAAACGTAAACGCCATCTTCGAGGTTGTAAGCAGATTGCGGCGGCGGATGTGCCATCGGTCAATCGAATGCTGCGTAAGTAAGCTATCTGATCGGTCATTGGGTTATTAGTTTAATTAAGAATTGTCAGGAAGGATTGATATATGCCTCGAGTAAAACGTGGTGTCGTGGCTCGTGCCCGTCACAAGAAAGTGTTAAAGCAAGCAAAAGGTTATTACGGTGCGCGTAGCCGTGTCTTTCGAGTTGCGAAACAAGCGGTAATCAAAGCCGGTCAGTATGCGTACCGCGACCGTCGTCAGCGCAAGCGCCAGTTCAGAGCGCTCTGGATTGCCCGGATCAATGCCGGTGCGCGATTAAACGGGTTGTCTTACAGTCGTTTGATTGCAGGTCTGAAAAAATCGAATATAGAAATAGACCGAAAAATTCTCGCTGATTTGGCAATGAACGAGAAACAGGCATTTACCGCGATTGTAGAGCAGGCAAAAGCTGCTTTGTCCTGAAGCGGAGTCCGGTAGCCGGTGGCCTAGGGGCTGGATATTTTGGCGAATATCTGATAAGGGGAGGGCGAGAGCTCTCCCCTTACTTGTCTTAGGGTTTATTTAGCGCTGAGTAAAGTGATAGCAACGTGAATTTTTAAATGAGATGTCTTTTTCACAATTGGTATTTCAATACACATCTGGAGCGATGGGATGGAAAACTTAGGAAGTCTGGTGCAGGAAGCGTTGGGCGCTGTGGAGTCGGCGAATTCTGTTCAAGACCTGGATCAGGTTCGAGTCGGTTATTTGGGTAAAAAAGGCAAGTTAACCGATTTACTGAAAGGGCTGGGTAAGCTGTCGGCGCAAGAGCGGCCCGCCGCAGGCGCAAAAATCAATGAAGCCAAGGGACGGATTCAAGCGCTGATGACGGAAAAGAAAGCCAGCCTCGAGCATGCTGAGCTTAACCGTAAGCTGGAAAAAGAAGCCATCGATGTGACGCTTCCCGGTCGTGCATCTGATTTGGGCGGCGTTCACCCGGTTACTCGCACTCTCAGGCGAATAGAACAGTTTTTTGCGAAGGCCGGTTACAGCATCGAAGAAGGCCCGGAAATCGAGGATGACTACCATAATTTCGAAGCGTTGAATATTCCATCTTACCATCCGGCGAGAGCCATGCACGACACCTTCTACTTTGATACGAACACACTTCTGAGAACCCATACCTCTCCGGTTCAAATACGCACGATGAAAAATGGCCAGCCACCGTTCAGGATGATCTGTCCTGGTCGAGTCTATCGATGTGATTCTGATCAGACCCACACGCCTATGTTCCACCAGGTGGAAGGGTTGCTGGTAGAGGAAAAAGTCAGTTTTGCCGATTTAAAGAGCACGGTGGAAGAGTTCTTGCGCGTTTACTTCGAGCGGAATTTGGCCGTCCGTTTTCGTCCGTCCTATTTTCCGTTTACCGAGCCGTCTGCGGAAGTTGACATAGAATGGGGACGGGATGAAGACGGCCATACTAAATGGTTGGAAGTGATGGGCTGCGGAATGGTTCACCCCAAGGTGTTTGAGTCTGCGGGCGTCGATTCGGAAAAATACGCCGGTTTTGCCTTTGGTCTCGGTGTCGAGCGTTTGGCCATGCTGAGATATGGTGTCAATGATCTCCGATTGTTCTTTGAAAACGATGTGCGATTTTTGAGCCAGTTCAAGTAATTATAGAAAGGTCGTTTTTGTCTCGATGGCAGAATTTCAATCAATTAATTTTTCAGAAATAGCGGAAGAGCGATGAAATTTAGCGAACAGTGGCTAAGAGAGTGGGTCAACCCGGAGCTGGGTACACAAGAATTGGTTCAGCAGCTTACTATGGCGGGCCTGGAGGTGGATACTGTCGAGCCTGTCGCCGGCGCGTTTCATGGTGTCGTTGTGGCGGAAGTGGTATCGGCTGAGAAGCATCCAGATGCCGATAAGCTGAGTGTTTGCCAGGTATCCGATGGCCGGATGGAATACCAGGTTGTCTGCGGTGCTCCCAATGTTCGGGCCGGATTGAAAGCTCCGTTCGCACAGGTTGGCGCTGTTTTGTTGGGTGATTTTAAAATTAAAAAAGCCAAAATTCGCGGTGTCGAATCGAACGGGATGTTGTGTGCCGAGTCGGAATTAGGTTTGTCTGACAACTCGGAGGGTATCATGGAGTTGTCGCCGGATGCGCCGGTCGGTAGTGACTTCAGGCAATATATGGAACTGGATGATTATGTTATCGAGGTGGATCTGACGCCTAATAGAAGTGATTGTTTATCGCTTGTGGGGCTTGCTCGTGAGGTGGCTGTGCTTAATCAACAAACGTTTCAGCCTAAGGCTATGTCGCCGGTTGCGGCTAGAATCGATGCTACCTTTGATGTAACGTTGTCCGCCCCTCAGGCTTGCGCCAAGTATGTTGGGCGAGTCATAAAGGGGGTAGACGTTTTTGCCAGAACGCCGTTGTGGATGAGAGAGAAGCTTCGCCGCTGTGGTGTGCGAAGCATCGACCCTGTGGTGGATGTGACCAACTTCGTGATGATGGAGTTAGGTCAGCCTATGCACGCCTTTGACCTGGATTTACTGTCCGGTGGCATCGATGTCAGGATGGCCAGAACCGGCGAAAAACTGTTGTTACTCGATGGTCAGGAAGTCGAGCTGCGAGATGATACCCTGGTTATCGCTGATGAAAATCATGCGATTGCGATCGCCGGCATCATGGGAGGCAGTGATACCGGCGTAAACGAGAAGACCCAGGACATTTTTTTGGAGAGTGCGTTTTTTAATCCTGCGGCTATTGCCGGAAAAGCTCGAAGCTATGGTTTGCATACGGACTCGTCTCATCGGTTTGAGCGGGGAGTGGACTACGAGTTACAAGCTGTTGCCGTGGAAAGAGCGACCCAGTTGTTACTGGATATCGTCGGTGGTGAACCGGGTCCGATCATTGTCAAGTCTGACAAGAAGCATCTTCCTGCTCGGCGAGTGGTTAGTTTGCGTTATGAGAAAGTGCATTCTTTGTTGGGGGTGGAAATAGACAAAACCGAAATAGAGGAAATTCTCGCTCGGCTTGGCTTGGTGGTCGATAAGCTGACTAAAGACGGATTCCAGGTGACCGTGCCGGGATATCGATTCGACATTGCCATCGAAGCTGATTTGATTGAAGAAGTCGGTCGCATATTCGGTTATGACAACTTGCCTGTCACTGAGCCAAAGGGGAGCCTGTCTTTGACTGAGATACCCGAAACGAGCACCTCGCTGGAGCGAGTGGTCGATCATCTGGTATCACTTGGCTACCAGGAAGTGGTGACCTACAGTTTCGTCGAACCCAAGTCGCAAGCGGCACTGAACCCCGGTTTTACAGGAATCACGCTGGCCAACCCCATTTCCGGCGATATGTCGGTGATGAGAACCTCTTTGTGGCCAGGGCTTGCCAAGGTGGTAGCCTATAACCAAAACCGTCAGCAAGTGCGCCTCAAGTTGATTGAAACCGGGCTGACGTTCCATACTGAAAACGGTGCAATTGTTCAAAAACCGAAATTGGCAGGTATTCTGGCCGGTCGCAGAAACAGAGAAAACTGGACTGCGGATAAATCCAGTTTCGATTTTTATGATGCGAAAGCCGATTTGGAATCGCTGCTCACTATTCTGGGCGGCGGTTTTACCTTTGATAAAGCCGCACATGAAGCAATGCACCCTGGTCAGTGTGCCGCAATTTCAAAAAATGGTGTGACTTTCGGTTATTTGGGTGCGTTACATCCGAGTTTATATAAAAAACTGGAATTAAATGGTTCTGCGTTTATTTTTGAACTAAGCTTAGATATATTGGATAGTGGTAAGCTACCAAAATTTAAAGAGTTTTCGAAATTTCCGGAAGTTCGGCGAGATTTGGCTATCATGGTAAACGATCGGGTTTGTTATTCCGACGTCGAATCCGTAATCAAACAGACCGCCGGAGAGTGGTTGTCTGACGTTTTGGTATTTGATAATTATCAAGGCGAGGGAATAGAGCCAGATCAAAAAAGTTTGGCTATTGGTATTACCTGGCAACACCCGACACGCACCTTGAACGATGAAGAAGTGTCGGATATATTCAATGGTGTCATTGTTGCGTTGGAGCAAAATTTTGATGCGACTTTGAGGAGTTGATGGACTTTGGTTTGGTACAACGTGGCCGGGTGGAAACCTAGCCTGGTCAAATTTGATTATTCGTAAGAGTGAATGGTATGGGTGCTTTGACAAAAGCAGATATGGCAGAATGCCTGTATGAAGAAGTTGGCCTGAACAAGCGGGAAGCAAAGGAGTTGGTCGAGTCGTTTTTTGACGAAATCAAAAATTCGTTAAGCCACAATGAACAGGTAAAGCTGTCTGGTTTTGGGAATTTTGACCTCCGGGACAAAAAGCAACGGCCTGGTCGTAACCCGAAAACAGGCGAGGAAATTCCAATAACAGCGCGAAGAGTAGTCACTTTTCGACCAGGACAAAAACTAAAAGCGAAAGTAGAAGCATATGCTGGAACCCAGTCACAATGACGAACTGCCGCCAATACCAGGCAAGCGCTATTTTACGATAGGCGAAGTAAGCGAACTCTGTAGTGTCAAGGCTCATGTTCTGAGATACTGGGAACAGGAGTTTACCCAGTTGGCGCCGGTAAAGCGACGTGGTAATCGACGCTATTACCAGCGGCAGGATGTGTTAACTATTCGTCAGATCAGAAGCTTACTCTATGATCAAGGTTATACCATAGGGGGAGCCAAGCAGAAGCTGAGTAGTAGTGACGCAAAAGAGGATTCCAGTCAATACAAACAGCTCATTCGTCAGATGATCATTGAACTGGAGCAAGTGCTGGAAGTGCTAAATCATCCCTGATAACAGGGTGATGTAAAACGGAAAAATCCAGTTGAGGCTATTTATTTCTGATTTTGATATTTATTTCCAGCTTCAAGTGGGGTACCATTTCCCTCCGCTTGAGAATGGATCCCTTTCATACTTTGGCAGTTTTTATCGGGGCGTAGCGCAGTCTGGTAGCGTACATGCATGGGGTGCATGTGGTCGGAGGTTCAAATCCTCTCGCCCCGACCAGTTTTCATGAGGTTTTCAAAGGCCAATGTAGCCTTTGTGCACCCTTGAAATAATCATCGAGTTACTGCCCCCAATCTGCATCTTCAAAATTGGTTCAAGTATAAGGTTTTTCACACTCTTTTACGAAGAGCCCAAGATTATGACTTAGCGATATACGATAGCTCGACCAGCTGCAACGGATTGTTGTTCAACGCGGGGGTAAAGTATGCTGTGTCATGATTGTTATCGTTCAGATTTAACATGACGGTCAGGTATATTTTTCCGTCAATGATCTCACTGCAGCTCAATACCGTACCGGTTTTTTCATGCTCGGAGTTTTCAATTGCCGCTCCAACCACCGACTGACTGGAAGGGGGGGGAGTATTGGCTAATTCGCTTTGCATAACACGCAGCTGTTTCTTTTCTCTGCCCAGGTACTTTATCCTGGCGACTATTTCCTGGCCTGTGTAGCATCCTTTGTTGAAGCTGATTGCGTTCAGGTAGTGCAGATTGAAGTTTTGTGGCACATATTTGTCTATGTGCGTTATTTCAAGCCTGGGTATACCGTAATAGATTTCGATACTTCTCCAAGTGGCATGGTTGCTCGCCAATGTCGGTGTATTTATCGACCGGAAAAACTCAATTAGGTCAGCGGGTGTGCCATAGACCTCGAACAGAGGGGTATGTTGGGCGACTCTGGTTAGTATGATTCTGCCATTGGCGACCGTCGCACCTGATTCCTCGGGCAGCTTGGTATCTGCAATTGACGTATTGTTACCTGCGAACAGTCCGACAACGCTAATTTCTTTGCTTATCGAGACGGATGCCTTGGAGAAAACGATGTATTTGTTGATGTGGGCGAGAAATGAAGCGGCGGTGCTGGTAGGAACCCGGAGTAAATAACCGGGATCGTTTTGTGAGCTATCCATCACGAGTTGGAACAATGCAACCATTTTGCCTTTGGCCGTGCAAGCCGCTCCCATCGATGATTGAGTTGCTGATATTTGCCTGACATCGCAGGTAATTTGTCCCTGCAGGAACTTTTCTGCGTCGGGGCCAGAGAGATGTAAGATCGAGTCATCGGAAAGCGGGCATAGGATGTGGGCATTTCCGTTTATGACTGATGAATCGAGTGTTGCCAATGGCGTTATTTGTGTATTGTTAACTTGCTTCCAGAACTCGTTCATGGCGATTGTCGAATTGTTGAGTTGGCTTTTTTAAGTTATGTCTTTTAGTTTGATGGCAACCCGCAGGCGTCTGAAATCGTCCAATCTACAATTATCACGAGTGAGCAACAAATAGAGTGGCAGCGGTGATGTTTCAGCTTTTAGATTCAATACAGATAGCGTCGGGTGGATGATAGTTGCACTGCCCAGCCTTGCCTTGTGTTTGGTGCCGCTTTTTGTCCAATAATGAAGGCAGTGGTTAGACGCCGTTATTTGTTGTACTGAATCCGGGTGCATCAGCAAACCTTGTTTTATTATCAGGTCAACAGCGACGGTTACAGCCAATAGTGTCGCTGTGACGCTTCCCCAGCCAGGCAAATCGAGGTGAGCGATCGCTACTACTATGGTGACTGGAATCGCCACACTCAACAAGCAGATCCGGGGGGAGGCGGTCAGCTTCAGACTAATCGGGTTGAACACGGTCAACAATCAAGGTAACTATTTTTTTGATATCCGGATCAGCCGGTTCAGTTTTTTTCATAAACCAGCTAAACATATCCTGGTCTTCGCATTCCAGCAACTTTTTATAGCGTTCCTTGTCATCTGGAGGCAGGTTTGGGTAAACCTCTTTGAGGAAAGGAACCAATAGTACGTCCAGTTCCAGCATGCCTCGGCGGCTGTGCCAGAATAGTTTGTTTTCTTCTACGCTCATAGTGAATCCGTCAAGTTGTCAAGTCAGGATTATAACGTGGATGCGTCGTACCGTATATGTTCTTTCATCTTTTCTCAGACCGAGCCGGAATAGTTTGCCGGGGTTAGAATAGTGTCTTCGGCACTGTCCAATCTGGCGGGATAGTCTAACGTATAATGGAGTCCTCGGCTTTCCTTTCTGGTTAGCGCACAACAAATCATCAGGTCTGAAACAGTGACTAGATTACGCAGTTCCAGCAGGTCGTTGCTGACTTTGTAGTTGCTGTAGTACTCACTGATCTCCCGGGACAGCATATCGACACGGTGTTTGGCTCGCTGCAAGCGCTTGGTTGTCCTGACGATGCCAACATAGTCCCACATAAACCGGCGTAATTCGTCCCAGTTATGAGAAATCACGACATCTTCGTCTGAATCCGTTACCAATGATTCATCCCAGTCAGGAACGGCGGGAGGTTCTTGAACCTGGTTCAGTCTGGCAGTGATATGTTGCGCTGCGCTTTTAGCGAATACCAGACATTCGAGTAATGAATTGCTGGCCAGCCGGTTTGCGCCGTGCAGACCGGTAAATGATGATTCGCCGACTACATATAGCTGGTCAACGTCAGTGGCACCGTGAATATCTGTTATAACGCCGCCGCAAGTGTAATGCGCAGCAGGAACGATAGGAATGGGTTGGCTGGTGATATCGATGCCATACTTCAGGCACCCCTGATAAATCGTCGGGAAGTGTTCGGTGATAAATTCCGATGATTTGTGACTGATATCCAGATAAAGGTGATCGGCGCCGGTTCTTTTCATCTCGTGATCGATGGCTCGTGCCACTATATCTCTTGGTGCCAGTTCTTCTCGTTCATCGAACAAGTGCATAAAGCGTTTGCCGTCAGGAAGTTTTAATTTACCACCTTCACCGCGAATCGCCTCCGTTAGAAGAAATGCCTTGGCTTGCGGGTGATACAGGCAGGTTGGGTGAAACTGATTGAATTCCATGTTGGCGACTCGGCAGCCACTTCTCCAGGCAATGGCGATACCATCACCAGTCGCGCCATCGGGATTGCTGGTATACAGGTAGGCTTTACTGGCCCCTCCGGTGGCCAGAACGACGAATCTGGCTTTGACTAGTTCAACGTGAGAGTTACTTCGATTCAGTATATAAGCACCCAGACAACGATTGCCGGGCAGCGACAGTTTTTTACTTGTAACAAGGTCAATGGCTACCCTGTTTTCGAGCAGGTCTATGTTTTCTGCCTGGCGCACTTTATCTACCAAAGCGGTGGATACCGCTTTTCCCGTTGCATCGGCAGAGTGAATGACCCGTCGGTGGCTGTGGCCGCCTTCTTTTGTTAGGTGGTATTCAGTTTTATTGTCGGGCAGCCTGGTGAAGGCAACGCCCTCGTCAATCAGCCATTCAATCGCTTGTTTGCCTCGGTCTATGGTGTGTTTTACTGTATTTGGGTGACATAGACCCGCACCAGCGTCGAGTGTGTCTGCGATATGGGATTCGACAGAATCCGCGTCATTGAGAACGGCGGCGATACCGCCTTGAGCATAGAGTGTCGAGCCACTCAGCGCTTCTGTTTTCGTGATTACGGCTATGCGAACCGAGGCAGGGAGATTCAGTGCAGTGGTCAATCCTGCAGCACCACTTCCGATAATAAGCGCGTCGTAATTAAAGGTAGCAGTCATGGTGAGTCCTGATTTGTGACGGTATCTAACTGGTTATTGAACTAAATATATCGCTTGCTGTCTATTTGAATGTCACTTTTAGGCGGTTAATCGTTTGATCGATCCGTGGTTTGGCTGGCGAGCGTCACGATTGCCTCGCTGGCTGCGGTAAAAGTTGCAAGGAGGGTGCGGAGTCGTTAGGCTAACACAGTATGAGTCGGTATATCGTCCGGTGTTCATTGTAGTTGGAAGAAGTAGGTAAGGTGCTGAAAGAAAACGGTAAAGTCGTCGCTGTTGATGATCAATACGCTTGGGTCAGGGTGGTCAGGCGTAGTGCCTGCGACGCTTGTCAAGCGACTGCTTGTGGACAAAAAACCTTGTCCATGATGTTAAATCAGAAGACAGCGGATATCCCGCTTAGCAATGCCCTTGATTGTGCCGTTGGAGATGATGTGGTTATTGGTATTCCCGAAGTGTCATTGCTGAAGTTGTCTATTTTGACTTATCTTTTGCCATTGCTTTTTATGATTTTGTTTGCCGGTATTGGCGCCTTTGCCGTGTCGTGGTCGGCACTCTCTTCTGATTTGATTGCAGGGTTTGAGGTTGACAAAGTCACTGATTTGGTATCAGTTTTGTGTGGCCTGGGTGGGCTTTTCGCGGGTTTTGTTGGGGTCAGAAAAAAAAGTCGTACGCTGGAGAAAGATGACTCCTTTCAGCCGATATTGTTGTCTCGAAATCCGGCTGAGTTGCGCCTTGTGATGACTCCCCGTCACTGACGTCTTCCCCGCCGCAGCTCTCCGGCCAGTTCCCTTGTTATCTCTCTCCGGCGAGCGGCAGTCGGGATCGCGTTACTAATCTTTAATTTGAATTTCCTTATCCCTTCCCCCAAATTAACCGGCTAACACGTGTTTTTATCTGACACTGCTTTCTATCAATCATAAAATATCGAGGATTACGCATGGCCGTCGATTGTACTCTATTCAATAAACCACGTTCACATTTAATTGGTTGGGTGTTTCACTCTTTGGTAACTTGGATCGGCGTGGCCTGGTTGTTATTGGCCAGCGCGATTGCAAATGCCGCCAGCTTGCCGGATTTTACCGAATTGGTCGAAGACTCATCCCCATCGGTGGTCAATATCAGTACGACCAGTAAACCCGGTGCCGTTCGACGTGGTGCTTTGTCTGAGGAAGAATTAAGGCAGATCCCTGAGTTTTTTCGTCATTTCTTTGGTGCTCCAGGCCAAGGTCAACAACCGATTCCCAGGCATTCAATGGGGTCGGGGTTTATTGTTTCCGATGACGGTTATATCCTGACCAATAATCATGTCGTTGCCGACGCCGATGAAATTATCGTGCGGTTGAGTGATCGGCGTGAACTGGTTGCCGAGTTGATCGGAGCGGACGAGCGATCCGATCTCGCTTTGTTGAAAGTCGATGCTAAACGGCTGCCGGCCGTTAAAATGGGTAGCTCCAAGGAGCTGAACGTAGGTGAGTGGGTGCTTGCTATCGGTTCACCTTTTGGGTTTGACTACACAGTAACCGCAGGCATTGTCAGCGCACTGGGCAGAAGTTTACCTAACGAAAACTATGTGCCATTCATTCAGACAGATGTGGCGATTAACCCGGGTAATTCTGGCGGGCCTTTATTCAATCTCGATGGTGAAGTCGTGGGCATCAATAGTCAGATATACACCCGTTCCGGTGGCTTTATGGGTGTCTCATTTGCTATACCGATCGATGTGGCAATGGAAGTGGTCGACCAGATAAAGGCGAAAGGATTCGTGTCGCGTGGTTGGTTAGGTGTTCTTATTCAGGAGGTAAGCCGGGATTTGGCCGAATCGTTTGGTCTTCGTAAACCTCATGGTGCGTTGGTCGCACAGGTTTTGCCAGACTCTCCGGCGGAACGGGCGGGTCTCGAAGCGGGTGATATCATCATAGTCTATCAAGGAGAGAAGATTGGTCTGTCGTCTGATTTGCCCCATTTGGTCGGCCGGACAAAGGCGGGTTCAACGGTGGAATTAACGGTAGTGCGAGAGGGTAAAAGGAAAACCCTGGCGGTTACAATCGGTGAGTTGCCTAATCAGGACAGGATATCCAGGTCATCGTCAAAAACAGAAAAAGCGATCAACAAACTGAATATCCAGGTAATGGACATTGATCGGAAACTGGCAAAACAACATGCCATAGATGGCGGAGTCAAGGTAGTCGAGGTGGACTCGGGTCCGGCCAAAGCAGGTGGTGTTAGAAGAGGTGATATTATTACCAGTATTAATCACAAGGCAGTGGAGTCGGTCAGTCAATTTGACCAGGTGGTTGACGGGCTGCCTGCGGGCAAGGCTATTGCCATTCGTTTGTTGCGTGATGGTAACCCCATGTTCGTTGTGGTCAAGCTAAATGATTAGTTTGCTGCAAGTGACAGTTTTATCCTGACGGTTTTATTCCGGGAAAGAAAAGGCTCTTCGTGGGCCTTTTTTTTGGTTGTTTGCCGGGCAAAGCCGGCAAACCCGGTGACCTGAAAGAAGGTCTCGTCACCCTGATCGAGGGGAAGACAATCCGAATGGCGAAAGCGTCATTGGCCAACGATGGGGTTTGAAGGAAGCCATAGGAAGTAAGGTGTACATAACGTCAGTGAACCCGATTCGGCTGTGCATAGGGGTTAGCGTGCAGCATGGCGCGAAGCCCGATACTCGGTCAGCTATGTGAAGTGTTTGGGGATAGGATACCTTACAGGGAGCTGGTGTAATAACTGGGGAAGCCTGACACTGAACCCGAACTTTTTCGGGCGCGTTAAGCAAGAGGAGATTCAAGCCTGACGTGAGAGCGAGGTGGCAGATGAGCCCATAGTAGTGATGAAGTTTCGGCCAATGAAAGCGAATGATCGTGTGGAGGATAAAATCGAAACGATGATAAGCGGAGGTCTTGTCAATTCTTGAAAAAGAAAAAGAGAAATTTGATGCAATTGATTATGGGCAACTGGGTGATGATGAAGCCGGTGATGTGGGTGATGAGCATGAAGTTGTCAATGGACTGTTGTCAATGCTGAAGATGGCGTATTCAGACACATTTAAATGAATAATGCATAACCATGTATTCAACCGGACGCGTCTTCGTCGAGCGCGGTTGGTGTGACGTTATTTATTTCTGCGATCGCTGCTTTCAACAGGATGGACGCAGTATCAACAAGTTGGTCAGAAATTTGCCGAAAAATAGTAACACTAACAGAAGTGACACTTTTCTGACGGCTCGACATTCAGGTGAAAAGGAAAGTGGTTGCTCTATCACTCATTGTGATGACCGTTTTGAGGAATGCTTCAATGATCAATTCCATTGACTGGCCCATGATAATCGTTGCCTG